>Ga0180221_1000023_pt1 | contig 420482 bp, 395 predicted proteins | sample eDN5th37CKraftMG_FD_151339 | JGI IMG/M metagenome (GOLD analysis project Ga0180221, IMG submission 151339) | Enriched Miracle-Growth compost microbial communities from Emeryville, California, USA - eDNA 5th pass 37_C Kraft MG (version 2) (version 2) ... | reverse complement strand
TCCGCGACAACCTTGCCCGGTTCAATCGCCGTTCCAAACGCTTCTCGAAGACCCATCAGATGCTCGACATAACCCTCGCACTGTTCTTCAACAGACACCTCATCACGAGTCCAATGTAAACACTGCCCCCTTGTGGGGAGGGGGCAGGGGTGGGGGTATTCAAGGGGTGGAGGGCGTTCAGCCGCGCCCCGATCAGATATGCAGCGCGTGGCCGAGCGCCTTGAGGGCGGCTTCCTGGAAGGCTTCGCCCTGCGTCGGGTGGGCGTGGATGGTGCCGGCGATGTCTTCCAGCCGCGCGCCCATCTCGATCGCCAGCCCAAAGGCGGTGGCGAGTTCCGACACATGCTGGCCGACGGCCTGGATGCCGAGCACCAGATGGTTGTCGGCGCGGGCCACCACGCGCACGAAGCCGGCTTCGCCCTGCATGGTCATGGCACGGGCATTGGCGGTGTAGGGGAACTGGCCGACCTTGATTTCGTGGCCCTGCGCGCGTGCCTCGTCGGGCGACAGGCCAGCGCTCACCACCTCCGGGTCGGTGAAGCAGACGGCCGGAATGCAGCGCTTGTCCCAAGATCGCCGGTTGCCGGCGACGACCTCGGCCACCATCTCGCCCTGCGCCATGGCGCGGTGCGCCAGCATCGGCTCGCCGGTGACGTCGCCGATGGCATAGACGCCGCGCATGGAGGTGCGGCACTGGCTGTCGATGCGCAGGAATTTTCCCGCGCGGTCGAGGGCGAGCTCTTCCAGCCCCCAGCCTTCCATCACCGGCTTGCGGCCGACCGTGACGAGGATCTTGTCCGCGGGAAGTTCCTGCTCCCGGCCGTCGGCGGTCTCGACGACGAGTGTGTCGCCCTTGGCCGAAAGACCCTTCGCCCTGGCCTCGGTCAGCACCGTAATGCCGAGTTCGCCGAGCCGCTTGGCCACCGGCCGGGTCAGCTCGGCGTCATATTGCGGCAGGATGCGCGGCAGGGCTTCCACCACCGTGACCCTGGAGCCGAATTTTGCGAAGGCGGTGCCGAGCTCCAGCCCGATATAGCCGCCGCCCACGACGACCAGCCTTTCCGGCACCTTGGTCAGCGAGAGCGCTTCGGTCGAGGAAATCACCGGCCCGCCGAAGGGCAGGGCGGGCAGTTCCATCGGCGCGGAGCCGGTGGCGATGACCACCGTCTCGGCGCGGATCACCTGCGTGCCCGTCTCTGTCTCCACCTCGACGGTCTTGCCATCGCGGAATTTTGCGCGGCCGTGCACGATCTTCACGCCGGCCTTCTTCAAGAGGCCGACCACGCCGTTGTTGAGACGGCCGACCACGCCGTTCTTCCAGGAGACGGTTTTCGCGAGGTCGAGCCTGGGTGCCTCGAGCGTGATGCCGAGCGTGTTCCTGCCTTCCGCCGCCAGCAGAGCTTTTTCGAACTCGTCGGCGGCGTGGATCAGCGCCTTGGACGGTATGCAGCCGATGTTGAGGCAGGTGCCGCCCGCCTTGGTCATTTCCACGATCACCGTATCGACGCCGAGCTGGCCGGCGCGGATGGCGCAGACATAGCCGCCCGGGCCCGCGCCGATCACCAGAAGCTTGCAGGAGATGTCTTTCATGAGTTCATCCCTCGATGAAAATCAGCGCGGGCGTTTCCAGCAGCGTCTTGATGCGCTGGATGAAGACGGCGGCATCCCAGCCGTCGACGACGCGGTGGTCGAAGCTCGACGAGAGGTTCATCATCTTGCGCGGAATGAACTGCGTACCGTCCCACACCGGGCGCACCATGATCTTGTTGACGCCGACGATGGCCACTTCCGGATGGTTGATGACCGGCGTGGTGACGACGCCGCCCATGGCGCCGAGCGAGGTGATGGTGATGGTCGAGCCCGACAGTTCCTCGCGCGTGGCGGTGCCGGTGCGGGCGGCATCCGACAGGCGCGCCAGTTCGGCGGCGCTGTCCCAGATGTCGCGCGCCTCGGCGTGCCGCACCACCGGCACCATCAGGCCGCCTGGCGTCTGGGTGGCGATGCCGATGTGCACGCCGCCATATTGATGCACCACGCCCGCCTCGTCGTCGAAGATGGCGTTGACGTTGGGCTGGTGGGCTATGGCCTTCACCATGGCCCGCATCAGGAAGGGCAGCAGCGTCAGCTTCGGCTGGTCGGCGCGCTTTTGCCTGTTGAGCGCGGCGCGCAGGTCTTCCAGCGCCGTGACGTCGATTTCCTCGACATAGGTGATGTGCGGGATGCGGGATTTCGCCACCGCCATCTTCTCGGCGATGCGGCGGCGCAGGCCCACCACCTTGATGTCCTCGACGGTCGTGTTGCGCGCGAGGCCGGGCGCGCCGGTCGGCGTCTGCGGTCCGCGTGCGAGGAAGGCGTCGATGTCCTCGTGGGTGATGCGGCCGGCCGGCCCCGTGCCCGGAACCTGGCGCAGGTCGATGCCGGCCTCGGTGGCGCGCAGGCGCACGGCGGGCGAGGCGAGCGGCTTTTCGCCCTCGGCGCGTGGGGCGGCGGTCGGTGTACCCCCACCCCTGGCCCCTCCCCACGAGGGGGAGGGGGATGGCGGCGTGCCTGTCGTTTGGGGCGCGGTTTTGACCTGCGGGGCTTTAACCGGTGCGGTTTCAGCTTGGGCGGTTTCAGCCGGGGCTGCAACCGGTTCTCCTCCTCCTTGTGGGGAGGGGGCAGGGGTGGGGGTATGCGGCGTCTCCGTCTGCGCCTCGGCTTCGCCTTCCACCTTCAGCCGGATCAGCGGCGAGCCGACGGCGACCACATCGCCGATCTCGGCGCCCAGCCAGGTGATCTCGCCATGGACCGGCGAGGGGATTTCGACGGTCGCCTTGTCGGTCATGACGGCGGCGAGCAGCGTGTCCTCGCGCACCAGGTCGCCGACCTTGACGTGCCATTCCACAAGCTCGGCCTCGGCCACGCCTTCGCCGACGTCCGGGAGCTTTATCACGTGCTCGGCCATGGTTCAGGCCTCCATGGTTTCGCGCATGGCCTGCCCGAGACGGGCGGGGCCGGGGAAATACTCCCATTCCTGCGCATGCGGGTAGGGCGTGTCCCAGCCGGTGACGCGGGCAATCGGCGCTTCGAGATTGTAGAAGCAATGTTGCTGGACGAGTGCTGCAAGCTCGGCGCCGAAGCCGGAGGTCAGCGTCGCCTCATGCACGATGACGCAGCGGCCGGTCTTCTTCACCGAGGAAACGATGGTGTCGAGGTCGAGCGGCAAAAGCGTGCGCAGGTCGATGATCTCGGCGTCGATGCCGGTTTCCCCGGCGGCCGCCTCGGCCACGTAGACCATGGTTCCGTAGGCGAGGACGGTGAGCTCCGAGCCTTCGCGACGCACCGAAGCCTTGCCGAGCGGCACGGCGAAATGGCCGTCCGGCACCTCGCCCAGCGGGTGCTTGGACCACGGTGTCACCGGCCGCTCGTGGTGGCCGTCGAAGGGGCCGTTGTAGAGCCGCTTGGGTTCCAGGAAGATCACCGGGTCGGGGTCCTCGATGGAGGCGATCAGCAGTCCCTTGGCGTCATGCGGATTGGAGGGCACCACGACCTTGAGGCCCGAAACGTGGGTGAACAGCGCTTCCGGGCTTTGGCTGTGGGTCTGGCCGCCGAATATGCCGCCGCCGGTGGGCATGCGCACGACGATGGGGCAGGTGAACTCGCCGTTGGAACGATAGCGCAGGCGCGCGGCCTCCGAGACGATCTGGTCGTAGGCGGGATAGACATAGTCGGCGAACTGCACCTCCACGCAGGGGCGCAGGCCGTAGGCCGCCATGCCGATGGCCGCGCCGACGATGCCGGATTCGCTGATCGGCGCGTCGAAGCAGCGGGTCTTGCCGTATTTCTGTTGCAGCCCTTGCGTGCAGCGGAACACGCCGCCGAAATAGCCGACATCCTCGCCGAAGACGACGACGCTGTCGTCGCGCGCCATCGAGACGTCCATGGCGCTGCGGATCGCCTCGATCATGGTCATGCGCGGCATGGTCTACACCCCCGCTTCCTGGCGCTGGCGCCTGAGATGCGGCGGCATCTCGGCATAGACGCCCTCGAACATGTCGCGCACCGAGGGCTTGCCGCCCGAATGCAGCGTGCCGTGGCTTTCGGCTTCCTTCTGCGCGGCAATCACCGCATCAAGGATTTCGGCCTCGGCCTGCTTGTGGCGTTCCTCGGACCAGATGCCGCGCAGGATGAGGTGGTTCTTCAGCCGGATCACCGGGTCGCCGAGCGGCCAGGCGTCGGATTCCGTCTTCGGGCGATAGGCGGACGGGTCGTCGGAGGTCGAGTGCGCGCCGACGCGGTAGGTTACGTATTCGATCAGCGTCGGCCCGAGATTGCGGCGCGCGCGCTCGGCCGCCCATCTGGCGACCGCGTGGACGGCCAGATAGTCGTTGCCGTCGACCCGCAGCGCCGGGATGCCGAAGCCGAGGCCGCGCGCGGCGAAGGTGCCGGAGCCGCCGCGGGCGATGCCCTGGAAGGTCGAGATCGCCCACTGGTTGTTGACGATGTTGAGGATTACGGGCGCCTTGTAGGTGGAGGCGAAGACGAGGGCCGCGTGGAAGTCGCTCTCGGCGGTCGCGCCGTCGCCCACCCAGCCGGCGGCGATTTTCGTGTCGTTCCTGATGGCCGAGGCCATCGCCCAGCCGACGGCCTGGATGTACTGCGTGGTGAGGTTGCCCGAGATCGAGAAGAAGCCGTGCTCCTTCGACGAATACATGATGGGAAGCTGGCGGCCCTTCAGCGGGTCGCGCTCGTTGGAGAAGATCTGGTTCATCATCTCGACCATCGGATAGCCGCCCGCGATCAGCAGGCCGGCCTGACGATAGGTCGGGAAATTCATGTCGCCGGGTTCGAGCGCCTTGCGGAAGGCGCAGCTCACCGCCTCCTCGCCCATGTGCTGCATGTAGAAGGAGGTCTTGCCCTGGCGCTGCGCCATCTGCATGCGTGCATCGAAGGTGCGCAGGGTCACCATGTCACGCAGGCCTTGCAACAATTCCTCGTCGCTCAGCGTGCCGGCCCAGGGGCCGACGGCCTCGCCGTCGCGGTTCAGCACGCGGATGATGGAATAGGCGAGGTCGCGAATTTCCTTCGGATCGACATCGACCGCCGGGCGCGGCACGGAGCCGGCCCTGGGGATGGTGACGTTGGAGAAATCGGGGGTGCCGCCGGGGCGAACCTCCGGCTCGGGGACGTGCAGGCTAAGCGGTCCGTACTCGGTCATGCGGCCAATTTCCTCCCGCTTCCGGTTGGCCAACGCCATGTTGCAACCCCATTCATTCCACCGGCCCGGGCGGCAATCAACCCCTCCCGCTCGTCGCCGGCGCCCGCTGCGGGAGCGGCGGGGGAGGCCCGGCGGAGAAGCCCGAAATTTTATGATTCGATCGACCGGCGGCAGGATCGTTCCTGTCGCCTGCACAATCGGGGACAGTTTTTCCTATCGTTTTCCTCCATTTTAGGGTCTAGTCGCGGTAGCGGAATTTTTTTGTGGTGATCGACAGAGGAGCCTCGTGCATCGGCAGCGACCGATAGCAACGATCGTCGAAGTGAGAGGAGACAGACATGCCAGCCTTGTTGCCCCCGCTTTTTGAAGGCCATGCGCCGTTCATCCTGCATCAGGCGTTCCAGGATGCCCTCGAGGCTTTCGAGGAATGGATGCCCGATACGCCCGAACCCTTCGTCGAGTTCGAAGGGAACTATGTCGCCATCAGCGCCGTGTTCGGGCGCATGCGCACCTGCACGGACATCCTGCCGGTCCGGACGCTTGAAGCCGTGCTTGAAATCGAGGGTGCCGGCGAGCTGACCGGAGATCAGGTGACCTATGCGCATGCCGCGCTGTTCCTGAGAGCGCTGTGCGTGGAGCGGCTCAAAGGCTAGCGGATTCGCGCATTTCTCAAATCTGTCATTTTGGAGAACCCATTTTCTTGATTTCGTGTAAATCGGAAAATTAATCCTGTTTATGGCGGAAATTTCGCGATCGACAATGTCTACAAAACTCATAGACTATCTGTGATTATGGAGACCACGACGATGTCGCGCAGCCACCAGTCAACAGTGAGATGGCATTCCGTGCGCGGACCGCTGGCACCGCGCGCCAGAGGTTTCCGCTTCGGTCTGGAAACCGTCATCTTCCTTCTTGCCGTCGGTTTCACCGTGGCGGTGGTGTTCGGCCTGTTCAGATAGGCCGACCGGTTCCCCGAAAGAGGACCACAGCAAATCGATAAAGCCTGACAGATCGGCCTTCCGCGCTTCGGCGCGGTCGATGGACCATGGAGAATGTGCCATGCATATCGAATTCACGAGCCATATCGAACGATGGACGCCGGCGTCTGTCGCCAGCGCGAAGGCGGAAGCCGACGCGCAGGTGCGGGTGCGGCGGTTGGCGCTGGCCGCCGAGAGCGCGGGCTTCGACCGGGCGCTCATCGCCGACCCCAGGGGCCGGGCCGACAACGGCCAGCTCGCCTCCTTCCTGCTGCACAACACGCTGCAACTCGGCGTGGTGATGTCGCATGCCGCTGGCATCCTCGCGCCGCAGGTGGCGGCGGAGCAACTCGCGACGCTGGACCAGTTGAGCGGCGGGCGGCTTTCGGTCCGCATGGTTCCGGGCGAGGACGACCTCGACCACGAGACCATTTTTGCCCGCACCGACGAATATCTCGTGCTTCTGAAGCGCCTGTGGGCGAATGAGCTGCCCTTCGACCATGAGGGGCCGCACTACAGCGTGCGGGCCGCCCTTTCCAGGGCAAGGCCGTTCGGCCGCGCACGGGTGCCGCTGGTGCTTGGCGGGCTGTCCGGCACGGCGGTGAAGGTTGCGGCCAGGCATGCCGACCTGTTCGAGCTGCCCGCTGCCACCGCCGCCGGGACGCGCCAGATCATCGCACGCGTCCGGGCCGCCGCTTCCGGTTTCGGCCGCGCCGACAGGATACGCTTTTCGGTGCCCATACGGCCGGTCATCGCCGGCAGCCGCGCCGAAGCCTGGGCTCTGGCCGACCGGCTCCCCCATGATGCCGATTCGACCCGGCTGGTCGGAACGGCGGAGCATGTCGCTCTGGCCCTGCTCGACTACTGCGAGCTGGGCGTCGGCGAGTTCGTCGTGCATGGCCTCGACCAGCCGCAGGAGCTGGTGGCGTTCGGGCGCGATGTGGCGGCCGTGGTCAGGCGCTCGCAGGCGCGCCATGAAGCGCATATGGCGGAGATGCCGCCGCGCGGCTTATGGCAGGGGGCGGCTTTCCCGCCACGCGGCCGGCGCGGGATCAGATACCGTATTTGACGTTGCGCAGCACGTCGTCATTGTCGGCGTCGCGCATCGAGGCGAGGCTGCGGTTGTCCAGCACCTCGGCGATGGCCTGGCGCACTTCCAGCATCATGTGGCGCACCTCGCAGGTGGCCTCGTCGCAATCCTCGCAGCGCTGGTACTGGGTGCGGCTGGCGCAGGAGATCGGCGCGAGCGGCCCGTCCAGCACGCGCACGACGTGGCCGATCTTGATTTCCGACGCCGGCTTGGCGAGGCGGTAGCCGCCATCCTTGCCCTTGCGGCTCTGCACGAAGCCCGCATTGCGCAGCTCACCCAGAATGGCGTCGAGGAATTTCTTGGGAATATTGTTGGCAACGGCAATATCGTTGACGAAGGCAAGCTGGCCGGCCGGCAACCCTGAAAGATGAACCAGGGCTTTGAGGCCGTATTTACCTTTTTTAGTAAGCATGCCGGCGGAAACTCACAGAAAATTGGCTTATGCCTGTGGCGAATGTTTGTGTGTAAATGATGACGACAGGCACGGCTGGGTCGTATGCCCTGCCTTAAGGGCATGCGCAACGATAGACAAGCGCAAACTCGTTGACGTTTCGTGACTTTTGCCCACCGGCGCTCAAGGCGGGCGCGACCGGGTGCTTCAAGCGGCGAAGACGCGTCCCCGCCGCACCGTGACATAGCCACGGTCGCCGGCGCGCGCGCGAATTTCGGGCGCGACGTCGAGTTCCAGCGCGCCGCCTTCCTCCGGCGCCACCAGCAGCCGGCGGCCGCCGGGATGGTCGATGACGCGCAGGATTCTTGCCGCCACGCCGCCGGCGTCGGCGGTCCAGTCGAGGTCGCCGGGGCGCAGGAACACCTCCGCCTTGCCGTCGGCAACGCCGGGAGCGGGCAGGGTGGCGGCGCCGACCTTCGCCCGTCCGTCCACCACGGTGGCCGGCAGGCGGTTGGTGTCGCCGAGGAAGCTCATGACGAAGGGCGAGTTGGGCTCGCGGCAGACCTCCTCGGGCGTGCCCTGCTGCACGATGTCGCCGTCCTTCAGGATCACCACGCGGTCGGCGAGGTCGAGCGCTTCCTCCTGGTCGTGCGTGACGAAAAGCGTGGTGATGCCGAGCTCGTCGTGGATTTCGCGCAGCCAGCGGCGCAGGTCGCGGCGCACATTGGCGTCGAGCGCGCCGAACGGCTCGTCGAGCAGCAGCACCTTCGGGTCCACGGCCAGCGCGCGGGCCAGCGCCACGCGCTGCCTCTGGCCGCCGGAAATCTGCGCGGGGAAGCGCTCGCCGAGGCCGTCGAGCCTGACCAGCCGCAAAAGCTCCGCCACGCGGGCGGCAATCTCCCGCCTGCCGCGCTTCACCTTCGACACCTTCATGCCGAAGGCGATGTTCTCCGCCACGGTCATGTGGGGGAACAGCGCGTAGTGCTGGAAGACGAAGCCGACGCCCCGGTCGCGCACGGGAATGTCGGTGGCGTCTTCCGTACCGAAATAGATCTTGCCGCTGTCGGCATATTCGAGGCCGGCGACCATGCGCAGGATGGTCGTCTTGCCCGAGCCGGAGGGCCCCAGCAGCGCCACCAGTTCGCCGCTTTCGATCTCCAGCGACACGCCATGCACGGCGCGGAACGTGTCGAAGGTCTTCACCACCGTGTCGAGGCTGATTTTCACGTCGATTTCTCCGTAGCGAGTTGGGGAGCGCCGGGGGCGGGCTGCGGCGTCGCCAGCGCGGGGCGGCCGCCGCGGCCCGCGCCCTGCCGCTCCAGCAGCACCTTGGCGACCAGCGTGACCACCGCCAGCACGGCGAGGATCGAGGCGACCGCGAAGGCGCCGGCGGTCTGGTAGTCGTGGTAGAGCAGCTCGATGTGCAGCGGCATGGTGTTGGTCTGGCCGCGAATATTGCCCGAGACCACCGAGACCGCGCCGAACTCGCCCATGACGCGGGCATTGCACAGCACCACGCCGTAGAGCAGCGCCCAGCGGATGTTGGGCAGCGTGACCGAGAAGAAGGTACGCCAGCCGGAAGCGCCGAGCGAGGTGGCGGCTTCCTCCAGATCGCGCCCCTGCGCCTGCATCAGCGGGATAAGCTCGCGTGCGACGAAGGGCGCGGTGACGAACATGGAAGCCAGCACGATGCCCGGCAGCGCGAACAGGATCTTGATGTCGTGCGCCTGCAGGATCGGGCCGAACAGGCCTTGCAGGCCGTAGACGAAGAGATAGGCCACGCCCGCCACGATGGGCGAGATCGAGAAGGGGATTTCGATGACGATCAGCAGGAAGCGCCGGCCCCGGAAGTCGAATTTGGTGATCGCCCAGGCCGCCGCGATGCCGAAGGCGGTGTTGACCGGCACCGCGATCAGCGCCGTCGCCACCGTGAGCATGATGGCGTGGCGCGTGTCGGGGTCGGTGATGGCCGCGACATAGACGCTCCAGCCCTGCGAGAAGGCTTCCACGCCGATGACGACCAGCGGCGCGACGACGAAGAACGCCGTCACCACCAGCACGATCGCGATCAGCGCGCGGCGGAAGGCGGGATTGTCGCCGACGCGCGGCGGTTTCGTGGCCGTGCTTGCGCTCATGGTCTCAACCCCTTTGCGTGTAGCGCAGCGCGCGCGCCTGCAGGAGATTGGTGACGGCGAGCATCACGAAGGCGGTGATCAGCAGCACCGAGGCGATGGCGGCGGCGGCCTGATAGTCGTATTCCTCGAGCCGGATGAAGGTCAGCAGCGCGGTGATCTCGGTCTGGAACGGCTGGTTGCCGGCGATGAAGATGATGGCGCCGAATTCGCCCAGGCTGCGGGCGAAGGCGAGCGAGATGCCGGCCAGCAGCGCCGGCGTCAGCAGCGGCAGGATCACCTTGCGGAAGATCGCGCTGTCCGAGCCGCCGAGCGACTGGGCGGCTTCCTCCAGCGTCGGGTCGAGGTCTTCCAGCACCGGCTGCACCGTGCGCACGATGAAGGGCAGGCTGGTGAAGGCCATGGCGATCATGATGCCGAGCGGCGTGTAGGCGACCTGGATGCCGACCCTGGCGAGATGGGCGCCGAACCAGCCATTGGGCGCGAACAGCGCCGTCAGGGCGATGCCGGCAACGGCGGTCGGCAGGGCGAAGGGCAGGTCCACCAGCGCATCGACGAAGCGGCGGCCGGGGAAGCGATAGCGCACCAGCACCCAGGCCAGCGCGAAGCCGAAGACCAGATTGAAGACCGTGGCGCCGAGCGCGCACAGCACCGTCACGCGGTAGCTGGCCACCGCGCGGCCGGAGGAAACGATGCGCCAGTAATCGACAAGGCCGAGGCTCGCCGCCTTGTAGACCAGCGCGCCGAGCGGCAGCACGACGATGATCGACACATAGAGCAGCGTGAGCCCGAGCGTCAGATGCAGGCCCGGCAGGACACGTCGTTTCACGCTGTGGCTCCGTGGGTGGAACAGGCAGGAAAGAGGGAGGCAATGTCGAACGCCAAGATCGCGACCCGTGCGATGCGCCAGACCCGAACCCGGCGGGTTGCCGCCTGCCGGGCATGAATGGCGAGTGGAGGTTTGTGGTCAGCGTTCGCCGTAGATCTGGTCGAGCAGCGCGCCGGAGGCGAAATGCTCGGCCTGCACCTTGTCCCAGCCGCCGAACACGTCCTCGACGGTGACGAGGCGCACATCCGGGAACCTGTCCTTGAACTCGGCCGCGACCTTCTCGTCGCGGACGCGGTTGCTGTGCTCGGCGAGTATCTTCTGGCCTTCGGGCGTGTAGAGGAAGTCGAGATAGGACTTCGCCAGATCGCGCGAGCCGCGCTTGTCGACCACCTTGTCCACGATCGCGACCGGGAATTCGGCCAGCAGGCTGACCGAGGGCGTGACCTGCTCGAACTTGTCCTCGCCGAACTCCTTGCGGATGCCGGCGGTCTCGGATTCGAAGGTGATCAGCACGTCGCCGATCTCGCGCTCCACGAAGGTGGTGGTGGCGGCGCGGCCGCCGGTGTCGAACACCGGCACGTTGTCGAACAGCTTGGTCACGAACGCCTTCACCTTCTCCTCGTCGCCGTTGAAGGCCTCGCGGGCGTAGGCGGTGGCGGCCAGATAGGTGTAGCGGGCGTTGCCCGAGGTCTTCGGGTTCGGGAAGATGACCTTCACGTTGTCGCGCACGAGGTCGTTCCAGTCCTTGATGTTCTTGGGGTTGCCGGCGCGCACCAGGAAGGAGGGCAGCGAATAGAAGGGCGAGGCCTGGTTCGGGAACTCGTTCTTCCAGTCATCCGAGACGAAGCCGTTCTTGACGAGGAAATCGATGTCGGTGACCTGATTGAAGGTCACCACGTCGGCTTCCAGCCCTTCCACGATCGCACGGGCCTGTTTGGAGGTGCCGGCATGCGACTGGTCGATGGTGACTTCCGGATGCTGGGCGACGAAGGCCTTGTTGACGTCCACGAACAATTCGCGCGCCACGTCATAAGAGGCGTTGAGCAGCTTGTCGGCGGCAAGGGCCGAGGCAGGGGCGGCGAGCAGGCCGGCAATGGCCGCGCCGACGAGCAGGAAACGTCTCATTGATTTCACTCCGGTTCGGAAAAGGTCGCTTGGCAGGCTGGTATCCGCGGCCAAACTAGCGAGCGGTGCCCTTTCCAGCGAGGAAGCGGCTACCTCCGGGGTCCGGCGGCGGGAAAATGCTGACACTCGGGCGCGGGATAAATTGGAATAATATTCCAATCGCTGGCGGAATGATCCGTATCTGGCCGACAGGTCGGCGGCGTGGAAAAAATCCTTTTGCGCAAAAACCGATTCCGCCCGGTTCCGGGACGTGCCGGAAAGCTGTTCCGCCTGCGGACGGAAATTCGCAATCACGCGCCCTGCGCCGGCGGGGACGCTTTTCTAGAATGAGGGCGTTCCCGATCGGCGGACCTCCCCCTCGGATCGACCTGCAACCAGAGGAGTGCAGCATGACGACCACCCTCATACTCCCCGGCCTCAACGGCTCCGGCGAGGACCATTGGCAGCGCCACTGGCTGGCGGACCATGACGATGCGATGCTGGTCAATCAGGAGCACTGGAACCGGCCGGTGCTGGAAGACTGGCTCTACAATCTCGAAAGCGAGCTGATCGCGCATCCCGGCGCCATCCTGGTGGCGCACAGCCTGGGCTGCATCCTCGCGGCCGGGCTTGCCGGGCGTCCGGCGGCCGAGCATGTCGGCGGCGCGGTGCTGGTCGCGCCCTGCGACATCGACGTGACGAATGTTAGGCATCCCGGCCTGATCGATTTCGGCGCCATGCCGCGCCGGCGGCTGCCATTCCCGTCGATCCTCGTCGCCAGCCGCAACGACGCCTACATGGCGTTCGACACGGCACGCCAATATGCCGGCATCTGGGGCAGCGGGCTCGTCGATCTCGGCAATGCCGGCCACATCAACGTGGCCAGCGGCTTCGGCCGTTGGGAAGACGGATACGCGCTGGCTTCGACTTTCCGGTTCGCGCGGGAGGGTGGGGTTTCGCGGGCGGCGTGAGGCGTGGACACAGGCTTCTTCGGCGTCGTGCCGGTGGCCATGCCTCGACGTTGCGCCAGTCAAAGCCGGCGCAGAAGAAACCAGCGGGGCCGCCTCCGGGCTGGTCCCTGACATTCGAAAGCGGCTGCTTTCACGTCCCCTCGGGAAACACCTTCCACCGCCGCGGGCGAAAGGCGACGCGGCTTTTCTGCGCGGCGGGGTGCTCGACGGGCAGTTCGATCTCCACCACCTCGCGCGCGCCGCCGATTTCCAGTTCCACGCGCCGCGTGCCGGCGACGCGGCGGCTGGCGACCACGGTGCCGGCGATGCAGCCGCTGCAACCGTCGAGCAGCTCCACATCGTGTGGGCGGAAATAGAGCCTGGCCTTGCCGTCCGGCGCGTCGGGCGCGGAAAGTCCGATCGGCCGGTCGGCGATCCAGAGCTGGCCGTCCTCGATCCTCACCGGCAGGGTGCTTGAATCGCCGACGAAGCCGTAGACGAAGGGCGAATTGGGCGTGTCGTAGACCTCGTCGGCGGTGCCGACCTGCTCGATGCGCCCCTGGCTCATGACGACGACGCGGTCGGCCAGCTCCAGCGCTTCCTCCTGGTCGTGGGTCACGAAGATGGTGGTGTGGCCGGTGGCGTCGTGGATTTCGCGCAGCCAGCGACGCAGCTCGCGCCGCACCTGCGCGTCGAGCGCGCCGAAGGGTTCGTCCAGCAGCAGCACCCTGGGCTCGATCGCCATGGCGCGGGCCAGCGCCACGCGCTGCCGCTGGCCGCCGGAAAGCTGCGCCGGATAGCGCTTTTCCAGTCCCGAAAGCTGCACGAGATCGAGCAGCTCGGAAGCGCGGCGTCGGATTTCGGCCCTTGCGGGCCGCGTGGCACTGGGGCGGACCTTCAGGCCGAAGCCGATATTTTCGGCCACCGTCATGTGCCGGAACAGCGCGTAGTGCTGGAAGACGAAGCCGACATTGCGCTCTTGGATGGAGCGCTGCGAGGCGTCCTCGTCGCCGAAATAGATTTTTCCGCGCGTCGGCTTCTCCAGCCCGGCGATCAGGCGCAGCAAGGTCGTCTTGCCCGAGCCGGACGGTCCCAGCAGCGCGATCAGCTCGCCCGACTTTATGTCGAGCGACACGTCGTGCAGCGCCGGGAAACGGTCGAACTCCTTGCGCACATTGGCAACGCGAACTTCCATGAAATTATCCTTGTCCCAAATGCGTTCGAAGGTTCCAGAGCATCCTTTGGCGTCCAGTCGGACGCACGGCGCCCTAATGCCCGCGGCTGGCGGCTATGGCGTGGCCGTAGCGGATCTCCAGGATCGTCTTGAGCACCAGCGTCACCAGCGCCAGCCCCGCCAGCAGCGAGGCGACGGCGAAGGCGCCGACGGCATTGTATTCGTTGTAGAGGATCTCGACATGCAGCGGCATTGTGTTGGTGAGCCCGCGTATGTGGCCCGACACCACCGACACCGCGCCGAATTCGCCCATGGCGCGCGCATTGCACAGGAGCACGCCGTAGAGCAGGCCCCATTTGATGTTGGGCAGCGTGACATGGCAGAAGGTCTGCCAGCCATTGGCGCCGAGCGACAGCGCCGCCTCCTCGTCGCCCGTGCCCTGATCCTGCATCAGCGGGATCAGCTCGCGCGCCACGAAGGGGAAGGTGACGAAGATGGTGGCCAGCACGATGCCCGGCACGGCGAACAGGATTTCGATGCCGTGGCTCTTCAGCCAAGGACCGAGCAGGCTGCCGGAGCCGAACAGCAGCACATAGACCAGACCCGAAATCACCGGCGAGACCGAGAAGGGCAGGTCGATCAGCGTGGTCAGGAAGGCCTTGCCCTTGAACTCGAACTTGGCGATCGCCCAGGCGGCGGCCACGCCGAAGACGATGTTGAGCGGCACGGCGATCGCCGCGACGAGCAAAGTGAGGCGGATCGCGGCGAGGCTGTCCGGTTCCACGATCGCGTCCAGATAGGGGCCCCAGCCGCGCCTGAACGCCTCCACGAAGACGAGGATGAGCGGCAGGAGCAGGAAGATGGCGATGAATGCGAACACCAGGGCCAGCACCGTCCAGCGGGTGGCGCGGCCTTCGGTGACGGCCGAAGCCCTGTGGCCGGCCTCGCGGGTGCCGGTGGTCGCGGTGAAGGACAGGTCAACCATAGCGCTTGCGGCTCCATGTCTGGATCAGGTTGATGACCAGCAGCATCAGGAAGGACAGCGCCAGCATGATCGTGGCGATGCCGGTGGCGGCGGGGTAGTTGTATTCCTCCAGCCGGATCACGATCAGAAGCGGTGCGATTTCAGACACATAGGGCAGGTTGCCGGCGATGAAGATGACCGAGCCGTATTCGCCCACGCCGCGCGCGAAGGCGAGCGCGAAGCCGGTGAGGATTGCCGGCGCGAGGCCGGGCAGCAGCACGCGCGAGATGGTCTGGAGGCGGCTGGCGCCGAGCGTTGCGGCGGCCTCCTCGACCTCCTTGTCGATCTCCTCGATGATCGGCTGCACGGTGCGCACGACGAAGGGCAGGCCGATGAAGACCAGCGCGATCACGATGCCGAGCGGCGTATAGGCCACCTTGATGTCGAGCGGGGCAAGCAGGCTGCCGATCCAGCCCCTCGGCGCATAAAGGGAGGTCAGGGCGATGCCCGCCACCGCCGTCGGCAGGGCGAAGGGCAGGTCGACCATGGCGTCGATGACGCGGCGGCCGGGGAAGCGGTAGCGCACCAGCGCCCACGCCACCAGCGTGCCGAAGACGACATTGACCAGGGCCGCGATGAGCGCGGTGCCGAAGCTCACCTCCAGCGCCCTGATCGTGCGCCGGTCCGTGGCGATCGCCCAGAAGTCGGACCAGCCGAGTGCCGCCGTGTGCCAGACGAGGCCGGACAGCGGGATGAGGATGATGAGCGTGAGGTAGGTGAGCGCAAAGCCGAGGGTCAGTCCGAACCCCGGAATGACGCTCGGCTGCCTGAACCTCCACCCTGTTTCGGCGGGCGTCGTGGTCATGTGTTCCCGATCTTGGTTATGCCGGCCGCTTTGTCGCGGCGCTATCATAGCACGCCTGCCGGGGCGGATGGCGCGGCTTCGAAAAACCGTGCCAGGCGCCCCGGCAGGGCTGCTTGGGAGGCCGTTACCGGCCCGGCTTGTAGAGCTGGTCGAAGATGCCGCCATCGCCGAAGTGTTCCGGCTGGACCTTCTTCCAGCCGCCGAAGATCGGATCGTCGATGGTGACGAGCTTGAGCTCGGGCAGCTTCTTCAGGTCCTCCGCCGGCACCAGCTCCGGCTTGGACGGGCGGTAGTGGTGCTTGGCGGCGATGCGCTGGCCTTCCTCCGAATAGAGATATTCGAGATAGGCTTCGGCCACCTTGCGCGTGCCCTTGGCGTCGACATTGCCGTCCACGACCGCCACCGGCGGCTCGGCGAGGATGGAGGAGGGCGGGATGACGATGTCGAACTGGTCGGCGCCGAATTCGTCGAGCGCCAGGTAGGCCTCGTTCTCCCAGGCCAGCAGCACGTCGCCCAGGCCGCGCTCGGCGAAGGTCACGGTCGAGCCGCGCGCGCCGGTGTCGAGCACCGGTACGTGCTTGTAGAGGGTGGCGATGTAGTCCTTTATCCTGGCCTCGTCGCCGCCATATTCCTTGTAGGCCCAGGCCCAGGCGGCAAGATAGTTCCAGCGCGCGCCGCCGGAGGTCTTGGGGTTCGGCGTGATGACCTGGATGTCGTCCTTCACCAGATCGCCCCAGTCCTTGACGCCCTTGGGGTTGCCCTTGCGGACGAGGAAGATGATGGTCGAGGTGTAGGGCGAGGAGTTGTTGGGCAGCTTGCCGCGCCAGTCGGGCGCGATCTTCCTGGTCTGTTCGGCAATGGCGTCGATGTCGCTTTCCAGCGCCAGCGTGACGACGTCCGCATCGAGCCCGTCGATGACCGAGCGGGCCTGCTTGCCCGAGCCGCCATGGGAAGTGCGGATGGTGACGGTCTCGCCGGTTTCGGCCTTCCAGTGCTTGGCGAAGGCCTCGTTGTAGTCCTTGTAGAGCTCGCGGGTCGGGTCGTAGGACACGTTCAGGATCGTCGTGTCGGCGAACGCGAAGCCGAGGACTCCGAGTTGCACTGCACCGGCCAGGAGGCCGGCAAGAAGGAAACGCGGTCGAAATTGAGTCATGTCTGCCTCCGTTGAACAAGCATACTCTATCGACTTGGTAGAATTTGGATGCGCCGCCACGTGCCAATTTTGGGACGTCGGAGCAATTTTCGTCACTTCGGCGCCGGCCGGGACGGAATTATTTTCCCGACAGGAAGGGGCCAGCGTGGAGGGAGAAGGTCAACGGGTGGCCCGGATCGACACCCTTCGCCCGGCGTGGCGGTGCCGCCGCCTCATTCCACGAACACCTTCACGCTCGCCGCGCGGCCGGCGGCGTCGATGACCGTCAGCGTCGAATAGCCCGCGCCGTCGGGCTGCCATGTGGCGGTGCGGCGGCGGGAGGGTTCCTCCAGGGCCCTGCCGTTGGCGAGCCAGCGGAAGGGCGCGCGGCCGCCCTGCAGCTTCAGCACGAGCGGCGTGGCCGTGTCGGATGCCACGGCAAGATCGACATGCGCGCCATCCGGCGGAAAGACGATCTGCGGCGCCGGCTCGGTCGCCGAAAGGGCCGCCAGCCCGTCGGCCGCGGGCGAAAAGCGCTGCAAGGTTATCGGCAGGTCGGCGCGGGCGGTGCGGAAGGCGCCGCCCGGCGCGCGCGGCAGCGGCACGGCGGCAAGGCCGGACCTGGAAAAGCCCTCGAACAGGATGGGTGCCGCGGAGGCATAGCCGGAAAGCCCCGGCACCGAGCCGGCATCCGCGCGGCCGGCCCACACGCCCAGCACATAGCGGCCGTCGAAACCCACCGACCAGGCGTCGCGATAGCCGTAGGAGGTGCCGGTCTTGTAGGCGATGCCGCGCCGGGCCGCGCCTTCGGGCGGCTTCACGCCCGACAATATGTCGGCGATCTGCCAGGTGGCGCGCTCTTCCAGCACCATGCCGCCGCTGTTCCGGAGCGGCGCGATTTCGGTGCCGTCGCGCAGGGTGCGCGCCTTGCCGCCATTGGCGAGCCCTGTGTAGAGCTGGACGAGGTCGCGCAGCGACATGCCGACGCCGCCGAGCCCGATCGCCAGCCCCGGCGCTTCCGCCCTGGGCAAGGCCGGCGTCACCCCGGCCTGACGGAAACGCGCCAGCAGGCGGCTCGGCCCGACCGCGTCGAGCAGGCGCACCGCCGGCACGTTGAGCGACAATTGCAGCGCCTGCCGCACGCTGACATCGCCCTGATAGGTCATGTCGAAATTGCGCGGGCGATAGCCGCCGAAATCGGCCGGCCGATCCTCGATCAGCGTTTCCTGCGCGACCAGGCCCTGTTCCATCGCCAGCCCGTAGATGAAGGGTTTCAGCGTCGAGCCCGGCGAGCGCACGGCGCGGGTCATGTCGATCCAGCCGGAGCGGCTGCCGTCGAAATAGTCGGCCGAGCCGACTTCGCCGAGGATTTCGCCGGTCAGCGAATCGGCGAGCACCATGGCCACCGAAACGCGCGACCCGAGCCGGGCGGCGGCGCTTGCCGCGACGGCCTCCAGCCCCTGCTGCACGCGCTTGCTCAAGGTCAGCTTGTGGCGGATTTCGGAAGGCGCCTTGCGCAAGGCGATGTCGGCGACATGCGGGGCCAGGGCGGGCAAGGCGAGGCGCGTGCCGGAAACGGGCTCGGCCGAAGCGCGCCTCGCCTCGCGTTCGTTCAGCACGCCGGCGCTCACCATGCGCTCCAGCACCCGGTCGCGCGCGGCCTGGGCGCGGTCGCGGTTGCGGTCGGGGCGGCGGCGCTCGGGCAACTGGGGCAGGGCGACCAGAAGCGCTGCCTGCGACACGGTGAGCCGGCGCGGCTCCTTGCCGAAATAGGCGAGGCTGGCTGCGCGCACGCCTTCGAGATTGCCGCCATAGGGCGCGAGCGTGAGGTAGCGTTCGAGGATCTCGGTCTTGGACAGCCGCCGCTCGATCTGCAGCGCGCGCAGCGTCTGCAACAGCTTGGAACCGAGGCTGCGGCTTTCGCGCGGCTCGATCAGCCGGGCAAGCTGCATGGAGAGCGTGGAGCCGCCGGAGACGATGCGGCGGTTGCCGGCGAACTGCCCGGCTGCGCGCAGGAGGGCCAGCGGGTCGATGCCGCCATGGTCGAAGAAGCGCTTGTCCTCATAGGCGATCAGCATTTTCACGAATTGCGGATCGACATCGTCGAGATGCGTATCGAGCCGCCAGTAGCCGTCCGGCGTCGCATAGGCGCGCAACAATGCGCCGTCGCGGTCCAGCACTTCCGTCGAGACGGCAAGCCGTGCCGGGAGAGGCGGCGGATAGGCGCGGTCGAGGGCATGGAGAGCGCCGAGCGCGATAGCCGCCAGGCCGATGACGGTGGCAGCGGAGAGCGCGAGCTTGCGGAGGCGGGTCATGATGTGACCTCGCAATGTGGACGATGACACCCGGGAGCCATGTGCGTGTCGGCACCCACCCCCGCCCTGCCGGCCATTTTCCTCACAAGGGCAGGGCTATCGCATATGGATGCTTCGGCAAGCCCGACCGGCGTTGTACCCCCACCCCTGACCCCTCCCCACAAGGGGGAGGGGGACGGTTTCATCGCTGTCGCCATGCAAAACGGCGAAGATTGGTGCTGGATGGTTATGCAGCAGAATTCCCCTCCCCCTTGTGGGGAGGGGGCAGGGGTGGGGGTAATTGCCCTGCCGGTAAGCGTGAAGATCAGTTCTCGCCAACCGCCAACGCTGCAAGAAAAACAGGCAAGCCAGAGAGAGATAACTCCAGGCATCGGCTTCACTCGCCTTACGGCGCCGCCACCTCCATCATGCCGGTCGAGGTGCGGGCCGAATATTGCGGCCGGTACATGTCCTCGACGCTTGCCGCCGGATGCGTATAGAGCCCCGGCGTCACCGCGCGCACGACATAGGCCAGCGTGATCGAGCTGGAATCTCCCGACGCCCGGTCGAAGGCGGCGACGAAGCGGTCGTCGCGGAATTCGAGATGCGCCGGCTCGGTGCCTTCCAGCCAGCCGAAATTCGAGAGATCGGCGCTGGACACCAGCCCCGGATTGTCGATCTCGAAGCCGGCCGGCAGAAGGTCGGTCACCAGCACGCGCGACGGCCAGCTGTTGAGCTCGTCGATCTTCAGCACGACCACGAAGCGCTCGTTCTGCCGGACGCTGGTGACATTGGCTTCCGAACCGTCGAGCGCGTAGTAGGTGCGCTGGATGTTGAAGCCGTCGCCGCCGGCGGGCAGCGATTGCGCCGGCGCCGCAACCGCGGTGACGACCGCCTGCAGCGGATCGCTGCCGGTGTTGGCGACGACGATCGGGTTGCCTTCCAGCTCGTTGCCGCTCACCTCCTGCGAATAGACGCCGCTATGCGCGGTGCCGTTGACGGTGAGCCGGATCGCGTCGTTATTGCTCCGCAGCGCGCGGGCGGCAAGCAGCATCCAGGCCTGATCCTGCGTGCTGAGATAGCTCGCCTGCCGGCGCTCGGCGCTGACGAGGCTGACGAGTTCCGGCACGATCTTCGGGGCCGGGCGGCTTTCGGCCGCGAGCGCCAGCATGGCCGCCCCGTCGCGCAGGCGCGAGCCGTAGTCGGAGCGGGTGTAGTCGTGCTGCGTGTTGGCCTTGGCCAGCGAAAGCGCCGCCTGGAAGGTGTTCTCCGCGCGCTGCTGGTCGCCATAGAGCGCCAGGCTGGCGGCAAGCTGCGCGATCGCCATCGGGCTGGTGAAGGCTTCGAGCTGCGTGTCGGAATAGTAGCGCAGGTCGCCGATGGAGGCCTTCTTGTTGCGGGCGAGCACATAGAGCGCATAGGCGATCTCGCTGCCCCTGCCTTGCAGATCGGCATTGTAGGAAATGGCGTTCTGCAGATTGTCGAGCGCCTGCGCCAGCGCCTCGCGCGGCACCTCGTAGTTCTTTTCGCGCGCCCGGGTCAGGAAGTCGGTGACATAGGCGTCGAGCCAGACGTCGCCGGAGCCGGGACCCCACAGGCCGAAGGAGCCGCTGGAGGACTGGTAGCTCAGCACGCGGTAGATCGCGTCCTGGATGCGCTGGCGCACATCCGGGTCATCGCTCATGCCCGCGCTCTGCGCCATCTCGCTGAGATAGAGCAGCGGCAGCGCCCGGCTGGTGGTCTGCTCGGCGCAGCCATAGGGATAGCGGTCGAGCGACATCAGCAGCGACGGCACGTCGAAGGCGGAGGCGCGCGACACGCCGACGCTGACGGAGGCGCCGTCGAGCAGGCTGGCGGCCAGAAGCTCGCGATCGACACGCAGGCTGCCGCCGTTGGGTTTCAGGTCGACCACGGTGCGCGTCGTCACCGGCAGGTCGGCCGGGCGGACGGGCAGCGACAGGGTCTGCTCGACATCCACGCCGTTCGCGTCGTTGGCGATGCGGATCGAAATCCGCGCGGTGCCCGTCGCCTGCGCGGTGAGCGGGATCGCCAGCGATTGCCGCTTGCCGCCGGCCAGCGTCACATGGTCGGGCAGGGCGCCCGCATCGGCGGCAAGGTTGTCGCCGGTGACGATCGACAGCCGGTAGTCGCCATCGGGCGCGTCGGTGTTGGCGATGTCGAGGCGTAAGGTCGCCTGATCGCCGGGGGCGAGGAAGCGCGGCAGGCCGGCGGTCAGCACGATCGGGTCGCGCACGATCACGTCCGTCACCGCATGGCCGACGGCCTCTTTCGTCCAGGCCACGGCCATCACGCGCACGGTGCCGTTGAACTGCGGCAGGTCGAAGTCGATGGTCGCCTTGCCCTCGCCGTCGAGCTGGACGGGGCCGGAGAACAGCGCCACCAGCTTTTCGGTGGGCGGGCTGCCTTCGGTCGCCATGTTGCCGCCGTCGCCGCCGGTGCGCAGCCGGCCGGTGGTGCCGAGCGAGCCGTCGATCAGGCGGCCGTAGAGGTCGCGCAGCTCGATCCCGAGCTGGCGCTGGCCGAAGAACCAGTTTTCCGGGTCGGGCGCCTGATAGCGGGTGAGGTTGAGGATGCCGACATCGACGGCCGCGACCATCACATAGGCCTCGCTGGCGGCTGATGCGCCGGCGACCTGAACGGGAATGGAAAGCGTGCGGCGCGGCTCGGTCTTTTCCGGGGGCGTGAGCGTGACGGCGAGCTTCCTTTCGCCCGGATCGACCTTCAGCCATTTCACGCCGATGGCGCGGGCGGGCATGCGCGATTCCTGCGCGTCGCCCGGCCGGAAGAGCGTGGCGGTGACATAGGCGCCCGCGCCCCAGTCGGCGCCGACCGGAATATCCACGGTCGCGCCGCCTTCCGGCACGGTCGCGGTGATGGTCTTGAGCAGCTTGTCGGCGCCGATCGTCACCAGCAGCTCGCCTGCGAAGCGCGGCGAAACCTGCAGCCTGGCGGTTTCGCCGGCGGCATAGCTGTCCTTGTCGAGGGCGATTTCGAGCCCGTCCGGCGTCTCGGTGGAGGTCGCCTCCACGAACCAGCCGGCGTCGAATTCATAGCTGGTGGCCGGGCCGTCCGGATCCGCCGTCTCGACCTCCAGGCGGTAGCGGCCCCAGTCGACGGGAAGCGAAAGCGCGGCCTCCTTGTCGGCGGCGAGGTCGATCTTGCCGTTGGCGACGGCGCGGGTCAGCGTCACCGGCTCGTAGTTCCAGCTGTTGCCGTTGCGATACCACTGGTAGTTGCGCTCGATCTTGACCAGCGACCATTGCGCGCCCTGCAATGCCTGGCGCTCGCCGCCCGCATCGGAGGCGATGATGCTGAATTTCGCGGTCGAGCCCTGCGGCACCTCGTCGCCGGAGAAATCCGGGCGGATGCCGATCATGTCGGCCTGCGGGCGGATGCCGATGTCGAGCGCGCGTTCGACGGCGCGGCCGCCGCTTTCGCGCATGCGCACCGTGACGGCGGCGTTGAGCAGGCGGGTCGTGGAGGGCAACTGGTCGAGGACGACGGGGAAGGTGGCCTTGCCATCATCGCCCACCGGCGGCAGGTCGTCCAGCGGGATGCGGGTGGCTTCGCCTTCCTGCTCGTCGGCGAGCCCGAAGAAATAGCCCTTGAACCTGTCCCAGTCGCGCCGCGTCGATACCGTCACCTCGCCTTCCAGCGCAAGGCCGGCGGCCGGGGCGCCATAGAGGAAGCGGCCGTCGACGGTGACATTGGCGGCCTCGCCGGCGACGATCTCGCCGCGATCGCTGGTCAGGTCGAATTCGATGCGGTCGGGAACGAAATCCTCGACGAGGAACGATTGCGTGGCCACCGCCGGCTGCTTCGGGTCGGTGTGGATCGCGACGTTCCAGGTGCCGCGCATGGCGTTGACCGGCAGCGTCAGGTCCACGGCATGCCCGCCCGCCCTGGCGCCATCGGAGATGATGCGGCGGTCCTCGACGCCGTCGGGGCGGGTGAAGACGAAGGTGAGCGGCAGGTTCTCGACCGCCCTGGCGGCATCGTCGCGGGCGAGGGCGGCGACATGCACTTCCTCGCCGGCGCGGTAGATGCCGCGCTCGGTCCAGGCATAGACGTCGAGCGCGCCGGGCGAGGCGCGGCCCGCCACGCCACGGTCGGACAGGTCGAAGCCGGCGCGGGTCATGTCGAGGAAGACGAAATCGCTGTCGCCCCGGCTCGCCATCAGCACGGCGGGCACCATGCCGCCGGTGCCGCGCGTCAGGCCGGGATTGAAGGTGACGCGGCCGTCCGCGTCGCTCGTCGCCTTGCCGAGCACCTCGTTGTTGCGGGCCAGCAGCGTCAGCTCCACGCCGGCAAGCGGCCTTGCGGTGCCGAGCGAGCGGGCAAAGACGTTGAGCCCGTCCTGGCCGGTATAGGTCGAAAGGCCGATGTCGGAGACGACGAACCACTGGGTCGCCCTGGACTCATAGGTCTCGCTGCGGTCGTTCACCGGCTGCGCGGTCAGCACATAGACGCCGGGCTTGCGCTGCGGCAGGGCCTCGTCGATCGGGAAGCTGGTGGTGACTTCCCTGTTGAGCTCGTTGCCGGCGACCTCGATCTGGCCTTCCCAGATCGGCTCGCCCATCTGGTCGGAGATGTTGGAGATGTCGTAGCCGTCGAGCTGGCGCAGGAACTGGTAGCCGGAGAGAAGCTGCGCCAGCGAGCGGTCGTTGATGCGGAACAGCTTCACGTCGGCGGCGTCCATATTGACGGTGACGAGCGGAATGCCGCGCCGCGCGGTGGCGGGCAGGACGAAGCTGTCGCCGGTGAAGCGCACGGAGGGCGTGCGGTCCTGCACGTAGACGGAGAGCGTCACCGGCGCGGCAAGTGCCTCGCCGATCGCGGCGGGCAGGCCGGCGCGGAAGGTGACGCGGTAGTGGCGGCCATGCTCCAGCCCCTCGACGCAGATCTGCCTGTCCTTGGCCTCGATGGCCTTGGGCGCGGCATCGTCCAGCTTCACGAAGGGCGTGTAGTCGAGGCCGGTCTTGACCAGATCCTCGGAAAACTGGGCGCAGATGCGCGGCGAGGCGCTATCGTTGTCCACCGTGTGCTCGACGATGCGGAAGCCCTTGCGGGCTTTCAGGTCTTCATATTCCGCGCGCACATAGGCCGAATTCTCGATCGCCAGGCTGGCCTCGTAGGCCTGCAGGGCGGGGCGGTAGAGGTCGCGCTTGTCGAGCGCGGCCGCCAGCACGGCAAGCGCATCGGCGCGGGCGGCGGCGGTGCGCGATGCCTGATAGCCGTTCCACGCGGCGGAGGTGCCGTCGCGCTGGAGCTTGGCGCCTTCCTGGTCATTGGAGGGGGACGTGGCGAGGATGGCGCGGGCGAGGCCGGTCCAGAGCGCGCTGTCGTCCGGCGATGCCGCGACCGCCGCGGTGAACCTCTCCATCGCCGTGCGCGGGTCGCCGTTGCGCATGGCGTCGTTGCCGGCTTCGGTCAGCGCGGCCAGCCCTTCCTCGCCGGTCCCGTCGTTGTCGAGACCGGAGCGGAAACGGCGCGCTTCATCGACCAGATTTGCGGCGATGAAGGACAGCTCGGGCGCGGCGCCGATGTCGGGCGCGCCGTCCTGCGTCACCACCTTGCCCGCGACCGCGCCGGCGAAGGGCTTCAACTTGTTGAAGTCCGACTTCAGGAAGCACCACTTCGCCTTGGTGTTGTAGGTGAAGGCGCGGCAGGCGGAGTCGCCCAGGCAGGTGCTCTTGCACTGGTCCAGCGACAGGTTCTGTTCGGAGCGCAGGTCGAAGCCGAAATAGTCGCTGTCGGGCGTGGTGACGATGGACCGGGCCTCGACCGCCAGCGCCGGTCCCTGGAATGGCAGCAGGGCCATGAAGAGCAAGGCAAAAGCCGTATAAACACGAGCCGCGCGATTTGACATGGGATTCCCCTCCGGTCGCTGCTGCATCTTCCGAACAACCATGTTGACCAAGCCGGGGGCATGCTTGTCAACGGATCGGCTCGCTTCCATACGCGCCGGACATGACATTGCGGCGTCGCTTTCGCGAGAAGCGGCGATATGGCGGCCGCTTCACCGTCCTGACAACCGTGGCCGCAAGCTATCCACAATTTTCGCTGGCGACGGCCGGGCCGGCGCACGCAAAGTCCTGGCGGGCCAGTTGCCGCAAGCATGCCGGGACTGGTCGATTTGCGACAGAATGTAGAAACCCCGCCGGATGCCGGCTTTCGATGAAATCCGCGACGGGATACCAATTTTGCGGCAATTTTGTCGTAATCCCGTAATCGATCTCCCCTTCAAAGTTGCACATTCGCGACTGCAATTTCCGCATCGCGCTTTTGACATCGAGGCCCGGATGCGAAATGTTACCTGGCGGAACAGTCAAAAATATAATGGGAGAACACTGATGGGTTTCTACAAAAGCAACGGGGATCGTGTGCCCGACCACATTCGCAAGCTCGCCGAGAGCGCGAAGGCGGGAGAGGTCGACCGTCGTGAGTTCCTGGCGCTGGCCTCCATCTTCGGCGCCTCGACAGCCATGGCCTACGGCATGATCGGCATTGCCGCGCCCACGCCCGCCGCCGCGCAGGAGCAGCCCAAGACGGGCGGCGTGATCAAGGTGGCGATGTCGATCAAGGACCCGAAGGACCCGCGCAAGGCGGACTGGTCCGAAATCGCCACCTCGGAGCGCCAGGCGCTGGAGCCGCTGGTCAAGTACACCCGCGAATACACCTTCGCGCCCTACCTGCTGGAAAGCTGGGAGATCAACGACGACGCCACCGAATACACGCTGCATGTGCGGCCCGGCGTCGAATGGAACAATGGCGACAAGTTCACCGCCGACGACGTGATCTACAATTTCACCCGCTGGGCCGACAAGAGCGCCGAGGGCAACTCCATGCCCGGCCGCCTGGGCAGCCTGGTCGATGAAAAGACCGGCAAGCTGCGCGAAGGCTCCATCGTCAAGGTCGACGACATGACGGTCAAGCTGATGCTGACCTCGCCGGATATCGCCCTGATCGCCAACCTGACCGACTATCCGGGCCTCGTCGTGCACCGGACCTTCGACGAGAAGGGCGGCGACTTCAAGAGCTGCCCGATCGGCACCGGGCCGTTCGAGCTCGTTTCCTACGATGTCGGCCAGAAGGTGGTCTACAAGCGCCGCGAAACCGGCAAGTGGTGGCAGGGCGACGTCTATCTCGACGGCGTCGAGTTCATCGACTACGGCACCGATCCGGCGGCGACGGTCGCGGCGTTCGAATCCGGCGAGGTGCACACCAACAACGAGACGACCGCCGATTACGTCCAGATCATCGAGGGCGTGGGCGCGCCGGCTTCCGAGACCGTGACGTCGGCCACCGTCTGCACGCGCTTCAACGTCAACAACAAGCCCTATGACAACCAGAAGGTCCGGCAGGCCATGTGCCTGGCCGTCGACAACGAGACGGTGCTGAGCCTGGGCTACGGCAATGCCGGCACGGTGGGCGAGAACCACCATGTCTGCCCGATCCACCCCGAATATGTCGAGCTGCCCAAGATCAAGCGCGATCCGGCCAAGGCCATGGAGATGCTGAAGGAAGCCGGCGTGGCCGACTTCGAGCACGAGCTCATCAGCAACGACGAGGACTATCACAAGAACACCACCGACGCGATCGCCGCGCAGCTCCGCGAGGCCGGCATCAAGGTGAAGCGCACGGTGCTGCCGAGCTCCACCTTCTGGAACGACTGGACCAAGTACCCGTTCTCGGAGACCAACTGGAACATGCGCCCGCTGGGCATCCAGGTCATCGCCATCGCCTACCGCACGGGCGAGGCATGGAACGAGACCGGCTATGCCAATCCGGAGTTCGACAAGAAGGTCAACGAGGCGCTCGGCATCGCCGATCCGGAAAAGCGCAAGGCAGTGATGAAGGATATCGAGCAGATGCTGCAGGAGTCCGGCATCATCATCCAGCCCTACTGGCGCAAGCTCTATATCAACATCAAGCCGGAGGTGAAGAACCACGCCATGCACCCGACCTACGAGCATGATTTCGGTAAGGTCTGGCTCGATCAGGCGTGATCGATCCGCTCATCGGGGTGGGAGGCACCGGCCTCTCACCCACGATGTCGCGACTGCCGCGACGGTCCATGTCGCGGCGGCATCGTTTCCCATCCTGACACCGGGTTGACCACGGCCGACCCCAACCCCACCGGCAGGGGCCGAAATGCTATCTTTCATTGCGAGGCGTCTTGGCACGATGGCACTGACGATGCTGTGCCTGACGATGGTCGTCTTCTTTCTCGTCAATCTCGAGCCGAACCTGAAGAAGCTGGCGATCAGCCAGACCGAAATGCGCGCGCCGGCCGAGCAGCTCGAAAGCTGGCTGGTGAAGCACGGATACCGGCAGAATTTCTTCCTGCGCTATGGCCAGTGGCTCGGCGTGCTGCCCAAGGAGCCGCTGACGGACGCCGAGACCGGCAAGACCATGCAGCGCTTCAACTTCTGCAACGATCCCGTCGAAAGAACCTATTCCGGGGTGCTGCAGGGGGATTTCGGCTGCTCCACCAAGTTCAAGGCGACCGTCGCCTCCAAGCTGTTCCCGGCGCTCAGCGCCACCGGCATATTGATGATGTGGGTGCTGGTGACGATGGTGCCCATCGCGCTGCTGATCGGCATCCTCGCCGGCATGCGCGAGGGCTCGCGCACCGACCGCACGCTGTCGGTGGCGTCCATCGCCACCACCGCGACGCCGGAATATGTGTCGGGCGTGATCTTCACGGTCATCTTCGCCTCGTGGCTCGGCTGGCTCAACGGCTCGGCCGCCTCGGCCAGCCAGGGCATCACCTTCTACAATTTCACGCTGCCGGTGATGACGCTCGCCATCTACGGCGTCGGCTACATCGCGCGCATGACCCGCGCCTCGATGGTGGAGGTGATGACGCAGCAATATATCCGCACCGCGCGGCTGAAGGGGCTGAGCTTTTCCGGCGTCGTCATCAGGCATGCGCTGCGCAACGCGCTGATCGCGCCGTTCACGGTCATCATGCTGCAGTTTCCGTGGCTGCTCACCGGCGTGGTCATCGTCGAGGTGATGTTCCGCTACCAGGGGTTCGGCTACACGCTGGTCGAGGCGGCGGGCAACAACGACATCGACCTGCTGCTCGGCTGCTCGCTGGTGTCGGTGTTCATCGTCCTGGTCACCCAGCTGATCTCGGACGTGGGCTACGCCTATCTCAATCCACGCATCAGGGTGCAGTAAGGGGGAGCGCGGGTGCAGATCGAGTATATCGGCGGATTCCAGATTTTCCTCGGCGTCCTGGCGCGTTTCTGGCCGGTGTGGGTGGCGCTGGCGGTGGTGCTCGGCGCGAGCTTCGCCTTCAGGCGACGGCTCGGCCTCTACGGCCAGCTCTTCGACACCAGCGTCGGCATGGCGGGCGTGACCATCTGCCTGTTCTGGCTGTTCACGGCGATATTCGCCGCGACCATCGCGCCCTTCGATCCGCTCGCGCAGGTCGCGGTGATGAAGGACGTATTGCCGGGAGCGATCGAGCCGGCCTCTCATAACGTGTATCTGTTCGGCGGCGACAAGCTGGCGCGCGATATCTTCTCGCGCATGGTCCATGGCAGCCAGATCGTGCTCATCATCGCGCCGGCCGCCACCGGCTTCGCGCTGATGGTCGGCATCACGCTCGGCCTGCCGGCGGGCTATTACGGCGGCAAGATCGACACGGTGCTGTCGTTCCTGGCCAATCTGGTGCTGGCCTTCCCGGTGATCCTGCTGTTCTATCTGCTGGTCACGCCGGGCATCATGGATACGCCCATTCCCTACACCATGGCCGGGCTGTTCTTCCTGTTTCCGGTCATCTTCTTCTGCGTGCTGTTCTGGACGCGCTTCAGGAGCCGTCCCGAACGGCTCTATCCGCTGCTGGGGCTCACGGTGCTGATCGGCGGATGGGTCTATGCGGGGCTGGTGTTCGATGCCGACCCGCTGCGGATCATCCATATCGACCCCAACCAGCTCAACATCTTCGTGGCGGTGGTGTTCGCCTCCAGCCCCGGCGTGTTCCGCATCGTGCGCGGGCTGACCATGGACATCAAGACGCGGGACTATGTCGCCGCGGCGCAGACGCGCGGTGAAACGCCCTGGTACATCATGCTGTGGGAGGTGCTGCCCAATGCGCGCGGGCCGCTGATCGTGGATGCCTGCCTGCGCGTCGGCTACACCACGATCCTGCTCGGCACGCTCGGCTATTTCGGGCTCGGGCTCTCGCCCGAAAGCCCGGACTGGGGCACCGCCATCAAGGACGCCAGCCGCCTGCTGCGCTCCTATATCCACCCGGCGCTGCCGCCCACCATCGCGCTGATGTCGTTCGTGCTCGGCCTCAACCTGCTGGCCGACGCGCTGCGCGAGCAATCGCTCAAGGATTGAGGACGGATGGCCATGCCGGCGCCCCGCCTTGCCCCCGCCTGTCCTGCCCCCGTCTGTCCTGCCGACCCTGCCCGGAGAAGGAGCCAGCCATGAACGAAGCCGTCCGGACGCAGCCCATTCTCGAGATCGAGAACCTCTCCATTTCCTTCTTCACGCGCGGGGGCGAGATACCGGCGGTGATGGATTTCTCCTGCTCGGTGATGCCGGGCGAGGCGATGGGGCTGGTGGGGGAGAGCGGCTGCGGCAAGTCCACCGTCGCGCTCGGCATCATGCGCGATCTTTCCAATGTCGGCAGGATCGTCGGCGGCCGGATAAGGTTCCAGGGGCGCGACATGGGCGAGATGTCGGAGGAGGAGCTGCGCAGGATCCGCGGCAACAAGATCGCCATGATCTATCAGGAGCCGATGGCGAGCCTGAACCCGGCCATGAAGATCGGGCGGCAGCTCATGGAAGTGCCGCTGATCCACGAGAAGGTGTCGAAGGAGGAAGCCTACAGGCGTTCGGTGGAAATGCTGCAGGCGGTGCGGCTGCCCGACCCGGAACGGGTGATGAAGTCCTATCCGCACCAGCTTTCGGGCGGCCAGCAGCAGCGTATCGTGATCGCCATGGCGCTCCTGTCCAAGCCGGCCCTGCTGCTGCTGGACGAACCCACCACCGCGCTCGACGTGACGGTGGAGGCCGGCATCGTCGATCTGGTGAAGGGGCTCGGCAAGGAATTCGGCACCTCGATGATCTTCGTGTCGCACAATCTCGGCCTCATCCTGGAGACCTGCGACCGCATCACGGTGATGTATTCGGGCGAGGCGGTGGAGACCGGCACGGTCAGGGACGTGTTCGACCGCATGCGCCATCCCTATACGCAGGGGCTGTTCCGCTCGATCCCGCTGCCGGGAGCCGACAAGAACTCGCGGCCGCTGATCGCCATTCCCGGCCAGCTGCCGCTGCCGCAGGAGCGGCCGCAGGGCTGCAATTTCGGCCCGCGCTGCCACCACTTCGTGGACGGCGTGTGCAATGCGGCCGATATTCCGATGGTTTCGGTGAACGGGCGCGACGGCCATTTCAGCCGCTGCGTGCGCATCAACGAGATCGACTGGAACGCCGTGCCGCAAGGCGCGCATACGGACAAGGAGCCGGTCACGCCCGGCGCGCCGGTGCTCAGGATCGACGATCTGAAGAAATACTACAGGGTTTCCGGCAGCGAGGTCTTCGGCGGCGGCGAGGGACGCGTCGTCAAGGCCAACGAGGCGATCAGCTTCGAGGCCCGCGAGGCCGAGACGGTGGCGATCGTGGGCGAGAGCGGCTGCGGCAAGTCCACGCTCGCCAAGGTGCTGCTCGGGCTGGAGACGGCAAGCTCCGGCAAGGTCCTGCTCGACAATCGGGAAATCGAAACCACCCCCGTGGAGGAGCGCGACGTCGACACCCTCTCCTCCATCCAGATGGTGTTCCAGAACCCGTTCGACACGCTCAATCCCAGCCACTCGGTCGGCTCGCAGATCATCCGCACGCTGGAGAAGTTCAAGGTCGGCAGGAACATGGCCGAGCGCCGCCAGAAGATGTTCGAGCTGCTCGACCTGGTGAAGCTGCCGCGCGCCTTTGCCCAGCGCATGCCGCGCCAGCTTTCGGGCGGGCAGAAGCAGCGCATCGGCGTGGCGCGCGCCTTTGCCGGACGCGCGCGCGTGGTCGTCGCCGACGAGCCGGTCTCGGCTCTGGACGTCTCCGTGCAGGCAGCGGTGACGGAACTGCTGATGGATATCCAGCGCGAGCAGAAGACGACCATGCTGTTCATCAGCCACGACCTTTCGGTGGTGCGCTACATCGCCGACCGCGTGGTGGTGATGTATCTGGGCCATATCGTGGAGCAGGGCACCACCGACCAGATATTCTCGCCGCCCTACCACCCCTATACCGAGGCGCTGCTTTCGGCGATCCCGATCGCCGACACGAGCGTGGTCAAGAAGCACATCGTGCTGGAAGGGGAGATCCCCTCCGCCATGAACCCGCCGCCGGGCTGCCCGTTCCAGACGCGCTGCCGCTACAAGCGCCTGGTTCCCGATGGCCTGTGCGAGACGAAGGTTCCGCCGCTGAAGGAGCTCGGCAACGGCCACAAGAGCCTCTGCTGGCTGCCGGACGAGGTTCTGGCGAAGATGGAGCCGGTCATCAGCTTCGGGAAGGCGGGAGAGGCCGCGAATTGACCGATTATTCCGGGGATGACACCAATGTTTGATTACCCGGATCATGGTATCGGCGTGAAAATACACTACCTGAATGACGTCGGCCGATGCCGATCGAAGAGGCACGCTGAAATGTCAACTATCCGGAACATCAAAGGGTTCGTGTCGATTGCCGTGCTGGCGTTCGCAGCGCTTGGCGGATCGCAGGCCTTTGCCGGTGGCGTCCACGTGATGGGCGGGCACGCGCCCGCGCAGCGGACGCCGGATCTTTCCGTGATCCAGCAGGATCAGCAGATCATCCAGCAGGACCAGCAGATGCGCCAGAACTACCAGTTGCAGGAGCAGCAGTATCGGGACCAGGATCGCCCGCATGTGACGCCGCAGCAGCCGGACGTTCCCATCATGCAACCGCAGCAGCCGCAGGACTGACGGGCTCCATCTCCGCCGGTTCGCGCCCTGCATGCGGCGCATGGGTTCGGTCGCGGCAGGCCGGTTCGACGGCGTGCCGCGCTCCTTCTTTGTGATCGAGAAGCGCAATTCGCAAATATTCGGAATCCTAAAACATGACATTATTTGTCATGTTTTTGTCACGTGATTTCAATTGGTTAGCTCGAAAATTGACCAATTGATAAAAAAATAAACTGTGCTAGCCTTTCCACAAAACCACAATAATGGGGAACTGGAATGGCCGAGGGTCAGTTCAAGGAAGGTATAGCCGCCGGAAGGCTTGCCGCCGCGCAGTATGCGGAGAATTTTTCCGATCTTCATCCGCCGCTCGACCACCATGAAGCCCTGGTCGAGGCCGATCGCTGCTACTTCTGCTACGATGCGCCCTGCATGCAGGCCTGCCCGACCTCCATCGATATTCCGATGTTCATCCGGCAGATCGCCACGGGCAATCCGCTCGGCTCGGCCAAGACCATCTTCGACCAGAACATCCTCGGCGGCATGTGCGCCCGCGTCTGCCCCACGGAGACGCTGTGCGAGGAGGTCTGCGTGCGCGAGACGGCGGAGGGCAAGCCGGTGCAGATCGGCCGTCTGCAACGCTACGCCACCGACATCGCGATGGAGCAGGGCAAGCAGTTCTATCACCGCGCCGCGCCGACCGGCCGCAGGATCGCCGTGGTCGGCGCCGGCCCTGCCGGTCTTGCCGCCGCGCACCGATTGGCCCGATACGGACATGACGTGACCGTCTTCGAGGCCAGGCCGAAGGCCGGCGGCCTCAACGAATACGGCATCGCCGCCTACAAGAGCACCGACGATTTCGCGCAGGCCGAGGTGGATTATGTCACCGCGATCGGCGGCATCACCATCGAGAACGGCCAGGTGATGGGCCGCGATTTCCATCTCGCCGACCTGACCGCGAAATATGACGCCGTGTTCCTCGGTCTCGGGCTTGGCGGCATCAATGCGCTGCGAGCGGAAGGCGAAGACGCGGCGGGCGTGGAAAACGCCGTCGAATATATCGCCACGCTGCGGCAGGCGAGCGACCTCGGCGCGCTGCCGATCGGCCGGCGCGTGGTGGTCATCGGCGGCGGCATGACGGCCGTGGACGCGGCCGTGCAGTCGAAACTGCTGGGCGCGGAGGAAGTGACCATCTGCTACCGGCGCGGGCAGGAACACATGAACGCTTCCGAGTTCGAGCAGGATCTGGCAGCCGCCAACGGCGTCACCATCCGCCACTGGATGCAGCCCAGGCGCGTCATTTCCGAAGGCGGCAAGGTGGTGGGCATCGAGCTCGAATACACCGCCATGCAGGGCGACAGGCTGACCGGCACCGGCGAGATCGTGCGGCTGGCCGCCGATCAGGTGTTCAAGGCGATCGGCCAGGCCTTCGAGCCGTCCTCGCTGAACGGCTCCGGTCCGGCGCTCGCCATGGAGGGCGGTCGCATCGTCGTGGACGATCAGGGCCGCACCTCGCTGGCCAAGGTCTGGGCCGGGGGCGATTGCATCCTCGGCGGCGACGATCTCACCGTCTCGGCGGTCGCTCAAGGGCGCGACGCCGCCGAAAGCATCCACAAGTCACTCACCGCGAACGGGAGGGCGTGAGCATGGCTGACATCCGCAACAACTTCATCGGCATCAAGTCGCCCAATCCCTTCTGGCTTGCTTCCGCGCCGCCCACCGACAAGGCCTACAATGTCGAGCGCGCCTTCAAGGCGGGCTGGGGCGGCGTGGTGTGGAAGACGCTGGGCGAGGAGGGGCCGCCGGTCGTCAACGTCAACGGCCCACGCTACGGCGCGATCTGGGGGGCGGACCGCCGCCTGCTCGGCCTCAACAATATCGAGCTGATCACCGACCGCGATCTGCAGACCAACCTGCGCGAGATGAAGCAGGTGAAGATGAACTGGCCGGACCGGGCGCTGATCGCCTCGATCATGGTGCCCTGCGTGGAGGAGAGCTGGAAGGCCATCCTGCCGCTGGTAGAAGAGACAGGCGCCGACGGCATCGAGCTGAATTTCGGCTGCCCGCACGGCATGAGCGAGCGCGGCATGGGCTCGGCGGTCGGGCAGGTGCCGGAATATATCGAGATGGTGGTGCGCTGGTGCAAGCAGTACACGCGCATGCCCGTCATCACCAAGCTGACGCCCAACATCACCGACATCCGCAAGCCGGCGCGGGCGGCGCATGCCGGCGGCACGGACGCGGTGTCGCTCATCAACACCATCAACTCGATCACGGCGGTCGATCTCGACAGTTTTTCGCCCGAGCCCTCGATCGGCGGCAAGGGCAGCCATGGCGGCTATTGCGGCCCGGCGGTGAAGCCGATCGCGCTCAACATGGTGGCCGAGATCGCGCGCGACCCCGAAACCCGCGGCCTGCCGATCTCCGGCATCGGCGGGGTGACGACGTGGCGCGACGCGGCCGAGTTCATGGCGCTGGGCGCCGGCAATGTGCAGGTCTGCACGGCGGCCATGACCTATGGCTTCAAGATCGTGCAGGAAATGATCGCCGGCTTGGAAAACTGGATGGACGAGAAGGGCCACAGGACGCTTGACGACGTCATCGGGCGCGCCACGCCCAACGTCACCGACTGGCAGTATCTCAACCTCAACTACATCGCCAAGGCGCATATCGATCAGGACGCCTGCATCAAGTGCGGCCGCTGCCACATCGCCTGCGAGGACACGTCGCATCAGGCGATCACCTCGATGGTCGACGGCGTGCGCCACTTCGAGGTGATCGAGGAGGAGTGCGTGGGCTGCAATCTGTGCGTCAATGTCTGCCCGGTCGAAGGCTGCATCACCATGCAGCCGCTGGCCGTGGGCGCGCTCGACAAGCGCACCGGCAAGACCGTGTCGCCCGAATACGCCAACTGGACCACGCATCCGAACAACCCGATGGCCCGGCAGGCCGCCGAATAAGGTTCCTCCCGGCCGGATGGAGCTCCAAGGGGGGGAGGGCTCCGTCCGGCTAGAGCATTTCCAGCAAAAGTGCGAAGCGGTTTTGCGTCCGGAAAATGCGTAAAACAAATAGATAGAGCGGTTCCGACGATTCCGTAAAACCCGGAACCACCCTGGAGTTCGTGAGACTGGCGGGCTATCAGCCCGCCAGTCTCATTTGTCGACAAAGTCGAAGACCTCTCTTCCTTCATGCTCGGCATGCCCCGAGCATCTTCTAACCTATTGATTTCTTGCAGGATCATAGATACTCGGCCCAAGGCCGAGGATGACGGCAGGGCGCGGGATGAGGTTTGTCGGCGGTCTTCCACCTGCATAATTGACGATAAAAAATATCCACGATATAAATTATCCATGATTAGGAGTTGCAGGCCATGAAGCTGAGTGAAGGCGTCGAAGCGGCGATCCATTGCGCGGTTGTTCTGGCCAACGTGGACGGGCTCGCGACCATGCCGGGCGCGGCGCTGGCGGAGCAGTTCGGCCTGTCGTCCAGCTATCTGCTCAAGCATCTCAATGCGCTTGTGGCTGCGCGCATTCTGGAATCGGTCCCGGGGCCGACAGGCGGCTACAGGCTGGCGCGCGCGGCCGAGGAGATTTCGCTGCTCGACATCGTGCTGGCCGTGGAGGGGCCGCAGCCTGCATTCCGCTGCGGCGAAATCCGCCGGCGCGGCCCGGCCCGGCTTCCGGCTTCCGCCTATGCGAAGCCCTGCGGGATCAATGCCGCCATGCTGCGGGCGGAGCGGGCCTATCGGGAAGCGCTCGCGGCTGAAAAGCTGTCCGACATCGTGGCCGGATATCTGACGGACGCCGATCCCCGCTCCCTGGCGGCAGGCTGCGCCTTTGTCGCGCGTCACCAGCGCCCGCAGAGAACGCCTTCAACCAAGCGATAGAGATAGGAATGCCATGCAACCGAGACTGAATTTCTTCAACGCCGCGCCCGAGTTGCTCAAGGAGGTGCGGGCTCTCAACAAGGCCGTGGACGAATGCGGGCTGGAAAGAAGCCTGCTGCACCTTGTCAAGCTGCGCGCCTCGCAGATCAACGGCTGCTCCTTCTGCGTCGACATGCACAGCCGCGAGGCACGCGATGACGGCGAGACCGAGCAGCGGCTCTATCTCGTCGCCGCCTGGAAGGAATCGCCGCTGTTCTCCGGGCGCGAGCGTGCCGCCTTCGCCTGGGTCGAGGCGGTGACGCTGATCTCGAATGGCGGCGTTTCCGACGAGCTCTACCGCAAGGCGCTCGAGCAGTTTTCCGAGCAGGAACTGGTCAAGCTGACCGTGGCTGTGGGCATGATCAATATCTGGAACCGCTTGTGCGTGTCATTCCATGCCATCCACCCGGTGGAGAAGGCCAAGGCTGCGTGAGCCGGCTATAGCGGCAATGACGCGATTTTCTCCAGAAAGCGCCTGCCGGAATCCGAGTGTTTCGGCAGCGCCTTTCCGTGCATTTCGACTTTATGCTTCGACCATACTGCGTTCCTCTTGATATCTGTTGCCAGCAACAGCGCTCAGTGCTTTTCTGCGCGGAAAAATGAGGTGAGGGGAATGCGTTTTACTGTTCTTGCGGTCGCGGCCGCGGTCTGCCTGCATATGGGGCCGGCTTTTGCCGGAGACATGGCGCTGGACGATCTCAAGGTTCTGGACCTCGACGAGGTCGACCCGGAACTGGTGGCGGACATGTTCAGCCCATGGACCATCAGCAATGCCGAGGGTGACAAGGATTGCATGGTCGTCCTGAAGCGCGGGCAGACCATCGGCGGCATGGAGATCGAGGTCGCGCCGAACTGCGCGGCGCTGTTTCCGGTGATGGACGACATCACCGCGTGGCGGCTGATGGAAGGCTGGGCGATCGATCTCGTCGATGCCGAGCGCAAGACCCGCATCCGCTTCGAGACGCCGGACGATATCTATGTCGCCTATCCGGAGACGGACGGTATCTTCACCATCCAGCCCGTGCCGCGCGACTGAGCCGGGTTCACGGCCGGCATAGCCGCGGCCGCGCTTTTCCGTATTGGCCGGCGGCGGGGCGTCAGAGCCCCTTTGCGTCGAAGAAGAACAGGTCCGCGCCGGCGTCGGCGAAATTGGGAATGTCGCCGGCGGCAGCCCGGCCTTCCGGCGAGGCCAGCGCGGTTTCGAGCGCGTCCCGGGACGGGAATTCGAGCACGGCGACCAGATGGTAAGGGGCCGCGCCGGCCGGGGTTGCCACCGTGCCCTCGCTCACCTCGTATTTCATCAGGCCGGGTATCTTCCAGGCCAGCGGCACATGGGTGGAAAAATAGTAGCGGTCGAAGGCCGCCGGGTCCTTCGGTGTCCTGTACATCACGATCAGCTTGGCCATCGACATCTCCTCCATCTTTCGTCCGCGTGGGCGGGAAAGTCCGGCAAGAATGATCGAAGCCGTCGCTCGTGGGTAGCCGGACGATAGTCCTGCGCGGGCGCCCCGCCTCAGTCCCCGTGCGGCTTGAGCCCGTGCACGAACAACTGCTCGAGGAAGCGCGCGGCATCCTCGAAGCGACCTTCGCCGTCGCGGCCGGGGCCGAGCACGGCGCGCACCTGCACGTCGAAGTCGGCATAGTGCTGGGTCGTCGCCCAGATGGAAAAGATCAGATGCCAGGGGTCGGTCCTGACGATCCTGCCGGCCCGCATCCAGCCCCTGATGATGCCGGCCTTCTCGTCGACCAGCTCCTTCAGCTCGCCTTCCAGCAGCGGCATGATGCGCGGCGCGCCCTGCAATATCTCGTTGGCGAACAGCCGGCTCTCACGCGGATAGTCGCGCGCCATCTCCAGCTTGCGGCGGATATAGCCGCGAATCTCGGCGATCGGGTCGCCGCTGTCGTCCAGTTCGCGCAGCGGCGCCAGCCAGGTCTTCAGCAGCCGCTCCATCAGCGTCTCGTAGATGTCTTCCTTGCGGCGGAAATAATAGAGCAGGTTGGGCTTCGACATGCCCGCCGCCTCGGCGATCTGGTCGATGGTCGAGCCGCGGAAACCATGGATGGAAAACACCTCCAGCGCCGCTTCCAGGATGAGCTCCCGCTTCTCCTGCTGGATGCGCGTGCGACGCGGCGGAACGGTGCTTTGCGAGTTCATGAAGGCCTCGTGGACGAGGGAACGGAGGGGAGGCTGTGGACCAATCCGCTGGACCAGTTTCTCTTGGCCGGTGGAACGCGATTTCGCGCGCGCATCTGGGCTAGTATTTCCCTTGACCGCCCGTCTGGCGGTGCTAACGTTTGTCCAATCGGTCAAAAATTGCGTAGCATATAAGTACCGCAAAGACCAAGCGTTGGCCGCAACGAAACAGGGGACCCCAAAAGGAAAGCTTGGTTATGTCCAATAGAAAGAACGTCGCGCCGAACGATCTCAGCGCATTCTGGATGCCCTTTACGGCGAACCGCCAGTTCAAGCAGTCGCCGCGCATGCTCGTCAGCGCCAAGGACATGCACTATACGGCAAGCGACGGTCGCAAGATCCTCGACGGCACCGCCGGCCTCTGGTGCGTGAACGCCGGCCATTGCCGCCCGAAGATCACCGAGGCGATCCAGAACCAGGCCGCCGAGCTGGATTATGCGCCGGCCTTCCAGATGGGGCACCCGCTGGTGTTCGAGCTGGCGAACCGCCTGGTCGACATCGCGCCGGCCGGCATGGACCACGTGTTCTTCACCAATTCCGGTTCGGAATCGGTCGAGACCGCGCTGAAGATCGCGCTTGCCTATCAGCGTGTGAAGGGCGAGGGCGCGCGCACCCGTCTCATCGGCCGCGAGCGCGGCTATCATGGCGTCAATTTCGGCGGCATCTCGGTGGGCGGCATCGTCACCAACCGCAAGATGTTCGGCACGCTGCTCACTGGCGTCGACCATCTGCCGCACACCCACCTGCCGGCCAAGAACGCCTTCACCAAGGGCGAGCCGGAACATGGCGCCGATCTCGCCGACGAGCTGGAGCGCATCGTCGCGCTGCACGACGCCTCGACGATCGCGGCCGTCATCGTCGAGCCGGTGGCCGGTTCCACCGGCGTGCTCATCCCGCCGAAGGGCTATCTGCAGCGCCTGCGCCAGATCTGCGACAAGCACGGCATCCTGCTGATCTTCGACGAGGTCATCACCGGCTTCGGCCGTCTCGGCACGCCGTTCGCGGCCGACTATTTCGGCGTCACGCCCGATATCATGACCACCGCCAAGGGCGTCTCCAACGGCGTCATCCCGATGGGCGCGGTGTTCGTGAAGAAGGAAATCCACGACGCCTTCATGAACGGGCCGGAGCACCTGATCGAGTTCTTCCACGGCTACACCTATTCGGGCAACCCGATCGCCTCGGCCGCGGCGCTCGGCACGCTCGACACCTACAAGGAAGAGGGCCTGCTGACGCGCGGCGCCGAACTCGCGCCCTACTGGGAAGAGGCGCTGCACTCGCTGAAGGGCGAGCCGCATGTCATCGACATCCGCAACATCGGCCTCGTCGGCGCGATCGAGCTGGAATCGATCCCCGGCAGCCCGGCAAAGCGCGCCTTCTCGGCCTTCGTGAAGGCCTTCGAGCGCGGCGCGCTCATCCGCACCACCGGCGACATCATCGCGCTGTCGCCGCCGCTCATCATCACCAAGGGGCAGATCGATGAACTCATCGATCATGTCCGCGAAGTGCTGAACATGATCGACTAGGACCAGACATGCCGGGAGGCCGAAAGGCCTTCCGGCTTTCTTAACGCGCAGACGGGGAAGACAAGAATGGCGGCGCCGGGAGAGAATCTGCGAATCAATTCAGACCGTTTGTGGGATTCGCTGATGGAGATGGCGAAGATCGGACCGGGCATCGCCGGCGGCAACAACCGCCAGACCCTGACCGACGCCGACGGCGAGGGCCGGCACCTGTTCAAGAAATGGTGCGACGAGGCGGGCCTGCGGACGGGCGTGGACGAGATGGGCACCATGTTCGCCCGCCGCGAAGGCACCGACCCCGACGCCCTGCCGGTCTATGTCGGCAGCCATCTCGACACGCAGCCCACGGGCGGCAAGTTCGATGGCGTGCTCGGCGTGCTGGGCGGGCTGGAAATCGTGCGCACCCTCAACGATCTCGGCATCAGGACGAAGCATCCCATCGTCGTCACCAACTGGACCAACGAGGAGGGCACGCGCTTCGCCCCGGCGATGCTCGCCTCGGGCGTGTTCGCCGGCGTGCTCAAGCAGGACTGGGCCTATGACCGCAAGGACGCCGAGGGCAAGCGCTTCGGCGACGAGCTGGCCCGCATCGGCTGGAAGGGCGACGAGAAGGTCGGCGCCCGCAAGATGAAGGCCTTTTTCGAGCTGCATATCGAGCAGGGGCCGATCCTGGAGGACGAGGGCATCGACATCGGCGTCGTCACCCACGGCCAGGGCCTGAAATGGCTGCAGGTGACGCTGACCGGCAAGGAATCCCACACCGGCTCCACGCCGATGCCCAAGCGTCGCAATGCGGGCCTGGGCATGGCGCGCGTGACCGAGCTGGTGCATGAGGTCGCCATGGACTACCAGCCCGACGCCGTCGGCGCGATCGGACACATGGAGGTCTATCCGAACTCGCGCAACATCATCGCCGGCCGCACGGTCTTCACCATCGACATCCGCTCGCCCGACAAGGAGGTGCTGGACGAGATGGACGCGCGCATCCGCGACGGCATCGCCACCATCTGCGAGGCGCTCGACATCTCGTTCGAGATCGAGCAGGTAGGCCATTTCGACCCGGTCACCTTCGACGAGGGCTGCGTGAAGGCGATCCGCGAGGCAGCCGACCGGCTGGGCTACACGCACCGCAATATCGTTTCGGGCGCGGGGCACGACGCCTGCTGGATCAACCGGGTGGCGCCGACAGCCATGGTCATGTGCCCGTGCGTCGACGGGCTCAGCCACAACGAGGCCGAGGAAATCTATCCGGAATGGGCCGCAGCCGGCTGCGACGTGCTGTTCCATGCCGTGGTCGACACGGCGGAGATCGTGGAGTAACACCACGGAAGACACCGGGCCGACGCGCCACGAAGAAGCGCGCGGCCCGCGAGAAGGGGAACATGGGAGAATGAGGAGCATTTTCACACACGGCAGATAGCGACCGGTCGCCACGCGGCGGCCGCAAGGCCGTTCGCCTGACATCCGGCAGTTTCCAAGGCATCGGGATCGTCGAAGACCGGAGTCCGCTTTTCGGTCCGATGCTTGAGCGGGGCGGGAAACGCGCTTGCGCGACCAGATTGCGAGATCGAGTCAGGAGACGGGCGCAAGCCGTTGTTCTCCCGGCGCGTTTTCGCGCATGCGCGGCCTGCCGGCCCCGAACGCACTTGATCGATCAACGGAAATTGGAAAGAGCCAGCTTGCAGCCAGCAGTCAGCAATACCGTCATCGAAGCCAGTAAGCTCGGGCTTACCTTTCAGACCAATGATGGCCCCGTCCGGGCGCTTTCGGATGTCGACCTCTCGATCGGCAAGGGGGAGTTCGTCTCCTTCATCGGCCCGTCCGGGTGCGGCAAGACCACCTTCCTGCGCGTGATCGCGGACCTCGAGCAGCCGACCTCCGGCACGATCTCGATCAATGGCATGACGCCGCAACAGGCGCGCGAGGCACGCGCCTATGGCTATGTCTTCCAGGCGGCGGCGCTGTTTCCGTGGCGCACCATCGAAAACAATGTTGCACTGCCACTGGAGATCATGGGCATTTCGCGCGACGAGCAGAGGGCGCGCATCAAGCGCACGCTCGATCTCGTCAACCTCTCCGGCTTCGAGAAGAAATATCCGTGGCAGCTCTCGGGCGGCATGCAGCAACGTGCATCCATTGCGCGCGCGCTCGCCTTCGACGCCGACCTGCTTTTGATGGACGAGCCCTTCGGCGCGCTGGACGAGATCGTGCGCGATCACCTCAACGAACAGCTTCTGAAGCTCTGGGGCCAGACCGACAAGACGATCTGCTTCGTCACCCACTCCATCCCGGAGGCGGTCTATCTGTCGACGCGCATCGTGGTGATGTCGCCGCGTCCCGGCCGCGTGACCGACGTGATCGAGTCGACGCTGCCGAAGGAACGGCCGCTCGACATCCGCGAGTCGCCCGAATTCCTGGCCATCGCCGCCCGCGTCCGCGACGGCCTGCGCGCGGGGCACAGCTATGAGTGAGGTGGCTGAGAAAGGGGACTTTCCAATCAGGGGGACCAGGGTATGACCATGGCCTCCAACACCCTCGCGCAGTCTCCGGCGAAGCAGGCCGGCATCCTGTCCCGCATCGCATCCGGCAGCGTCTTTCCGGTGGTGTCGATCCTCGCTGTGCTGGTGGCGCTCTGGTACGTCTTCGCCGTGATCCTCAACGCGCCGTTCCAGCGCGATCTCGACCGGCGCGCGGGCGAGGCGCCGGGTTTCGTCGAGTTCGTCGGCAAGACGCTGTCGCAGCCGAAGCCGACGCTGCCGGCGCCGCATCAGGTGGCGTCGAATTTCTTTGAGAACACCTTCATGCGGAAGATCACCAGCAACCGCAGCCTCGTCTACCATGCCTGGGTCACGCTTTCGTCCACGCTGCTGGGCTTTGCCTTCGGCACCGTGCTCGGCATCCTGATCGCGGTCGGCATCGTGCATTTCGTGGCGCTCGACCGCAGCCTGATGCCGTGGATCATCGCTTCGCAGACCATTCCCATCCTGGCGATCGCGCCGATGGTGGTGGTCGTCTTCGCGGCCATCGGCATCACCGGCCTCGTGCCCAAGGCGCTGATTTCGACCTATCTGTCGTTCTTCCCGGTCGCTGTCGGCATGGTGAAGGGTCTGCGCTCGCCCGAAATCCTCTATCTCGACCTGATGCACACCTATAATGCCAGCGCGGCGCAGACCTTCTGGAAGCTGCGCGTGCCGGCTTCGGTGCCCTATCTGTTCGCCTCGATGAAGGTGGCGGTGGCGGCGAGCCTCGTCGGCGCCATCGTGGCCGAACTGCCAACGGGCGCGGTCGCCGGCATCGGCGCCAAGCTGCTGGCCGGCTCCTATTACAGCCAGACCATCGACATCTGGTCGGCGCTGGTGGCCGGCTCGATCGTCGCGGTGCTTCTGGTCACGGTAGTGGGCGTCGTGGGGCGTATCGTCGAACGCTCGATGGGAGGGCGGCCGGCATGACCACGTTCAAGGTCTCATGGCAGGCGGTGCTGGCGCTTGTTCTCTGCGCGATCGCCCTGGCCAGGCTGCCGCTTGCCAGCATCGATGGCGCGCCGATTTTCAGCTCGGGCGCGACGGTCGCGGTCTTCGTGCTCATCGGCGGGGCCGCGCTGTCGTCCATGCTGCCGCTTTCGCAAATCCTTGCCGCGGCGGTGCTGTTCATCGGCGCGCACGGCGCGGCGTGGCTGCTGATCGCGGCGATCGCGGGCAGCGAAGGCGCGGCGCACGCCTCGTTCTTCCTGCTCATCGCGGCTGCGTGGCTGCTCGCCTGGCGCTGCGTCACCGTACTTTCGGCGCTGCGTCCCCGCAGCCGCGCCGCCGGCACCTTCCTGCGGTTGCTGATCCCGACCATCTTCGGCGCCTGGATACTGATCGTCTGGGAGGCGATCACGCGCGGCGCGGGCATTCCCTTCGTGCTCCTGCCGCCGCCGACCGCGGTCGCCGTTCGCATCGCCAACTCGCTGCCGGTGCTGTGGGCCGACGTCAACCAGACCATCTTCCACGCCGTGATCTTCGGCTATGTCATCGGCTGCTGCGCCGGCTTCGTCGTCGCCATCCTGGCGGATCGGGTGGATTTCCTGCGGCGCGGGCTCCTGCCCATCGGCAACATGGTGTCGGCGCTGCCGATCATCGGCGTGGCGCCGATCATGGTGATGTGGTTCGGCTTCGACTGGCCCTCCAAGGCGGCGGTGGTGGTCATCATGACCTTCTTCCCGATGCTGGTGAACACGGTGGCTGGCCTTTCCGCCTCCAGCCACATGGAGCGCGACCTGATGCGCACCTATGCGTCGGGCTATTGGCAGACGCTGTGGAAGCTGCGCCTGCCGGCGGCCGCGCCCTTCATCTTCAACGCGCTGAAGATCAATTCCACGCTGGCGCTGATCGGCGCGATCGTGGCGGAGTTCTTCGGCACGCCGGTGGTCGGCATGGGCTTCCGCATCTCCACCGAGGTCGGGCGCATGAACATCGACATGGTGTGGGCCGAAATCGCGGTTGCGGCGGTGGCGGGCTCGGTCTTCTATGGGGTGGTTGCCCTTGCGGAAAGGGCCGTCACGTTTTGGCATCCGTCTGTCCGTGGTGGGTAGGCGAACTTCAGAGGGTGAAAAGAATGAAGAAACTCATCGTTTCCATGCTTGCCGGCGCGATGTCGCTGGCGGCCGTCCAGGCATGGGCGGCCGACAAGGTTACCCTGCAGTTGAAGTGGGTGGCGCAGGGCCAGTTCGGCGGCTATTTCGTGGCCAAGGACAAGGGCTTCTATGACGAGGAAGGCCTCGACGTCGACATCAAGCCGGGCGGGCCGGACATCGCGCCCGAGCAGGTCATCGCCGGCGGCGGCGCCGACGTGATCGTGACCTGGATGGCGGCCGCGCTCTCGGCGCGCGACAAGGGCGTCTCGCTGGTCAACATCGCCCAGCCCTATGCGAAGTCCGGCCTCGAACTGATCTGCCCGAAGGATGGCCCGGTCAAGACCGAGGCCGACTTCAAGGGCCATACGCTCGGCGTCTGGTTCTTCGGCAACGAGTATCCGTTCTATGCCTGGATGCACAAGCTCGGCTATTCCACCGAGGGCGGGCCGGACGGCGTGACGGTGCTGAAGCAGAGCTTCGACGTGCAGCCGCTGGTGCAGAAGCAGGCCGACTGCATCTCGGTCATGACCTACAACGAATACTGGCAGGCGATCGATGCCGGCTTCAAGCCGGAAGACCTGATCGTCTTCAACTATTCGGCGCTCGGCAACGACCTGCTGGAAGACGGCCTCTATGTGATGCAGGACAAGCTCAAGGATCCGGCCTTCAAGGACAAGATGGTGCGGTTCGTGCGGGCTTCGATGAAGGGCTGGAAATATGCCGTCGAGCATCCCGACGAGGCGGCCGAGGCGGTCATGGATGCCGGCGGGCAGGACGAGAACCACCAGAAGCGCATGATGGGCGAGGTGGCCAAGCTGATCGGCGACGGCAAGCTGGACAAGGCGCTCTATGAACGCACCGCCAAGGCGCTGCTCGACCAGAAGATCATCACCAAGGAGCCGGAAGGCGCCTATACCACCGAGATCACGGACGCGGCGATCTCCAACTGATGCTCAAACCCGCCTCGGGCGGGTGGAACATGCCTTTTGCGAGGCAAGGCAGGAAGGGCGGCCCGCGGGCCGCCTTTTTCGCACGTGCCGCCGCAACCTTCGGCGGGCGCTGCCGTTAAGGTGCGTCCCGCCGGAAGTGCGAAGCGCACGGGCGCGGCGTGCTGTCCGGCAAACCGGAGGCAGTGATATGAAACTCTCCAAATTCTCACCGCTGCTCGCGGGCCTGGCCCTGTCAACGGCGCTGATGGTTTCGCCTGCATTTGCTGAAGTCGTGAAGCTCACCGCAACGCTCGACGGCGCCCACGAGGTGCCGCCGACAGACAGCGCCGGCAAGGGCAAGCTGGACGCCAGTTACGACACCGAAAGCAAGAAGCTCGACTGGACCCTCGAATATTCCGAATTGACCGGCCCTGCCGTCGCCGCGCATTTCCACGGGCCGGCCGCGGTGGGCGAGAATGCCGATGTCCAGGTGCCCATTGCCGACACGCAGAGCGGGGCGAAGGGCTCGGCCGTCCTGACCGACGAGCAGGCCAAGGACCTGCTGGACGGCAAGTATTATGTCAACGTGCATACCGAGCAGTATCCCGATGGCGAGATACGCGGTCAGGTCGAGAAGGTGAGCGAATGACCGGGTTGGGGCACCGGGCTTCGGGTGCTCCAGGTCCTGAACGAGGAGGGCGCCGGTCGGCGCCCTCTCTTTGCGGGGGGCCGCGTCAGCGCTTTTCGCGGATGTCGGTCAGCGTGCGCGCCGGCGTGATCGCCTCGGGATCGAGCCTGATCTCGATGATCGCCGGCTTGCCGCTCGCCCTGGCGCGCTCGAAGGCCGGCGCGAAGGCTTCCGTCGCCTCCACCGTTTCGCCGTGGCCGCCATAGGCGCGGGCAAGGGCGGCGAAGTCGGGATTGCGCAGGTCGGTCGCTTCGACGCGGCCCGGATATTCGCGCTCCTGATGCATGCGGATCGTGCCGTAGATGCCGTTGTTCACCACGATCACGATGATCGGCAGGTCGTACTGCACGGCGGTGGCGAATTCCTGGCCGTTCATCATGAAGCAGCCGTCGCCGGCGAAGGCGACCACGGTGCGCTCGGGGAAGGTGGCCTTGGCCGAGACCGCCGCCGGAGTGCCGTAGCCCATGGAGCCCGAGGTCGGCGCGCCCTGCGTGGCATAGCGGCGGAACCGGTGGAAGCGATGCACCCAGGTGGCGTAGTTGCCCGCGCCGTTGGTGAGGATCGCATCCTCGGGCAGCACGCTTTCCAGATAGTCCATGATCGGCCCCATCCGCACCGCGCCGGGGCCGGTTTTCGGCGGCGTCGACCAGGCGAGGTAGTCGGCATGGGCTTCAGCCGTCGCATCGGCCCATGCCGGCTTGCCGGCGGGCTTGCGAGCCGCGAAGGCCGCGGCGAAGGCGGCCGGCGAGGCGTTGATGGCGACCGTCGGGCGATAGACACGGCCAAGCTCGCTCGAATCCGGATGGACATGCACCAGCGTCTGGTCCGGATAGGGGCTCTTCATCAGCGTATAGTCGGACGAGGGCATTTCTCCGAAACGTCCGCCGACCAGCAGGACGAGGTCGGCTTCCTTGATGCGCGCGGCGAGCTTCGGGTTGATGCCGATGCCGACATCGCCGGCATAGTTGGGATGCAGGTGGTCGAACAGCATCTGGCGGCGGAAGGAGACGCCGACCGGCAGCGACCAGCTTTCGGCGACCTTCTGGAAATCGGCAACCGCCTTTTCATTCCAGCGCGAGCCGCCGAGAATGGCGATGGGGCGCCTGGCGCCGGCCAGCAGCTTTTCCAGTGCGGCAAGCTCGGCCTCGCCGGGCTGGGTCTCGACCGGCGTGAAGGGCAGGGCCGCCGGCGCTTCCGCTTCGCTGGTCAGCATGTCCTCCGGCAGCGAGATCACCACCGGGCCGGGCCGGCCGGAGGTGGCGACGGCGAAGGCGCGGGTGACGATCTCGGGAATGCGCGCGGCGTCGCTGATCTCCACCACCCATTTGGCGATGTCGCCGAAGAAGGCGTGGTAGTCCACCTCCTGGAACGCCTCGCGGTATTTCGCGTGGCTGGCGATCTGGCCGATGAACAGGATCATGGGAATGGAATCCTGCATGGCGATGTGGACGCCGGCCGAGGCATTGGTGGCGCCGGGGCCGCGGGTGACGAAGCAGATGCCCGGCTTGCCGGTCAGCCGGCCCTGACAGTCGGCCATCATCGCCGCGCCGCCTTCCTGGCGGCAGACGATGCTGCGGATAGGCGAATCATGAAGCGCGTCGAGCACGGCGAGGTAGGATTCGCCCGGCACGCAATAGATGCGCTCGACGCCGTTGGCCTCAAGCGCTTCGACGATCAGTTGGCCGCCGGTTTTCATGATCCCGTTTTCTCCAGTTCCCTGAGTATTTCTTCCGTGTGCTCGCCAAGGCGCGGCGAGGGGCGTTCGTAGGTCAGCGGCGTTTGCGACAGCAGCATGGGCGCGCGCACCGAAGGCAGCCTGTTGCCGTGGCCGTCATCGAGGTCGAGGCGCATGCCGCGCGCTATGACCTGCGGGTCGGCGAAGGCCTGGCCGATATCGTTGATGGGACTTGCCGGCACGTGGGCGGCTTCCAGCGCATCCAGAAGCGGCTTGCGCTCGAAGGCGGCAAGGGCCGCCACGATCTTCTCGCGCAGCGTGACGCGGTTGGCCACGCGCGCGGCATTGGTGGCATAGAGCGGATCGTCGGCCAGCGCGTCGAGCCCCACCACCGCGCAGAACTTGCGGAACTGCCCGTCATTGCCGACCGCGAGGATGAAGTGGCCATCCTTCACCGGCAGCACCTCGTAGGGCGCGATGTTGGGGTGGGCATTGCCCATCCGCACCGGCGGCACGCCGGAGACGAGGTAGTTGAGGTTCTGGTTGGCGAGGACCGAAATCTGCGCGTCGAACAGCGCCATGTCGATGTGCTGGCCCTGTCCGGTGGCTTCGGCGTGGCGAAGCGCGGCCTGTATGGCGATGACCGAATAGAGGCCGGTGAAGATGTCGGTGACGGCCACGCCCACCTTCTGCGGCTCGCCGCCGGCCGGGCCGGTGATCGACATGAGGCCCGACATGCCCTGCACGATGAAGTCGTAGCCCGCGCGCGGCGCGTAGGGACCGTCCTGGCCGAAGCCGGTGATGGAACAGTAGACGAGCCTCGGATTGATCTCGCGCAGGCTCTCATAGTCGAGGCCGTATTTCTTCAGCCCGCCGAGCTTGAAGTTCTCGATCACCACGTCGGCGGTGGCGATCAGCTTCTTCACGGTCTCAGCACCCTCGGGCGTGGAAAAATCGATGGCGATGGAGCGCTTGCCGCGATTGCAGGAATGGTAATAGGCGGCCGACAGGTTCTCGCCATCATGGCCCTCCACGAAGGGCGGACCCCACTTGCGGGTGTCGTCGCCGCCGTTCGGGCTTTCGACCTTGATGACGTCGGCGCCCAGATCGGCCAGCAACTGCCCCGCCCAGGGGCCGGCGAGGATGCGGGCAAGTTCGATGACGCGGATACCGTGAAGTGGAGGATTAGCCATGAAACGTCCCAGGGATGAACTGTCGCAGACGCTGTAGCAACAATCGCGGGGCCGTGTCACGACCGATGCGGTGTGCCAGCCGCTGTCAGGGGCGGTTTGTCACCACCCAATGGGCCCAGCCGGCGAACTGGGCCATGGTCATGTCCCGATTCAACTCGTTCAGGCTTTCGTGGCGGGTTTCGTCGTAAACCCTTGCAAACAGATTCGAAAAGCCCATCCGGGCGAGCCGCGCGGCAAGGTCGGTGACTGCCTTGCCGCCATCCGTCGCCGGATCCTCCGCGCCGCCGACCAGATGGAAGGGCAGGCTTCGCGGCAGGTCCGCGAAGGAGCGGTCGTCGGCCGCGTCGAAGATCATGTCGAAGATGTCCTGCCACATCGACACCGTCGCGTCCCAGCCGCAGAGCGGGTCGGCGATGTAGCGGTCGACCTCGTTGGCGTCATGCGAGAGCCAGTCGAAGTCGGTGCGGCGGTCGGGCACCTTCTTCGCCCAGCTCCGGAAGGTCAGTCTCGGCAGCAGGCGCGAGGGCACGTCGGAGCCCATGCGGAAGCGCTCATAGGCGAGCAGCATCCGGGCGGCACGGCCGGCAAGGCCGGCCGTGAAGTTCGCGTTCCAGATGGCCGCGGCATGCGCGTCCCGCGGCCGGCGCAGGACATGGTTGAGCGCGATGATGCCGCCCATCGAATGGCCGAAGACGATGACCGGCAGACCGGGGTTCTCCTCTCCGATCAGGGCGTGGACGGCGGCGACATCCTCCAGCACCAGCCTCGCGCCGTCGACCGCGCCGAACATGCCGCGTATCGTATCGGGAGCGGTGGTGTGGCCATGGCCGCGATGATCGTGGGCATAGGTGTGGAAGCCGCGCGCGCTCATGAAATCGGCGAAGCGCGAATAACGCGCGGCATGTTCCGCAAGCCCGTGGTTTACCTGCAGAACACCGTGCGCCGGCCCCCTTGCTCTGCGGCTATAGAGATTGACGCGCGCGCCGGTCGGTGTGCGCAAAAACATCTGTCTGTCGAACGGCACGTGCTTGCCCTCAGCCCTCGCTTTCGACTCTCGCGGCGGGGAAGGCGCGCGTCAAGGGCATGGCCGGATGTCAGGAGCCGTCAGGGCATGTCTTGTATGCGCGATGCCAGCCCATATATTGCGAAAACTTCATCTGCCCCCGACCGTCCCTTCCGCGTTTTCCTGAATTGCCGCGAAAGCGCGCCCTGCCAACCATAAAAAGTCCTTGCCATGCAGCCGGTCATTTCCATTTCCAATCTTTCGAAGACCTATGCGTCGGGCTTCACGGCGCTGAAGAACATCGATCTCGAAATACGGCGCGGCGAGATTTTCGCGCTGCTGGGGCCGAACGGCGCCGGCAAGACGACGCTGATCAGCATCATCTGCGGCATCGTCAACCCGTCCACCGGCACGGTGCTGGCCGACGGGCACGATATCGTCACCGACTATCGCGCGGCCCGCTCGCGCATCGGGCTGGTGCCGCAGGAGCTGGCCACCGATGCCTTCGAGACGGTCTGGGCGACCGTCAGCTTCAGCCGTGGGCTGTTCGGCAAGCCGTCCAATCCGGCCCATATCGAACAGGTGCTCAGGGCCCTGTCGCTGTGGGACAAGAAGGACAGCAAGATCATCACCTTGTCGGGCGGCATGAAGCGTCGCGTGATGATCGCCAAGGCGCTGTCGCACGAGCCGCGCATCCTGTTTCTCGACGAGCCCACGGCGGGCGTGGACGTCGAGCTTCGTCGCGACATGTGGGAGGTCGTGCGCGGGCTGCGAGACACCGGCGTCACCATCATCCTGACCACGCACTACATCGAGGAAGCCGAGCAGATGGCCGACCGTGTCGGCGTCATCAGCCATGGCGAGATCATACTGGTGGAGGAGAAGGCGGAGCTGATGCGCAAGCTGGGGCGCAAGCAACTGACGCTGCAACTCCAGAGCCCGCTCGAGAAAGTGCCGCCGGAACTGGCGAGCCACGGGCTGGAACTGGCCGATGACGGGCACGAACTCGTCTACACCTATGACACGCAGGGCGAGCGCACCGGCATCACCGGCCTGCTGAAAGATCTCAACGACGCCGGCATCCGCTTCCGCGACCTGCAGACCAAGCAGAGCTCGCTGGAGGAGATATTCGTCAATCTGGTGAGGAAGCAGCGATGAATTTCTACGCGATCCGCGCGATCTATCTGTTCGAGATGGCCCGCACTTGGCGCACGCTGCTGCAGAGCATCGTCTCGCCGGTCATCTCCACCTCGCTCTATTTCGTGGTGTTCGGCGCGGCCATCGGCTCGCGCATCAGCGAAATCAACGGCGTGAGCTACGGGGCGTTCATCGTGCCGGGGCTGATCATGCTGTCGCTGCTCACCCAGAGCATCTCCAACGCTTCCTTCGGCATCTATTTCCCGAAATTCGTCGGCACGATCTACGAGCTGCTTTCGGCGCCGGTGTCCTATCTGGAAATCGTCATGGCCTATGTCGGGGCGGCGGCGTCGAAATCCACGCTGCTCGGGCTCATCATCCTCGCCACCGCCTCGCTGTTCGTGCCGCTGCATATCGAGCATCCGTTCTGGATGGTGGCATTCCTGGTGCTGACGGCGATCACTTTCAGCCTGTTCGGCTTCATCATCGGCATCTGGGCCGGCAATTTCGAGCAGCTTCAGCTCGTGCCGCTGCTGATCGTGACGCCGCTGACCTTCCTGGGCGGGAGCTTCTACTCCATCGACATGCTGCCGCCGTTCTGGCGCAGCGTTTCGCTGTTCAACCCGGTGGTCTATCTGGTCAGTGGCTTCCGCTGGAGCTTCTTCGGCATATCGGATGTCAATGTCGGCGTCAGCCTCGGCATGACGCTGGTGTTCCTCGGCATCTGCCTGGTCACCGTCTGGTGGATTTTCCGGACGGGATGGCGGATCAAGGCGTAGGGAGAGGTGGCTGCCCCGGGACGCGAAGGGGCGCGCGGCGTTCAGTTGCCGCCGGGCATCGAAAGCGTATAGCGCCGCCGCGTGGTTTCCCGACCCCGTAAACGCGATAGCTCGCGAACGGTGTCGAGGGACAAAATCCCGATTTTCATGTGATCGGCCCCGCTTTTCCTTCGAAACGCCTGCCCCGATGCGATCGCGCTTCCTGCCAATTAGCGGGTTGCCGGGCACCTGCTCCCGAAAGGATTTGCCGTTTCGGCGCGTATCGCCTACATAGCCCTCGACCCGAAGAACCCAATCCACACAATCGATTCATGGGATAAGCGCGCGTGGCACGCCAATTCATTTATCACATGGCCGGGCTTTCCAAAGCCTACGGCACCAAGAAAGTCCTCGAGAACATCCATCTCTCGTTCTATCCGGACGCCAAGATCGGCATCCTCGGTCCGAACGGCGCCGGCAAGTCCACGATCCTCAAGATCATGGCCGGGCTGGACAAGGAGTGGACCGGCGAAGCCTGGCTCGCGGAAGGCGCGACGGTGGGCTACCTCGCGCAGGAGCCGCATCTCGACCCGGAAAAGACCGTTTTCGAAAACGTCATGGACGGCGTGAAGAAGAAGACGGCCATCATCGAGCGCTACAACGAGCTGATGATGAACTATTCCGACGAGACGGCGGACGAGTCGGCGCATCTTCAGGACGAGATGGACCGCCTGAACCTGTGGGATCTCGAACAGCAGGTCGAGATGGCGATGGACGCGCTGGCCTGTCCGCCCAAGGACGCCGACGTGACCAAGCTGTCGGGCGGTGAGCGCCGCCGCGTGGCGCTGTGCCGTCTGCTGCTGGAAGAACCCGACCTGCTGCTGCTCGACGAGCCGACCAACCACCTCGACGCCGAAACCACGGCCTGGCTTGAGAAGCACCTGCGCGCCTACAAGGGCGCCGTGATGCTCATCACCCACGACCGCTATTTCCTCGACAACGTCACCGGCTGGATCCTCGAGCTCGACCGCGGCCGCGGCATTCCCTACGAAGGCAACTACACCGCCTATCTGGAAGCCAAGGCCAAGCGCCTCAAGCAGGAAGGCCGCGAGGACGACGCGCGCCAGCGCGCCATCAGCCGCGAGCGCGAATGGATCGCATCGAGCCCCAAGGCGCGCCAGACCAAGTCCAAGGCCCGTATCAAGGCCTTCGAGGAACTGCTGGAGCAGGCCGACAGCCGCCGCCCGAGCGACACCCAGATCGTCATCCCGCACGGTGAGCGCCTGGGCAATGTCGTCATCGAGGTCGAGGGCATCAGCAAGGGCTTCGGCGACGAGCTGCTGATCGAGGACCTGTCGTTCAAGCTGCCGCCCGGCGGCATCGTCGGCGTCATCGGCCCGAACGGCGCGGGCAAGACCACGCTGTTCAAGATGCTGACCGGCCAGGAGAAGCCGGACGCCGGCTCGATCCGCATCGGCGACACGGTCAAGCTCGGCTATGTCGACCAGAGCCGCGACGCGCTCGACCCGAACAAGACCGTGTGGGAAGAGATTTCCGGCGGCGCCGAAGTGGTCAAGCTCGGCAAGTTCGAGGCCAACACCCGCGCCTATTGCTCGTCGTTCAACTTCCGTGGCGGCGACCAGCAGCAGAAGGTGGGCAACCTCTCGGGCGGCCAGCGCAACCGCGTGCATCTGGCCAAGATGCTGAAGACCGGCGGCAACGTGCTGCTGCTCGACGAGCCGACCAACGATCTCGACACCGAGACGCTGGCCGCGCTGGAGGACGCGCTGGAGAACTACGCCGGCTGCGCCGTCATCATCAGCCACGACCGCATGTTCCTCGACCGTCTGGCCACGCATATCCTGGCCTTCGAGGGCGACAGCCATGTCGAGTGGTTCGAAGGCAATTTCGAGGACTACGAGAAGGACAAGGTTCGCCGCCTCGGCCCCGATGCGCTGACCCCGCACCGGATGACCTACAAGCGGCTGACCCGCTGAGTTTCCACAAACGCCCCGCCCGCAAAACGGCGGGGCGTTTTCGCATGATTGACACGCTGGAGATCGCCCCGATGAAAGACTGGTCCGCTTCGCAATATCTGAAGTTCGAGGATGAGCGGACGCGGCCCGCGCGGGACCTTCTGGCGCAGGTTCATCTGGACAGGCCGCGCCATGTCGTGGACATGGGCTGCGGGCCGGGCAACTCGACCGAGCTGCTGGCGGCGCGCTGGCCGCAAGCCAAGGTGTCGGGCCTCGACACCTCGCCGGCGATGATCGAGGAGGCGAGGAAGCGGCTTCCCATGGCCGACTTCCGCATTGCCGATGCCGAAAGCTGGACGCCCGACGAGCCGGTGGACGTCATTTTCGCCAACGCCGTTTTCCAGTGGCTGCCAAACCACCAGGAGGTGCTGGCGCGGCTGCTCGGCCTGTTGCAGCCGGGCGGTTTCCTTGCCGTGCAAATGCCCGACAATATGGCCGAGCCATTGCATGTGGCGATGCGCGAGACGGCTGCCGCCATGCCCTTTGCCGACAGGATCGCGGGTGCGGCGCGCAAGCCGCTGCCGCCGGTCGCGTCATATTACGACGTGCTTTCGCCGCTTTCCGCACATGTCGAAATCTGGCACACGATCTACAACCATCCGCTGGCCGATGCCGGCGCGGTCGTGGAATGGGTGAAGGGCACCGGCCTGAAACCCTTCGTGGACCCGCTTGACGAGAGCGAGCGGAAGGCATTTCTTGCCGCCTACACCCAGCGCATCGCTTCGGCCTACCCGCCGGCGGCGAACGGCAAGGTGCTGCTGCGCTTTCCACGCCTGTTCATGGTGGCGCAGCGAAAGTAGGCGGCCTTGGCGCGGCTGGTTAAGCTGACGTAAACTGCTGCACTGCAACAGTGTTTTGAAAAGACGGTCTTGATACGTGCGCGGAAAGACCGTCCCAGCCATGCGCACGGGACAGTCATGATATGCAACGCGTCATCATCAGCGGCATCGGCGTCGAAATTCCCGAGGCCCGCATTACCAATGAAGAGCTGGTCGCGAGCTTCAATGCCTGGGTCGATGCGGAGAATTCGAAGCGTGCGGGACAGGGGCTGGAACCGCTGTCGAAATCGGATGCCGATTTCATCGTTCACGCCTCCGGCATCAGGACGCGCCATGTGATCGAACGCGAAGGCATTCTCGACCCGGCCCGCATGGCGCCGCGCATCCCCGAGCGGGCGGACGAGGAATTGTCGCTGGAAGCGGAGTTCGGCATCGCCTCGGCGCGCAAGGCGCTGGCGCATGCCGGCGTCGAGCCGGCGGATGTGGACCTCATCATCTGCTCGGCCTCGCATCACCAGCGGCCTTATCCGGCGCTGGCCGTCGAGATGCAGGACGCGATGGGCACGCAAGGCGCGGGCTTCGACATGGGGCTTGGCTGCTCCTCGGCGACCGCCGGCCTGCATGTGGCCGTCAACCTGGTGCGCTCGGGCGCGCAGAAGCGCGTCCTGGTGTCCACGCCGGAGATCATCACCGGCCACCTCAACTTCCGCGACCGGCAGACGCATTTCATCTTCGGCGACGCCTCCGCCTCGATGGTGGTGGAGGCGATCGACGAGGAGGAGGTGCGCCCCGGCTGCTTCGAGGTGCTGGACACGCGGCTGTGGACGCAGCTTTCGAGCAATATCCGCACCAATCTCGGCTATCTCACGCGCACGGCCCAGGCCGATCCCTACATGATCGACCTCGAGGGCAACATGATCAAGCAGGTGGGCAACCGGGTGTTCAAGGACGTCACCGTCGCCGGCCATCGCTTCATCGTCGGCTTCCTGGCCGAGCACGGGCTGACGCCGGACGACATCCGCCGCTTCTGGCTGCATCAGGCCAATGCGCGCATGAACGCCATGATCCTGAAGCTCGCCTTCGGGCACGAGGTCGGCCACGATCGCGCGCCGATGGTGCTGGAGCGGCTGGGCAATACGGCGGGTGCCGGCGCCGTCATCGCCATGCAGGAAAACCACGCCGACATGAAGCCGGGCGACTTCGGCCTGCTGTGCGCCTTCGGCGCGGGCTATTCCATCGGCGGCGCGCTGCTGAGGATGATGTAGGCGCCGGTGAGAGGCGTGCTGCGCCGAATGCCCGACACCGATCGGCCGCGCTTCTCCATCCATCAGGCTTTTTGGCTGGACGCGGAACCGACATCCCGGCATTTTCGCTGCAAATGCGAGAAAACCCATGCTTGACCTGAACCTGCCGGAAAAAGACATCGAAATCCTGCCCGGCCGCAAGCTCGCCGCCCGCGTGGCCGGTGTCTACATCGCCGACGGCGACGATTTCGAAACGCGCGCGTGCGAGGCGCTGGAACTGGATTTCCGGGGCATTCTCGCCGATTTCCATGCCGGTTATACGCGCCGTTCGGGCGGCCGCGAGCCGTGGTATCCGCGCGGCACCGAAATGCGCAACGAGCGCCAGATCACCATCATCGCGCCCGACGAGATGGCGCAGGCGGCGGCGCTGATGGGCATTTCCGGGATCAGGCCGGAGTGGGTCGGCGCGAACCTCCTGCTGGAAGGCGTTCCGCGCCTGTCCATGCTGCCGCCCGGCACGCTGCTGTTCTTCAAGGGCGGCGTGACGCTGAAGGTCGACGCCCAGAACCATCCTTGCCGCATTGCCGGACAGCGCATCGCGGAACGTGCCGGCATGTCCGACCCCAATGCCGGGGCGCTACTCTTCCCGAAGGTCGCCAGGCGGCTGCGCGGCCTTGTCGCGTGGGTGGAGAAGCCGGGCCGCATCGAGAAGGGCGAGGAGGTTTCCCTGCGCATTCCCGAGCAGTGGATCTATCGTCCGTAGCCTGCGCAATCCGCTGTCGTCGTTGCAACAGGCTGTTCAGCCGTTCAGGCGCGGTTTCCTTTCGGTCCCTGCGCCATCAGCGCGACCTTGTCCCATTTCTCCCAGACGGCGATGCGGTTGGCATATTCCTGCTTGATCATCGGCAGGCCGACATCGCCGAAGAAGACGCGCAGCGGCGGCTCGGGCGCATCTACCAGCGCCAGCATCGCGGGGCCGGTCGCCTCCGGGTCGCCGGGAACGGTGGCGGCGAAGCGCCGGCTTATGGTGTCGCGCGCCGCGTCATAGGCCTTGATCGGCTCGGCGAATTTGGCCGAAGGTCCGCCCCAATCGGTGGAGAAGCCGCCCGGCTCGACCAGCGTGACATGCACGCCGAACTCCGCAACCTCCTGGCTCAGCGCCTGGCTGAAGCCCTCCAGCGCCCATTTCGAGGCATGATAGAGGCCGAGCGAGGCGAAGGCGTTGACGCCGCCGATGGATGAAATCTGGATGATGTGGCCCGAGCGTTGCGCGCGCATGACGGGCAGCGCGGCCTTCGTCACCCACAGGGCGCCGAACACATTGGTCTCGATCTGGTTGCGCGCCTCCTGCTCGTTCACCTCCTCGATGGTGCCGAACTGGCCGTAACCGGCATTGTTGATGACCACGTCCAGCCGGCCGAAGCGCTGGTGCGCTTCCGCGACGGCGGCATCGACCGCCTTCTTGTCGTCCACGTCGAGCTTCAGCGCCGCGACCTTGTCGCCGTACTTCTCGACCAGTTCCCTCAACGTGTCGGGATTGCGCGCCGTCGCGGCCACGAGATCGCCGCGGGCGAGCGCGGCTTCCGCCCAGACGCGGCCAAACCCCTTGGATGTTCCGGTGATGAACCAGGTTTTCTGCGCCATGATCCGCAATCCTTCGAACGGGAAAAACTCCGTCCGGTGATATGCGCGGCGCCGGCAATTTTTCAAACGCGGTCGAACAATCGTGATCGCGGGGGCGGAGCCTATTCGTCCTCGTCGTCGGGGTCGAGCAGGCGGGTCGCGCGCCAGCTCGTCAACACCTCGTTGATCCGGTCGATGACGAAGAAGCGGGCGGAATCGCGGTCGTAGCCTTCCTCCAGCAGCTTTTCGTAGTCGGTGTGCTGGTGGCGCACATGGGCGATCGTCGCCAGCCATACGGCGATGGCCGGCGGCAGCGTCTTGAGGTGTGGCGCGCCGGCGTCCGCCCTTATGCGTTCGGTGTCGGCATAGGGCGCCATGGGCAGAAGCACGGTGAGCGCCTTGGCGATGGCGCGCTGCCGGCCGGTGGAAGCCTTCTTCATTCGGAGCGTTCGAAGACGGCGTCGGGATAGGCGTCGACGCTCGGGATATAGGGCTTCAGGTCGATGACCGGCGTGCCGTCCAGCGCGTCGATGGCGTCGAGCGTGAGCGTGCCGGTTTCGATGTCGAGCTTCAGCAGGCGCGCTATGTGCAGGCCGACCGGGTTGGGCCGGGCAGGCGAGCGAAGGCCGAAAACGCCTTTAGGATCAGAGGCATGGCGCGGTTTCTGGATAATCAGATTCCGCGGCGCGTGCTGCAGCCAGGTCAGGACCACGACATGGCTGGCGCGGCCGAGCCCTTGCAGCCCGGGCCGGTAGGCGTCTTCGATCTCGACGGTCGCGCCGCCACCCTGCTCGCGGGCGGCGCGCATGTTCTTGGGGCAATCCTCGCGCGTGGTCCAGGGCGAGCGGATGCGGCCGATGAACACGACATGGCCGTCGCCCGGCATCGCGGCCGGGTCCTGCGCAAGCGGGTGCTCGCCCTCGCGTTCCTCGAACATGCCCATGCGTACCGCCATCCTGATGCCTCAGCGCCCTATTATGGTCCACACGCGACATTGCCCGTTGCAAACCGACGAAACATCACATAAAGATATGTTTATGTCTTTTTGCAAGAGGTCGCAACATGCGGGTAACCCTCGACTCCCTTGTTGATACATTGAAGGCGGCGGCCGAATCCAGCCGGCTGCGCATTCTGGCGCTGCTTTCGCGCGGCGACCTTACCGTTTCGGACCTCACCGACATCCTCAACCAGTCGCAGCCGCGCGTGTCGCGCCATCTCAAGCTCCTGCTGGAGGCGGGGCTGATCGAGCGGTATCAGGAGGGCTCCTGGGCCTTCTTCCGGGTCACCGATTCCGATGCCGCGCGTGATTTCGTGCAGGGGCTGGTGTCGCGCCTGCATGACGGCGACCCGCAGGTCGAGCGCGATCTGGAACGGCTTTCGGCGGTGAAGCGCCGGCGGCAGGAGCGGGCGAAGGAATATTTCAACGCCAATGCCGCGAGCTGGGACGAGATCCGCTCGCTGCACGTGCCCGACAAGGCGGTGGAGACCGCGCTGCTGAAGCTCGTCGGCAAGCGGCCGTTCCAGTCCATGCTCGACCTCGGCACGGGCACGGGCCGGCTTCTGGAGATCTTCGCGCCGCTCTACCGGCGCGGCGTCGGCATCGACATGTCGCGCGAGATGCTGACCGTGGCGCGCGCCAATCTCGACAAGGCCGGCATCTCCAATGCGCAGGTGCGGCTGGGCGACATCTACGCGCCGCCGGTGGAACGCGATTCCTTCGATCTCATCACCATCCACCAGGTGCTGCACTATCTGGACGACCCTGCGGCGGCGATCCGCGAGGCGGCAAGGCTGCTGCGGCCGTCCGGGCGGCTGGTGATCGTCGATTTCGCCTCGCATGCGCTGGAATTCCTGCGCGAGGAGCACGCTCATATGCGCCTCGGCTTCTCCGACCGGCAGATCGCCGAATGGTTCGCGGAAGCCGGGCTCGACCTGGAAGAAACGCAGGATTTCGAGCCGCGCGGCGCCTCGGAAGCCAAGCTCACCGTCAAGCTCTGGCTTGGCCGCGACCGGCGCCTGCTGATCGCCGACCCCGCTTCCAACGCCGACGCAAGGGAAACTGCCTGATGAACAATTTCGGATTTTCGCGCCGGTCCGGTATCGGCGGCAAGATCAGCGTATCCTTCGAGTTCTTCCCGCCGAAGACCGAGGAGATGGAAGCTCGTCTCTGGGACACCGTCACCCGGCTGGAGCCCCTGCAACCGGAATTCGTCTCGGTGACCTATGGCGCCGGCGGTTCGACGCGCGAGCGCACGGCCCGCACGGTCAGGCGCATCCTGACCGAAACCTCGCTCCTTCCCGCCGCGCATCTGACCTGCGTGGACGCCACGCGCGGGGAGGTCGACAAGGTGATCTCGGAATTCGTCGATATCGGCGTCACCCGCTTCGTCGCGCTGCGGGGCGATCCGGTGGAAGGCGTGGGTGCCTGCTACCAGCCGCATCCGGGCGGCTATGCCAATGGCGCGGACCTGGTGGGGGCGCTGAAGAAGGCCGGCGATTTCGACATCTCGGTTTCGGCCTATCCGGAAAAGCACCCCGAGAGCCCGGACTTCGCCACCGACATCGATATGCTCAAGCGCAAGGTGGACAATGGCGCCACGCGCGCCATTACCCAGTTCTTCTTCGACAACGATCTCTACGAGCGCTATGTCGAGCGGGTGCGGCGCGCCGGCATCTACATTCCGATCGTGCCGGGCGTGCTGCCGGTGCACAATTTCGCGCAGGTCGCGAACTTCTCGGCGCGGGCAGGGGCGCATGTGCCGGCCTGGCTGGCCGAGCGCTTCGACGGGTTGCAGAACGACCCGCAGACCCACGCGCTGGTCGCGGCGGCCGTCGCGGCCGAACAGGTGCTCGACCTGATCGAGCGCGGCGTGGACGACTTCCATTTCTACACCATGAACCGCGCCGACCTGTCGGTGGCCATCTGCCACATGATCGGCATTCGCGCGCAGGCCGGCGGCGCCGGCGGGGCGATCGCGGCGCCAAGCTCGGCAGCCGCCTGAGACCGGCGCTGGCCGTTGGCCAAAAGGAAAGGCCGGGCGCTTGGCCCGGCCTTCAATCGTTGCCAGACTTGCTGGCCCCCATCAGCTCGGCGGCTTAAGGAAGAACTCCCGCGATCAGGGCGCCGATTACAGCGAACGCAGCACAAATCATCAATGCGTTGATTGGCCGTGTGAGTCCCATGAAATAGCCTCCTGTTTGAGCTATGGCGCCGGAGTCTAGGGGAGTTTGGGTCACAGGCAAGAACAAATCATGCTGCGCTGCGTCACAATTGGCGCAAAAATATTCCCCGATTTCCAGTAAGCCTTTGACGGGATAGCCCAAAATCCGGCTTAAGCTTTGTGAATAAATTGTGGCGGATTGTCGGCTTTCTTGCGCTGGAAGCCGGCCAGAGCTCGCCCGTCGATCGTCAGAAGGCCGAGACCGATCAGCGCCATGCCGAAGATTTCCAGTGCTTCCATACGCTCATTGAGAAACGCCGCGCCGAGCAGCGTGGCGCTCACGGGCACGATGAGCGTCACAAGGGAAGCGTTGGTTGCGCCCGCATCGGCGACGAGGTTGAAGAACAGGATGTAGGCGAAGGCGGTGGACAACAACGCAAGCGCCAGCACCGCCGACCATACCGGCAGGCTGGCCGAGAACAGGCCCGACGAGCCGTGGAGCAGGAGCACGATCGGGATCATGATGACGGTCGAGGCGGTCATCTGGCCGGTCGCCACGACGGCCGGCGGCAGCGCCCGGAAGCGGCGGGCGAAGATCAGTGCGAAGGCATAGGAGAGCGTGGCGCCGATCAGCGCCAGCTTGGCCCAGATGGGGCCGCCCATGGCGGCGAACAGGCCCGGACCGATCATCACGGCGGTGCCCGCGATGCCGAGCAGGATGCCCGCGAGCTTGTTGCGGGTCAGCTTCTCGTCGTTCGTCATCAGGTTGGCGATGATCAGCGTCCAGAACGGCGTGGTGGCGTTGAGCACCGAGGCCAGCCCGGCGCCGAGTTCGGTCTGGCCGAGGAAGATCAGCGAGAAGGGGATGACGTTGTTGAGCAGCGCCAGCCCGAAGAACGCCCCGGCATAGGGCAGGGCCATGCGGAAGGAAGGACCGCGGACGGCAAGATAGAGCTGCAGCGCAATCGCGGCGATCGCCACGCGGAAAAGCACCAGCACCAGCGGCTCTATCTCGGCGACCGCGATGCGGGCGAAGAAAAACGAGCCGCCCCAGATCGCGCCGAGCAACAGGAGCTGGCCCCATTCCTTCGCGCCCATCGGTTTCCGCGCCATGCCAGCCGCTGTTGTCATCAAATTCACTCCAGAGTGTGCCGGAGAATGCAAACGGCCATCATGCCGGTGCGCCTGTCTTCCGGGGACCGGAAGCTCTCTAGATGTGCGGCTTCCGTTTCGCCACCCGATTTCGGACGTGCCGGGCTGTTTCCGCGACCAGCGCCAGAAATTCGCGCTGGGCGTGGGTGATGTGCCGTTCCTTGTGGCGGATGGCGAGGAACCGGCGCCTGGGCATGGCAAGCGGCATCTGCACCAGCCGGCCTGCCGCCACGGCTGCTTCGGTGACGAAGCGCGACATGACCGTGGCGCCGGCGCCGGCGATGACGGCGGTGCGAACGGCTTCGTTGGAAGAGAGCTCCAGTGCGATGTCCAGCTCGCCTGGCGAGATGCCGAAGCCCTCCAGCACCTCTTCCAGCATGGCGCGGGTGCCGGAGCCCTGTTCACGCAGCACCCAGCGGGTGTGCTTCAGGTTGGCCGGCGTGAGCGAGTTGCGCGTCGCCCATGGATGGCCGGCACCGACCACCAGCACCATCTCGTCTTCGGCCGCGGGCGTGACGGAGAGGGCGGGATCGTCGATCTCGCCTTCGACAAAGCCGAGATCGGCGAGCCCGTCGCGCACGGCGGAGGCCACCTGTTCGGTGTTGCCGATGGTCAGCTTCATGGAAATGCCGGGATAACGCGTCTGGAAGCGGTGCATGAAGGGCGGCAGCCAGTAATTTGCCACCGTCTGGCTGGCGGCAAGGTGCAGCGTGCCGCGCTTCAGCCCGGCGAGATCGGCCAGCACGGCCTCAGCCGACGCCGCGCGGGCCAGCACCGCGCGCGCCTCGTCGAGGAACAGCCGGCCGGCCTCGGTGAGCTCGATGCGACGGCCGACGCGGTTGAAGAGCTTTGTCGCATGCCGGGCCTCGAGCGCCGCCACGGCCGCGCTGGTGGCCGACTGGGTGAGGTTGAGATCGCGCGCGGCGCGCGTGACATGCTCGCGCTCGGCCACGGCAACGAAGATGCGGAGCTGTTCGAGGGTCATGGGCGCGCCTCCCGGGAGGAGGCACGATCGAGGGAACACCGCGCCGGCCTTCGTTCCTTCGCGCTGCCCTCCGCCATTTGGCGGGGCTCCGGACGGAGAGGGGCAGCGCGGGGCGCGGTTCCCAAGGGTCGAGTTGGAGCCTTTACCCCACGAGCTTGATGAGCGCCAGGCTGAAGCCCGCGATGAACAGGAAGGCGGCCAGGCCCAGCAGCAGCGGGCGCAGGCCCTTGGCCTTCAGCTTGCGGATGTCGGTCTCCAGCCCCATGGCGGCCAGCGCCACGCTGAGCATGAAGGTCGTGGCCATGACGATGACGCTCCGGACCTCGGCCGGGATGGACACGACGCTGTTGACCGCCACCAGCGCGATGAAACCAAGCACGAACCACGGCACCGGCGCCTTGGCGGCGGCGTGACCGTGGCCGCTCCTGCGGGCGCGCCGGGTGGCCATGAAGCCGAGCGACAGAACCACCGGCGCAAGCAGCATGACGCGGCTGAGCTTGGCCACCGTGCCGAACTCGCCGGCCGACTGGCCGCCCTGGAAGGCCGCCGCCACCACCTGCGCGATCTCGTGGATCGAGGCGCCGGCCCACAGCCCGTAGGCATGCGCGTCGAGCCCGAGCAGCGCCGGCAGCAGCGGGTAGGCGAACATGGCGATCGAGCCGAACACGGTCACGCAGGCCACCGCATAGGCCACGTCCTCGTCGGGCGCGCGCGTCACCGTGTTGGTCGCGATCACGGCGGAGGCGCCGCAGATCGAGGTGCCGGCCGCGATCAGTTCCGCAAGCTTCGGCTCCACGCCCATCGCCCTGCCCAGACGGACGGTGAAGACGAAGGTCGCGACCAATGTCGCCACGATGATGGCGATGCCGGCGACGCCCACTTCCACGACCTGCGCGGCAGTCAATTGCAGGCCAAGCAGGATGATGGCCAGCCGCAGCACCCGCCGCAGCGAGAACGTCACGCCTGCCTTGGCGCGCGCCGGCGTGCCGAGCAGGTTGTGGAAGGCGATGCCGATGAGGATGGCGAGGATCATCGGGCTGAACACGGCAACGCCCGGTATCCACCGCAGCGCAAATCCGGCCAGCGCGATCGTCGCTGTCAGCGCCAGGCCGGGCAGGATTTTCAGCGCTTGCCCGGCCAGACCCGGCGCGGGCGGTTGCGCCAGCGGCACGAAGTCGGCAGGGGCGGCAATCGGCGAGGCGTCGGCCGCGCCGGGTCTGGAAGACGCGTTCATGGCTAAAAGTCCGGTTTGTATCGGTCATGATCTCGCCTGTTCCAACCAATCGATCCAACGCATTATATCGGAAAAACCGTTCGATAAAAACGATCGATTGAATGGGAGGCGGTGGATTCCATTCGCTTGCCGCTTGCCCTAGATTCCCGCCCATGCCCGCCTCAGGAGGACGCATGCAGCGATTCGAAAATGCGAAAGCCGCCGCCCTTGCCCTGCGTCCCGACGACCCGGTCTATTGCTTCCGGCCGGAGGTGCTGAAGGCCGACGCGCGCCAGTTCATGGACATGTTTCCCGGCAAGACCGCCTATGCGGTGAAGACCAATGGCGAGCAGCTCGTGCTGAAGACGCTGCTGGAGGCGGGCGTCACTGCTTTCGATGTCGCCTCGCCGGGTGAGTTCGCGGCGGTGCGCGCGGTCTCGCCGGATGCGGAGATGCTCTACATGCATCCGGTCAAGGCGCAGTCGGACATAAGGCTGGCGCTGGAGGACTACGGCATCCGCGTCATCGCCGTCGACCACGAGGACGAGATCACCAAGCTGAACCGCATCGTGCAGGCGCTGGATATCGACCCCGGCAGGATGACGGTTTTCGTGCGCATCCAGACCAGGGGGCAGGCGGCTTATGAACTGTCCAAGAAGTTCGGCGCCGGCCCGGCCTATGCGGTGGAGCTCGGCCACCGCCTGCACCGCCTCGGCTACAGGGTCGGCCTGTGCTTCCATGTCGGCAGCCAGATCGAGGACCCGGACGTCTACGAGCGTGCGCTGGCCTCGGCCGACTGGGTGCGCAACAGGCTGGGCTTCGATATAGCGGGGCTCGATGTCGGTGGCGGCTTTCCGGCCGAATATGGCGACGATCCGCGCCGCAAGAAGCGCGAGATGCCTTCGCTCGGCCAGATCATGTCGCGCCTGCGCGGGGACCTGCGCGAATACGGCTTCGACGAGGTGCCGCTCGTGGCCGAGCCGGGGCGGGTGATCGTCGCGCGCGCCTTCTCGCTCATCGTGCGCGTGCTGCTGCGCAAGGGGCGCCGGCTCTATATCAATGACGGCATCTGGGCCTCGCTGTCGGATAGCTGGACGGGCAAGATCACGCTGCCGGCGCGCTTCATTCCCGATCCGGCCATCCGCTCGCGCAACGGCCATGAGCACAACATCGTGCCGTTCAAGGTGTGCGGGGCGACCTGCGATTCCGTCGATATCCTGTCGCGCCCGTTCTGGCTGCCGGAGACGATCGACACCGGCGACTGGATCGAGATCGGCCATATCGGTGCCTATTCGCTGTCGCTCCGGACGCGGTTCAACGGCTTCTATCCCGATACGTTCGTCGAGGTGACGACGCCCTTCGACGAAGGCGAGGCCCCGCAGGGGCTGGCCAGCCTCGAAACCATGGCCGACTGAATGGGCGCAAGGCGCGGTAACCAAGAGAGCAGGCAACGCTCGTCAAGCTGCCTCGTTTATGCTGTTGTTGGACATGGATGACGAGCGACCAATGGCCGGCCGGCGCAAGCTGATCTTTCCCCTTTCCGAGACGACGGGCTCGCCACTCGACCTGGAGCGGCACCTGCCGTTCCGGCTCGCGGTGGTGGTGAACCTGTTGCAGGCGCAACGCGATCCGCGTGTCCGCACGGTGACCGAACTCGGTTTGCGCGAGTTGCGCGTGCTGCTCAATGTCGGAGCCTATATGCCGGTGCGCGCCGTCGACATCGGCTATCAGGCCCGGCTCGATCCGGGCACGATCAGCCGTGGCGTGTCAACGCTCGTGGAACTGGGCTATGTGGAGGTGTCGAGCGACCCCGACGACCAGCGCAGCGCTCTGGTTTCGCTCACCGATGCCGGCGAGGAACTGTACCGGAAGGTCGCCTCGGCGCTGCACGAGCGCGCGACCGAGATCGAGCAGGTGCTGGACGAGAGCGAGCGGGAAATGCTGTTCGATTTCCTGGCGCGGCTGGAGGACAAGGCCGAGGAAGTGCTGGCCCGCCACGCGATCGAGTGTCGCGACGCCGGGCAGCCGCTGTCGGCCGACCAGCGCGAGATGCTGCGCTGGTATCGCCGCACCACGGGCTCGAAAACGGAAGACGGCTAGAGCTTCCGGCGCGCCTTCCGGACAGGCTTTGGCCGCATTGCCGGCGAGGCCTGGCAACTGTGTTTCAGGCGAAGCGTTTCTGGTTGCGTTGCATGGCGTAGAGCAGCTTTCTTGCGACGGCGATGCTTCCCGACGCTCTGCCGACCTCCCCCTCAGATAAACGAGGCGATCTGCTCCAGCGGCTTCTTCTTCAGCGCGTGCAGCGGCACGGTGGCGTCCTCGGCGGGGTAGCCGACCACCAGCAGCATGAACGGCTTTTCATGGTCAGGCCGGTCGCAGATCCTGTTCAGGAAGTCCATGGGCTTGGGCGTATGCGTCAGCGTCACCAGCCCGCTGCTGTGCAGCGCGTTGATGAGGAAGCCGGTGGCGATGCCGACGGATTCGGCGATGTAGTAGTTCTTGCGCTCCTCGCCGGCTTCCACGCCGCCGCGCCGCTGCGCGAAGATGCCGATCAGCCAGGGCGCGATTTCGAGATAGGGCTTCTGCTCGTCGGTGCCGAGCGGCGCCAGCGCGTCGAGCCAGGCTTCGCCGGCCTTGCGGTCGACATAGAAGGCACGCTCCTCGATCTCGGCTTTCTCGCGGATTTCCCGCTTGGTGGCGGGGTCGCTGATGGCGGAGAAGAACCAGGGCTGGTGATTGGCGCCGCTCGGCGCCGTGCCGGCGGCCCTGATGCAGGCCTCGATGATTTCGCGCGGCACCGGCCGCGGCGAGAAGCTGCGCACCGTGTGGCGGCGCCTGATCTCCTCGTAGAAGCCATTGGCCCGCGCGATCATTTCCGCGGTTTCCAGTTCGCGATAGTCCGGCAGCGGCACGCTGTCATGGTCGCGCATGTAGTTCTCCTCCCAGGGGTTTCCGATATTCTTGTAATTACAAGAATAAACTTGTGCAAGCCGAACCTAGAGCCAGCCGCCGGAAAAACCGGCCCGGCGCAGGCCGGCCACCACCGGCGGACAGCGCCGCATGATGTTCCAGATCAGCCCGCTGCGGTAATTCTCGATCATCAGCACGACCGGGGCCTGGTCGATGCCGAAATGGTAGGGCGAGACCCACCAGCCCGTGGGGCTGTCCTTCACCGGGAAGGTCCGGTTGAACGAGGGCTTGAACCCGTAGAGCCGGGTCGCGCCCAGATGCATGGTCGCGAAGTTGCGCGCCGTGGGGATGACGATTTCCGGTGCGAAGGGCAGCGAGGCCACGACGACCCAGGGCGAAACCGTTCCGTCGTCGGGACCGAACGGCACGCCGCGCGCGATGTAGTCGAAGAACTTGCGCCTGACGCCGCCGATCGTGCGCGTGCGCCAGCCGGGACCGTCGCTGGCGGTGAAGCCCCAGCAATACCGGCCGTAGCCGGCGAACTCCCTCGGATTGCGGATCGCATATTCCTGCTGCACGAAGGTGGCCTGCCGGCTGTTTTCGAAATAGTCGCTGCCGCGCTCACGCATCGGAGCGTCCCGGATGCCCCTGAAATCGACCCACATCTGCGAGAGCTGGTGGGTGAAGAGCGGCCCGGAATAGAGCAGTTCGCGGCCGTAGATCTCCTTCCATTGATAGCTTGACGTGTAGGCGGCATAGCTTTCCGCCGGCAGCGGGTGGGTCGGAGACCCCAGGCCGAGGATATAGAGCAGCAGGCCCTCGTCATAGCCGCGCCAGCGGTAGCGCAGAAAGCCGTCTTCGGGGCGCCAGCCATGGGTCAGCGTCGGGCCGCCATTGCGGGCCCAGTTCCAGTCGGCGCGCTCATAGAGCGCGTTGGCGAGCTGCCGGATTTCGACCTCGTCGGCGGTGTCGCCGTCGAAATAGGTGGCGACCGTCAGCGCTCCCGCGAACAGAAACGCGGAATCGATCGTGGAAAGCTCGCACTGCCAGACGCGGCGGCCGGTCTCGATGTCGAGGAAGTGATAGAAGAAGCCCTTGTAGCCCGAAGCGTCCGGTTCCGGCCCCTGCGGGCATTCCAGCAGGTATCGCAGGCGCCGGCGGGTGATCTTGGCGGCGAACGGGCGGATGACGATGTCGTGCTCCACCACCACGGGGATCGTCGCCAGAGCCATGCCGATCGCGGCGATGCTCGCGGGCGCGGAAGGATTGGTGTTGTCGCGGACCAGGCCGTTGTCGGGATTGGTGACCTGAAGATAATACAGCAAGGTCGTGAACTCGAGCCGCCCCAGTTCCTCATCGGTTGGCGGCCGGTCCGGATTGACGTCGGTGACTGGCATTTCGGTCATGAGCCCGAACCTTGCACCTCATCTAGATAGAGGCGAAGCACGGCCCTTCCAGGGAGCCGGCGTGGCCGCCCTATCGCAGGGCGCACCGCGACGGCAGAGGCCCAAGGAGGCAGGGTCAGTTCGGCGGCGCGATCCGGAGTGTGAGAAGCATCGGTTCGGATTGCCGTGACGAGCTTCAGCTCGATGACACCGGAAGCGCAAGGCCCGGGCGGGCGGGGCGGCCGGGAAACGAATGCGCCTAGAGTTTCGCCAGCAGTTCCGGCGTCGGCCAGCCGTCCACCGGCAGGCCGAGGCGGATTTGCTCCTGGCGGATCGCCTCGCGGGTGTTGGTGCCGAGCACGCCGTCGATGCCGCCGACGTCATAGCCCCGGTCATGCAGCTTCTGCTGAAGCTGCTTCATGGCCTCGCCGCTCAGCCCTTCCTGCGGGCTGCGCTTTTCGAAGGCGGGCTCGCCGGCTAGGCGTGACGCCAGATGCGCGGCGGTCAGCGTGTAGACGATCGACTGGTTCCACTGAAGATAGATGTCGTAATTGTCGTAGCCGAGAAAGGCGGGACCCTTGTGGCCCATGGGCAGGATCACCGCGGCCTTCAGGCCGTTGTCCTGAAGCGGCTTGCCGTCGCGGTCGGTCACGCCCCAGGCGATAAGCTGCGAGATCGGCAGCTTGTTGGTGCGGCCGGTCTCCTCCCAGGGCATCTGGTCGGGTACGCGCACTTCCTGCAGCCAGGGTTCGCCGCGCTTCCAGCCGCGCGACTGGATCTTCTTGGCCGTGGTCATGATGACGTCCGGCACGCTGTTGCGCAGGTCGACGATGCCGTCGCCGTCGCCATCGACGCCGTTGTTCAGGTAATCGATGGGCAGGATCTGGGTCTGGCCGATCTCGCCGGCCCATGCGCCCTTGACGTCGGCGGGCAGGACGCCGCGGTCGATCAGGGTGAGCAGCGGCACGATCTGCTTGCGGAAGAGCTCGGGCCGGCGGCAATCGTGCGACAGCGTCACCAGCGCGCTCAGCGTGTGGAAGTCGCCCTGCACGGCGCCGAAATCGGTTTCCAGCGCCCAGAAGGCGGCGATCACCGGGCCCGGCACGCCATATTCCTGTTCGGCGCGGGCGAACACGTCGGCGTATTTCTTCAGGTTGGCAGCGCCATGCTTGAGCCGGTAGTCGGAAATCATGCGGGCGGAGAATTCGGCGAAGGTCTGGCTGAACACGCCCTGCGCGCGGTCGCGCTGCAGCACCTTGGGGTCGATTTCGGCCTGGTCGAGCGCGGCGAGGCCCTTGTCGCCGACGCCGGCGGCCGCGGCCTCCGCATGCATGGCGCTCTTCCAGGCGGTAAAGTCGCCGCCGCATTCCTGCGCAAGAGCCGGCGAAGCCGCAAATACGGCAAGCGCCGCCGCCAGTGCCTTAGCCCGCACCATCATCGTGACCAACTCCAAGCCTCGCCGAGAACTTCGCATCATTTCCTGCCCGACCAGCATGGCAAGAAACGGGCAGCCGGCCCATACCTCCGGTTGCGCCGGTATGGAAGCGGGATTTCGCGATTTCGGCCGTTCTGACGCCGATTTGAACGCAAAAACGATGTCGGCGAAAGGTCGCAGCCGCCGGTCCGGCGGGCGCCGTCGCGTCAGCCGGCGTTTTCCCTCAGCCACTTCTTCCAGGCGGCCTCGCTGCCGTTGAAGACGTTGAGGTCGGCATTGCCCTTGATGCCGGGCACGACGCCGGTGCCGGTATACTGCCAGAAGTAGAAAGGATGGCTGCCGTAGCGCTCGGCCGGATGCCCCGCCACCGACCGCAACCAGTAGGGGTAGTCGCGGAAGCTGGCGAGCTGGTTGTCGTCGAAGAAGTCGATCGAGGTGTAGATGATCGGCTTCTTGCCGTAGTGCTTCTCGACGATTTCCAGGAAGGTCTTCATCTCGCGGCGCACCGTGGCCGGGTCGGGCCGCAGCTTGCAGGTGGGCGAGGAGGGGTTCCACTCCATGTCGAGCACGGGCGGCAGCGCGCCGCGCTCGCGCGGCACGTTGCGGATGAACCAGGCCGCCTGTTCCGCCGCCGGGCGGCAGAAATAATAGAAGTGATAGGCCGCGCGCGGCATGCCGGCGGCCCTGGTGGCCTGCCAATGCTCGGCGAAATAGTCGTCCACGCGGTCGCCGCCTTCGGTGGCCTTGATGAAGGCGAAGGATATGCCGCTGGCCCGCGCCTGCTGCCAGTTCACCGAGGTCTGGTACTTGGAGACGTCGGTGCCGTGCACCGGGTGTTCCCACGGCTTGCGCGCGATCCAGTCGTGCGGCTTGCTGTCGTCGAAGCGGGGATAGCGCACCATCACGGCGCCCTGGGTGATGGTCTGCGAGGTGACGCGCTGGGTGCCGGCCGGGACGAGATCGTCCACGGTGCTGCAGGCGCCGAGCGCGCCAAGCAGGAACAGAGCAGCAAGACGGCGCATCGCTTCTCCTTCGGCGGGCCGACCGGCCGGCCCGGAATGCAGTGGGGCGCGTCCGGACACGCGCGGTTTCAGATGACTGGTCCCTCACTTCCCCTGCGACGGGCGGGACTTCCCTCTGTCTTCGCCCAGCATGGTTGATTTTCGGTTGACGGCGCTCTCCAGGCTGCAAAATCTGCTTTAGGAATCGGCGGAAGTCCAGCGCCGAACTGAAGGGGAAGCGAATGCGCGCCTTTTTGAAAGCCGTGAAGTGGATCGCCGGGTTGATCGTGGTGGCGCTCGTCGCGCTCGGCCTGTGGCTTTACGCGGCCCCGCCGGCGCTGATCCGCGTGGCGGCCGGCTATACGGCAAAGATCGTCTGCTCCAACGTCTTCGTCGCCGGCCGCGATGCGCAGGACGTGCTGAAGACCGACGTGCAGGCGCCCGGTCATCCGGTGCTGCGGCTGATGTCGGTTCGGGTCGATCCGGAAAAGGCGACGGTCTCTGCCGGGCTGTTCGGCCTGTTCGGGGAAGGGCTGGCGGTGGCGCGCGACAATGGCGGCTGCGCCACCGTGCCGGACGGCAACGTCGCCGCGGCGAAGGCCTTTTCGCAGGAACCGCCGGCGGCGGGCATCGACCAGCAGTCGCTGTGGCCGAAGGGCGAGCGCGTCGACCCCTCGCAGAACCCGATCGTCGCCACGATCCTCGACGATGCGGGCGCAACCGGTCCCGGCATGCGTGCGGTGGTGGTGGTGAAGGACGGCCGCATCATCGCGGAGCGCTACGGCGACGGTTTCTCGGCATCGACGCCGCTGCTCGGCTGGTCCATGACCAAGACGGTCAATGCCGCGCTCATCGGTACGCTCGTGAAGACGCACAAGATGTCGCTCGATGCGACCGGCCTGTTCGAGGCCTGGAAGAACGACGGGCGATCCGGGATCAGCCTTGCCGACCTCATGGCGATGTCGTCGGGGCTCGAATTCAACGAGGATTACGGCGCGGTGGCCGATGTCACGCGCATGCTCTATCTGGAGCCCGACATGGCCGGTTTCGCCGAGGCCAAGCCGCTCGCCGGCGAGATCGGCAAGGTGTGGAGCTATTCCAGCGGCACGGCGGTGATGCTGTCGCGTCTGTGGCAGGACGCCGTCGGCAATCGCGCGGTGGCGCTGGCCTGGCCGCGCACGGCGCTGTTCGATCCGCTCGGCATGACCAGCGCGGTGATGGAAACCGACGCGCGGGGCACCTTCGTCGGCTCCTCCTATTTATATGCGACTGCGCATGACTGGGCGCGCTTCGCGCAATTCCTGATCGATGACGGGGTGTGGAACGGCGTGCGCCTGCTGCCGGAGGGATTTGTCTCATGGATGCGCGAGCCCGCCCCGGCCTCGGGCGGCAGATACGGGCGCGGCCAGCTCTGGCTGGTCGGCCCGGAAGAGGGCAAGCCGGCGCTGGAGGAAGGCGGCCTGGACCTGCCGCCCGACACGTTCTGGATGCTGGGGCATGACGGCCAGTCCATCGCCATCGTGCCTTCGCAAAGGCTGGCCGTGATCCGGCTCGGCCTCACCCCCGGCGATCTCGGCTACCGCCCGCAGGCCATGGTGGCGGCGCTCGCCAGGGCGTTGGAATGAAGCGGGCAGCCTGCCTGCATCGGGCCTGACGAAATGTTTCCTCATGTCAGCGGAGTTTACGAAACCCCGGGCGGGGGGTCGCCGTTCATGTCACGACTGCCTGGCGCCAGCCGCGCCGGGCCCGATTGGTGAAGGAGAACAAACATGAAGAAATTCGTCCTCGCGTCCGCTGCCGCTGTCGCCCTGTTCGGCATTGCCGCCTGCAGCGACAATACCGATAAGACGACGACGCAGAGCACGACGCCTCCGGCCAAGGAGCAGAGCACGCCGCCGGCCGCTTCGCCGACGACGCCCGCTCCGCAGAACAACAACGCCAACGGCACCATGCAGCCGGAGAAGCCGGCCGCGCCGGCCCAGTAGGCGATTGCGTCGCCGGGCAGGCAGAAACGACATGGCGGCGCACGCCGCCGGGGCCGGGTTCGCCCGGCCTTTTTGTCGCGCCCGGAAGATGCGGGCAAACAATCTTCTCGCCTAAGACCGCATTCCATTTTAAGAAGCGGCCATGTCGATTTGGGCGCGCATTGGCGATTTCATCGCTTCCCTTTCCTCCTCAGCCAGGGCCGGCATCACGGATGTCGTGGAAGCGTTGCGCACCGTGTTCCAGGGGGACGCGGAGCTGCGCCGGCGCGTGGCCTTTTCCGTGGCGATGATCGCGCTGTCGGCGAAGATGGCGAAGGCCGACGGCGTGGTGACGCAGGACGAGATCCGCGCCTTCCGCGAGATATTCTCCGTGCCGCCGGAGGAGGAGCGCAACGTCGCCCGCCTCTATGATCTCGCCAGGCAGGACGTCGCCGGCTTCGAATATTACGCGCAGCGCCTGGCGGGCCTGTGCGGCACGGGTCATGAGAACTGCGCCATGCTGGAGGACATTCTCGACGGGCTGTTCCACATCGCCAAGGCGGACGGCCTGCTGCACGAGCGTGAGAGCTGGTTCCTCAAACGGGTGTCGGAGATATTCCGGATCGACGAGGCGCATTACCAGACGATCCTGGCGCGGCATCTCGACCTTGGCGCGAGCGATCCCTACCGGGTGCTCGGCATCGAGCGCGACCGGCCCTTCGCCGATGTGCGCGCGCACTACCGCCGGCTGATCGCCAACAATCATCCCGACAAGCTCATCGCCCGTGGCGTGCCGGAAGAATTCGTGCGCATCGCCACGAGCCGGGTGGCGGCCATAAACGCCGCCTACGAGACGATCGAAAAGGCGGCGCGGGCGGCATGAGCGGATTTCTGCCCGACCATGCCGGCGCCGAGGTGAGGGTTTCGCCCAATTTCACCTCGCGTCGTGGCACGGATCGGCCGGACATGGTCATCCTTCATTACACCGGCATGGCGACGGGACAGGAAGCCGAGGCGTGGCTGTGCGACCCGGCCAGCGAAGTGTCTTCCCACTATCTGGTGCATGAGGACGGCCGCATCGTGCAGATGGTGCGCGAGCGCGATCGCGCCTGGCATGCCGGCAAGAGTTCCTGGCAGGGCATCACCGACGTGAATTCCTGGTCGGTGGGCATCGAAATCGTCAATCCGGGGCACGGTCTGGGCTATCCGGCCTTCCCGAAGCGCCAAATTCAGGCCGTAATTGCGCTTTGCCGGGGCATAATCGAGCGCTACGACATCCTGCCGGAACGAATTTTAGCACATTCTGATGTGTCACCCGGTCGCAAGGTTGATCCGGGCGAGAAGTTCCCGTGGGCCTCTCTGGCGCGCGCCGGCGTCGGCCATTTCGTTGCGCCCGCGCGCGTCCGTGGCGGAACGGTTCTGCGCCGTGGCGACGAAGGCGCAGGCGTCGAGGAATTGCAGTCGATGCTGGCGCTTTACGGCTATGGAGTTGAAATAACAGGAACTTTCGACGGGCAGACGGAAACCGTCGTCGCCGCCTTCCAGCGGCATTTCCGGCCGCGCCTCGTCGATGGCATCGCCGATCCGGCAACTGTCGAGACCCTGCGGCGGCTGCTGCGCGCGCTGCCCGAGTGATTCGGGCGCGGCGCCTGCGCGACGACAACAAGTTACATTTTGTCATGTAATGTGATTTCGGTGGCCTTCATTGGCGCCCAATCGCTTGGCAAATCCCTCGGCGTGTGACGGCCAGGCTATCTCGAAGATGGCTTGCTGTTGAGTAAGGGTAAGCCGCGTGGGGGAGACTGCGCGGCCAAGAAAAGACAAGGTACACATGAGAAAACTGACCGCGACAGCGGCAGCTATTGCTGCCGTGCTGACGAGCTTTGCCGCAAACGCCCAGCCTCATACATCGAAAGTCTCGAAGTCGGCGCATAACATCTCCGTCGCTTCTGCGACGTGGAAGGGACATTCCAAGCACCACAAGGCGCATCGCGCCAAGAGCGCGCATAAAGCTCACGGCCACAGGAAAAGCGCGAACAAGATCGCCCGCGCCGGCGGCAAGCAGCGCATCAAGACCGTGCTGAACACCGGCTATGCGCTTCCCGGCGTCGATCGCACCCAGACCTCTTCCATCGCCTCGCTGTTCGGCGGCGCGGTCAGGGCCGACGCGCGCTTTGCCAATGTCCAGTACAACCAGATCGTTTCCCGCTACGCCTCGGCCTATGGCGTTCCGGTGGCTCTCGCCCATGCCGTCATCAAGATCGAAAGCAACTACAATCCGTCCGTTCGCGGCGGCGCCGGCGAAATCGGCCTCATGCAGATCAAGCCCGCCACGGCGCGCATGATGGGCTACAGCGGCAGCGCCAGAGGCCTGTTCGATCCCGAAACCAACATCAAATACGGCATGAAGTATCTGGCGCTCGCGCATTCGCTCGGCGGCGGCAGCACCTGCGGGACGATCCTGAAATACAATGCCGGCCATGGCGCCACGCGCATGAACCCGGTTTCGGCAGCCTATTGCAGCAAGGTCAAGCAGCAGCTCGCGTCGAACTGATGCGGGTTGTCGGGGGACAAATTCGCTTGGTTCGGCCATGCAGGCGGGCTTTTTCATTTGCGTTTTGCAGCGCGAATGACTTTATACGCATGCCAGCTGGCCGGGCGGCCGCACTCGCAAGCGCCGAAAGGCCGCGAGTGAGGAAAGTCCGGGCTCCATGGAAACACGGTGCCGGATAACGACCGGCGGGGGCGACCCCAGGGAAAGTGCCACAGAAAGCAAACCGCCACGGACAGGTGCCGCGGCAAGGGTGAAAGGGTGGGGTAAGAGCCCACCGCGCGACTGGCAACAGGAGCGGCACGGTAAACCCCACCGGGAGCAAGACCGAATAGGGATGACGCGAGGGGCAACCCTCAGGGCTGTTTCCGGCCCGGTCATCCGGGTAGGTTGCGTGAGGCGCATGGCAACATGCGTCCAAGATGAATGGTCGCCACGTTCTTGCGCCGCAAGGTGCGAGGGCCATACAGAACCCGGCTTACAGGCCGGCTGGCATCTCCTTCCGACAGAGACCGAGCAGGATTTCCGGGCCTCGCCCCGGCGCGGGACGGTATTGCCCGCTGTCATGCCGTGCGCGGGCGCAGCGGCGGCTTTATGCGCCGGCTGGGGTGCACGGCGGATTCACCTGTTTGGCGAGTGTTTGGCGAGCGATGGATTAACGGACCGGCTCACATCTAAACGGTTCGTTAGGCTTAATGGACGATAAAGACCGCATTGCCGCCATGTCGCCCAACAGGACGGGCATGGCGGCTGTCGTGCAGCTCGTTCCCGTTGACGCCCATATTGGCCCATGTTATCCCATTCGGACAATCAACACCTCGTTCCGGTTCCGGGTGAAGCGTTCCCCAAGCGGGCAGTCGCGGCGGCTGCGCGTATCGGCGTTTTCGTGTCCGAAGACCCGAACCAAGGGGCGAGGGCGCGGCTCTGCGGCGACGTGGCGGAGCCCGCGGCAGGCGGCGTGACGGAGGCGGCTAGATCGAGTGATGGACCGGTTTCTGTCCAATGCGGTGAACAGGATCGACGCCAAGGGCCGCGTCTCGGTTCCCGCGCATTTCCGTTCCGTCCTGCTCAAGCGCGGCTATGGCGAGCTCTATGCGCTGCGCGCGCTGGATATCCCGGCGCTGGATGTGGGCGGCCTCGACCTGCTCGACCGCTACGAGCAGCGCATAGCGCTGGAAGATCCCTTCATGCAGACGGCGGACGACATGTCGTTCTTCTGCCATGGCGACGGGATGTTCCTGAAGCTCGATCAGGATGGCCGCATCACGATCACGGATTTCATGCGCGAGCACACGGGCATCTCCTCGGAGGTGGCATTCGTGGGGCGCGGCACCTTTTTCCAGATGTGGGAGCCGGAACGGCTGCGCGCCCACGGGGCGCAGGTGCGGGCGCGGCTTTTGAAGCTTCGGCAGGGGACAGGCACGAAGGAAGCGGGAGAAACGGAGTGATGGCGGGCAGCGGCGAAGACGACCATGCCGTTGGCGGACCGGCCCGCCACATTCCGGTTCTTCTCGACGAGGTGATCGCGGCGCTGGCGCCAAAGCCGGGCGAGACCTTCGTCGACGGCACATTCGGAGCCGGCGGCTATACCCGCGCCATACTGGCTTGCGGGGCCGATGTGATCGCCATCGACCGTGACCCGGACGCCATCGCGGCCGGGCGCGAACTGGAAGCGCGGTCCGGGGGGCATCTGCGCCTGGTGCAGGCCCCGTTTTCCAGCCTCGACGCCCATGCCTCGCAGGCGGACGGCGTGGTGCTCGACATCGGCGTCTCGTCCATGCAGCTCGACCAGGCCGAACGGGGGTTCTCCTTTCGCGCCGACGGGCCGCTCGACATGCGCATGGCGCAGGCAGGGCTGAGCGCCGCCGACGTGGTCAACCGCTTCAAGTCCGGCGATCTCGCCCGCATCTTCGGCTTTCTCGGCGAGGAACGCCATGCCGGCCGCATCGCCCGCATGATCGAGAAGCGCCGCGCGGAGCGTCCGTTCGAGCGCACGCGCGATCTTGCCGAGGCGATCGCCGACACGGTCGGGCGCAATCCCAAGGACAAGATTCATCCGGCGACGCGTGTGTTCCAGGCGCTGCGCATCTTCGTCAACGACGAGCTGGGCGAGCTGGCGCGCGCGCTGTTCGCGGCCGAACGGGCGTTGAAGCCCGGCGGCCGGCTGGTCGTGGTGACGTTCCATTCGCTCGAGGACCGCATCGTCAAACGCTTCATCGCCGATCGTTCGGGAACGGTTGCCGGGTCCCGCTACCTGCCCGAAACGCAGGTGAAATCAGCGACTTTCGAGAAAGCCGGCAGCGCCGTCGGCCCGACCGATAGGGAGGTCGAGGCCAATCCGCGCGCGCGCTCGGCCAAGCTGCGTGCCGCGACGCGCACCGGGGCGCCGTCCCGCGCGCCCGACCTGTCGATCTTCGGACTGCCGAAGCTTCCAGAAATCCGGTCAGTCGGAGAAAGGTAGGATCATGTTCCGCACAACCGACATAGTCCTCATCGCGGTGATGGTTTCGGCGGCCGCCTTTACCTACAAGACCAAGCACGAGGCCGAGGAGCAGCTTCTCGCCGTTCGCAAGATCGAGCAGCAGATCCGCTTCGAGGAAGATTCGATCGATCTTCTCAAGGCCGACTGGAGCCTGCTTACGCAGCCTTCGCGTCTGCAGAAGCTGGCGGAAACCTATCAGAGCGAATTGCAGCTACAGCCCGTCGAGGCCCAGCAGGTCGTCGGACTGGACGATCTGCCGACGCGCCCGGTCGACATCCAGGACTTCTCCTCGAAGCGGCTCGGCGGCATGGCGCAAAACAGTACCGACAAGGTGGTGACGGGGGCGGTGGTCAGATGATGAAGCTCTGGCGCAGGCGTATCTCGAAGGTCGAGGCTTCCACCGCTTCCATCGTCGTCGACGGGGCGCGCAAGGCGACCGGCGGACGCACGAAGAACCGCGTGGTCATGACCATGGCGGTGTTCTTCGGCATCTATGCGACGATCACCGGACGTCTGGTCTATCTCGGCATGCTGCAGCCCGACGAAGGCGCGGGCCCGGTGTCGCGGGTGACAGCCTCGCGGCCCGACATCGTCGATCGCAACGGCGAGGTGCTGGCCACCGACATCAAGACCGCCTCGCTGTTCGCGGAGCCGCGCCGCATCGTCGACGCCGACGAGGTGATCGAGAAGCTCTCGACGGTATTGCCCGACATCGAGGTGGAGCAGACCTACAGGAAGCTGAAGAGCGGCGCCGGCTTCGTCTGGATCAAGCGCCAGCTTACGCCCAAGCAGCAGTCCGACATCATGGCGCTCGGCCTGCCGGGCATCGGCTTCCGCACCGAAAAGCGGCGCTTCTATCCCGGCGGCCCGACCGCCTCGCACATTCTCGGCCTGACCAATATCGACAATCAGGGCATTGCCGGGATGGAGAAATATATCGACGACCAGGGCCTGGCCGACCTGCAGGCCTCGGGCCTTGCCATCGCCAAGGACCTGAAGCCGGTGCGGCTGTCGATCGACATCCGCGTGCAGCACATCGTGCGCGACGAGGTGGCCAAGGCGCTGGACAAGTACCAGGCGATCGCGGCGGGCGCGGTGGTGCTCAACGTCAAGACCGGCGAAGTGCTGGCAATGGCCTCCGTGCCGGATTTCGACCCGAACAATCCCTACAACGCGCTCGACAAGGACCGCCTCAACCGCATGTCGGCGGGCGTCTACGAGATGGGCTCGACCATCAAGAGCTTCACCACGGCCATGGCGCTCGATTCCGGCAAGGTGACGCTCAACAGCACCTTCGACGCGACGCGGCCGATCACCATCGGCCGCCAGACCATCCGCGACTTCCACGGTAAGGGCAGGGTGCTGACCGTGCCGGAGGTGTTCATCTACTCCTCCAACATCGGCTCCGCGCGCGAGGCCGACGTGGTCGGCATCGAGGGGCATCGCGAGTTCCTGAAGCGCATGGGCCTGCTCGATCGCCTCCAGACGGAACTGCCGGAAGTGGCGCGGCCGACCGAGCCGAAGGTTTGGAAGAAGGTCCATTCCATCACCATTTCCTTCGGTCACGGCATGTCCACGACGCCGTTGCAGACCGCGGTGGGGGCCGCGGCGCTGATGAATGGCGGCTATCTGATGAACCCGACCTTCCTGCCGCGCTCCGAGCAGGAAGCCATGGCGTCTGCAACGCGCGTGGTGAACGAAAAGACCAGCCAGGACATGCGCTATCTCTACCTGCTCAATGCCGAAAAGGGCTCTGGCAAGCGCGCCGAGGTGCCCGGCTACCGCGTCGGCGGCAAGACCGGCACGGCCGAGAAGGTGGTCAACGGGCGCTATGCCAGCAATGTCCGCTTCAACGCCTTCCTGGCCGCCTTCCCGATGGACGACCCGCAATATGTCGTGCTTTCCATCGTCGACGAGCCCAAGCCGGAGAAGCCGGGCATGGCGGCGACGGCGGGCCTGAACGCCGCGCCGATCGTGGCCAACATCATCCGGCGGTCCGCTTCATTTCTTGGCGTGAAGCCCGAATTCGGCCATGAAAGTCAAGCTACGCTGGTTTCCTACGATTGATTCTCAAGGCGCGCCGGCAAAGCGCGCCATTTGTTTTGCAACGAACGGACCCCGATGAAACTAAGAGATCTCGCCGGTATCCTGCCTGTAGAAGGAACCTCTCCTGGCGAAGTGGAGGCAGGCGGGGTCTCCGCGGATTCGCGTCGGGTCTCCCCCGGCGACATCTTCGTGGCGCTGCACGGGGTGAAGACGGACGGCGCCGCCTATGCGGCGGATGCGGAAAAGCGCGGCGCGGTTGCGATCGTCGCGGCCAGGGACGCCGCGATCACCTCGAACGCGGTTCCGGTGATCCTGGTCGACGATCCCCGGCATGCGCTGGCGCTGATGGCCGCGCGCTTCGCGGCACGCCAGCCCGAAACCATGGTCGCGGTGACCGGCACCAGCGGCAAGACGTCCGTCGCCGCCTTCACGCGCCAGATCTGGGAGCAGGCGGGCCTTGCCGCCGCCAGCATCGGCACCACCGGCGTCGTCGCGCCGGGCCGCAACGAATATGGCTCGCTGACGACGCCCGACCCGGTGGAGCTGCACCGCCTGCTGGCCGAACTCGCCGACGCCGGCGTGACCCATGCCTCCATGGAAGCCTCCAGCCACGGGCTGGACCAGCGCCGCCTCGACGGCGTGAAGCTCGCCGCCGGCGGCTTCACCAATCTCGGCCGCGACCACATGGATTATCATCCGACGGTCGAGGACTATCATCGCGCCAAGCTGCGCCTGTTCGACACGCTGCTGCCCAGGGGCGCGCCGGCCGTGATCTTCGCCGATGACGTGTGGTCCGCGCCGACCATCGATGCTGCCCGCGCCGCCGGCCTGAAGGTGCTGACGGTCGGCCGCCACGGCGATTTCCTGCAACTGAAGCGGGTCGAGCACGAGCGCTTCCGCCAGCAGGTTGAAGTCGAGGCCGACGGGGTGTTCTATGAGATCGACCTGCCGCTGGCGGGCGATTTCCAGGTCTGCAACGCGCTCGTCGCGGCGGGTCTCGCCATGTCCACCGGCACCCCGGCGGCGAAGGCGCTTGCCGCATTGGAGAAGCTCAAGGGCGCGCCGGGCCGCCTCGACCTCGTCGGCACCACCCGCGACGGCGCCCCCGTCTATGTCGACTATGCGCACAAGCCCGACGCGCTGGAGAACGTGCTGGCATCCGTCCGGCCGTTCACCACCGGCCGCGTCATCGTGGTGTTCGGCTGCGGCGGCGACCGCGACCGCGGCAAGCGCCCGATCATGGGCGAGATCGCCACGCGGCTGGCGGATGTCGCCATCGTGACCGACGACAATCCGCGTTCGGAGGTGCCCGAAGAGATACGCGCCGCGATCATGGCAGCGGCCCCGGGCGCCATCGAGATCGGCGACAGGCGGCAGGCCATCCGCGAGGCGGTGGACATGCTGCACGCGGGCGACACGCTGATCGTCGCCGGCAAGGGACATGAGGAAGGGCAGACGGTCGGTTCCGAGACACTGCCCTTCTCGGATCATGAAGAGGTGCGGCGGGCGCTCAGGGAGCACACTGCATGAACCTGCTCTGGACGTCGGACGAACTGGTTACCCATATGGGCGGCCGCCCCATCGGCCAGATGCCGAAGGGCGCGACGGGCATTTCCATCGACAGCCGCACGCTGCAGCCGGGCGATGCCTTCTTCGCCATCAAGGGCGAGGCCATGGACGGCCACGACTTCGCCACGGCCGCGGTGAAGGCCGGCGCGTCGGTCCTCGTCGTGGCGCAGGACAAGCTGCCGGCGCTCGGCCGGCTGACCGCGCCGATGATCGTGGTGCCGGACGTGCTTGCGGCGCTCGAGAAGCTCGGCATCGCCGCCCGCGACCGCTCGGCCGCGAGGATCATCGCCGTCACCGGCTCGGTCGGCAAGACCAGCACCAAGGAGGCGTTGCGCCATGGCCTTTCGGCGGTGGGCAAGGTGCATGCCTCGGCCGCGTCGTTCAACAACCATTGGGGCGTGCCGCTGACGCTGGCGCGCATGGCGGGCGATTGTGACTATGCCGTCTTCGAGATCGGCATGAACCACGAGAACGAGATCCGCCCGCTGGTGAAGATGGTGCGGCCGCACATCGCCATCGTCACCTCGATCGCGCCGGCGCATCTCGGTCATTTCCGTGGCATGGACGACATCGCCCGGGCGAAGGCGGAGATATTCGAGGGCGTCGAGCCCGGCGGCACCGCGCTCCTCAACCGCGACGATGCGCGCTTCGAGCTGCTGGCGGAGCTCGCGCGGCAGGCCGGCGTGGAGAACATTGTCGGCTATGGAGAAAGCCCCGAGGCGCAGGTGCGCCTGACCAACTACGTCCTGCACGCGGACCACTCGATCATGACGGCCAGCGTGGAAGGGCAGGAGATCGCCGCCAAGATCGGCGCGCCGGGCCGCCACGTCATCCAGAACGTGCTTGCCGTGCTGGGCGCGGCGCGCCTCGCGGGGGCCGATGTCGCCCGGGTCGCGCTGGCGATGTCGGATCTGGTGCCCGAGCGCGGGCGCGGACGACGCCACACGCTCAGCCTTCCCAACGGCAGGTTCACGCTGATCGACGAGAGCTACAATGCCAATCCGGCCTCGATGAAGGCGGCGATGGCGCTGCTGGAATCGACGCCCGTCGAGCCCGGCGCGCGGCGCATCGCGGTGCTGGGCGACATGCTGGAGCTCGGCGAGCATTCCGCGAAGCTGCATGCCGCGCTGGCCGATCTCATCGCCAAGACGAGCACCGATCTGGTGTTCCTGGCCGGGCAGGAAATGCGTGCCCTGGCCGAGCGGTTGCCGGAAGAGTTCCCGGCCGAACACCGGGCGAATGGCGACGAACTGAAGCTCGTGCTGATGCAGACGATCCGGCCGGGCGACGTCGTCATGGTCAAGGCCTCGAAGAGCATTGGTTTCGCGAAGCTGGTCGACGCACTTCTGAAGAGGTTTCCGGAGGCTGCCGGAACCGCCACACAACACGGATAATGGTCCTGGAAACGCCTTAGATGCTAACCCTGCTCGTCGAATTCTCGGACCATCTCACGGTCTTCAATGTCTTCCGCTACATCACGTTCCGCACCGGCGGAGCGCTGATCACGGCCGCGCTGATCGTCTTCATCTTCGGGCCGGCCATCATCGATTCGCTGCGCCTGCGGCAGGGCAAGGGCCAGCCGATCCGCGCCGACGGGCCGCAAACCCATTTCAAGAAGGCCGGCACGCCGACCATGGGCGGCCTGATGATCCTGTCGGGCATCGTCGGTTCGTCGCTGCTGTGGGCCAACATCACGAGCGTCTATGTCTGGACGGTGCTGCTGGTCACGCTCGGCTTCGGCGCCATCGGCTTCTACGACGACTACCTGAAGGTCACCAAGCAGTCGCATCTCGGCTTCTCCGGCAAGGCGCGGCTCGGCATCGAATTCCTGATCGCGGCGATTGCCGGCTGGGTCATCATGCATGCGGGGCAGTCGCCGTTCTCGTCCTCGCTGACCTTCCCCTTCATCAAGGATTTCCTGATCAATCTGGGCTGGTTCTTCATTCCCTTCGCCTGCTTCGTCATCGTGGGCGCGGGCAATGCGGTGAACCTGACGGACGGTCTCGACGGGCTCGCCATCGTGCCGATCATGATCGCGGCGGCTTCCTTCGGCGTCATCGCATATCTTTCCGGCAACGCCGTCTTCGCGGAATATCTGCAGATCCACTTCGTGCCCGGCACCGGCGAACTGGCGGTGATCCTCGGCGCCGTGATCGGCGCCGGCCTCGGCTTTCTCTGGTTCAACGCGCCGCCGGCCGCCATCTTCATGGGCGACACCGGCTCGCTGGCGCTCGGCGGCCTGATCGGCACCGTGGCTGTCGCCACCAAGCACGAGATCGTGCTCGCCATCATCGGCGGCCTGTTCGTGATGGAGGCGCTGTCGGTCATCATCCAGGTAGGCTTCTTCAAGATGACCGGCAGGCGCGTGTTCCTGATGGCCCCGATCCATCACCATTTCGAAAAGCTCGGCTGGACCGAAAGCCAGGTGGTGATCCGTTTCTGGATCATCGCCGTGATGCTGGCCCTGATCGGCCTTTCGACCCTCAAGCTGCGGTAAGCCCATGATACCGGCGCGTTCCTTCGGCGGCAGACGCGTAGCGCTCTTCGGGCTCGGCGGCTCGGGCATCGCGACCGCGCGCGCCCTCATCGAGGGCGGGGCGGAGGTCCTGGCCTGGGACGACAATCCCGAAAGCGTCAAGAAGGCCGAGACGGCGGGCATCGTCACGGGCGACCTGCGCCACGCGGACTGGGGCGGGTTTGCCTCTTTCGTGCTTTCGCCGGGCGTGCCACTGACGCATCCCAAGCCGCACTGGACGGTGGAGCTGGCGCGCGGCGCCGGCGTCGAGGTCATCGGCGACATCGAGCTGTTCGCGCGCGAGCGCACGGCCCATGCACCCGATGCGCCGTTCATCGCCATCACCGGCACCAACGGCAAGTCGACCACCACGGCGCTCACCGCGCACATCATCAAGGCTTCCGGCCGCGACGCCCAGATGGGCGGCAATATCGGCCGGGCGGTGATGACGCTCGATCCTCTTCAGGCCGATCGCCATTACGTGGTCGAATGCTCGTCCTACCAGATCGACCTCGCGCCTTCGATCAACCCGACCGCCGGCGTGCTGCTCAACCTGACGCCCGATCATCTCGACCGGCACGGCACGATGCAGCACTACGCCTCCATCAAGGAACGGCTGGTGGCGGGCAGCGATACCGCGATCGTGGGCATCGACGATGTCTATTGCGCGCAGATCGCCGACCGTCTCGAAAAGGCCGGCAAGCAGGTCGTGCGCATTTCCAAGCGCCTGCCGCTGACCGACGGCTACTTCGCCGACGGCACCGACCTGATGGAAGCCAGCCACGGCCGCTACAGCCGCATCGGCTTCCTCGAAGGCATCGGCTCGCTGCGCGGCCAGCACAATGCGCAGAACGCGCTTGCCGCCGTCGTCGCCTGCCTCAAGGTCGGGCTGGACCTCGGTGAGATACAGTCGGGGCTGGAGAGCTTCCCGGGGCTGGCGCATCGCATGGAGCAGGTCGGCCGCAAGGACCATGTGCTGTTCGTCAACGATTCCAAGGCGACCAACGCGGATGCCTCGGCACCGGCACTGTCCAGCTTCCCGCGCATCTACTGGATCGCCGGCGGCCTGCCGAAGGAGGGCGGCATCGAGCCGCTGCGCAGCTTCTTCCCGCGCATCGCCAAGGCCTATCTGATCGGCGAGGCCGCGCCCGCCTTCTCGGCCACGCTCGGCGAGGCGGTGCCCTACGAGATTTCCGGCACGCTGTCGGCGGCGGTCGAGCACGCCGCGCACGATGCCGCGCTCGATGACAGCGGCGAGGCGGTGGTGCTGCTTTCGCCGGCCTGCGCGAGTTTCGACCAGTTCAAGAATTTCGAAGTGCGTGGCGACGCCTTCCGGGAGGCGGTGGCCGCGATCGACAGGGTCAAGCCGATCGGAGGGACACGATAATGGCAAGCAGCCGTCTGGACAGAAGCCCCGTCGCCGTGTGGTGGCGGACGGTGGACCGCTGGTTCCTCGCCGCCTTCCTGCTCCTGATGGGGTTGGGCATCGTGCTTTCCTTCGCCGCGAGCCCGGCGGTGGCCGAACGCATCGGCCTCGACAGCTTCCACTTCGCCACAAGGCAGATCTTCTTCACGCTGCCGGCGCTGGGCGTGATGCTCGCCGTCTCCTTCCTTGAGGCGCGGGAGGTGCGGCGCATGGCGCTCATCATGCTGTGCATCGCGCTGGTGCTGATGGTGGCGGTGCTGTTCGTCGGCGTGGAGGTCAAGGGCGCGCGGCGCTGGGTCTCGTTCGCCGGCGTTTCGGTGCAGCCGTCCGAGTTCCTGAAGCCGGCCTTCGTCATCGTCTGCGCCTGGCTGTTCTCCGAACATTCCCGCCAGCCCGACATTCCGGGCAACCTGTTCGCCATGATCTTGCTCGGCCTCGTCGTGGCGCTGCTGGTGGCGCAGCCCGACCTTGGCCAGACGATGCTGGCGCTCGGCACCTGGGGCGTGATGTTCTTCATGGCCGGCATGCCGTGGATGTGGATCATCGTGCTCGGCGCGGTGGGCATCGGCGGCGCGGCGGCGGCCTATACGGTGTTTCCGCACGTGGCGGGCCGCGTCGACCGCTTCCTGACCGGCGAGGGAGACACTTTCCAGGTCGACATGGGTCGCGAGGCGGTAATCAACGGCGGCTGGTTCGGCGTCGGGCCGGGCGAGGGCACCATCAAGCGGGTCATCCCCGACAGCCATGCCGACTTCGTCTTCGCCGTGGCGGGCGAGGAGTTCGGCATCGTCATGTGCTTCCTCATCATGTTCCTGTTCGCCTTCATCGTCCTGCGCGGCCTGAACATCGCGCTGAAGGAGCATGACGATTTCACGCGCTACGCGGTGGCCGGGCTGGTCGTCGTGTTCGGCCTGCAGTCGGTCATCAACATGGGCGTCAATCTCCAGCTCATGCCGGCCAAGGGCATGACGCTGCCCTTCATCTCCTATGGCGGCTCATCGCAGATCGCCATCGCGATCTCGATGGGCATGGTGCTGGCGCTGACACGCAAGCGGCCGGAGCGGCGCAAGTCGCTGGGCCTTTCCGACATCCCCAAGCACGCCCTGGCAGCGGAGTGACATGGCAAGGAAGATCGCATTGCTTGCCGCCGGCGGGACCGGCGGCCATCTTTTTCCGGCGGAGGCGCTGGCGCATGAGCTGATCGCACGCGGGTGGGAAATCCATCTCGCCACCGACGATCGGGCCGGGCGCTATGCCGGCAATTTTCCCGCAACGACGGTCAATCCGGTCGCGTCCGCAACCTTCGGCTCACGCAATCCGCTGAAGCTGGCCGCCGCCTTCTGGACCATCTGGCGCGGATTTCGCCAGTCGTCGGACCTTATCCGGCGCATCAATCCGGCCGTCGCGGTCGGCTTCGGCGGATATCCGACGCTGCCGCCGCTCTATGCCGCGACGCGGCGCGGCGTGCCTTCTCTGGTGCATGAGCAGAACGCGGTGATGGGGCGCGCCAACAAGGCGCTCGCGTCGCGGGTCACGGCCATCGCCAGCGGCTTCCTTGGCGAGCAGTCCGGCGCCTTCGGCGACAAGACCTTCGTGACGGGCAACCCCGTGCGGCCGGCCGTTCTGAATGCGGCGAGCGTGGCCTATCAGCCTTCCGGCCCGGGCGAGCCGTTCCGGTTGCTGGTCTTCGGCGGCAGCCAGGGTGCGCAGTTCTTCTCCGACGCGGTGCCGCCCGCGATCGCGGCGCTGCCGGAGCCGTTGCGCAAGCGGCTCAGCGTCGTGCAGCAGGCGCGCGCGGAAGATGTCGGCCGCGTCATGGCGGCCTATGCGGAAATGGGCATCGAGGCCTATGTGCTGCCGTTCTTCCCGGACATGGCGGCCCGCCTCGCGGAGGCGCATCTGGTGATCGCGCGGTCGGGCGCCTCCACCGTCTCCGAAATCGCGGTGATCGGCAGGCCGGCGCTGCTGGTGCCCTATCCCTATGCGCTCGACCACGACCAGGCCGCCAACGCCGCGACCCTGTCGGAGCTGGGCGGGGCGGAGGTGCATCCGCAGCCGACGCTTTCGGTGGAGGGGCTGTCGGCGCTGATCGGCGCGGCGATGACCGACCCGGATCGGCTCAGCGCCATGGCGGCGGCGGCGAAGTCGGCCGGCAAGCCGAACGCGGTGCGGTTGCTTGCCGACCTGACAGAAGCTATTGCGGCACGCAAACCCGTGAAGAAGATCAAGGAAGAGATGCAGCCATGAAGATGCCCCAAACGATCGGCCTCGTGCATTTCATCGGCATTGGCGGCATCGGCATGAGCGGCATCGCCGAGGTGCTGCACAATCTCGGCTACAAGGTGCAGGGCTCCGACCAGGCCGATGGCGCCAATGTGCAGCGCCTGCGCGAGAAGGGCATCGAGTGCTTCGTCGGCCATCGCGCCGAAAATCTCGGCGACGCCGAGGTGGTCGTCGTCTCGACGGCGATCAAGAAAACCAATCCGGAACTCGTCGCGGCGCGCGAAAAGCTGCTGCCCATCGTGCGGCGCGCGGAAATGCTGGCCGAGCTGATGCGCTTCCGCCAGGCCATCGCCATCGGCGGCACGCATGGCAAGACCACCACCACCTCGATGGTCGCGACGCTGCTGGAGGCGGGCGGGCTCGATCCCACGGTCATCAATGGCGGCATCATCAACGCCTATGGCACCAACGCCCGCATGGGCGAGGGCGAATGGATGGTGGTGGAGGCCGACGAGAGCGACGGCACCTTCCTCAAGCTGCCGGCCGACATCGCGGTGGTCACCAATATCGACCCGGAGCATCTCGACCACTATGGCTCGTTCGAAAAGGTGCGCGAGGCTTTCCGCCAGTTCGTGGAGAACGTCCCGTTCTACGGCTTCGGCGTGATGTGCACCGACCACCCCGAGGTGCAGGCGCTGGTTTCGCGCATCGACGACCGGCGCGTCGTCACCTATGGCGAGAATGCGCAGGCCGATGTCCGCTTCACGCGTCACCGCATGGATGGCGCAACCTCGCTGTTCGACGTGGTCATCCGCAACCGCAAGACGGGCGAACGCACCACGATCGGCGACCTGCGCCTGCCCATGCCGGGCCGCCACAACGTGTCGAATGCGACCGCCGCGATCGCTGTCGCTCACGAGCTCGGTCTCTCGGACGAGGATATCCGCAAGGGGCTTTCGTCGTTCGGCGGCGTCAAGCGGCGTTTCACGCCGACCGGAAGCTGGAACGGCGTCAGCGTCTTCGACGACTACGGGCACCATCCGGTCGAGATCAAGGCCGTGCTCAAGGCCGCGCGCGATGCCTGCCAGGGGCGCGTCATCGCCATTGCGCAGCCGCACCGCTTCACGCGCCTGCATGACCTGATGGACGACTTTGCCGCCTGCTTCAACGATGCCGACACGGTCATGGTGGCGCCAGTCTACACGGCGGGCGAAGACCCGATCGACGGCGTCAATTCCGAGGCGCTGGTGTCGCGCATCCGCGCCGGCGGCCATCGCGACGCCCGCTATATCGAGGGGCCCACGGCGATCGCCCCGATCGTGCGCGACCTTGCGCAGCCGGGGGACTTCGTCGTCTTCCTCGGTGCCGGCAATATCACCCAGTGGGCCTATGCCCTGCCGAAGGAGCTGGACGGGGAAGAAGCCGCATGAGCAGGGGCGAGGAACTGATCGCCGGTCTGGGTGACAGGCTTTCAGGCCTGCGGGGCCGGCTGACGCCGGATGCCGAGATGGAGAAGATCACCTGGTTCCGCGCCGGCGGCCCGGTCGACGCCCTGTTTCAGCCCGCCGACGAGGAAGACCTCGCGGCCTTCCTGCGCGCCGTGCCGCAGGAGATACCGATTACGGTCGTCGGCATCGGCTCCAACCTGCTGGTGCGCGAGGGCGGCCTGCGCGGCTTTGCCGTGCGGCTTTCCGCGAAGGGGTTCGGCGAGGCTGAGGCGGTGTCGCCGACGCGGATCAGGGCCGGCGCCGCGACGCCCGACAAGCGGGTGGCGGCGGTGGCGCTGGAGGCCGGCATCGGGGGCTTCCATTTCTACCACGGCATTCCGGGCGGCATCGGCGGCGCGCTGCGCATGAATGCCGGCGCCAATGGCGTGGAGACGCGCGAGCGCGTCGTCGAGGTTCGCGCGCTCGACCGGCAGGGCAAGCTGCACGTGCTGTCCAATGCCGACATGGGCTATTCCTACCGTCATTCCTCCGCGCCCGCCGACCTGATTTTCACCTCGGCGCTGTTCGAGGGCTATCCCGAGGACCGCGAGAAGATCCGCGCCGAGATGGACGCGGTGCAGCATCACCGCGAGACGGTGCAGCCGATCCGCGAGAAGACGGGCGGCTCGACCTTCAAGAATCCGGAAGGCTCGTCGGCCTGGAAGGAGATCGACAAGGCCGGCTGCCGTGGCCTGATGATCGGCGGCGCGCAGATGTCGCCGATGCATTGCAACTTCATGATCAACACCGGCAACGCCACCGGCTACGATCTGGAGCATCTGGGCGAGACGGTGCGTGCCCGCGTGCTGGAGAATTCCGGCATCCGGCTGCACTGGGAAATCAAGCGCATCGGCGAGTTCAGGCCGGGGCGCGAGGTGCAGGAATTTCTCGGTCAACTTTTGTGACAGGCGTTCGTCGAGAACCGCGCGCGGATGCCTTCGTGCCCGGGCGCGCGGGCAATCGACTCAATTTATCAAAAATTTGAATCATCTTGAATCCTAAGGGCTTGTCACGGAATCAACTCTCTGATTCTTTGGACAAAAGCGTTTCCTGATTTGAGTCGTATCGACGCGGCTGGCGCGTTTTCCGTCCGGAAGGGGTTCCGGCCGGGGGACTCGGACTCATTTCGGAAAATGCGCGGTTGGGACGCCCGTTCGGAGAGGGATTGCGGGATGAGTGCGAAGCATGTGGCGGTGTTGATGGGCGGCTTTTCTTCCGAGCGCCCCGTCTCGCTGTCGTCCGGCGAGGCGTGCGCCGGCGCGCTCGAACAGGTTGGCTATCGCGTCACGCGCGTCGATGTCGCGCGCAATGTCGGCTCGGTGCTTGCCGATCTGAGGCCGGATGTCGCCTTCAATGCGTTGCATGGTCCCTTCGGTGAGGATGGAACCATTCAGGGCATCCTCGAATATCTCGAAATTCCCTACACCCATTCCGGCGTGCTCGCTTCGGCGCTCGCCATGAACAAGGAGAAGGCCAAGAAGGTTGCCGCGGCCGCCGGCATCCCGGTCGCGCAGTCACGCGTGATGAGCCGCTTCGATGTCGGCAACCGGCATCCGATGGAGCCGCCCTATGTGGTCAAGCCGGTCAATGAAGGGTCCAGCTTCGGCGTGGTGATCGTGAAGGAGGATCAGTCGCATCCGCCGCAGGTCATCGGCTCGTCCGAGTGGAAATATGGCGAAACGGTCATGGTGGAGCGCTACATCCATGGGCGGGAGCTGACCTGCGCCGTGATGGGCGATGTGGCGCTCGGCGTCATCGAGATCATCCCGACCGGCCATTCCTTCTACGATTACGATTCAAAATACGTCCCGGGGGGCTCAAAACACGAATGCCCCGCGAAAGTTTCACCGAATATTTACCAAAAAATACAGACACTGGCGCTCAAGGCTCATCAAGCAATCGGGTGCCGGGGCGTCTCCCGGTCGGACTTCCGCTACGACGACCGCCATTCGGAAAATGGCGAGATCGTGTGGCTCGAGGTGAACACCCAGCCGGGCATGACGCCGACGTCTCTGGTGCCGGAAATCGCCGCGCAGGCGGGGCATTCGTTTGGTGAATTGTTGAGTTGGATGGTGGAGGACGCTTCGTGTTTGCGTTGAGGTCGGGACAGATGAGAAGGAGAGGGGCGGCCGGGTCCGGGCTGCTCGGCGCGTTCTTCTCGGCTGACGGCTTTGTGCTGCCGCGCTGGCTGCGCAAGCCGGTTCGCGTCCTTGCGCGCCTGTTCAAGGGCGACTTCACGCCGCCGCGCTTTGCCGCGACCATTTCTTCCGGCGCCTTTCTGGCGGCCTGCCTGGCCTATGGCACCTACGCGGGCGGGCATATGCCTGCCGTGGTGCAGGCGATCACGGCGCGCAGCGGCTTCGCCGTCGATCAGATCAAGGTGGTCGGCCATCGCGAAACCTCCGAGATCGACGTCCTCGACAAGCTGGAGCTCGATGGCTGGACGTCGCTGATCGGCTTCAATGCCGAGGAGGCGCGCGAGCGCATCGCGACGCTTCCCTGGGTCGAGGTGGCTTCCGTCCGCAAGATCTACCCCGACACGCTGGAAGTGAAGATCGAGGAACGCCAGCCGTTCGCCGTCTGGCAGCATGGCGACGAGCTTTCGGTGGTCGAGAAGGATGGCCGCGTGATCGCGCCCTTCACCGGCGGGCGCAATGTCGCGCTGCCGCTGGTGGTCGGCTATGGCGCGGCGCAGCAGGCGGCGGGCTTTGTCGAGAAGGTCCGGCGCTATCCCGAGCTTGCCGCGCGTGTGAAGGGCTATATCCGCGTCGCCGAGCGGCGCTGGGACCTGTGGCTGGAAAACGGCATCACGGTGAAGCTGCCCGAGGATGGCGAGGATGGGGCCCTGGCCGATCTCGTCAAGATGGATCACGACATGGGGCTTCTGTCGCGCGACGTCGCCGCCATCGACATGCGGCTGGGCGATCGCCTGGTCGTGCAACTGACGCCCGATGCCGCGCAGCGGCGCGAAGCCGCGCTCAAGGAACGCAAGGGCGCGAAGAACAAGCCGGAGAGAAGGATATGAGTCTGCTCGGCGGTCGAAAGGATGGCCCGTCGCGTCGCTCCGGCATCGTCACCGTTCTGGATGTCGGGTCGAGCAAGGTCTGCTGCATCGTCGCCAAGCTGAAGCCGGCGGCGGAAAGCCAGCTTCTGAGGGGGCGCACCCATCAGGCCAAGGTGATCGGCATCGGCCATCAGAAGTCGCAGGGCGTGAAGTCCGGCGTGGTGGTCGATCTCGACCGCGCCGAGCACGCGATCCGGCTGGCGGTGGATGCGGCCGAGCGCATGGCCGGGCTGACGGTGGATTCGCTGATCGTCAACCTGACGGCCGGCCGGCTGAAGAGCCAGACCTTCTCCGCCACCATCAATCTCGGCGGCCACGAGGCTTCGCAGGGCGATATCCGGCGCGTGCTCGCGGCCGGCGCCAAGCAGGCGCTGCGCGCCGAGCGCGAGGTGGTTCATGCGCTGCCGGTCGGGTTCTCGCTCGACGCCGAGCGCGGCGTGCGCGATCCGAGCGGCATGGTGGGCGAGACGCTGGGCGTCGACATGCATGTGCTGACCGGCGATGCCGCGCCGCTGCGCAATCTGGAACTGTGCATCAACCGCTCGCATCTCTCCGTCGAGCGACTGGTCGCCACGCCCTATGCGAGCGGCCTGGCCGCGCTGGTCGACGACGAACTCGAGATGGGCGCCGCCTGCATCGACATGGGCGGCGGCACCACGACGATTTCCGTCTTCGCCGATGGCAAGTTCGTCTATGCCGACGCCATTCCCGTCGGCGGCAACCATGTCACCATGGACATGGCCAAGGGGCTTTCGACGCGGCTGGAAGATGCCGAGCGGCTGAAGGTGATGCATGGCTCCGCCCTGCCCACCGGCTCGGACGATCGCGACCTCGTGACCATCCAGCCGATCGGCGCGGACGACACGGACGTGCCGCTTCAGGTGCCGCGCTCGGTGATGACGCGCATCATCCGCGCCCGCATCGAGGAGACGCTGGAAATCCTGCGCGACCGGCTGAACAAGTCGGGCTACGGCAATGCCGTGGGCAAGCGCGTGGTGCTGACCGGCGGCGCCAGCCAGCTTGCCGGCCTGCCGGAAGCGGCGCGGCGCATTCTGGGGCGCAACGTGCGGATCGGGCGTCCGCTCGGCGTGGCCAGCCTGCCGGAAGCGGCCAAGGGGCCGGCCTTCGCGGCGGTGGTGGGTCTGTTGATCTATCCGCAGGTGGCGAATTTCGAGATCAACCAGATCAACAGCATTTCCCGGATTCGCATGACCGGGACGGGCGGGAAACTGCATCGCATGAGTCAGTGGTTGAGAGACAGTTTCTAGAGTTTGACGGGGGAAACCCCATAGGTATTGGCGGCCGCAGCGGCGCAGCGGTGGGAAAGGCAAAAGGACGAGGACTATGACGATCAATCTGCAAAAGCCGGATATCACCGAGCTCAAGCCACGCATCACCGTGTTCGGTGTCGGCGGCGGTGGCGGCAATGCCGTCAACAACATGATCACCGCGGGTCTGCGCGGCGTGGAGTTCGTGGTGGCGAACACCGATGCGCAGGCGCTGACCATGTCCAAGGCCGATCGCCTGATCCAGCTCGGCGCGCATGTCACCGAGGGCCTCGGCGCCGGCTCGCAGCCTGAAGTCGGCCGCGCCGCCGCCGAAGAGTGCATCGACGAGATCATCGATCACCTGTCCAACACCCATATGTGCTTCGTCACCGCCGGCATGGGCGGCGGCACCGGCACGGGCGCCGCTCCCGTCGTTGCCCGCGCCGCCCGCGAGAAGGGCATCCTCACCGTCGGCGTCGTCACCAAGCCGTTCCACTTCGAAGGCCAGCGCCGGATGAAGACGGCAGACCTCGGCATCGAGGAACTGCAGAAGTGCGTGGACACGCTGATCGTGATCCCGAACCAGAACCTCTTCCGTCTCGCCAACGACAAGACCACCTTCGCCGACGCCTTCGCCATGGCCGACCAGGTGCTCTATTCGGGCGTCGCCTGCATCACCGACCTGATGGTCAAGGAAGGTCTCATCAACCTCGACTTCGCCGACGTGCGCTCGGTGATGCGCGAGATGGGCAAGGCTATGATGGGTACGGGCGAGGCTTCGGGCGAGGGCCGCGCGATGGCCGCCGCCGAGGCCGCGATCGCCAATCCGCTGCTCGACGAGACCTCGATGAAGGGCGCCAAGGGCCTGCTGATCTCCATCACCGGCGGCCGCGACCTGACCCTGTTCGAGGTGGACGAGGCGGCGACCCGCATCCGCGAGGAAGTCGACCAGGACGCCAACATCATCCTCGGCGCCACCTTCGACGAGGAACTGGAAGGCGTCATCCGCGTCTCGGTCGTGGCGACCGGCATCGACAAATCGGCCGCCGACATCGCCGCCACGCCGATCGCCATCCGCGCTCCGGTGAAGCCGGCGCAGCAGCGCCCGGCCGCCGCCATGCCTGAAGCGCGCCCGGCGGCAATGGCGCCGGTGCAGGAAGCGCCGCGCATGGAGGCCCGTCCGGCTGATCCGGTCGCCGACGCCATCCGCGCCGCCGAGGCGAACGCTGCCGCCGCCGCCATGGCCGCGCCGCGCCCCGCCGCTCCCGTCCAGGACGAGTTCCGCCCGCAGAGCAAGCTCTTCCAGGCGCCGCCGCAGCCCGTCCAGCCGCACCCGGTCATGCAGCAGCCGCAGCCCATGGTCGCGCCGCAGCCCGCTCCGGTGCAGCCGCGCGAGATGCCGCAGCCGGTGGCTGCCGCGCCGCGCATGCCGCGCGTCGAGGACTTCCCGCCGCTGGTGCAGGCCGAGGTCGAGGCCAAGACCCGTCCGGCCGTCGAGCAGCATCATGAGGACCGTGGTCCGATGGGCCTGCTGAAGCGCCTGACCAACGGCCTGACCCGCCGCGAGGAAGAGCCCGCGCGCCTGCAGCCGGCCCAGCCGCGCGAGCCGAAGCTGCGCCAGCAGGCTCCGGAAATGCGCCGCGTCAGCCAGGATCCGTCGCTCTACGCGCCGCGTCGCGGCCAGCTCGACGACCATGGCCGTCTCGCCCCGCAGCCGCGCGCGCATCAGGAAGACGACCAGCTCGAGATTCCGGCGTTCCTGCGCAGGCAGGCGAACTGACCGCCTGACGGTGTGTTGCAAGGTTTGGGGGCGGGCATTCCGATGCCCGCCCCTGTGCGTTTAAAAGCACGTATAAACAAGGAGTTGGGCGACGCGCTCCCGAATGCCCTCCCGTTACACGGGGTAAAAAACCGTGATTTGGACTCTCCTGGTGCCGCCACTATGTTCCGGCCATCATGGACTCGGTGAAGGGAATCGATTGGGGACGCGTTCCTCCCGCCGGGAAACCGCAGGCCGCACCTACCCACCGGACTGTGGCGGGCATGGGCTAAACGGGCACATGGGGACTTATTTGTACGATTATCAGACGACGCTGAAGTCGCGCGCGACATTGTCGGGCGTCGGCGTTCATAGCGGCAAGCCGGTCTCGGTGACCTTCCTGCCGGCCGATGCCGATACGGGCATCGTGTTCCATTCGGCGAAGGAGCCGGGACGCGAGCTGCGCGCCCTGTCCTCCGAGGTCGGCTCCACCGATCTGTGCACGCTTCTGGGCAATCCGGCCGGCTTCCATGTCGGCACGGTCGAGCACGTCATGGGCGCGCTCTCGGGCATCGGCATCGACAATCTGGTCGTCGAGATCGACGGTAACGAAGTGCCGATCCTGGACGGCAGCGCCATCCGCTTCGTCGAAGCCATCGAGCAGGCCGGCATCGAGACCTTGCAGGCACGGCGGCGCTATATCCGCGTGTTGAAGCCGGTGCGCATCGATTCGGGCGCCTCGTGGGCCGAATTCCGCCCGCACAACGGCACCCGCTTCGAAGTCGAGATCGATTTCGCCAGCGCGGCCATCGGTCGCCAGTCCTTTGCCGCCGATATCTCGGCGGAACTGTTCCGCAACGAGATCGCGCGGGCGCGCACCTTCGGCTTCCTGAAGGATGTCGAGCCGCTCTGGGCAGCGGGCTATGCGCTCGGCTCCTCGCTGGAGAATTCGGTGGTGATCGGCGACGACGGCCGCGTCATCAACATGGAAGGCCTGCGCTATCCCGACGAGTTCGCCCGTCACAAGACGCTCGACGCCATGGGCGATCTGGCGCTTGCCGGCGCGCGCTTCATCGGCTGCTTCCGCTCCTATCGCGGCGGCCACAAGCTCAATGCCGCCGCATTGCGCGCGCTGCTGTCGGATCATTCGGCCTTCGAGATCGTCGAGGCGACGCGGCGCGATCGCGGCCGCTCGATCGAGATGGTGGCGGTCAGCTCGCCTGTCTACGCACCCTGGACGCTCTGAGGGCGCGTTGCATCCCGGCAACGGTCCACAGCCCATGCCGCGCGTGCCACAGCAGCGCCACAAAATTGCACGATTGGCTGGTGATGACGTTGCCGTTGGGCGGCAGTTGTGATCTATGACAGCGGCTGTCGAGTATAAAACGCCGAAAGGGCAGAATCGGATCATGGTATTTCAGCGAGCTGCACAGTCGAAACAGCCGGCGCGCGCTGCCTTTCTGGCGCTTTCGGTGATTTCAGCCCCGCTTTTCCTTTCTGCCTGCATGTCCTCCGAAAAAGACCTCGATCTGTCGACCTATGTCGAGCAGACCGAGCCGGCGGACGTGCTTTACAATCAGGGCCTGGCCAACATGAACGCCGGCCGCCTGAAGGAAGCGAGCCGCAAGTTCGACGCCGTCGACCGCCAGCATCCCTATTCGGAATATGCGCGCAAATCCATGGTCATGGGCGCCTTCGCCAACTACCGGCAGGGCAATTATGACGATGCGATCAACTCGGCCAAGCGCTATCTGGCGCTCTATCCGTCGACCACCGATGCGGCCTATGCGCAGTACATTATCGGCCTCAGCTATTTCCGCCAGATCCGTGACGTGACGCAGGACCAGAAGGAATCGCGCCGCGCCATCGAGGCGATGCAGGAGGTCGTGACCCGCTGGCCGGACTCCGAATATGTCGAGGACGCCAAGGAGAAGATCCGCTTCGCGCGCGACCAGCTCGCCGGCAAGGAAATGCAGATCGGCCGCTACTATCTGGAGCGGCGCGAATATATCGCCGCCATCAAGCGCTTCCGCTTCGTCGTGGAGAACTATTCCAACACGCGCCAGGTCGAGGAAGCGCTCGCGCGCCTGACCGAAGCCTATTATGCGATGGGTCTGACCTCCGAGGCGCAGACCGCCGCGGCCGTCCTGGGGCAGAACTACCCCGACAGCCAGTGGTACAAGGACTCCTACAAGCTTCTGCAATCCGGCGGATTGGAGCCGCGCGAAAACGCCGGCTCGTGGTTGTCCAAGGCCGGAAAGCTCATCACCGGCGCCTGACCCAGCAGGCGGCGATGCTTTCGAGGCTGTCGATCCGCGATATCGTTCTGATCGAAAGGCTGGACATCGATTTTTCGTCCGGCCTTTCGGTGCTGACCGGCGAAACCGGTGCGGGCAAGTCCATCCTTCTCGATTCCCTGTCGCTGGCGCTCGGCGCGCGCGGCGATGCCTCGCTCGTGCGCCACGGCGCCGCGCAGGGGCAGGTTTCGGCGGTGTTCGACGTGCCGCGCAACCATCCCGCCCGCCAGATCCTTGCCGACAACGCCATTGACGACGACGGCGACATCATCCTGCGCCGCGTGCAGACCGCCGACGGGCGCACGCGTGTCTTCGTCAACGACCAGCCTTCCAGCGTCACCCTGATGCGCGACATCGGCCGCGCGCTGGTGGAGATACATGGGCAGCACGACGACCGTGCCCTGGTGGACGCGGGTGCCCATCGCGACGTGCTCGATTCCTTCGGCGGTCATCTGGGCGAGGTGAAGGCCTGCGCCGAGGCCTGGCGGCAGTGGCGCGACTGCGAGCAGGAACTGGCGCGCCATCGCGCGCGTGTCGAGGCGGCCGCGCGCGAGGCCGACTATCTGCGTGCGGCGGTGGCGGAGCTGTCGCAGCTCGACCCGCAGCCGGGCGAGGAAGAGGAGCTTGCGGAAATCCGCACGTCCATGATGCGCGCGGAAAAGATCGCAAGCGAGATCCAGGATGCGCAGGACGTGCTGTCCGGCTCCAATTCTCCACTGCCGCAGCTCGCCAGCCTGCTTCGGCGCCTGCAGCGCAAGGCAGCCGAGGTGCCGGGCCTGCTGGACGAGGTGGTGACTTCGCTGGACGAGGCGATGCTGTCGCTCGACGCGGCGCAGTCGGGCGTCGATGCCGCCTTGCGCGCCACCGAATATGATCCGCAGCGGCTGGAGAAGGCGGAGGAGCGGCTGTTCACGCTGCGCGCGGCCTCGCGCAAGCACAACGTGCCGGTGGACGATCTTGCGAGGCTGCGCGACACGATGGCGGCCGACCTTGCCGATCTCGATGCCGGCGAGGAACGATTGATTGCGCTGGAAAAGCAGGCGGTTGCCGCGCGCGATGCCTATGACGGCGTCGCCGCGCATCTGTCGGAACTGCGCAAGACGGCCGCTCTTGCCCTGCGTGGCGCGGTGATGGCCGAACTGCCGGCGCTGAAGCTGGAGCGGGCCGAGTTCATCGTGGAGATGAGCGCGGAGCCCGACAACCGGCAGCAGGAAGGCATCGACCAGATCGAGTTCTGGGTGCGCACCAATCCCGGCACCAAGCCGGGGCCGATGATGAAGATCGCCTCCGGCGGCGAGCTGTCGCGTTTCCTGCTGGCGCTGAAGGTGGCGCTGGCCGATCGCGGCTCCGCGCCGACGCTGGTCTTCGACGAGATCGACACGGGCGTGGGCGGCGCGGTGGCCGATGCCATCGGCCAGAGGCTGGCGCGGCTCGCCAATCGCGTCCAGGTGCTGTCGGTCACGCATGCGCCGCAGGTGGCCGCGCGCGCCGGCACGCATTTCCTCATCGCGAAATCGGGCAGCGCCGAACAGGTTTCCACCAGCATTTCCGAGATGGACCGCGCTTCGCGCCAGGAGGAAATCGCGCGCATGCTGGCGGGCGCGACGATCACCGAAGAGGCGCGCGCCGCCGCCGAGCGGCTGCTGCGCGAGAACGCCGAGGCCGCTGCTTCCTGACCCTCCCGCTCTGGCAGGATGGTTGGGAGTTCAACCGCTTTTCGCCGAATGCCTGCTGCCTTGCCATTGCATGTTGGGGTAGAGTAGCGCCCTGCCATTCAGCCGGATTCGCATACCATGTCCGACATGACAAAACCCGTCGAAGACCTCACCGAAGCGGAAGCCGCCGAGGAGCTTGCCCGCCTTGCCGCCGAGATAGCCGAGAACGACCGGCTTTATCATCTCGAGGATGCGCCGAAGATCTCGGATGCCGATTATGACGCGATGCGCCTGCGCAACGCGGCCATCGAAGCGCGTTTCCCGGAACTGGTGCGCGCGGATTCGCCGTCGCTGAAGGTTGGCGCGGCACCTTCGGCCGCCTTCAGCCAGGTCGTCCATGCGGTGCCGATGCTGTCGCTCGACAACGTCTTCACCAATGAGGACGTGATCGATTTCATCGCCAGCGTGCGCCGGTTCCTGGCGTGGCCGGCGGATCGCGAGCTGGTCTTTACCGCTGAGCCGAAGATCGACGGCCTTTCCATGTCGCTGCGCTACGAAAACCGCCGGCTGGTGACGGCGGCCACGCGCGGCGACGGCACGACGGGCGAGAACGTCACCGCCAATATCCGCACCATAGCCGAGATTCCGCAGCACCTTCCGGCGGATGCGCCGGACGTGGTGGAGGTGCGCGGCGAGGTCTATATGCGCCGCGACGATTTCTTCGCGCTCAACCAGCGCATGGCCGAGACCGGCCAGGTCTTCGCCAATCCACGCAATTCGGCCGCCGGCAGCCTGCGCCAGAAGGACCCGGAGGTCACGCGGTCGCGGCCGCTGAAGTTCTTCGCCTACGCCTGGGGCGAGACGAGCGCGCCGCTCGGCGAGACGCAATATGATGTCGTGCAGCGTTTCGGCCGATGGGGCTTCCCGATCAACAGCCTGATGGCGCGCTGCAAGTCCATCGAGGAGATACTGGAGCATTATCGCGGCATCGAGGAGCAGCGCTCCGAGCTGCCCTATGACATAGACGGCGTCGTCTACAAGGTCGATCGGCTCGACCTGCAGGAGCGGCTGGGCTTCCGCTCGCGCAGCCCGCGCTGGGCGACGGCGCACAAGTTCGCCGCCGAGAAGGCGACCACGGTGCTCACCGGCATCGACATCCAGGTCGGCCGCACCGGCGCGCTGACGCCGGTGGCGCGGCTGCATCCGGTGACCGTGGGCGGCGTGGTGGTGACCAACGCCACGCTGCACAACGAGGACTATATCCGCGGCATCGGCAACAACGGTCAGCCGATCCGCGACGGCCGCGACATCCGCGTGGGCGATACGGTGCTGGTCCAGCGCGCGGGCGACGTCATCCCGCAGATCCTCGACGTGGTGCTGGAAAAGCGGCCGGCCGATGCCGTGCCTTACGTGTTCCCGGATCGGTGCCCGGTCTGCCACAGCCATGCCGTGCGCGAGGAAGGGGAGGCGGTGCGGCGCTGCACCGGCGGCCTGATCTGCGCGGCGCAGGCGGTGGAGCGGCTGCGTCACTTCGTGTCGCGCAACGCCATGGACATCGAGGGGCTGGGCGAAAAGCAGATCGAGTTCTTCTTCAATGCCGAGGACCCCGCGCTTCGCATCCGCTCGCCCGCCGACATCTTCACGCTGAAGACGCGGCAGGAAAAATCGCTGACCAAGCTGGAGAATATCGACGGCTTCGGCGCGGTTTCCGTGCGCAAGCTGTTCGCGGCGATCGACGATCGCCGCAAGGTGGAGTTTTCGCGCTTCCTGTTCGCCCTCGGCATCCGCCATATCGGCGAAACCAATGCCAAGCGGCTGGCGCGGCATTTCCTGAGCTTCGCCGCCTTGCGGGCGGCGGCGGAAAGCGCGGTCATGCCCGAGGGCAAGGGCGACCCCGGCAATGCGGCCTGGCAGGAGATCAACGGCATCAACGGCATCGGCGCGGTGGTGGCCGAGGCGGTGGTGGAGTTCTTCGCCGAGGACCACAACCGGCAGGTGCTGAATGCCCTGCTGGCCGAGGTGACGCCGCTGGACGAGGAGCCGGTGGGGCAGGTTTCCTCGCCGGTCGCGGGCAAGACGGTGGTGTTCACCGGCGCGCTGGAGAAGATGTCGCGCGACGAAGCCAAGGCCATGGCCGAAAAGCTGGGCGCCAAGGTGGCCGGTTCGGTGTCGAAGAAGACCGATCTGGTGGTGGCCGGACCGGGGGCCGGCTCCAAGCTGAAGCTTGCGACCGAACTCGGCATCGAGGTCATCGATGAGGATGCGTGGTTCGAGCGGGTGGGGCGGGGCTGATCGACCCTTCAGTTTTGCTGATAGGTTCCTCAAGCATTTTCGCATGACAGCCGAGCCGTCGCTTTTTACATAATGCGCTTCCTCAGGAGTGGCCGCATGTCGACGGAAGCAGTTTCACGTAGGCCCGAACCCAGCGCATTCTGGCGCGGGGCGCGGGTCAGCATACCCGTGATCGTCGCCTCCGGCCCATTTGCCATGCTCTTCGGGGCCATCGCGGTCGACAACGGCTTTTCCGTCTTCGAAGCGTTCCTGATGAGCGCCACCGTCTTCGGCGGCGCCAGCCAGATGGTGGGCATCGAGCTGTTCGGGCACCATGTCGCGCCGTGGCTGATCGTACTGTCCATCTTCGCGGTGAACTTCCGCCACGTGCTCTATTCGGCGGCGGTGGGCCGCCATCTCGCCCATTGGCCGATGCTGCAACAGGCAGCGGCCTATTTCCTGCTCACTGACCCACAATATGCGCTGACCGAAAGCGAAGCACAGAAGGGCAAGGTGTCCTTCGTCTGGTATATGGGCGCGGCGCTGGCGGTCTACGTGCCGTGGGTTCTACTGACGGTGGCCGGAGCCTTCTTCGGCAAGCTCATTCCCGACACCAGGGCGCTGGGGATCGACTTCCTGCTGCCGATCTATTTCCTCGGACTGGTGATGGACTTCCGCAAGCGTCCGCTGTGGCTGCCGATCGTGGCCGTCAGCGCGGTTGCCTCCATCCTCGCCTACAAACTCGTCGGCTCGCCCTGGCATGTTTCGCTGGGCGCGCTGGCGGGCGTCGCGCTCGCCGTCATCCTGCCGCCGCATCACAGCGGCGTGGTTCCGATCGAAGCCGAAACGGAACTGGAGAAGCTGCCATGAGCACCACTTTCTGGATCACCGTGGCGGCGGCGATCGCCACCTACCTGACCCGCGTCGGCGGGCATCTGGTGATTTCCCGCTTCGAGCGCATCCATCCGCGCGTGGAGGCGGGGCTGAACGCGGTGCCGGCCGCGGTGCTGACGACGCTGGTCGCACCGGCGATGCTCGACGCCGGCCCGGCCGAATGGGCGGCATTGGTGATCGCGGCTCTCGTCGCCTTGCGCGGCGGGCTGCTTTCCATGTTCCTGGCCGGCGCGGTCGTTCTGGCCATCGCCCGCCAGTTCATGGCCTGAACTGTCGCTACTCCATCGGCTCGGTCGCGGCTTCCAGCCAGCGCAGCGTCTCGCCGTCCACCATCGGCCCGATCTCGGCAAGCACGCGCGCGTGGTAGCTGTTGAGCCAGTCCAGCTCCTCAAGCGACAGCAGGTCGGCGCGGATCAGCCGGCGGTCGATGGGCGCGAGCGTCAGCGTCTCGAAGGCGTGGACGGGAATGTCGCCGTCCTTCATGCGCTCGGCAGGCGTGACGAGGATGAGGTTCTCGATGCGGATGCCGTAGGCGCCTTCCTTGTAATAGCCGGGCTCGTTGGAGAGGATCATGCCTTCGAGCAGCTTTTCGGTTCCGCTCTTGGCGATGCGCTGCGGGCCTTCATGCACCGCGAGATAGGCGCCGACGCCGTGGCCGGTGCCATGGGCGAAGTCCAGCCCGTGCCGCCACAGCGCGACGCGCGCGAAGGCGTCGATATCGCAGCCGCGCGTGCCGGCCGGGAAGTTCAGCATCGAAATGCCGATCATGCCCTTGAGCACGAGGGTGAAGCGCTCGCGCATTTCCTCGGTCGGCCGGCCGACGGCCATGGTGCGGGTGATGTCGGTGGTGCCGTCCTGATATTGCGCGCCGGAATCGAGCAGGAACAGCTCGCCGTCCTTCAGCTTGCGGTTGGTGGCGCGCGAGACGCGGTAGTGGATGATGGCGCCGTTCGGTCCCGCGCCGGAGATGGTGTCGAAGGAGATGTCGCGCAGCGGCATCTGGGTTTCCTCGCCCACCTGCCGGCGGCACTCCTCCAGATGCGTCACCACCTTGATCTCGTCGAGCGTGCCGGGCTTGTGCGCGTCGAGCCAGCACAGCAGCTTCGCCACCGCCGCGCCGTCGCGGCGATGCGCGGCGCGCGAGCCCTGTATCTCGGCCTGGTTCTTGGTGGCGCGGGGGAGGCGGGCGGGATCGGCCTCCAGCACCACCGCGCCGTCATTGTCCTCCACCAGAGCCCGCAGCCTGTCGGCGGCGAGCGCGGGGTCGAGCGCGATGCGCCTGCCCGCCCGCGCGGTCTCGATCAGGTCGGGCTCCAGCTCTTCCGGCGCGCGCAGGTCGCAAAGCTGCGTCAGATAGGCCTCGACCTTGCGCGAGAGCTTGCGCTTGTCGATGAACAGGCGGTGCCTGCCGTCGGCGGCGAGGATGGCGAAGCTGAGCGCCAGCGGCGTGTGCGGCACGTCGCCGCCGCGAATGTTGAAGGCCCAGGCAACGGAGGAAGGATCCGTCAGCACGCAATGGGTCGCGCCCTGCGCCGCGATCGACGCGGCCAGCCGCTCCAGCTTGTCCTTGGCCAGTTCGCCGGCATAGGCGATGGGCTGGAGTTCCACCGGCGCCAATGGCGGCTCGGGCTGGTCTGTCCAGATTTCATCGACCGGGTTGTCGGCCAGCGCCACCAGCGTGGCTCCGTTCTTCGCCGCAGCCTGCTTCAGCGCGCGCACCTCGCCGATGGTATGCAGCCAGGGGTCGAAGCCGATCTCCGCGCCCTTGCCCAGATTGGCGGCGATCCAGGCCGGGGGCGGGGTCTCGATCAGGTTCTCGACCGTGAAGATCGAGAGGTCGACCTGCTCGCGCACCTGCAACTGGTAGCGGCCGTCCACGAAGATATAGGCGCTGTCGGCGAGGATGATCGCCACGCCGGCCGAGCCGCTGAAGCCCGTGAGCCAGCGCAGCCGCTCGGAGCCCGCGGCGACATATTCGCCCTGATGCCGGTCGGCGCGCGGCACGATGAAGCCATCGAGCTTGCGGGCTGAAAGCCATGCGCGCAGCCGCTCGATGCGAGCGGCGGAGCTTGCCGGATCGCTGGCCGAATCGAAAGTCTGGAACATGCTGGCTGCCTCGGTTGCGGAATGTTCGCGCCAAATTATCCGCGCGGCCGGCCGCATGCAATGCAGCCGGCTTGGGCCAGCCGTCAGCGCTTCAGGTAGAGCGTCGCCCAACCTTCCTTGTGCAGCGTGCGCATGTGGCGGAAGCCCTGCGCGGTGTAGGCCGCCAGCACGGCATCGGCCTGCCGGTCGAGAATGCCGGAGAGGATGATCGAGCCGTTGGCAGCGATGTGCCGTGCCATCGAAGGCGCAAGCTCCATCAGCGGGCCGGCAAGGATGTTGGCGACAATGAGGTCGAAAGGCCCGCGTGCGGCGAATACCGGGTGGTCGAAGCCGGTGGCGGTTTCAGCCTCGACATGCTCCGACACGTCGTTGAGGCGCACATTTTCCGCGGCGACCTCGGTGGCGACCGGGTCGATGTCGGTCGCCAGAACCGGAATGGGCGCGAGCTTCGCCACGGCGATGGCCAGCACGGCGCTGCCGGTGCCGAGGTCGAGCGCGTTGCGCGGCTTTTCCGCGGGGACGACTTCGGCCAGCAGTTCGAGGCAGCCCGCCGTGGTGCCGTGATGGCCGGTGCCGAAGGCAAGGCCGGCCTCGATCTCGATGCCGATCTCGTCTTCGCCCACCTCGTTGCGGTCGTGCGCGCCATGCACGATGAAGCCGCCGGCCCGCACGGGCTTCAGCCCTTCGAGCGATTTCGTCACCCAGTCTATCTCGGGCAGCGTCTCGCGGCCGATCGCCTTGTCGAGCGACAGCGGGGCCAGCACGCCATGCATGCGCCGCTCGGCGTCGTCCGCCTCGTCCTCGACATAGAGCGACACTTCATGGATGTCGCGATCCTCATCCACCTCCAGGACGGCGATCGGGAAGCCTTCTTCCTCGAACTCGGTTTCAAGGGCGTCGAAGATGCGGGTTGCATCTTCGCGTCCGGCCGTCAGGTAGAGGCGTGTCTGGCTCATTGTGCTTCACGTTCGGAAAAGAGGGGTCGTCGCCCCGCTTTTGGACGTTTCAGCCCTTGGCTGCAAGCCGTTTCAGCTTGGCCAGCGCCGTGTCGCCGCTTTCGCCATAGGCGATGGTGCCGAAGAAGTCGCCGTTCCTGTCGAGCAGCAGCACGGAAGCCGTGTGGTCCATCGTGTAGTCGCCGTCTTCGAGCGGCACTTTCTTCGAATAGATGCCGAAGGATTTCGCCATCGCCGCGATCTTGTCCGGCTCGCCGGTGATGCCGGTGATGCGGTCCGAGACATTGCTGACATAGCTGTCCATGGCCTGCGGCGTGTCACGCTCCGGGTCGATGGAGACGAAATAGGCCTTGATGTCCTTGCCTTCGTCGCCGAGCTTCTTCAGCCAGCCGTCGAGCTCGAACAGCGTCGTGGGGCAGACCTCCGGGCAATGGGTGAAGCCGAAGAACACAACCGAAGGATGGCCGCGGAAGGCGGCCTCGGTGATCGGCTGGTCCTTCTGGTCGACAAGCGTGAAGGAGGCGCCGAAGGGCTGGCCGCCATGCCGCGCCTGATACCAGTCGAAGGTGAGCCAGCCGACGCCGGCTGCCATGAGAACCAGTATCCCTACGAGAATGGAGCGCATCATGTGTCGTTCTTTCCTGAAACGCAGGCGGAAGGCATGGCCTGTCCGGCTGCATGCGCGGCCCGGGGCGCGACTGCAATAGCCTGCAAGATAGGTGGCGGCGCGCGGACAAGGAAGAGGCCATCTTGCCGCTGCCCGTGAGGTTTCGGCTGATTGTGGCTTGCGTTGACATGATTCGGGCACCAACTCTTGCGGATCGATGCCGGTTTTCAGGAGGTCTGCATGCGTCTGGCTGTTTTGGGTACGGTTTTTCTGCTCGGCGCGGTGGCGCCGGTGCTTGCCGAGGAAGTCGGCCGGGTCGGCGTCGACTGGCTGGGCAACGACATCGTCGTGGAAGCGGTGAAGGACCCGAAAGTGGATGGCGTGACCTGCCACTTCGCCTATTTCGATCGCGGCGTGATCGATCGGCTGCAGAAGGGCAACTGGTTCGAGAACCCGTCGAACTCGGCCATTTCGTGCCAGCAGACCGGACCGATCACCATCGGCAAGATCGACATGGGCCAGAAGGGCGAGGAGGTCTTCAAGCAAGGCATCAGCCTGTTCTGGAAGAAGCAGGTGGTGAAGCGCATCTACGACAAGAAGAACAATGCCCTGATCTATCTGTCGCATTCGCGGCAGGTGCAGGACGGGTCCGCCAAGATGGCCATCAGCACGGTGCCGCTCTACGACCAGAACGTGGTGTGGACGGACGGCAAGCCGAACTAGCAGGCGGCAAGGGCGCTTGCGGGGCGGGGCGGGGCGGCGTAAAGCCCGGACATGGACCCCGCTCTTCGCTTCAAGGATTCCGAACCGCGCATCCACCCGACGGCGGAGCTGAAATCCAGCCGTCTCGGCCGCTATGTCGTGGTGGGCGAACGCGTCATCCTGCGCGAAGTGACGGTGGGCGATTTCTCCTATTTCGAACGCCACGCCGAGGCGATCTATACGACGATCGGCAAATTCTGCTCGATTGCGGCCAACACCCGCATCAATGCGCTGGAGCATCCCATCGAGCGCATCACCAGCCACAAGGTGAGCTACCGGCCGAACGAGTATTTCCGCTATCTCGGCGTCGACCAGGCGTTCAAGGCGCGTCGCCAAGCCAAGGCCGTGACCATCGGCCATGACGTCTGGATCGGCCATGGCGCGGTGGTCCTGCCCGGCGTGACGATCGGCAATGGCGCGGTGGTCGGGGCGAATGCGGTGGTGACACGCGATGTCGCGCCCTACGAGATCGTCGCCGGGGTGCCGGCGCGCAGGACGCGGCCGCGCTTTGCGCCCGGGATCGTCGCGCGGATCGAGGCGCTCGCCTGGTGGGACTGGCCGCTCGACCGGCTGGCGGACGCCATTCCCGACATGCAGGCCATGAGCATCGAGGACTTTCTCGAGCGCTGGGAAGGCCGCGCGGCCTGAGCCTGCCTTCCCGGTTTCGCCGGGCCCGCGTGCGATCGGCGCTGCGCAGTAACCATGTCGCTTAACCTAAAGCATTAGCGTTAAAAATCGGAAAACAGGTTGTATTAATGAAATACTACATCTTCCGATTGCATACGGCGTCGCGATGTGAATAATCAATATCGGAGGTAATGAACTGAGGAAGCGGAGGGAACTTCACTCAACAAAGGGAGAATATCTTATGAACAAGTTCGCTTTTGCTTTCGCCGCAGTCGCTTTTTCTTTCTCGGTTGCTACCGCGCATGCTGGCGGCAGCGGCTTCGGCTCCCGCTCGACCGGCAATGTCGGCCAGTCCAGCGGCGGTCTCATCAACATCTCGCCGTCGCTCGGCCTCAACAATATCGGCGTGAACCTGCTGAATGGCTCGCCCATCCTCAGCGGCATCAATATCTCGGGCATCCTGAGCGGCAACCAGACGGGCGTCGTCTCCGGCCTCCTGAACGGGCTTGGCGTCGGCATCCTCGGCACCGGCGCCGGCGGATCGAGCTACAAGGTGAAGGGCCGCCACTGATCCGGTCATTTCTCAGCCAGCATATACTGACGCCCGATTTTTGAAGCATGCATGCCGGCAGGAGGGGTTGCGCCCCTCCTGCCTTTTTGCTTTCAGCTGCATCCGCCTAGATTTTCGTGCGGATACCCACGAAAGCATCGAGCGCTTTCTTGCGGATGTCGAGAACGGTGAGGTAGCGGTTCGTGTAGTCGAGCCGCAGGACCAGCGAAACATGCCGCGTGGCATCATAAATGGCCTCGGCGTAGAGGCCGTGGGCGCGTTCCTTGTTTTCGAGCAGCAGGTTTTCCTTGAGTTCCGCGAACAGCCCGGTGCCGAGCGTGAGCTTCTCGCCGCAGCGCAGGCGCGCCTCGATCTCGCCGCGCTGCAACCATGAGGCCAGCGGATCATCGCTGTCGGCGCTTTCGAAGCGCCCGAGCGTCGTTCCGCGCAGTTCCAGCCCATGCGGCAGCGCCTTGACGAATCCGGCCTGCCATGTCGGGCGGATTGCCTGATAGATGCCGTGCGTGCCGCGCAGCATCTGCACGCCGATCGCCACGCCGAGACTGGAGCCGTCCGCGCCTTTCCAGGCCGTCTCGGCGCGCAGCGTGTACTCGCCGAACGACAGGCCGACAGGCGGCGAGCCGAGTTTCTCGACCGACACGATATTGGCCGCCGCCGACACGGCATAGGCCGCCTGACCAACCGTGCGGGTGAGGCGGGTGCCGAAGCGCAGCCGGTTCTTGTCGGGGTCGAGCCGGGTGGCAGGCAGAAGATCGTCCTGAAACCGGGTCTTGCCGACCTTTTCGTAGGCGTCGCCCAGTTCGAGGACCAGCGCCGTGCCGCTGCCGAGATCGAAACCGAGCTGGGTTTCGGCGCCGAGGACCTGCTTGGGCGTGCGTGTGCCCAGCACGAAGGGGCCGATGGCGAAATCGTCGCCCTCGGTGCTGTAGCGATAGGAGAGGGCGCCGCGCAGTTCCACGACGGGCGACAGCTTGCGCGTGGCCTCGAGCAGCACGGCGGCCGCGCGGTCGTCCTCGATCCTTACGGTGTCGTAGCGGCTGGCCTGCGCCTCGATGCCCAGACGGATCGTGCCGTCCTCGATCTGCCAGGCATGCTGCAGCGAGCCGCGGATGAGCGTGTACCGGTCCGGTATGGCGAGGCCGCTGTCGAGCGCGTTGCTGGTGTGGTGGCGCTCGATGCTGGCGGCGATCGTCGGCGTTGGCGCCGGTGCGGCAGGCTCCGCGATGGCGGGCGAGGCCGTCAGCATTGCTATACCGATCCAGATGTTGTTCACCCGCACGGCGCGCTCCAGCTCCGGGATGTGGAACCCCTTCCGCCTGCGGGGGGAGACAGTGCGGAAGGGGCTGGAGGTAACCCACCGGGAAGCGGAGGGTGCAGGTTTTGCCTGCACGTGAAGAATGCAACAGAACTGGAAACTTCTAGTTTAAGTTGTATTCTATTTCAGGTTGCATGCGGTTGCGCGCTGCGGGAGCGGCAATCCGCGGGTTGACGGCCCGCGTGTGCGAGGGGCATTTTGCCGGCCGAAAGGAGACCCGATGACCGATTGGCTCGAAATCCTGCGCAAGCAGACGCAGACCTGCACCCAGATGGGCAAGGATGTGCCGAGGATGCTCGCCAGTCCCGAGATTGCCGCCGACCAGGTCAAGGCGCTGTTCGACGCGCTGGAGGAGCAGACGCAGTTCGTCGAGCGCCTGGTGCGCACGCTTGAAAAGCACGATTACGACCCCGACGTCGTGAAGGCGGCCGAGCGGCTGGAAGAGCGCTACGCCGACCTTGCCGCCGAAGCGGCGGAGAAGTTGCGGCAATTGCGCGATTGAGCGCGGCGAGCGGGAGCATCTTGCAACCAGACGCAATAGCCCGGCGTCGCGCAAATGCGGCTAAACCAACCGTTCCAGGATCGGGATTGCCGTCAGTGCAGACGGCCGCGCAGCCTCACACCGCCGTGACAAAACTGTCGATCACCCGCTTTTGCCCGGCCTTGTCGAAGTCGATGGTGAGCTTGTTGCCCTCGATCGCCGAGACATTGCCGTTGCCGAACTTCTGGTGGAACACGCGGTCGCCGACCTTGAAGGGCGAGGGCGTGTCGGCCACCGACTTGGCGACCAGTTCGCCCTCTATGGTGCGGCCCTTCACCGAGCCGCGACCGGCGCCGTAGCCGGAATCGGTTTCGCCATAGCCGATGCGCTCGACATGATGGCCGGAGCGGGAGCCCCAGTTGCGGTCGGTCGCCTCGTTGCGGTTCTGTTGCGCGCGCTGCCAGCCCGGCGTCGCATAGGTGTTCGAGAACGACTTCTGGTCGCCGCCGATGCTGTCGAAGCGCGAGGCACCGTAAGGGTTCTGCCGGCCGCCATAGCCGCTGCCGTAGCCGCCATAGCTGTCGCCGGCCTCGGCCACTTCGACATGCGCTTCCGGCAGCTCGTCGAGGAAGCGCGAGGGAATGGTGGATTGCCAGAGGCCGTGGATGCGGCGGTTGGAGACGAACCAGATGTGCAGGTTCTTCTTGGCGCGGGTGAGGCCGACATAGGCAAGCCGCCGCTCTTCCTCCAGCCCGGAACGGCCGCCTTCGTCCAGCGAGCGCTGGTGCGGGAACAGGCCCTCCTCCCAGCCGGGCAGGAATACCGTCTGGAATTCAAGGCCCTTGGCCGAGTGCAGCGTCATGATGGTGACGGCGTCGAGCTCCTCGTTCTGCTCGCTGTCCATGACCAGCGCGACATGCTCCAGGAACGAGCGCAGCGACTCGTAGTCCTCCATGGAGCGGATAAGCTCCTTGAGGTTTTCGAGCCGGCCCGGCGCCTCGGCCGAGCGGTCGTTCTTCCACATGTCGGTGTAGCCGCTCTCCTCGAGGATGATCTCGGCGAGCTCGGTGTGCGGGGTGTTGTCGAGCGCCTTCTGCCAGCGCTCGAAATTGGCGGCAACCTCGCGCAGCGCCGCGCGCGGCTTGGGCTTCAGCTCGTCGCTTTCGGCGAGCTTTGCCGCCGCTTCCAGCATGGGGATGCGAAGCGCGCGCGCCGTGTCGTGGATCTGGCGAACCGCGGCCTCGCCCAGCCCGCGCTTGGGCACGTTGACGATGCGCTCGAAGGCGAGATCGTCGGCCGGCTGCGCCACGACGCGGAAATAGGCCATGGCGTCTCGGATTTCCTGCCGCTCGTAGAAGCGCGGGCCGCCGACGACGCGGTAGTTGAGGCCGAGCGTGACGAAGCGATCCTCGAACTCGCGCATCTGGAAGGAGGCGCGCACGAGGATGGCCATGTCGTTCAGCGCATGGCCCTTGCGCTGGAGCTGCTCGATCTCCTCGCCCACCGCGCGGGCTTCCTCTTCCGAATCCCAGGCGGCGTGGACGTTCACCTTGGCGTCGTCGGGGTGGGGCGTGTCGGTGAACAGCGTCTTGCCGAGACGCCCTTCATTGTGCGCGATGAGGTGCGAGGCCGCGCCGAGGATGTGGGCGGTGGAGCGGTAGTTGCGCTCCAGCCGGATCACGACCGCGCCCGGAAAGTCCTTCTCGAAGCGCAGGATGTTGTCCACCTCCGCGCCGCGCCAGCCATAGATCGACTGGTCGTCGTCGCCAACGCAGCAGACATTCTTCAGCCCCGGCGCGCCGGTTTCCTGCGCCAAGAGGCGCAGCCACATATATTGCGCGGTGTTGGTGTCCTGGTACTCGTCCACCAATATGTATTTGAAGCGGCGGTGATATTCCTTGAGCACATCGGGATGGCTGCGGAAAATGCGGATGGGATGGCACAGCAGGTCGCCGAAATCGCAGGCATTCAGCGTCTGCAACCGGTCCTGATAGGCCTTGTAGAGCTCCCGCGCCTTGCCGTTGGCAAAGGCGCGGGCGTCGCCCTCGGGAATGTCGGCGGGGCCGAGGCCCTTGTTCTTCCATCCGTCGATCATCATGGCGAACTGGCGCGGCGGCCAGCGCTTGTCGTCCAGCCCCTCGGCCTGGATGAGCTGCTTGATGAGACGGATGACGTCGTCGGTGTCGAGAATGGTGAAGTCCGAGCGAAGGCCGGCAAGTTCGGCATGGCGGCGCAGCATCTTCACGCCGATGGAATGGAAGGTGCCGAGCCAGGGCATGCCTTCGATGGCTTCGCCCACAAACATGCCGATGCGCTGCTTCATCTCGCGCGCGGCCTTGTTGGTGAAGGTCACGGCGAGAATCTGGCTTGGATAGGCGCGCCCGGTGGAGAGGATATGCGCGATGCGGGTGGTCAGCACGCGCGTCTTGCCGGTGCCCGCGCCGGCAAGGACCAGCACGGGGCCTTCGGTTGTTTCGACCGCCAGCCGCTGCTCGGCATTGAGGCCCTTCAGATAATCGGGGGCGGAAGCGTTGCGCGCGGCCATGGCGCGCGCGGCGATGCCGCCGCCTGCCGGCGCGCCGGAAGGGCGCGGAGCCGGAGCACCGGGCTCGTCGAAGAAGGGGATATCGTCGGGAAAGTCGGACATTTCCACGGAATGTAGTGATTCGGCCGGGAAACGCCAGCAGTGTTGCCGTTTTGTGCCCATGGTTGAGCCGGACACCTTGCAAATAACCGGCCGCACCGCTCTATGGAACGGGGGAACGGGCGGCATCAGGCCGACCACCATGAGAGCCTATCGCGACGAAAAACGGCGGCGGCCGGCTGTGTCCAGCCGCGCGCGCAGGATACCAACCGCGCCGATGCGCTGTTGCTCCGTCGCACGGCGCGGGCGTCGGTGCCGGCCCGACCTGCTATCCGAGCCCGAGCTGGCCTTTCAGCCCCGGCACGGCGTCCACGATTTCCTTTATCGTGTCGGGGCCGGCCGCCGCTTCGGCCTGTTGCAGAAGCGTCTCGCCTGCCTGCTTGATCTGCTCCGCGTCGAGGCCGCTGGCGCGAAGCTGGGCGACGCCGTTGACCAGCGCGCCGGCCCTTTCGCCAAGCAGGCCGTTGATGGCGGAGCCGATCGTGCCGAGCAGGCCGCCGCCCGTGTCACCGTTGCCGGCGGCCATGACGTCGTAGCTGTGGGCAAGGTCTTCCGTGCCCGGCACGCTGCTGAACAGGCCGGCAACCCGGTTTTCTCCAGCCTCATGCTCGAGCACCGACAATATGGTGCCCACGGCCATCGCGGTCTTGGTCGGATCAAGTCCGGTCCTGGCCGATACCGTCGAGATTATGTCCTGTGCATTCATGTTTTTTCCTCAGTCCTGGGATTCGAGCCGCGCGTTGCACTCGCGCCAATACTGGGCCCATCTTTCGTTCTGCGGCAGCGCGCCGGCTTCCCGCGCGGCATGCCATTCGTTCGTGCAGTCAAACAGGCGTTGCCGGTAACCCATCCTGCGCGGCATGGGCTGTCCGTTGGGAGCAATCGTCATTTCCGCCGCCAGGCTGAACATGCCCTGCTTTTGCGTATCCGGCGCGGGTATCGTGAAGGAGGAGGGCGACTTGGTGGCCGGCGTGTATGTCTTGGACGGCGTGGTCGCGCTGCCCTTCATGTTGTTGCTGCAATCATGCAGGAACTGCTGCCAGGTCTGGCCATGCAGCGTGTTGGCCTTCTTGGCGGCGTCATATTTGGCGCTGCAGGCCTTGGTGACGTTCTGGGCCGCCGTGGGGTTGGCGGCGAAGCCGATGGAAGGACAGGCAAGGAATGCGGCGCCGGCCGCCAGGGCGCTTGCGGAGATCAGTATCTTGAAGGTCATTGGAACCTCCTACGTTGACGTTGTCGCGTCGTGCGGGGCGGGTGGGCAGCGTCCTTGCGCAAGCCTTTGCCCGCAAGTCGGCCGCACGCAGGGCTGTCCCTGATTTGTAGCGTGGACGGGGAGCGGACAGCGGTTGACGAAAATTTGATGTGACGGATGGCCGCAACCGCACCGCATACTCCGCCTCGTGGAACACGAGGAAGGAGGACGAGATGAACAGACCCACCATCACCCAGGCGATGATCGACGCCTATGACGAATACACCCATCTGACGCTGGACCGTCGCGACTTCATGGAAAAGCTGACCCGGCTGGCGGGTTCGGGGGCCGCCGCGGCCGCGATCGCGCCGATGCTGGCGGCAAATTCCGCGCAGGCCGCGATCGTGGCCGAGAACGATGCGCGCGTGAAGGGCGAGGACATCACCTATCCCGGCTCCAGGGGGGAGATGAAGGGCTATCTGGCGCGCCCGGCCGAGGCGGGCGGCAAGCTCGGCACCGTCATCGTCATCCACGAAAACCGTGGGCTCAATCCGCATATCCGCGATGTGGCGCGCCGCATCGCGCTGGAAGGTTTCATCGCGCTGGCGCCGGACTTCCTCTCGCCGCTGGGCGGGACGCCCCCGGACGAGGACAAGGCGCGCGACATGTTCAACCAGTTGGCGCCCGAGCAGGCGATCGCCGACGGCGTGGCGACCGTGGGCTACCTGAAGAAGATCGACGGCGGCAACGGCAAGGTGGGCGTCGTCGGGTTCTGCTGGGGCGGCGGGCTCGTCAACGACCTGGCCGTCAACGCGCCCGATCTGAATGCTGCCGTCGCCTATTACGGGCGCCAGCCGAAAAGCGGGGATGTGGCGAAGATCAAGGCGCCGCTCCTGCTGCACTATGCCGGCAAGGACGAGCGCATCAACGCCGGCATAGAGGCCTACAAGGCCGCGCTGCAAGCCGGCGGCAAGGAGTTCACCATCCACGTTTATGACGGCGCGCAGCATGCCTTCAACAACGACACCTCCGCCGCGCGCTACGACAAGGCGGCCGCCGACCTGGCGTGGCAGCGCACGATCGCTTTTCTCAAGGAAAAGCTGGCGTCATAGGCAGGGGACATCCGATCGCATTGACCGGTCGAGGCACGATCCTGTCAATGCGGCTTGGTTAATGCGATCGGAGAAAATCGCCGCCGGTTGCTGCCGGCGAGAGCGCCTTGCGGCTGGTCGCGTTCAGGCTGGCCGGAATGCTGCCCGCGCGATTTTCGCGAGGACCGGAACTCAGGGAAAGCCATCTATATATTAGGATTCCGCTTGCTTCGCGCAGTCGTGATGATGGCGCGCGCGTAGATCATCTTCATGGGGATGGGAAGCTGAAGACGTTCCATGCGATATAGTTCGTTGTTTATTGTCTTCAGCGCGCGCCAGAAGTCATAATCACTAATCGTATGATCGGATGCCAGGCGGTTCGACATCTGGGCAACGTCAATCTTCATGCCAATCCTCCGAACGGCGCCACCCCCACCGCGTCGGTCTTTTGAGTCGTATCTGTCGGATTGTGCCCACCATGCCGGTGGGATCAATCCACCCTCATGGCTCAAACTGTGCAAAAACCCTTAAGGTTAATGCCTCATTTACCACTAGAATTTTAACGATCGGCGGCTTTTCCGGGGTTGGCGCGGAGGTGGCGGCAGACGCCCGACATGGCGGCTGCCGGCCCGGAGAGCGGCGGCTTGCCGCCCGTCAGCCGGCCTTGCGCCTGATGCCGATCGAGCGGCCCGCGCGCTCGGGCGTCGCAAGGGTGGCATGGGCGGCGGCCATGCCGCTCACCCTGGCCTCGATGTCCTCGGGGAAGGGCGCGACCTTCGGCCCGGTCATGTCGATATGCAGCGACAATGTCTCGGATGTCGCCGCCAGCCAGCCGTCGACATGCCGGATTTCCTGGTAGGCGCGCAGACGCTTCTCGTCATGGTCGAGAAGCTGGAAGGTCACCGTCACCCTGTCGCCCAGATGCAGCTCGCGCACATAGCAGACGTGCACTTCGGCGGTGTAGATCGTCAGATTGCGGTTGCGCGCATAGTCCGCCCCGATGCCCAGCAGGTCGAGCGCGCCATCGGCGCCACGATCGAAAATGACATTGTAGTAGGCCATGTTGAGGTGGCCGTTGTAATCGATCCAGTCTTTCTCCACCTCCATGACCTGGGAGACGAAGGGGGCGGCGATGGTCATTGACAGTTTCCTCTTTTGGGCGTTTCCAAGGGGCTTCATGCATAGACATTTCTCGCGGACACTCATGGTCCAATAGCGGAGGAAATAATGGCTTTACGCGACGTCCCGGTGGTTGAACGCAACGAGGAAGGCATTGCCGCGGTGCTTGGTGTCCTCAAGCAGCGCTTCGGCGAGCGCTTCCAGACAGGGGCATCGATTCGCGAGCAGCACGGGCACACCACCACCTATATCCCCAACCAGCTGCCGGACGGCGTGGTGTTTCCCGAAAGCACGGAGGAGGTGCAGGAGGTCGTGCGCGCCTGTGCCGCGCACCGCGTGCCGGTCATCCCCTTCGGCACCGGAACCTCGCTGGAAGGGCATGTGAATGCGCCCGGCGGCGGCATCTCGCTCGACACCTCGCGCATGAACCGCATCCTCGCCGTCCATGCCGAGGATCTCGACTGCGTCATCGAGCCGGGCGTGACGCGCGAGGCGCTGAACACGTATCTGCGCGACACCGGCCTGTTCTTCCCCATCGATCCGGGCGCCAATGCCAGCCTGGGCGGCATGGCGTCGACGCGCGCTTCCGGCACCAATGCCGTGCGCTACGGCACCATGCGCGAGAACGTGCTGACGCTGACGGCGGTGATGGCAGACGGCCGCGCGATCACCACCGCCAGCCGCGCCAGGAAAAGCTCGGCCGGCTACGACCTGACGCGGCTTCTGGTCGGCTCGGAAGGCACGCTCGGCATCATCACCTCGCTGACCCTGAAGCTCTACGGCATTCCGCAGGCGATTTCGGGCGGCGTGTGCCCGTTCCCGTCCGTGGAGGCGGCCTGCAACGCGGTGATCGCGACGATCCAGATGGGCATCCCGGTTGCGCGCATCGAACTGGTCAACGCGTTGCAGATGCGGGCGATGAAGCTGCATTCGCATCTCGATTATCCGGAGAGCCCGTGCCTGTTCGTGGAATTCCACGGCAGCGAATCGAGCGTGGCCGAACAGGCCGAGAGCTTTGGCGAGATCGCGGCCGAATATGGCGGCGGGCCGTTCCTGTGGACCGGCGTGGCGGAGGAGCGGGCAAAGCTCTGGAAGGCGCGGCACGAGGCCTATTGGGCGTCGCTGACGCTGCGGCCCGGCGCCAAGGGGCTCTCCACCGACGTCTGCGTGCCGATCTCGCGGCTTGCCGAATGCATCGCCGAAACCGAGGCCGACATCGCCCGCATGGGGCTGATCGCGCCGATCGTCGGCCATGTAGGCGACGGCAATTTCCATACGCTGGTGCTGATGGACATGGACGACCCCAGGGAAGTCGCGCTGGCCGAGGAGTTCGTCGGGCGGCTCAACATGCGCGCCATCTCCATGGAGGGAACCTGCACCGGCGAGCATGGCATCGGCCAGGGCAAGATGGGCTTCCTGCGCCACGAGCTCGGCGAGGCGGTGGACGTGATGCGCTCCATCAAGGCCGCGCTCGACCCGTTCAACATCCTCAATCCGGGAAAACTCCTGCCGCTTTGATATGGCCGCTTTGACGTGGCCGCGCGGCCTTCGCCGGCCTTCTTCGCGCCCTTGCCCCTTGACCGGCCGGTCAGGGTGCCAAACATTTCCTGGCCGGGCCGCAAGAATGCGGCCGCGTGACGGCTGAGGCGAGGAGGAGCAGGCGAAATGGCGATTTCACGCAAGGAGGAAGCACGGGCGCTGAACGCGGATGAGAGCGAACTGGTGGAAAAATCCCACCACCCGGCTGTTCAGGAGCTTTCCGATGCCGAACTGGCGGAACTGGTCAAACTGGTGCGCGAGCGCCGCGACAAGGCGCAGACCGACGTGTTTCGCCGCCGCCGTGAAATCCGCGGCAAGGGCGTGCCGAAGGGGGCCAAGCCTGTGACCGGCGATGCGGGCTCGCGCACCAAGCTCGCCGTGCTGGCCATGGCCATGCGCCGGCTGAACGCCGAGGTGGAGCGCCGCCAGCAACTCGCGGCGAGTCTGGAACATATCGAAAATGCGCATCGCGTGCTGGCCATGAAGAAGAAGGCCGGGGCGCGGGCGCCCGATTTCAACACCAGGCACGCGCATCGCGGCATGCGCGCGATCGAGAGCGGCAAGCCCAAGAACCTGATCCGGCCGATGGAACTCGGCCGCCAGCGCAAGGCGGCGCAGGTTGCCCAGGCCAAGCGCGACGCGCGCGGCCAGCAGCATCCCTGAGCTTGCGGGCATTCAGCGGCCGCAGGGCCGGAGAAGGAAGGGCCTTGGAAGGAAGGGCCGGAGAAGGAGGCGCGGGAGCAGGAAGGAAAGCGTCGGCCTCCGGCCGTGATCCGCGCGTGCCGCTGCCGATGGCATGGCCGGGGGACATCTGTCCTCATGGCGAAGATGCCTCTTTATCGTCACGCTCATACGGGTAGAGTGCGGGCTCGTTTGGGGCGTTTGCCGGAGTGAGATGCTGGCCCGGATTTTTGTTTTTGTGGGCGGATTGATCGTACTGGCGCTGACCGCGGCGCTGGTCGCTCCGTATTTCATCGACTGGACCTCCTACCGCGCCGATTTCGAGCGCGAGGCCAGCGCCATTCTCGGCCGGAAAGTGACGGTCGAGGGGGCGGCCACCGCGCGCCTGCTGCCTTTTCCATCCGTGACCTTCTCCGACGTTTCGGTGGGCGCGTCGGCTGCCGGCCAGGCGGCCATGACGGTGGAGAAGTTCTCGATGGATGCCGAGCTTGCGCCCTTCATGCGCGGCGAGTTGCTGATCTTCGACATGCGGCTGGTGCACCCGCGCGCGGTCATCGACATCGCGGGCGACGGCACGGTGGACTGGGCGGTGCGGCCTTCGTCGCCCATGGACCCGAGGCGGATCGCGCTGGAAAAGCTCACCGTCAGCGATGGCGAGATCATCGTCCGCCATGGCGCGGGCGGGCGCGAGCACAGGCTGTCGCAGATCAACACCGAAATCTCCGCGAAATCGCTGGCTGGGCCATGGCGCGCCAATGGCACGGTGCTGGTGGACGGCGTGCGCACGGCAATGACCGTTTCCACCGGCGCGGTGGACGAGAACGGGCAGCTTCGCGTCAAGCTGCGGGCCGACCCGGAGCCCTATCCGCTCACCATCGAGACCGATGGCAGTTTCCGCTTCGAGAACGGCGCGGGCACCTATGCCGGCCAGTTCAGGATCATGGGCCAGGAGATCAAGAGCCAGGAGGGCGCGCCCGGAAAGCCGCGCGGCAGCGATGGCGGGCCGGTGAAGCCTGCCGACCAGAAGCCGCAGCCGGGCTTTCGGCTGAACGGCGATTTCGCGCTCGACCACAGGAAGCTCGCCATCGACAGCTTCCGCTTCGAGACCGGACCGCTCGACAATCCCTACACCGCCGACGGCACGGCGCTTGTCGAGCTTGGCACGGAGCCGCGCTTTTCCATCGAGGCGAAGGGCGCGCAGGTGCGGTTCGACGAAGCCGTCGCCGGCGGCGGGGCCGGGGAAGGGCTGACGCTGGCTGAGCGGGTTTCCGCGCTGGGGAAAGCACTGAACGGCCTGCCGAAGCCGACCATTCCCGGCAGCGTCGATGTCAATCTTCCGGCAATCCTGGCCGGGGACACCACGGTGCGCGACGTGCGCCTTTCCGCCGAGCCGGCAGAGGGCGGCTGGACGGTGAAATCGCTTGCCGCGACGCTGCCCGGCCGCGCCACGCTGGAGGCCGCCGGCTTCCTGCGCACCGGCGGCGATTTCGGCTTCAAGGGCTCGCTGTTGCTGGCGGTCAACCAGCCGTCGGGGTTCGCCGCCTGGGTGGCCTCGGATGTCGACGAGGCGATCCGGCGTCTTCCGGCCGCCGGCTTCAGGGCCGATGTCGACATGACCGAGCAGCGGCAGAGCTTCAACGATCTCGAACTGGTGCTCGGCAATGCGCGGTTCCACGGCAGCATCGACAGCCGGCAGCCCGGCGACATGCGCCCCTCGGTCACGCTGAAGCTCGAGGGCGATGCGCTGGACGTGAACGGGCTTTCGGCCTTCGCCTCGCTGTTCGTCAGCGACAAGGGCGCCAATCGTTTCGCCGACCGCGACCTCGATTTCGACATCAAGGCAGGGCCGGTGTCGGCCGGCGGGCTCACCGCCGACAGGATCGACACCGCGCTTCGGCTGCGCAGCGGCCTGCTGGAGATCGACCGGCTTTCAGTCGAAGGGCTGGCCGGTGCCTCGCTGAGCGCGACAGGCAGGATAAAGGATTTTCCGGCTAGCCCCACGGGCAATCTCGATGCGTCGATCGTGGCGGTCGACCTTGCGCCGCTCATCAAGCTTGCGGCGGAGCGCTACCCCGACAACCTGCTTCTGACCGGGCTTGCCGCGCGCGCGGAGGCGCATCCGGGCCTGTTCGAGGATGCGCAGGTCGATCTCGTCGCCAGTGCCGCGGCCAATGAAGACGGCACGGCCGGCACCGCGGCGAGCCTGCAGGGCAATGCCGGCGGCTCGGCCATCTCCGCCTCGCTGTCGGCCAAGGGTCGGCCGGATGCTCTGGCAACGGCGCCGCTGTCGCTGGAATTGTCGGCCCGCAATGAAGACGCCACCGCGCTGATGGGGCTTGCGGGCGTGCCGACCCTGCCGCTCGGCCTGACCGGTCCGGGCGAGCTTTCGCTTTCGGCCAAGGGTGACGCGGCAAGCGGGCTCGAAACCGCATTCAGCCTCACCGGTGAAGGGTTTTCGGCAAAGTTCAACGGCACGACGAGCCTCGCCGATCATCTCAAGGCGGACGGCAAGGTGGCCGTCGAAGCGGACGACATCGAGCCGTGGATGATGACCGCCGGGCTCGGCCTGCCCGGCATGGGCATGGGGACGCCGCTGACGCTTGCGGCCGATGCCGACTATGAGAATGGCCTGCTGGTGCTCGACCATCTCGACGGCGTCGTCAACGAGGGGGCGATATCCGGGGCGATCAACGCCGAGCTGAAGAACGGCGTGCCGCAACTCGCGGGCGCGCTGACGCTCGACGAGCTCAATCTCGATCCCGCGCTGGCGATGGTGCTGGGCGAACGGGCGCTCGCGCCGACCGGAAAGGACTGGTCATCGGTGCCGTTTCAGGACAAGCCGCTGACGCCCTTCACCGCCAGCCTCGATCTCACCGTGGGCACGGTTTCGGCCCTCGGCACGGCCAGCGCCTATGACGCGAAGCTGGCCTTGAAGCTCGACGGCGAGGGGCTGCGGCTTTCCGACATGCGCGCGAAGCTGTTCGGCGGCCAGATGGAGGGGCTGTTCGAGCTGCGAAACGACGGCGGCACCGGCCTGTTTTCCGGGCAGGTGAAGCTCGACGACGCCGATCTCGCGTCCGCGCTGCCGGATACGGGGCTTGCCGGCCGCGCCGACCTCGCCACCACGCTGACGGCGAGCGGCAAGTCGGTCGGTGCGCTGGTGGCGGCCTTGTCGGGCTCGGGCACCGCGACCGCGAAGGATCTGGTGATTCCCGGCATCAATCCGGATGCGCTGCCGGCGCTGATCGCCAAGGCCGACGAGATCGGGCGCGACATCGATGCGGCGCGCACGGCGCGCTTCGCGCCGCAGATCGCCGGGACGGGCAGTTTCTCCGCCGGCGAGGCGGACATCGCCTTCACCGTGGCGGGCGGGGTGCTGCGGGTTCCGCCGTTCAGTTTCGAGACGGCGACGGCCAGGCTCTCCACCGACCTGCGCGCCGATCTCACCGCCGGCACCATCGCGGCGGACGGCCAGATCGTCTATGCGCCGGGCGACGAGGCGCTGGTGGGTTCCGAGCCCGGCCTGCGCTTCACCCTGTCGGGCACGCCTTCCGAACCCGAGCGAAAGCTGGACAGCGACCCGCTGGGGCAGTTCCTCACGCAGCGCGCGCTGGAACGCGAGCAGGCGCGGGTGGAAGCGATGCAGGCGGAAGTTCTGGAAAAGCAGCGCCTGCGCCGCGAGGCGCGCTATTACACGGCGTTGCAGGAAGAACGCGAGCGTGCGGCCGAGGAACTGCGCCGCAAGCAGGAAGAGGAAGCGCGGCAGAAGGCAGAGGAAGAAGCCAGAGCCCGCGCCGCAGCGGAGGCGAAGGCGAAAGCCGAGGCCGAGGCGCAGGCAAAGGCGCAAGCCGAGGCCAGAGCCGCCGAGGAAGCTCGCCAGGCGGCCGAACAGGCGGAGCAGGCGCGCAAGGCCGAGGAGGCGCGCCAGAAGGCAAAGGCGGAGGCGGAAGCCGAGGCGAAGGCCAGGGAAGAAAAGGCGCGTCCGGATGCCGCCGGAAAGCCGGACGGCACGCCCGGGGTCGAGCGTTCGCCCCTGCCGCCGCCGGAACGGCCAAACGCCCCGGCCAAAGCACCGGGCACGTTCGATCCCGACTCGATCGAGGGATTGCTGCGCTCGCTCGACAGCGGCGGCTGAACCTTCGGGCGCATCTCCGGCGCGTTACGGGCGAACCCAGATGCGCAGCCGCCCGATCGTTTCGAAGCCGGCGCTCACGGCGGCGGCCAGGTCCTCGCCATTCTCGTAGCCCACCAGCGGCAAGCCGGGAAACCTCGCAGCCGCCGCCGCGATCAGGCCTTCCCATACAGCCTCCGCGGGCATGGAGCGCGCGAAGATATTCGAGACGCCCACGGCGCCGGCCGACCGGTTCAGGATGCCGCCGCCTGCCGGGGTTCCGCCTTCGAACGCCAGCAGGAAGCGGATATCCGGGGCGGACAGCAGGTTGACCGGAAATATCCGATCGGCTTCGGCGATCATGTCATCGCCCGACCAGGCGAGTTCCCAGCGGTGCAGGTCCTCCCCGCAAACAGCCTGTTGCCAGACGAGGGCAGGCGCGCCGGATGCGATCGGCGGGGGCATGGCGATCCAGTCGGCATCGAACAGCGTCTTGAACCCGAGTTTGCCAAGCTCCAGGCTGTGGTAGCTGTCCTTGACGGCAAGGCCGCCCGGACGCAGACGGGCCAGTTCCGCGATGAGTTCCTCCTGCGCTCGCTGGTCTTGCTCCGTCAGCGTCACCGCATCGGGATAGAAGCGTGGCGCGCCACGTTTCTGGAGCCACAGATGCGGCGAGAACTCGCCCGGCCTGCCATGGGCCGCGCACACTGCGTCGCACCAGGCGCCATTGTTGCGCACCGCCTTTGCCAGCAATCCGTCAGGCATCGGGGGTCAATTCGCGATCACTACGGGCGTCGTCACGGTGCGGCTGTCGAAGCCGGCGATCAGCGGCCGCGCCTCGGCGATGGTGGCCTGCACCTGCGGCAGCGCCAGCGATGCCTTGTGGCTGGCCTCGTCATCCCAGACCTCGGTGATCCAGATCGCGTTGGCGTTGCCGGGGTCGGTGGCGATCACGTAGCTGAGGCAGCCGGGCATCTTCGCGGTGCCGCCCTTCATGATGGCGATGAGTTCGTCGCGCTTGCCGTCCTGCGCGATCATTCTGCCGATCAATCCGTACATGGGCCTCCTCCTGAAGGGTAGCTGGGCCTAGCCAGGGACCTGTTTCTTTGCCCAGTCCAGCACATAGAGGCGGAGCGCGGACGAAAGATTGGCCTGGCGCGGGCGCTGCTCGTCCACCTCGGCGACGAGCGCCGAAAGCGGCATGCGGCGCTGCTCGGCTATGGCCACCAGGTCGTCATAAAAGGGCTTTTCGAGCGAATAGCTGGTGCGGTGGCCACGGATCGTCACCGAGCGTTTCTGCACCAGGCTCACCTTGTGTCGTCTCCGGGCGTATCGCCGGGCCGCTCGCGGCGATGGCCTTCGACGAAACGGGACGCATGCTCGTCGGCCAGCCGGTCGCGTTCCTTCTCGGCCCTGGTGCGGCCGTGCAGGGCGCGGTTCTGTTCGGCCGCGCGCTCCCTGTCGGCGCGGGCCTTCTGCTTGCGGACCTGTCGCAGGTTTACGATGTCCGCCAAGCCCGTGCTCCTATTTCTTGCGGAAGGCGTCCAGCGAAACGACGTCGGCGCTCTTGTTCGCGCCGGCCTCGGAGCCTTCCTCCGGCTCGGCGGCCTTGGCCTTCCTGGTCTTGCTCTCGCTCCTCGCGGGCTGGAGCTTGGCCGGCGGCGCTTCCTCTTCCTCGGGCTCCTGGCCGATCGAATCGATCACCCCATCGGTCTTGACGTCGAACTCGAGCTCGAAATTGACCGACGGATCGTAGAAGCCGCGCACGGCGGAAAACGGAATCTCCAGCTTCTCGGGGATGTCGGAGAAGGACAGGCCGATCTCGAAGCCGGTTTCGCTGACCTTGAGGTCCCAGTACTGGAACTGGATGACGATGGTCATCTGCTCGGGATAGCGCTCGCGCAGCCGGCTGGAAATGCGAACGCCCGGCGCGTTGGTCAGGAAGGTGATGAAGAAATGATGGTTTCCGGGCAGGCCGGTGCGCGCCACCTCAGCCAGAACCTTGCGCATCACGCCGCGCAGGGCTTCCTGTGCCAGAATATCGTAGCGGATGTGGTCTTCGGCCATGTGCGGATGTGCTTCCGGTGAATCGACTGCCTAGCTGTAATCAAGCTGAGGCCTATCGTAAACCGCATATAGCGCATCAGCGCAACAGGGATAGAGTGTGTTGCAGCGCTGCAAAATCCACCCGGAGTCGACGTGCCGCTCAGGCCGAAACGGCGGTGGCTTCGGGGGCCGCCACGCGCGGGCTGTAGGCGCGCAGGAAGGTGCGCACGGCGTTGCGCGCGGATGTCTCGATCTGCTCGCGCGTCGGCGTTTCGCCCAGTAACAGAGCGACTTGCAGATCGGCATTGATGAGCGCCAGGAACTGCCGCGCCGCGACGTCCGGGTCATCGACTTCCAGAAGGCCCGCATGGGCAAGGCGCGCGAAGCGCGCGGCAAGCGCGGACCAGGTCTTCAGCGGCCCCTCGTCGCGCCAGGCGGCGAACAGCGCGGGGTAGCGCTCGCCCTCGGTCTGGATGAGCTTGCGCAGGAACCTGCCGTCGTTGCTGCAGATGCAGTTCTGGTTGAGGCGCAGGGCAAAGGCGAGAAGCTCGGCCTCGAGGTCCTTCGGCTGGTCGGGGAAGGTGGCCAGCGTGGCGAACAGGCCGGCATTCATGCGCTCGGTGATGTCCCTCACCACGGCCAGGAACAGATTGTCCTTGTCGCCGTGGTGGTTGTAGACCGTCTGCCGCGACACGCCCGCCTCGGCGGCGATGAGGTCGATATTGGCTCCCCCGAAGCCTTCCCGGCAAAATACGCGCGCGGCCGCCTCCAGAATAGATGTCCGCTTCGCGGAATGGCTGCGCGGTGCCGGGAAGTGAGGGGACGGATTTTCCTTCATTTGAAAAAATAAGATAGGTGTGATTGACGAATTAGACAAGAGTGTCTAATTTTCTGGACATACGCCGTCAATCGACCTTGGGAGGGGAGGGACGATGACGGCGCCTTGCATGCAGACATTGCCCGACCCTGCCGGATTGCATTGCCGGCGCCTCATTCCGAAAGCAGCAAAATGACACCGAAATTCCTCCGTCTTGCGCTGGTGCTCGGCCTTCTGTCGGCCATCGGACCCTTCGCGATCGACATGTATCTGCCGGCGCTGCCGGCGATCGGCGCCGACCTCAACGCCAGCACCGGCGCCGTGCAGATGAGCCTGCTGGTCTTCTTCATCGCCACCGGCCTCGGGCAGGTGGCGGTGGGGCCGATTTCGGACATGGTCGGCCGCAAGGCTCCCCTGTTCGTCGGCCTCGTGGTCTTCGCCATCGGCGGCGTCGGCGCGGCGGTCGCGCCCAACATCGAGTGGCTGGTGTTCTTCCGCTTCGTGCAGGGGCTCGGCGCCTGCGCCGGCATGGTGGTGCCGCGCGCCATCGTCCGCGACCTGCACACCGGCACGCAAGCCGCCAAGCTGATGTCGCTGCTGATGCTGGTGTTCAGCGTCTCGCCGATCCTGGCGCCGCTGACCGGCAGCCTCATCATCGAGACGGCGGGCTGGCGCGCCGTGTTCTGGGCGGTGACGATCGCCGCGCTGATCGCGCTCGCAATGCTCGGCACGGTGCTGAAGGAAACGCGGCCGCCCGAACAGCGCGTCGGCAGCAGCATCGGCAGCGCGCTGGCCGGCTACAGGCTGCTGTTCGGCGACCGCAACTTCCTCGGCGTCACCTTCATCGGCGCCTTCGGCATTTCGAGCTTCTTCGTCTATCTGTCGAGCTCGTCCTTCATCCTGATCGAGCATTACGGCCTGTCGCCGGCGCTCTACAGCGTGTTCTTCTCGATCAATGCGGTGGCGTTCATCGGCATGTCGCAGCTCACCGGCGTGCTGTCGCAGCGGTTCGGCCTGCGCCGCGTGGTGCGCACCGCCGTGTGCGGCTATGCCGCCTTCATGGTGCTTCTGCTGGTGGTGACCACCTTCGGCATCGACCGGCTCGACGTGCTGGCGGCGCTGCTGTTCTTCGGTTACGGCTTTCTCGGCCTCGTCATCCCGACGACCGCCGTGCTTGCGCTGGAGGACCACGGCGAAATCGCCGGCACGGCCTCGGCGCTGATGGGCACGCTGCAACTGGCAACGGGCGCGGCGGCCATGGCGATCGTGGGGGTGTTCTTCAACGGCACGTCGCTGCCCATGGTGGCCGGCATCGCCGGCTGCGCGGTGCTGGCCTTCGCGCTGACGCAACTGACGCTGGGACGCGGACGGGGCCTGGCCGAAGCGCCGGCGGAGTAGGAACAAGCGGGTGCAAGGGCCGGGAATTTCCCGGCCCTTTGCATTTTCGGAGGGTTGGGAAGGATCAGCCGATTTGGTCCAGCAGGAAGCGGAGCCGCTCCTCCACGGGCAGGCGCGGAACCTCGACCAGCTCATAGTCGCAGGCCGTATAGGTTTCGACCATGGCCTCATAGGTGCGGCGCGCCTCGTCGAGGTCCTGCCGGCGTTCGGTGTCCTGCGAGAAGATTTCCCGCCAAGGCGGCAGGATGAAGACCTTGCGGTTGTAGCGGAAGCGCTCGGCCGCCTTCCCGGCGTGGGCGGGCACCGGCAGGCCGGTGAGGCGCAGATAGCCGATCACGTCCGGCACGCCGCGATCGAAGAAAACCGGACCGGTTCCCGCCCGTGCGGCGTCATGCGAGCGCATTTCCCAGGCCAGCATGAGTTCGGCAAAGAGGGCCGGGTCGTTCCATGGCAGGGCAGGGCCGCCGACCGCCATCTGCTGGCGGATGATGCCGCGTCCGGCTTCGGGCGCGGTCGCGTGGCCGGCGGCGGCAAGCGCCTCGACGAGCGTTGTCTTTCCCGAGCCCGGGCCTCCGGTGAGCACGAAGAATCGATCGGTGTCGTGAGTGGTCATGAAACCTCGCTGAAGTTTGAGCGCGTGAGGAGGGGCCGCGCGGGAATATGCCCGCGCGCAAGGACGCAAGGCACATGCAGCCGCACAAGCCGAATGGAAGAAAAAGAAGAAGGGGGAGAAGTGGAGGCTTCTGTTGCCAGGTGCCTCCGGACCCCGCTTAGACCTGCGACGGCCTAAGGCTTGATTTGAAGCGTTCGCACCGCATTAAGCGGCGAGACGAGCTTCCGCATAGTTGTCGTTGGCAACTATAAGTTTAGCCCGATAACGGTGGTACAATGCCGGGCAAAAGTACGATCTTTACACCTTCGTCGATCCTGTTTCGCCCCCAGCAAAAGCCGCTCCCTGCGGAGCGGTTTTTGGTGGAGGCGCCGGGTACCGCCCCCGGGTCCGAACGGTTTATTCCATCGCCCATTTATTGCCATAGTCAGGCAAGCTGACAGGGCGAATATAGGCAGTCATCGCACAAAATGGAAGGCCGCAGATGCACTATCCACGCCCTGCAAAGTGCTTGACAGGGGCCTGTCCAGAAAGGAAGGTCTGCAGGTGGTGAGGTGCGCATGGGAAGCGCAAAAGTTGTAGTCCATGAACCTCATTGACCGAAATCTGTTTCCGACGAGGGGAATTTACATGACCGACTATCTTGCGGACGTGAAGAAGTACGATGCCGGCGCCAGCGCCGAAGCGGTCGACAAGATCGTGAAGCATCTCGGCATCGCGCTGCGCAACCGCGACTCGTCGCTGGTTTCCTGCACCGATCCGAAGGAACTCGATCGCGTCAAGGAAAGCTGGATCGCCAAGAAGCTCGGCGTGACCGACGACGCCAAGGCCGAGGCGACCGTCCAGGCGGTCTGCAAGGCGATGGCGGCCGACCACACCAAGAGCCGCGTGACGTTCTACTACCTCGCGGCCAAGGAACTGGGCAAGCTCGGCGCCCTCTGAGGCCCGGACGTAATTCATCCCGTCACGGCCGCCGCCGCGGCCGATGGCTGGGGACGGCCCCGGTTATGCGTGGCGCGGGCCGGGGCTTGCGCTATGATTGATGAAGTCATCGAATCAAGCGAAGCCCATGCGCCAGTATCTCGACCTTCTCAGACATGTGCTCGAAACCGGAGTCGATCGCGGCGATCGCACCGGCACGGGCACGCGCTCGGTGTTCGGCTACCAGATGCGCTTCGACCTCGCGGACGGCTTTCCCGTCACCACCACCAAGAAGCTGCACCTGAAGTCCATCATCCACGAACTGCTCTGGTTCCTGGCCGGCGACACCAATATCAAGTATCTCAACGACAATGGCGTCACCATCTGGGATGAGTGGGCAGACGCCAATGGCGATCTCGGCCCGGTCTACGGGGCGCAGTGGCGCTCCTGGCCCGCGCCCGACGGCCGGCACATCGACCAGATCGCCAATCTGCTGCGGCAGTTGCGCACCAATCCCGATTCGCGCCGGCTGATCGTCTCGGCATGGAACCCGGCCGAGGTGGACGAGATGGCCTTGCCGCCGTGCCACTGCCTGTTCCAGTTCTACGTTTCGCAGGGCCGGCTCTCCTGCCAGCTCTACCAGCGCTCGGCCGATATCTTCCTCGGCGTTCCCTTCAACATCGCCTCCTATGCGCTGCTGACGATGATGGTCGCGCAGGTGACGGGGCTGAAGCCGGGCGAGTTCATCCACACGCTGGGCGACGCGCATCTCTATTCGAACCATTTCGAGCAGGCGCGCGAGCAGCTTTCGCGCACGCCCAAGCCGCTGCCGACGATGTGGATCAACCCCGAGGTGAAGGACCTCTTTGCCTTCCGCTTCGAGGATTTCCGGCTGGAGAACTATCAGGCCGATCCGAGCATCCGCGCCCCGATCGCGGTTTAGAGTATTTTGCAGCCGGACGGCGTCGGCTGGCGTCGCACAAATGCGGCTGAGGAAGTCAGGCGGGAGCAGCGGGGACCGCGTTCGTCAGAACGCCCGCCACTCTGGGCGGATCGCCGTCCGAAACGCCGCGCTTTTCTCTGTCCGGGGATCACGCCGCCCGAGACGAGGGTGGGAGAACTCGCGTCCGTGAAACGATGGTTTGCCTCCCGCGGGTGAAACGTCGTCGCGAGAGCTTGAGGCGTGTTTCCGCTCAGGCGAAGAAGCCGGCCGCCATATAGGTCAGCGCCGAGATCACCGCGGCGGCGGGCAGCGTCACCACCCAGGCGACGACGATGTTGCCGGCCACGCCCCAGCGCACGGCCGAGACGCGCCGTGCCGCGCCGACGCCGATGATGGCGCCGGTGATGGTGTGCGTGGTCGAGACCGGGATGCCGAGCCAGGTTGCCGTAAACAGCGTCAGCGCGCCGCCGGTTTCGGCGCAGAAGCCCTGCATGGGGTTGAGGCGGGTGATCTTGGAGCCCATCGTGTGCACGATGCGCCAGCCGCCGAACAGCGTGCCGAGCGCCATGGCGCTCTGGCAGGAGATGACCACCCAGAACGGCACGTAGAACTCGCTGCCCAGATAGCCCTGCGAGAACAGCAGCACGGCGATGATGCCCATCGTCTTCTGCGCATCGTTGCCGCCGTGGCCCAGCGAATACATGGACGCCGAGAAGAACTGCATGATCCGGAAGGTGCGGTCCACGGCAAAGGGCGTCTGGCGCACGAACAGCCACGACACGATCAAAATGAGAAGCAGCGCCAGCAGGAAGCCGAGCAGGGGCGAGAGCACGATCGCGGCGGTGGTCTTGAAAAGCCCGCTCCACACCACGGCGCCGCCGCCCGCCTTGGCCATGCCGCCGCCCACGAGGCCGCCGATCAGCGCGTGCGAGCTGCTCGAAGGGATGCCGAACAGCCAGGTGAGGATGTTCCAGACGATGGCGCCCATCAGCGCGGAAAAGATCACCCGCGCATCCACGATGCTGGCGTCGATGATGCCGGTGCCGAGCGTCTGGGCCACATGCAGCCCGAAGAACAGGAAGGCGATGAAGTTGAAGAACGCCGCCCAGAACACCGCATATTGCGGCCTGAGCACACGCGTGGAAACGATCGTCGCGATGGAATTGGCTGCGTCATGCAGCCCGTTCAGGAAGTCGAAGAACAGCGCGACCGCGATCAGGCCGGCCAGCAACGGAAAGGCGAGCGAGGCATCCATTAGCGGCTACACGTTCTCGATCACGATGCCGCTGATTTCGTTGGCGACGTCCTCGAAACGGTCGAGCACCTTTTCGAGCTGGCCGTAGATTTCGCTGCCGATCATATAGGCCATGGGGTCGGTGCGGCCGTGCCTAAGAAACAGGTCCTTCAGGCCACGGTCGTGCAGTTCGTCCGAGCGGCCCTCCACGCGCATCACATCTTCGGCGAGCGCATTCAGCCTGCTGGCGTGGGTGCCGATCCGGCTGAGGAGCGGGATTGCCTCGTCCACCAGCCTGGCGGCCGTCACGATGGAATCGCCCATCTCCTGCATCAGCGGGTCGAAGCTCTTCTGCTCGAACAGCAAGATTGTCTTCACGGTCTTGCGCATCATGTCGATGGCGTCGTCCAGCGACTGGATGAGATCCTTGATGTCGCCGCGGTCGAAGGGCGTGATGAAGCTCTTGTGGACCGCCACCAGCACTTCCTGGGTGATGGCGTCGGCCTGGTCCTCGAGGGCCATGATCTCGCGGGCATGGCTCTCCACGTCGCCGCCGGCGAGCAGGCCCTGCAGTGCCTCGGCCGCCTTGACGACGGTCTGGGAATGCCGTGCGAACAGATCGAAGAAGCGGTCTTCCCGCGGCATCAGCGCCCGAAACCAGCCCAGCATCTCAAAATCCTTCTTTCCATTCCCGCGTGCCTGGACCTCGGAGACCCTGAACATCCGCGTGATGCAAGTTCGGCAGCCGGCGAACGAGCGCCTGCCGTTTTTCAGAAGTCGTCTATTCCACGATCGGCGGCCCCGCTAGTGCAGAAAAGTCGAGATCAACGGCGAATTCGCAGCAAAATGCGCATTTCGCGCCCTTCCGCAGCGGCTCGCGCGCCATTCGGCCGGGAAGACCGGCTCGAGAAGCGGCTTGACGGCTGAATGCAAAAATAGAATAAATGTTTCATGTAGGCGTATATATGGTTTATATGTTCCGCATTGCGGTCGGGGAGGAAGGGTTTTCGAACCTGTCGGCCGTTCGCGGCGCTCCACCGAGCCCGACGCCGAAATGAAAACCCCGGAAAAGGGGATTCCGGATCGTTCAGGTGCCGCCGGACACCAATGTGGAGGAGAACGCATATGAGAAAGCTCATTCTGGCTGCCGCCGTTTCTACGCTGATGGCGGGCGCCGCGCATGCGGAGACCATCGGCGTTTCGATGGCGCTTTTCGACGACAATTTCCTCACCGTGCTGCGCAACGGCATGCAGGACTATGCCAAGACGCTCGACGGCGTGACGTTGCAGATCGAGGACGCGCAGAACGACGTGGCCAAGCAGCAGAGCCAGGTCCAGAACTTCGTGGCGTCCGGCGTCGATGCCATCATCGTCAATCCGGTCGACACCGATGCGACGATTGCGCTGTCGAAGATCGCGGCCGATGCCAATATTCCGCTGGTCTATGTCAATCGCCAGCCGGTGAACGTGGACAGCCTGCCGGAGAAGCAGGCTTTCGTGGCTTCCGACGAAAGTGAATCCGGCACGCTGCAAACCCGGGAAATCTGCCGCCTGCTCAAGGAAGCCGGCAAGACGGAAGCGAGCATCGTGGTGATGATGGGCGAGCTTTCCAACCAGGCCGCCCGCCAGCGCACCCAGGACGTGCACGATGTGATCGCCACGCCCGACTGCTCCTTCATGAAGATCGCCGAGGAGCAGACCGCCAACTGGCAGCGCCAGCAGGGCGCCGACCTGATGACCAACTGGCTTTCGGCCGGCCTCAAGTTCGATGCCGTGGTTTCCAACAATGACGAGATGGCCATCGGCGCCATCCAGGCCATGAAGGCGGCCGGCATGGACATGGGCACGATGATCGTTGGCGGCGTGGACGCCACGCAGGACGCGTTGGCCGCCATGGGGGCGGGCGACCTCGACGTGACCGTGTTCCAGAACGCGGCCGGGCAGGGCAAGGGCGCGGTGGATGCGGCCCTCAAGATCGCCAAGGGCGAGAAGGTGGACCAGAAGGTCTATGTGCCGTTCGAGCTCGTCACGCCCGCCAACCTGAAGGATTATCAGAGCAAGAACTGACGACGGAACGGGCAGGGCGCGTCCGCCGGCGCGCCTGCCCGGACCGGAAGCCCGGAGCCCGTTTTCGCAGCCGACAAGAGAACCGGCCCCGCGGCATGGCCGGTCCATCTTCCGGGAGGAGCGCCAGATGATCAGTCCCGCGACCATGGCGGCCGTGCGCGCCAGCGGAGCGATACCGAATTCGGAATTCCTGCTCGCGGTCGAGAATGTGCGCAAGGAATTTCCCGGCGTGCTGGCGCTGGACGACGTGTCCTTCCGCCTGCGGCGCGGCACGGTGCATGCGCTGATGGGCGAGAACGGGGCCGGCAAGTCGACGCTGATGAAGATACTGGCCGGCATCTATATGCCGGACCAGGGCACGGTGACGCTCAAGGGCCAGCCGATCCGCCTCAAGTCGCCGCTCGATGCGCTGGAGAACGGCATCGCCATGATCCATCAGGAGCTGAACCTGATGCCCTTCATGACGGTGGCCGAGAACATCTGGATCCGGCGCGAGCCGAAGACGGCATTGGGCTTCGTCGACCATGGCGCCATGCGGCGCATGACGTCCGACCTGTTCCGCCGGCTCAATATCGGCATCGATCCCGAGACGCAGGTGCGCGACCTCAGCGTCGCGAGCCGGCAGATGGTGGAAATCGCCAAGGCGGTGTCCTACGAATCCGACGTGCTGATCATGGACGAGCCGACCTCGGCGCTGACCGAACGCGAGGTGGAGCATCTCTTCACCATCATCCGCGACCTGCGCGCGCAGGGCATCGGCATCGTCTACATCACCCACAAGATGAACGAGCTGTTCGAGATCGCCGACGAGGTCTCGGTGTTCCGTGACGGCCGCTATATCGGCACCCATGCCGCCAGCGAGGTGACGCGCGACCGGATCATCCACATGATGGTCGGCCGCGAGATCACCCAGATGTTCCCGAAGGAGGAAGCGCCGATCGGCAGGACGGTCCTTTCCGTGCGCGACCTGTCGCTGGCCGGTGTCTTCAAGGATGTGTCCTTCGACGTGCGGGAAGGGGAGATACTGGGCATCGCCGGCCTCGTCGGCTCGGGCCGCTCGAACGTCGCCGAGACGATTTTCGGGGTCACGCCCGCGACCTCGGGCACGATCGAGATCAGGGGCGAGCCGATGCGCATCGATACGCCCAACATGGCGATCCGCCACGGCATGGCCTTCATAACCGAGGACCGCAAGGAGACGGGCTGCCTGCTCATTCTCGATGTGCTGGAGAACATGCAGGTCGCGGTGCTGCAGGACCGCTTCACGCGCGCCGGCTTTGTGCGGGAACGCGCGGTTTCGGCCGCCTGCGAGGAGATGAGCCGCAAGCTGCGCGTCAAGACGCCGAGCCTGCAGGAGCGGGTGGAAAACCTCTCCGGCGGCAATCAGCAGAAGGTGCTGATCGGCCGCTGGCTGCTGACGCAGCCCAGGATACTCATTCTGGACGAGCCGACGCGCGGCATCGATGTCGGCGCCAAATCCGAAATCCACCGGCTGATCTCGCAACTGGCCAGGGAGGGCGTGGCGGTCATCATGATATCTTCGGAAATGCCGGAGGTGCTTGGCATGAGCGACCGCATCATGGTCATGCACGAGGGGCGCGTGACCGGCTTCCTCGACCGGGCCGAGGCGGATCAGGTCAAGGTGATGGAACTGGCCGCGCAATAGGGCGGGATCGCGGGAGGAAGGAAGACCATGACAACCACCGGAGAAACGACCGCCAAGACGCATCCGCTGAACGCCGGCACCACCCGCCGGCGCCGGCTGCCTCAGGAGGTGAGCATCCTTCTGGTGCTGCTCGGCATCGCGCTGGTGTTCGAGGTGCTGGGCTGGATCTTCATCGGCCAGAGCTTCCTCGCCAATCCGCAGCGCCTGACGATCATGATCCTGCAGGTGTCGGTGATCGGCATCATCGCGGTCGGCGTCACGCAGGTCATCATCACCGGCGGCATCGACCTGTCTTCAGGGTCCGTGGTCGGCATGACGGCCATGATCGCGGCGAGCTTCGCCCAGTCCTCGACATGGGCGCGCGCGCTCTATCCTTCGCTCACCGACCTGCCGGCCATCGTGCCGATCGGCGTCGGCCTCGCCATCGGGCTTCTGGCCGGCATTATCAACGGCTCGCTCATCGCCTATACGAAGATACCGCCCTTCATCGCCACGCTCGGCATGATGGTTTCGGCGCGCGGCGTTTCCAAATGGTACACCAAGGGCCAGCCGGTCTCGGGCCTGACCGACCAGTTCACCTTCATCGGCACGGGCATATGGCCGGTGGTGGTGTTCCTGCTGGTGGCGCTGATCTTCCACATCGCGCTGCGCTACACGCGCTACGGCAAGTTCACCTATGCCATCGGCGCGAATGTGCAGGCGGCGCGCGTCTCGGGCATCAATGTCGAGCATCATCTCATCAAGGTCTATGCCATCGCCGGCCTTCTGGCGGGGCTCGCCGGCATCGTGACGGCGGCGCGCGCCCAGACCGCGCAGGCCGGCATGGGCGTGATGTACGAGCTCGACGCCATCGCGGCGGCGGTCATCGGCGGCACGTCGCTGACGGGCGGGGTGGGGCGCATCGCCGGCACCGTCATCGGCACCATCATCCTGGGCGTCATGACGTCCGGCTTCACCTTCCTGCGCATCGACGCCTACTATCAGGAGATCGTCAAAGGCATCATCATCGTCGCGGCCGTGGTGGTCGACGTCTACCGCCACAAGAAGCGCAAGGCATAGTGCGTCATCAAATCCTGATGGCCCGCCGCTATGGCGGGCCACACCGTTTCAACATCTCCGCCGGGCCAGATCGGCCGGCATTTCCACGAGGACTGACATGACTGTTCGTTTTGGCCTGCTCGGCGCCGGCCGCATCGGCAAGGTTCACGCAAAGGCCGTTGCCTCCAATCCCAAGGCCAGGCTGGTTGCCGTGGCCGACGCCATGGAAAGCGCGGCGCGCGACCTTGCGGCGACCTATGGCGCCGAGGCACGCGGCATCGACGAAATCGAGAAGGCAGCCGACATCGATGCCGTCATCATCTGCACGCCGACCGACACCCATGCCGACCTGATCGAGCGCTTTGCGCGCGCGGGCAAGGCGATCTTCTGCGAGAAGCCCATCGACCTTGACGTGAGCCGCGTGAAGGACTGCCTGGCCGTGGTGGAAGAGACAGGCGCGACGCTGATGGTCGGCTTCAACCGCCGCTTCGATCCGCATTTCGCGGCCGTGCGCAAGGCGATCGACGACGGCGCCATCGGGGCGGTGGAGATGGTGACGATCACCTCGCGCGACCCCGGCGCGCCGCCGGTGGACTATATCAAGCGTTCCGGCGGGATCTTCCGCGACATGACCATCCACGATTTCGACATGGCGCGCTTCCTGCTCGGCGAGGATCCGGTTTCCGTCAGCGCCCATGCCTCGGTGCTGGTCGACAAGGCGATCGGCGAGGCGGGCGACTTCGACAGCGTCAGCGTCATCCTCGCAACCGCGTCCGGCAAGCAGTGCGTGATCTCCAATTCGCGCCGCGCCACCTATGGATACGATCAGCGCATCGAGGTGCATGGCTCGAAGGGCATGGTGGCGGCGGAAAACCAGCGGCCCGTTTCCATCGAGATGGCCAATGCCTCGGGCTATACGCGCCCGCCGCTGCACGACTTCTTCATGACCCGTTACACGGAAGCCTACGCCAACGAGATCGCTTCCTTCATCGAGGCGATGAGCAATGGCGGCAAGGCGGCGCCCAGCGGTCGCGACGGCCTGATCGCGCTGATGCTGGCCGATGCAGCACTTCAATCGGCGAAGGAAGGCCGGGCCGTGCGCATCGCGCCGGTCGCCTGAGGGGAGGCTCGCGATGATCGACATGAACAGCCGCAACGGACAAACCCGTGCCATCGTCACCGGCGGCGCGCAGGGCATCGGCCTGGCAATCGCAAAGCAACTCGCGGCGGAAGGCTGCAAGGCGCTCGCCCTCGTCGGCCGCTCGGCGGAGAAGGGCGCCAGGGCGGTGGCGGAACTCGAGAAGCTTGGTGCCGAGGCGCTGTTCATCAGCGCCGACCTGGCGGACCCGGCCGCCTGCCTTTCGGCGGTCGAGGCGGCGCTGAAGCGCTTCGGCACCATCAACGGCCTCGTCAATGCTGCGGCATCCTCGGCGCGCGGCTCGCTGGTCGACACCACGCCCGAACTGTTCGACCATTTGTTCGACACCAATGTGCGCGGACCGTTTTTCATGATGCAGGGCGTGGTGCGCCATCTTCTGGATCAGAAGAAACCCGGCGCGATCGTCAACATATTGTCGATGTCGGCGCATGCCGGGCAGTCGTTCCTGACGCCGTATTCGTCGAGCAAGGGCGCGCTCGCCGTGCTCACCAAGAATGTCGCCAACGCCTATCGCTCCAACCACATCCGCTGCAATGCGGTGCTGCCGGGCTGGATGGACACGCCCGGCGAGGCACTGGTGCAGGCGAAATTCCACGACGCGCCGGCCGACTGGCTGGAAAAGGCCGAGGCCGCGCAGCCCATGGGGCAACTGGTGAAGACCGACCAGCTCGCCGCGCTGGTGAGCTACATGCTCAGCCCGCAATCCGGCGTCATGACCGGCTCGCTGGTGGATTATGACCAGAATATCGCCGGGGTGATCGGGGAGTAGAGGTGCCGATGTGGGAGGTGGAGGATTTCTCTCCGTCGCCATCTCTTTCCGCTCCTGGATGGAGGCATCGCAAGCTCGACGATTGGCTCTTCCGCGCCCGCAAGAAGGGAGAGCAATCGCGTGTGAAGTCGACCCCCACTCCGGTTTGCTTCGCGCGCCACCTCTCCCCCGATCGACGGGGGAGAGGAAATGCCGGCCGCGTGCTCGGCTCCCTTCCTCTCCCCTTTTGAGGGGGAGAGGTGGCGCGCGTAGCGCGACGGAGTGGGGGTCGGGCGCGCAATATCCGATTGCCCCTTGCTCAACAGGGCAGGGACTATCTCAAACGCAATTGCCTGCGCTTGCGGGAGAGAGGTGCCGGGGGACGAAGAGGGTTCGCAATGACTGAGATTGCCTACCGCACCGCCACCCATCGCCGTTCCTGATGCGAGCGGGCCATGGCGTGCACCGTGCGTTCGATCTCCAGCCCGTCACCGAACTCGATCAGGTTGGCCGGCCCGCCTTCGATGCGACGGATCAGTTCGCGGCATTCGACCGTCTTCAAATCGTTGAAGCCGAGCCCGTGTCCCGGCGCAGGCACGAACCGGTCATAGGGATGGTGCTGCGGCCCGATGAGCACGGTGCGAAAGCCCTGGTCCGTCGGCCGGTCCGACGTCTGGTAAAGCCGGAATTCGTTGAAACGCTCCTGATCGAACAGGATCGAGCCTTTCGAGCCGAAGATCTGCAGCGCGATGCGGCCCTTGCGGCCCCAGGCCGAGCGGTTGGCCAGCAGCGTGCCGGTGAAGCCCGCCTCCAGCTCAAGCAGCGCGCTGGCGATGTCGTAGGTCTCCACCGCGCGGCGGCCGCCCTCGGGCAAGGCGCGGTCGGCATAGGGCTTGGCCATGTCGCACATCACCCGGGCCACGCGCCCGAACAGCGCATGCACCAGCGACAGCGGATGCACGGCGAAATCGTCGAGCGCGCCGTAACCGGAGGTCGCCGCATGCTTCCAGTTGAACGGCGCATCCGGATCGGCCATGAAGTCCTCGTCCATTTCCAGGCGCATGTGGTTCACGCGCCCGATGGCCCCTTCCGCGAGCAGGGACTCGATATGCCGGATCGCCGGGCTTTGAATGTAGTTGTAGCCGAGCGCGGCGACCTTGCCGGACCGGCGCGCGGCCGCCAGCATGGCTTCGGCATCGGCGAAGCCGGGCGCCATCGGCTTTTCGCACCATACATGCTTGCCCGCGTCCAATGCGGCAATCGCCATTTCCGGGTGGAACTGGTTGGGCGCGGTGACGGACACGACATAGACCTCCGGGTCCGCGATCACGGCGCGCCAGTCGCCCGAGGCGCGCGCGAAGCCGAGTTCGGTCGCGCGGCGCTCGGCCAGCCCGGCATTGGCTTCGCCAAGATGGACGAGCCGTATCGGCGGCGTGTCGCCGAAAACCGGCCCCACCGCATTCCACGCCAGCGCGTGGCACTTGCCCATGAATCCCGTTCCGATCAAGCCGACGCCGATCATCTCATTCCCCTCCCGGATTTCCATTTTCGAATGATCTAGTCTACTGATTGTCATAATGGAACATACATATCATTTTTGCGGCGGCGCGAATTCACGTTGCGCGCTGCCCGCGGCTCTCGCAGAGTGCGCTCCATGAACAGCATTGCATCGCTCCCCCAGGATTTCGAAACCCTCCGCAGCATGGTGCTGGAGAAGTGGCCGGACCTGCCCAAGCGCATCGCGCAGGTGGCCGCCTATTCGCTCGACAATCCCGACGAGATCGCCTTCGGTACGGCCGCCAGCGTGGCGGCTTCGGCGGGCGTGCAGCCCTCCACGCTCATCCGCTTCGCGCAGCATCTCGGTTTCGACGGCTTCACCAGCCTGCAGCAGGTGTTTCGCGAGCGGCTGCGCGAGCGCACCACCACCTATGAGGAACGGCTGAATGCGCTGCGCGAGGAGGCGGCCGGAGGCAGCCAGGGCAGGGCGGTGCTGGACGGTTTCGTCACGGCGGCCAGCAAATCGCTGGAAATCATGTCGCGGTCGCTGGACAGCGAACTGATCGACAGGGCTGTCGGCATCCTCGCTCCGGTGGAGACCGTCTATATCCTCGCGCGGCGGCGCTCCTATCCGGTGGCGACCTACATCGCCTATGCCATGGGCAAGCTGCGCATCCGCAACACGCTGATCGAATCGGTCGCCGGGCTGGACCCCGAAATCCTGTCTTTCGCCACGCCCCGCGATGCGGTCGTGGCCATCAGCTTCTCGCCCTATTCCTCGACCACGGTGGAAAGCGCGCGCACGCTGGCCGATCATGGCGTGCCGGTCGTGGCTATCACCGACAGCGCGTTTTCGCCGCTCGCGCAGTCGGCCAGGGTCTGGTTCGAGGTGGCGGAGGCGGATTTCGCCGGCTTCCGCTCGCTTTCGGCCACGATGGCGCTTTCCATGGCGCTGACGGTGGCCGTGGCCGAGCGCCGCCGCGAGGCTGTTTAAGAACGAGTATTCCATATTGACTGAAAAATGGAATTAATATTTCATTGTATGGGGTGATGCCCGGCCGCCGGGCGACGCCATGCATCACGCATCAGGGAGGAGATCATGGCCGATCCAAGCGATGTCGGGGCCGCAGGGCTCGATGTCATCACCATCGGCCGCGTTTCGATCGATCTCTACGGCCAGCAGATCGGTTCGCGGCTGGAGGACGTCACCTCTTTCGCCAGGTCGGTGGGCGGCTGCCCGGCCAATATCGCCATCGGCACGGCGCGGCTCGGCCTGAAGTCGGCGCTGCTCAGCCGCGTGGGCGACGAGCAGTTCGGCCGCTATGTGCGCGAGCAGATGCAGCGCGAGGGCGTCTCGGTCGCCGGGCTGAAGACCGATCCCGCGCGGCTGACCGCGCTGGCGATCCTGTCGGTCGAGAACGACAGGAAGTTTCCGCTGCTGTTCTACCGCGAGAACTGCGCCGACATGGCGCTGAGCGAGCAGGATATAGACGAGGCTTTCATCGCGTCCGCGCGGGCGCTGGTGGTCACCGGCACGCATTTCTCGCGGCCCAACACCGATGCCGCGCAGCGCAAGGCCATGCGGCTCATGCGGCAGGCGGGCGGCAAGGTGGTGCTGGACATCGACTACAGGCCGAACCTGTGGGGACTGGCCGGCCATTCCGAGGGCGAGAGCCGCTACATCGCGTCGAGCGCCGTGTCGGAGCGGATGAAATCCGTCCTGCCGGAATGCGATCTCATCGTGGGCACGGAAGAGGAAATACTGATCGCCTCGGGCGAGAGCGACCTGCTGCCGGCGCTGCGCGCGATCCGCGCGCTGTCGGCCGCCACCATCGTGCTCAAGCGCGGGCCGATGGGCTGTATCGTCTATGACGGGCCGATCTCCGACGACCTCGAAGCCGGCATCGTCGGCAAGGGTTTTCCCATCGAGGTCTATAATGTGCTGGGTGCGGGCGATGCCTTCATGTCCGGCCTGCTGCGCGGCTGGCTGGGCGGCGAGGACTGGCGGACGAGCGCCACCTGGGCCAATGCCTGCGGCGCCTTCGCCGTGTCGCGGCTGCTGTGCTCGCCGGAAATCCCGACTTTCGAGGAACTGCAGTATTTCCTGGCGCATGGCAGCGGCGAGCGCGCGCTGCGCAAGGACGAGGCGATCAACCATATCCATTGGGCGACGACGCGGCGGCGCGAGATTGCCTCGCTCACCGCGCTGGCGGTCGACCATCGCGTGCAACTGGAGGACCTGGCGGAGCGGCTGGGCGCCGACCCGGCGCGCATCGGCGCGTTCAAGCGGCTGGCGGTGCGGGCGGCGGCGCGCGTGGCCGGCGGTCGCGACGGCTTCGGCATGCTGATCGACGAGAAGCACGGGCGCGAGGCGATGTTCGATTTCGCGGAAGGCAACTTCGCCTGGCTCGGCAGGCCGGTGGAACTGCCGGGCTCGCGGCCGCTGCGCTTCGAGTTCGGCCAGGACATCGGCTCGCAGCTCGTGGACTGGCCGGTCGATCACTGCATCAAGTGCCTCTGCTTCTATCACCCGGACGATCCGGCCGATTTGAAGCGGGAACAGCAGCAGACGCTGCTGCGGCTGTTCCAGGCGGCGCGCAAGGTCGGCCGCGAACTGCTGGTCGAGATCATCGCCGGCAAGCATGGCAGGCTCGCCGACGACACGGTGTCGCGCGCCATGCAGGAGCTTTATGATCTCGGCATCAAGCCGGACTGGTGGAAGCTGGAGCCGCAGGCTTCGGGCACGGCATGGCGCAACATAGAGGCGGTGATTGCGCGGAACGACCCGTGGTGCCGGGGCGTGGTGCTTTTGGGGCTCGACGCGCCCGCGGAGGAGCTGGAGAGGGCCTTCGCGGCCTGCGCCGGAGCCTCCGTGGTCAAGGGCTTTGCCGTCGGTCGCACGGTGTTCATGAACGCGGCGGAAAACTGGCTTGCCGGGAAAATGTCGGACGAGGATGCCGTGGCCGACATGGCCGCGCGCTTCGAGCGGCTGACGCGGGCCTGGCAGGCGGCGCGCGGGCGCAAGGCGGCCTGAGGGCGGCCGGCAGGGAGGGAAAGATGAGCAAGACGATCCGCCTGACCATGGCGCAGGCGCTGACGCGGTTCCTGGCCAGCCAGATGACCGAGATCGACGGCCGCAGGCTTCCGCTGTTCGGCGGCGTCTGGGCGATCTTCGGCCACGGCAATGTCGCGGGACTGGGCGAGGCGCTCTACCAGCATCGCGGGGATTTGCCGACCTTCCGCGCCCACAACGAGCAGGCCATGGCGCATGCGGCAATCGCCTATGCCAAGGCGAATTTTCGCCGCCGCATGATGGCCGTCACATCGTCCATCGGGCCGGGCGCGACGAACATGGTCACGGCCTGCGCGCTGGCGCATGTCAACCGCCTGCCGCTTCTGCTTCTGCCCGGCGACGTGTTCGCCAACCGCGTTCCCGACCCGGTGCTCCAGCAGGTCGAGGATTTCGGCGACGGAACGGTCTCGGCCAACGACTGTTTCCGGCCCGTCTCGCGCTATTTCGACCGCATCACGCGGGCGGAGCAGATCATTCCCGCGCTGGCGCGGGCCATGCAGGTGCTGACCGATCCTGCCGAATGCGGGCCGGTGACGCTTTCGCTCTGCCAGGACGTGCAGGCCGAAGCCTATGATTATCCCGAGGGCTTTTTCGAGCAACGCGTCTGGCTGCCGCGCCGTCAGCGTCCGGATCGGGGCGAACTGGAAGCGGCCGCCGCCGCGCTGAAAGCCGCGCGCAAGCCGCTGATCGTGGCGGGCGGCGGTGTGCTCTATTCCGGTGCCTCGGGCGAGCTCGCGAAATTTTCCGAAGCGACCGGCATTCCCGTCTGCGAGACGCAGGGCGGCAAGTCGTCATTGCCGGATGCCCATCCGCTCAACATGGCGGCGGTCGGCGTCACGGGCACGTCCGCCGCCAACCGGCTGGCTGAGGAGGCGGATGTGATCCTCGCGGTCGGCACGCGCCTGCAGGATTTCACCACCGGCTCGTGGGCGCTGTTCCGCAATCCTGAAAAGACGATCATCGGGCTCAATGTGCAGCCCTTCGACGCCGGCAAGCATCGCGCGCTGCCGCTGGTGGCGGATGCGGGCGAGGGGCTGGCGGAACTCGCCGCCGCACTTGGCGGCTACCGCGCGCCGGCTTCGTGGACCGGGAGCGCCGGGACCGGCAAGGCGGAATGGCAGGCGGCGGCCGCCAAGGCGACCGCAGCGACCAATGCGGCGCTACCCTCGGACGCGCAGGTGATCGGCGCGGTGCAGCGCGCCATGGGCTCCGGCGTCACCGTGCTGCATGCCGCCGGCGGCCTGCCGGGCGAGATGCACAAGCTCTGGCAGGCCGGCGCGCCGGGTTCCTATCATGCCGAATACGGCTATTCCTGCATGGGCTACGAGATCGCCGGCGGGCTCGGCGTGAAGATGGCGAAGCCCGGGCAGGAGGTCGTCGTCATGGTCGGCGACGGCTCCTACCTGATGCTCAATTCAGAGATCGCCACCTCGGTGATGCTGGGCCTGAAGCTCACCATCGTGCTGCTCGACAATCGCGGCTTCGGCTGCATCAACCGGCTGCAAATGGGCACCGGCGGCGCCAGCTTCAACAATCTGCTGAAGGATGCGCGGCACGAGCTTCTGCCGGACATCGACTTCGCCGCCCACGCCGCAAGCCTTGGCGCCATCGCCGAGCGCGCGGCGTCGATCGCGGAACTGGAAGCGGCGCTGGAGCGCGCGAAGAATGCGCCGCGAACGACGGTGGTGGTGATCGAAACGGACCCGCTGATCTCCACCGAGGCCGGCGGCCACTGGTGGGACGTGGCGGTGCCCGAGGTCAGCCCGCGCAAGGAGGTGAATGCCGCGCGCGAGGCATATGAGCGGATGCGGCGGACGCAGAGCGTGGGCGGTTGAGGGCGATGCAGGGTGTGGTTGGTTTGCCGCGCAGCAATCGCATATGGCGCGCTGACCCCCACTCCGCCTCCCCCGGAACAAGTCCGGGGGGTCGGCACCTCTCTCCCTCAAAAGGGAGAGGAAGGGAGCCAGGCTTGCCAACGCTGTTTCCTCTCCCCCGGGCAGGGGGAGAGGTGGCCCGAAGGGCCGGAGTGGGGGTGATTTTGCCAAGATCAGTCCGACCACATTCGTGAACTGGAAATACCCGGAATTTCCGAAACTGGAGCAATGACGTGAAGGCCAAACTGGGCATGTCCCCCATCGCATGGTGGAACGACGATCTCGAGGAACTGAGCGACGATGTATCGCTGGAGGAATGCCTGCGGCAGTCGCGCTCGGCGGGTTTCACCGGCATGGAAATGGGGCGGCGCTTTCCAGGCGATCCTACCGTCATGCTGCCGATCCTGCGCGCGGCCGATGTGACGCTGTGCGGCGGCTGGTTCTCCGGCACTCTGGTCAATGAGGACATCGGCGTAAACAAGGACCGCATCCAGCCGATGATCGAGCTGTTCAAGGCGGTGGACGCGCCCTGCATCGTCTATGGCGAGGTCGGCCGCTCCATCCAGGGCGACCGCTCGAAGCCGCTGGCGACCAAGCCGAAGCTCTCCGACGACGAGATGAAGGCCTATGCGCGCAAGGTGACGGAATTCGGCGAATGGTGTGCGGAGCAGGGCATGCCGCTTTCCTATCATCATCACATGGCGGCGGTCGTCGAGACCGAGCCGGAGCTGGACGCCTTCATGCGCAATTCCGGCGAGGGCATCCCGCTGCTGCTCGATGCCGGCCATCTGGCCTTTGCCGGCGGCGACGTGCTGCGCGCCATCGACAACCATCACGCCCGCATCAACCATGTGCATGTGAAGGATATCCGCAGAAGCGTGGTCGATGGGCTCGATCGCGCGCGGCAGTCTTTCCTCGATGCGGTGGCGCTTGGCGCCTTCACGGTTCCGGGCGATGGCTCGCTTGACTTCTGCGCGATCGTGCAGCGGCTTGCCGGCCATGGCTATGAGGGCTGGTTCGTGGTCGAGGCCGAGCAGGACCCGAAGAAGAACCCGCCACTGAAGATGGCGCAGGTCGGCTACAAGCAACTGATGCGGGTGATGACGGATGCCGGCTATACGGTCGAGACGCAGGGTTTTCCCGAGACCGCTTGATCGCAGATCGGAAACCCTTGATGGTGTCGGCTGGATTCCAGCCGGGGTCGAACTGATTTGATCAAGGACAACGAGCACCCGTTTTTTCGGCCGCTGTGGCGGCGCGTCGTCGTGCTGGCCGTCTGCCTTGCCTGGGCGGTTGTCGAATTCGTCAGCGGCTCGACGGGATGGGGGCTGGTCGCGCTGGCCTTCGGTGCCTATGCGGTCTGGCAGCTTTTCATCCGCTATGCGCCGCAGGAACCCGCCAAGGAGGAATGACACAATGTCGAAGCTTCAGGTCAAACCGAGCGGCGAGAACGGCCGCGTCATCCATGTCACGCCCGAGAGCGCGGGATGGACCTATGTCGGCTTCGACCTGCACCGGCTGCAACCGGGCGAGACGGTGGCCGACAACAGCGGGCCGCGCGAGGTCTGCCTGGTCTTCGTTTCCGGCAAGGGCGAGGTGCATGCCGGCGGCAAGGATCTCGGCCTGCTCGGCGAGCGCATGTCGCCTTTCGAGGGCAAGCCGTGGTCGGTCTACCTGCCGGCCGGCACGGAATGGTCGGTGGAGGCGGGCACGGATGTGGAGCTCGCCGTCTGCTCGGCACCGAGCCTCGGCGGCGGCTTGCCGGTCCGGGTCATCAAGCCGGACGATCTCGGCCAGGAAGTGCGCGGCAAGGGCACCAACACACGCTACGTCACCAATATCCTGCCCGAAACGGAGGCGGCGGATTCGCTGCTGGTGGTGGAGGTCATCACGCCGGGCGGACATACATCGAGCTATCCGCCGCACAAGCATGACGCGGACAACCTGCCGGCCGAATCGCTGCTGGAGGAAACCTATTACCATCGCCTCAACCCGCCGCAGGGCTTTGCCTTCCAGCGCGTCTACACGGACGACCGTTCGCTGGACGAGGTGATGGCGGTGGAGGACGGCGATGTCGTGCTGGTGCCCAGGGGGTATCACCCCTGCGCCGCCTGCCATGGCTATGATCTCTATTATCTCAACGTCATGGCTGGCCCGAAGCGCACGTGGAAGTTCCACAATGCGCCCGAGCACGAATGGCTGCTGAAAGCGTAAGCTTGGGAGAGATCAGAGCTTGAGCTTGTAGCCGAGGTGACTGGCCTCGAAGCCGAGCCGCTCATAGAAGCGGTGGGCGTCGAGCCGGTCGCGGTCGGTGGTGAGTTGCACGAGGACGCAGCCGCGCGCGCGACATTCTTCTATCGCCCATTCGAACATTTTTTGGCCGATGCCCTCGCTGCGATGGCCGGAAGCCACGCGGACGGCCTCGATCTGGCCGCGCAGCGCGCCCTTGCGCGACAGCCCGGCGATGAAGGTGAGTTGCAGCGTGCCGACGATTTCGTCGCCCTCTGTGGCGACCGCCAGATACTGGTTGGGATCGGAATCGATTGCCTTGAAGGCTTTCAGGTAGCCTTCGGCGAGGGGAAGGCTGGTGTCCTCGCGCAGCTTGCCGAGCTCGTCGTCGGCAAGCATGGCGATGATCGCGGGAAGGTCGGCCTCACGGGCGCGGCGAAAAACGATTCCATTCATGACGCCAACTTATCCGGCCGGCGGTATGACGCAATGCCGGGACAAGCGGCTTCCTGGGGATGGTTTACCGTGATGGATCGAAGCGGCCGGTTTTCCTTTGATTGGCGGCATCCGCACACGCTAGATGCGTGTAGCTTCTGTCGGTTTGCCGACCGACGGCCATGTGATGACAGGTGAGAGCGGGAGCGGCGATCCATGAAAATCGCGATCTATGTGGCGATTGCCGAGAACGGCGTGATCGGGCGCGACGGCGGTCTGCCGTGGCGGCTTTCCACCGATCTCAAGCGCTTCAAGTCGGACACGATGGGCAAGCCCATCGTCATGGGTCGCAAGACATGGGAGAGCTTTCCGCGCCGGCCGCTGCCGGGTCGGCTCAACATAGTCGTGACGCGCGACAAGGCCTATCGCGCCGAGGGCGCGGAAGTCGTCGGGTCGCTGCAGGATGCCATCGCGCTTGCCGCCGCGCGGGCGCGGCTCATGCCGGAGGCGGACGAGATCTGCATCGTCGGCGGCGCGGAAATCTACCGGCAGGCATTGCCGCTGGCCGACCGGCTGCATGTCACGCATGTGCTGGCGACGGTGGATGGCGACACGGTTTTCCCGGAGATCGATCCGGATGTCTGGCGGATCGTCAGCGCGCTCGACGTGCCCGCGGGCGAAAAGGACAGCCATGCGACACGCTACACAGTTTACGAAAGACGTGCCGATGTGCATTGAAATAGAGGAAGGCAGCGCCGGGAACGTCGTTTCGTAACCAAAACGACCGGTGCGTCAGGTGGCTGCGTTGAAAGCGGATCATGGCATCCCTATAGATGGAAGGCACGAGAGGTAGCTTCTGCCGTCACGCGCGGAAGATTTTGAACCGAAAGGACATTCATGCCCTGGAACAATCAGAGCGGTGGCGGCGGCGGCCCTTGGGGGGGCGGCGGCAATAGCGGAGGACCATGGGGGCAGGGGCCCCGGGGCCCTGGCGGGCCGCAAGGCACGCCCCCGGATCTGGAGGACATCATCCGCCGGGGCCAGGACAGGCTGAAGAATGTGCTTCCCGGTGGCGGTGGCGGCAGCCCGGTCCTGATCGGCCTCATCGTGCTGGCGCTGGCGATCTTCTGGGCCTTCCAGGCCGTCTATACGGTGCAGCCGGACGAAATGGCCGTGGAGCTGCGCTTCGGCAAGCCGAAGGACGAGCTGTCCGGTCCCGGCCTGCATTTCCACTGGTGGCCGATCGAAACCGTGGAGAAGGTGACCACGGCTGAAAAGCTCATCAACATCGGCGGCGGCACCGATCGCTCCAATTCCGGCCTGATGCTCTCCGGCGACCAGAACATCGTCAACGTTCAGTTCTCGGTGGCCTACCAGGTTTCCGATCCCAAGGCCTATCTCTTCAACGTCTCGGACCCCGATGGCATGCTGCGCCAGGTTTCCGAAAGCGCCATGCGCGAAGTGGTCGGTCGCCGTCCGGCACAGGACATCTTCCGCGACGATCGCCAGGGCATCGCCGATGGCGTGCGCAACATCGTCCAGTCGACGCTCGACGGCTATGGCGCGGGCCTGACCGTCAATGCCGTGTCGATCGAGGATGCCGCGCCGCCGCGCGAGGTGGCCGATGCGTTCGACGAGGTGCAGCGCGCCGAGCAGGACGAGGACCGCTTCGTCGAGGAGGCCAACCAGTACTCCAACCAGAAACTCGGCCAGGCACGCGGCCAGGCGGCGCAGATTCGTGAAGATGCGGCTGCCTACAAGAACCGTGTGACGCAGGAAGCCGAGGGTGAGGCCCAGCGCTTCATCTCGGTCTACAACGAGTATGTGAAGGCGCCGGAAGTGACGCGCCAGCGTCTCTATCTCGAAACCATGGAGTCGCTGCTGAAGGGCACGAACAAGGTCATCGTCGACGAGAGCAACGGGCAGGGCGTCATTCCCTATCTGCCGCTGCCTGAACTTCAGAAACGCACGCCGTCCGCGGCTCCTGCCGAAGGAGGCAAGTGATGTCCAATCGTCTCCCCATCATCGGCGTCATCGTCGCGATCATCCTGGTGCTGCTCTATTCCTCGGTCTATGTCGTGAACGCCCGCCAGCAGGCGATCGTCATGCGCTTCGGCCAGATCGTGAGCGTCAAGAGCGAGCCCGGCATCTATTTCAAGCTGCCGTTCTCCATGTTTGACGCGGACACCGTGCAGTTCGTCGACGACCGCATCCTGCGCTTCGATCTCGATGACATCCGCGTGCAGGTCTCGGGCGGCAAGTTCTATGAGGTCGATGCCTTCGTGGCATACCGCATCAAGGACCCGCGCGTGTTCCGTCAGGCCGTGTCGGGCAGCGTGCAGCTTGCCGAGCAGCGCCTGAAGACCCGTCTCGACGCGGCGTTGCGCCGGGTCTACGGCGTGCGCGGATTCGAGGCGGCTCTCTCGGAAGAGCGTGCGTCGATGATGCGCGATGTGCGCGACCAGCTTCGCCCCGACGCCAACTCGCTTGGCCTCGAGATCGAGGACGTGCGCATCCGCCGTACGGACCTGACCGCCGAGGTCTCGCAGCAGACCTACGATCGCATGAAGGCCGAGCGTCTGGCCGAAGCCGAGAGGCTGAGGGCGCGCGGCCGCGAGGCGGCACAGCGCATCCGCGCACGTGCCGACCGCGAGGTCGTCGAGACCGTCGCCGAAGCGCAGAAGGAATCGGAGATCCTGCGCGGTGAGGGCGATGCCGCCCGAAGCGCCACCTTCGCCGATGCATTCCAGCGCGACCCGGCATTCTTCGAGTTCTATCGCTCGCTGAATGCCTACAGCTCGGCGATCAACAACGCCGACACCACCATGGTGCTGTCGCCGGATTCGGAGTTCTTCCGCTTCTTCCGCAATCCTTCGGGCACGATGCCGGGTGCGGCGGCCACACAACCGGCGCCGGCCGCCAAGCCGGCTCCGCAACAGCCCGCCGCCGGCGCGAACCCGTAAAGCGCGCCGGTGTCCGACCTGATCGTCGCCATAGGTCTGGTGCTCGTTATCGAGGGCCTGATCTATGGCGGCTTTCCAAATCTTGCCAGGAGACTGGCGGCCGAAGTCCTGTCGCTGCCTGAAAATGCGCTGCGCGTGGCGGGGCTGGCTTCGATAGCCGTGGGCGTCGGGCTGGTCTGGCTGGCGCGCGGATAGGCGGTCTCCCGGCGTCGGGCCAGTTTCCTCCGCATGCCGGCAACGCGGCGGGTTGTTTGAATTTATTGCCCGGCATCACCCACAAGCCGGTATGCAAAGCCGCAAACACGCCTTATTTCTTACGAACATGGAGCCGCGCCCGTCGGGTTGCCGTGCCTGTTTTCGTGTCTGACCTGGAGACATCCTGCCTATGACAGCCAAATTCACCCTGCCACGACTGAGCAAGAGCCTTGCCGCCACCGGTGCGGCGCTTCTGGCCGGTGCGATGGCGCTGCCGTATGCCGCCGCCCCGGCGATGGCCCAGCAGACGCAGGCCCAGCCGAAGCCGCTGATGCAGCCGCAAGGACCGGCTTCGGTCGCCGATCTCGCCGAGGGTCTGCTCGGCGCCGTGGTCAACGTCTCCACGTCGCAGACCATCAAGGGGGGCGAGGGTCCGGGCGCGGTGCCGATGCCGCAGCTTCCGGAAGGATCGCCCTTCCAGGATTTCTTCGACGATTTCTTCAAGAACCGCCGCGGCGACAAGGACGGCGGCGGCACGCCGCAGAAGGTTCAGTCGCTCGGCTCCGGCTTCGTGGTCGATGCCGAGAAGGGCATCATCGTCACCAACAACCACGTGATCGCGGATGCCGACGAGATCGAGGTCAACTTCTCCGACGGCACCAAGCTCAAGGCGACGCTGGCCGGCACCGACACCAAGACAGACATCGCCGTGCTGAAGGTCGATCCCAAGGCGAAAAAGCTGACGGCGGTGAAGTTCGGCGATTCCAACAAGCTGCGCATCGGCGACTGGGTGATGGCTGTCGGCAATCCGTTCGGGCTGGGCGGCACGGTCACGCTGGGCATCGTCTCGGCGCGCAATCGCGACATCAATTCCGGCCCCTACGATGACTTCATCCAGACCGACGCGGCCATCAACCGGGGCAATTCCGGCGGTCCGCTGTTCAACATGGAAGGCGAGGTCGTGGGCATCAACACCGCGATCATCTCGCCCTCGGGCGGGTCGATCGGCATCGGTTTCTCCATTCCCTCCGAGCTTGCGGCGGGCGTGGTGGAGCAGCTTTCCGAATATGGCGAGACGCGGCGCGGCTGGCTCGGCGTGCGCATCCAGCCGGTCACCGACGAGATCGCCGAAAGCCTCGGCATGAAGAGCGCGAAGGGCGCGCTGGTGGCCGGCGTCACCAAGGGCGGCCCGGTCGATAACGGCTCGATCCAGCCGGGCGACGTCATCCTCAAGTTCGACGGCAAGGACGTGCACGAGATGCGCGACCTGCCGCGCGTCGTCGCCGAAAGCCCGGTTGGCAAGGATGTCGACGTGGTGCTGGTGCGCAAGGGCGTGGAGCAGACCGTCAAGGTGAAGCTCGGCCGCCTCGAGGATGGCGAGAAGCTTGAAAAGGGCGACAGCGGCAAGCAGACGCAGGACAGCGACAAGTCCGCCGCGGAGACCGCTTCGGTCCTCGGCATGACGGTCGGCGCGCTGGATGACGCCACCCGCGAGAAGTTCGGCATCGGCGCCGAGGTTTCCGGCGTGGTCATCACCGGTGTCGAGCCCAGGTCGCCGGCCGCCGAGCGCGGTGTCTCGGCGGGCGACGTCATCACCGAGATCGCGCAGGAATCGGTTGCGACGCCCAAGGACGTGACCGACAAGATCGCTTCGCTGAAGGAGCAGGGCCGCAAGAACGCCCTGCTCATGCTGGCCTCGAAGACGGGCGAGCTGCGCTTCGTGACCGTGCGGATAGATTGAGTCCGGAAACCGGCTCAACACATTGAATTGAAACAAAAAAGGGCGGCTAGCCAGCCGCCCTTTTCCTTGCCCGCCAATCTTCCCGGGTCATGCGGTAGAAGACGTGGCGCTTGAATTGCGGGTGCGTGTCGGGCACGCCGGGGTGGTCGAAGTCCGAGGATGGGTCGCGGCGCATGCCGAGCCGCTCCATGACGGCGGTGGAGCGGTGGTTGTTCGCCACGGCAAACGAGATGATCTCGGGCATGCCGAGCGTTTCGAAGCCGTAGTCGAGCAGGGCAGCCGCCGCCTCGGTGACGTAGCCGCGGCCCCAGAACTCCGGCGCGAGCCGCCAGCCGATCTCGATCGATCCTGCCGGCACGACGGGCCTGATCTCGGCGCCGTGCAGCCCGACGAAGCCGATGCACTGGCCCGTCTCGGCGATTTCCACCGCCGTCCAGCCATAACCCTGGCGCGAGATTTCGGCGCGCATCTCATCCATCTTGGCGTCCGCCTGCGCGCGGTCGCGGCGGAAGGGGAAGAACTCCATCACGGTTTCGTCGGAGTTGATGCGGTGGAAGAGGTCGCGGTCGCGCTCTTCCCAGTTGCGAAGGATCAGGCGTTCCGTGCGGATCGGTTTCATGTGCTGAACTCGCTCTGGCTGTAACCCTGGAGGTAGAGAAGGGCGGTGAGATCGGCGTGGTCGATGCGAACGCGCGCCTCGGCCGCCACCGTGGGCTTGGCATGCAGCGCCACGCCGGTGCCCGCCATGCGGATCATGTCGAGGTCGTTGGCGCCGTCGCCCACGGCGATCACGTCATCGGGCGTGAGGCCGAGCCGGGCGGCAATCTCGGCAAGCGCTTCGGCCTTGGCGGCGCGGCCCAGAATGGGCTCGATGACCCCGCCGGTCAGCATCCCATTCATTTCGATCAGGCGATTTGCGCGGTTTTCATGGAAGCCGAGCATGGCGGCGATGCGCGAGGTGAAAACATCGAAGCCGCCCGACACCAGCGCCGTATAGCCGCCGGCGGCGCGCATGGTGGCGACCAGCGCCCTTCCGCCCGAGGCGAGGGTGAGGCGGTTGGCGATGATGCGCTCGATGACCGCCGCGTCCAGCCCCTTCAGCAGCGCCACACGCTCGCGCAGCGCCGGCTCGAAGGCGATCTCGCCGTTCATGGAGCGCGCGGTGATGGCGGCGACATGCTGCTTGATGCCGACCTCGTCGGCGAGCTCGTCGATGCATTCCTGCTCGATCATGGTCGAATCCATGTCGGCGAGCAGGATTTTCTTCCTGCGGGTCGCGGCTTCCTGCACGGCGATGTCGATGGGCTCGGACGCAAGCGCATGACGCAACGTCGCCTCGGCTTCCCGCGCCGAAAGCCCGGCCGGCAAGTCGAGATCGGCGGCGATTTCCTGCGCCAGCCAGCGAACGGAGCTTGCGCCCACAGCCTGCGAGGCCATATTCGCGAGCGATTGCGAAAGACGGCGCTGGGCCGGATGGGAAATGAGGGTGGCGACGAGAGGCATGGGAAGTTCCGGCGGAGATGAAGGCGGCGAGCGCGTGACGAACGCAATCCTGATAGCCGGGCCGACCGCCAGCGGCAAGTCGGCACTGGCGCTCGAACTCGCGGCCGAAAAGGGGGGCGTCATCGTCAACGCCGATTCCATGCAGGTCTATGACGTGCTGGAGGTGCTGACGGCACGTCCGGGCGGCGAGGATCGTGCGCGCGCGCCGCACCATCTCTATGGCCATGTTTCGCCGACGGTCGCCTATTCGACGGGGGCCTGGCTGCGCGATGTGGCGAAGCTGTTCGAGGACGGGGCGTTCGCCGGCCGTGTGCCGATTTTCGTCGGCGGCACGGGCCTCTATTTCCGCGCGCTTTCGGAAGGCATCTCGCAGATGCCCGAGGTTCCGCCTTCTGTTCGCGCGCATTGGCGCGGGCGGTGGGCCGAGGAGGGGGCCGAGGCTCTGCACCGGGTGCTGGCCGAGCGCGATCCCGACATGGCGCGGCGCCTCAAGCCGGGCGACAGCCAGCGTATCGTGCGGGCGCTGGAGGTGCTGGATGCATCCGGCCGCTCCATCCTTGCCTGGCAGGGCGAGCGCGGCCGGCCGCTCCTCGCGCGCGGGAGCGCGCGTTTCCTGGTGATCGAGCCCGATCGCGCGGAATTGGGACGCCGCATCGACCGGCGCTTCGACCATATGCTGGAAGCCGGCGCGCTGGACGAGGTGCGCGCGCTTGCGGCCATGCGGCTGGACCCGGCGCTGCCGGCGATGAAGGCCATCGGCGTGCGCGAACTGCAGGCCGCCGATGCCGGCGAGATCGGTTTCGACGAGGCGATCTCGCGCGCGAAGATCGCCACGCGCCAATACGCCAAGCGCCAGTCGACCTGGTTCCGCAACCAGCTCGGCCCCGAATGGCAGCGGATTTCGGGGCCGGGGAAGGTGGGCTGAGCGCGGTTGTATCCGGGGATGTCCCCGCGGTCGGGTTCGATGCTCGGCTTTTGGCCGATCGGATTAACCCTCCGTAAGTCCCGGCCATGGGATAAGAAAGCACCGGCCTGAATCGGCTTTCTGGCCGGCATCTCGGCAACGGAAGATACATGCGCTTCCACCAATCAGAATCGGCGTTCTTCGTGCTTATCACCGTCATCCTGCTTGCCGGGCTGGTGACGGCGCATGCCTACAGCGTGCTCGCTGGAACCGGGCCGATGCTCTATGGATCGGGAGAAGTCGCGAGCAGCGACTATCTCGGCCGGCTGCTGTCCGTCGTCGGGGTGCTTTTGGCAACGGCATTGTTCTTCGGCATGCTGTTCATCTATCCGCAGATCCGTGGCCAGGTGAAGGAAGAGGGCAAGCTGCGGGCCATGACCGCAAAGCTCAGCGCCCGCTCCGAAACGCTGGAGCAGGCGGCCTTGACCGACGCGCTCACCGGCATGCACAACCGCCGCTACTTCGACGAGGCGCTGCGGGAATATCTCGCGGCATTCGGCCGGATCGAGAAGCCTGTCGGCCTGATGATCCTCGACCTCGACCATTTCAAGCAGGTCAACGACACGCATGGCCACGACACCGGTGACGAGGCGCTGCGGGTGGTTGCCGGTTGCCTGCGCGGGCTGACGCGCTATCACGACGTGGTGGCGCGGCTCGGCGGCGAGGAATTCGCGGTGGTGGTGCCCAATATGAGCGGCGACGGGCTGGTGCGCTTTGCCGAGCGCATCCGCAAGGCCATAGCGGCGGCGGTCATCGCTTCGGGCAATGTCCGCTTGAAGGTCACCGCCAGCGTCGGCCTTGCCGTGTGGGACGGCCAGGAGACGGCCGACGACTTTTTCCGTCGCGCCGACCAGCAGCTTTACCAGGCCAAACGGCAGGGACGAAACCGCGTCTGCGCGTGAGGGCGCATTTCCTGCGCGGCATGCGAGCGGGATAGCGGCCGGTGTCTCAGTCCGAACGCGGCCGGAGGCCGAAGGTGGTCGGCTTCAGCCCGAAGCTGACGTCGAGGTCGTCGGACACGGGTGCCGGAGCGGCCTCGACCGGGCGGCGATAGCCCGGATCGCCGGGTTGCAGCCGCGTGTCCACCGTTTCGGCGAAGGCCACGGCCTGTTGCGGGCGCGGCACGTTGCGCAGCCGCTCCACGATCCCTGCCAGATCGACGTCCGCATCGCTGCTGCTGCCGGCCTCTTCCGCGCGGCGCTTGTCGGCGCCGGGAATGAGGCGCGCCGGCAGTTTCTCGAATTTCAGGCGCATGGTGGTCGCCACGCCCTCGCCGAAGGCGATCGCCTCGCGCTGGCCCATGGAGGACAGGAATGCGAGCGTGGAGGCCGACGAATCGGCGATCGCCGAGCGGATGATCTTCTGGTCCTGATCGTTGGCGAGCCGCATGGCGAAGACGGTCGAGCACTGCGACAGGATGGTGGGGTCGAGCTCGCCGGGGCGCTGCGTGACCACGCCCAGATAGCAGCCATATTTGCGGCCTTCCTTGGCGATGCGCGACAGCGCATGCCGCGTCGGCGCGAAACCCAGCCGCGTGTCGGCGGGCATGTAGCGATGCGCTTCCTCGCACAGAAGCAGCAGCCGCAGCTTGCCCTCGCTCCAGAGCGCGAGGTCGAAGGCGAGCCGCGCCAGCACGGAACAAACCGAATTCACCACCTCGGAGGGCAGCCCCGCCATTTCGAAGCAGGTGATGGGCCGCCCACCATGCGGAATGCGGAAGATGTTGCCGATGGTCTGGTGGATCGTGTCCTCGATCAGCCGCGAATTGAACATGAAGCGATAGCGCGGGTCGGCCAGTGCCGATTCGATGCGTGTCTTGAGCGAGCGGTAGATCGGCCGCTCGTTCTTGCTTTCCAGAAGCCCCATGCGCTCGTCGAGCTGGCGGATGAGATCGGCCATGCGGTAGGGCACGGGCGTGTCGGCGGTGAGCGCGTCGCTGCCGCGCCGCAGGAAGGCGCCGGCGCCCGGATTGCGGTAGAGGTTCTTGGCCACGGGGATGATGTCGCGCAACACGTCGAGTTCCTCGGGCACCACCTCGCGTCCGCGAAACAGCACTTCGGCGAATTCCTCCAGCCGGAACAGCCAGAAGGGCAGGTCGAGCGTGGCGGTGTCGACCTTGACGCTGTGCTCGGGCAGGGCGGCGGCGAACTCGTTGTGCGGGTCGAGGATCAGCACGCGCAGGTCCGGCCGCGCTTCTATCGCCTTGCGCAGAAGCAGCGAGACGGCCGTGGATTTGCCGACGCCCGTGGTGCCCACCACCGCGAAATGGCGCGCCAGCGTGTCGTCTATGGCGATGCAGGCATTGATCGTCTCGTCCTGCGAGAGATGGCCGATGTTCACCGACCTGCGGCCGGCGAGATCGTAGACGGCCTGCAGGTCGCGCGCGCGGATGCGGTGGGCGATCGCGCCGATATGCGGATAGGCCGTGATGCCGCGATCGAACACGGGAGCCGCGCCATCGGCGCCATCGCGCACTTCGCCGACCAGCTCCACGCTGACCTCGATGGGGTTGCTGCCCTTGTCGTCCCAGACGCGGTCGGTTCTGCCGATGGCATAGACCAGGCCGACGGTGCGTGAAGCGCCGAGATTGATGGAGATCATCCGCCCCACGGTCCAGAGCCCGGCCATCGTGCCTTCGCCGCTGTCGGCAAAGGCGGCGATCGTGGCGCGGGCACCGTCGCAATGCACCACATGGCCCAGCACGCGCGCTTCCGGCTGGGCCTCGTCGCGGCGTTCCTGCGACGTGGTTTCTCCGCCGAATCTTCCCCGATCGACAAACATGCGCTAGTCCTGTCCCCCGAATTCAATTGCGCCACTCTAGTCGCGGCGGGTTAAGCGGCGATGATGCGGGATGGTGCAGAAATTCCTAAGACCCCGCTCCATGTCCGGCTGGATCGCCGGGCTCCGGGGGCAGGGCTTCCGTTTCGTAAATTTGTGCGTTGACACCCAAGCGGATCGCCCCTTAATGTCCGCGACCATGAAGATGGCACTCATTCTCGTAGGAAGGCGCGTGGGCAAGGCGGTGTAACCGCCGGGCGAAATCCTCCCATGCGCAGACACAAGGCTCCCTCGGGGGCCTTTTTTATTGGCAAAAATATCGATACGACCAGAAAACGCTGAAGCGGAAGAGACGGAACCAGACCGATGAGCAACGGACAGAACGAGGCCGGACGGCGCGAGATGACAGGCGCCGAAATGGTGGTGCAGGCGCTGAAGGACAATGGCGTCAGGCATATTTTCGGATATCCGGGTGGCTCCGTCCTTCCGATCTATGACGAGATCTTCCAGCAGGACGAGATCGAGCACATCCTGGTGCGCCATGAACAGGGCGCGGGCCACGCGGCCGAAGGCTATGCGCGGTCCACCGGCAAGGCCGGCGTCATGCTGGTGACCTCGGGGCCGGGCGCCACCAATGCGGTGACGCCGCTGCAGGACGCGCTGATGGATTCGATCCCGCTGGTCTGCATCACCGGGCAGGTGCCGACGATGCTCATCGGTTCGGACGCCTTCCAGGAATGCGACACGGTCGGCATCACGCGCCCCTGCACCAAGCACAACTGGCTGGTGAAGGACGTCAACGATCTTGCCAGGACGCTGCATGAGGCCTTCCATGTGGCCACGACCGGCCGTCCCGGCCCGGTGGTGGTCGATATCCCCAAGGATGTCCAGTTCGCCAGGGGTGTCTACACGCCGCCGCAGACCGCGCCGCGCACCAGCTATCATCCGCAGGTCCAGGGCGATCTCGAAAGCGTCAAGGAGGCCGTCGCCCTGCTGGCCGGCGCCAGGCGTCCGATCATCTATTCCGGCGGCGGTGTCATCAATTCCGGACCGGAAGCCAGCCACCTGCTGCGCGAACTGGTGGAACTGAGCGGCTTCCCCATCACCTCGACGCTGATGGGGCTGGGCGCCTATCCGGCGTCGGGCAAGAACTGGCTCGGCATGCTGGGCATGCACGGCACCTACGAAGCCAACATGGCCATGCACGACTGCGACGTGATGCTGTGCGTCGGCGCGCGCTTCGACGACCGCATCACCGGCCGTCTCGACGCCTTCTCGCCGGGTTCGAAGAAGATCCACATCGACATCGACCCGTCCTCGATCAACAAGAATGTCCGCGTCGACATTCCGATCATCGGCGATGTCGGCCATGTGCTGGAGGATCTGGTGCGGCTGTGGCGGGCGACCGTCAAGACCGACAAGAAGGCGCTCTATCCGTGGTGGGAGCAGATCGCCAAGTGGCGCGCGCGCGATTCGCTGGCGTTCAAGACGAATGACGACGTCATCATGCCACAATATGCGATCCAGCGGCTCTACGAGCTGACCAGGCACCGCGAGACCTTCATCACCACCGAGGTGGGCCAGCATCAGATGTGGGCTGCGCAGCATTTCCACTTCGACAAGCCGAACCATTGGATGACCTCGGGCGGCCTCGGCACCATGGGCTACGGCCTGCCGGCGGCGCTGGGCGTGCAGATCGCGCATCCCGACGCGCTGGTCATCGACATCGCCGGCGACGCCTCGGTGCAGATGACCATTCAGGAGATGAGCGCGGCGGTGCAGTATGAAGCGCCGATCAAGATCTTCATCCTGAACAACCAGTATATGGGCATGGTAAGGCAGTGGCAGCAGCTCCTGCACGGCAACCGCCTGTCGCACTCCTACACGGAGGCGATGCCGGACTTCGTCAAGCTCGCGGAAGCTTATGGCGGCCACGGCATCCGCTGCGACAAGCCGGCCGATCTCGATGACGCGATCAAGGAGATGATCTCGGTCAGGAAGCCGGTGCTGTTCGACTGCCGCGTGGCGAACCTCGCCAACTGCTTCCCGATGATCCCGTCCGGCAGGGCGCATAACGAGATGCTGCTGCCCGACGAGGCCACCGACGAGGCGGTCGCCAACGCCATCGACGCCAAGGGCCGCGAGCTGGTGTAAGCTGTTCCCGATCACCGCGTGGCCGGCAAAGGCCACGCGAAAACAATGAATTGAGCGACACGCTTGAGAACGAGATTCACATGAACGCACAGCTACAGGCAACCGGCTCCGCCTACTTCATCTCCAAGGAGACGCAGCGGCCGGAAATCCACACACTATCGGTTCTGGTCGACAACGAACCGGGTGTCCTTGCCCGCGTCATCGGCCTGTTTTCCGGGCGCGGCTACAATATCGAGAGCCTCACGGTTTCCGAAACCGAGCACGAAAAGCACCTGTCGCGCATCACCATCGTGACCAGCGGCACGCCGCATGTGCTGGAGCAGATCAAGCATCAGCTCGAGCGCATCGTGCCGGTGCACCGCGTGATCGACCTGACGGTGCGCGCGGCCGAACTCGGCCAGGATCGGCCGTTGGAGCGGGAACTGGCGCTGGTCAAGGTTTCGGGCACCGGCGATGCGCGCGTCGAGGCGCTGCGGCTGGCCGATGCCTTCCGCGCCAGCGTCATCGACGCCAATACCGAGCACTTCATCTTCGAGATCACCGGCAAGGTGTCGAAGATCGAGCAGTTCATCGCCATCATGAAGCCGCTGGGACTGATGGAGGTCTGCCGCACCGGCGTGGCGGCGATGAATCGCGGCCCGCAGGGCATGTAATCCGGATGAGAACGCCCACGCGTGACAGGCACGGCGCGGGCGCGGGAAGCGGCGTTCGGGCGGCCAGGCCGCCCGGCAGGTCAGAAGCCGACGTTTTCGTTGATATAGAAGGTGTTGAGCAGCGTGATGCGCGGATGCTCGATCGGCGTGTGGATCTTCGGCCGGCCATGCCAGCTCATCTTCAGCAGCGAATGATAGGCCTTCAGCACGACGAAGGCATAGCCCACATTGGGCAGGAACGGCAGCGTCTTGACCGGTTCCAGCCCATAGGAGTCGACATGCATAAGGCCCTTCAGGGAAGCCTTGTAGAGCGTCGTTCCCAGCTCCTGCTGGCTTTCGTCGGCCGGGCAGTAGAGCTGCATGGTGACGACCTTCTTGCGCGTGTCGGGATGCGGCTTGATCTGGTAGCCGTCCTTGTCGCGGTAGAGCACGGGCTTGGCGACGAGGCGCAGATCGTCGGGGCCGCCGACCTTGTCGCCGCGCGCGCGGATGACCAGCCCTTCGTGGAGCTGGCGGCGTATGGCGTCCTCCACCTCGCGCGAGGTCAGCATGGCCGAAACCGCCGCCCACATCTCGCGCTTGTCGGCATCGACCTTGCCGACATTGTCGCCGTAAAGCCGCAGCGCCATGCGCGTGCCGTCACCCTTGATCGGATCGTATCCCTCGGTCGGGATCGACTTGATCATCTCGGCGTAGAAATCCTTCGGAAAGTAGTCGCGAAAGAAGATGTGAGGGAAAGGCAGGGAAAACCGGTCAGCCGCCTCGATGCTCGCCACGGCGTGGTCGATCAATTCCCGTGTAAGGCTGCTGGTTTCAGCTTTGGCGACTGCGGACATTTTTCACCTGAACTTGCTGGGGGTCTCGATAGCGGCTTCCGGCTTGCCGACTTTGTCGCAACGAAGCGGCGAACTCCGACTGGCTTTTGCCGACTATATCGTTTTCCCCGGTCCGTTCAATCCCGCGCCGGGCAGAGTTCAGCATGGCGGCGCCTGTCGGCCGCCTGATTTCAACCGGAACCGAAACATGAGCACCGATGCCTTTCTTGCCCTGCTGGTCTATGCGCTGGTCACCTCGATCACGCCGGGGCCGAACAATTTCATGCTGCTCGCGTCGGGCGTGAATTTCGGCTTCGTGCGCACCATTCCGCACATGCTGGGCATCGGCATGGGGTTCTTGTCGCTGCTGCTGGGCGTCGGCTTCGGGCTTGGCGCGGTGCTGACCGCCTTTCCGGCGCTGCATACCCTGCTGAAGATCGCCGGCGGCGCCTATCTCGTCTACCTCGCCTGGCGCATCGCCATGTCCCGCTCCATGGGCAAGGACGGAGATACCAAGGCGCGGCCGATGACCTTTCTCGAAGCCGCCGCCTTCCAATGGGTCAACCCGAAGGCCTGGGTGATGGCGCTGACGGCGATGGCCGTCTACACAAATCCCGAATCGCCTTTCCTTTCTGTACTGCTGATCTCGTTCGCCTTCGCGCTGGTCAATCTGCCCAGCATTTCATCCTGGGCGGGTTTCGGCATGGCGCTGCGCGGCTTCCTGTCCGATCCGACGCGGCTGAAATGGTTCAACATCTGCATGGGATTGCTTCTGGCGGCAACGTTGTGGCCGATGCTGAAGTGATTTCTGGCGCTTGCGCGCAGGGCCGTGCGGGCATAACCTTCCCGTCATGTCGCACGATCATGACCACGACCACAATCACGACAACGAGCTCGACCCGATGGCAGCGCGGGTGCGCGCGCTGGAGACGATCCTCACGCAGAAGGGGCTGATAGATCCCGCCGCCATCGACGTCATCGTCGAAACCTACGAGACCAGGGTCGGCCCGCGCAATGGCGCCCGCGTGGTCGCCAGGGCATGGAACGACCCCGAATTCGCCGACTGGCTGAAGCGCGACGCCACCACGGCGATCGCCTCGCTCGGCTATACCGGCCGCCAGGGCGAACACATGCAGGCGGTGTTCAACACGCCGCAGCAGCATAACATGGTCGTCTGCACCCTGTGCTCCTGCTACCCGTGGTCGGTGCTCGGCCTGCCGCCGGTCTGGTACAAGTCGCCGCCCTATCGCAGCAAGGCGGTGATCGATCCGCGCGGCGTGCTCGCCGAATTCGGAGTGACGCTGCCGGCCGGGACGAAAATCCGCGTGTGGGATTCCACCGCCGAGCTGCGCTATCTCGTCGTGCCGATGCGTCCCGCCGGAACCGAAGGCTGGAGCGAGGAGAAGCTCGCCGATCTGGTGACGCGCGATTCCATGATCGGCACCGGGCTGGCGAGGGAACCGGCATGAACGGACCGCAAGACCTCGGCGGCCAGATGGGGTTTGGCCCCGTCGCACCCGAAAAGGACGAGCCGATCTTCCATGCCGAATGGGAGAAGCGCGCGCTGGGCGTGACGCTCGCCGCCGGTGCCATGGGGCATTGGAACATCGACGAGAGCCGGCATGCGCGCGAGAGCCTGCATCCGGCCGACTACTATGCCTCCAGCTATTACGAAATCTGGATCAAGGCGCTGGAAACGCTGCTCAAGCGGCACGGCTTCGTCACGCAGGACGAGCTTCTGGTGGGCAAGGCCCTCGAAGGTTCGGCCAAGCCGAAGCGCGTCCTGCTGGCCGGGGACGTGCCGGCGATGCTCGCCCGCGGCGGGCCGTGCGACCGCCCGGTTCGCGGTCCCGCGCGCTTCAAGGCGGGCGACCGCGTGCGCACGAGGAATTTCAATCCTGCGGGTCACACCCGGCTGCCGCGCTATGCACGCGACAAGGCCGGCGTGATCGATGCCGTGCGCGAAGGGTTCGTGTTTCCCGACACCAACGCCCATGGCCGGGGCGAGAACCCGCAATGGGTCTATACGGTCGTCTTCGAGGGCCGCGAAATCTGGGGCGAGGGGGCCGATCCGACGCTCACCGTCAGCATCGATGCCTGGGAGAGCTACCTTGAGCCGGCATGAAAAGGGGCGTCCGCTGCCGCCCGGCATGGACGAGCCGGTGTTTGCCGAGCCGTGGCAGGCGCAAGCCTTCGCGCTGACGGTGGCCCTGCACGACAGGGGCCTGTTTTCGTGGGGCGAGTGGGCAGAGGCGCTTTCGGCCGAGGTGAAGGCGCCCGGAGCGGCGCAGGACGGCAGCGACTACTACGAACGCTGGCTGCGCGCGCTGGAAAAGCTGCTGGCCGTCAAGGGCATCGCGCCATTGCAGGATGTCGATGACCTCACCGCCGCCTGGCAGCGCGCCGCGCATGCCACGCCGCACGGCAAGCCGATCCTGCTGGAGAATGATCCGAAGCGGGGTGGATGAGCTATCCTGTCGCCAGTACGAAAGGCCGCATTCGTGCAAGTTCCTCCAACCTATGACGATGTCGTCGCCGCTGCCCGTCGTATCGAGGGACATGCGCACAAGACCCCGGTGCTGACCTCGGCCACGCTCGACGAGCAATTGGGCGCGACAGTCTTCCTCAAGGCGGAGAACTTCCAGCGCATGGGGGCGTTCAAGTTTCGCGGCGCATTCAATGCGCTTTCGCGTTTCTCGGACGAGCAGAGGAAGGCTGGTGTCCTGACTTTTTCCTCGGGCAACCACGCGCAGGCGATTGCCCTGTCGGCGAGATTGCTTGGCATCGCCGCCACCATCATCATGCCGCAGGACGCGCCCGCCTCGAAGCTCACGGCGACGAAGGGATATGGCGGCAAGGTCGTCACTTACGACCGCTACAGCGAAGATCGGGACGAGATCGCGCGCCGATTGCAGGGTGAAACAGACGCCACGCTCATTCCGCCTTACGACCACGCCGACATTATCGCCGGGCAGGGAACGGCGGCGAAGGAGCTTTTTGACGAGGTCGGGGAACTCGACGCCTTGTTCGTCTGCCTGGGCGGTGGCGGGCTGCTGGCGGGCAGTGCCCTTGCCGCCAGGGCGCTCTCTTCAGAATGCAAGATCTATGGTGTCGAGCCGGAAGCAGGCGATGACGGAAGGCAGTCATTCAAGCAAGGAAGCATCGTGCGCATCGCGACGCCCAAGACGATCGCAGATGGCGCCCAGACACAGGCGCTGGGTGAACTGACTTTCGATATCATCCGGCGGGATGTCAGCGATATACTGACTGCTTCGGATACCCAACTGGTGGAGGCGATGCGGTTCTTTGCGTCGCGCATGAAGATCCTGGTGGAGCCGACCGGATGCCTTGGCTTTGCCGGCGCCTGTCAATCGGCAGGCGCGTTCAAGGGAAAGCGCGTCGGTGTCATCATCAGCGGAGGCAATGTCGATCTCGACCGCTTTGCGGCCCTGGTTTCGGAGGGCAGGTAAAGGCAGCGCCACTGTTTGCATCTTGCCCTTCGGGCGCGAATCCTGTCTGTCAAAGCCATGGAACTCTCTCCTCAACAGGATGCCGCGCTGCAGGCGGTGGCGCAGTGGCTGAAGGGCGGCAGGCCGCAGGTTTTTCGCCTGTTCGGCTATGCCGGCACGGGCAAGACCACGCTAGCGCGCTATTTCGCCGAGCATGTCGACGGGCAGGTGCAGTTCGCCGCCTTCACCGGCAAGGCCGCGCAGGTGCTGCGCTCCAAGGGCGCAACCAACGCGCGCACCATTCATTCGCTGATCTATCGCCCGCGCGGCGAGGAGGCGGTGGAGGACGAGACGACCGGCAAGACCTCGATGTCGCCCACATTCTCGCTCAACCGCCAGAGCCCGATCGCCAAGGCCGCGCTCGTCATCATCGACGAATGCTCGATGGTGGACGAGGAACTCGGGCGCGATCTCCTGTCCTTCGGCACGCCGATCCTGGTGCTAGGCGATCCCGGCCAGTTGCCGCCGATCTCGGGCGGCGGCTTCTTCACCGAGCACGAGCCGGATTTCCTGCTGACCGAAATCCACCGCCAGGCGCGCGACAACCCGATCATCCGGCTGGCGCTGGACGTGCGCGAGGGGCGCGAGTTCATGCGCGGCGATTTCGGCACGGCGCAGGTCATCGGCAAGGAGCAGGTCACGCAGGACCTCGTGCTCGCTGCCGATCAGGTGCTGGTGGGCACCAACCGCACGCGCAAGCGCTACAATGGGCGCCTGCGTGAGCTGAAGGGCTTTACGGCAAGCTACCCGCAGGCCGGCGACAAGCTGGTGTGCCTGCGCAACGACCCGGCCAAGGGCCTGCTCAACGGCTCCCTGTGGAAGGTCATGACCTCGTCGCGCGAGACGGTGAAGCCCGGCATCAACCTGCTGGTGTCGCCCGAGGAAGACGATCCGGATCGCGGCGTGGCCAAGATCAAGCTTCTGAAAGCCGCCTTCGAGAACCCGGACGACGAGATTCCCTGGCAGCAGAAGAAGCGTTTCGACGATTTCGACTATGGCTACGCGCTTACCGTGCACAAGGCGCAGGGCTCGCAGTGGAACAATGTCGTGCTGTTCGACGAGAGCTTCGCCTTCAAGGATACCCGCCAGCGCTGGCTCTATACGGCCATAACCCGCGCAGCCGAGCGGCTGACCATCGTGCGCTGACAGCGGACAGGCCGGCCGGGTGCCGGCAGCCTGCCGTCACTCCACGATTTCGAACAGGACGGCGGTGGCGTCGTCGCTCATCTTGAAGCGCGGATATTTCATGCCGTCGGGGTCCTCGACGCGCTCGATCCGGCGCAGCTCATCCAGCAGGGTCGAAAGTCCCGTCTCGCGCGCGGCGGTGACGAATTCGCCCGCCTGATAGCGCTGGTACTGGTCCACGAGCGCGGCAAAGCCGTCCGTGCAAAGCAGGCCGCAGGCGGGCAGGGCAGGTTGCAGCGGTTCGCTTGCCAGATGCCTGCCCGCCTCCGGTTCCACGCCGAGCGTCCAGACGCCCGAAGCGGCGGTGTTGTAGGCGGCGCGTCGGCGGCGCAGTTCGTCGCGCACCACCGGCTCTTCCGCGAGCGCCTGATAGGCGGAGAACCCGCCGGCATGGGCGAGCGCCCGCCGCGCGCCTTCGCGTTCCGCCGCCGCTGCCTGCCTGAGCGCGCTGGTGTCGAAAGTGTTCCCGTCGTCGTCGAGCAGGAAAAGCCGGCAGTCGCCGAGGCCGTGGGTCATCAGCCCGTTGTCCTCGGCGCGCACCATCTGGAAGCCGGCGACGGGCAGGTTCCAGGGCTCGATTGGTAAGGCGTGGGCCGCCTCGTGCACGACATTGGCGGCGCAGCTGTTGAACTCCTCGACGATCTCGGCCATCGCCCGGCCGGGCCGCACCATCTGCTCGAACGAGCTTTGCGCGAATTGCGCCAGCCAGGCGGCATCGGAGCCGTGCAGGCCGACGAGGCTCTTTCCGCCGAGGCCGGTGGCGCCGTCGATCACGAAGGCGCAGGTTGCATTGCCGCCGGCCGCGTCCTCGTTGGGGCGCGAAGGGGAGCCGGGGTCGGTGATCGAATCGATGATGCGGATACTGGGCATGAGGAAGCCATGTCGCGTGGAGGCATGTCGGCAATGTGACCGTAGCCTGAAGCGCCGGGCGTGGCTATGTGTCATCCACAGGCTGCGCCTCCAGCCACTGCCAGGCCTGCTCTTCCTCTTCCGCCGTGAAATGGCGGATTTCCACGGTGGTGGCGGCCAGCAGCATCGCCCTGGCGTAGAGTGTCCAGTTTGGCTCGCCGATGGCCGCGCAGCGCCGCACGTGCTCCACCGCATGCAGCTTGCCGTCGCTGCGGGTCTTGCGCGACACGTCGAGCCATTCCGCGCCGTCGTAGTCGACGATGCGGATGAGCAGGTCGATCTTGTCGTGAAGCTCATAAGCGCCTTCGAGCAGGCCGTAGAGGTTTTCGATATCGGCCGCTGTGATGCGTCCGGTGAGTTCGAAGGCGTAGGCATCGGCCCTGTTCGTCTCGATGCGGCGAACGGCAGGGACAAAGTCGGCCATGCCCATGAAGCGCTCCTTTCGATGCTCGTGACGGAATGAATCTGGAACACATAAAGTCGCTGTCTGTTCCCCCGGGACGCGCTATAGAAGCCATGTGTTCCACATGGACGAGGCTTGAGCCATGCCCGCGAAACTGTCAGTCAATCTCAACGCCGTGGCCATGCTGCGCAATCGCCGCGACCTGCCCTGGCCGAGCGTCACGGGGCTGGGCCGTATCGCGCTGGCCGCCGGCGCGCATGGGCTGACCGTGCATCCGCGCCCGGACGAGCGGCACACGCGCTTTTCCGACCTGCCGGCGCTGCGCGCGCTGATCGACGACGAGTTCCCGCAGGCCGAGTTCAATGTGGAGGGCTATCCCACCGAGGACTTCCTGCAGCTTGTGGAAAAACATCAGCCGGATCAAGTGACGCTGGTGCCGGACGATCCCACGCAGGCCACGTCCGATCATGGCTGGAACTTCATCGAGCATCACGCGTTTTTGACCTCGATTGTTAAGCGATTGAAGAAAGGGGGATTTCGCGTGTCGCTTTTTTCCGATCCGGACCCGAGCCAGATTCCGGCCGCGCACGATACCGGCACCGATCGCATCGAGCTCTACACCGGGCCTTACGGCGGCTGCCATGCGGATTCAGAAAAAGCAGCCAGGGAATTGGAAAAGCTCGGGAAAACGGCTGACGCCGCGATCGGGGCAGGGCTGGATGTCAATGCCGGTCACGACCTCGTCGTCGCCAACCTTCCGGCGTTGGTCAAGCGGATACCGAAGCTTGCCGAAGTGTCTATCGGGCATGGCCTGACGGCCGATGCGCTTGAGTTCGGAATGGCCGAAACGACGCGACGCTTCCTGAAAGCTTGCGGTTGGTAGGAGCCTGTCACTATGTGTTCTGCGGCAAGCTGCCGCAACATGGCGGTTGATCTTGTGGCCCAGCAGGAGTAGAGGCCGCCGCCTCACCGGAGTGTCACGTATGGCCCATACCAGCTTGGGTACCGAGGCGGAACCGATACAACAGGCAGCACCCGCGAATCTGGAAACGCAGAACACCAAGCTGCTCATGCTGGGTGCGCTGGGCGTCGTCTATGGCGACATCGGCACGAGCCCGATCTATGCCTTCCGCGAGGCGCTGGCCGCGTCTTCGGGCGGCGGGGCGGCGGCCTCCGAGGAATCGGTGCTGGGCGTGCTTTCGCTGATCGTGTGGGCGCTGACCATCATCGTCACGATCAAATATGTCATCTTCGTGCTGAGGGCCGACAACCGCGGCGAGGGCGGCACGCTGTCGCTGATGGCGCTTGCGCAGACCAGCTTCCGGGGGCGTGCGGCGGCTATCCTGGCCGCGGGCATTTGCGGGACGTCGCTGTTCTTCGGCGATTCCATCATCACGCCGGCGATCTCGGTGCTTTCGGCGGTCGAGGGCGTCAGCGTCATAACGCCGTCTTTCGAGCCCTATGTCGTGCCGCTCACGCTGCTCATCCTTGCGGTTCTGTTTTCGGTACAGCGCTTCGGCACGGGGCGCGTCGCCTCGGTTTTCGGGCCGATCACGCTTCTGTGGTTCCTCTGCATCGGCTTTTCGGGCTTGCGGCATATCGCCGACGCGCCATCGATCCTGGCGGCGCTCAACCCGGTCTACATCGTCTACCTGCTTTCGGATTCGCCCGGCATCGCCTTCGTCACGGTCGGCGCGATCTTCCTGGCGGTCACCGGCGCCGAGGCGCTCTATGCCGACCTGGGCCATTTCGGCCGCAAGCCGATCGTGCTGGCATGGCTGGCCATCGTGTTTCCGTGCCTGCTGCTCAACTATTTCGGGCAGGGCGCCTATGTGCTTTCCAACACCGGCAGGATCGGGCAGCCGTTCTTCGAGATGAACGAGGGCTGGATGCTCGCGCCGATGGTCATCCTGGCCACGGCCGCGACCGTCATCGCCAGCCAGGCCGTGATTTCAGGCGCTTATTCGCTGGCCCGTCAGGCGGTGCAGCTCAACCTGCTGCCGCGACTGGAGATCCAGCACACCTCCGAAACGCAGCTCGGCCAGATCTACATGCCGCGCGTCAATCTCCTGCTGGCGATCGGGGTCATGCTGCTGGTCGTCGGCTTCCAGGCGTCGACCAATCTGGCGTCGGCCTACGGCATCTCGGTGACGGGCAACATGCTGGTCACGACGATCCTGCTGTTCGTGGTGATGCGCCGTATCTGGAAGTGGCCGCTGGGCGTGGCGGTGGCGCTCATCGCGGTCTTTGCCTTCATCGACATCGGCTTCTTCGCCTCCAACATCGTCAAGGTGCTGGACGGCGGCTGGGCGTCGCTGGCGGTGGCGGCCTTCGTCATCACGGTCATGGCCACCTGGGTGCGCGGCAGCCGGCTGCTGTTCGAGAAGACCCGCAAGAACGAGGTGCCGCTGGACTTCCTGGCCGAGAACCTCGACAAGAAGCCACCGCAGATCGTGCCCGGAACCGCGGTGTTCCTGACCAGCGATCCGCACAGCGCGCCCACCGCGATGATGCACAGCCTCAAGCACTACAAGGTGCTGCACGAGAACAACGTCATCCTCACCGTCATCACCGCGCCGCAGCCCTATGTGCCGCCGAGCGAACGGGTGAACATGGAGAAGATCAACAAGCTGTTCATGCGCGTGTCGCTGACCTTCGGCTATATGGAGCACCCGAACATCCCCAAGGCGCTGGTGATCTGCCGCAAGCAGGGCTGGAAGTTCGACATCATGGAAACCTCGTTCTTCCTGTCGCGGCGCTCGCTGAAGGCTTCGCCCAATTCGGGCATGCCACTGTGGCAGGACCGCCTGTTCATCGGGCTGGCGCGCACCGCCTCCGACGCGACGGAGTATTTCCAGATTCCCACGGGCCGCGTGGTGGAGATCGGAACGCAGGTGGCCGTCTGACTTGCAGATTTCGATTCCGGCGACGGGACATATTGCCAATCGGCTCCGTTTTCGCGACGGTCATGCCATTTGACTCGATCCTCAAGGCATGATGCGGAAATCACTTGACGTCGCGGTCGCGGGAGCCGGTCCGGCCGGTCTGGCCGTGGCGCTCTACCTGAAGCGCCTCGGCCATCGCGTGACCATCTACGAACGCTTCGACAGGCCAGCGCCGGTGGGGGCGGGCCTGATCCTCCAGCCCACGGGCCTTTCGGTGCTGGACGATCTGGGGCTGTTTTCCGAAATAGCCGCGCTCGGCGCACGCATAGACAGGCTCTACGGAGCCGACGCGAAGTCCGGGCGGACAGTGCTCGACGTCACCTATAATGTCGGCGGCAAGGGCAACCGTTTCGGCATTGCCGTGCACCGGGCCGCCTTGTTCGGCGTGCTGCACGAGGCGGCACAGCGCGAAGGCATCGCCATTCACACCGGAACGGACATCACGTCCGTCGTCGAGGGTAGCGGGAAGCAGGCGCTGGTCGGCGCGAACGGCTCGGAGCTGGGCAGGTTCGATCTGGTCGTCGATGCGAGCGGATCGCGCTCGAAACTCAGGCGGGCCGCCGCCAGGCCGCGGGAAGCCAGACCGCTGAAATACGGTGTGTTCTGGGCATCGCTGGGCTGGCACGGCGAGGGCTTCGATGAACACGCGCTGCTGCAGCGCTACGACCGCGCCAGCGTGATGATCGGCGTTCTGCCGATCGGGCGCGCCGAACCCGGCGGCGACAGGATGGCCGCCTTCTTCTGGAGCGTCGAAAGCGCCAAGGTTGCGCAAGTCCGCGAGGCGGGCCTTGCCGCGTGGAAGGAACAGGTCGCGTCATTCTGGCCGGCCTGCCAGCCCTATCTGGATCAGATCGGGGACTTCAGCCAGCTCACCCACGCCTGTTACGCGCATCACACGCTGCTGCTGCCGGCCGGACGCGGGCTCGCCATCATAGGAGACGCCGCGCACTCGACCAGTCCGCAACTGGGACAGGGCGCCAACATGGCCCTGCTGGATGCGGCGGCCCTTGCCTGTGCGATCGAGCGCTCGGACGACGTTCCCTCGGCTCTCGCGGCCTATGTGCGCGCACGCCGGCTTCATGTCCGGGTTTTCCAGGCCCTGTCGCTGAGCTTCACGCCCTTCTACCAGTCGAATTCCCGGCTGCTGCCGTTCGTGCGTGACCGGCTGGTGCCAGGTCTTGCGAGAATACCGCCGGCGCCGCAGCTTCTGGCCGCGATGGTTTCGGGAACCCTCGTCGATCCGTTCGGGCCGATCGGGCTTGCGGAATCGAACTGGGCCGACAAACATGCTTGCCAACGCAGCAGCATTCCGGCATAAGATTTCGCGAACCGTAACGTACGGTACGGCGCATGCTTCCGCCCGGCGGGGGCATTTCGGGAAGCGGGCAGGCCGGTGCAGGCAATCGAAACCAACGATGGCGAGGAGCTGACGGAGCGTCAGAAAGACGTTCTGAACGCCGTTCTGCGCCTGTTGGTGGAAGAGGGCGACCGGCTGACCATGACCGCCGTGGCGCGGCGGGCAAGCTGCTCGAAGGAAACGCTCTACAAATGGTTCGGCGACCGCGACGGGCTGCTGACGGCCACGGTGCAGTGGCAGGCCTCCAAGGTGCGTGTCACCCCGGTGGATCGTTCCCGGATCGACGTGCAGTCGCTTGGCGAAAGCCTGAAGCGCTATGCCTCCGACTGGCTGCACGTCATCTCCAGCGACACGTCGATCGCACTGAACCGCGTGGCGGTCGCCCATGCCGGTTCCGACAAGCGCGATCTGGGCGCGATCGTGCTGGAGAACGGCCGCTTCGCGATGGGCCGGCGGCTGAAGCCTGTGTTGCTGGCCGGCCGCGAAGCCGGACTGCTGGCCTTCGATGACGCCGAGGAGGCGTTCAGGACCTTTTTCGGGCTGGTGGCCCGTGACGTGCAGATCCGGTTGCTGCTGGGCGACCGGGTGAAACCGACTGACGCGGAGATCGACCGGGATGCGGCCGAGGCGACGCGGCAGTTTCTCGCTCTTTACGGAGCACAAACCGGGGCGGTCAGGACCGGCCTCTGAAACACCGCAAGGGAAGGAAGACGAAATGCGCGTTTATTACGATCGCGACGCCGATCTCAATCTGATCAAGGGCAAGAAGGTCGCCATCATCGGCTATGGCAGCCAGGGTCGCGCCCATGCGCTGAACCTCAAGGATTCGGGCGCCAAGGAAATCGCGATCGGTCTCAAGGCCGGCTCGGCGACCGCCAAGAAGGTCGAGGCCGATGGCCTCAAGGTGATGAGCGTGGCCGAGGCCGCCAAGTGGGCCGACCTGATGATGATGGCCACCCCCGACGAGCTGCAGGCCGACATCTACAGGAACGAGATCGCCCCGAACATTCGTGACGGCGCGGCAATCGCCTTCGCCCACGGCCTCAACGTGCATTTCGGCCTGATCGAGCCGAAGGCATCGGTCGACGTGGTCATGATCGCGCCGAAGGGCCCCGGCCACACCGTGCGCGGCGAATACCAGAAGGGCGGCGGCGTGCCGTGCCTGGTCGCCGTCCATCAGGACGCCTCCGGCAACGCGCTCGACCTCGCGCTCTCCTATGCCTGCGGCGTCGGCGGCGGCCGTTCGGGCATCATCGAGACCAACTTCCGCGAGGAGTGCGAGACCGATCTGTTCGGTGAGCAGGCGGTTCTGTGCGGCGGTGTGGTCGAGCTGATCCGCACCGGCTTCGAGGTTCTGGTCGAGGCCGGCTACGCGCCGGAAATGGCCTATTTCGAGTGCCTGCACGAGATGAAGCTGATCGTCGACCTGATCTACGAGGGCGGCATCGCCAACATGAACTACTCGATCTCCAACACCGCCGAGTGGGGCGAGTACATGTCCGGCCCGCGCGTCATCAACGCGGAAACCAAGGAAGAGATGAGGCGCATCCTCAAGGACATCCAGACCGGCAAGTTCACGTCGGAGTGGATGCAGGAATACCGCTCGGGCGGCGCCCGCTTCAAGGCAACGCGCCGTCTGGCCGACGAGCACCAGATCGAGCAGGTCGGCGAGAAGCTGCGCGGCATGATGCCGTGGATCTCCAAGAACAAGCTGGTCGACAAGGCCAAGAACTAAGGTCGATCCGGGATCAAGCAGCCTCCCGAGGCTTCCCCCCTGCGCGTTCCGGCGATGCCGGAATGCGTAGGCCGGGCGAGTGGCTCGCCCCGTCTCGATCGGAGGCTTGCCGGTCCGTCAGATGCGAAAAGCCGGCGCGCCTGGTGCCGGCTTTTTTCTTTTTCGCAAGGGGTGTTCAGCCGTAGTGCCAGTGCGGCTTCGGCTTCGTGCCGGTGAACTGCACGCCGATGCGGTCTTCCTTGCGCCAGCGCACGACCGATTCATAGGCGATCCCGTCGACCGGCACGTAAAGCAGGAATTCCCGCGGCACGCGCGCATCGATGGAAACCTTCAGCTCGGCGCCTTCCTTGTGCATGTTGCGGACGACGCATTTGATCTCGGAGTTTGCGACGCCTGTCAGGATCGAGGCGCCCTTGAGCACCCGCTGTCGATGCAGTCGGCGATTTTCAGCCCCTTCCGTTTCGGTCATGCGCATGCCCCTGGTGTCGATATGTACCCGGTCGACTGCCAGTCATAGGTCATACGCTTCAAGAAAGGTTTAAAGAGGCGCGGACGGCGCCGGATATGCGCCGTCCGTTGTTCGACATGTCATCATGCGCCGTTCTCAACCGAAGGGCGAAATGCACTGCCGACGCGGTCCGTGCAGGGGCTGGAACGTATTGTCGAATACCCTGTACGACCGATAGTGGCTCTCGCACCAGCGTATGTGCGCTCTGGTCAGATGTACGCGATAACGGGGCCGCGGCGCATAATAATACGGGGTGTAGTAGTCGGGGCCGTAGTCATAGAAGTCGTCAAAGAGGTCGCCGTAGAATGGCAGGAAAGGTACTCCCCACCAGCCCCAGCCGCCGCCCCAACCGCCGCCCCAGCCGCCATGCCAGCCACGATGCCAGCCGCGATGCCAACCGCCGCCATGCCAGCCACCGCGCCAACCACCACCATGCCAGCCACCACCATGCCAGCCGCCGCCACCGTGGAAACCACCGTGGAAGCCGCCGCCATGGGGGATGAAGGCCACCGACTGTAGGTCGGATTGTTCTGCCGGGCGGATCAGGACGGCGCTCTGGAAGCCGCTCTGCCCGGACGCGCAATCAAGAGCATTTGCGCAGGTTTCGTCATTCACATTGCCCGTCGAAGGAAAGTTGAAGGAGGGCTCGTAAAACGGGCCAGCCATTGCCGGCATGCACACGCCAGCAAGCGCGCCGAAAGCGATCACGCCGGAGCGCGCCAAAGAAGAGAGATGCCGTTTCATCGTTATCTCCATGGGAAAATGTCCAAACGGGCCCTTCCGGCGGTGCAATCCCGCAAAGGTAAGGGCGTCTGAAACTGCGGGAAAAAACGGATGGCTACACGCCAGGGTTCCATTGCACACGATTAAGTGACGCAGGCCCCCCGCCCCGATTGCAACAGCTGGTTTCGCCGGAGGCGGACACCCGCGCGGGGGCGGCGCCCGGTGTTTTGCCCAACAGGTTCGCTCAAGTCGCGGCTTGTGTTTGGCCGCGCTTGCGGGCAAAGCTGACGCCCATGTCGCTGCGCCTTGCCACCTTCAATGTCGAAAACCTCATGAACAGGTTCGACTTTTCCGGCTTTCGAAACCAGCTCAACCAGGACCGGACGCTTTCCCTGTTCGAGATCAAGGACGAGGCCGAATACAGGCAACTCGAGCAGGCGCGCGCCATTGCCCATGCCGACGACGCCCGCCAGCTCACCGCGTTGGCCATTGCCGAAACGCGCGCCGACATCATCTGCATGCAGGAAGTGGACAATATCGAAGCGCTGAGGGCCTTCGAATATGGCTATCTGTTCAAGATGATCGGGCAGGGCTACCGCCAGAAATACACGACCGCCGGCAACGATTCGCGCGGCATCGACGTGGCGTTGATGATGCGCACCGAAACGGCGGACGGCGAGCCGATCGAGTTCGTGCGCATGACCAGCCATGCGCATGTGACATTCGAGGAGTTCGGCCTGCACACGCCCGAGTTGACGGCGCTCGGCATCGAGCCCTTCGAACGCATCTTCCGTCGCGACTGCCTGGAAATCGACGTGAAGATCGGCGGCCGCCCCCTGACCATCTATCTGGTCCATCTCAAATCCATGACCGGCAGCCGCAACGGGATGAGCGGCCGGGAAGGCTCCATGCCGATCCGTGTCGCAGAGGCCAGGGCGGTGCGGCGCATCATCGAGGATCGCTTCGGCCGCGACCATGCCGGCGACAAGCGCTGGGCGATCTGCGGCGATTTCAACGACTATCGCCAGCGCATCGTCATCGGCGGAGATGCCTTCTCGGGCTACCGCTTCCAGCTCGTCGACGAGGCGACGTCGAGCCTCGACGTGCTGCTGGCCGACGGCTTCGCCGAGAACATCGTCGAGCGGCGCCCGGAGATGGACCGCTGGACGCTCTACCACACGCGCGGGCCGGAGGAGCGGCATCTGTGCCAGCTCGACTACATCTTGCTGTCGCCCGCGCTTGCCCGCGCCAATGCCGATGCCGTGCCCGACATCGTGCGGGGCGGGCAGCCCTGGCGCACGATCTTTCCGCCCGGGCAGGAGGTGGAACGCTATCCGCGCGCCGGCTGGGACCGGCCGAAGGCCTCCGACCACTGCCCGGTCGCGGTCACGCTCAATATCAGGTGAGCCATGGGGTTCGATATTCCGCGCGATGTCATCCTGCCGGTCGATGCGGTGGATGTCCGGCTCGATCCGGGGCCGCATCCCTTCGAGCGTGACAACGGCGAGGCGATCGACAGCAACTGGCGGGAGGAGAAGGCTGCCAATCCCGCGCTGTTCGATGGCACGGTGATGCTGCTTTCGCGGCTTGCCTACAAGGACCGGCGCCTCGAAGGGCGCTGCCACGCCATCCGCTTCGCCACCTTCATGCTGTGGCGCAGGCGCCAGCCGGTGCCAGCGGCAGAACATGCCTTCGCGCACGCCATGCTGGTGTCGCGCGACAATGCGCTGGTGGCGATCCGCATGGGCGGCCACACGGTCAATGCCGGCAGCGTCTACTTCGCCGCCGGTTCGTTCGAGCCGGTGGATTTCGTCGACGGCAAGGCCGATGTCGACCTCAACATGATGCGCGAGGTGGAGGAGGAAACTGGCCTCGACCTGCGCAAGGCCCGGCGCGAGCAGCGCTATCACGCGCTTTCGACCGAGCGCGGCACGGTGATCTTCCGCCGCTACTTCCTCGATGCCGACGCCGACGACATCGCCGCCGGCATCCGCGCCTTCGTGGCGGCCGACCCCGACCCGGAAATCGTCGGGCCCGTGCTCATCCGCAACCGCGAGGACCTTCCCGAGGGCCTGAAGCCGCATATGCTGCCGCTGATCGACTGGCATTTTTCCGGGGTGGAGTAGGGGCAACTCGCTCGTCAGTTCTGACGGGTCTCGGCTGCATCACCGTAGGAATGGATCCCCGCGATCCTTCACACTTCGCTATCGCTCGTGCTCAGGACGCGAGGATGACGGAGGATTGGTCGCATTTGCGGATTGCCGACGCCGGAAGTAAGCGAAAGGCTGCATGCAGTCCGTCATCCTCGGGCCGGAGCACGAGCGATAGCGAAGTGCGGAGGTTCCGGGGATCCAGTCCTCGGACTCTCAGCCGGCAGTTCGTTTCCGTCTGACATCTGACGGCACGGGTAAAACCCGCGCTACTCATGCCGCAGCGCGTCGATCGGGCTCAGCCGCGCGCCGCGCAGCGCGGGGAAGAAACCGAACACCATGCCGATCAGCGCCGAGAAGCCGACCGCCAGCAGGGTGATCGGGATGCTCGGCGCGAAGGGGATGGACAGCGTCAGCGAGGCGAGGCCGGCCAGCGAGAGGCCGAGCGCGATGCCGATCAGCCCGCCCAGCAGCGACAGCACCGTCGCCTCCACCAGGAACTGGATGAGGATGTGCTTTTCGTGCGCGCCGATGGCGAGCCGGATACCGATCTCGCGCGTGCGTTCGGTGACCGACACCAGCATGATGTTCATGATACCGATGCCGCCCACCAGCAGGCTGACGGCCGCCACCGCGCCCAGCATGCCGGTCATGGTCGTGGTCGCGCTCGCCATGGCGTCGGCGATCTGGGTCATGTCGCGAACCTCGAAATTGTCGTCGGCGTCGGGAGCGATGCGCCGTGTTTCGCGCATGATGTCCTCGATGCTCTCCTGCACGTCCGAGGTGGCATGGCCGTCCTGTGCGGCGACATAGATGGCGTCGATGTTGCGGTTGCCGGAGATGCGGCGCTGGAACGCGGCGAGCGGCATCATGACGACATTGTCCTGGTCCTGGCCGAAGCCGGACGTGCCCTTGCCCTCCAGCACGCCGATGACCTTGCAGGTCGTGCGGTTGACGCGCACCGACATGCCGTCGGGGTCGCCCGCGCCGAAGAACTGCCGGCGCACCGTCTCGCCCAGTATGCAGACGCCCGCGCCGCCCCTGACCTCCGATTCGGTGAAGGTGCGGCCGGTGGCGAGGTTCCAGTCGCGCGCGACGAAGAAATCGTTGTCGGTGCCGGTCACGCTCGCGGCGATGTTGTCCGCGCCATAGACGACGCGGACCGTCTGTTGCGAGGCCGCCGAAACCGCCTTGGCGTCGGTCAGGCCCTTGCGCAGGCCGAGGAGGTCCTTTTCCTCGAGCTGGCGCGGCGTGAAGGAGGGTGGGCCGCCCCGCTCGGGCCGTGCCGCGCGCACCACCAGCAGGTTGCTGCCCAGCTTGGAGATGTCGTTTTTGACCTTCTGCGTGGTGCCCGAGCCGATGGTGATCATGGCGATCACCGCCGCCACGCCGATGACGATGCCGAGCAATGTCAGGAAGGAGCGCAGCACGTTGCGGCGGATGGAGCGCAGCGCGAGCTTGACGGTTTCCCAGATCATCAGGCAGCCTCCCGGTTCGTCTCGTCCGAGGCGATGCGGCCGTCGAGGAAGCCTATGGTGCGCCTGGCATAGGCGGCGATGTCGGGCTCGTGCGTGACCATTACGATGGTGAGGCCCAGCTCGTTGTTGAGGCGCGTCATCAGTTCCATGATCTCGTGGCTGCGCGCGGTGTCGAGGTTGCCGGTCGGCTCGTCGGCCACCAGCAGCATCGGCGTGGTGACGATGGCGCGCGCGATCGCCACGCGCTGCTGCTGGCCGCCCGAAAGCTCTGCCGGCGTGTGGTTCTGGCGCCCGGCGAGGCCGACCTGCTCCAGCGCCTGCAGCGCCAGCTTGCGGCGTTCGCCATGCGGCGCGCCGCGATAGATCAGCGGCAGCTCGACATTCTCCACCGCCGTCGTGCGCGGCAGCAAATTGTAGCCCTGGAAGACGAAGCCGATGTAAAGGTTGCGCAGCACCGCGCGGCGGTTGCGGTCCAGCCGGCCGGCATCGACGCCCATGAAGCCGTAGCGGCCGGAGGTCGGCGTATCGAGACAACCGATGATGTTCATCGCCGTCGACTTGCCGGAGCCGGACGGCCCCATGATCGCCACGAACTCGCCGCGCCGGATGGTCAGGTCCACGCCGGCCAGCGCGTGCACCTGCGCTTCGCCCTCGCCATAGCTCTTGCGCACCTTCTCGAAGGCAATCAGCGGCTGTTCTGCCATCGCCTCAGCTCCGCGTCTGCGAGCCGGTGATGACGAGATCGCCAGCCTCGAGGCCCGACAGGATCTCGGTGTCCTCCCCGTTGGTGGAGCCGGTCTTGACGCGCACCGGGCGCGGTTCGCCGTCCTTCAGCACATAGAGCGTGCGCGTGCCGTCGGCCGCCTGCTGCTGGCGCTGGCCGCCGGGGCGGCCCATGCGCGGCGGCATGAACATGTTCTGCAGGCTCCAGCCGCGGCGCTCCTGCGTCACCGGCGGACGATAGCGGAAGGCGGCGCTCGGCACGGTGATGATGTCCCTGGCCTCGCGGGTGACGACCGCGACAGTCGCCGTCATGCCGGGGCGCAGCAGAAGCTCCTTGTTGTCGACATCGAAGCGGGCGTCATAGGTGACGACGCCTTCGGTGGTGACGGACGCGTAGGCGATGTCGCGAATCTCGGCATCGAAGCGGCGCTCCGGGAAGGCATCGACGGTGAAGCGCGCCCGCTGGCCGGGCGCCACCGCGCCGATGTCGGCTTCGTCGATGGCCGCCTTCAGCTCCATCTGCTTCAGGTCGGCGGCGATGACGAACAGCACCGGCGCCTGCAACGAGGAGGCAACCGTCTGGCCGGGATCGACGGAGCGGGTCAACACGATGCCGTCGATGGGGGCATAGATGGTGCTCTTCTCGAGGTCGGCCTGCTGCAGCTTCAACTCGGCCACGGCAATGGCCAGGTTGGCGTCGGCGCTGGCGACGGCGCTGTCGGCGCGGTCGCGCGCGGCCTGCGCGCTTTCCAGCGCCTGGTCGGCCACCATGCCGCGCTTGGAAAGCTGCTGCGTGCGCGCCAGCGTCTGCTCGCTTTCCTTCAGCGTCGTGCGGGCATCGGTCACCTTGGCCTCGGCGGCCTTGACCGAGGCCTCGGCGCGTTCGATCTGCGCGACGAGGCGCGAGGTGTCGAGTTCGGCCAGCACGTCGCCCTTGCGCACCTGCTGGTTTTCCTGGACCGCGACGGAGCGCACGACGCCGGAAAGCTCGCTGGAAATGTCCACCTGCGTCAGCGGCTGCAGCGTGCCCGTGGCCGACACCTCCACGGTGAGGTTGCCGATTTCGGCCGGCACGGTGGTATAGGTGACCTTCGCCGAGGAGGGGGACGACCAGAGATAAGCGCCGATGCCGCCGGCCACCGCCAGCGCGCAAAGCGCATAAATCCAGCCGCGCCGACGCCTGCGCCCGCCTGCCTTGCCGTTCAGCCCGAGCGCGGCCTCGATGCCGTCCGGAGTTTCCGTCACCGGCCGATTGACAATCTGGTCCATGGCGGCCCCCTATGTGTGCGAATGTCCCAACAGTGCGACAACTCGTGGCTGCGGGCCGCGATTACAAGTTAAATTTCGCTCATGTTGGCGAGCGGGCAGAGGAAGGACGGCCATGAAGGGCAGGAGATATCTGGTCTATGACGTGTTCACGCAGCAGCGGCTGGCCGGGAACCCGCTCGCCGTCGTGCTCGATGCGGAGGGGCTGGACGAGACCGCGATGCAGCGAATCGCGCGCGAGTTCAACTATTCCGAGACGACCTTCGTCTCGCCGCCGCGCGACCCGATGCACAAGGCGCGCGTGCGCATCTTCACGCCCACTTTCGAAATGCCCTTTGCCGGGCATCCCACCGTCGGGACGGCAATCGCGCTGGCCGGGCTGACCTCGCAAGACGGCACGGACCAGCTCATTGTGCTGGAGGAGAATATCGGCCTCCTGCGTTGTGCGGTTTCGCGGGCCGACGGCGGCAGCTTTGCCGAGTTCGATCTGCCGGAGATGCCGCGCGCGCTCGACCTCGGCATCGAGCCGGAAGTGGTGGGAGCGGCGCTGGGGCTCGGGCCCCATGAGATCGGCTTCGAGAATCACCGCGTCGGCCTGTGGACGGCGGGGGTTCCCTACATCACCGTGCCCGTTGCCGGGCTGGACGTCATTGGCCGTGTCGTGCTCGACAACCAGGCCTGGATGGACCTGTCGCCGCGGCGCGGCGACGGCAAGCGCGCGAGCGCCTATGTCTACACGCGCGATACGGTTCACCATGACAGCTCCTTCCATGCGCGCATGCTGGTTCCCGGCTCGCCTTCCTATGAGGACCCCGCGACCGGATCGGCTGCCGCCGCCTTCTCCGGCGCCATCGCGCGATTCGACAAGTTGGACGAGGGGCCGAACCGATTCTGGATCGAACAGGGCATGGAAATGGGCCGCCCCTCGCGAATCCGCCTCGAAATCGACGTCGACAGCGGAAAAATGACCACCGCCCGCATCGGCGGCCATGCCGTGAAAGTGGCGGAAGGCCTGCTTTTTGCATGATGCGCCGGTGGATGATTTGAAACTTTCACGACAATTGCGAAATTGAGGGCTGGACAGGCCGGAAAGCTGTGGCTATATCGCGCCCATCACCGGCGCGCCGGTGGCGAGTGGGTGTGTAGCTCAGTTGGTAGAGCAGCTGACTCTTAATCAGCGGGTCCACAGTTCGATCCTGTGCACACCCACCACTTTCCTTACCAAAAGAGAATTTGAAAGCCGCTGATGTCCGGTTTGGACCGGATTTGCGGGCGTTGCCGAGGCCGGCTTTCAACAGGCTTCGTGCGGTCGTTGCCTTACGATGCGTGGGCGTCGGCGGAACGCAAGGCCGCTCGGTGCGAGCGGCCTTGGGCAGGTCGATCGAGCGGTGGTCCGCCTCGATGCCGTCGGTGGCGCGCCGGCCACTCAACACGGATTGACGATGGCCCGCTTTCCGGCGCGGGACAGGAAGGTGATGTGCAGCGATTTGCCCACGGGAGAAATGGTCACGTCTTCCTGCGAGGTCTGGCCTTCGCCCTCGCAGGCGAGCGAGGCGGTGTATGTGCCTTCATAGTTGGCAAGCCGGGTGATCGCGCATTTGTTCTCGCGGCTGTCGAAGCGATCCTGCGAGATCGAGAAGCGCCCGCCGGCCGGACTGCACCAGTTGCCGGTGATGCGGGTGGCATCCGCCGGGGGTGGTGGCGGCGGGGTTGCGGCCTGCGGTTTCGGTCCGGTTTCCGAACAGGCCGCCAGCAGCGGAAACAGCAGCGCCAGCGCGGCAAGCTTCGTTTTCGGCATCATCATGTCCCTCCTTCAGGCGCGGTTTGATTCGCAACACATGGACATGCCTGGCAGCCGGGAAGGGCAAAAGCACGGCATGCAACGGCCGCTTTCACCCGAATCGCTTCGGCCGGGGATCAGGCCGGCGCGGTCGGGCGGATCTGCCGGCTGCCGAGGTTGAAGAGATTGCCGCACAGGATCAGCGCGGTGCCGGCCGCCGTATAGATGTCGATGGCCTCGGCATAGACGAGGAAGCCGAGCAGGGCGGTGAGCGGCACGCGCAGGAAGTCCATCGGCATCACCACCGTGGCGTCGGCGTGGAACATGGCGCGGGCCATGCAGTAATGCGAGTAGGAGCCGGCGAAGGCGATCACCACCACCCATGGCCAGACATGGGCCGAAGGCCAGCGCCAGTCGTGCAGGGCGGGGATGAGGCCGATGGCCGACTGGATGACGAGCATCCAGAAGATGATCCTCACCGCGCTTTCGGTGCGCGTAAGGGACTTCACCAGAACGACGGAGATGCCGAAGGTGAAGGCCGCGCCCAGCACCACGAACTGGCCCGGCTCGATGCCGGCCGCACTCGGGCGCACGATGACGGTGACGCCTGCGAGGCCGAGGACGATGGCCGCCGTCTTCCAGCCGTTCATGCGCTCGCCCAGGAACATCATGGCCAGGAGTGCGGTCCAGATCGGCGTGGTGAACTCGATGGCGATGACCTGCGCGAGCGGGATCAGCGTGATGGCGTAGAGCCAGGCGAACTGGCCGGCATAGTGGGCCGCATTGCGCGCGATGTGCTGCAATGGCCGCTTCGTCTTCATCGCCGCGAGCCCGCCGGCGCGCCAGACCAGCGGCGACAGCAGCGCGAGCCCGATGAGCGAGCGCATCTCCATGACCTGGAAGACGTTCAGCTCGCGCGTCGTCTCGCGCCCCGAAATCGTCATGAGCAGGGTGCAGGTGAGCGAGCAGCCCATCCAGAACGCGGCCTTTGAGATCGACGGGTTTGCGGTCATGGCGCCGATATGCGGCCAGTGCCGGGTGGCAGGCAATCGTTCTCTTGGCTCATTCGAATAGGCCACGGGCGCATGGACCAAGGCATGGGCCAAGGGTGGGCAGCGGCAAGGCGTCACTCCCCTTCAGCGCCGCGCTGGTATAGGAGAGCGACAGGGCAAAGGAGCGTGGCGCTTGGAAACAGTCGATGTCGTGGTGATCGGGGCGGGTGCCGCCGGCATGATGTGCGCCATCGAGGCAGGCAAGCGCGGCCGCAAGGTGCTGGTCATCGACCATGCGCCAAAGCCCGGCGAGAAGATCCGCATTTCCGGCGGCGGGCGCTGCAACTTCACCAACATCAACGCCAGCCCGAAGAATTTCCTCTCGCGGAATCCACATTTCTGCATCTCGGCGCTCAGCCGCTATACGCAGCGCGATTTCATAGGGCTCGTCGAGCGTCACGGCATCGCCTATCACGAAAAGACGCTCGGGCAGCTCTTCTGCGACGACTCGGCAACGCAGATCATCTCCATGCTGGTAAGCGAGATGAAACGCCATGGCGCTGAAATGCGGCTTGCCACGCGCGCCGACCATATCGAGAAGGCGGATGGCGGCTTCCTGCTGGGGGTCAACGGCGCAAAGCTGCGCTGCAAATCGCTGGTGGTGGCGTGCGGCGGCAAGTCCATCCCCAAGATGGGCGCGACCGGCTTCGGCTACGACATCGCCGCACAGTTCGGGCTGCGCGTGGTGGAAACGCGGCCGGCGCTGGTGCCGCTGACCTTCGACCAGAACACGCTGGCGCGGCTGAAGCCGCTGGCGGGCGTGTCGGTGGATGCGGCGGTGGTTTCCTGCGGCAAGGTCCGCTTCGAGGAGGCCATGCTGTTCACCCATCGCGGGATCAGCGGGCCGTCGATCCTGCAGATTTCCTCCTACTGGCGCGAAGGCGACGAGATCGGCGTTTCCATGCTGCCGCAAACCGACCTGTTCGAGGAATTGCGGCAGGCGCGGGCCGCCAATGGCCGGCAGGCGCTGCAAACGGCGCTCGCCGCGCACCTGCCCAGGGCGCTGGCGCAATCGATCGCCGAGGAGGCCGGGCTGCCCGGCAACATCGCCGATATTCCCGACAGGCAGTTGCGGCGCGTGGCGGAGATGGTGAACGGCTGGCGCATCAAGCCGGCCGGCTCGGAAGGCTATCGCACGGCCGAGGTGACGCTGGGCGGCGTCGACACGCGCGACCTCGATTCCAGGACGATGGCGGCGCGCTCCGTGCCCGGCCTCTATTTCATCGGCGAAGTGGTGGACGTGACCGGCTGGCTCGGCGGCTACAATTTCCAGTGGGCGTGGTCGTCCGGCTGGTGCGCGGGGCAGGCGGTGTGAGCAAGGCGCCGGCGTCAACCGCCTTTTAAAACCTTCGCGCCATGGTGTGGCCATGGCTGGATTCGCGCTTCCAAAACTCAGATGGCTGGTCGTCGGCGCCGTTGGCGCGGGCATTTGGGCAATGACCCAGGAGCCGCCTTCTTCACGCAGGACCGAGACCACGCATCGCCCGGCGGCAACGGCCTCGCGCAAGGCGGAGACGCAAGCCGCGCCGAAGCAGCAGCAAGGCGCGGCCGTGGCGTCCGGCGCGCCCAGGCGTGCGGCCGTTCCGGAAACGGCAACGCCGAAGGCGATCGTGACGCCGGCCTCGCGGCCCTCCGAGCTGGTGACAAGTTCGGTGACCAGGCCGGAACATCCGCTGCCGAGGCGCGCGCCCGAAAATGCCCTCTACACGACCACGCGGGTGAACATGCGCGGCACGGCCAATGCCAGCGCGCCGGTGGTGGCGACCCTGAATGTCGGCGAGGCGGTGAGGCCCATCCTGCGCGACGGCAAATGGCAGCTCGTCTCGGCACGTGGCCGAAAGGGCTGGATTCTCGTGGATTACCTGCACCCGGCCAGTCCGGACGCGCCGCGCCCGAGCACCGGGGTCGGAGCCGGCGCAAAGGCTCCCGTCCCGGCGACCGCGCGGGCCGAGCCGCCCGCCGCGATCCGGCCGCAGGGCTATACGCCGCCGCGGCCGCAGACGGATGCGCTGTTTTCGGGAGTGAAGGCGCTGTTCGGCGGCCGCAAGCCCATTCGCGCGCCGCAGGAAGGCGATTGCCAGTGCCCCTATGATCTGATGATCAACGGCTCGCAATGCGGCGAGCGGAGCGCCTATAGCCGGCGCAGCCGCCGCGCGGTGCAATGCTACCTGTAGAAGCCGTCAACGGCGCATGAGCAGGCCGGCGACGAGGCCCAGCACCGCGAGGCCCACCACCGCCGTCGCGACCGGATTGTCGCGTGCGACCTTCTTCATTTCGCGGCCGTGCTTCTGGAGATGCGGAACCGCGTCCTGCATGCGGGACATGAAGTCGTCGTAGAGATCGGAGGCGTGCTCGCGAAACTCGGAAGCGTGTTCGCGCGTGTCGGCAAGGGCCGACGCGCCACGCTTCGACAAGGTCTTCTTCAGCGACGAAACTTCCTGGCGCAGGCTGGCGATCTGGTCTTGCAGATCGTCGTTCATGTTGTCGCGGAGCTTGGAGAAAGTGGAAGCCATTCGGGAAATCCTCGTTTGGGGTGACTGGACCAGAACGGCAGCTCGCTCTTTTGGTTCCCGCCCCGGCGAAGATCCCCCCGAGACCCTACTTTTCCGAGACGCCGGCCTCGGCGAAGCTCGCCATGCCGGTGTGGCATTCGAGCGCCGAACGCACGATGTTGACGGCCAGGCACGCGCCGGAACCTTCGCCGAGCCGCATGCCGAGATCGAACAGCGGCGTGAGCTCCATCGCCTCCAGCAGCGCCCGGTGCCCGGCCTCGGCCGAGACGTGAGCGGCCAGCACGTGGGCGAGGCCGGCGTCGTGGAGCTTCGCCAGCGGGGCCACGGCGGCGGTGCAGACGAAACCGTCGAGCAGCACCGGCACGCCGTGCCGGCGCGCGGCGAGCGTGGCGCCGAAGATGGCCGCAAGCTCGTGCCCGCCGAGGGCGGCGGCGGCCTTCAGCGGGTCGGAGAGGGAGCCCGCGTGCAGCGCGAGGCCCTTGTCGATGGCCGTCACCTTGCGCTTCAGGCCCGCATCGTCCACGCCGGTGCCGCGGCCGGTCCATTTTTCCGCGCCGCCGCCGAAGAGGGCGGCCGCAATCGCCGCTGCCGGCGTGGTGTTGCCGATGCCCATCTCGCCGAAGCAGATCAGGTCGGTGTCCTTGCCCACCGCCTCATAGCCGGTCGAGACGGCGGCGAGGAATTTTTTCTCGTCCATCGCCGGCTCCCGGGTGAAATCGCCGGTCTGGCGCTCGATCTCGAGCGGGATCACCGCAAGCTCGGCGCCGGCGATACGGGCGAGCTGGTTGATCGCGGCACCCCCGCCGGCGAAATTCGCCACCATCTGCACCGTCACTTCCGACGGATAGGCCGACACGCCCTGCGCGGTGACGCCATGCGAACCGGCAAAGACGATGACCTTGACCTTGTCGAGCCTGGGCATGTCGCGCCCCTGCCAGCGCGCCAGCCAGGCGGCGATGGTTTCGAGCCGGCCGAGGCTTCCCTGCGGTTTGGTCAGCGTGTCCTGGCGGCGGGCGACGGCCTCGGCGGCCGTGTCGCTGCCCATGGGCAGGTCCTGGCAGGCGGCGCGCAGGTCTTCGAAGGAGGTGAAGGTCATCGTTTGGACTCCGGTAAGGTCAAATCAGGATTGCGCTTGCGGCAAGCAGCACGAGGATTTCGGCGCCCTGCTGCAGCGCGCCGATGGTGTCGCCGGTATGGCCGCCGATCTGGCCGAGGCAGAGCCAGCGCAGGGCGAGGAACCAGAGCGTGAGCAGGGCGGCGACCGCGATCGCGCCTGTCAGGCCGAGTGTCAGGAGGGCGATCGCACCCAGCACCGCGCCGGTCGCGGCCACCTCGGCCGAAGGCGCGCCGGCATCGGCCGCGAGGCCCTGCGCGCGAGCGGAGGGCAAAAGATGCATGAAGCCGGGGATCAGTCCGCGTGAGGCGGCATGGGCGGCGATGAGCGCGCCGAAGACGTGCGGCACGCTGGCAAGCTCGGAAAGCGCGGTCCAGCGCAGCAGGATCGAAAGCGCCAGTGCCGCCACGCCATAGGTGCCGACGCGGCTGTCGCGCATGATGTCCAGCTTGCGCTCGCGCGTTCGGCCTCCGCCGAAACCATCGGCGGTGTCGCCCAGCCCGTCCTCATGCAGGCAGAAGGTGACGAGCATGGTGGCGGTGAGCGCCAGTGCAGCCGCCGGGCCGGCGGCGAGGCCGAGCCATGTTGCCACGGCAAAGACGATGCCGCCGATGAGCCCGACGACGACGCCGACCAACGGCGCGGCCCAGAGCGCGGAAGACAGGCTGCGGCCTGAAAAATCGAGATGCGGCAGCGGCAGGCGGGTCAGGAAGACGATCGCCAGCGCAAAATCCTTGCCGAGCTTTTCGAGAAACCCGCCGCCCATCGCTCAGCCCCTCGCGATCGCGTGGAAGAAGGTGCCGCTGACATGGCCGCGCCGGCCACCGGCCGCACCGAGCGCGTTGCCCTGTCCGTCGGCCAGTTCGGCGAGCTTTTCGTCCGTGCCAGCCGAAACGACCTGCGCGTAATGGAATTCGTGCCCGCGCACGAGCGTGCCTTTTTGTCCGAGCGGGCAGTCGGCCAGCAGCGTCGCCTGCCGGTAGCCGAGATTCATCTTGCGCCTGGCGAAGCTGGTGGAGTGGCCGAGCAGGCCGAGCATTTCATGCTTGGCGCCCTCGGCGTCCTCCAGCGTGTCGCCCAGCGTCATGAAGCCGCCGCACTCGCCATGGACCGGCCGCGTCTCGGCAAAACGGCGCATGCCCGCGCGGAAATTCCGCGCGGCGGCGAGCCTGCCGGCATGGAGTTCGGGGTAGCCACCGGGCAGCCAGCAGACGTCGCAATCCTCGCGCGGCGCCTCATCGGCCAGCGGCGAGAACGGCGCGATTTCCGCGCCGGCCTTGCGCCAATGCGCGGCGACATGCGGATAGACGAAAGTGAAGGCGGCGTCCTGCGCCAGCGCGATGCGCTGGCCGGGCGGCGGCAGCGCATCGGAAAAGTTCGCGCCCCGCGGCTCCAGCGGCGTCATCAGCGCCATGATCGCGTCGAGGTCGAGCGAGCGGTCGGCCATGTCGGCGAGGCGGTCGAGATGGGCCATCAGGTCGGCATGCTCGCCCGCCTGCACGAGGCCGAGATGGCGTTCGGGCAGGGCCAGCGCGGTGTCGCGCATGACGGCGCCGACGACTGGCAGGCCGAGCGCCTCGATGGCTTCGCCGGCAAGCCGCCTGTGGCGCTCGCTGCCCAGCCGGTTCAGCACCACGCCGGCGATGCGCACCTGCGGATCGTAGGTGGCAAAGCCCTTGGCGATGGCTGCGGCCGTCTGCGACTGGCCCGAAACATCGAGCACCAGAAGCACCGGCAGGCCGTAGAGCCGCGCAAGATCGGCCGCCGAACCGGAGCGGCCGGGCGCGCCCGGAATGCCGTCGAACAGGCCCATGGCGCTTTCCAGCACGATCATGTCGGCCTGCGACGCGGCCTGCGCCGCCAGCGCGTTGAGCAGCGCCGGCGACATCGCCCAGCTATCCAGATTGACGCCCGGCCGGCCGGTGGCCGCATGATGGAAGCCGGGGTCGATATAGTCGGGACCGGATTTCGCGCCGCCGACGCTCAGGCCCCGCCGCGCCAGCGCGCGCAATATGCCGATGGTGACGCTGGTCTTGCCCGAGCCCGAGCGGGGCGCGCCGATGATCAGCCCGCGCGCGCTCATCTTGCCCCCAAAAGCTCGGCGCGCATCGCGACGATGTCGCCGATGACGATCAGCGCCGGCGAGACGACATTTTCGCGCGCGGCGGTTTCGACCAGCGTGCCGAGCGTCGCGGTCACGGTGCGCTCCTGCGGCAGCGAGGCGTTCTCGACCAGCGCTGCTGGTGTCTCGCCGGGCAGGCCTGCCGCCAGAAGCTCCGCAACCGTCTCCTCCATATGCGTCAGGCCCATATAGATGACGAGCGGCTGGCCGGTGCGGGCAAGGGCCGCCCAGTCCGGCCGGTCGTCAGAGACGGCGGCAAAGCCGGTGGCAAGGATGATCGCGCCGTTGACGCCGCGCATGGTGGCCGGAATGCCCGCCGAAGTCAGCCCGCCGAAGGCCGAGGTGACGCCGGACAGCACGCGCCACGGAATGTTCTCGCGGGTCAGCACCAGCGCTTCTTCCGCGCCGCGGCCGAAGACGAAGGGGTGTCCGCCCTTCAGCCGCACCACCTTGCGGCCCTCGCGCGCCAGCTTCACCAGCAGTCCGTTGATGTCGTCCTGCGGGATCGACAGCCTGCCGCCGCGCTTGCCGACGAAGAATTTTTCGGCCTGCTCGGCAACGGCGACGATTTCGGGCGACACCAGCGCGTCGTGCACCAGCGCGTCGGCTTGCGCGAGCGCGGAGAGCACGTCGAGCGTCAGCAGACCCGGATCGCCGGGGCCGGCGCCAGCCAGCCACACATGGCCGGGTTCGAGCACCTGCGGCTCGAAGTTCAGACGGGCGATAGCTTTTTCGAGACTCATGAATGCCGCTTTCGACGATGACGCGGAGCGTCGCCAAGCCTATAGATTGCGCCATGACTGCCGAACAGACCGCCTCCGAAGAAGCACCCCTGCGCCGTGGCTGGACCACGGGCGCCTGTGCCACCGCCGCCACCAAGGCGGCCTGTGCTGCGCTTCTGTCCGGCGATTTCCCCGATCCGGTGGAGATCACGCTGCCCGGCGGCAATGTGGTCGGCTTCGCGCTCGCAGTCTCGGAACTGGGCGAGGGGCAGGCGACGGCCGGCATCGTCAAGGATGCCGGCGACGACCCCGACGTGACGCATGGCGCGCTGGTGAAAAGCACGGTGCGCCGCGCAGCGCCCGGCACGGGTATCGTCTTCCGCGCGGGCCCGGGTGTCGGCACGGTGACGCGCCCCGGTCTGCCGATCCCGCCGGGCGAGCCGGCGATCAACCCCGTGCCGCGCCAGATGATCGCCCAGGCGTTGCATCAGGTGGCCGGCGCGCAGGCTGACTTCGAGGTCGAGATTTCCGTGGTCGGCGGCGAGGAGATGGCGCAGCGCACGCTCAATCCGCGCCTCGGCATTTTGGGCGGCATCTCGATCCTGGGCACCACCGGCGTGGTCATTCCCTATTCCTGCTCGGCCTGGATCCACTCCATCTATCGCGGCGTCGATGTCGCGCGCGCCATGGGGTTCAACCACGTGGCCGGCTCCACCGGCAACGCGTCCGAAATGGCGGTCCAAAAATTCCACGACATGCACGAAGTCCAGCTCATCGACATGGGTGACTTCGTCGGCGGCATGCTGAAATACATCCGGGCGCATCCCGTGCCGCGAGTCACCATTGCCGGCGGTGTCGCCAAGATGACCAAGCTGGCGCAGGGCATGCTGGACGTGCATTCGAGCCGGGGCAGGGCCGATCTCGAAGGCCTTGCGGAAGTGGCGTTGGAAGCCGGCGCGAGCGGGGAGCTTGCCGCGCGCATCAGGGGCGCCAACACGGTGGCTGAAGCCTTTGCGCTCGCCGTGGCCGAAGGCGTGCCGATCGGCGACGCGATTGCCGCCGGCGCATGGCGCACCGCCGCGCCCGCGCTCAAGGGCACGGATATCGAGCTCGAAATCCTGGTCTTCAACCGCGAAGGCGAGTTGAGAGGGCATGCGCCCTTCGCACCGGCTCATAGCGTGTCGCGCCCCCTGAACCGGCGCTGATAGTCCGGATCGTAAAGCGAGCTCTCGCGAAAATCCTGCGCGGCCAGCGACGGGCCGACGAAGATCAGCGCCGTGCGCTCGATGGGGTTTTGCGCCAGCTTTTCCGCAATCGTGCCGAGCGTGCCGTGCAGCACGCGCTCGTCCGGCCATGAGGCGTGGAAGACGATGGCCACCGGGCAATCCGCGCCATAGAGCGGCGTCAGCTCCTCCACCACGCGGTCGATGGCGTGGATGGCGAGATGGATGGCGAGCGTCGCGCCGGTCACGCCGAAGGCGGCCAGGCTTTCCTTTTCCGGCATGGGCGAGGCGCGGCCTGAAACGCGCGTCAGCACCAGCGATTGCGCCACAGCCGGAATGGTCAGCTCGCGGCCCAGCGCCGAGGCGGCGGCGGCGAAGGAGGGCACGCCGGGCGTCATCGTGTAGGCAATGCCGTGTCGCTCGAGGCGGCGGATCTGCTCGGCCACAGCGCTCCACACCGAAAGGTCGCCCGAGTGCAGGCGCGCGACGTCCTTGCCCTCGTCATGCGCTGTCAGATATTCGGCCTCGATCTCGTCGAGCGACATGGGCGCGGTGTCGACCAGCTTTGTCCCCGGCGCGCAATAGGCGAGCAGGTCGGGCGCGACGATCGAGCCCGCATAGAGGCAGACCGGGCAGCTTGCGAGCAGGTCGCGGCCGCGAACGGTGATGAGGTCCGCCGCACCCGGGCCGGCGCCGATGAAATGAACCGTCACGCTTTGTCTCCGCTGATGGCTATGGCGCAGGTGACCGATTGGAGTGCGATGCGCGGGCCGAGCAGCCGCGAATCCGGGCCGGCCGCCGCAAGGGCCGCCGCTTCCGAGAGCGAGGGCGCGCCGGTCTTTTCCAGCGACAATGCCGAATGGCTTTCTGTCCGCTTGCCGGCCTCGGCCAATTCGGCGTCGCCGATGATGATGACGGCGCGGCTCAACTGCCTGCCGGCCTGAAAGATCGCCTCTTCGTGCTGTTTCAGCTTGCCCGTCGCCAGCGCATCGAGCCGCGCAAAGTCGATGTCGTGGGCGCCGAGTGCTGCGCTGATCGCGCCCAGAACCTGCTCCTTGCTGACGCCCTTGCGGCTGCCGATGCCCGCCACAATCATGGTTTCGCCCACGACCATTGCGTCACCGGCATGGCCGGGCGCCAGCCCTGCATGGTGCCGACCGGAACCGCGCGCGACACTGAAAGGCGGATCAGTTCGCCGCCGTGGCGTGCTTGAAGCGATAGCAACAGCGCCTCCATTTCGAGCGTCACGGCGTTGGCCACCAGCCGCCCGCCGGAGGGCAGGGCGGCAACCGCCGCGTCCATGACGCCGGGCTCCGAGCCGCCGCCGCCGACGAAGACGCCATCGGGCGTCGGCAGGCCGGCGAGCGCGTGCGGCGCGCGGCCTTCGACGACCGTCAGCCCGGGCACGCCGCAGGCGCTGGCGTTGCGGCCAATGCGGGCGGCGCGTTCGGCATTGGCCTCGATGGCGATGGCGCGCATGGACGGATCGCGCAGCATCCATTCGATGGAGATGGAGCCCGAGCCCCCGCCGATGTCCCACAACAGCTCGCCGCGGCGCGGCGCGAGCGACGATAGCGTCACGGCGCGGATCTCGCGCTTGGTGAGCTGGCCGTCATTCTCGAACAACTCGTCCGGCATGCCCGTCGCCAGCGGCAGGATGCGGGCTTGCGAATTCGATTCAACCTCGACCGCCAGTACATTGAGCGGATTGACGTTTTCGAGAGCGAAGGTGTCAGCGCTCGTCGTCGTCAGCCGCTCGGAGGGGCCGCCCAGCGCTTCCAGCACTGCCAGCCGCGAGGCGCCGAAGCCGAGTTCGCAAAGAAGCTTCGCCACCGCCGCCGGGCCGTCACCGTCCGAGGTCAGCGCCAATATGCGCGCCTTGGGATGCAGCAGCGGGCGGATGAGGTCGATGGGCTTGCCATGCAGCGAAACCGTCTTCGTTTCCGGCAGCGCCCAGCTCAGGCGCGAGGCGGCAAGGCTGAAGGCGGAAGGCGCGGGCAGCACGCGCATTTCGGCCACCGGCACGTGGCGGGCCAGCGTGGTGCCGACGCCATGACAAAACGGATCGCCCGAGGCGAGCACGCAGACCGGGTGGCCGGACAGCGCCAGCACGGCGCGCATGCCGGCGTCGAACGGCGTCGGCCAGGGCTCGGCTGCGCCCGTCACCAGCCCGTCCACGAGCGCCAGATGCCGCTTGCCGCCGAATACGGCTTGCGCTGTCGCAATGCAGCGCTTGGCCTCGTCGCCAAGACCCTCCACACCATCCTCGCCGATGCCGACGATGGTCAGCCAGGGATTAGGCATGGTGGCGCCTCGCGGAGCAAAGTTCCGCCTCATTGGTCCTGCGAGCCAGCTTTTTTCCCCGTGGGGCAGGCCAATTGCATATGGCGAGGCATACCCCCACTCCGGTTTGCTGCGCAAACCACCTCTCCCCCTCAAAAGGGGAGAGGAAGGGCGCCAGGCGCGCGAACGGCGTTTCCTTTGCCCAGCGCGGCAAGAGAAGAGGAATTGCCGGGCGCAGGGGGCGTGACCGGACAGGACTGGCGTTCCTCTCCCCCGGGCAGGGGGAGAGGTGGTTTGCGCGGAAAACCGGTGTGGGGGTGATTGCGCATGCTCTCCCGACGCCGCATACACGGCGCAAAGAGACTGGCGAACCAGAGGACTCGGCAATCCAATGACCCACCGCGTTCTGATACTTGGCGGCACCACGGAAGCCCGGCAGCTTGCCGGGAGGCTGGCCGCGCGCGCCGATCTTTTGCTGACCCTGTCGCTCGCCGGCCGCACGGTCGATCCCGTGGCGCAGCCCGTGCCGGTGCGCAGCGGCGGTTTTGGCGGCGCTGCGGGGCTGGCGCGATACCTGCGCGACGAGCGCGTCGATCTGCTGATAGACGCCACGCACCCTTACGCGGCCAACATTTCGCGCAACGCGGCCGAGGCTGCCACGCTTGCCGGCGTGCCGATCCTGGCGCTGCGCCGTCCGGGCTGGGAGCCGGTCGAGGGCGACCGCTGGACACTGGTCGAAAATGCTGAAGAAGCGGTCGCCGCGCTCGGCCAAAGCACGCGCCGCGTGTTCCTGGCGCTCGGCCGGCAGGAGATCGCCGCCTTCGAGGGCGCGCCGCAGCATGTCTATGTCATCCGCAGCGTCGATCCGGTCGAGCCGCCGCTGGCCGTGCCGGATACTACCTACATCCTCGCGCGCGGGCCCTTCGCCGAGGCCGACGAGCGCGAGCTTCTGGCCAGCCACCGCATCGACGCCATCGTTGCCAAGAACAGCGGCGGCGCGGCCACCTATGGCAAGATCGCGGCCGCGCGCGCGCTCGGCATCGAGGTCATCCTGTTCCGCAGGCCGGACCTGCCGCAGGTGCCTCATGCGCAAAGCGTCGCGGAGCTGGCCGGCATGGTCGATCATTGGCTGGCACCTGCCGAAAAGCGCGGCGTGTAGACCAGCGGGCGCTTATCGCCGCGCTCGACGATGCGGGTTTCGGGCGAGCCTATCATCACGCAGGTCGCCATGTCGGCCTGCTCGGCGCGCGCCTCCGCCAGCGGCGTGATCTCGATGCGCTCGTCGGGCCGGCCGGCGGCGCGGCCGAAGATGACGGGCGTGGTGCCGGGCAGGATGGTCCGCAGCTTGTCCAGCGCTTCACCCAGTTGCCAGGGCCGCGCCTTGCTGATCGGGTTGTAGAGCGCGATGACAAAACCCGCGCCTGCCGCCGCCTCCAGCCGCCGCAGGATCAGCTCCCAGGGCTTCAGATTGTCGGACAGCGAGATGGCGCAGAAATCGTGCCCCAGCGGCGCGCCGATGCGAGCCGCGACCGCCAGCATGGCGGTGACGCCGGGCACGATGGTCAGCTCGATGTCGCGCCATTCGGCCGGGCCGGCCTCGATCGCCTCGCACACGGCGGCCGCCATGGCGAAGACGCCGGGGTCGCCGCCCGAAACCACCGCGACGCTGGCACCGCCTGCGGCCTGCTCAAGAGCCGCATTGGCACGCGAAATCTCCTCGCGGTTGTCGGAGGCGATGCGGGTCTGGTCGGGCCGCAGGGTCAGGCGGTCGACATAGGGGGCGTAGCCGTAGAAGAACTGCGCCTCGGCCGCAGCAGCACTCGCCTCCGGCGTGATCTGGCCGGGATTGCCGGGGCCGAGCCCGATGACGAAAAGACGCCCGCTCATGGCCGCCCCTCCCAGCCGGGCACCAGCACGATGGCGAAATAGGGCGCGGTGTCGTCGGCTTTTTCGGCCAGCGGCACGGAGGCGGTGTTGGCCATTGTGCCGCGCTCGACATACATCGCCCGCTCCAGCTTGCCGGTGGCGGCGAGCGCGCGGCGGATTTTCGGCAGGTTGCGACCCACCTTCATGATGACGGCGGCGTCCGTGTCGGCCAGCCGCCGCGAAAGCTCGAACTCGCTCATCGTGCCGGGCAGCACGCTCAGCACGTCGTCGCCCTGCACGATCGGCAGGCCGGTCTGCGACCAGCAGCCAGACATGGCGGTCACACCCGGGATCACCTCGGTCGGGTAATGCTGCGACAACCGCACATGCAGGTGCATGTAGGAGCCGTAGAACAGCGGGTCGCCTTCGCTCAGCACGGCGACCGTGCGGCCCGCATCGAGATGCCCGGCCACGGCGCGTGCGGACTCCTCGTAGAAGCCGGTGATCGCTGATTTGTAATCAGCGTGGTCCTTGTCGATCTCGGTTGTCACCGGATAGAGCAGCGGCAGTTCCACGATGCCGGGCTTCAGATGCGCCGAGACGATCGCGCGGGCATTGCCGTTGCTGCCGCGCTTGGCGAAATGCGCCAGCACGTCGGCTTCGCCGAGCGCGCGAACGGCTTTCAGGGTCAGAAGCTCGGGATCGCCGGGGCCGGTGCCGACGCCGATGAGGCGGCCTTTGGGTTCCGCGCTCACAGTCCGGGCCTCGCCAGCGCGTTGAGGGCGGCGGCCGTCATGGCGCTGCCGCCGAGGCGGCCGCGCACGATGGCATAGGGCACGCCATAGGAATTTTCCGCCAGCGCATCCTTGGATTCGGCGGCACCCACGAAGCCCACCGGCATGCCGAGGATGGCCGCCGGCTTGGGCGCGCCGTCACGCAGCAGTTCGAGCAGATAGAAGAGGGCGGTCGGCGCATTGCCGATGGCCACCACCGAGCCCGCCATGCGGTCGAGCCAGAGCTTTATCGCGGCAGCGGAGCGGGTGTTGCCGATTTCCTGCGCCAATGCGGGCGTGCGCTCATCGCGCAGGGTGCAGATCACCTCGTTGTCGGCGGGCAGGCGGGCGCGGGTGACGCCGCGCGACACCATCTCGGCGTCGCAGAAGATCGGCGCGCCGGCCTTTAGCGCAGCACTTGCGGCTTCCACGAAGCCCGGCCCGAACTCGAACTTTTCTGCCGCCTCGACCAGCCCGCAGGCGTGGATCATGCGCACGGCAACATCGGCCTCGGCCTCGGAAAAGCGCGACAGGTCGGCCTCGGCGCGGATGATGGCGAAGGAGCGCTCGTAGATCGCCGTGCCGTCGTGAATATAGTCGTATCCCGCCATCATCATCCCTGCTGAAAAGCCGCCGCGAGCCGGCTTTCGCCGAGCCGCGCGATGCACCGTGCCGTTGTTTCTCCGGGGCGGCGCTCCTTGGTCAAAAGCGCTGCGACCCGGCCGAAACCGCGAGCGAGTTCATAGCCCGGCGTGTACGCGGCCGGAAGTCCCTTCGCCGTCCCGTCAACGACAAGTCCGGCTCCTTTTTCGTCGCCCACCAGAGTGAGTGCCGAGCGGGCGGGATGTGCGCAGCCCTTGGCGCAGCCGGAAATGTGCAGCGTGACGGATGGATCGAGCGCGGAACCGCTGTCGCGGGCGATCTCTTCGGCCACCTCGCGCGCGGCGATGCGGCCCGATGCGCAGGCCGGCGCGCCGGTGCAGGCGGCGATCATGCGGCGCGGGTCGAGCGGGTCGGTGATGAAGCCGAGTGAGGCTGCTTTGGCCAAGAGGGGAGTGCAGGCGGACTCTGCGAGGCCGAGCAGGATCAGCGAGCGTTGCAGGGCAGGGCGAATCTCCGTTGCGCCGAAGCCTTCGGCAATCTTCGTCAACTCGATCAGCCGCGCCGCCGGCATGCTGCCGAAGGGCAGGCCGAGGATCAGGGCGTGGCCGTCATTGGCGAGGGCAAGAGCGCCGAGCGGAACCTTACCCTCCCCCTTGTGGGGAGGGTCGGCGAGCGACATTCGCGGAGCGGATGTCGAGAGACGGGGTGGGGGTGTCCCTCCTGCACCGGCCGCAACCCCCACCCCGTTGCTGCGCAACGACCCTCCCCACAAGGGGGAGGGTAAGGCGCTCAAATCCAGATCCCGCGCCCGTGCCTCGCGGCCACGATCGGCAATCGCGTGCAATATCGCCAGCACGGCATCACAAGCATCCGTCTCGGCAACCGCGCCGATTGGCGTTGCGGTATCCGCATCTCCCGCGACCGCCAGCAGCCACCGGCTCGGCGCGAGTGCCGTCAGCCGCACATCGGCCTGCACGGTGTTCATATTCAGCTTGCCGCCGCCGTCGACCACCACGGAAACCTTTGGCCCGAGCCGAGCGCCGACGTTTTCTGCGTCAATCGCTTCGCGGATGTGCGCCGCGAGCTGGGTGGGGTCAGAAATTTCCTCCGGGTCGAGACCCGCGAGCGGTCCAGCCTCCACCGGCACGCCGGTGCGCACGGCAATGCCAAGCGCATCGACCTCGGCCGCCAGCAGCGTCGCGCTCTCGGCGGTCAGGCCACGAATCTGCATGCTGCCGCGCGCCGTCACCTCGACCACGCCGTTGCCATGCCGCAAGGCGGATTCGCAGAGTCCGATCAAGGCCTTGGGCGAAACTCCTCCAGCGACGGGATTGAGCCGCACCAGCAGCCCGTCGCCCGTCAGCATGGGGGCCGAGAGTGCGGGGCAGGCGCCCCGTCGCGAGAAGCCGCTCATGCCGCCGCTCCCAGAGCTTCGGCCTCGGCGATCAGGCTTGCCAGATCGTCGTCGATGGAATTGCGCAACGGGTGCCACAGCCCGCGCCGCCGCGCCGAGGCGAAGCGCTCGGCGATCACCCTGGCTGCCGCCGGGTTCTCGCGCAGCAGGAAGGCGCGCACCGCCTCGTTGCCGAGATAGGCGTCGTGCACGGTCTCGATCAGCGCGCCGGGAATGGTGTGGGTGGTTTCGGCGAAGCCGACCAGCCGGTCCACCGTCTCGGCGAATTCGGAGGCGCCGCGCGGCCCGTGCCGCATCTGGCCCTCGATGAAGCGCGGATTGACCGCGCGGGCGCGCACCACGCGCGTCACCGCCTCGGTGACAGAGCGCGGGCGGGGCCGTGCCGGATCGGTGGTGTCGAGCACGATCACGTCGGCATTGTTGCCGAGTGCTGCAAGCGCTGCCGAAAAGCCGCCGATGAAGGCGACGTCGGCCGAGCCTTCGAGGATGTCGCGGCCGGGATCGTCGCCGCTATGCACCAGAAGGTCGGCTTCCGCGATACGCTCTGCGAATGCGCCGGGCGCGGAAACCCCTTCGCCGGTCGCACCGCCATAGGCGTGCGAGGTGGCGTCGAGATAGGCGCGGCCGAGCTCGGCGCGGTCCTGCCATTCGCCGCGCGCCAGCATGTCCTCCAGCCCCGCGCCATAGGTGCCGGGCGAGGAGCCGAAGATGCGGGCAGGCGCCTTGCCAAGAGTGCGCGCCTCGGCGGCCAAGGGGTTCTCGGACGCGTCCTCTTCGCGTGCGGCGACGGCTGCCCCCGCTGCATCGATCAGCGCGATCTGGGTCGGGAACATGTCGCGGAACAGGCCGGAAATGCGCCAGGTCACGTCCACGCGCGGCCGCCCCACCGTTGCCGGCGGCAGCACCTCTATGCCGGTCACGCGGCCGGTCGCGGCGTCCCATTGCGGGCGGCAGCCCATCAGGAACAGGCCCTGCGCGATCTCCTCGCCGCCGGTGCGCAGCGAGGCGCTGCCCCAGAGGTCGATGACCAGCGAGCGCGGCCAGTCGCCATGGTCCTGCAGATAGCGCGTCAGCACCTCCTGCGCCGCTGCCCGGCCGAGGTCGAAGGCAGTCGGGGTGGGCATGGTGCGCGGATCGGCGGTGAACAGGTTGCGGCCTGTGGGCAGCACGTCGGTGCGGCCGCGCGCTGGCGCGCCGGAGGGGCCGGCGGTGATATGGCGGCCGTCGAGTGCGGCGATCAGCGCCGCGCGCTCGCTCTCCGCGCTTTGGCAGCGCATCTCGTCGGCCTCGTCGTCGGCGGCGCGGCCGTAGATATGCAAGCCGTCCTTGACGGCAAAATCCTTGAGGTCGCAGAGCCAGGCGTCGATGCGGCGCAGCGCCTCGTCGGGCGCGTCGGTCCTGGCGACCCCGGCCTCGGCGGCAAGACCGGTTTGCGAGGCGGTGTCGACGATCAGCTTTGCGAGCCGGTCGCGGCGGCGGCGGTCGAGACCGTCGGCCTGCGCATATTCGTCCACCAGCCGCTCCAGCGTCTGCTGGTTCTCGTCCAGCCCTGCGTGGGCAAGCGGCGGGGGCAGGTGCCCGAGCGTGACGGCGGCGATGCGCCGCTTGGCCTGCGCGGCCTCGCCCGGATTGCTGACGATGAAGGGATAGACCACCGGCAGGCCGCCGGTGACGATTTCGGGAAAACAGCTTTGGCCCAGCGCCACCGTCTTGCCGGGCAACCATTCCAGCGTGCCGTGCGCGCCCACATGCACCAGCACATGGCAGCCGAGGCTTTTGCGCAGCCAGAGCCCGAAGGCGACCAGCTCGTGGCGCGGCGGCAGGGTGGGGTCGTGATAGTCGGCGCGCCGGTCGGCCGAGCGCCCGCGATCGGGCGCCAGGGCGACGGTGATGTTGCCGAAGGTCGCGGCGCGGAAGGGAAACGCGCCCATACCCTCCCCCTTGTGGGGAGGGTGGCCCGAAGGGCCGGGTGGGGGTGCTTTTCCGGCGGTTACCCCCATCCCGGCGCTGCGCTCCGACCCTCCCCACAAGGGGGAGGGTGTCGTATCGGCATCGCCCCACGCCGCCTCGACCGTCGCCCGCGCCTCTGCCGGCAGTTCGGCCGAGAGACGCACATAATCCTCGAGGCTTATTCCTTGGTCACTGCGCGCCAGAAGGTTCAGCAGCTCGCGCGGCGATTCGGGAATCCCTTCAACGCGATAGCCTTCGGCCTTCAGGTCGTGCAGCATGGCGAGCACGCTGTTGGGCACGTCGAGGCCGACGGCATAGCCGGTGCGGCCGGGCGCGCTGGGATAGTCCGGGATCAGGATCGCCACCTTGCGCGTCGCGCGCGGGCTCCGCTGCAGGCGCAGGAAGGCGGCGATGCGGCCCGCCACCTGCTCGACGCGGTCGGGCTCGGGTCGGTTGGCGAGGCCCTTGAAGGCAAGCGCGGCGTCCGCCTCCATCTCGGCCTTGAAGGAGATCGCGCCAGCCAGGATGCGCCCGTCGAGCTCTGGCATCACCACATGCATGGCAAGGTCGGCCGGCGCCAGCCCGCGCTGGTTTTCGGCCCAGGCGTCGCGGCGCGTGGTCGCGACGATGACCTGGAACACAGGCGCGCCCGCACGGTCGAACAGCGTTTCCACGCCCGGCTCGGCGCTGCTGGCAAAGGCGGTGGCGGTGATGATGGCCGCGGGCTTCAGGTCCGCCAGCGCGTTTTCCACGAAGGCGAGGGAGGTTTTGTCCTTCAGGCTGGGAACGAAGACGGGAACAGGCCCGATTCCCTGTGCGCGCAACGCCTCGACCAATGCGTCGATGGGCGCGATATCCGCCGCCAGCAGCATCGAGCGGTAGAAGAGAATGGGGACGATTGGGGCGGCGTTACCCTCCCCCTTGTGGGGAGGGTGGCCCGAGGAGCCGGGTGGGGGTGATAGGGCGTCCGCCGTCTCGGAAGGCATCCGCACCCCGCTCCGCTGCGCGGATCGATCCTCCCCGCAAGGGGGAGCGTAAAGGGGCGTTTCCACCACGCCCTTGCCCGGCTCGTAAAACCCGGCCTTCGGCACCGCGACAGGTTCCGACGCAGCACTTTCTCCACCGGCAAGCCCGGCCAGCTGGCGCATCAGCGCGCGCATATTGTCCGGCCCGCCCTCGCGGAAATAGGCGAGCAAGAGGTCGAGCGTTTCGCGCGGCAGGGTCGAGCTTTCGATCAGCCGCTGGTCCTCGTCGTGGCTTTCGCCGGGCAGCAGCGCGAGGTGGATTTTCTTGTCCCGGCAGATGGCGGCCAGCCGGTCGCAGCCATAGCGCCACCAGTCGTAGCCGCCGAGGATGCGCACGAGGATTATCTTTGCGTGCGCGGCAACGCTTTCGACCCAGAGGTCCACCGACATCGGGTGGCGCAGGTCGCGCAAGTTCGCCAGCCGCATGGAGGGCAGGGTGTCGGCCTCCTGCCGCCACGCCGCCGCCAGCCCGGCCAGATCGCTGTCGGTGAAGGACAGCGCCACGACATCCGCCGGCGTCTGCCGAAGGTCGACCGGCTCGATCAGATCGTCGAGCGAGGCGGATGTCGTGGTCAATATGTGCATGGGCGCGCGCCTGGCTCAGTTCGCCAAAATGCGCTCGATGGCCTCGCGGTTCAGGCCCTTCAGCCCGATGACGACGAGACGCGAGCGGCGCTCCTCGGCCGGCGTCCAGGCGCGGTCATAGTAGTGGTTCACGCGCGGGCCGACGGCCTGCACCAGAAGCCGCATCGGCTTGCCGGAGACATCCACAAAACCCTTCACGCGCAGAACGTTCTCCTGCTCGGCGGCGGCCGCCACGCGGTTTGCCAGTTCCTCGGGGCTGGCGATGGCCGGCAGTTCCACGATGAAGGAGTCAAAATCGTCGTGCTCGTGGTCGAGCATGCCGTCATGCAGCGTCTTGCGGTTTTCGATGTCGTCCTCGACCGCGAGGCCGAGGCCCAGCAGAACCGAAGGATCGACCTTGCCGTGCGAGGTCGGCACGACCTTGACGGCGCGCGAAACATGCTCGCCGATGACGGCATTGGCGCGGGCGCTGCCGTCCGCGTCGATCAGGTCGCTCTTGGAGAGGATGATGAGGTCGGCGCAGGCCACCTGGTCCTGGAACACTTCTTCGACCGGGTCATCGTGGTCGAGCGTTTCGTCTTCCTCGCGCTGCGCCTGCAGGGCGTCCATGTCCGAGGCGACCTGGCCGGCTGCCAGCGCTGCGCCGTCCACCACGGCGACGACGCCGTCCACGGTCACGCGGCTTTTCACCGACGGCCACTGGAAAGCCTGCACCAGCGGCTTGGGCAGGGCGAGGCCGGAGGTCTCGATCAGGATGTGATCCACCTTCGGCTCGCGCGAGAGGATTTCGTCCAGCGCCGGCACGAAATCGTCGGCCACGGTGCAGCACAGGCAGCCATTGGCGAGCTCGACGATGTTTTCCTCCGGGCAGGCGTCGATGCCGCAGCTCTTCAGGATTTCGCCATCCACGCCGACGTCGCCGAATTCGTTGACGATCAGCGCCAGCCGGCGTCCGTTGGCGTTTTCGAGGATGTTGCGGATCAGCGTGGTCTTGCCGGCGCCGAGAAAGCCGGTGACGACGGTGCAGGGAACGCGGGTCGCGGAGGCGGTCATGAAATGTCCTTTACTATCGCAAGAGGTGGGATGCGGGCGACAAGGCCGCGCTTGAGGCTGTCGGGGCGGCCGCGCCAGGGCAGGATGCCGTCTGTGGCGGTCGCGAAAAGTCTTGCGCCGGCGATCAGGTCCGGGCCGCTTTCGGTCGTCAGGTCGCCGAAGACATAGCTCCAGCAGCCGTCGCGCAGCAAAGCGGCGCTGAGGCGGCGCTTGCAGTTGCCGAGGCATTCGACCTGGCGCACGCGAATGTTTTCGCTGGCCGCGGCGCGCGCGGCGCCCTCGGCCAGGAACTCGCCGGCGCGGGGCCGGGCATCGGAGCCGCTTTCGTCGCGGCAGGAAGAACAGACGACAACGGTGACGTCGCAGACATCCGGATCGCGGATGTCCTCGGCCAGCGCTGTCGGGTCAGCTTCGGTTTTCACCAGAATCATGCTCCTTGCCCGGGAACACCCGCCGGGCGGTCGGATTTGGGTTGGACGGCAGGTCTCCTGGCTCGCGCCTCGTCGCCTCGCGCCGCCTTCCCGGAAAATTCCAGTGGCTGTCGGCCTTCGGCTCTTCGCTTACAGTTGCGGGTACAGCTGCGGAATTGGGATTTGTCCCCGCACCGCATTCCCTCTTGGCCCCTCACGTTGCGGAGAGGGGACCGTCGCGGGCGAATTTAGGCGGGGGCGTGTCGTCCTGTCAACGCGCGGTTACGACGCCAGCGTGTCCTTGAGCGCCGGTGCGAGATCGCCGGCCGGCACGACCTCGATGCGTTCCAGCTCCAGCCATTGCGCCATCAGGCGCAGCTCGTCGGCCAGCGCCTCGGCGGTGTGGGCGGGCGCGCTAGGTTCGGCATAGGCAGCCTGCACGCGCAGCACGCCGGCGGGCCGGTCGGCCTTCAGGTCGATGCGCGCGGCAATCGTGTCGCCGAGCAGGAAGGGCAGGACGTAGTAGCCGTATTGCCGCTTGGCGGCCGGCGTGTAGATCTCGATGCGATAGCGGAAGTTGAACAGGCGCTCGGCGCGGGAGCGTTCCCACACCACCGGATCGAAGGGAGCAAGCAGCGCGCGGGCTTCCACCTTGCGCGGCATGCGCGTGCCGCTGTGCAGATAGGCCTGCTGGCTCCAGCCCTCGACGCGCACCGGTACAAGCTCGCCCGTTTCGACCAGTTCCTCCACACGGCCCTTCACGTCGGCCGGCGAGAGGCGGAAATAGTCGCGCAGGTCGCCGATCGTGGCGATGCCAAGCGCGCGCGCAGAGATGCGCAGCAATTCGCGGTGGGCGTCGGCGGCCTGCGGCGCGGGGGCATTGTATATGGAGGCCGGCAGCACGCGTTCCGGCAGGTCGTAGAGGCGCTCGAAGCCGCGTCGCGATGCGGTGGTGATGCGCCCGGCCCAGAACAGCCATTCAAAGGCGTGCTTCTCGTCGCTCCAGCCCCACCAGCCGCCGGAGCCCTTGGCGCCGTCTATGTCGGAGGCGGCAATCGGCCCGCGTGAGGATACCTCATTATAGATGTCGTCGATGAGTTGGCCGTTCTGCCGCGCCCATCTGGCGAGGCCGGCATACATTTCCTCGTGCCGCGAAGCGCGTTCCATGCGCCAGCGAAGCAGCGGATAGGTTTCGACCGGCAGGAACGAGGCCTCATGCGCCCAATATTCGAAGAGTGCACGTTTGCGTGATGTGGCGGCGGCGTCGAGCAGGTCGCGCGGGTAGGGGCCAAGCCGCGAGAACAGCGGCATGTAATGCGCCCGCACCACCACGCTGACGGAATCGATCTGAAGCAGACCGATGCGCGACAGCACCTTGCCGATGTGCCGGCGGTCCACCGTCGCCAGCGGTCGCGGACCGCCAAAACCCTGGGCGTGCAAGGCGATGCGCCGCGCCAGCTTGAGCGAAATCTTCTCTTTCATGCCTGCATCCGTTGCGGCAGCCGACATGCTGCCCGTCATTTCCCGGGAATCGAATGTGTATATGAGCCTAGCAATGTCGCAACGGGAATTGTGTCAGGAGAAAAAGTGGAGTAAAAAAGTCTGGAAATTAATTGTGCCTTGAGCGGCGTCAAACGCGTAAAAGCGTTTGGCGCAGTCATCGTTTCGCCAAGGTTTGACTTGCTTCCCCCGACTGCCTGCGCTAACCCTCGCCGCGTTGCAGCATGGATTTTCGGCAGCGCGACGTGGCGTATGTGTCGCGGTCTCGCGGTTCGATTCGATGCTATAATCAGGTCGATCGGCCGCCAACGGAAAGTCGGAGCATGAGCGGGCTCTTAAGTTCATATCTTCCCATCGTCATTTTCATCGGCGTTGCCCTGGTGATCGGCCTCGCGCTCATCGCGGCGCCTTTCCTGATCGCGTATCGCAATCCCGATCCGGAAAAGCTGTCGGCTTATGAGTGCGGCTTCAACTCCTTCGATGACGCCCGCATGAAGTTCGATATCCGGTTCTATCTGGTGTCGATCCTCTTCATCATCTTCGATCTGGAGGTGGCGTTCCTGTTCCCGTGGGCCGTCTCCTTCAGCAAGATAGGCATGTTCGGCTTCTGGTCCATGATGGTGTTCCTGGCCGTGCTGACCATCGGCTTCATCTATGAATGGAAGAAGGGAGCGCTGGAATGGGATTGAACGAAGCACCCTCCACGCTGATCGCCCACAAGCCCAAGGGCATCATCGATCCGAACACCGGCAAGCCGGTGGGCGCCGATGATCCGTTCTTCGGCGAGATCAACAACGAACTGTCCGACAAGGGTTTTCTGGTCACCTCGTCCGAGGCGCTGATCACCTGGGCGCGCACCGGCTCGCTGATGTGGATGACGTTCGGCCTCGCCTGCTGCGCCGTGGAGATGATGCACATCTCCATGCCGCGCTACGACGCCGAGCGCTTCGGCATCGCGCCGCGCGCTTCCCCGCGCCAGTCCGACGTGATGATCGTGGCCGGCACGCTGACCAACAAGATGGCGCCGGCGCTGCGCAAGGTCTACGACCAGATGCCGGAGCCGCGCTACGTCATCTCGATGGGGTCCTGCGCCAATGGCGGCGGCTACTACCATTATTCCTATTCGGTGGTGCGCGGTTGCGACCGCGTGGTGCCGGTGGATATCTATGTGCCGGGCTGCCCGCCCACGGCCGAAGCCCTGCTCTACGGCATTCTTCTGCTCCAGAAGAAGATCCGCCGCACCGGTACGATCGAACGGTGATCCCCAATGAGTGAAGCCCTGAATGACCTTGCGGCCTATCTGGCCGAGAAGCTCGATGGCAAGATCGGCGAGACACTGCTTGCCTATGGCGAACTGACGGTTACGGTCGAGCCCGCCGATATCGTCGAAGTCGCCGGCTTCCTGCGCAATGACGTGCAGTGCCAGTTCGTCTCGATCATCGATATCTGCGGCGTCGATTATCCGACGCGCGGCAAGCGCTTCGACGTCGTCTATCACCTCCTGTCGCCGCGCCAGAACCTGCGCATCCGCCTGCACGTGCGCACGGATGAGGAGACGCTGGTGCCGTCGCTTACCGGCGTCTATCCCGGCGCCGACTGGTTCGAGCGCGAAGCCTATGACATGTACGGCATCCTGTTCTCCGGCCATCCGGATCTGCGACGCCTGCTGACCGACTACGGTTTCGAGGGCTATCCGCTGCGAAAGGACTTCCCGCTCACCGGTTTCGTCGAGGTTCGTTACGACGACGAGGTCAAGCGCGTGGTCTACGAGCCCGTCTCGCTTCGCCAGGAATTCCGCAATTTCGACTTCCTGTCGCCCTGGGAAGGCACCGACTACGTGCTGCCGGGCGACGAAAAGGCGAAACAGTGAGCAAATAGCGAATAGTGAGTAGCGAATAGGGCAAGAGGAGGTTGTAAAACGGCAATCAACTCATACAGGGATCTGCTAATCTGGAAAGCTGCCATAGAACTGGCGGTGGCCTGTTATTCATTAACGAAGGCTTTTCCAAGCAGCGAAGTTTACGGAATGACATCGCAGATCAGGCGATCGGCTGCTTCGATAGCGGCAAATATCGCAGAAGGTCATGGTCGGGAAAATACCGGCTCGTTCATTCAGTTTCTTCGCGTGGCGCAAGGTTCTCTGAAAGAGCTGGAAACGCATCTCATTCTATCGGGACAAGTCGGCTTGGCGAGCGAGGCAGAATTGTCACCTTTGCTCATCAAAGCAGAGGATATCGGTAAGATGCTGCGCGCGATGGTCCGAAACTTGCAACAGAAAATAACATGACAAAAACTCTTCTCTTTCCCTATTCGCTACTCGCAATTCGCTATTCGCTCCGTGCCGAAGGCGCTTTCCATGGCTGAAACTTCCGTTCGCAATTTCAACATCAACTTCGGCCCGCAGCATCCGGCCGCGCACGGCGTGTTGCGCCTGGTGCTGGAGCTCGACGGCGAAGTGGTCGACCGCGTCGATCCGCATATCGGCCTGCTGCATCGCGGCACCGAGAAGCTGATGGAGAACAAGACCTATCTGCAGGCGGTGCCCTATCTCGATCGTCTCGACTACGTCGCGCCGATGAACCAGGAGCATGCCTTCGCACTGGCCGTCGAACGTCTGCTCGGCATGGACGTGCCGAAGCGCGGCCAGTTGATCCGCGTGCTCTATTCCGAGATCGGCCGCATCCTGAACCATCTGCTCAACATCACCACGCAGGCGATGGACGTCGGCGCTCTCACCCCGCCGCTGTGGGGCTTCGAGGAACGCGAGAAGCTGATGGTGTTCTATGAGCGGGCGTCGGGCGCGCGCATGCACGCGGCCTATTTCCGGCCCGGCGGCGTGCATCAGGACCTGCCTGAAAAGCTGGTCGAGGACATCGGCAAGTGGTGCGACCCGTTCCTCAAGACGGTGGAAGCGCTGGACGATCTGCTCACCGAAAACCGCATCTTCAAGCAGCGCAATGCCGACATTGGCGTGGTGTCGCTGGAAGACGCCTGGGCCTGGGGCTTTTCGGGCGTCATGGTGCGCGGTTCGGGCGCTGCCTGGGACCTGCGCAAGAGCCAGCCTTACGAGTGCTACTCCGAGATGGAATTCGACATTCCGGTCGGCAAGCACGGCGACTGCTACGACCGCTATCTCATCCGCATGGAAGAGATGCGCCAGTCGGTGCGCATCATGCGCCAGTGCATCGAGCGCCTGCTGGGCGCCGAGCGGGTGGGGCCGGTCTCCAACATGGACGGCAAGGTCGTGCCGCCAAAGCGCAGCGAGATGAAGCGCTCCATGGAAGCGCTCATCCATCACTTCAAGCTCTACACCGAGGGCTATCACGTGCCGGCGGGCGAGGTTTATGCCGCCGTCGAGGCGCCGAAGGGCGAATTCGGCGTCTATCTCGTCTCCGACGGCACCAACAAGCCCTATCGCTGCAAGCTCAGGGCCCCCGGCTTTGCGCATCTGCAGGCGATGGACTTCCTGTGCCGGGGCCACATGCTGGCCGACGTCACCGCCGTCCTCGGCTCCCTCGACATCGTGTTTGGTGAGGTTGACCGCTAATATGTCCGTTCGTCGTCTCGCTGATGAAGCCGTCCAGCCCGCGTCCTTCGCGTTCAACCGCGAAAAGGCCGCCGAGGCCAGGACCTGGCTCAAGAAATACCCCAAGGGCCGCGAACAGTCGGCGGTGATCCCGCTGCTGATGCTGGCGCAGGAGCAGGAAGGCTGGGTGACGCGCGCCGCGATCGAGTACGTTGCCGAAATGCTCGACATGCCGCGTATCCGCGTGCTGGAAGTCGCGACCTTCTATACGCAGTTCCAGCTCAAGCCGGTCGGCACGCGTGCCCATATCCAGGTTTGCGGCACCACGCCCTGCATGCTGCGCGGCGCGGAAGGGCTGATGGATGTCTGCCGCTCGAAGATCCACCACGAGCAGTTCCACACCAACGAAGACGGCACGCTGTCCTGGGAAGAGGTGGAGTGTCTTGGCGCCTGCGTGAACGCGCCGATGATCATGATCTTCAAGGACACATATGAGGACCTGACGCCGGAGCGGCTGGCCGAGATCATCGACGCTTTCGAGGCCGGCAAGGGCGACACCATCAAGCCCGGCCCGCAGGTCGACCGCGTCTATTCCGCTCCGGAAACCGGCTTCACCTCGTTGACCGACGAATCGGTGTTCCTGAAGTCTGGCCGCGCCGGGCCGGCCAGGGCCGCCGAGCAGGCGGTGGAGGTTCCGCCTTCGAACGCGGCGCTCAGGAAGACCGATGCCCTGGAAACCAGCGAGGCGGTGCAGTCGCCTTCGCCGGTAAAGACCAGCGCCCGGGCGGAGAAGGCGGCCGGTGCGGCCAGACCTTCGCTGGACGACAAGAACCGCCCGGCGGGCATCGAGCGCCCGGCGAGCGTCGACGATCTTCAACTGATCTCCGGCGTCGGCCCGAAGATCGAGGCCACGCTGCACGAACTCGGTATTTTCACCTATGCGCAGGTCGCGGGCTGGAAGAAGGCCGAGCGTGAGTGGGTCGATGGTTATCTGAGCTTCCATGGCCGTATCGAGCGCGAGGACTGGGTCAAGCAGGCCAAGGCGCTCGCCAAGGGCGGCGTGGAAGAATACATCCGTGTCTTCGGCAAGAAGCCGGTCTGAAGGGAATAAACATGCTTCAGGACAAGGACCGCATCTTTACCAACATCTACGGCCGCTTCGACCGGTCGCTGAAGGGCGCGATGGCGCGCGGCTGCTGGGATGGCACCAAGGGCATCATCGAGAAGGGCCGCGACTGGATCATCAACGAGATGAAGGCGTCGGGCCTGCGCGGGCGCGGCGGCGCCGGCTTCCCGACCGGGCTGAAGTGGTCCTTCATGCCGAAGGAAAGCGACGGCCGTCCGCACTACCTCGTCGTCAATGCCGACGAATCCGAGCCCGGCACCTGCAAGGACCGCGAGATCCTGCGCCACGATCCGCACACGCTGGTCGAGGGCTGCCTGCTGGCCGGCTTCGCCATGGGCGCGCATGCGGCCTACATCTATGTGCGCGGCGAATTCATCCGCGAGCGCGAGGCGCTGCAGCGCGCGATCGACGAGGCCTATGATGCCGGATTGATCGGCAAGAACAACAAGAACGGCTGGGACTTCGACGTCTTTGTTCATCACGGCGCCGGCGCCTATATCTGCGGCGAGGAAACCGCGCTGCTCGAAAGCCTTGAAGGCAAGAAGGGCCAGCCGCGCCTGAAGCCGCCGTTCCCGGCCAATATGGGCCTCTATGGCTGCCCGACGACGGTCAACAACGTCGAGTCGATCGCCGTTGCCCCGACCATCCTGCGCCGCGGCGCGGCCTGGTTCTCGTCCATCGGCCGTCCGAACAATGTCGGCACCAAGCTGTTCATGCTGGTCGGCCACGTCAACACGCCCTGCGTGGTGGAGGAGGAGATGGGCATCTCCTTCCGCGAGCTGGTCGAGAAGCACGGCGGCGGCATTCGCGGCGGCTGGGACAATCTGCTGGCCGTGATCCCCGGCGGCGCGTCCTGCCCGGTCGTCAAGGCCGAGGACATCATCGACTGCCCGATGGATTTCGACGGTCTGCGCGAGCGCAAGTCGTCCTTCGGCACGGCGGCCGTGATCGTCATGGACAAGTCGACCGACATCATCAAGGCGATCGCGCGTCTGTCGTACTTCTTCAAGCACGAGAGCTGCGGCCAGTGCACGCCGTGCCGCGAGGGCACCGGCTGGATGTGGCGCGTGATGGAGCGCCTGGTGCGCGGCGAGGCGCAGAAGCGCGAGATCGACATGCTGCTCGACGTGACCAAGCAGGTCGAGGGCCACACGATCTGCGCGCTGGGCGATGCAGCGGCCTGGCCGATCCAGGGCCTGATCCGCAATTTCCGCCCGGAGATCGAGCGCCGCATCGACGAGTTCACCCGCAACGCCCATCGCGTCGAGCCGGCGCTGGTGGCGGCGGAATAGGAAAACCGGAAGCAGGAAGAGAGCAGGGACGGGCTTGGGAAGAAAGGCACAGGGAAAAAATCCATGGCCAGATCGTCGAAGCCCGTGAATTTCATGCCAGAGGCACAGAGCCGGAAAATGATGGACGAGCCGTTCGCCGCCGGGCTCCCCACGGAACTGGCCGGCGCCGTCAACATGATGGCGCATCCGGTGGCAGGCGTTGCCGCGTTCTCGGCGCTCGGCATCGGCATGGCCGGTCAGGCGCTGGGCCTGTGGATCGGCGCCGTCGCCGGGGTCGCGCAAGCCTCGCAGCGTATGCTGGAGACGCTTGCGGTCGATGGCGGCGGGGAGGCGAGAGCCTCCGGATCGCAGGTTCCGTCATCGCGCATGGCGCCGAAGGCGAAGAAGACGAAGCATTGAATTGGGTCGGCTGGGCGTTCGGCAGGAATGTCCGGCCAAGGAATTGCGGATGCACCGCAGGGGTTTGAAGCGATATGGCTAAACTCAAGGTCGACGGCAAAGAGATCGAGGTTCCCGATCACTACACGCTCTTGCAGGCGGCGGAAGAGGCGGGCGCGGAAGTGCCGCGCTTCTGCTTCCACGAGCGTCTGTCGATCGCCGGCAACTGCCGCATGTGCCTGGTCGAGGTGAAAGGCGGGCCGCCCAAGCCGGCCGCCTCCTGCGCCATGGGCGTGCGCGACCTGCGCCCCGGCCCGAACGGCGAAGCGCCCGAGATCTTCACCAACACGCCGATGGTCAAGAAGGCCCGCGAGGGCGTGATGGAGTTCCTGCTCATCAACCATCCGCTCGACTGCCCGATCTGCGACCAGGGCGGCGAGTGCGACCTGCAGGACCAGGCGATGGCCTTCGGCATGGATTCCTCACGCTACAAGGAAAACAAGCGCGCGGTCGAGGACAAGTATATCGGCCCGCTGGTCAAGACGATCATGACGCGCTGCATCCACTGCACGCGCTGCGTCCGCTTCACCACGGAAGTCGCCGGCATTTCCGAGCTCGGCCTGATCGGCCGCGGCGAGGACGCCGAGATCACCACCTATCTCGAGCAGGCGATGACCTCGGAGCTGCAAGGGAACGTGATCGACCTCTGCCCGGTCGGCGCGCTGACCTCGCGTCCCTATGCCTTCCAGGCGCGTCCGTGGGAGCTGACCAAGACCGAATCCATCGACGTGATGGACGCCGTCGGCTCGGCCATCCGCGTCGACAGCCGCGGCCGCGAGGTGATGCGCATCATGCCGCGCATCAACGAGCAGGTGAACGAGGAGTGGATTTCCGACAAGACCCGCTTCATCTGGGACGGCCTGCGCACGCAGCGCCTCGACCGTCCTTATGTGCGCCGCAACGGCCGCCTGAGCCAGGCCACCTGGGCGGAAGCCTTCGCAGCCATCAGGGAAGCCGTTTCCAGGACGAGCGCCGACCGCATCGGCGCGATTGCCGGCGATCTGGCCGCCGTCGAGGAAATGTATGCGCTCAAGCAGCTCATGGCTTCGCTCGGCTCGGCCAATATCGACTGCCGCCAGGACGGCGCCGCACTCGATCCGTCGCTCGGCCGCGCCAGCTACATCTTCAACCCGACCATCGAGGGCATCGAGCAGGCTGACGCCGTGCTGATCATCGGCTCCAACCCGCGCTTCGAGGCTTCGGTGCTCAACACCCGCATCCGCAAGCGCTCGCGCATGGGCGACCTGCCGGTCGGCGTCATCGGCGACATGGGCGACCTGCGCTACGACTACGAGATGCTCGGCGCCGGTCCCGAGACGCTGAAGGAACTGGCCGACGGCAAGGGCAAGTTCTTCTCGGTGCTGAAGAAGGCCAAGCGTCCGCTCATCATCGTGGGGCAGGGGGCTGTCGCCCGCGAGGACGGCTTCGCCGTTCTGGGCCTCGCCGCCAGGCTCGCCACGGCGGTCGGCGCCGTCAGCGACGAGTGGAACGGCTTTGCCGTGCTGCACACCGCTGCCGCGCGTGTCGGCGGTCTCGACATCGGCTTCGTGCCGGGCGAGGGCGGAAAGTCGGCCGGCGAAATGCTCGGCGCGACCGATGTCCTGTTCCTGCTCGGCGCCGACGAGTTCGACATGGCCGCGACCGGTTCGGCCTTCGTGGTCTATATCGGCACGCATGGCGATGCGGGCGCACACCGCGCCGATGTCATCCTGCCGGCCTCGGCCTATACCGAGAAGTCCGGCACCTATGTGAACACCGAAGGCCGCGTCCAGCAGACCAACCGCGCCGGCTTCGCGCCGGGCGACGCCAAGGAGGACTGGGCTATCCTGCGCGCGCTGTCCGACGTGCTCGGCCACAAGCTGCCCTTCGACTCGCTGGCGCAGCTTCGCGCCAGGCTCCATGCCGAACATCCGCATCTGGCCGAGATCGACGAGATCGCCGCCGGCAACCCGGCCGATATAGCCAATGTCGCGAGACTCGGCGGCACGATCGGCAGGGAAGGCTTCGTGTCCCCGGTCGCGGACTTCTATCTGACCAACCCGATCACGCGCGCCTCGGCCGTCATGGCCGAATGCTCCGCGCTCGCGAAGGACGGCTTCAAGCAGGCAGCCGAGTAGGACGACCATGGAAACCTTCTTCTCATTCTACGTCCTGCCGGGACTGATCATCCTCCTGAAGTCGGTGGCGCTGCTCGTCATCCTGCTGATCTTCGTGGCCTACCTGCTTTATGCCGACCGCAAGATCTGGGCGGCGGTGCAGATCCGTCGCGGCCCGAACGTGGTGGGTCCGTTCGGCCTGCTGCAGTCCTTCGCCGACCTGTTCAAGTTCGTGTTCAAGGAGCCGGTCATCCCGTCGGGCGCTAACAAGGGCGTGTTCCTGCTCGCCCCGCTGGTTTCGGCGGTGTTGGCGCTGGCCGCCTGGGCGGTCATCCCGGTCAGCGAGGGCTGGGCGGTCGCCAACATCAATGTCGGCATCCTCTATGTTTTCGCCATCTCGTCGCTGGAAGTGTATGGCGTCATCATGGGCGGCTGGGCGTCGAACTCGAAATATCCGTTCCTCGGCGCGCTGCGCTCGGCCGCGCAGATGGTGTCCTACGAAGTCTCGATCGGCTTCGTCATCGTCACCGTGCTGCTGTGCGTGGGCTCGCTCAACCTCAGCGACATCGTGCTGTCGCAGCGCGACGGTCTCGGCACCATGCTCGGCCTGCCCAACTCGTTCCTCGACTGGCACTGGCTGGCGCTGTTCCCGATGTTCGTCATCTTCTTCATCTCGGCGCTGGCCGAGACGAACCGCCCGCCCTTCGACCTGGTGGAAGCCGAGTCGGAGCTGGTGGCCGGCCACATGATCGAATATTCCTCGACGCCGTTCCTGCTCTTCTTCCTCGGCGAATATGTCGCGATCGTCCTGATGTGCGCGCTCACCACCATCCTGTTCCTGGGCGGGTGGCTGCCGCCGTTCGACTTCGCGCCGTTCACCTGGGTGCCGGGCGTCATCTGGTTCGTGCTCAAGGTGTGCTTCGTCTTCTTCATGTTCGCCATGGTGAAGGCGTTCGTGCCGCGCTACCGCTACGACCAGCTCATGCGCCTGGGCTGGAAGGTGTTCCTGCCGATCTCGCTGGCGATGGTGGTCATCGTGGCCGCCTATCTGAAGCTGACGGGTCTGGCGTGATGGGGGCGGGCTTGATAGGCGCGCTGGTGGGGCTGGTGATCGCGGCGGCGGACTTCCTGCTGCTGCGCATGCTGGCTGCCCGCGTCGATCTGCCCGAAACCAGGCGGGTTCTCAACATTACCGGCTTGAGCCAGTTCGTGCTCCTTCCGGTCATCGGCTACTTCGTAGCCCCATACGTAATCGGAGATTGACGATGTCAGCTCTCGCTCAGGCCGCCAAATCGCTCCTGCTCAAGGAGTTCGTCCAGGCGTTCTTCCTGTCGATGCGGATGTTCTTCTCGCCCAAGCCGACGCTGAACTACCCGCACGAGAAGGGGCCGGTCAGCCCGCGCTTCCGTGGCGAGCACGCGTTGCGCCGTTATCCCAACGGCGAGGAACGCTGCATTGCCTGCAAGCTGTGCGAGGCGATCTGCCCGGCGCAGGCCATCACCATCGAGGCCGGTCCGCGCCGCAACGACGGCACCCGCCGCACGGTGCGCTACGACATCGACATGGTGAAGTGCATCTATTGCGGCTTCTGCCAGGAAGCCTGCCCGGTCGACGCCATCGTCGAAGGGCCGAATTTCGAATTCGCGACGGAAACGCGCGAGGAGCTCTACTACGACAAGGACAAGCTGCTCGCCAACGGCGACCGGTGGGAGCGCGAGATCGCGCGCAACATCGCGTTGGATGCCCCGTATCGCTAGGACGAGAATCATGGACGAGCCGGAAATGCTCGTCTAAGGAACACGCGGCCGCGTCCGACCGGAAGGCGGAAACGGCCAGGAATCGGGTCGGACGGCTGGCGCCGCGGCCCAATTAGGAAAACTGGGGGAACCCCATGCTGAACGGACTAGAGGCGGCTTTCTTTTACCTCTTTGCCTTCATTGCGGTCGCGTCGGCCTTCATGGTCATCTCGGCCCGCAATCCTGTGCATTCGGTCCTCTTTCTGATCCTCACCTTCTTCAACGCTGCGGGCCTGTTCCTGCTGACGGGGGCGGAGTTCCTGGCGCTGATCCTGCTCGTCGTCTATGTCGGCGCGGTAGCGGTGCTGTTCCTCTTCGTCGTGATGATGCTGGATGTGGACTTTGCCGAGATGAAGGCGGGCGCGCTGCAATATGCGCCGATCGGCGCGCTGGTGGGCCTGATCCTGCTGGCCGAGCTGATCGTGGTGACCGGCGGCTACGTGTTCTCGCCCAAGCTTGCCGGCAGCGTCGCGGCGCCGATGCCCGATCTGGCCACGCGCCAGAACACGGCCGCCCTCGGCGACATCCTCTACACCGATTACGTCTTCTATTTCCAAGTGGCCGGCCTGATCCTGCTGGTCGCGATGATCGGCGCGATCGTGCTCACGCTGCGCCACAAGCAAGGGATCAAGAGACAGAACATCTCGGCACAGGTCGCCCGTACGGCGTCCTCAATCGAAGTCAAGAAAGTCGAGACTGGCAAGGGAATCTGACGATGGAAGTCGGCATCGCGCATTATCTGACCGTTTCGGCCGTCCTGTTCACGCTCGGCGTGTTCGGTATCTTCCTGAACCGCAAGAACGTCATCATCATCCTGATGTCGATCGAGCTCATCCTGCTTTCCGTGAACCTGAACTTCGTCGCCTTCTCGGCGACGCTCGGCGACATGGTGGGCCAGGTCTTCGCATTGTTCGTGCTGACCGTCGCGGCCGCCGAAGCGGCAATCGGTCTTGCCATTCTCGTCGTCTTCTTCCGCAACCGCGGGTCGATCGCGGTCGAAGACGTCAACATGATGAAGGGCTGACGGGGACACACCATGTATCAAGCCATCGTCTTCCTTCCCCTGCTGGGCTTCCTGATTGTCGGCCTGTTCGGCAATTCGCTCGGCGCAAGGGCTTCCGAATACATCACCTCCGGCTTCCTCGTGGTTTCGGCGGTGCTGTCGTGGATCGCGTTCTTCTCGGTCGGCATCGGCACGACCGAGGCGTTCACCGTGCCGCTGCTGCGCTTCATCGATGTCGGCACGCTGCAATCCGACTGGGCGCTGCGCATCGACACGCTGACCGTGGTCATGCTGGTCGTCGTCAACACCGTGTCGGCGCTCGTGCACATCTACTCGATCGGCTACATGCACCACGATCCGAACCGGCCGCGCTTCTTTGCCTATCTGTCGCTGTTCACCTTCGCCATGCTGATGCTGGTGACGTCAGACAATCTGGTGCAGATGTTCTTCGGCTGGGAAGGCGTGGGCCTGGCGTCCTACCTGCTGATCGGCTTCTGGTACAAGAAGCCGTCGGCCAATGCGGCGGCCATCAAGGCATTCGTGGTCAACCGCGTCGGCGACTTCGGCTTCATCCTCGGCATCGCTGGCGTGTTCGTGCTGTTCGGCAGCGTCAACTTCGACTCGATCTTCGCGACGGCCGCTTCCTACGTGCCGGCCGAAGGTGCCGCGGAAAACACGGCGGCCGTCTTCAACTTCCTCGGCTGGGAGCTCGACCGGGCAGGAGCGCTGACCGTCATCTGCCTGCTGCTGTTCATGGGCGCCATGGGCAAGTCGGCGCAGGTTCCGCTGCACACCTGGCTGCCGGACGCCATGGAAGGCCCGACGCCTGTGTCGGCGCTCATCCATGCCGCGACGATGGTCACCGCCGGCGTGTTCATGCTGGCCCGCCTGTCGCCGATCTTCGAGCTGTCGCACACCGCGCTCGTCGTCGTCACCTTCATCGGCGCCTTCACCGCCTTCTTCGCGGCGACGGTCGGCCTGGTGCAGAACGACATCAAGCGCGTCATCGCCTATTCGACCTGTTCGCAGCTCGGCTACATGTTCGTGGCGCTCGGCATGGGCTTCTATTCGGCGGCGATCTTCCACCTGTTCACGCACGCCTTCTTCAAGGCGCTGCTGTTCCTGGGCTCGGGCTCGGTCATCCATGCCGTCTCCGACGAGCAGGACATGCGCAAGATGGGCGGCCTCAGGAAGCTGATCCCCGTCACCTACTGGATGATGGTCATCGGCACGCTGGCGCTCACCGGCGTCGGCATCCCGGGCACCATCATCGGCACGGCCGGCTTCTTCTCCAAGGACGCGATCGTGGAAGGCGCCTTCGCCGGCATCGGCCACAATGCGATGGCGGGCTTCGCCTTCACGCTGCTGGTGATCGCGGCGATCTTCACGAGCTTCTACTCGTGGCGCCTGATCTTCATGACCTTCCACGGCAAGCCGCGCGCCACCGCCGACGTCATGCACCATGTGCATGAATCGCCGCCGGTGATGCTGGTGCCGCTGTTCATCCTCGCGGTCGGCGCGCTCATGGCCGGCGTGGTGTTCCACGACCAGTTCATCGGCGAGGGCTACAACGCGTTCTGGAAGGCCGCGCTCTACATCCTGCCGGAAAACCACATCCTGCATGAAGTGCACGACGTGCCGCTGTGGGCGAAGCTGTCGCCGTTCATCGCCATGATCATCGGCTTCGTGACGGCCTACCAGTTCTACATCCGCAAGCCGGAAACGCCGAAATACCTGGCGGCGCAGCATCGTGGCCTCTATGCCTTCCTGCTGAACAAGTGGTACTTCGACGAGCTGTACGACTTCCTCTTCGTCCGCACGGCCAAGAAGCTCGGCAGGTTCCTCTGGAAGAAGGGCGACGGCGCCGTCATCGACGGTCTCGGCCCGGATGGCGTGTCGGCCTGGGTGATCGATGTCACCAACCGCGTCGTCAAGCTGCAAACCGGATATCTCTACCACTATGCATTCGTCATGCTGATCGGCGTCGCCGCCCTCGTCACCTGGATGATGCTCGGGAGCTCGTTTTAGACCATGACCGATTGGCCCATTCTTTCTACGGTCACCTTTCTGCCGCTGGTCGGCGCGTTCCTGATCCTGCTGATCCGGGACGACAGCGAGGCCGCGCGCCGCAACATCCGCAACGTCGCGCTGCTCACGACCACCTTCACCTTCATCCTGTCCATCTTCATCTGGACCGGATTCGACTATTCGAACCCCGGCTTCCAGATGGTGGAGCAGGCCGAGTGGCTCGGCGGCGGCGTTTCCTACCGCATGGGCGTGGACGGCATCTCCATGCTGTTCGTCATCCTGACGACGTTCCTGATGCCGATCAGCATCCTGGCGAGCTGGGAATCCGTCCAGACCCGGTTGAAGGCCTACATGATCGCCTTCCTCATCCTGGAAACGCTGATGATCGGCGTGTTCTGCGCGCTCGACCTGGTGCTGTTCTACGTCTTCTTCGAAGGCGGCCTGATCCCGATGTTCATCATCATCGGCGTCTGGGGCGGCAAGCGGCGCGTCTATGCCTCGTTCAAGTTCTTCCTCTACACGCTGCTCGGCTCGGTGCTGATGCTGCTCGCCATCATGGCGATGTATTGGGAAGCCGGCACCACCGACATCCCGACGCTGCTGACGCACAGCTTCCCGGCCAGCATGCAGACATGGCTGTGGCTCGCCTTCTTCGCGTCCTTCGCGGTGAAGATGCCGATGTGGCCGGTGCACACCTGGCTGCCCGACGCGCATGTCGAGGCGCCGACGGCGGGCTCCGTCATCCTGGCGGCGATCCTGCTGAAGATGGGTGGCTACGGCTTCCTGCGCTTCTCGCTGCCGATGTTCCCGGACGCCTCGCTCTTCTTCCAGCCGCTGGTCTTCGCGCTGTCGGTCATCGCCATCATCTACACCTCGCTGGTGGCGCTGATGCAGGAGGACATGAAGAAGCTGATCGCCTATTCGTCGGTCGCCCACATGGGCTACGTGACCATGGGCATCTTCACCATGAACGCGCAGGGCATCCAGGGCTCGCTGTTCCAGATGCTGTCGCACGGCCTGGTCTCGGGCGCGCTGTTCCTCTGCGTCGGCGTGGTCTACGACCGCATGCACACCCGCGAGATCGCGGCCTATGGCGGCCTGGTCAACAACATGCCGAAATATGCCGTGGCGTTCCTCATCTTCACCATGGCCAATGTCGGCCTGCCGGGCACCAGCGGCTTCGTCGGCGAGTTCCTGACGCTGATCGGCGCCTTCAGGGTCAACACCTGGGTCGCGCTGTTCGCGGCAACGGGTGTCATCCTGTCGGCCAGCTACGCGCTGTGGCTCTACCGCAAGGTCATCTTCGGCGCGCTGACCAAGGACAGCCTGAAGGGTCTGCTGGACCTCTCGCCGCGCGAGAAGGCGATCATCTATCCGCTGATCGTGCTGACGATCTTCTTCGGCGTCTACCCGGCATCGGTCTTCGACGTGACCGCCGCTTCGGTGAACTCGCTGATTTCCAACATCACCGCATCGCTCGACGCCGCGCAGGCCGTGGCTGCGAACTGAGGTCCTGAACATGACGCCGGAACTTTACTCGAGCCTCTCGCTGATCCTGCCGGAGCTGATCATCGTCGTCGGCGCGCTGGTGCTGCTGATGATCGGCGTCTATTCGGGCGAGCGCGCCAACAACACCGTCACCGGACTTGCGGTGGCGGTGCTGATCGCGGCGGGCGCCTGGCTGATGCTGTTCGGCAAGGACGGGGTGGCCTTCAACGGCGCGCTGGTTGCCGATCCGTTCGCCAAGATCATGAAGATCCTGACGCTCATCGGCTCGGCGGTGACGCTGATCGTCTCGGTCGGCTTCGCCAGGGCCGAGAAGTTCGACAAGTTCGAGTATCCGGTGCTGATCCTGCTGGCCACGGTCGGCATGATGCTGATCATCTCGGCCAACAACATGATCGCCCTCTATATGGGGCTGGAGCTGCAGTCGCTGGCGCTCTACGTCGTGGCCGCCATCAATCGTGAAAGCGTGCGTTCGACCGAGGCCGGCCTGAAGTATTTCGTGCTCGGCTCGCTGTCGTCGGGCATGCTGCTCTACGGCATCACGCTGGTCTACGGCTATACCGGCCATGTCGGCTTCGAGCAGATCGCGGCCGCGCTTTCGGGCGGCGAGCGTCAGCTCGGCCTCGTCTTCGGCCTGGTGTTCGTGCTTGCCGGCGTCGCGTTCAAGATCTCGGCCGTGCCGTTCCACATGTGGACGCCCGACGTCTATGAGGGCGCGCCGACGCCGGTGACCACCTTCTTCGCCTCCGCGCCCAAGATGGCGGCGATGGCGCTGATGGTGCGCGTGACCATGGGCGCGTTCGAGCCGATCGCCTCCGACTGGCAGCAGATCATCGTGTTCGTGTCCATCGCCTCGATGGTGCTGGGCTCGTTCGCGGCCATCGGCCAGCGCAATTTCAAGCGCCTCATGGCCTATTCGTCCATCGGCCATGTCGGTTTCGCGCTGGTCGGCCTCGCCGCCAACACCGAGGCCGGTGTGCGCGGCGTCATCATCTACATGCTGATCTATCTGGCGATGACGCTCGGCACTTTCGCCTTCATCCTCGCCATGCGCCGCAAGGACGGCAATGTCGAGCAGATCAGCGATCTGTCCGGCCTCGCCACCACCAATCCGGTGATGGCGACGATCCTCACCATCCTGATGTTCTCGCTGGCCGGCATTCCGCCGCTGGCCGGTTTCTGGGCCAAGTGGTACGTCTTCCTCGCCGCCATCAACGCCAATCTCTACGCGCTCGCGGTGATCGGTGTCCTGGCTTCGGTGGTGGGCGCCTACTATTACCTGCGCATCATCAAGGTCATGTGGTTCGATGAGCCTGTCGGCGGCTTCCTGCCGATGGCCGGCGAACTGCGCCTCGTGCTGGGCGTCTCCGGTGCCTTCATCCTGTTCTACGTGCTGATCGCCGGGCCCATCGGCCGCGTGGCCGAAGCCGCCGCCAAGACGTTCTTCTGACGGCATGGGCTTCCAGCTCGCTCCCACAGCGACGGCCGAGGGCTTTCGGCTGGAGGCACATGACAGCGTCGGGTCGACCAACGCCATCGCGCTCGACCGGGCGCGGGAGGGCGACCCGGGCAGGCTCTGGGTCGTCGCGCGAAAGCAGGAAAGCGGGCGTGGCCGCCGTGGCCGCGCCTGGGCCACGCCCGAGGGCAATCTTGCCGCGACGCTGCTGCTGATTATCGACCGCGATCTCAAGACCGCCGCCACGCTCGGCTTCGTTGCCGGGCTCGCGCTGGCAGACGCGCTCAACGCGATCGTGCCGGGGCGCATCTCGATGGCCGCCGATGGTGCCGGTGACGCGCGCGGCAACCGCTTCGAGCTGAAGTGGCCGAACGATGTGCTGGCCAGCGGCGCCAAGATGGCGGGCATCCTGCTCGAATCGTCCATGCTCGATGCCGACCGCTACGCGCTCGCCATAGGCATCGGCGTGAACGTCGTCGCTCACCCGCAGGACGTGCCCTATCCCGCTACGTCGCTGAGCGCGCTTGGCGCGGATTGCGACGCGGAAACGCTGTTCCTCGCGCTGTCCGACGCCTGGAGCGAGAACATGCGTCTCTGGAGCCAGGGGCGGGGAATGGAACTCATCCGCCGGCGCTGGCTGGCCCGCGCGGCCGGGCTGGGCGGAGAAGTCGCGGTTCGCGTCGACGGCAATGTCGTGCGCGGCATATTCGAGACGATCGACGAGGACTGCCGCTTCGTCATCCGCGATGACAGCGGCGCGCTGCTCAAGATCGCGGCTGGCGACGTGCATTTTGGCGCCGTGGCTTCGGCCCGCGCCGTCTGATGCGTAGACGCCAGCGGACCATGGGTTCCGCGCAGGCGTCCGATGCGGCCCATCGGGACGCCGTGGCGACAGGATATTGAGAAGGAAGAGATATGGCGAAATCCAGGGAAGCTGAGCTCGTATTCGTGCCGCTGGGCGGCGTGGGCGAGATCGGCATGAATTTCGCGCTCTACGGTTTCGGCCCTGTCGACAACCGGGAGTGGATCATCATCGATGTCGGCGTGACCTTCCCGGACCCGAGCATGCCGGGCGTAGATCTGGTGCTGCCGGATACGCGCTTCATCGAGGGGGAGCTGCACAATCTGCGCGGCATCGTCATCACCCACGCCCACGAGGATCACTATGGAGCGCTGCTCGACCTCTGGCCGAAGCTCAAGGCGCCGGTGTGGATGACGCCGTTTTCCGCCGGCCTGCTGGAGGCCAAGCGCCAGGCCGAAGGCGGCGGCGTGAAGGTGCCGGTGACGATCTATCGCGCGGGCGAGACTTTCACGGTAGGGCCGTTCAGCATCGAGGCGCTGGCCGTGACGCACTCCATTCCCGAGCCGGTGTCGCTGGCGATCACCTCGCCGCTGGGCACGGTGATCCACACCGGCGACTGGAAGATCGATCCCGCGCCGGCCATCGGCCCGAAGACCAACGAGGCCCGCTTCCGCGAACTGGGCGAGCAGGGCGTGCTGGCGCTGGTGTGCGATTCCACCAATGCGCTGCGCGAGGGCGAATCCCCCTCCGAGAAGGACGTCGGGGAGGGGTTGCGCGGCGTCATCGAGGCGGCCCCCGGGCGTGTCGCCGTCACCACCTTCTCCTCCAATGTCGGCCGCATCCGCTCCATCGCGGAAGCCGCGCGCGATGCCGGCCGGCAGGTGCTGGTGCTCGGCCGCTCGCTGAAGCGCGTCATCGATGTGGCGACCGAACTGGGCTATATGGACGGCCTGCCGGAATTCATCTCCGAGGACGACTACGGCTATATCCCGCGCGAGAACCTCGTCATCATCTGCACCGGCAGCCAGGGCGAGCCGCGCGCCGCGCTTGCCAAGCTGGCGCGCGACGAGATGAAGACGGTGGCGCTGTCGCCGGGCGATATCGTCGTGTTTTCCTCGCGCACGATTCCGGGCAACGAGAAGGCCATTCTGGAGATCAAGAACCTCTTGATCGACCAGGGCATGAAGATCATCGAGGACGGCGACGCGCTGGTGCACGTCTCCGGCCATCCGCGTCGCAGCGAGTTGCGCCGCATGTATGAATGGGTGAAGCCGCGCATCTCGGTGCCGGTCCATGGCGAGGCCGCGCATCTGGTGGCGCATGGTTCGCTGGCAGCCGGCTGCGGCGTGCCGGAAGTCGCGCAGATTCGCGACGGCGACATGCTGAGGCTCGCGCCTGGTGCCGCCGAGATCATCGACCAGGTGCCGTTCGGCCGCGTCTACAAGGACGGCAAGCTGACCGGTGACGACGAGGCCGTGGGGCTTCGCGAGCGGCGCAAGCTCTCCTATGTCGGCCATGTGGCGATGAACGTCGTTCTGGACGATCGCTACGAACTGGCCGGCGACCCTGATATCGTCGCCATCGGCGTCGCGCGGGCCGACGCCAGGGGCGAGGACCTGGAAGAGCTGATGCTGGATGCGGCAATCGGCGCGGTGGACAGCATACCCCGTGCGCGCCGAAAAGACCTCGATCTCGTTCAGGAGGCCGTGCGCCGCGCCGTGCGCGCCGCCGCCAACGAAGCCTGGGGCAAGAAGCCGCTCGTGACCGTGTTCGTGACGAGGTGAGGAATAGAGGGAGCAGGGCGGCATGGAATAGGGATATGGGAAAGAGCTGATATCCTGTTCCCGTATCGCCCTGTCGCCTTGTTCCCTGTTTGTCGGTGGAGCACCCAATGCTGGGACGTTTGAACCATGTCGCCATCGCCGTGCCGGATCTGGCTGCCGCCAGCGCCGTCTATCGCGATACGCTCGGCGCGAAGCTGACCGAGCCGCAGGCGCTGCCCGAGCACGGCGTGACGGTGGTGTTCATCGATACGGGCAACACCAAGATCGAGCTTCTGGAACCGCTGGGGGAGGGCTCGCCGATCGCGGCCTTCCTGGAGAAGAACCCGGCCGGCGGCATGCACCATCTCTGCTACGAGGTTGACGACATCATCGCCGCGCGCGATCGTCTGAAGGCGGCGGGCGCGCGGGTGCTGGGCGATGGAACCCCCAAGATCGGCGCGCACGGCAAGCCCGTGCTCTTCCTGCACCCCAAGGATTTCCTGGGCACGCTGGTCGAACTGGAACAGGTGTAAGCTCATGAGCGGCTGGTTTGCGGCAATCGCGGTCTATTTCGTCATCTGGTGGACGGTGCTGTTCGTCGCGCTGCCCTTCGGCCTGAAGACGCAGGACGAGGACAATGCCGTGACGCTCGGCACCGAGCCGAGCGCACCGCGCGGCCCCCACATGCGCCGCGCCATCATCATCACGACGATCCTGTCGTGCATCGTCTACGCGGCATTCTATTATGTCTTCCATGTGGTCGGGTTTACGTTCGACGATCTCCCGCAATATCTGCCGCCGGTGGATTGAGCCGTCCGGCCGAAGGCATCGCGCCGGGGATCGGCAACGGCTTCAACTCGATGTCCACGCGATAGCGGTCCGCCGCCGCCGGCTTGCGCGCGGCGCTTCCGGTGTGCCCTGCCGAAGGGCGGCATTGCTGGTGCTGACAGGCAGGAGCAGCGGTCGTTCCGACGAACGTGGTCCCCTCTGCTCCGCTTGATTTCCTGGCCGCATTTGTGCGTCGCCAGCCAATTCCGGCTGCAAAATGCCCTGAGCATTTCCAGCAAAAGTGCGAAGCGGTTTTGCGTCCGGAAATCCCGGAACCGCTCTAAGTAATTTTGTCTAGTGATTTAGTATAATAGATGCTACAAGCAGAATCGTTGCGGGCGCCTGAAAAGGTTGCGTTCGACGAATGCACAAAAAAAATGCAAGGCACAAGGCCTTGCAATTAAACGCGTCCGATCTGTTTTCCGTCACCGGCGGCAGCGGATAGTCGCGCCTAGATCGCATCCTCCCAAGACTTTGACCGCGTAGGAGAGCAGATTTTTTACACTGCCCTCTCGATTTATTGAAGCACATTAGACCAAGCTGCGCCGAATTGTCACGAACATTTTTTCAGGTTGAGCCTGCAAGATGTGCTGCGCTGCACAATAAACATGCAGCCTCTGCTTGAATTGCGGTCAAATCCGCCGTTGCGGCCGTCTTCGTCCGCCGCGCACGAGGGCGTTATGCCCGATTGCGGCATGTGGTCGGGTTCCCAAGCTGCCTTGAAATGGCTATGAAGCGCGGGCAGGCAACTTCTGCGTCGGGGCCGATTCCGGTTCCGGCTCTTCTTGTTCTTTGATGGAATTCCTCATGCGTCTGTCGCGCTATTTCCTGCCCATCCTGAAAGAGAACCCGCGCGAGGCCGAAATCGTCTCGCACCGGCTGATGCTGCGTGCCGGCATGATCCGCCAGCAGGCGGCGGGCAGCTTCTCCTGGCTGCCAATGGGCAAGCGCGTTCTGGACAAGGTGTGCCGGATCATCCGCGAGGAGCAGGACCGTTCGGGCGCGCAGGAAATCCTGATGCCGACCATCCAGTCCGCGGACCTGTGGCGCGAGAGCGGCCGCTATGATGCCTATGGCAAGGAGATGCTGCGCATCAAGGATCGCCACGAGCGCGACATGCTCTACGGCCCCACCAACGAGGAGATGGTGACGGAGATCTTCCGTTCCTACGTCAGGTCCTACAAGGACCTGCCGCTCAACCTCTACCATATCCAGTGGAAGTTCCGCGACGAGGTGCGCCCGCGCTTCGGCGTCATGCGCTCGCGCGAGTTCCTGATGAAGGACGCCTATTCCTTCGACATCGACTATGAGGGCGCCAAGGCCGCCTATTACCGCATGTTCGTCGCCTATCTGCGCACCTTCACGCGCATGGGGCTGCAGGCTATCCCGATGCGCGCCGACACCGGCCCGATCGGCGGCGACCTTTCCCACGAATTCATCATCCTGGCCGACACCGGCGAGAGCCAGGTTTATTGCGACCGCGAATTCCTCAGCCTGCCGGTGCCGGACGAAAGCGTCGACTTCACCGACGACGCCGGGATCGCCGGCATCGTCAAGCAGTGGACGACGCCCTACGCCGCCACCGACGAGATGCACGACGAGGCTGCGTGGAACGAGGTGCCGGCCGCCGAGCAGGTTTCGGCGCGCGGCATCGAGGTCGGGCACATCTTCCACTTCGGCGAGAAATACTCGAAGCCCATGGAAGCCAAGGTGACGGGCCCCGACGGCAAGGACCACTATGTGTCCATGGGCTCCTACGGCATCGGCCCGTCGCGGCTGATCGCGGCTATTATCGAAGCCAGCCACGACGAGAACGGCATCATCTGGCCGGAGGCCGTGGCGCCGTTCCAGGCAGTGGTGATCAACATGAAGGTGGGCGACGCCGAGTGCGACCGCGTCTCCGAGGAAATCTATGCGGCGCTGAACGACGCCGGCGTGGAAGTCCTCTATGACGACACCGACCAGCGTTCGGGCGGCAAGTTCGCCACCGCCGACCTGATCGGCCTGCCGTGGCAGATCATCGTCGGGCCGCGCGGCGTTGCCGCCGGCGAGGTCGAGATCAAGAACCGCCGCACCGGCGACCGCGAGACGCTGTCGATCCCGGCCGCGATCGCCCGTTTCGGTAAGGCCTGATGGCGAAGGCGGCGGCCAAACCGGCTGGCGCCGGACCGTTCTCCGTTTTCGAACGGATGGTGGCGTGGCGCTATCTGCGCGCCCGCCGCAAGGAGGCCGTCATCTCGGTGATCGCCTCGATCTCCTTCGTCGGCATCATGCTGGGCGTCGCCACGCTCATCATCGTCATGGCCGTCATGAACGGTTTTCGCGCGGAGCTCCTCACGCGCATCCTCGGCATCAACGGTCATCTGATCGTCCAGCCGGTGGATACGCCACTGGAGGACTACGACGCCGTGGCCAAGCGCATCGACGGCGTGTCCGGCGTCAAATACGCCATCCCCCTGATCGACGGCCAGGTGCTGGCGCAGGGCGAGGTCGGGGCAGGGACGGGCGCGCTGGTGCGCGGCGTGCGCGGCCAGGACCTGGAGAAGATCCCCTTGGTGGCCGACAACATCAAGCAGGGCTCTCTGACCGGTTTTGACGCCAGCGGCGGCGTGGCGATCGGCTCCCGCATGGCCGAAAATCTCGGGCTGGGGCTCGGCGACATCATCACGCTCACCTCTCCGGATGGCGACGTGACGCCCATGGGCACGACGCCGCGCATGAAGGGCTATCCGATCGTGGCGATCTTCGAGGTCGGCATGTCGGAATATGACAGCTCCATCGTCTACATGCCGCTGCCCGAAGCCCAGCTCTATTTCAACATGGAGAACCGCGCCCAGACCATCGAGGTCTTCGTGGACAATCCCGACGCGGTGGAGACGCTGAAACCGCTCGTGGAAGAGGCGGCGCAACGTCCCGTCTTCATCAGCGACTGGCGCCAGCGCAACCAGACCTTCTTCTCCGCGCTGCAGGTCGAGCGCAACGTCATGTTCATGATCCTGACGCTCATCGTCCTGGTGGCCGCGCTCAACATCATCTCGGGCCTCGTCATGCTGGTGAAGGACAAGGGCAGGGACATCGCCATATTGCGCACCATGGGCGCCACGCGCGGCGCCGTCATGCGCATCTTCATGATGACGGGGGCTGCCATCGGCGTGACCGGAACGGTGGCCGGCGTCATACTCGGCATCGTGGTGTGCCTGAACGTGGAGTCGATCCGCCAGTTCTTCTCCTGGATCACCGGCACGGTTCTGTTCAACCCCGAGCTTTATTTCCTGAGCCGGCTGCCGGCCAAGATGGATATGGGCGAGACGCTGAGCGTCATCGCGATGGCGCTGGTGCTGTCGTTCCTGGCCACGCTGTTCCCGGCCTGGCGCGCCGCCAAGCTCGATCCGGTGGAAGCATTGCGGTACGAATGATGGCAGGCCAATCGATCCTCGAACTGAAGGGCGTAGAGCGGCACTATATCCAGGGGCCGCGCAAGCTGACCATTCTCAACGGCGCCGACTTCACCCTCCGGCGCGGCGAGATGGTGGCCTTGGTCGCGCCGTCCGGGGCCGGCAAGTCCACCTTGCTGCACACGGCCGGCCTGCTCGAAAAGCCGGATGCCGGCGATGTGATCCTGGGGGGCCGCGCCTGCGGGCGCCTGTCGGATGACGCGCGCACCGCCATACGCCGCAACGACATCGGCTTCGTCTACCAGTTCCATCACCTGCTGCCGGAGTTCTCGGCCATCGAGAACATCATGATGCCGCAGCTCGTGCGCGGCCTGCCGCGCACCGAGGCCAAGGCGCGCGCGGCGCAGCTTCTGGACTACATGCAGATCGGCAAGCGCGGCCAGCACCGGCCGGCCGAGCTCTCCGGCGGCGAGCAGCAGCGCGTGGCGATCGCACGCGCCGTGGCCAACGCGCCACTGGTGCTTTTGGCCGACGAACCTACCGGCAATCTCGACCCCGTCACCGCCGGCTATGTCTTCGACGCCCTGTCCGCGCTGGTGCGCCAGTCGGGCCTCGCGGCGCTCATCGCCACCCACAACCACGAACTCGCCGCCCGCATGGACCGGCGCGTCACCCTTTCCGAGGGCAAGGTGGTGCAGGTCTGACGTGAGTGTCAGACAGGCGTGAGCGGCAAATGAGATAGCCGGAAATGCCGCCGCGGGGGCCCGCGACAGTTTTTCCTTCGGGGGCATCGCGTTCCGGGCAGGACCGAAACAGCTCCGCTTGCAGGCCGGAATGGGCTACGGCTTTTCGGACCCGGCGCGGTCGAGATGACGCGGGGGGGGGGCATAGGTCAAAGCTGGGGCCGCGACTTCCTTTTGTAGTCATCCTTGAATTGCGGATGCCCACTCGTCTCCGGAGTGCCGGTTGCCAGTTCAAGGCATGGTCCCCGGAACCTCCGCATTCGCTGCGCTCATGCTCCGGCCCCGAGGACGACGGAGATGGGGCCGGCCGGTCAAGGCTGCCGCGGCGGTACGGAAAGACCATCCCGCCACCGGACCATGGATGAATTCCGCCGTCCATCGCGGCCAACCCGTTGAAATCCCTCATCCCGAAACCACGACTTCCACCTGGTTCATCCCCGTCTTTGCGCATCCCGCATAATCTCCGGCATCGCCCTCGCGGGAACACGGGTCATGAACCGGATGAGCGTGGAGGGCGGCGGCGGCCGGGCTGGCGGGGTGTCGGAAGCACCGCTGGGCACAAGCCCTCAAGCCCGGGCCTCAGGTTGCGGCTGGCGGCGCGAATGCCGAGGCGTACGAACCGGGCAAGCCCGCCGGGTGGGCGCATGGCAAGCGTCAATCAATAGCATTCAAAGGCGCGAGCCATGCGTCCACGTTCCCATGATCCGGCTTCGCTTCCGAGGCGCGGTAACGCCCCGGCTTGGCCGGGCTCCACCTCGAACCACTTCTCATGGAACCCGCCAGACAAGAGAGCTGCGGATAAGGCCGGGCCTTAACCCTGAATTAACCGTGCCGGCCGCCGGGCCAGACTCGGGTTTGACAATCGAACAAAAATAGAACAAATTGAAAACATATCAGATACAGGAGAGAAAACATGACCGATCTGCTTCAGGATGTCGTCTCGCTGATTTGCATGAGCGCGTTTCTGGTTTCGATGGCGATGTGGATCGGAGCGATGTGAGGCTCCGGTGCGGATGTGACGGCGGGCAACCGGGGCGACGGTCAGCCTGCCGCATTGCGGGCAGCGGCTTCGGTCGGGCCGAAGACGGTCTCGAAGGCGGCCTTGAGCGCGACGTCGACGTCCGCCATGGTGACGGGGAGGCCGAGATCGACCAGGCTGGTCACGCCGTGATCGGCGATGCCGCACGGCACGATGCCGCTGAAATGTTCGAGCTCGGGCTCGACGTTGATGGCGATGCCGTGGAAGCTCACCCAGCGCCGGAGCCTGATGCCGATCGCGGCGATCTTGTCCTCGGCGGCGGAGCCGTCGGGCAGGGGCGGGCGATCGGGGCGCACCACCCAGACGCCGACGCGATCCTCGCGCCGCTCGCCGCGCACGTTGAAGCGGTCGAGCGTGGCGATGATCCAGGCTTCAAGCGCGGCGACGAAGGCGCGTACGTCCTCGCGCCTGCGCTTCAGGTCGAGCATCACATAGGCCACGCGCTGTCCGGGGCCGTGATAGGTGTATTCGCCGCCGCGCCCGGCGTTGAACACCGGAAAGCGATTCGGGTCGACGAGGTCTTGCGCCTGGGCGCTGGTGCCCGCGGTATAAAGCGGCGGGTGCTCGACCAGCCACACCATCTCGGCCGCGCCGCCGTCGCGAATCGCGGCCGCGCGCACCTCCATGAAGGCCAGCGCATCCTCATAGGCCGTCAGGCCGGGCTCGATTCGCCATTCCACAGGCGGCGATTCCGTTGCCGGGAGGAAAGATGTGTCGATCTGGCTGCGCTGGTTCATCGTCATTACCGAGAATTTTCTGCCCCCACATATGGCGGCGGAGTTCCGAAAGGTCCAGTTTCTCGTGCGCCAGGGCAGGTTTTCCCGGAACCCCGGCGCTCCGTCGGTTCTATCTTTCGCAAAGGCGACGAATATTCGCGCCGGTGCACTTGTGTCCCCCGAAGTGATTTGCTACATGCGCGCTGCCGGTCGAAACCGGCCCTTTCGTGACGTGCGGTCGTGGCGGAATTGGTAGACGCGCAGCGTTGAGGTCGCTGTGGGGCAACCCGTGGAAGTTCGAGTCTTCTCGACCGCACCAACGAAACCCGAAAGGGTTTTCAGCCTTTTGTTTTCATGGCGTTTTTACTGGCCGGCTCCACGGAGCCGGCGGTGTCGGCGGGACGGTTTCCCGCTGCCGCAGCGCTCGCTTTCCCGCTGGTTTTGCCATCGCTGTTTTCCGCGTGTCCGGCGGGCAACGCGCGCTACCTACAAGGCGGGGAAACGGGCGCATTTCGATTGATGTTGCCGCGCATTCTGCTCTAGACCAGACGGGCAGATCTTCCCGCAATTGCACAGCAAGGGGCGCATTTGGAAGGCCAGGACGAACATTCGCCGGGTGCCTCCGGCCATTCGCATCTCCACGCCGACATCTACGACGATGACGGCGTCATTCGTGCGTCGTTCCTGGCCGATGTTGGCGCGGCGCTCGCCGCGCATGACATAGAGGCGCTGAAGCGGGATGTCGGCAGCCTGCACCAGTCCGAACTGGGCCATCTGCTCGAGGCGCTTGCGCCCGAGCAGCGGCGGGCGCTGGTCGACCTTCTGGGCAGCGACTTCGATTTCTCGGCGCTCACCGAAGTCGACGAGGCGATCCGCATGGAGATCGTCGACAACCTGCCCAACGAGCAGATCGCGCAGGCGGTGCAGCAGCTCGATTCGGACGATGCGGTCTACATTCTCGAAGACCTCGACGAGGAGGACCAGGACGAGATCCTGGCGCAGCTTCCGTTCACCGAGCGAATCAGGCTGCGCCGCTCGCTCGACTATCCGGAGGAGACCGCCGGCCGTCGCATGCAGACCGAGTTCGTGGCGGTGCCGCCGTTCTGGACCGTCGGCCAGACCATCGACTACATGCGCGAGGACAAGAACCTGCCCGACAGGTTCAGCCAGATTTTCGTCATCGACCCGACCTTCAAGCTGCTCGGCGCGATCGATCTCGATCAGATCCTGCGCTCCAAGCGCTCGGTCAAGATCGAGGACGTCATGCACGAGACGCGCCACGCCATCCCGGCCAGCATGGACCAGGAGGAGGCCGCGCGGGAGTTCGAGCAGTACGACCTCCTGTCGGCGGCGGTGGTGGACGAGAACGACCGGCTCGTCGGGGTGCTGACCATCGACGACGTGGTCGACGTCATCCAGGAAGAGGCGGAGGAGGACCTGCTGCGCATGGGCGGTGTCGGCGACGAGGAACTGTCGGACACCGTGCTCACAACCTCGCGCTCGCGCGTGCCCTGGCTCCTGGTCAACCTGTTCACCGCCTTCCTGGCCGCGTCGGTCATCGGCCTTTTCGACCGCACCATCGAGCATGTGGTGGCGCTGGCGGTGCTCATGCCCATCGTGGCCGGCATGGGCGGAAACGCCGGCTCGCAGACCATGACGGTGACGGTGCGGGCGCTCGCGACGCGCGATCTCGACATCTACAACGCCTGGCGCATTATCCGCCGCGAAATGGGCGTCGGCTGCCTGAACGGCATCATCTTCGCGGTGCTGATCGGCATCGTCGCGGCGACCTGGTTTCAGGATACCGACCTCGGCGGCATCATCGCGGCGGCAATGATCATCAACATGTTCGTCGCGGCCCTGGCCGGAATTCTCATTCCGCTGCTGCTGCATCGCCTCGACATAGACCCGGCCGTCGCATCCGCCGTTTTCGTGACGACGGTCACCGACGTCGTCGGTTTCTTCGCGTTTCTCGGCCTTGCCACATGGTGGTTCGGAGCATGATCGGTCCGGGTTTCTTGCGGCGGGGCTCTTCGCAATTGACTTTTACGTAAATGCCATGCCAACATTTCGGCTCAGGCCGCGCCAGGCGAAATGCGGGATAAGACCATGATGCGGGAATATTATTCGATCACCGAGCTGACCCGCGAGTTCGATATTTCGACGCGCACGCTGCGCTTCTACGAGGACGAAGGGCTGATCCAGCCCGTCCGGCGCGGGCGCACCCGGCTGTTCCGGCCCTCCGACCGACACCTCATCAAGCAGATCATGCGCGGCAAGCGGCTCGGTTTCTCGATCAGCGAAATCCGCGAGATCATCCAGATGTACAAGGAGCCGCCGGGGGAGGTGGGGCAGCTCAACCTCATGCTGAAGCGCATCGAGGAAAAGCGCGAAGACCTGCGGCAGAAGCGGCGCGACCTGGAAGAGACGCTGGCTGAGCTGGACCAGGCGGAAGAATCCTGCGTCGAGCGGCTGGTGGAACTGGGCGTCACGACCTGATCGACAGTTGCCGGCAGCGGCTCGCGGAAATCGCTGATGGCGCGGCAGACGCGAATGATGCGGCTTCCGGATCGACCGGGCTTTCAAATCCAGCGGCGTACCCGCCTGGCATAGTCGCGATAGCGCTTGCCGAACCGTGCCTCCAGGTGCTTTTCCTCGGGCTCGACCGCGAGCTTCTGCGTCGCAAAGGCGCCGAGCACGGCAAACAGCAGGAACCACGCGATCCCGGTGATGAGGCCGACGCCGATCATCAGAAGCGTGATGGCCAGATAGATCGGATTGCGCGTAATGGCGAAGGCGCCTTCGGTGACCAGATGGTCGGCCGGTTGGGTCGGCAGCACCGTGGTCCGTGCCCGCCGCATCGTGCGCAGCGCCGAGACATAAAGCGCAACGGCGCCAAGCACCACCAGCCAGCCGGCAGCAAACAGGATGTCGCCGAGAAGCCCGCTGAACCAGGGCAGGGAATAGACGACGTTCAGGACGACGCTGAGGATAATGGCCACGATGAACACAAGCGGCGGCCATGGAAAGGCAGAGGGTCTGGCGCGGAAGTCGGCAGTCACGGGGTTCCTCCGTCAAGCAGTTCGCCATCGGTCCTTGCGGTGCAGAGGTTGGCGTTTTCCTCTATTTTAGCGCGCAGTTCAGGCGATGGAGCGCTACCGAAAAGCTGACCAAGCTCATCCTTCTCCAGTGTGTCGAGCATGCAATCGCAGTAGCGCGCGCAGAAATCGGCATCGCGGGTCTGCTCGCATGTTCGTTCGCAGGAGACGCGGAAGCGCACTTCCTGCGAGGGCGGTTGCGCCGGCATGACCTGCGAGAAGGCCCATACGCAGGCGATCAGCACCGGCTGGTGGACAAGATAGAAAGCCAAGCTGTGCCGCCCCGCGAAGTCGAGCGGCCTGACCCAGCTTCCGAAACGGAATTGGGCGAGCCAGCCGAAGAAGCCGCTCGATACGGCGAAGCGGCCGGCGGCGATGCCGGCAAGCACGGCGCCGAACCACGGGAACAGCGGCACATAGTCGTTGGAGCGCGGGTTGACCGGCGCGAGGCCGACCCACCACAGGGCGGGGTGATCGAAGAGCTCGTTGCGCAGGAAATTGGGCGCGGCGATCACGAGGGCCGCGACTATCAGCGTGAGCAGCGGCGGCAGCCTCAGGAAGGCGAGGCCGAGCAGGCTGGCCAATGCGATCTGATGCAGGATGCCGAAGAAGATGAACCCTTCCGGCACGGCGACCCATGTGACGATCGAGATGAGGAGGGCCGCGACCGCCACCATGGCGAAGCGGCGCCAGAACGGCTTCCAGCGAATGCCGCGGCCATGCGCCAGCACGAGGCTCACCCCGACGAGGAACAGGAAGCTCGAGGCAATGCAGCGGGCAAACAGTTTCCAGCCGCCCACGGCCGTCATGCCCGGCGCGACATAGCCGAAGAATTCGAGGTCCCAGGTGAAGTGATAGATCGCCATCGCCACCAGCGCCAGACCGCGCGCGATGTCCAGCGCGACGATGCGTCCGGAGGTCGGCGCGGCCCGGCCGGCGCCGGCGGGTGGATAGGTGGTTTGGCTTGCGGGCGTCGTGGTCATGGTGTCATCACTGGCATGGACCACCGCGAAGCCCGATTTTTCGGTCGGGCAGGGATCGCTGTGGCGTCTCGAATCTGTTTATCGCTGCACTATCGAATCCGATCTTTGCTCCGATAAGCGGGCTGGACAATGACGTGGAGAAGACCATGCACAACGTGAATGCCAATGGCGCGACGATTCCCGCGCTGGGGCTGGGCACCTGGACGCTCAAGGGCGATGAATGTGCGCAGTTGGTGGCGGATGCGCTTTCGACCGGCTACCGCCACGTCGACACGGCGCGCATGTACCAGAACGAGGCTGCGGTGGGGGCTGGCCTGCGTGCCTCGGGCGTGTCGCGCGACGAGGTCTTCGTGACGACCAAGGTGTGGTGGACGGACATCGCGCCGGGCGATCTCGAACGTTCCGCCGAGGCCAGCCTGAAGGATCTCGGCCTCGACCAGGTCGATCTCCTGCTGATCCATTGGCCCAATCCCGAAATTCCGCTCGAAGCTTCGATCCGCGCGCTGAACGCAGCGCGCCGGCATGGCCTTGCGCGCCATATCGGCGTGGCGAATTTCCCCACGGCGCTGCTTTCCAGGGCGATCGAGCTTTCGGAGGCGCCGCTGGCCGTCAATCAGGTCGAATATCATCCCTATCTCGACCAGCGCAAAGTTCTCGGCATGTGCCGCGAGAACGGTCTGGCCATGGTTTCCTACTGCCCGCTGTTTCGTGGCGGCGGCCTCTTCGAGGAAAAGGCGGTGGAGGATGCCGCAGCCCGGCATGGCAAGACGCCGGGGCAGATCGTGCTGCGCTGGCATGTGCAGCAGCAGGGCGTGATCGCCATTCCCCGCACCACGAAAAAGGCGCGTCTGGCCGAGAATATCGATATCTTCGACTTCGCGCTCTCCGCCGACGAAATGAACGCCATTTCGGCGCTGACCCGTCAGAACAAGCGCCTGTGCGATGGCGATTTCGCGCCCGAATGGGATCTGGCCTGATCCGCCCATGGGCCACCGGCGGCGAGCCATAGGCCCAGGCCTTTTTTTCGACGGCTAAAGGTCGGTTTCCTGCTATCGGCCGCCGCGCGATGCCTGCAATGTGCCGGCGAATGATCCGGTGCAGGCATGGTCACGCAAGTAAGGCATCCCATCTGGCTACCGGCCGTGAAACCGGCCGGCGCTCGCACCTTCGCCACACTCTACGCTCTGGAATCCTGCGCCCGCGCGACGATCACCAGCGTGGTGCCCATCCAGGCTTATGAGCTGCTGCAGAACAAGCAGACGGTTTCGCTGCTCTACACGCTGGTGGCGCTGATCGGTCTTTCGGCGACGCTGTTCATGCCGATGCTGATCGGGCGTTTTTCGCGGCGCTGGATCTACACGGCGGGCGCCTCGCTGCTGGCCATCGGCTCCCTGCTGTTCATGACGCATTCGCTGCCCGGGCAGCTGCTCGGCATGCTGGCGCGCGTGATGGGAGCAAGCGCGCTCGCCATCACGCTCAACCTCTACATCATGGACCATATCCGCAAGACGGAAATCATGCAGGCGGAGTCGCTTCGCATGGCATGGTCGATGATCGCCTGGACGGGCGGTCCGACACTGGGCGTCTACCTCTACACGCGCTACGGCATCGTCGCCGCGCAGGGCCTCGTCGTCGTGTTCGCGGCGGCCCAGATCACGGCGTTCTGGTATTTCCGCCTGGGCGACAATGCGCTCATCCAGCCGGGCAAGACGCGGCCGGCGAATCCGCTCAGCAACATAGGCCGCTTCGTCTCGCAGCCGCGCCTGCGGCTGGCCTGGGTGATCGCATTCGGCCGTTCCTGCTTCTGGTCGACCTTCTTCGTCTACGGGCCGATCCTGATGGTGGTCACGGGGCAGGGGGAACTTGCCGGCGGCCTGCTGGTGTCCGCCGGCAACGCCCTGCTGTTCGCGGCGATCTACTGGGGTCGCGCCGGCCGGCGCTTCGGCGCGCGCAATATCATCACGCTCGCCTTTTTCTGCATGAGTGCGGCGCTGTTCGCGGCCGGTTTCAACGGCGAGAAATGGCCGCTGGCGACGGGTGGCTTTCTCCTGCTCGGCGCGCTGTTCACGGTGGCGATCGACGCGCTGGGGTCCACCGCCTTCATGCGGGCCGTGCGCACCTATGAGCGGCCGCAGATGACGGCGGTGTATCGAACCTATCTCGACCTGTCGGAGCTCCTGCCGCCGCTGGTCTACTCCGTGGTGCTGAGCTTCTTCGGGCTTGGCGGCGTGTTCTGCACGCTGGGCCTCCTTACCGTCACCTGCGGCATGCTTGCATGGCGCTTTCTGCCGAAGTCGATGTGATGGTGGCTGCTGCTGCAAGCCATGCAGTTCCTGTTCCTCCGGCATCGGAGTGCCGGCCGAATGGCGCAGTGCATGCAGCCTTCCGGCAGGCTTGCCGGACTTGTCCACGCTAGCGTGTTTGCGACCTGTCTGGCCCCAAAAAGGGCGGGAATTTGGTTTGCCGAGTGTGTCGATTCTCCTTATAGTCGCGCACAGTCGTCGGTTCCGGACGGAACGAAGAGGGAATGCGGTACGGGCTTTTTTTGCCCTAAGCCGCGGCTGCCCCCGCAACTGTGTGTGGAGAGCTCTCCCCAGATGCCACTGAGGATTACCTCGGGAAGGCGGGGAAGGGCGCTGATCCGCAAGCCAGGAGACCTGCCGGCGACGAAGGCAACTCTAGAGACCCTCGGGTGGAGGGTGAAAGGACTTTGGGAATGAACACGGTTTCTTCGTCGTCGCTCGGTGCATCCGTCGGTTCGGCCTCGCGCGCCACGCAGCTCGCCCTTTCGGCGCTGCTCGGCCTGTTCGTGATCGGCTTCGTCGGCTTTTCGCACATGGATGTGGTGCACAACGCCGCCCACGACCTGCGCCATTCGCTCGCATTCCCCTGCCACTGATACGGGATTTCTCCCATGACCGTATTTCGCAACGTCGTGTTCATCGCGGCGATCGCCGGGCTTTTGTCCGGTCTGGTCCTGGCCGCGATGCAGAGCTTCACGACCGTTCCGCTCATCCTGCAGGCCGAGGTCTATGAAGAGGCCGGTGGCGGCCATGACCACGGTTCGGCACACAATATGCCCGGCATGGAGATGAGCGCCCCGGCGACCGCGGAGGCCGCGGCGCCCGCCGAGGAAGAAGAAGCCTGGGAGCCCGCCGACGGCTTCGAGCGTATGGGCTTCACCGTGCTTGCCAACATCGTCACCGGCATCGGCTTCGCGCTGATCCTGGTTGCCGTTTCGGAATTCGCGGGCGGCGTCGCCAACTGGCGGCAGGGCGTTTTCTGGGGCTTCGCCGGATTTGCCGTGTTCACGCTGGCGCCGGGGCTCGGCCTGCCGCCGGAGTTGCCGGCCATGCCGGCCGCCGACCTCGCCGCCCGTCAGGTGTGGTGGATCGGCACGGCCGTTGCGACCGCCGCCGGGCTTGGCCTGATCGCGTTCCGCAGTTCGCTGGCCTTCTCGCTGCTTGGCGTGGTCCTGATCGTCGTGCCGCATGTCATCGGCGCGCCGCAGCCCGAAAGCCACGAAACGCCGATCCCGGAAAACCTGCATCACCAGTTCGTGGTTGCGGTCACCGTCACCAACCTGGTCTTCTGGGTGGTGCTCGGGGCGCTGGTCGGCGTCGTGCGCGGCCGGTTCACCGGCGAGGCAAAGAGCCTGCGCGACAGCTTTGCCTGACGCCGGAACATTGACGCTGCTGCTCGGCGGCGCGCGCTCCGGCAAGAGCGCATATGCCGAGCAGCTGGCGACCGGGTTTCCCGCGCCGTGGACATATGTCGCCACGGCGCAAGCCTATGATGACGAAATGGTGGAGCGCATCGCTCTGCATCGTGCCCGCCGCGCCGACGGCTGGGAAACGCTCGACGCGCCGCTCGATCTGGTTGGCGCAATCGAGAGCGTGCCCGATGGCCGCCCGTTGCTCGTCGATTGCCTGACGCTGTGGCTTTCCAACCATCTCCTGGCCGACCACGATCTGGAGCGCGAGAGCGAGCGGCTGGCGGACGTGCTGGGCAAGCCGCGCGGGCCATGGTTCGCGGTGGCCAACGAGGTCGGTCTCGGCATCGTGCCGGACAATGCGCTGGCGCGCAGGTTTCGCGACGCGGCCGGCCGGCTCAACCAGAAGATCGCGGTCCGTGCGAACCGTGTCCTGTTCATGGTCGCGGGCCTGCCCATGCAGGTGAAATGACAATGAAGGAAATCGACGACAGCGAAGCCGAGCGCCACAAGGCCAGGATGGCCAAGCGCAAAGTCGTGCAGGATGCCGAGGTGGCCGGCAAGACCATCGAGCAGAAGGGCCTGCTGATCGTCAACACCGGCCCCGGCAAGGGCAAGACCACGGCCGCCTTCGGCCTTGCGCTGCGCATGCTGGGCTATGGCCGCCGCGTCGGCGTCGTGCAGTTCGTCAAGGGTGCATGGCACACCGGCGAGAAGGACGCCTTCGCCGCCTTCGGCGACCGGGTGGTCTGGCACACGATGGGCGAAGGCTTCACCTGGGAAACGCAGGACATCAAGCGCGACATCGCAGCGGCCGAGGCAGCCTGGGCCAAGGCCGTGGAGCTTGTCAACGATCCGACCATCGACCTTGTCGTGCTCGACGAGTTGAACATCGCGCTGCGCTACGACTATCTCGACCTCGACATGGTCGTTTCGACGCTGAAGAACCGGCGCGAGGGGCTGCATGTGGTCGTCACGGGCCGCAACGCCAAGCCGGCGCTGATCGAAGCCGCCGACCTCGTCACGGAGATGGGTTCGGTAAAACACCATTTTTCGGCCGGCGTGAAGGCGCAGCAGGGAATAGAATTCTAGTGCATAATCGATACGCTACGCTGGCTTCCTGGGTCTATGAGCTGGACAAGCCGATCGGTCGCTCGTTCGGCGACGTGGAATACTACCGCGATCGCCTGCATGGATGCAGCGGGCCGATTCTCGAGCCGGCGGTGGGCAACGGACGCCTGTTCGTTCCGCTGCTCGAGGCCGGCTTCGCCATGGAAGGTTTCGATGCCTCGGAGGAGATGCTGCGCTATTGCCGCGAGGCATGCGAAAGCCGCTCCCTGCCGGCGAAGTTGACACGGCAGACTTTCGAGGGATTTTCCTGCGCCGAGCGCTTCGAGGCGATCGTGCTGCCGCTCGGCTCGTTCCAGCTCGTCACCTCCTATTCCGATGCGATGGCGGTACTGCAGCGCTTCCGCGACCATCTGCTACCGGGCGGCCGGCTGATCGTCGATCTCGATTCCGTCGACGGTTTTCTCGGTGCGGACCATTCCGTGCGTACATGGAAAACCGGGCAGGGTGATCTGCTGACGCTTACCAGCGACCGTATAGAGACCGACTATGTCGCGCAGACCACGACGACCAGCCTGCGCTATGAGCACTGGCGCGACGGAAAGCTGGTGGACACCGAGATCGACCTTTTCGGCCTCAGGTGGTGGGGCGTTGCCGAGTTCGAACTGGCGCTCAGGGCGACGGGTTTCGTCGATGTCGAAGCCTGCGGCGACTACCGGTATGGCCGCGCGCCGCGCAAGGGGGACGGGATCATCACCTTCGAGGCCCGCCGAAGCTGAACTGCGCGAAACTGCTCAGATGAGAAAAAGCGTCAAGGCCAGTAGTCCGAACAGGCCGATCAGCAGCCCATCGGCGACGTGGTAGAGCCTTAGCGCGCGGCGAATATCTTCGGCGGTTGCCTCGCGCCTGCCGTCGCCCATCATGTGGTCCTGCACCAGGAGCCCGCCATAGACGCGCGGGCCGGCGAGCGCCAGGCCAAGCGCGCCGGCCATGGCCGATTCCGGCCAGCCCGCATTGGGCGAACGGTGTTTTTGCGCATCCCGCAAAACCGAGCGCCACGCATTCGCAGGATCGGCGCCCGGCACGAGCGCGGCGGCCGCGACCAGCAGCAGGCCCGTGAGGCGCGAGGCGGGCAGGTTGATGAGATCGTCGAAGCGGGCGGCGGCCCAGCCGAAGGCCTCGTGACGCGGCGTGCGGTGGCCGATCATCGAATCGGCGGTGTTGGCGGCCTTGTAGGCGACGCCGCCGACGAGACCGCCGACGCTCAGCCAGAAGGCCGGGGCCACGATGCCGTCGGAAAAATTCTCCGACAGGCTTTCGATCGCGGCGCGGCAGACGGCGGCTTCATCGAGTTGGTCGGGGTCGCGACCGACGATCATCGAGACTGCTCGGCGTCCGGCCATAAGTCCCCCCTGGTCGAGCGCGTCTGCCACCGCCTTGACGTGGCTGGCGAGGCTGCGCTGCGCGAGCAGGCTGCTGCCGAGGATCGCTACGAGAATGATGCCTAAGGGCAGGGCCGAAAGCACCGTGGATATGGCGAATGCGATCGTCGCCGGCACCCCCACCAAAACGATGAGTGCCGCCACGCCCGAAATGCGGCGCTGCATGTCGGAAAGCGTCGCGCGGTTGAGGTGTCGGTCGAGGAAAGAGATCAGCTGGCCGATCCAGATAACGGGATGGCCGATTGCGCGCACCAGCCGATCCGGGTAACCGAAACCCAGTTCGACGAGAAGCGACAGGAAGGCGAGCAGGACGAACATGGCGCTTGTGAACGGGAACTCGGTGGATGCGGTGGCCGATCACGGCGGCAGTCTGGGCCGGGCCAGTGCGCTGTTTCCGCAAGCGCCGCTGCCCTGGATCGACCTGTCGACCGGGATCAACCCGCACTCCTATCCGCTTTTCAATCTGCCTGCCACCGCCTTCTCGCGGCTGCCGGAACCGGCGCGAGCGCGCGAGCTCGCGGCCGTTGCCGCGGCAGTCTACGGCGCGCCGTCGGCCGCCAATGTGGTGCCCGCTCCTGGTACCCAGATCCTGCTGCCGCGGGTCGCTTCGCTGGCGAAGCCGGGGCGGGCGCTGGTGCTGGGGCCGACCTATGCCGAGCATGCGCGAGCCTGCGCAATTGCCGGCCACCAGGTGGCTGAAGTGCTCGACTTCGATGCGCTGTTCGGCGCCGACATCGCCGTTGTGGTAAATCCCAACAATCCGGACGGGCGCGTGGTGAGCCGTCGCAATCTTCTGGAGCTTGCCGCCGAGATGCGTACCAGGGGTGGGCTGTTGGTCGTCGATGAGGCCTTCATGGATGTCGGCCCGCTGGACGAGCGCGTGGACGGCGATGTCGGGCGCGGCGGGCTGGTCGTGCTGCGCTCCTTCGGCAAGTTCTTCGGGCTGGCCGGCGCGCGGCTCGGCTTTGCCGTCGCCGCCGAGCCGCTTGCCGCGCGCCTCGATGCCGAGCTTGGCCCGTGGGCCGTGGCCGGGCCGGCGCTGGAATATGGCATCGAGGCGCTTGGCGACGAGGCGTGGTGGCAGGCCATGCGCGATCGTCTGGCGGGAGAGGCGGCGCGGCTCGATGCGCTGCTTGCCTGCGTGGGGGTGCCCGTCAGCGGCGGCACCAGCCTGTTCCGGTTGTTGAGAATGCCGGATGCCGCCGGCCTGTTTGCAGCGCTCGGGCATCGGGGTATTCTGGTCCGCAACTTCGCCTGGGACGAAACCGCGTTGCGCATAGGCCTGCCGGGCAGCGAAGCCGAATGGCTGCGGCTGGAACAGGCGCTGGCGACATGGGCAGCGGAACGGGAGGCAAATGCTATGGAGGCGCGGCCATGATCTTTGTCTGTCCGCTTTCCAAGGTTGACGAAACCGTGTCCCGGGCAGGAGCGGAACGTCTCGTCTCGCTGCTCACCGCCGGGACGGAGATGGTGCGGCCGGCGGCGATCGCGCCGGAGAACCACCTGTTTCTGGCGATGAACGATATTGTCGAAGCACAGACCGGCATGACCATGCCGGGTGAGGCGCATGTGCGGCAACTGCTCGATTTCGCCGCCGGATGGGATCGCGCGCGGCCCCTGGTCATCCATTGCTTTGCCGGCATCAGCCGCTCGACGGCCTCGGCCTATATCGTGGCGTCCGCACTTGCGCCGCAGCGCGACGAAGTCGAGCTTGCCAGGGAGCTGCGCTGGCTGTCGCCCTCGGCAACGCCCAATCCCCGGCTCATCGCGGTGGCCGACGCGCTGCTCGGGCGCGAGGGCCGCATGATCGCGGCGATCAAGGGCATCGGCCGCGGTGCGGAAGCGTTTGAGGGGACGCCCTTTGCGCTGGAGATTGAAGGGTAGGGATTCTCTGGTTTTCGGGAACGCTTCTGACCGCACGAGCGTCGAGGCATGGGTCCCCGTAACCCCGAGCTTGCTCGCTTCGCTCGCGCTCGGGGCACGAGGACGAGGGTATGATAACGGCCTGCGTCAGTAGAGGCCGCGCGCATTACAAGCTTTCCCGGTTGCCCCGCGCGTCCCAACCAATCCGTCGTCCTCGGGCCGGAGCATGAGCGCAGCGAAATGCGGAGGTTCCGGGGACCCATGCCTCAACGTCCCGGCTTCCGCTCCGGTTCAATCAAAGCAGACCTAAGCCAGCCAGTCCGACAGCTTGGCCTTGCGCACATCCCGCAGCAGCCGGACAAAACCATCGGCTTGATGCTCGGCAGTCAGCCGGCCCTTTTCGGCGGTGGCGATTGCCGCATTGCCGACCACGCCGTGCTCGTTGAGGTCGGCGGCGAGCCAGGCAAAGGCATGGGTGCCGGTCTGGCGCAGCAGGTCGAAATGCTCGTCCGCCCTTGTGACGTTGGAGATGAAGTCCCGCGCCTGGCTCATGTCGACAAGGTCGGGGCGGAAATGCAGCATCAGCGAGGTTTCGACATCGCCGCCATGGATGCCGAGGCGATCTTCCTGCGCGGTGTACATGCCTTCGGGCCGGCCGAAGCGCTGCCAGCTCGTCTTTACCGCGAGCATGTCGAAGCGCTCGCGTAGCTCGCGCGTGACGATGCCCATGATCTCCTCGTTGCCGCCATGCGAATTGACGATGACCAGCTTGCGTATCCCCGCGCGGGCGATGGAGACGCCAAGCCCGGTCCATGCCTCGATCAGCGCCGGGGCCGGCAGCGTCAGCGTGCCGGGCGAGCGCACATGCTCGTTGGACTTGCCGACCGCCTGGACGGGCAGGATGCGCACGTCGAGGTCGTCCGGCAGGCGGGGGATGACGGTGTCCAGCATGCCCTGCATGATGGTCGTGTCGGTGGAGACCGGCAGATGCGGCCCGTGCTGCTCGATCGCCGCCACCGGCAGCACGGCAATCGTCGCCTCCGGGTCGATATCGGCATATTCGGTGGTGCGGTAGTCGCCCCACCACACGCGTCTTCTTGTTTGGGCCACCTTGAACCTCGTTTGCTGATCTGCTGATCGACTAAACCCGGATCGCGCCGTTGTCGATCACCCGGCGGCGATGACCTCGATTTCGATCTTGAATTCCGGCCGGGAGAAGCCGGAGACGATGAGCAGGGTGGAGGCTGGCGCAGGGTCCGAAAACAGCCGGTCGCGCACCTCCATATAGGCCTTCAGATAGGTGCGGTCGCTGACGAAGCTGTTGATGCGCACGACATTGGCAAGCGTCATGCCGGCTTCGCCGAGCACCGCGGAAATGTTGTTGAAGCACAGTTCGGTCTGCGCGCCGACATCTTCCGGCACAGAATCGTCGGGGCCGATGCCGATCTGGCCCGAGCAGATGACCAGCCGCTTTCCGGCAGGCACCTCGACGCCGTGGCTGTAGCGCGCGAAGGGCGGTCTTATCGATCTGGGCGTCAGGAACTTGAACATTGTCTTCGTCACCCTGTTTCGCGCCCAGCCTAAGGCTGAAACGCGGTCGCGTCCAAGCATTTGACGCTGCGTCATCCTTGTGGACAGGAGTCCAAAAAATGGGCACGATGCATGCACGAATAGCATGACGGCGCCGGCTTCGGACCGGGACGGGTGGGAAGATACCCGCTTCGGCGCTGCAGCATCCATGGCACGCCTCTTGCTTCTTCGAGGCTGTGTTTCGATGCCCGGGCGAAGGGCCACGGGCCATGAGGGTGTGTGCATGAACAGGAATTTCGTTGTCCTCGCCGGTGTTGGCGCGCTTCTCGGCGCGACCGCCCCGGCGGCGCTTGCCAATGAAAAGGTCACCTTCATGACCAACTGGCTGGCTCAGGCCGAGCATGGCGGCTACTACCAGGCGGTGGCCGACGGCAGCTATGCGGCCTGTGGCCTCGACGTCACGATCCAGCAGGGCGGTCCGCAGGTGAGCGGGCGGCCTCTGCTGCTGGCCGGCAAGATCGATTTCTACATGGGCGGCAACCTGCTGCAGGCATTCGATGCCGTGCAGCAGAACATCCCGCTGCGCATCGTCGCGGCCACCTTCCAGAAAGACCCGCAGGTGGTGATGTCGCATCCGGGGCAGGGGCTCGACAAGTGGGAGGACCTGCCGAAGGCCGAGCAGTACATTCTCGGCGACGAGGGGATGCAGAGCTTCTTCCAGTGGATGGTCACCGAATACGGCTTCGAGCCGGCCAAGCGCGTGCCCTACACCTTCAACTCCGCGCCCTTCATCGCCAATCCGAAATCCATCCAGCAAGGCTATGCGACCTCGGAGCCTTTCGCGGTGGAGAAGGAAGGCGGCTTCGAGCCTAATGTCTTCCTGCTCGCCGATTACGGCTTCAGCACCTATGCCACGACCATCGAGGCCATGCAGAAGACGATCGACGAGCGGCCGCAGGTGGTGCAATGCTTCGTCGATGGCTCGGCCAAGGGCTGGTACAATTATCTCTACGGCGACAACAAGGCCGCCAACGAGATGATCAAGAAGGACAACCCCGACATCACCGACGAGCAGATCGCCTTTTCGATCAAGCAGTTGAAGGATCACGGCATCGTCGATTCCGGGGACACCGAAAAGCTCGGCATCGGCGCCATGACCGACGAGCGCGTGGCCGATTTCTACGCCAAGATGGTGAAGGCCAAGGTCGTGCCGGAAGGGCTGGACATCGGGAAGGCCTACACGCTGCAATTCGTGAACAAGGGTGTCGGCCTCGATCTCAAGAAGTAAGCCCGGCATCGGGATCATGCAGTCCGGCAAGGCAGCAACACCGGCGAATATCGGGAGCGGCGGACCGCTTCTGGCGCTTCGCGCGGTCGGCAAGAGTTTCTCCAATGGCGTCACGGCTCTCAGCGACGTCAACCTGACCATCGGGGAGGGTGATTTCATCAGCCTCCTCGGCCCCTCCGGCTGCGGCAAGTCGACGGCGCTGCGCATTATCGCCGGCCTGACCACGCCCTCCACCGGCACGCTCGACTGGCCGCGCCGAACCGGCGAGCAGGCCTCCGTCGGTTTCGTGTTCCAGGAGCCGACGCTGTTGCCCTGGGCGAGCGTGTTCGACAATGTCTGGCTGCCGCTCAGGCTGCGGGGCGTATCGCGCGCCGAGGCTGCCCCGGCGATCGCCAAGATGCTGGAACGGGTGCATCTCACAGGCTTCGAAAAGGCGGTGCCGCGCGAACTTTCGGGCGGCATGCGCATGCGCGTTTCGATCGCCCGCGCGCTGGTCACGCGTCCGCGGCTGCTGCTGATGGACGAGCCGTTCGCGGCACTGGACGAAATCACCCGCTTCAAGCTCAACGACGACCTGCTCGAACTCTGGCAGGAGGAGCGCTTCACGGTCGTCTTCGTCACCCACAGCGTGTTCGAGAGCGTGTTCCTGTCGAACCGCATCGTGGTGATGGCGGCGCGGCCGGGGCGTGTCTTCGAGGAGGTTGCGGTGGATGCCGGTTATCCGCGCGACGAGGTTTTCCGCACCTCGCCGGACTATGCGGCGCTCTGCCGGCGGGCCTCCGACGTGCTGGGCGAGGCCATGCGGATCAATGCCGGCGGCGGGAGTGCAACATGACGGCGATCGAAACCCGCGCGGCCGCGGTCGACCAGGAGGAGATGCGGCGGGCGCGCCTCGCGCGGCTGGAGCGCATCGGCAGATGGGTGCTGCCGATGGCCATCATGGTCTTCGCGATCTGGCTGTGGGACCGCATCTGCGTGTGGAACGGGATTCCGCAATATATCCTGCCGCGCCCCGGCGTGGTGGTGCAGACGCTCTATTCGGATGCCGGGCTTCTGTTCGGCTCGCTTCTGGTGACGCTGAAGATCACTTTCCTCAGCCTGCTTCTGGCGGTGATCGGCGGGGTGGGGCTGGCGGTGCTGTTCGCGCAGTCGAAATGGGTGGAGATGTCGTTTTTTCCCTTTGCCATCGTGCTGCAGGTGACGCCGATCGTGGCGATTTTCCCGCTCATCAACATCTATGTCGACAACCAGACCGCCAAGCTTCTGCTGTGCGCGTGGATCGTGGCGTTCTTCCCGATCCTGTCCAACACCACGCTGGGCCTCAACTCGGTCGACCGGAACCTGCGCGATCTGTTCCGGCTGAACGGCGCGACGCGCTGGCAGGAGCTGTGGCATCTGCGCCTGCCTGCGGCGATGCCCTATTTCCTCGGCGGGTTGAAGATCGCCGGCGGCCTTTCGCTGATCGGCGCGGTGGTGGCCGAATTCGTCGCCGGCGCCTCCGGCCAGTCCTCGGGGCTTGCCTCGCGCATCATCGAGGCCGGCTACAGGCTCAACGCGCCGAGGCTGTTCGCGGCGCTGATCCTGATTTCGCTCACCGGCATCGTCATCTTCCTCGTGCTGTCGCTCGTTTCGTATCTCGTCCTGCGGCGCTGGCACGAGAGCGCGCTGAAACAGGAGGGGTGATGGCGACTGTCATCCTGTCCAGCCGGCAAGGCGATCGCCTTGGAACCCCGGATTGCCGGGGCTGGCAAGACCTGTCTGCGGCGGGCGATCGGGTGAAATGAAGGTCCTCCTCGTCTATTGTCATCCCGTGCCGGAGAGCTTCTGCGCAGCAGTGCGCGATGCCGCGCTGGAGACGATCGTCGCCAATGGCCACGAAGCGCGCCTGCTCGATCTTTACGCCGAGAATTTCGACCCCGTGATGCGTGACTGCGAACGGCGCGAATACAATCACCGCGCGCCGACCGACCCGGCGCTGAAGTCGCATATCGAGCACCTGAAATGGGCCGAGGCGATCATCTTCATCTATCCGACCTGGTGGTATGGCCTGCCGGCGATGCTGAAGGGCTGGCTGGACCGCGTCTGGGCGACCGACGTTGCCTTCGAGCTGCCGAAGGGGCCGGGGCCGATCAAGCCCTTGATGACGCATGTGTCGAAGATCGCGGTCATCACCACCTGCGGCGCGCCGCGCTGGTGGTCGCATGTGGTGGGGCATCCCGGCCGTAAGACGATCCTGCGTGGCATCCGCGCGCTGTGCGGCTGGCGCTGCCGCACGCTGTTCCTGGCGCATTACCTGATGGACAAGTCCACGCCGGAGACTCGCGCCACGTTCCTGCGAAAGGTGCGGCGGAAGCTGGAGGCGTTTTGAGGGCGCAGAAAGTGCTTCTTTGCCGCTTTGGGTGCCACGACGGTTGAGGCATGGATTCCCATGACCCTTCGCTCCGGACCGCTCGCCTCACGCGAGCAGTCCGTCACTCAGGCACGAGAATGGCGGATTTCATCCAACGTTCTTTGCCAATCCCGAGCGTCAAGGATTTGCGGAAAGCAACCATACGTTCCGTCATTCTCGGGCCCGTGGCGCGAGCGGGGCGATCTGGCCACGGGTTCCGGGAATCCATTCCTCGACCCGGATCATGTCAAAGTCGGCTCAGGACGGTACAACCACCTAAGCCCTGACCCGCTCCGCCTTCGGGTCGTACATCGGCTTCAGCGAAGCTTCGGCCGCGAAGCGCTCGCCCGCGATCTCGATCTCGTATTTCGAGCCGAGAATGTCAGCCTCGCTCTGCCCCTTGGCCGGCACGTAGCCCATGCCGATGGCGCCTCCGAGATGGTGGCCGTAGTTGCCCGAGGTGACGGTGCCCACGATCTTGCCGTCGCGCACGATCGCCTCGTTGTGGAACAGAAGCGGCTCCGGGTCGGTGAGGCGGAACTGCACCAGCCGGCGGTCGAGGCCGGCTTCCTTCTTGGCGAGCACCGCGTCGCGGCCCAAAAAATCGCCCTTGCCGGTCTTCACGGCAAAGCCGAGGCCCGCCTCCAGCACGTGGTCCTCATCGGTGATGTCGTGGCCGAAATGGCGGAACGCCTTTTCGATGCGGCAGGAATCGAGCGTGTGCAGGCCGCACAGCTTCAGGTCGAATTCACGGCCGGCTTCCTCCAGCGCCTCGAAGACATGCGCCGTCTGGTCGGTCGAGACATAGAGCTCCCAGCCCAGTTCGCCGACATAGGTCACGCGATGGGCGCGGGCCAGCCCCATGCCGATCTCGATTTCCTGGAACGTGCCGAAGGGATTTTTGTCATTGGAAAAATCGTTCGGGCTGACCTTCTGGATCAGCTCGCGCGAGCGCGGGCCCATCAGGCAGAGCACGGATTCGGAGGCCGTGACGTCGGTGATGACGACGAACTCGTCGCGCAGGTGCTTGCGCAGCCAGGCGAGATCGCGCTGCAGCGTGGCGCCCGGCACGACGGCGAAGAAGACGGTGTCCGAAAGCCGCGAGATGGTGAGGTCGCTTTCGATGCCGCCGCGATTGTTCAGCATCTGCGTGTAGACGATCCTGCCGGGCGCCACATCGAGATCGTTGGCGCACATGCGCTGCAGGAAGGCGAGCGCATCGCGGCCCTCGATGCGGATCTTGCCGAAGGAGGTCATGTCGAACAGGCCGACATTGTTGCGCACGGCCATATGTTCCTCGCGGCCGTTCTCGAACCAGTTCTGGCGCTTCCAGCTATAGCGGTATTCGCGTTCCTGGCCTTCCTTGGCGAACCAGTTGGCGCGTTCCCAGCCGGCTACCTCGCCGAACACCGCGCCGCGGCGTTTAAGGTGCTCGTGGATGGGCGAACGGCGCACGCCGCGTGAGGTGACCACCTGGCGATAGGGGAAGTGGTCGGCATAGAGCAGGCCGAGCGTTTCGGAGACGCGCTCCTTGAGGTAGCTGCGGTTCTTCTGGAACGGCTGTGCGCGGCGGATGTCGACTTCCCAGAGGTCGAAGGGTGCTTCGCCGTCATTGATCCACTGCGCCAGCGCCATGCCCGCGCCGCCTGAGGAGACGATGCCGATGGAGTTGTAGCCGGCCGCCACCCAGTAGCCGCCAAGCTCCGGCGCCTCGCCGAGATAGTAGCGGTCGTCAGGGGTAAAGCTTTCCGGGCCGTTGAAGAAGGTGTGGATGCCGGCGGTGCCCAGCATGGGCATGCGGTTCACGCCCATTTCGAGGATCGGCTCGAAATGCTCGAAATCCTCGGGCAGCTGGTCGAAGCAGAAGTCTTCGCGGATGCCTTCCATGCCCCATGGCTTCGCCTTGGGCTCGAAGGCGCCGAGCATCATCTTGCCGGCGTCTTCCTTGTAGTAGGCGCATTCGTCCGGCACGCGCAGCACCGGCAGACGGCCGAGCCCTTCGATGGCTTCGGTGACGAGATAGAAATGCTCGCAGGCATGTAGCGGTACGGTCACGCCCGACATGGCGCCAAGCTCGCGCGCCCACATGCCCGCGCAGTTGATGACGACGTCGGTCTCGATCGTCCCCTGTTCCTGCCCTTGCGCCCAGGAAACGCCGGTGACGCGGCCGTTCTTCTGGTGGACGGCGGTGACCTTCACGCCCTCGACGATCCTGGCGCCGCGCTGGCGTGCGCCCTTGGCAAGCGCCATGGCGATGTTGGCCGGGTCGCACTGGCCGTCGAGCGGCAGGTGCACGGCCCCGACCACGTCGGAGACGTTGAGATGTGGATACATCTCCTTCACCTCCTGCGGCGAAATCTCGCGCACGTCGACATCGAAGGCGCGGGCCAGAGATGCCTGGCGGTAGATCTCATGCTTGCGCTCTTCCGTCAGCGCGACCGTGATGGAGCCGACCTGGCGCATGCCGGTGGCAACGCCGGTCTCTTCCTCCAGCTTGACGTAGAGGTCGGCGGAGTATTTCGCCAGCCGGGTCATGTTCTGCGAGGCGCGCAGCTGGCCGATGAGGCCGGCCGCGTGCCAGGTGGTGCCGCAAGTAAGCTGCTTGCGTTCCAGAAGCACGATGTCGGTCCAGCCAAGCTTGGCGAGGTGATAGGCGACTGAACAGCCGGAGACGCCGCCGCCGATGATGACGGCCCTTGCCTTGCCGGGGATGGCCTTTTGCGGCTGTGAGTTCATGCGTGCTGGCTTTCCTTGGACGGGCTGTAGGTGGCGGTGAAGCGGCGCAGGCGTTGCGCGGCCTCCCTCAAAATCTCTTCGGGCTGACACAGGCTGATGCGGACGTGGCCGGCGGCGGCTTCGCCGAAGCTGGCGCCGGGCATGACGGCAACACTCTCGGCTTCGAGGAAGCGCCATGCGAATTTCTCACAGTCCGGTTCGATGGCGCTGATGTCGAGCATGACATACATGCCGCCCTCCGAGCCGCGCACGACGAGATTGTTGAGGCCGCGCACCGCATCGAGGAACACCGTTCGCCGTGCGGCATAGCGCTCGGCGATTTCCTTCACCCCATAGCCGTTTTCCAGCGCCTCGGCGGCCGCGCGGGAAACGAAGTCGGTGAGGCCGTAGGTGGTGACGAGGTTGAGGCTGACCAGAAGCCCGATCAGGTCCTTCGGTCCGGTCAGCCAGCCGATGCGCCAGCCGGTCATGCCGTGGCTCTTCGACATGGAGTTGATGACCAGTGTGCGCTCGGCCATGCCGGGCAGCGCTCGGGGCGATAAGTGGTCGCCGCCGCCGAGCGTCCAATAGACCTCGTCCGACAGCAGCCAGAGGTCGTGCCTGCGACAGACATCCGCGAGGCCTTCCAGGCTTTCGCGCGAATAGACGGCGCCGGTCGGGTTGTTCGGCGTGTTGATGAGGATGGCGCGCGTGCTGGGTTTCACCGCCTTCTCGATGTCCCCGGCGCGTGGCTGGAAACCGTCCTCCGAGCGCGCCTCGACCACGGTGAAATCGGCACCCACCGCGCGGAAGGTCGGCGGGTAGGTGGCGTAGTAGGGCGCCACCACGATGGCGTGGTCGCCGGGATCGAGCACGGCCTGCGCGGCGGCATAGAGCGCAAGCTGGCCGCCCGGCGTGGCGATGATCTCATCGGCCGTGGTCGGCACGCCGGTCGATTGCGACGAAATCCTCGCCATCGCTTCGCGCAGGCGGGGTATGCCGGGAAGCTGGGTGTAGTGGTGGTGGCCGGCACGCACGGCAGTCACGCAGGCCTCGACCGTTTCGGCGGGCGTGTCGAAGTCGTGATCGCCGACGGAGAGCATGATGATGTCCTCGCCGGCCTCCTTGCGGGTCATGGCCTCGAAATGCACCTCCCATCCATCCTTGCCGGAGGGGGTGATGCCGGAAATGCGGGCGGATGGCTTGGGCATGTCAGGCTCTCAATCGCTCGTTCTTCGGGTCCCACAGCGGCTGGTCTTCCTGCACCACCGCCGGGAAATTCTCGCCGAAGATTTCCACGTGCACCCTGATGCCCGGGACGGCGAGATCGGCGCGGATCATGCCGAGCGCAATGGATTTGTCCACCCTGTAGCCAAAGCCTCCTGACGTCGTTTCGCCGACCACCTTTCCGTCGTGCCAGATGGTCGACATGTAGGGCGCGTCGTGCTCGCCCGCGTCGACCACCAGCGTGACGAAACGCTTCTTCACGCCCTGCTGCTTCTCGTTCTGGAGCGCAGCCTTGCCTTTGAACTCGGGCTTGTCCCACTTCACGAAGCGCTCCAGGCCGCCCTGCAACACGGTGTAGTCGGTCGAAAGGTCGCCCTTCCAGGCGCGATAGCCCTTTTCGAGACGCAGGCTGTCGAGCGCGAACATGCCGAAGGGTTTCAGGCCGTGCTTCTGGCCTGCTTCCCACACCGCATCGAAGATCGCGGCCGTGTCCTCGATCTTGGAGTGGATTTCCCAGCCCAATTCGCCGGCAAAGGACACGCGAACGAGCTGGCACCAGCGCCCGGCAATCTGCGCGCTCTGATGCGTGAGCCAGGGTTTTGTGAGGTCGGCGTCAGTCAGTTCGGCGAGAATGGCTCGGGAGTTAGGGCCCGACAGAATCTGGCAGGAGAAGTTCTCCGTCACGTCCTGAAGCGTGATCCGGGAACCCTCGGGCAGATGCTTCTTCAGCCATTCGAAGTCGTGCCACTGGGCGACACCGGCGGTGATGAGGAAGAAGAAGTCCTCGTCGATCGCCATGATCGACATTTCGGTGACGATGCGGCCGGCGTCGTCGGCGAAGTAGCCGAGGCCGATGCGGCCGGGCTTTGGCACCATGCCGGTGATGAGCGTCGACAGCCAGTCACGCGCGCCGGGGCCTTGCAGGCGGAAGCGCGAGAAGCCGGGCAGGTCGAGAATGCCGGCGGCGTCGCGCACGGCCAGGCACTCCTCGCGGATACGCTTCTCCCACGGGCCGGAGCGTTTGAAGGTCTGGGTCGATTCCTCGGAGGTATCGTCGCCGGGGTGCGCGAACCATGTCGCGCGCTCCCAGCCATTGAAGGCGTCGAACTGCGCGCCGAGTTTCCTGATGCGGTCGTGGATCGGCGAAAGCTTGCGGTCGCGGCCGGCCGGCCAGGCGTGGCGCGGGAAGTGGATGGCGTATTCGTGACCGTAGATCTCCATGCCCTTGGCCACCGCATAGTCGGGCGCGGCGGCAAAGGAGGTGAAGCGGCGCGGGTCGCACGACCACATGTCCCATTCGGTCTGGCCCTGCGTGACCCACTCGGCCAGCACCTTGCCGGCGCCGCCGGCCTGGGCGATGCCGAAGGTGAAGACGCAGGCCTCGAAGGCGTTGGGCACGCCCGGCATCGGGCCGATCAGCGGGTTGCCGTCCGGCGCGTAGGGGATAGGGCCGTTGATGACCTTGGAGAGGCCGGCGGTGCCCAGGATCGGCACGCGGCGCACGGCGTCGTCGAGATACCATTCCAACCGTTCGAGATCGTCCGGATAGAGCTGGAACGAGAAATCGTCCGGCATCGGATCGTCGGCGGTGGCCCAATGGGCGCGGCAGTTGCGCTCATAGGGGCCGAGGTTCATGCCGTTCTTTTCCTGGCGCAGATAGTAGGAGGTGTCGACGTCGCGCAGCAGCGGCAGCTTGTGGCCGGCCTCCCTCGACCAGGCGGCCAGTTCCGGGATTTCCTCGAACAGGATGTATTGATGGCTCATCACCATCATCGGCACTTCGCGGCCGAACATTTTTCCGACCTCCTGCGCGCGGTAGCCGGCGGCATTCACCACATATTCGCAGCGGATGTCGCCCTGCGCGGTCGAGATGACCCATTCGTCGTTTTCGCGGCGTACACCGCTGACGGGGCAGAAGCGGATGATCTTGGCGCCCATGTCGCGCGCGCCCTTGGCCAGCGCCTGGGTGAGCTGGGCGGGATCGATATCGCCGTCATTGGGGTCGTAGAGCGCGCCTTCCAGCTCATGCGTCTCGATGAATGGATAGCGGCCCTTGATCTCGCTCAGGCCGATGACGTCGATGTCCATGCCCTGATAGCGGCCCATGCCCTTGGCGCGCTGGAATTCCCGCATGCGCTCCCTGGAGTGGGCGAGGCGCAGCGAGCCGGTGACATGGTAGTTCATCGGGTAGTCGACCTCGGCCGCCAGCCCGCGATAGAGCTCGGTCGAATAGCGCTGCATGTTCATCAGCGACCATGAGTTGGAAAAGGTCGGCACGTTGCCGGCGGCATGCCAGGTGGAGCCGGAGGTCAGCTCGTTCTTTTCCAGGAGCACGCAGTCGGTCCACCCGGCCTTGGCCAGATGGTAGAGCGACGAGACGCCGACCGCGCCGCCGCCAATGATGACAACTCGTGCCGTTGATGGAAAATCAGCCATCGAAATCTTCTCCTCCTTGAAGCACCCCCACTCCGGTTTGCTGCGCAAACCACCTCTCCCCCTGCCCGGGGGAGAGGAAATGCCGGCCGCGTGCATCGCTCCCTTCCTCTCCCCCATCGATCGGAGGAGAGGTGTCGAGGCGAAGCCGAGACGGAGTGGGGATCGAGTACATTGAATTGCTCAATAGACCGGCGGCGAGATCACCCAGATCACCACCGCCGGTTCCTCCCCTGGGTTCTTCCACCGGAATGGCTTGTGGCCGAACCGGAAGCTGTCGCCTGCCGCGAGCCGGTGCCACGCGCCGTCGATCTCGATGTCGAAGCGGCCGGAAACGACATAGCCCGCTTCCTCGGTCGGGCGGTTGGCCGGCGTTTTCAGTTCCGCGCCGGGCGCGAATTCCGAGCGCAGCATCTCGAAGCTGCCGCCGAGATCAGGCGACAGAAGCTCTTCCACCAGGCCGGAATCGCTTGTGCCAAGCGAGCGGCGATGGCCGGCGCGCACCACCACGCCGCGCTCTGCCTCTTCTTGCACGTCATGGCCGAAGAAAAGGCTGAGCGGGACGCCGAACAGTTCGGCAAACGCGCGCAGATCGGTGATCGAGGGCGTGGAAAGCCCGCGCTCGACCTGGCTCAGCCAGCCCACGGAGCGGCCGAGCGACAGCGCCACCTCCGAAAGCGTCAGCCCGCGCGCCTTGCGCAGCGCGCGCAGGTCGCTTGCCAGAAGCGCATTGGCGCTTTCGGACAGGCTTTCCGGAGCCGGCAAGTGGGCCTTTTGCGGGGGCATGAAATTTTCTCCTCAAATTTCACCAGAGGATAGTTCGGTGAAAAATTCAAGTGGAATTTCACGAAGTGCAGCTATTGCTTGCGATACTCAAGAGGCTGGTGCAAATGCTGGAGCAATCGGGGCGAGGGGGGACGTTCCGGTTGCGGATATCTAAGAAGGGACAGTTCATGCTGGCACGCGGAACCGGGGTCAACACGGCGGAAGAGACGCGCATCGTCGACGAGGCGATCGAGTCGCGCCGTTCCGTGCGCGCATTTCTGCCGACGCCGGTGGACGACCAGACCATCCGCGATATCCTGAAAGTCGCCGCGCGCGCGCCTTCGGGCACCAACATGCAGCCGTGGAAGGTCTACGTCACCAAGGGCGAGACCAGGCAGCGCATCGCGGACGCGATCCTGAATTCCGGCATCCGGGCTGAAAAGGCGGTGTGGGACGAATACAAATACTATCCCGACCAGTTCTTCGAGCCCTATCTGGCGCGCCGCCGCGCCAACGGCTTCGGCCTCTACAGTGTGCTCGGCATCGGCCGGCGCGAGGTGGAGCGCATGCGCGCCCAGCACGACCGCAACTTCATCTTCTTCGACGCGCCGGTGGGCATGATCTTCACCATCGACCGCAGGCTCAACCAGGGCTCGTGGATCGACTACGGCATGTTCCTGCAGAACATCATGATCGCGGCGCGGGCGAGGGGGCTGCACACCTGCCCGCAGGCGGCATTCGCGCCCTATCACCGGCAGATCAGGCCGATCCTCGACATTCCGGACGAGGAAATCGTGGTGTGCGGCATGGCGCTCGGCCATGAGGACACGACCAAACCCGAAAGCACATTCCGCACCGATCGCGCCCCGCAGGAAGAATGGGTCACGTTCTGGAAGTGACTGGAGTGTCGTGAGCGGAAAACCCTCCCGCGACACTCCGGCCTAAGGTCAGGTAGCCGGATGGTTGCCGCCTGAGAAATCGAGATTTGTCGGCTTGGGCAGATAGCTGCGCTGACCGGCGGTCGGCTTGACCTCACCACCGACCGTTTCGATCCGGAACGAGCGTGCCCATACCCGACCATATCCCTGCAGAAGAAAACCGTAGTGGATGCTCCCGGCCTCCTCCGGCACGTCCAGCACGACATGACGTTCGTTCCAGCCGGTGGTGCCCTTGAGCGCGCCTTCCGATCTACGCGCCATCATGTTGTCGAAGCGCAGGACATTGCCCTGTGACCGGTCGACCCGCATCCAGATCGAGCCGAGGTCGGCATCCTCCGTTCTGATGCTTGCAGATAGCCTCACGCGTTTTCCGCGATAGGAACCGGCAACGATGCTCTGCATGAGCACGGCATAGCTGTCGTCATCGAGGGCGATGCCCTGGTCACGCGTGAACCGGCTTTCTATCAGTGCCGTGCCGCGTGAAGCGGGATCGAGCCCGAGCCGGTAGTGCTTGCGCTCGGTATGCCCGGTAACGAACCATCCCTCCGGCAAGGGCAAGTCCCTGTCGGTGCCGGCCGCGGCGATGCGCGCGGCAAGGGTGTTCCAATCGGCAAGTCCGAACTGGCGTGCGACCAGTTCGAGGCAATCGCCGTGGGAGAATTCGATCTTTCGTTCGGCCAGTGCCTTGCGCAGGGCCTTGGCCATCAATTTTGCGTCGAGAAAGGAATGCATGGTTCGATCCTTCGCTCGGGCGAACTTCGGAAAGTGCCAGTGCTCGCATTCTGGCGGATCGCCCGCGATGGAGGTCAAACCGCTTCAAGGATCGTGCATTCACCATCCCCAAGGGGCGAGCGGCCGGCTGCACGCGCCGGCCGGAATATGACGCGATTCAGTCTCCCGCTGTCAATGTTCGGATGTTTGCAGTCAGGTAGGGTGCTTGCCGACATAGGCCCAGCATTCGAGTTCCACCTGCGCGCCAAGCGCCAGGCCGTTTGCGCCGAATGCCGAGCGCGCGGGCAGGCGGTCCGGGTCAAAATAGCTGACATAGACCTTGTTGAACTCGGCCCATTTCGACATGTCGGCCAGCATGACCGTGCATTTGAACACGTCGGCGAAGGTGAGGTCGTTTTCCTTCAGGACCGCGCCGATGTTCTCCATCGTCTGGCGCGCTTCCGCTTCCATCCCGCCCGGAACGAGTTCCAATGTTCCCGGCCTGCTGCCGAGCGCGCCCGACAGGTAAAGGACATCGCCGACGCGCACCGCCTGGCTGAAGGGCAGCCCGACGGCCTTGGCTTCAGGCGAATTGACGAACTCCAGCATTTTCTCCTCCCTTGCGATGGTCGTTGACGTCCGGGGTTATTGCACCTCGTAGCCGACTTCCTCCGATGCGTGGCACAGCGCCGTCCAGAAACTGCGGGCGAAGGAGCGGAAGACATAGAGGTCGAACTGCGTCGGGGCGGTGCGCTGAATCTGGGCGAAAATCTCGTGATGCACCGTCGAGCGGCCGGCGCCGACCGGGAAGGCAGCTTGCGAAAAATCGATGGCGAAGAATTTCGCCAGTACCCATTCCGCCTTCGGGCCGGCGATGCGGATCGCCGTGCGGCCATGCGACAGATCGGTGACGGTGCCGATGGAAACGTCGATTGCCTTGGCGAAGGCGTCCGCCAGTCCTTCCTCCTCGTCCACGACGAGGAACTTTCCGGGGGCGAAGCCGAAGGCCGCCTTCGCGTCGCCCGGCGCGCCGCCGCCCGCGCCGTCCGGCAGCGTCAGGCCTGCCACTTTCTTGATGGCCGCGATGATGGCCTTCTCTTCGCCGGGCCATGCGGCCAACTGGACGATTGAGCCGGGCATCGCCTCCGACAGATAGACGCCGACGCCGTTGGCAAAATTGCCGTGCGAGCCGGGTTTCCACACCGGCTTCAGCGGGGATTCCTGCTCAACCATGCATGCGGCTCCCTTCCGGGTCATAGAAGTGGTGGCTGACGATCTCGACCGGGCCGAAACGCTTGCGCAGCGGGTCGGAGACGAAGGCGCGGGTACCGCGGCGGCTCTTGCCGTCCTTCACCAGCGCCAGCGCGATATATTTGCCGAGCGTCGGCGAATAGCACATGGCCGTGACATGGCCGATGGAATCGCGCGGGCCGTCCTCATGCAGTTCTTCCACGATATGCGCGCCGCCGTTCACCGGGCGGTTGTCGAGCGGGACGATGCCGACCAGTTGCAGCCGGCCTTCGCCGACCAGCCCCTCGCGGTCCATCATGGCCGAGCCGATGAAGGGTTTTTTCTTCGACAGCATCCAGTCCAGATGCAGGTCGCGCGCGGTGGTGCGGCCGTCGATCTCCGCGCCGGTGACATGGCCTTTTTCGATGCGCATGGTGCCCAGCGCCTCGAGGCCGTAGGGCACGATGCCGAAGGGCTTGCCGGCCTTCATCAGCGCTTCCCACACATGTGTGCCGTGGCCGGCGCCGCAATAGACCTCGTAGGCCAGCTCGCCGGAAAAGGAGAGCCGGCAGATCATCACCGGCGCGCCGTCGATCTCGCCATTCACGATACCCATGAAGGGCAGGGTCTCGTTGTCGACCTTGGTGCCGGTCACGCAGGCAGCCAGCACGTCGCGCGATTTCGGGCCGGCGATCGCCGCGCCTGCCCATTGATCGGTCACGGAGGTGAGGTGCACCTTCAGGTTCGGCCACACCACGTCGAGCAGATATTCCAGATGCTGCATTACCTTGCCGGCATTGGCCGTGGTGGTGGTCATCAGGAAGTCGTGCTGGCCGAGCCGCCAGGTCGTGCCGTCGTCCAGCACAAAACCGTCCTCGCGCAGCATCAGGCCGTAGCGGGCCTTTCCGTCCGGCAGGGTGGAGAACATGTTGGTGTAGACGCGGTCGAGGAATTCGCCCGCATCCGGCCCCTGCACGGCGATCTTGCCGAGTGTGGAGACATCGACCAGACCGACGCCCTCGCGCACGGTCCTGGTCTCGCGCACATAGGCCTGCTCGACCGTCTCGCCCGGCAGGGCGTAGATCATCGGCCGGTGCCAGAGGCCAGCGCCGTACATGGTCGCGCCGTTTTCGAGGTGCCAGTCGTGCATCGGCGTCAGCCGGTCGGGCCTGATGTCGCCATAGCGTTCGGCCGCCAGCGAGCCCACCGAAACGGGCGCGAAGGGCGGGCGGAAACGCGTGGTGCCGACTTCCGGAATCTGCTTGCCGAGCGCATCGGCCATGATGGCAAGGCCGGGCACGTTGGAGCTCTTGCCCTGATCTGTCGCCATGCCGAGCGTGGTGTAGCGTTTCAGGTGCTCGACCGAGACGAAACCTTCCTGATGGGCGAGGCGCACATCGTCGGCCGTCACGTCGTGCTGGTGGTCGACGAAGGCCTTGCCCCTGGCCCTGATTTCAAGGACGGGAGCCGGCTTCGGGTCGAGCCCGCTGTCATCCACCGCCGGCAGTTCGATATCGGCGGACGGCGCGCCACTCGCCTTGAGGCCTGCGGCATTCCCCTCGGCCAAGGCGTCGGCGGTGGCGAAGCTGCCGTTGAAGCTGCCCGCGCCGACCCAGTTCTGCGTCGCCTGCGGCGGCAGGAAGGCCTGCAACTCGTCGCTCCACACCGGATTGAGCCCGGCCTGGCTGGCAAGATGGATGGTCGGCGACCAGCCGCCCGACACCAAAAGGCAATCGGTGAAGATGCTGCGCGGGTCGCCGGAAAGGGCACCGGTCGCGGCGTCGAGACACTGGACCTTGATGGCGTTCACCTGCCTGCCGCCCTCGGTCGCGACCACTGCGTGGCCCGTCAGCAACTCGCCGCCTGCCTCGTAGGCGATCCTGCGGGCGCTCTTCGAGATGTCGCCGCGCACGTCGACAATCGCGGAGATCGCCGCGCCGGCCTTCTTCATCGCCAGGGCTGCACGATAGGCGCTGTCGTTGTTGGTGAAGATCGCGACCTTGCTGCCCGTCAAAACGCCATACTGGTTGACGTAGCGCTCGGCGGCGCTGGCCAGCATGACGCCCGGCCGGTCGTTGCCGGGGAATATGAGCGGTCGCTCCAGCGCGCCCGTGGCCAGCACGACCGCGCCGGCGCGGATCGTCCAATGGCGGAGGCGCGGCTCGCCCCCGGCCGGGGCCAGCTTGTGGTCGGCCACGCGCTCGAGTGCGGCCAGCGTGTTGCTGTCGTAATAGCCCCAGACCGTCGTGCGCGGCAGCACGCGGACATTTTCGCGCGTTTTGAGGTTGCGAACCATTTCGGCGGCCCAGTCGGCGGCGGGCATGCCGTCGATGGTCTCGTCCGACCAGTTCGCCGAGCCGCCCGGATTGGCGTCGAGATCGGCGAGGATGACGCGCACGCCCCTGTCCGCGGCCGCCCTGGCGGCCATCAGCCCGGCGGGGCCAGCGCCCACCACCAGCACGTCGCAGAAGGCGTTCATGCGCTCGTAGCGCGCCGGATCGCGCTCCGTGCCGGCGCGCCCGAGGCCGGCGGCGCGGCGGATGAAATGCTCGCAGAACATCCAGAAGCGGGTGCCCTTAAGCGGCCCGATCGCCGGTCCCATGAAGGTCTTGTAGTAGAAGCCCGCGCCCAGCAGCTTGCCGCCGAGCTGGTTGATCGCGCCGACGTCATAGTCGAGCGAGGGGAACCGGTTCTGGCTTTCGGCAACCAGCCCGTCATGGATTTCCAGCATGGTCGCTGGAATGTTGGGCTCGCGCACGGTGCCGCTCAGCACGGTCACCAGCGCGTTCGGCTCTTCCACGCCGGCCGTCAGCACGCCGCGCGGGCGGTGGTATTTGAACGAGCGGCCGAACAGCGTCACGCCATTGGCTAGCAGCGCCGAGGCCAGCGTGTCGCCGGCGTGCCCGGTGTAGGGGCGGCCGTCGAAGGTGAAGCGGATGGTGCGCAGACGGTCGATCCGTCCGCCTGATACGGCGCGGCGCGGGCTCATGCCTCGGCTCCCGTCTCGCGGCGGCCGCCCGACTTGCGGTGCCCGGCGTCGCGCGCGAAGCCGACGCTCGAGATCACATGCGTCAGCGTGTTGCGCGTGACCTTGAGGTGAGCGCGGCAGCCGCCCGAGTGCTGCCAGATTTCATGATGCTCGCCGCGCGGGTTCAGCCGGTCGTAGACATAGGCGTTCCACGCCTCCTGATTGGTCGAGGCGGGATCGGGGCGGGTGCGGTTGCCGTCGCCCTGATAGGTGTATTCGGAGACGTCGCGCGGGCCGCAATAGGGGCAGGTGATCAGCATCGCAAATGTCCGCTCAGTGCAGGCGAGGGGTCGCGCCCTGGCCCTTGTCGTCGATGATGGCGCCGCGATGGAAGCGGTCGAGCGTAAACGGCGCGTTGATCGGATGCGGCTCGTCCTTGGCGATGGTCCAGGCAAAGCACCAGCCGGAGGCGGGCGTTGCCTTGAAGCCGCCATAGCACCAGCCGCAGTTGAGATACATGCCGGGCAGAGGGCCGGTGGTGATGATCGGCGAGCCGTCCATGGACATGTCGCACAGGCCGCCCCAGGAGCGCAGCACGCGCACGCGGGCCAGGCTCGGGAAAAGCGCCAGCATCTCGCTGTTCACTTCCTCGACGATGGGCAGGTTGCCGCGCTGGGCGTAGCTGTTGTAGCCGTCGAGGTCGCCGCCATAGATCAGTCCGCCCTTGTCGGACTGGCCGACATAGAAATGGCCCATGCCGAAAGTCACCACCGTATCGAGGAAAGGTTTTAGCGACTCCGACACGAAGGCCTGCAGCACATGGCTTTCAATCGGCAGCCTGTCGATGCCGGCCAGGTTCATGACATGGCCGGTGGACCCGGCGACAGCCACCGCCACCTTCCTGGCGCGGATCTCGCCGCGCGTTGTGGTGACGCCGACGACGCGGTCGCCGTCCTTGATGAAGCCGGTGACCTCGCAATTCTCCACAATGTCGACGCCGCGCCGGTCGGCGCCGCGCGCATAGCCCCAGGCCACCGCATCGTGGCGGGCGGTGCCAGCGCGCCACTGCATCAGCCCGCCGATGATCGGGAAGCGGGCCGAGCCGGACGCGTCGATGCCGGGCATCAGCCGCTCGATCTCGGCCGGCGTCATCAGGACGGAGTCGGCGCCCGAATGGATGATGGCGTTGCCGCGCCGCGCATAGTCGTCAAGCTGGGCGGGCGTGTGCGCGAGGTTCAGCACGCCGCGCTGCGAGAACATGACGTTGTAGTTGAGGTCGTGGGACAGGTTCTCCCACATCTTCATCGAGTGTTCGTAGAGGCGGATGTTTTCCGGCAGGAGATAGTTGGAGCGCACGGTGGTGGTGTTGCGCCCGACATTGCCGGAGCCGAGATAACCCTTCTCCAGCACCGCCACATTGGTGATGCCGTGCTCCTTGGCGAGATAGTAGGCCGTCGAGAGCCCATGCCCGCCGCCGCCGATCACGATCACGTCGTAGGAGGGTTTTGGGTCCGGCTTGCGCCACGCAGGCTTCCAGTCGCGGTTTCCAGAGAACGCGTTCCTCAGAAGCGAGAAGACCGAATATTCCGCCATTATTCCATGTCATCCGGTTCAGGTGGATGGTGCAACCTATCGTGCAGGCCGGCAGGCCGGCGCGAGGAAAGCGCCATGACCTTTCGTATGGCCGACTTTGCGGACTATCAAGCAGCTTGCCCCATTGTCCCGCCGTCTTTATCACTGTGCCTCGTTCAGAAACCGGTTTGTGAAGCCTTTGAATCAAACGTTCCGCCACATTTCCGATGCGCTGCGGTGCCTCGCCGCGATGCTTCTTCTGTCCATCCTTGTCGCGATGCCCGCCGGTGCCCAGACGCAGGATGCCGCCCCGGCTGCGCCGCCTTCGCAGGCCGCGCCCGCGACCCAGCCCGCTACGACCCAGCCCCCTGCGGCCCCGCCGGCCGCCGCCCAGCCGGCGGCTGCGCCTTCGACGAGCGTGGTGGCCGAGCAGCGCGAGAAGATCGACGCGCTGAGCAAGCAGGTGGATGCGATCGACAAGAAGATCGACGCCAACGATCTGGACGATGCCGGTCTGGTCGCCATTCGCACGCAGCTCGAAGCAGTGGACAAGGCGCTTCTGGAGAGCGGCGTCGCGTTCCGTCCGCGCCTTGCCGAAATCAATTCGCGCATCACGCAGCTCGGTTCGCCGCCTGCGGAGGGGCAGCCGGCCGAGCCGGAAATGGTGACGAACGAACGTCGCGCGCTGACCAACGAGAAGGCCGAGATCAATGTCGTGCTGGGCAAGGCCGAGGACCTGTCGGTGCGGGTCAACGGCCTGGTCAACAAGATCGCGACCATGCGGCGCGACCTTTTCACCAGCATGCTGACCAAGCGCTATGATCTGGGCGAGGCCTTCAACGGCGAGGTCGGCCAGGCGGTGCAGTCCGAATGGAGACGGCTTTACTATTCCATTTCCTCCTGGTTCCGCTTCATCGTCCAGTTCAAGTTCCGCGCGGTGCTGCTCGCCACCTTCTTTGCGCTCGTGGCGGCGGCTGCGCTGCAATTCGGCGGCAAGCGCATTTTCGGCCGGCTGCTGCGCCGCGATCCGCAAGTCGAGGAGCCGACCTATCTCGGCCGCCTGTCGGTCGCGTTCTGGTCGACCCTGCTGCCGACGATGGCGATGGGCGTGTTCATGGCCGGGACGCTGGCGCTCTACGATTATTTCAACGTGCTGCGCGGGGATATAGGCCTGCTGATCGCGGGTGGCTTCATCGTCGTGTTCGTGGCTTTCTTCGTCAACAGGCTGAGCAATGCGGCCCTGTCGCCGAACATGGCCAAGTGGCGGCTGATCCCGATCGAATCGCGCCCGGCGCGCCTGCTCGTCTGGCTGCTGACGGCCACGGCCGCGGTCGTGGGGCTGGACTACTTCATGACCGTGGTCAGCGAGACGATGAGCTCGCCGCTGTCGATCACCATCCTGAAGAGCCTGATGGCCTCGCTGACCGTGGGCGTCCTGCTCATCCTGATCGGCTGCGTGCGGCCGCTCGCCGACGAGAACGGCAAGCTCCGGCCGTGGCCGGCCACCATGCGCTACCTTCTTTATCTGATCGGCGCCGTCACGATCGTTTCGGCGCTGCTCGGCTATGTGAGCCTGGCCCAGTTCGTCTCGCAACAGGTGGTGATTACCGGCGCTCTGCTTGCGACCGCCTATATGGGCTTCCTGTCCGCGCGGGCCATTTCCGACGAGGGCAACTTCGCCAAAACCTTCGTCGGCCGCTGGCTGATACGGCGCTACAATCTGAGCGAAACCGCGCTCGACCAGCTGGGACTCGCCACGAGCGTCTTCATAGACATTCTGGTGGTCGTCCTCTTCCTGCCCTTCATCCTCTTCCAGTGGGGGTTCAAGACGGGCGATATCGCGGCCTGGCTCGGCAAGCTGTCGACCGGTTTCCAGATCGGCACCTTCTTCTTCTCGCCGATCGCGATCGTCACCGGCATTTTCGTCTTCGCGGTGGGCTATTTCATCACCCGCTGGTTCCAGGGCTGGCTGGACGGCTCGGTGATGGCGCGCGGCAAGGTGGATGCCGGCGTGCGCAATTCCATCCGCACGGTCGTCGGCTATGCCGGCATCGCGCTCGCGGCGCTTATCGGCATATCGGCGGCGGGCATCAACCTGTCCAGCCTGGCGCTCGTTGCCGGCGGTCTCTCGCTCGGTATCGGCTTCGGCTTGCAGAATGTGGTGTCGAACTTCGTGTCGGGCCTCATCCTGCTGGCCGAGCGCCCCTTCAAGGCGGGCGACTGGATCGTCGCCGGTTCCGTCTCGGGCACGGTGAAGAAGATCAGCGTCCGCGCGACGGAGATCGAGACCTTCCAGCGCCAGACGGTGATTCTGCCCAATTCGAACCTGATCAACGATGCCGTCGGCAACTGGACGCATCGCAACAAGCTCGGGCGCGTGGAGGTGCCGATCCATGTCGCCTACGGCTCGGACGTGCGGCGCGTGCACGAGCTGCTGCTCGAGATCGCGCGCAGCCATCCGCTGGCGCTGAAGAACCCGGAGCCCTTCGTGCTGTTCGCGGCATTCGGTGAATCCTCGCTGAATTTCGAGATACGCCTGTTCCTTGCCGATATCGGCAACGGCTCGACGGTGCAGAACGACATTCGCTTCGCCATCGTCGAGGCTTTCGCGAAGGAAGGCATCGAAATTCCTTATCCGCGCCGCGACCTCAACCTGAAATCGGCGCCGCCCCGGAGCTGGCCGCTGGATGACGAAAAGGCCGAGGCGGAGCATTTCGAGCGGATGCTCGCGCGCGAGGAAGCGGCGGCGCAGCCGGCGCCGAAGCGGCGCAGGAAACCGGACCCGGCGTGAGCCCGATTTTCCCGCCGCCGGCGGCGATTGTGGCATGAACGTGTCATTCAGTTGCCGTTCAGCTTGGAATATCTATAAAGTGGTCACCAGAAGGCGGGGAGCGCCTTTGGGACAGGAAACAGGGGCGGTGCTGACACCGGTGGTTGTGATGAATAGACTTGTTCTTGCGGGCTTTGCGCTTCTTTGCGCCGTTGAAGCTGCTTTCGCGGCCAGCGCGGTCAACAAGGACAGCGAGCCCCGGCAGCTTATCGTCACCGAAGGCGGCAGCCGGTCGGAGCTGACGCTGGCGCCGGGCGAAACGGTGGAGTTCTGTTCCTCTGGCTGTTTCGTGACCATGCCCAATGGCGACCGGGTGGTGCTGACCGGCAGCGAGGATGTCGAGATTTCCGGCGGCGCCGGCCGCATCAGGTAAGCCTTTGCGTCATCTCGAACGAAAGGGCCGGTCCTATTCCGGCCCTTTACCATTTCCGGTAGCAGGCTCTTAACGATGCCGGCTGAAAATCACCTCCGGAAGGGATCGGCTTAACCTTAGGTAGCGTTCGCCCCCCTATACCACGACCCTATCAAGGGTTGGGTTGGCGAATACAATGGACACACGTTCGCAGGATGAGGCGATACCGCTTGCCGTCGATCTCGACGGCACGTTGATTGCGGGTGACCTGCTTTGGGAGGGGGTGTTCCTGCTTTTGCGCAGGAACCCGTTGTATCTGTTCATGATGCCGATATGGCTGATGAGGGGGCCCGCGGTCCTCAAGCAGGCGATCGCCATGCGGGTCGACATCGACCCGGCGGCGCTGGCCTATCGCGAGGAACTGATCCAGCGTCTGCGCCGCGAGCACGCGAAGGGGCGCAGCATCGTGCTGGCCACCGGTTCCCCGCGCAAGTTCGCCGATGCGATCGCCGCCCATCTCGGGCTGTTCGACGCGGTAATGGCGACCGACGGGACGGAGAATCTCACATCCGGCCGCAAGCGCGCCGCCCTGATTGCAGCCTATGGCGATGGCGGCTTCGACTATGCCGGCAACAGCCGCCACGACGTGAAGGTGTTCGATGCCGCCCGCAAGGCGCTGGTGGTCGCGCCGGACCGCAAGGCCGCCCGCTGGCAGGCCGAGCATGATTGCGAGCTGATGCCGCATCCGCGCGTTGGCCTGCGCGTGATCCTGAAGATGCTGAGGGCACATCAGTGGCTGAAGAATACGCTGATCGCCGTGCCCGTGGTGCTGGCGCATCAATATTTCAACGAGCGCATGCTGGTGGATTGCCTTCTGGCCTTCATTTCCTTCAGCGCTTCCGCCTCGGCCATCTATATCCTGAACGACTTCTTCGACCTTGCGCTGGACCGGCGTCACCAGTCCAAGCGGAACCGGCCGTTTGCCAGCGGCGCGCTCTCGATCCCCTTCGGCCTTTGCGCCATGGCGGTGCTGCTGGCGACCAGCGTCGTCACCGCATGCTTCCTGCCGCTGGCGTTTTCGGCCGTTCTGGCGGTCTATCTCATTGCCACGACTGCCTATTCGCTGGCGATGAAGCGCATGCTGCTGGTCGACGTGCTGACGCTGGCCGGCCTCTACACGGTGCGCATCGTTGCCGGCGCCATGGCAACGGGCGTCAATGTCTCCTTCTGGCTGCTGGCGTTCTCGATCTTCTTCTTCCTGTCGCTTGCATTGGTGAAGCGCTATGTCGAGCTGCGCTCGTCGCCGCTTCTGCCGGGCGAGCGCGTGGCCGGGCGCGGCTATCGGGTGGAGGATCAGGAGATCATCGCCCAGGCCGGCATGGCCTCCGCCTTCTCCTCGGCGCTGGTTCTGGCGCTCTATGTCGACAGCGCGGCGGTGCGCGAGCTCTATCCGATGCCGTGGATGGTTTGGCCGCTGGCGCCGATCGTGCTCTATCTCACCATGCGGGTGTGGATACTCGCGCGCCGCGATGAAATGCACGACGATCCGGTCGTCTTCATCATCCGCGACTGGCGCAGCCAGCTCATGGTGGCCATCGGCGCGGTGATGCTCGTGCTCGCCGGTATGATGGCATGAGTGCCGCCCATCCCAGCTTCGGCATGACCGTGCCGGCCACGAGCCGCGCGATTGCACCGGCCGATGCGATCGCGATGATGAGGCAAGGCGCGGCCGGGTACGGATCGTTGCTCGCCTATGGCAATGGCCGTTCCTATGGCGACACCTGCCAGAACACGGCAGGCAGCCTGATCGGCATGAAGGCCATGAACCGCATCCTTGCCTTCGATGCCGCAAACGGCATTGTCGAGGCCGAGGGCGGCATCCTGCTTTCCGATATCATTGCGCATGCCGCGCCGCACGGGTTTTTCCCGGCGGTCGTTCCCGGCACGCAATTCGTGACGCTTGGCGGCGCCATTGCCAATGACGTGCACGGCAAGAACCATCACCGGCGCGGCACTTTCGGCTGCCATGTCCTGTCTTTCGCGCTGCTGCGCTCGGACGGCCGGACCTATCGGTGTTCCGCCGGCGAGAACCCGCAGCTCTTCGCGGCCACCATCGGCGGCATGGGGCTCACCGGCATCATCCTGTCGGCCCGGTTGCGGCTGATGGAAGTGCCGTCGCTGGACGTGGTCGAAGAGGTGAGGCCGTTTCGCGATCTTCCGGAGTTCTTCGATCTCGCCGAGGCGGCGGATCTGGCCAACGAATATGCGGTTGCCTGGATCGACCAGCTCGCCGGCGGCAGGGCAAGCGGGCGCGGCCTGTTGATGACTGGCAATCACGCGGAGCATGGCGCGCGCGCCGCGGGTGCCGCAGGCTCGCGGCTGGCCGTGCCGTTCCAGCCGCCGGTAAATGTACTCAATCGCCCATTTCTGAAGCTCTTCAACGCCGCTTACCGCTGGAGCAAGGGCAGGGCCAAGGGCCCGCGCACCACGCCCTACCAGAGCTTTTTCTTCCCGCTGGACGGCGTGCGCGACTGGAACCGGCTCTACGGCCCGAAAGGGCTTTTCCAGCACCAGAGCGTCTTGCCGGAAGAAACGGCGCGGGGCGCGGTTGCAGCGTTGCTGGCCGCGACGCGTGAGGCGGGGCAGGGGTCTTTCCTCACCGTGCTCAAGCGCTTCGGCGGGCATCGCTCGCCCGGGCTGCTTTCCTTCCCGCGTCCCGGCTACACGCTGACGCTGGATTTTCCGAACAAGGGCACCGACACGCTCGCGATGCTCGAACGCCTCGACGCCATCACCGTCGCGGCGGGCGGCGCGGTGAACCCCTACAAGGATGCGCGCATGAGCCCGGATGTCTTCGAAGCCTCGTTCCCCGAATGGCGGCGGCTGGAAGCTCTGCGCGATCCCGCTTTCATGTCGGATTTCTGGCGGCGCACCGCATTGGAGCTGCCGGCCGATCGTCACGACCGCGCAGCGGAACAAGGGCCGCCGAACAGCCCGGAGTCATTTTTCGGCGGTATTCGTTAAACTTGAAAATGAAAGTCTCAGGAAATGTTTTCGGCTTATGTCGTATGGTCCTGAAGGGTGGTTGAATACATGAAGTACATTCCTTTCATACTTTTCACGGTCATGACCAACGCGGCCGCGCAGTTGATGCTGAAGCAGGGCATGATGACGCTCGGGCCGATTTCATTCGAGGGCGTCAATCCTCTCGTCAGGTTGCTGGAGATCGTCTTCAGCCCGTGGGTGTTCGCCGGGCTGCTTACCTTCGTCATCTCGATGGCATCGCATCTTTATGTGCTGTCGAAGGTCGAGCTCAGCTTCGCCTATCCGTTCCTCAGCCTCGCCTATGTGGCGGTGGCCGTGTTCGCCTATTTCGTCTTCCGGGAGGACATAAACGGCTGGCGCGTCGCCGGCATCGCCTTCATCTGCGTCGGGACAGTGTTGATCGCGCAAAGCGGTCGCGGCCACGACGAGGAGGCGTCCTCGAAACCCGTCCAAACCAGTGAGCTAGCGCAATGAGACATGTGATCTTCGGCGGCGACGGATTCGTCGGTCGCCATCTTGCCCCGAAACTCGTGGCCGACGGCCAGGACGTCGTCGTCGCGGATATCGTCAAGAGCGACCTGCCGCATTATCGCAATGCGCGCTTCGTGCAATGCGATGTCACCGACCCGGCTTCGATCGCGGCGCTCGGCCTCAAGGCCGACGACATGGTCTACAACCTGTCGGCCAAGATGCTGTCGCCCATCCAGGTTCGCGCCAAGCGCCACGATTTCTTCTTCCCGGTGAACTATCACGGCACCGAGAACATCATCAGGGCGATGGACAATGCCGGGGCGCCGAACCTTGTCCATTTCACCACCGACATGATCTACGGCCACACCGTGGTCACGCCGATGACGGAGGACCATCCCGTCGCGCCGTTGGGGGAATATGGCCTTTCCAAGCTGAAGACGGAGGAGCTTGCAGCCGAGTGGCGCAAGCGCGGCATGCGCATCTCGCTGTTCCGCCCACGCCTCATCATCGGACCTGGCCGCCTCGGCATCCTGGAAAAGCTGTTCAAGCTGATCGACATGAACCTTCCGGTGCCGATGATCGGGGCCGGCCACAATCCCTATCAGTTCATCTCGGTGTTCGACTGCGCTGAGGCCGCGCGGCTGGCCTGGAAGGCCGGCGTGCCGAACGAGGCCTATAATCTGGGCTCGCTCAATCCGCCGCCGGTGCGCAAGCTGCTCGGCGACCTGATCCGCTCGGCCGGGTCGAAGTCGTTCCTGCTGCCGACACCGGGCTGGGCGGTCAAGCGCACACTCGATCTCCTCGACCTCCTCAACATGCCGATCATGGACCCCGAGCAGTATCTGATCGCCGACGAGGAATGCGTGCTCGACGTGTCCAAGGGCGAGCGGGAACTGGGCTGGGTGCCGCAGTATCGCGACGAGGACATGCTGATCGCCGCCTACAGGGAATACAGGGCCAAGAAGGACGGCCACGCCATCGCCGCCAAGAGCGTCGCGGCCGAGTGAGCCGACCAAGGGAGACAGGTGAGATGACCGTCATGACCAAGCCGAATGCCAGCGAAGCACATACGCGTGTGGAGGCCCCGGCAATTTCGCATGCAGCGCTGCCCAAGCCGGAGCTGATCAGCGTCGAGCAGGCCAAGGCGCTGGACGTGGCCCGCATGACGGACCTGTTCAAGGCGCATCTCAACCCCGGCCAGCTCCACTTCATGAAGCTGCTCGGCTTCCACAAGATCAAGGTCGAGCATGCCGAGGGCATGTATTACATCGACCAGAGCGGCCGGAAGATCCTCGATTTCTTCGGTGGCTTCGGCTCGCTGGCGCTCGGCCACAACCATCCGCGCATCGTCGCCGAGCGGATGAAATTCCAGGAGGAGAAGCGGCACGAGATCGCAATCGCCTTCATGTCGCAATATGCGGCTGCCCTTGCGCATAATCTGGCGCAGATATCGCCGGGCGATCTCGACATGGTTTTCCTCGGCTCGTCCGGTTCGGAGGCCATGGAAGCGGCAATCAAGCTGGCGGAGCGGGCGGCAGGAGCGAAGCGTCCCAAGGTCGTCTACGCGGAAAACTCCTTCCACGGAAAGACCAAGGGCGTTCTGTCGATCACCGATGGCCAGCTCTACCGCGCCGAGTTCAAGGTGACGGACAACACGGTGCGGGTGCCCTTCGGCGACATCGAGGCGATCGAGCAGGCTTTCAAATCCGATCCCGAGATCGGCGTCATCGTGCTGGAGACCATCCAGGGCGGAGGCGGCATCGTGCAGGCGGAGCCGTCGTTCTGGCAGAAGCTGCGCGCGCTGTGCGACCAGCACGGCGTGCTGTGGGTGGCGGACGAGGTGCAGTGCGGTGTCGGCCGGTCGGGCCGGTTCTATGCCTTCGAGCATTACGGCGTCGTGCCGGATATCACTGCGGTCGCCAAATCGCTGGGTGGCGGCAAGTCGGCCATGGCCGCCATGATCGCGCGCCGCGAGGTCTATATGAAGGCCTACGGCACGCCGAAGACGGCGATGATCCACGCTGCCGCCACTTTCGGCGGCATCGGCGAGGCGTCCATCACCGCCATCGAGACGCTCAACGTGCTTTACGACGAAGGGTTGATCGACAACGCCGCCGTGACGGGCGACTACATGATCGAGCGGCTGAAGGCGCTGCAGGCGAAATATCCCAAGATCATCAAGGATGTCCGTGGCAAGGGCTTCATGATCGGCCTGGAGTTCCAGGATTTCTCGCAGACCCTGCCGATGGTGCTGCGCCCCGTCGTCGGCGTGCTGGACGACAAGCTGAAAGGGTCGCTGTCGGGCTTCGTCGGCGCGCTGCTGCTGCGCGACTACGATGTTCTGGTTGCCTTCACCGAATACAACCGCAACGTCATCCGGCTGCTGCCGCCGCTGATCTGCCAGCGCGAGCATGTCGACAGGCTGGTGGATTCACTGGACGACCTGCTGTCGCGCGGCATCGTTGCGATCGTGAAGGACTTCGTCAAAAGCCAGATGAAGTGAACGGGCGGGGAGCGAGCATCATGTCCAGTTTGCAAGGCACGGCGATGGGATGGGCGCTGGAGACCGGCGCTGCCGGCGCGCTTGGCCGGGCAGGATCGAGCCGCAAGCTCCTGGATCGAATGGCCGCCGGGCTGTTTGTCGTCATCTTCCTGTTCGTGGCCGCCTATACCTGGGTTCGGCCCGACTACAACTGGGACATGGTTGCCTATGTAGCGAGCGCCCTGGAGAATCGCACGCAAAGCCCCGAGCAGCTCCATGCCGAAACATGGAAAGCGATCGCGGAAGGAGCTCGGGAAGCGCAGCTCTACAACCTGCAATACGGGACGCCCTACAATCGTCACCAGTGGGAAAACCCGGCCGATTTCGAATCCCAGTTGTCGATGTTTCGGGTGAAGATCGGCTACATATGGCTCCTGCGAGCGCTGGAACCGCTGTTCGGCATCGCCCATGCGGCCATATTGCTGTCGATCCTGCCGGCGCTGGGCTTCGGGCTGGTGTGCCTTTACTGGCTGGGACGCGATAAGGCGTTGCAAGGCGCGGTCTTTCTGGCGTCGGCGCTCATGGTGGCCGATGTGCTGCACATGACCACGGCGGTGACGCCGGACATGCTTCTGGCGCTTGTGTCGATGGCGGCGCTCTATCTGCTGTCGAAGGAGCGCGACATTGCCGCTTGCGTGCTCCTTTTTGCCTCCGTCTTCGTGCGGCCAGACAACATCATCCTGATCTTCGCGCTGCTCCTGACGGCAATCGCCTTTGGGTGGGGTGTGCTGCCGCTCCTGGCGACCTTCATTGCGTCCCTTGCCGGCTGCATGTTGATCTCGAAGCTTGGCGGGCACCCGGGCTGGTGGGCGCATTTCTATTTCTCCTGCGTCGAAATCCAGAACTCGATGGCCAATTTCCATCCGGATTTCTCGCTGCTTGCCTTCATCAAGGGCTATGCGCGGGGGGCTGTGACGGCGCTGGTGGACAATGACTGGCCGCCGCTGTTCCTGGCGATGCTGGCCGGATGGGCATTGCTCTATCGCGCAGGTCGCATCGGAACGGGCCGCGAGAACGCCCTGATGTTCGCGCTCGCCATCGGCCTGCTCGGCAAGTTCGCCAGCTTCCCGTTGCCGGACGACCGCTTCTATTTCGTCTTCACCGCGGGCATGGCGATGCTCCTGGTGGTGATGTGGAAACCACGCTTCGACGTAGCGCCCGGAAAGGCATGACATAATGGACGGTTCTGAAGCCTCGCTCTTCATGGAGTTAGCCCGCATTTTTATTGCGCTGGGCGTGCCGGTCGGCATCCTCAATCGTGGCGCTTCCCTGCGCGGCACCAGCTTTCTGGCGCGGGCCACGCTTGCAGCCCGGTTCGGCAAGGGTCGTCCGTTCCAGATGGTCAATGTCGGCGCTTGCGACGGCGCACTGTTCGACGACGTGACGCCCTGGCTGCATCGGATCCCGCGCTCGCGGGCGGTGCTGGTGGAACCGATCCCCTACAACCAGAAGCGTCTGCGCCGGAACTATCCCGACGCCGAGCGCTTCGTCATCGAGCCGCTGGCGATAACGCGCGAACCCGGCACGATCACGGTGAAAACCTTCGACGCCAAAGCGCTGGAGGAAGGCTCGCTGCCCATCGAATTCATCGGATGCTCATCGATCACCGATACCAATCTGATGTCCGGTAAGAACGCCTGGGGTGAAGCCGATATCGATTTTCAGAAGTTCGCGCCGCATCTCAAGGACATCGAGGTGCCTTCCGACACGCTGCAAGCGGTGCTCGATCGCAACGGCATCGACTATATCGATGCGTTCCTGGTCGACTGCGAGGGGGCGGACTGGATGGTCTTCGAGCAGCTCGACCTCGATCGCTACCGGCCGGGGCTGGTCAAGATCGAAGTGGGCGCGCTGCCGGCGGCGGAGATCGGCAACGTCATCGTCAAGCTCAAGACAGCCCGCTATCATGTCGGCATCTACGCCGAGGACGTCTGGGCCTTCGCCTGAGCCGGTCCGGGTGCGGGCTTCGAAAGCGTGCGCCGGAGACTTGAGCTTTCGCTCGTCGCTCGCCTATTTTGGAATGTCGCAAACAGGCTGCAATCCGACCGGTCCGTCGCCCTATAGTCTCGCCGCAGTAGCATCTTGGAGTCGCGGTCAATGGCAGGGTTTCCGGAAAAAGCGAAGGTCGTCATCATCGGGCTGGGGGGTATCGTCGGCGCTTCCGTCGCGCACCATCTGATCGAGCGCGGCTGGGACGACATCGTCGGCATCGACAAGTCGGGCATCCCGACCGATATCGGCTCCACGGCGCATGCCTCGGACTTCTGCTACATGACCAGCCACGACTTCCTGTCGTGCTGGACGTCGCTCTACTCGCTCGAATTCTACGACAAGATGGGTCACTACGCCCGCGTCGGCGGCCTTGAGGTCGCCCGCGTGGGCGACGACGCCCGCATGGACGAGATCAAGCGCAAGGTCGCCTCGGCCAAGGCTTTCGGCACGCGCGCGCGGCTGATCGAGCCGGCCGAGATCAAGGAAAAGTTCCCGCTCATCGAGGAAAGCCTGGTGCAGGGCGGTATGTGGGACCCGGATGCCGGCCTCGTCATTCCGCGCTCGCAGACGGTCGCCGGCAAGCTGGTCGATCAGGGCGTGGCCGCCGGCAAGCTGCAGGCCTTCGCCAATACGGCGGCCAGGTCGCTCGTCATCGAGAACGGCCGCATCAAGGGCGTGGTGACCGACCGCGGCACCATCCATGCCGATTATGTCGTGGTCTGCGCCGGCCTGTGGGGCCGCCTGATCGCGGAGATGGCGGGCGAGGACCTGCCGGTGATGCCGGTCGACCACCCGCTCACCTTCTTCGGCCCTTACAACGAGTTCGCCGGCACCGGCAAGGAGATCGGCTGGCCGCTGCTGCGCGACCAGGGCAACTCCGCCTATATGCGCGATACCGGCGACCCCAAGACCGCCGAGGGCGGACAGATCGAATGGGGCTATTACGAGGAGACCAATCCGCGCCTCGTGCATCCGCGCGACCTGCTCGAAAAGGATCAGGCGCGGCTGTCGCCCTCGCAGCGCGACCTCGACATGGAGCAGATCCTCGAGCCGCTGGAGCGCGCTATCGAGCTGACGCCGATCCTCGGCGAGCTCGGCTACAATGAGGGCCATTCCTTCAACGGGCTGTTGCAGGTAACCACCGACGGGGGGCCTTCGGTTGGCGAGAGCCAGAAGGTGCGGGGCCTGTGGTATGCCGTCGCCGTCTGGGTGAAGGACGGTCCGGGCTTCGGCAAGCTGATCGCCGACTGGATGACGGACGGCCGCACGGAAATCGACCACAACCGCATCGACTATTCGCGCTTCTACCCGCACCAGACGCAGGAGCAGTTCATCTGGGATCGCTGCACCGAGACGGCGATGAAGATCTACAATCCGGCCGTGCATCCGCGCGAACCTTTCTCCAAGGGCCGCAATGTGCGCCGCTCGCCCTTCTGGGAGCGCGAAAAGGAACTGGGCGGCTATTTCATGGAGCTGGGCGGCTGGGAGCGCGCCCACGGCTATGCCGCCAACGAGCATCTGCTGGAGAAGTACGGCAACCGCGTGCCGGTGCGCGAGAACGAATGGGACAGCCGCCATTTCTGGCGCGTCTCCAATGCCGAGCATCTGGCGCTCAGCGAGGATTGCGGCATCATCAACCTCTCGCATTTCGCCATGTATGACGTGGAAGGCCCCGACCATGTCGAGCTGATGGAATGGCTCTGCGCGGCCAGGATCGGCGGCGACGGAAATATCGGCAAGGGCATCTACACGCACTTCCTCGACGACGAGGGCATGGTGCGCGCCGACCTTACCGTCATCCGCATGGCCGACCGCTGCCGCGTCATCGACGGGGCGGATGCAGGCCCGCGTGACTTCAACTACATGAAGCGCGTGGCGCAGGACCGGGGGCTGGATGTCACCGTCACCGACGTGACCGAGAAATACGTCACCATCGGCATCTGGGGGCCAAACGCGCGCACGACCCTGCAGAAGGTGGTGGAGAACCCGGAAGGGCTGACGCAGGAGAACTTCCCCTTCGCCGCGATCAAGCCGATCCGGATCGCCGGCAAGGACGTCACCGCCTTCCGCATCTCCTATGTCGGCGAGCAGGGCTGGGAACTGCACATGGCCTATGAGGACGGCCTTGCCGTCTGGGATGCGCTGCGCTCGACCGGCGTGATGGCGGTGGGCGTGGAAACCTATGCCAACAGCCGCCGCATGGAAAAGAGCCTGCGCCTGCAGAATGCGGACCTGCTCACCGAATACAACCTGTTCGAGGCCGATCTTGCCCGCCCGAAGGTCAAGGAGGCCGATTTCCGGGGCAAGGCGAAGCATCTGGAATACAAGGCGCGGGAACAACAGCCGGCGATGCTGTGCACGCTGGTGATGACCGACCATGTCGATTCCAAGGGCGTGGCGCGCTATCCGGTCGGCAACATGCCGGTGATGGATCCCGAGACCGGCGAGACGCTGGTCGACGAACTCGGCCGGCGTTCCTACACGACCTCGGTGGCCTATGGCCCGACCATCGGCAAGAACATCGCGCTGGCCTACCTGCCGGCGGCCTATGCCCGGGAGGGGCGCAAGCTGGCGGTGGAATATTTCGGCGAAACCTATCCGGTGGAGGTGGCCGGCGTCGGCTACAAGCCGCTCTATGACCCGGAAAACCTCAAGCCGCGAAGCTGAGCAAGCCCATGCGGCTCGCGAAAATGTGAATGCGAAAGGCCCGGCATCGTCCGGGCCTTTCTTTTCAAGCGCGGGTTTTCACGTAACCTTGCGTCATGTCTCGACCATATAGCGCCAGACATGCCCTCGCAGCCGGCGTCGCCGCGACGCTGGCCTTTTCATCTGTCTCCGAAAGCCGGGCCGCCGAACAGGTCGATGTCGAACTGGTGCTTGCCGTCGACGTTTCGCTGTCCATGTCTCCCGCCGAACTGGAAATCCAGCGGCGGGGCTACGCCGAGGCGCTGACCCACGACAATGTGCTGCAGGCCATCGCTGACGGAGCCCATGGGAAGATCGCTGTCACCTTCTTCGAATGGGCCGGCGCCGACACGCAGCATGTGATCGTGCCGTGGACGGTCATCGCCAATCGCGCCGATGCCGAGCGGGTGGCCGCCGGGCTTTCGGCCAATCCGCCCAACAGCGCCCGGCGCACCTCCATCTCGGGCGCGCTGGAATTCGGCGCCGATCTCTTCGCGGAAAGCGGCTTCCAGTCGCCGCGACGGGTTATCGATATTTCCGGCGACGGGCCCAACAATCACGGCGCGCCGGTTCAAGGCGTTCGCGATACCGTGCTGCGGCAGGGGATCATCGTCAACGGCCTGCCGTTGATGACCAATGGCGGCTACATCAGCGCCTACGACGTGCCGAACCTCGATCGCTACTACGCCGATTGCGTGATCGGCGGGCCGGGTGCGTTCATGGTGCCCGTGAACGATTGGGAACAGTTCCCCGAAGCGGTGCGGCGCAAGCTCGTGCTGGAGCTTGCCGGTCCCGCCTCGCCGGCATGGCGGGCGGAAGTCGGGAAAGAGGGGCTGCCGGTGGTCTTTGCCCAGGCAAGCCCGCCATCGGATTGCATGATCGGCGAGAAGATGTGGCGCGACCGCTCATGGATGTGGGAAAGCCGCTGAGATCTTCAGCGCATTGAAGTCTCGCGCGCCCGCCGTTTCAGGGCGTCAATCCAATCTTAGCTGTCTGCTTCTAGAACTTGCTGCATGGACACCGCATCGCGCAGAGCTTTCGGCTGGGGTATTGTCGGCGCCGGCACCATTGCCCGGCAGTTCGCCGACGATATGTGTCATGTCGATGGAGCATGCATCGCAGCCGTGCATTCGCGCACGAAGTCGTCCGCCCGGGCTCTGTCGACCCATCTCGACGGCGTGCCGGTGCACGATGAATTCGAGGCGATGCTTGCCGATGCCGCCGTCGATGCGGTCTATATCGCAACGCCCAACTCGCTTCACGCCCCGCAGGCCCTTATGGCGCTCGCGGCGGGCAAACCCGTGCTCGTCGAAAAGCCGCTGGCCATGACGAGCGCGGAAGCGCGCGAGATTGCCGACGCATCCGCGCGCTGTGGCGTGTTTGCCATGGAGGCGCTGTGGAGTCGCTTCCTGCCCGCGGTCGAACGAGTGCGGGCCTTGCTGGCCGCTGGAGCGATAGGGGACATTCAGCGCATCGAGGCGGAGCTTGCCTTCCACAAGCCGGAGGAGCCGGGAAATCGCTTCTACGATCCCGCGCTCGGCGGCGGCGCGGCGCGGGATCTCGGTGTCTATCCGCTTTCGCTTGCCTGCCTGTTTTTCGGCCTGCCGATACGGACAGGCGGCCAATGGTGGAAGGCCGGGACGGGCGTCGATCGCCGGACGGTTTTCGATCTGGAGTTCGCCGGCGGCGTGAACGCGACGCTCGCCTGCGGCTTCGATCGCGGCGGCGGCAATGCCTTCACCATCTTCGGCAGCAAGGGCGCCATCCGCATGGCGGTACCCTTCCTCAAGGCGCAACGCATCGCGATCTTTGACAGTGCTGTACGTGACCTGCCACTGGTCGGCGCGGGCGCGCAAGCCAGGGGAACGATGGCGAAGGTGCTTGCCCGTCTGCCGCTGCCGGGCCGAACGGTTGAGGATTTTCCGTTTCCGGGCAACGGCTTGCAGTTTCAGGCCATGCACGTCATGCAGGCGGTGCGGGCTGGGGGCGTGCAATCGCCAGTCATGCCGTTGCAGGACAGCATCGCCGTGCTCGAAATGATCGAAACGGTGCTCAGCCAGCCGCCGGCAGGGTGAAACTCGACCGCATTTTATAGGGGGCGGCGGCATTGCCTGCGCTGGAAAGCGCCAGTGCGGCCTCCGTTATGTGCAGGGCGACATCACCGGAAAAGAACGGTGTCTTGCCGGCCGCGATCGCCTTCGCCTGTACGGCGATGCCGCCGCAGAAATCGATGCGTGAGGGGAAGTGCGGAAGCTTCAGCTTCGGGGCGGCGACGGGAAGGGCGCGGCCTGCCGGCGGCTTCAGCGGCAAGGCCTTGCCGATGCTGTGCTCGATACGCGCCGCAACCTTCTCGACAAAGCGCCGCGGCTTGCCGACCTGCTCCATGCGCACAGAGGAGGTGTGGTCCCACAGGTCGCGGACGGTTATGGTGCCCTTGTCGCCGAGGATGGTCAGCGAACGGTCCCTCGGCGCCGACAGGCCCGACGTCAGCCGCGCGACCGTGCCGGAGCGGAAATTCAGGCAGCCGACGGAGAAATCGGGGCCGAGCTTGTATCCGGCAGTCCCTTCGCCCTTGTCGGCGAATGCGAGCGCCGAGAACGCGGTGATGCTCTCCACCGGGCCGAGCAGGGATACCAGCCAGGAAAGCGCATAGCCCGCATGCTCCAGCGTGCAGCCGATCTCGAATTCGTGCAGACCCGGCCACGGTGCGCCCGAGCGGGAATGCCAGGTCTGCCAGCGGTCGCGGAACACCGCGCCGTCCTCCATTTCCGCATAGACGAGGCGCGGCGTGCCGATCTCGCCCGCATGGAGAGCCTGGGAGACAGCCGCATGGGCAGCACTCAGTGCATTGGCCGGGGCGGCGCCCACCGTCAGCCCGCGCCCGGCCGCAAGGGCGACCAGCGCCTCGGCTTCCTCGACGCGTATGGCGAGCGGCTTCTCGGAATAGACATGCTTGCCGGCCTCCAGCGCTTTTCTGGACACCTCGAAATGGCTCTCGGGATTGGTCAGGTTGACGACGATCGCCACGGCGGGATCGGCCAGGACCGCTTCGAGCGAGGCGTAGGCGCGTACATCGTAGAATTTGGAAAAGCGGCCGATCTGGTCCGGATTTCGGTCATAGGCGCCGGCCAGCCGCAGATCCGGATGATTGGCCAGCGTCGTCATATAGTAGTCGGCCACGAAGCCCGTGCCCACGAACGCGATGCCGGTTGCTGAGGTGCTTTCCGTCGTCATGGCGACGGTAGATATACCCGACTGCTTTCCGGATTATGAACCGGTGCGCGATCGCTGTTCCGCGCGGAATGGCCCGGAACAGCCGCGCGGACGCGACAGGATCAGGCCGCGATGAGTTGCTTGCGGTCGACGCGTTCCTGCTGTGGCGAGCGGGCATAGAGCTCGCGATAGCATTTTGAAAAATGCGAGGCCGAGACGAAGCCGCAGGCCACCGCCACTTCCACCACCGGCATGGACGACTGGATCAGGAGATGGCGGGCGCGGTCGAGCCGGATTTCCAGATAGTAGCGCGCGGGCGAACGGCCCATCTCGGTGCGGAATAGCCGCTCGATCTGGCGGCGCGACAGGCCGACGTGATCGGCGATCTCGATCAGCGACAGCGGTTCCGAAAGATTGGCCTCCATCAGCTCGATGATGGTCAGCACCTTGGAGTTCTGCACGCCGAGGCGGGCGCGCAGCGGCAGGCGCTGCCGGTCGGTGGGGCTGCGCACGCGGTCGGTCAGCACCTGTTCGCAGATGCGGTTGACGAGACCGTCGTCGAAATCCTCGCCGATCAGCTTCAGCATCATGTCGAGCGCGGCGGTGCCGCCGGCGCAGGTGTAGATGTTCTGGTCGACCTCGAAGAGGTCGGCGAACACATTGGCCTTGGGGAAGGCTTCCTGGAAGCCGGGCAGGTTCTCCCAGTGGATGGCGCAGCGCTTGTTCGACAACAGTCCGGCGGAAGCCAGCACATAGGCGCCCGTGCACAGGCCGCCGATGGCAACGCCGCGGTTGTATTCCTCGCGCAGCCAGGCAAAGACCGACTTGTTCTGGTATTTCTCGACATTCATGCCGGTGCAGACGACGGCCATGGAGGGGCGGTCAGGCCCGGCCATCTTCTTGCGCTCGTCCTCCAGCGAGGTGTTGACGGCGCATTCGACGCCATTGGAGGCGCGCACCGGCTTGCCGTCCAGGCTCGCCAGCCTCCAGCGATAGGCCTCGTAGCCGAGCATGCGGTTGGCGATGCGCAAGGGGTCGAGCGCCGTGGCGAAGGCGACCATGGTGAAATCTGGTATCAGAAAGAAGACAAGCGATCTCTTGATCGGATGTTTTACGGCGTTCAAGGAAGCCTCACGCAAACCCAAATGGCGCGAACAGAATGTCGCGATCAGAAAAGCGTCATCAGGAAAAGTGTTTCCTGTCAATGGGGTGAGAAGATGGCGGAAATCCGGGATTGCGACACGGCCGGAGGGGCGGGCCCGAGCACCGGAACGGCCTGACGGGCAAAGAAAACCGCGCTGCCCTCATCAGGCAACGCGGCGACCGGGGAAATGGGTCGGCGGGGAGGAAGGTCCCTGATGCAATCTGTGGTTACTAGCGGACCAGGAAGCCGAGCCGTGCGCCGGCGATGGCGCCGGACTGACCGGGCATGGTCCTGTTGAGGCGCTGCCGCTCAAGCGCGGTCGTCAGGTTGATTTCGCGGCGCTTGCCGGCGAAGAACCGGGAAAAGAGTTTCATCACACATCTCCATGCAGTCAGTTTACACGGGATGCCTTCGCTTCATCGGAATGGGGCAGCTCGTTTGATAGTGGCGATATAGGCGGTTTGTGGCGCAATTTGAGCTGTGAAAGCGAAAGCCTCGAACGCAAAAGCGACATCGCATGCATCGCTTTCTTGCTCGCCTTTGGATTGTCATGCATTTCCAGGCGCTTGCTGGAAAATGGCCGGCTATGCGCCTGCCTCATGGGCGCCCTGCATCCTGTGCATGGCTGGGCGGCTCCGCCGGCTCCCGGAGCGGCTGCCGGACGATCGCTCCGTCATCCCTGCGGGCGCGTTTCCGGTGGACGCGACTACTTGCCGTCCTCTGAGGGGAAGAGGGCAGAGTGCGGCGTCTGCAGGTCGAGCCAGCCGATGTCCTTCTGGATTTCAAGCGGCAGCGCGCGCACGGAACGCTCGGTCTTGTGGCGAAGACGCATCTTCGAATATTCGGCGGCGAGATAGGCGATCTTAGACAGGATAAGCATGGCATTCTCCTTTGGGTTGTGATGCCGCAACAATGTTGCTGGCCGGCCAGTCGCTGGTGGGGCCGGACCGGCATTTGCCCCTGTTCAAGCTCTCTTCATGCGATTGACTATCCGCTTATCTCGGTGTTCAATCAAACGAAATGAAATGATTTGTCGGATCAGAAAAATTGAAAGGCGTTCGCGATGTCGGCCCCCCTCAACCACCCCCTTCCGGTGTTGGACCTCGATGTGCTGCGTACTTTCGTCGCAATCGCCGAGACCGGCAGCTTCACCACCGCCGCGAATGCGGTGTTCCGCACGCCCTCGGCGGTTTCGATGCAGATCAAGAAACTGGAGGATGTGCTGGGCCGTTCGGTCTTCTCGCGCGACGCCCGCTCCGTGACTTTGACCACGGACGGCGAAATGCTGCTCGGCTATGCGCGGCGCATGCTGTCGATCAACCGCGAGCTGGTGTCGAAGTTCATCGTGCCGGACATCACCGGCGTTGTGCGGCTCGGCTCGCCGGATGATTATGGCGAGCGCATCCTGCCGCATGTGCTGAAGCGGTTTGCGCATTCGCACCCGTCGATCGCGGTCGACGTGACCATAGACCAGAGCAAGAACCTGTGGCGGCGCATGGACGACCGCACGCTGGACATCACGCTCGTCACCAATTCCTACAAAATCAACATGGCGGACGCCGAGACGCTGATGACGGAGCCCATCGTGTGGGCGGGCGCCAAGGGCGGCTGCGCGCATCTGCGCGAACCGCTACCTGTGTCGCTTTGGGAGGAGGGCTGCGCCTGGCGCGCCGGGGCGCTCGATGCGCTCGGCCGGGAAGGGCGCAACTACCGCATCGCCTATATGAGCGCGCACACCGCCGGCCAGCGCGCGGCGATCCTGGCCGACCTTGCTGTTGCGCCGCTGCCGCGCTCCTTCATCGGGCATGACCTGATCGAGCTCGGCGTGAAGGACGGCATGCCGGACATCGGCACCTACAGCCTGGCGATGGTGGTGGCGCCGGATGCCGATGCGCCGGTGCGGGCTGTGGCCGATCACATCCGCGCCACGTTCGAGATATTCCGGGAGACGGGCAGGTTTTTCTGAGCAGGCGGGTGCGCCCCGCCCGCATCGCGCAGATAGGCGACGATGCGGTCGCGAGCGCGTCGGCCCTCCGGCATGTCGACCAGCGGCCAGACGTGGAACATGTCCTGCGCCACCACCAGGTCGATCTCGACGCCGGCCGCGCGCGCCTTTTGCGCGAAGATCACATTGTCGGGCGTCAGCATGTCGCGCGTTCCGGTCAGCAGCAGCGTGTGCGGCAGCACCGAAAGGTCGCCGTAGAGCGGGCTGATGCGCCAGTCGGCGCGGTCGATGCCCGGAGCATAGAGCCGGATCGCTTCCAGGCCGCCGGGAATGTCGAGCCAGGGATCCTGCGGCGCCATGCGACGAACCTCGTCATTGCGCAGCGTCATGTCGACGCCGGGCGATATCAGGACATGGCAGCCGGGCAGGGCCAGTCCTTCTTGCGCGGCCATCATCGTCATCACCACGGCCATGTTGCCGCCGGCCGAGTCCCCCATGAAGACGATGTCTTGCGCGGGCGTTTCCGCCAGCATGCCGCGATAGAGCTGCATGACCATGCCGAACATGGCGTGGAAGTCGTATTCGGGCGCGATCGGGTAGATCGGCACCGTCACGCGCATGCCCAGCCGCTCGGCCATCTCGCCGATCAGAAGCCAGTGATAGCGCGTGATTTCAAAGCAGTAGGCGCCGCCATGCAGATAGAGAATGCGGCGACTGTCGCTCTGCTCGCGCGGCGAGACCTCATAGACAGGAAAGCCGTGCACCTGATGCTTGCGCAGCTCGAAGCGCGATGAAAAGCGGGGCGGAGGCTCGTGACCGCCATTTCGCCGCGAAGCCTCGATCCAGCGTTTCAGATTCTCCGGGCTGGCGAAGGCCTTCTTGCGGCTGTGCTTGATGACAAGGGCGACAAGACGGGATTTGAGACTGGACATGCGAAGAACTCCCGGACCTTCCGGCTGCTTCGTGTCGCCTCCCTCTTCTTCAAATCGTGCGCGGCGGGGCCTTCGTCAAGGTCGCGCCGGGGTGATCAACCCCGGCGTCTTGCCGCGCGCTCCTCGCGCGAGCGCCGGCGCGGCGCGGCGTCGCCCGCCGTGCCGTCATCGGCCAGCACCTTGCGCGGCGGCAGCTTCACCTGTTCGGCGAGCTTCGGGAACGGGTCTACCTTGTTGGGCAGCGCCATGGCGTCGATGAAAAGCTGCTGGAAGTGCGGCTCCAGCGCGGTCTCGATCTTTTCGATGCGGCCGACTTCCTTCTCGATCTCGCGGCGGTGGCCGCGATTGAGCAGCGCCATCAGCGCGCCGGTGCCGGCGGCATTGCCGACCGCCTTCACCTCCGAAAGGTCGCAATCGGGGATCAGGCCGAGCACCATGGCGTATTTCGGATCGATGAAGGAGCCGAAGGCGCCGGCGAAGCGGATCGTGTCGACCGTCTCCACGCCCTGCTTTTCCATCAGGAGCTTGACGCCCGCATAGAGTGCCGCCTTGGCAAGCTGGATGGCGCGCACGTCGTTCTGCGTCACCGTGATGCGCGGTTCGCCGTCGCGCAGCAGGTAGGAGAAGGTGCGGCCGTTCTGGATGATGCGCGGCGAGCGCTCGGCCAGCGAGCCGTCGACCACGCCGTCCTCGGAGATGACACCGGACAGGTACATCTCCGCCACCACCTCGATGATGGCCGAGCCGCAGATGCCGGTGACGCCGGTGGCCCGGGCGGCTTCCTCGAAGCCTTCCTCGTCGGACCACTTGTCCACGCCGATGACACGGTATTTCGGCTCCAGCGTTTCGGGGTCGATGCGCACGCGCTCGATGGCGCCCGGGGCGGCGCGCTGCCCCGACGAGATTTCGGCTCCCTCGAAGGCCGGGCCGGTGGGCGAGGAGGCGGCCACCACGCGGTTCCTGTTGCCGAGCACGATTTCAGCATTGGTGCCGACATCGACCAGCAGCATCATCTTGTCCTGCCGGTACGGACCTTCGGACAGCGTCGCGCCGGCGGCATCGGCGCCGACATGGCCGGCAATGCAGGGCAGCAGATAGACCCGGCCGCCTCGATTGATCTCGATGTCGATCTCATGCGCCCAGTATTGCAGCGCGCCCGAAACGGCCAGCGCGAAAGGCGCCTGGCCAAGCTCGGTCGGGTCGATGCCCAGGAACAGGTGGTGCATGATCGGGTTGGCGACGAAGACCGAATCGAGAATGTCATGGCGATCCACGCCGCCTTCCTCGCAAACCTTGCCGATCAGCGAGTTGACTGCCTCGCGCACGGCCTTGGTCATGGCCTCGCGCCCGTCCGGGTTCATCATCACGTAGGACACGCGGCTCATCAAATCCTCGCCGAAGCGGATCTGCGGGTTGGACGTGCCCGACGAGGCGACGATGCGGCCCGACAGCAGCGACACCAGATGCATGGCGATGGTGGTCGAGCCGATGTCGCAGGCGATGCCGTAGGCCTCGTTCTTCAGGTCGGGCCAGAGGCCGATGATGAAGGGACGCGAGGAATCCGTGTCGCGGTGGATGGCGGCGGTGACGCCCCAATTGCCCTTGCGCAATATGCCCTGCACCTGCGGAATGAGATGCGGCGCGATCAGGAGGTCCTTCCAGCCCCAGTCCTTTTCCAGCATCGCCTTGAGGCGGTCGAGGTCGCCCAGCGGCTTGTGCATGTCGGGCTCGTCGACCTCGACATAGCAGAGCTGGATCGCGGGATTGCGCTCGATGTGCCGGTCGACGGCGGCTTTGCGGACCACCTGCGCGTTGATGACCGTGTCCTGCGGCACGTCGATGACGAGGTCGCCCTGGATCGTGGCGGAGCAGGAGAGGCGACGACCCTCGGGCAGGCCGCGCACGCGCTCATAACGCTCTTCCTTTGGCCCCTTGGCTGAGATGTGGTCGTTGGACGAGACGATCTTGTGCTTGGCGAAGTTGCCTTCCTGCACCTCGATCTGGCAGCGGCCGCAGGTGGCGCGCCCGCCGCAGACGCTTTCGACATAGACGCCGAGCTGGCGTGCCGCATCGAGCACCGGCGTACCCACGGGGAAGCGCCCGCGCTTGCCCGAAGGCATGAACAGGACCAACGGATCGGTGATGTTGGCGGGAGAGTTCATCTCAGGCACTCCTTGCGGCCGCGCTCGTTCCTGTCTGGTTCCGGCAGGTTGCCGCACTGGCGGCCATCGTCATCAGTAGCGCGGCAATTGTCTTGCGAAACGGGTCAAGGCCCGCCCATCGGGCAGGCCAGGGTCCATGCGATGGAATGTAATGTCTTGCGCCGGGATTCCGGAAAATTCGGTCGCCAATACCCGTGGCTGAAAGCCCTTGTCCCGCCGTCCGGCCAAATGCGCCGGACGGAACTGACTGGACGTTGTGCGACACGACGTTCTCCGGTCGAATTATCCGCGTGCGAGCCGAGCCTCGCGCCCGCCGCGACGGCGGCCGCCATTGTTGGCTGCGCCTTCCGCCGGCGAAGTGACCGCCACGGGGGCAGGGGCGGCATGCTCGCCCGGCTTGTAATCCTTGTAGGTCTTGATCCAGGTCATGCAATCCTTGTCGGTGCCGTTCAGCACATTGGCGCCGCGCACCGCTTCCATCTCCTGCGGGCGGCAGGGGTTCATGATGGCCGAGGTCATGCCCGCGCCGATCACCATCGGGATGAAGGCGCCGTTGATGCCGTGGCGGTGCGGCAGGCCGAACGAGATGTTCGAGAGGCCGCAGGTGGTGTTGACCTTCAGCTCCTCGCGCAGGCGGCGCAGCAGCGCGAACACCTGGCGGCCGGCATCGCCCAGCGCGCCGATCGGCATGACCAGCGGGTCGACGACCACGTCCTCGGGCTTGATGCCGTGGTCCATGGCGCGCTCGACGATCTTCTTGGCGACCGCGAAGCGCACGTCTGGGTCCATGGAGATGCCGGTCTCGTCATTGGAGATGGCGACCACCGGCACGTCGTACTTCTTGACCAGCGGCAGGATGGCTTCGAGTTTTTCCTCCTCGCCCGTCACCGAGTTCACGAGCGGACGGCCCTTGGCGACCTTCAGGCCGGCCTCGATTGCAGCAGTGACGGACGAGTCGATCGACAACGGCAGGTCGACCAGGCCTTGCACGATCTCCAGCGTCTGCACCAGCAGGGCCGGTTCCGTCGCGTTCGGGTCCACGGCGGTCACGCCCGCATTCACGTCCAGCATGGTTGCGCCGGCGGCCGCCTGCTCCAGCGCGTCCTTCTTCACCGTCTCGAAATTGCCGGCCACCATCTCGGCGGCCAGCTTCTTGCGGCCGGTCGGGTTGATGCGCTCGCCGATCACGCAGAAGGGCTGGTCGAAGCCGATGATGATTTCCTTGGTCGCCGAGGCGACGATGGTGCGGGTCATGAAGGTCTCCGTTGGGATATAAAGATGTCTTTATATCGTTGACTGTTCTGTTTCAAATGAGGCGGGTGGCACGCTTAGTGAGCGGCCTTTTCCACCAGCTGTACCGGCTGCTGCGTCGGCTCGTCGTGCAAAAGGTGGTCGAGACGGTCGGCGACCATCTGGTCGTCGGCCCTGACCTCGCGCTTCCAGGGCTTGCGGCCCTTGAGCACGCCCGATTCATGCACCATCTCGGCGACGTATTCTTCCTGGCGATAGGCCATCACGTGGATGCCGGAGACGCCGGGTATCTCCTTCACCTCGTTGATGATGTCGATGCAGAGCTGCTTGCCTTCCTTCTTCTGGTCCTGCGCGCCTTCCAGCCGCTTGATGACCGAATCCGGAATGTGGACGCCCGGCACGTTGGAGCGGATCCACTTGGCCGTCTTGGCAGAGGCGAGCGGCCCTACGCCGCACAGGACGAAGACCTTCTCGGTGAAGCCCAGGTCGCGCGCGCGCTCCATGAAGGTGCGGAACATCGGCACGTCGAAGCAGTACTGCGTCTGCACGAACTGCGCACCGGCCGCGATCTTCTTGCCGAGATGGATCGGGCGGAAGTCGTAGGGCGGCGCAAAGGGGTTCACGGCGGCGCCGAGGAAGACCTGCGGCGGCGTGGTCAGCTTGCGGCCGGACAGGAACTTGCCGTTGTCGCGCATGATACGGACGGTTTCGAGCAGCGACATGGAGTCGAGGTCGAACACCGGCTTGGCACCCGGCTGGTCGCCGGCCTGCACGCCATCGCCGGTGAGGCACAGGATGTTGGCCACGCCCATGGCGGCCGCGCCCAGCACGTCGCCCTGGATGGCGATGCGGTTCTTGTCGCGGCAGGCGATCTGCATGATCGGCGCATAGCCCATGCGCGTCAGCAGCGCGCAGATGCCGACCGAGGACATGTGGCAGTTGGCGCCCGAGGCGTCGACCGCGTTGATGCCGTCGACCCAGCCGTCGAAGATCGCGGCGCGCTCGTAGACGTCCTGCGGATTGGCGCTGTCGGGCGGGTTGAGCTCGGTGGTCACGGCGAACTCGCCGCGCCGCAGCACGCGCTCGAGGCGTCCGCGCGAGGAGTGGCCGGGCAGCGGGTCCAGCGGCAGGTCGATGCCGGCCGGGTTTTCATCGGGATGGGGTGGACGCGGCGGGTTCATGCTTGTCCTCCCGTGGTGGGGACGTTCCTAACCCTCAACCCTAGCCCCTCCCGACAAGAGGGATTGGGCTGCGCCTCTTCCTGGAACCGAAATTCGGCATGTTTGCGCAACATTGCGGCCGGCAAGTCTCCCTCCCCCTTGTGGGGAGGGGTTAGGGGTGGGGGTGAACTCATCGCCCCGGCGGAAATGATCTGATCAATCACGCCGCACCCGCCTTGGCCTGTTCCCTTGCGGCGGCGGCCTGCGCGGTCACGCGTAGCCAGGCCGAGGTTTCGCGCAGCGACTGGTCGACCGGCTTCTGGACGTTGAGGATCGCGTCGCCCTTGACCATGTTGCGCGAGCCTTCCCAGGCCTTCACCCACACGCAGGGCATGTCGGGCTCGACCTCGCAATTGCCGTTGGCGCGCACGCCGCCGCAGGGTCCGTTGCGCAACTGCTTGGGGCAGTTCATCGGGCAGGACATGCCGGTGGAGGACAGCACGCACTGGCCGCACATGCGGCAGTCGAACATCAGGCCCTTCACGCGCTTCTCGACGAACTTCACCGGCGCCTCGACGCGGGCATATCCGATGCCCTTCCACAACGGATGCAGCAGCAGGAACACGTCGGCGAAGCGGGCGTAAAACCATTCGAGCAGGCGCGAATGGCGGATCGACCACAGGCGGACGCTGTATCTGCGCTGCACGCGTCGCTGCGGCGACACGTCGGCCGGCTTGTAGTCGGTCTTCGGCGCGGTCTTCTTGACCATCGTGGCCTGCGTCATGCCGCCGGTGGCGGACGGCGGAATCTTCTCCGTGCTGCTGGCGGGGCCTGCGGCCGTGGTCGAAACCGGCTGAATCTCAGACATTTTCCTTGCCGCCTGCTTTCACGAGGGCAACCAGCCGCTCGCGGGTGTATTCGCTGTCGAGCGTAGACGCCGCCTTCTCGGCCTCGGCTTCCAGATCGTCGCTCACCGGCACGGGGTCGGCCTTGCGCCACTCGGCCAGATAGGCGTCAGTGTCGCCGGCACCCGTGCGCATGGCGCACATGTCGATCGCCTCGGTGAAGCGCAGCGGCAGTTCGCGCTTGGCGTTCTGCCGGCCCTTCTTGACGATGACCTGGGCGGGGATGTCGCGCCAGTAAACGATAATCAGATCGGCCATTTCAGTCTCACTCCCAACTGGCCGAGCATTGCCGCAACCGCTGGAGGGCCGCTTGTTATGGGGCGACGCCCGCGCCTTCAAAAGCGACGTGGGGCGGTGTCGCAAACAGAAATGAGGATATGGGTCACCGGACTGCGCAGGAAGCGGGTGCCGGGGATCGGCAATTGTCCGGGTTCGGCAAATATACAGTTCCGGTGGAGGCCTTGCCTGGCAGCCGAACCGTTACCTGCCCGGCTTGCTGAGGTTTGACGGCGGGGACCGCAGCAAGCGGGTTCGGCGAGGTTTCGGGTCTGGAATCGTGGTCAGCCGGCCTTGCCGGCGGCCGCCCAGGCGAGCGACGCGTTGAGGTCGCCGTAGCCGGTGAAGCGCCGTTCGTAGGCCAGCCCCAGAAGCTTTGCCGCGTCCTCGGCTACCTTGTCGAGTTGCGGGTCGTCGGTCTGGGCGAGATAGACGACCTTCTCGTAGTGGCCGAAATAGTCGCGGATCAGCTCCGGATGCCGGTCGAGCCCAAGCGGCTTGATGAAGAAGGCATCGAATTGCCGGCACAGGAAATCGGTCATGTAGAAGGACAGCATGTCGCCGTCGGCGATCGCCTCGAAGGCCTGCATGCCCTGATAGAAGGCGAAGCAATGCGGTCCGGCCATGCGCTCCACGCCGTGCTTTTCGCAAATCCCGTCAATCATGCCGCCGGTGCCGCAATCGGCATAGCCGACGAAGATGCGGTCGTAGCCTTCGGCCTTCGCCTTGAGGATCGCCTTGTCGAGGGCAGGGGCGATGCGGTCGGGATAGTAGTGGAACTCCGCCGGCAGGCAGGTGAGGTCGAGATGGTCGAGCGCAAGCTGCTCCTTCACGGCCAGAATCTCGCGCGCGAGCATGCCGCAGCCGATGACCAGCAGCCTGTCGGGTTTGCCTCGCGCGATGTTCACTTCGCTTTCCATGGAGACCGTGGGATTTTTGCGCTTGCGCGTATATTCCGTTTATCTAATACCGGTGTGTGCGATTTGCATCCAAGAGGGAGACATCGTCCATGAAACTGTCGCGTGTTGCGTCGCTTGCAGCCATCCTTGCCTGTGCGTTGGCGATTTCGGCCTGCGCCAATACTGTTCGTGGCGTCGGCAAGGATGTTAAATCGACCGCGCGAGCCGTGAAGCAGGCAGTCACGGACTGAAGCGGGGCAAGGCGAGGGCGATCCGGTGTTTGCCGGAAAGAAAGAGGCCGCGCAGAGCGCGGCCTTTTCGTTTCTTCAAGCCGAAGCGCGGACGTTGTGCCGGCGCTTCATGAAATCCTTGGCGGTTTCGACCGCCACCGCCGCGTCGCGGCAGTAGGCGTCGGCGCCAACGGCCTTGCCGAATTCCTCGTTGAGCGGCGCGCCGCCGACCAGCACGACGTAGTCGTCGCGGATGCCCTTTTCCTTCATCGTGTCGATGACGACCTTCATGTAGGGCATGGTGGTGGTGAGCAGCGCCGACATGCCGATGATGTCGGGCTGGTGCTCCTCGATCGCGGCCAGATAGTTCTCGACCGGGTTGTTGATGCCGAGGTCGACGACGTCGAAGCCGGCGCCTTCCATCATCATGCCGACGAGGTTCTTGCCGATGTCGTGGATGTCGCCCTTGACGGTGCCGATCACCAGCTTGCCCTGCTTGGGCGCGCCGGTGGCGGCCAGCAACGGGCGCAGAATGGCCATGCCGGCCTTCATGGCGTTGGCCGAGAGCAGCACTTCCGGCACGAACAGGATGCCGTCGCGGAAATCCTCGCCGACGATGCGCATGCCCTCGACCAGGGCCTCGGTGAGCACCGTGTAAGGCGCCCAGCCGCGCTCCAGCAGGATATTGGTGCCTTCCTCGATCTCCTCCTTGAGGCCATCGTAAAGGTCGTCGTGCATCTGCTGCACGAGTTCTTCGTCGGAGAGCTCGGACAGGATGATCTCGTCGTCGGACATTTTCAGGCTCCTCGTGGCCGCAGGCGATACTTTTCGCGCGGCTTGCAATTCCGCCTCAATACCTATTACGCAAAGGCGGTTCGGCCATAGCTGATTTGCGACTTCCGGCAAAAGGAAAGCGACCGGAACTTATCGGTTTTCTTGTCGATTTTGGAACAGGTCTTGGCGCTCGCGGGCCGTTTCGCCAAGGGTGCATGATTACGATCCCGACAGGGGCGCGAACGGGTGCCCACTGTCTGATTTCTAAGGATGACTTCGATGGAAGATAACCTCTTGTCCGAGCAGGAAGGCTCCGGCGCACGACGCGGTCGCGGTGTCGGGGGTGGTGCCGCGGCGCGGCGCGCGGCGCGTTCGGGCGGCGGACCCGGCGTGCAGCAGACCTACATCAACCGCAAGATCAGGGTCTACGAGGTCCTCGACGAGGAAGGCCTGGCGCTGATCGAGAAGAATGCCGAGATCGTGCTGGAAGAGGTCGGCATCGAGTTCCGCGACGACGCCGAGGCTCTGGCGCTGTGGAAGGAAGCCGGCGCCGACGTGAAGGGCGAGCGCGTGCATTTCCCCAAGGGGCTCTGCCGCTCGCTGCTCAAGACCGCGCCCTCGATCTACACGCAGCATGCGCGCAACGCCGCCCGCTCGGTGCAGATCGGCGGCAACGCCACCGTCTTCGCGCCGGTCTACGGCCCGCCCTTCGTGCGCGACCTCGACGGCAACCGCCGCTATGCGACGATCGAGGATTTCAACAATTTCGTGAAGCTCGCCTATATGGCGCCGTCGATCCATCATTCGGGCGGCACGGTGTGCGAGCCGGTGGACGTGCCGGTCAACAAGCGCCATCTCGACATGGTCTATGCGCATATGCGCTATTCCGACAAGCCGTTCATGGGCTCGGTCACCGCGCCCGAGCGCGCCGAAGACACGGTCGCGATGTGCAAGATCCTGTTCGGCGAGAAGTTCGTCGAGGAGAACACGGTTCTCACCAGCCTCATCAACGCCAACTCGCCGATGGTCTTCGACGAGACCATGCTGGGCGCGCTGAAGGTCTATGCCCGCAACAACCAGGCCTGCATCGTCACGCCGTTCATCCTCGCCGGCGCCATGAGCCCGGTGACGGTGGCCGGCACGCTGACCCAGGTTCTGGCCGAGGTGCTGGCCGGCGCCTCCTTCACCCAGCTCATCCGTCCCGGCGCGCCGGTGATCTTCGGCACCTTCGCCTCCTCGATCTCGATGCAGTCGGGCGCGCCGACCTTCGGCACGCCGGAGCCGTCGCTGGTGTCCTATGGCGCGGCCCAGCTTGCCCGCCGCCTCGGCCTGCCGTTCCGTACCGGCGGCTCGCTCTGCGCTTCCAAGGTTCCGGACGCGCAGGCGGCCTATGAGAGCGCCAATACGCTGAACTCCACGGTTCTGGCCGGCACCAACTTCGTGCTCCATGCCGCCGGCTGGCTCGAGGGCGGTCTCGCCTCCTGCTACGAGAAGTTCATGATGGACATCGACCAGCTCGGCATGCAGCAGAAGTTCTGCGAGGGCGTCGACCTGTCGGAGAACGGCCAGGCGATGGATGCCATCCGCCAGGTTGGGCCCGGCAGCCACTATCTCGGCTGCGACCACACCCAGGCCAATTTCCAGTCGGCCTTCTACCGCTCCTCGATCGCCGACAACAACTCCTACGAGCAATGGCTGGCCGAAGGGCAGAAGACCGCGCCGCAGCGCGCCAACGAGCTCGCGCGCCGCTGGCTGGAAAGCTACGAGGCGCCGCATCTGGACGAAGGCATCGACGAGGCGCTGAAGGACTTCATCGCGCGCAAGAAGGAGTCGATGCCCGACGCCTTCACGTGAAGAGAGCCCGATTCAGGCCGGGCTAAAGTGGCCAACATCATCCACAAGGAAGTCTGGCGGACGGCATTTTCCGATCCGGGCCGGAAGGGGTGAGGCTTGTCGTCCCGTTTCCTTGAAGGCATTTCCGCCGCGCTGGCCGGGCATGGTCTCATCCCGCGCGGCGATTTCGTTTTCGGTGGCGACGAAAGCGCGCCGCCCGGCCCGACGGGCGCGCCGGCCAGGTCGGTTTTGCTGGTGGGGCAGGCGGGGGCGGACCCCTGGCCGCATTTCCTGCGCTGGCGGGAACAGCAGCCTGCTGACCAGAAAAATCCGCTCGACACCTGGTCGCGCGAAGTGATCGGGCAGGTGGCGCGAGACTTCGGCGCGCGCGCCGTGTCGCCATCGGACAGGCCGTGGCTGCCTTTCCAGCAATGGGCGATGCGGGCGGAGGGGCTGAAGCCATCGCCGCTCGGCATTCTCATGCATCCCGAATACGGCCTCTGGCACGCCTATCGCGGGGCGCTGCTTTTCGACGTTGAGATTTCGATTCAACAAGCTCGCGAAACGAGTCATCTTTGCGATGCATGTGTCGGAAAACCTTGCATGAAATTCTGCCCGGTCGATGCCTATAGAGCATCCGGGTTCGCCTATGAGAACTGTCTGGCGCATGTCCGTTCAACTCGCGGCTGGGCATGTCGCGATGCAGGCTGCCTCGACCGCAATGCCTGTCCCGTGGGCGACCGGTATCGCTACCCGCCGCAAGTTCAGGCCTTCCATATGGCAAGCTTTGCCGCGCCCAGCTGAGCCTGCGCACCCTTTCGGCGGAGCCTGTCACGACGCTGTTGACCTGCGGATCGAAAGGGCATATTTGTCAAGTCATCTGATGATTTGATGAATTGAAATGCACCCAGCGACACGAACAAATCTCGCCGACAGCGTTGCCGAGAGCGTGCGCGCGGAAATCGTTAGCGGCCGCTGGGCGGTGGGGGAGCGCATACCCAACGAGGCGACGCTGATGGAAATGCTCGCGGTTAGCCGGGGCACGGTGCGCGAGGCCATCCGCGCGCTCGTCTCGCAAGGGCTGCTCGAAACCCGCCAGGGCTCGGGCACCTATGTGAAATCCGTGGTCGACCCGACCGCCGCGCTCAACCGCATGAAGCATGCGGGGCTGCGCGACCTGTGGGAAGCGCGCACGGCGCTCGATGCCGAGGCCGCCCGACTTGCCGCCATCCGGCACACACAGGCCGACCTCGACAGGATGCGCGGCCTGCTCGAGGCACGCGGCACCGTTGCCGCCGGCAGGCGTGACGACTTCATCCGCCGCGACATCGCCTTCCACAGGTCGATCGTCGAGGCGTCGGGCAACCGCGCGATGATGGAGCTCTACGACTTCTTCACGGCGTCCATCGCCGAGACGGTGAATTCCACCCTTGCTTGCGACCTGCCGGAGCCGGATGCAGCCGCCCACGCGGCTATCCTCGAAGGCATCGCCTCCCGCGATCCGGATCGGGCCGCGGCCATTGTCCGCGCCTTCACGGCGCCCGTTCTCCTCGAACTCGATCGGCTTCTTTCAGAATGAATCAGAATCTCTTCCATCCGGACGGCCGGCAGGCCCAGCACGTCGCCGCGAATGTACTGGACGACCAGCTCATCGACGCCGAAGCCGATAGCCTGCCGCAGCCGCAACCGCCCGCGCTGCGCAGCCGCACCGCCCGCATCGTGCTTGGCACCAGCCTTGTCCTGATCGCCTTCAACCTGCGGCCTTTGTTCTCCAGCCTGTCGGTGCTGCTGCCGGAGGTGATGGAGGCGACCGGCCTCGCGACCACGGGTGCCAGCCTGCTGACGACGCTGCCGGTGCTGTGCCTTGGCCTGTTTGCGCCCTTCGTGCCAAAACTGGCGCAGCGCTACGGCGCGGAACGAACATTGCTCGGTGCGCTGATCGTGCTGGCGATCGGCACGGCGCTGCGCGGATTGGAATCGGTGCCGCTGCTGTTTGTGTCCACATTCCTGGCGGGCGGCGCGATCGCCATCGGCAATGTGCTGCTGCCTGGCCTCGTGAAGCGTGACTTCCCCGACACCGTCGCCATCATGACCGGGCTCTACACGATGGCCCTGTGCGCCGGTTCGGCCGGCGCTGCCGGCCTGACCCTGCCGATCGAGCATTTGCTGACCGGTTCATGGTCGGGCGCTCTTGCGGCCTGGGCGGTGCCGGCCATGATCGTGGCGCTGATCTGGACGCCGCAGGCGCTCGGCAGCCGCCGGACGGTGAGCCATAGCGGCTTCCGCGTCACCGGCCTGTGGCGCGACAGGCTCGCCTGGCAGGTCACACTGTTCATGGGCCTGCAATCGGCGCTGGCCTATTGCGTCTTCGGCTGGCTGGCCCCGATCCTGCGCGAACGCGGTTTCGATGCGACCACGGCCGGCGCACTGGTCTCGGTGTCGGTCATGGCGCAGGTGGTCACCTGTCTCGCGGTGCCGTCCTTTGCCGTCCGGCGCAGGAACCAGTGCGGCGTCAATGTCGCCCTGGTCGTGGCGGCGGTCGTCGCCTTGCTCGGCATCCTGTTCGCGCCGACCTCCACCGTGCTGTTCTGGGCGATCCTGCAGGGCATCGGGCAGGGTGGGTTGATTGCCACGGCCATGACGGTGATCGTGCTACGCTCGCCCGATTCGCACATCGCCGCGCATCTTTCGGGCATGGCGCAGGGCGTGGGCTATGTGCTGGCCGCCATCGGGCCGTTGCTGGTCGGGCTGATCCGCGGCTGGACGGGTAGCTTCCAGGCCACTTCCTTCCTGTTCGTCATCCTCGGGCTTGGCGCCGCCGCGGCCGGCCTCGGCGCGGGCAGGGCCCTGCATGTGGGCGCGAGAACGGTGAAGATCGACGGATGATCGAGGCCCTGCCGCTCCCGATAGTTTGATCCCGACGGTCGATCAAAGGCTTGCCGTGCGCAACCGTGCGCGTATCTATCGCGCAGGACGAAGCAGGAGAGGGAGCATCAGATGCCGAAAAAGCAACTCCGGATCAGGACCGCCGACGGCACGGCCGAGGCCGGATTGTTTGGCGCGGGCGCCAAGACGGGCGTCATCCTCTACATGGATGCCTTCGGGCCGCGCCCGGCTCTGGACCAGATGGCGGAGCGGCTGGCGGCTGAGGGCTATGCGGTTCTGGTGCCCGATCTTTTCTATCGAAACGCACCCTACGGCCCGTTCGACGCCGCGACTGCCTTCGAAAAGGAGGACAGCAAGAAGGCGTTGATGGCGATGCTCGGCGGCACGACGCAGGAGATGACCATTCGCGACAGCGGTGCCTTCCTCGACGCGCTCGCCGCCGAGGGCGTCACCGGCGCGATCGGCACGGTCGGCTATTGCATGGGCGGCGCCCGGGCTCTCAACGCGGCGGCGAGCTATCCGGATCGCATAAGCGCCGCGGCTTCGTTCCACGGCGGAAACCTTGCCAGCGATGCGCCCGACAGCCCGCACCGCAGCGCCGGCGAGATCAAGGCGCGCGTCTATGTCGGCACGGCCGGCATCGATCGCAGCTTCCCGCCGGAGCAGTCGGCACGGCTGGCCGAGGCGCTGCGCGCAGCCGAGGTGGACCATGCCATCGAGAATTATGTCGGCGTGTCGCATGGCTGGTGCGTGCCCGACCACGGCGCGTTCGACGCGGCAGGCGCCGAACGGCACTGGAAGCGCCTGACGATGTTCTTCGCCGAGACGCTGAAAGGCTGACAAAGATGGCTGCGGCGGATCCCTACGATCTCGACCGCTTCGTCCGGGCACAGGATCCGGTGATCGCGCAGGCCTGCGCGGAACTGAGGAACGGCCGCAAGACGAGCCATTGGATGTGGTTCGTCTTTCCCCAGATCGCGGGGCTGGGCATGAGCGCCATGTCGCAGCGCTATGCCATCTCGTCGCTGGAAGAGGCGCGCGCCTATCTCCAACATCCCGTGCTGGGCACGCGCCTGCGGCTGTGCGTGAGCCTGCTGCTGGAAGTCGAAGGCCGCTCCGCGCACGAGATATTCGGCAGTCCCGACGACATGAAGCTCCGTTCGTCACTGACGCTTTTCGAATATGCCGCGCCGGAAGACCCGATCTTCCGGCAGGCGCTCGATCGTTATTTCGACGGCGCGGAGGATCAGGCCACGCTCGACCGACTGGATCTGTGACTTCTTCCGCGGCTGTTTTCGCTAAAACTCTAATCAAATGCGCGCACTGACCGTTACCGTTCGACAAGGCGCACCTGCTATCGCACTGCTTGTCGAATTCCGGGGGTAAATCATGCAGGTTGGCGATATCGCGCGTTCGGGTCTGGCCCGTCTGGCCGTGGCCGAACCCGCGCAGAGCAGCGCGCTGCATGGAACCGTCGAGGCGGCACGCATCCGCCACGATGTCGCCGCCGCCCGCGATGTTGCCCGCTCCGCGCTCACCAATGAGCGCTTCCGCCAGGCGCTGGAACAGCTTGCCAGCCCGGCTCTGTCGGACGCCCTGACGTTCATGAGGAATGACGGCGGTGGCAGCACGGACTTGCGTTCGGCCGAAAATCGCTACCGCGAATCCAGCTCCGACTGACCTTGCCCGCGCCCCGATCGTAAAGGAGCGACCCCGGCGATGCCTGTCATGCCGGTCGCGGCATTGCGAGGATGTTTCTTGCCGCCTGGCGGTCGCCACACTTGCCGCGCTTGACGCAGCACGCGGCGCCGAACGCATCGTTCCCTGGCCTTTCGATCGTTCTCGCTTTTCCGCGCTGGTTTTCGAGCGGGAGGGGGCAGGCTTGTCCCGTCTTCAGTAAGGCCGCCAACGCGCCTCACGCAGCGCAATAAGGAAATTTTTCTCTTGTGAAATCAGTATCTTAAAAACTTCTTTCGATTTCTCTTAAAGATATAACTTGAAAAAGATATATCTTTTGATAGATATATCGCATGAGAAACGAAACCTGGAGAGGTACTCACATGTTCATGCATCCAAAAATGAAGAAATGCGGCGACTGGTTCATGTCGGGCGGCGAAGGCGGCCGTGGCGGCGGACGCTTCGGTCGCGGCGGCCGGGGTGGCGGCGGCGGCGGGCGCTTCGGCCGTCACGGCGGTCCGTTCGGCGGGCGCGGTTCGCGCATGTTCGATTCGGGCGCATTGCGGCTCGTCGTCCTCGGCCTGATCGCCGAGGAGCCGCGACACGGCTACGACATCATCAAGGCGCTGGAGGCCAAATTCCAGGGCGCCTACAGCCCGAGCCCCGGTGCGATCTATCCGATGCTGCAGATGCTGGAGGAAGCCGATCTCGTCTCCTCGCAGGCGGAAGGCAACAAGCGGCTCTATTCGATCACCGAGCAGGGGCGGGCCTATCTCGCCGAACACGCCGAGGAACTGGCGCGCATCAACGCCCAGCTTGACGAGGCTTCGGCCGAAATGGGCGGGGTGGCGCTGGGCGACGAGTTCCGCGCGCTGAGCCGGGCAGTCGTCATGCGGCTCCGCGAAGGCTCGCTGACGAAAGAGCAGGCCGAGAAGGCCCTGCAGATACTGAAGACAGCGCGGCGCGACTTCGAGGAGCTGTGAAACCTGCAAGCCTGCGGGCCGGAGCATTTTGCAGCCGGACGGAATCGGCTGGCGTCGCACAAATGCGGCCAAGGAAATCAGGCGGGAACAGCGGGGACCGCGTTCGTCGGAACGCCCGCTGCTCCGGCGAATGAGAAAGGCCCTGCCGCATTCGTTGCGGCAGGGCCTTTTGCATGGTGTTCACTTGCGGTTGTCGGAACGGCCGATGTCAGCCGCGTCCCCGACGTCGTTCGCGGCGTCCGCCGCCATCGCTCTCTCCGGCCGCTCCGCTCTCATGCGCGGTCTTGTTGCGCAGCGGGCCGATGCGCTCCACGATCGTCTCGATCGTTGGGCGGATAGCCTTGTGGTGCGTGTCGAGCGCCTGGCGCATGGCGGCGAGGTGCGCGAAGGACGTGCCGCAGCAGCCGCCGATGATCTTCGCGCCGCCGTCCACCGCCAGCCGCACATAATCCGACATCAGTTCCGGCGTTCCGGAATAGTGGATTTCCGTGCCGCGGAATTCGGGAATGCCGCAATTGCCCTTCACGATGACGGTCGCGTCGGGCTTGGCCTCGGTCATGTCGAGCAGCGAGGCAAGGATATCGGAAGCGCCGACGCCGCAATTGGCGCCGACCGCAACCGGCTTTTCGCTCAAGCCTTCCGATACGCCATGGATGTCCTTGGGCGCCAGCCCCATCATAGAGCGGCCGGCGGTGTCGAAGGAAACGGTGTAAGTGTAGGGCAGGCCGACATCGATGGCCGCCTGTGCCGCCGCGCGCGCCTCGTCCGGCGCCGACATGGTCTCGATCCAGGCGACCTCGGCCCCGCCGTCCTTCAGGCCCCTGATCTGTTCGGCGAAGGCCTCTACGGCTTCCTCGTAGGTGAGGGCGCCGAGCGGCACCAGAAGCTCGCCGGTCGGACCGACGGAGCCCGCGACGATGACCTTGCGGCCGGCCTTGTCGGCGACCGAACGGGCGATCTCGGCGGCGCGCTTGTTGAGCTCGTAGACGCGGTCCTGCGCGTGGTGCAGCTTCAGCCGGTGGCGCGTGCCGCCGAAGGAGTTGGTGAGGATGATGTCGGCGCCCGCATCGACGAAATTCCGGTGCAGCGCGGCGATCTTCTCCGGCGCGGTCTCGTTCCACAACTCCGGCGCCTCGCCGGATTCGAGCCCCATGCCGAACAGATTGGTGCCGGTGGCGCCGTCGGCGAGCAGCACGCCCTTTTCCGCCAGCAGGGCGTCGATGGGATTGGTCATGGGGAAGAGCCTTCCAATAGGGAGTTGGGAACAAGGATATAAAGAAATCCTTATATCTCGTCAACGATTTCGCAGCGTTCGATGCGGCTTATGACGCGCCAGCGCCCGTTTCGGCAAGCTGGCGGGCGAAGCTGGCGGCCTCGTGGGCATTGATCTCGGCGCTGCGGATCAGATTGTCGAAATGCCGGGTCAGCGTGCGGATGGGGGCCGTGGCATTCATCACCAGATACATGTCGCCGACATAGATGGCCGCCCGGTAGGGGCCGAAGATGGTATATGGCACCGAATAGCGCAGGCGCCCGTCATAGAGGAACAGCCGGAAGGTCGGATAGAGATCTTCCATGAGATCGGCCATGTGGATGAGCTGCGCGCGCCGGTCGCTTTCGGGAAAGCGGTCCCAGATGCCCATGCCGCGCGCGAAAATCTCCAGCGTGTGCCGGGGCATGCACACCTCCATGTCGGTCTCCGGCCGCCGGTTGTAGTCGATGCGGTATTGCGTCTCGCCGGCCTGGCTCTGGCGGCTGCGGTTGGAAATATCGGCCTCATAGTCCACCAGCGCGTCCGTGCGCAGCAGGTCGGGAATGCCGGCGGGAACATAGCGGATCTTGGTGCCGGCCGCCTCGGCATGCCATTTCGCCAGCAAGGTGCGGTCGAAACCGCCCGGGCCCTCCTCGATCTCCAGGCTTTCGCGGATTTCGCCGGTCAGCACCTCGTCCTGGCTGAGGCCCAGCAGCCAGTCGAGCGAGACCTTGTGCTCGCCGGCAATCGTCATGAGCGTCTCGGCGCGGGGCAGGCGGGTCGTGTCGTCCGAAAGAAGCTGTGACAGGGCGGAGCGATCTATGCCGACGGAGGCTGCAAAGGCCGACTGGTTGAGGCCCGAGCGCGTCAGCAGCAGCTTCAGCCGCTCGCGAAAAAGTCCGGAAAGATCACGTTTGTCCACGATGCGCTCCAAACAGATGTCCCGGATGCTTGGAGCAGCGGGCGTTCCGACGAACGCGGTCCCCGCTGCTCCCGCTTGATTTCCTGAGCCGCATTGGTGCGACGCCAGCCGATTCCGTCCGGCTGCAAAATACTCTGACGCCTATGAACATGCACAACGCCGCATTTGTTCCAAAGCGTTGTTTACAACTCACAACAATTGCGCATCGAGAAGCGCAAAATCAACATTCCGTTCCCATTGTCGCGTTGAATCTTGCCCTGACTACTGACAGCATCCTGTCAGGATATGCCGGATTGCCGGCCTGTCCGGGGGAAAGCGAGCGGGGCATGGGATACGAAAAGCGCATAAGGCACGGAAGCGTGCCGGCTATCGAGTGGCCAACGGTCGTGCTCATCGCCGCGACTTATGCCTCCTGGGCGGGGGCATCCCTTTTCCTCTGGCCGCATTTTCCGATCCTGACGCTGGTGTTTCTCGGTTTCGTGCTCGCCATGCAGTCGTCCCTGGTCCATGAGGCTCTGCACGGCCATCCGACGCGCAAGGCGTGGGTGAACGAACTGCTGGTGGGCCTGCCGATCGGTCTGGTCTACCCCTATCGCCGCTTCAAGGCGCTGCACCTGCGCCACCACGCCGACGAGAGCCTGACCGACCCGTTCGACGATCCCGAAAGCTACTACCACGCCGTCTGGAAACACCGAGAACTGCCGCGTTTCATGCGAGGGCTTCTGGCCGCCAACAACACGATGGTGGGGCGTTTCGTGCTCAACCCCGTGCTGGGCACGGTGGGTTTCCTGCTTGCCGACGCGCGCCTGATTGCGAGAGGCGACCGGGCCGTGCGCAAGGCCTGGCTGCTGCATGGCGTCGGGCTCGCGATCGTCGTGCCGCTGGTGGTGTTCGTGTTCGAAATCCCGTTCTGGCTCTATGTGCTGGTGCCGGTCTGGCTCGGCCAGGCGCTGATTTCGGTGCGCACCTTTGCCGAGCACCAGTGGTCGGAGCACCCGGAGGGCCGCACGATCATCATCGAGCGCTCGCCGTTCTCGTTCCTGTTCCTCAACAACAACCTGCATTTCGTGCATCACAAGAAACCGAATGTGGCATGGTATCGGCTGCCAAAGCTCTTTCGCGAACGGCGCGAGGAGTGGATCGCCATGAACAACGGTTATGTGGTGCCCAACTATTTCGCGCTGCTCAGGGAATATGCCTTCCATCCCAAGGAGCCGGTCGTGCATCCTGCGCTTCGCCGCATGCCCGAGACCGGCCGCGCCTTCGCGCCGCGCATGCGTGCCCGGTCGCTGAACGGGCTGGGCACGGCGCCGGTGCCTGCCGAGCCGCCCAAGGAATGATCTTTCTTGCCGCTGTTCCCGCTGACGGCAATATAGCCGCATGAGCCGATATATCGCCGCGCTGCCCATGTATGACTGGCCCGAGGTTCGGGCCGAAACGGATGCCGGATGGGCGCACCTGCGCGACGCCTTCCGCGCTGCGGGCATCGATGCGCCTGAATGCCTTGCGCGGCGCAATGCCGACATGCCGCCGGTGCCGGGCGGTATCCGCGATGCCGCCGGCAATGTGATCGCGCCCGATCCGGCCGCGCTGCCGCCCGATGAATTCGACCTGCCGACGCTCTGGCGCCACCCCGATCTCCTGCTGGCGCAGACCTGCTGGGGGCCGATGGAACTCGGCCTGTCCAGCCATGTGCGCGTCGTTGGCCAGCCGGACTATTCTGGCTTCGCGGGCGGGCAGGGCATGTTTTATTCGAGCATCCTGTTGATGCGGCCCGAACCTTCCCACAGGGACGGCGGTGTGGTGCCGGTCGATGACACGCCCTCGCTTCCTCTCGACCTCATCCGGGACAAGCGCCTCGCCTACAACAGCGACGATTCCATGTCCGGCATCATCGCGCTGACCCGCGACCTGGAGGCAGCCGGCGAGAGCCTTTCCGTCTTTTCCGAGCGCATCGAGACCGGCGGCCACCGGCTGTCGATCGTCGCGCTGGCCGAGGGCAGGGCGGATGTCTGCGCCGTCGATTGCCGAAGCTGGGCACTGGCGCAGCGTTTCGAGCCGGCGGCGCGAGGCTTGCGGCCGGTGGGGCGCACCGGCCTGCGCAAAGGTCTGCCTTTCATCGCCGCGCGGAATGCGCCAGCCTCCGTCGCCCAATGCGTGAAGGATGTTCTGGCAAACATGGCCTGAATTTATGGCCTTGTTGCCGGCGCTATTAGCCGGATTCTCGATCCCACTCCGTCGGGCATGCGACACGACGGAGTGTTGTGCTTCAGGTTGCGGCCATCAACAAGCCGCCGATCTCACCCGCGCATCCTTTCACCGGCCGGGTCGAACAGAGGCAGCACGTTGATGCGCGCAGGACGACGCTTGCCCAGGATCTCGATCTCGAACAGGCCTTCGTTCTCGTCTTCGGCCAGGGCGGCGGGCACATAGCCCTGCGCGAGAGACTGCCGCACATGGTGGGCGTACCCGCCGGAAGTCACCCAGCCCACCACGCGCCATTCGCCGTCGACGATGCCGCGTATACTGGAGCAACCTTCGTCGGCTGCCGAGCCGCGTGCTTCCCTGCCGGTTTCGTCGAAGCGCGGCGCGCCGTAGCCGTGCGGCTTTTCCACCGTGCCGTAGTCGGTCGAGACCCTGGCCCAGATCGGCTCGTCGCCCATCACGTCGGCGCCATCGGCTTCCACCACCATCGAGACGCGGCGCAGCTTGGGACCTTCCTCCTGCTCCTTCGCGGCCGCCTCGCGGCCGATGAAGTCGTTCTTCTCCATGCTGATGAAGCGGTCCATCGAGCCTTCGAACGGCCCGTAGATCGGCCTGAGTTCCCGGAACCAGGTTGGAAAATTCTTTTCAAGGCGCATGGACAGCAGCGCGCGCATGCCGAAATCGACGATGCCGAATTCCTCGCCCGCCTCCTTGATGCCCTTGTAGACGAGGCGCTGATAGGCCGGCTGCATCCAGATTTCGTAGCCGAGATCGCCGGTGTAGCTGATGCGGTTGACCATGCAGGGCGCGCCGCCCACGGCCATCTCGCGGTAGTCCATGAAGCGGAAGGCTTTGGTCGAGACATCCGTATCGACCAGCTGTTGCAGGAGCGCCTGCGACCGCGGACCGGCGATGGCGAGGCCCACCAGCGTCTGGTCGAAGCGGTGGAGCCTGACCGAGCCGTCCTTGGGCAAGTGACTCTCAAACCAGCGCATGTGGTATTTCTGCGCGGCGGACGAACCCCAGATCATGAAGCGGTCTTCGGCTACCTTGGCGATGGTGAAGTCGCCGATCAGCTTGCCGAATTCGTTCAGCATCGGGGTCAGCACCAGCCGGCCGGTCTTCGGCATGCGGTTGGTCATCAGCCGGTTCAGGAAATCTTCCGCGCCGGGACCGGACACTTCATATTTGGCGAAGTTGGCGATCTCGGTCACGCCCACGCGCTCGCGCACGGCGCGCACTTCCGCGCCGACATGCTCGAAATCATTGGAGCGACGGAAGGAAACGATGTCCTTCGGCTCGCTGCCCTTCGGCGCGAACCACAGCGGCGTTTCCAGGCCCCACGAGTCGCCCATGACCGCATTCTGCGCGACCATGATGTCGTAGAGCGGCGTGGTCTGCGCGGGCCGCGCGGCCGGCAGTTCCTCGTTGGGGAAGCGGATCGAGAAGCGGCGCGAATAGTTTTCGCGCACCTTGGCGTTGGTGTAGCGCAGCGTGGCCCATTCGCCGTAGCGCGAGACGTCCATGCCCCAGACGTCGAAGCCCGGATCGCCATGCACCATCCAGTTCGACAATGCCAAGCCAACGCCGCCGCCTTGGCTGAAGCCCGCCATGACGGCGCAGGCGGTCCAGTAATTGGTCAGGCCCTGCACCGGGCCGACCAGCGGGTTGCCGTCGGGCGCGAAGGTGAAGGGGCCGTTGATGATCTGCTTTATGCCTGCATTGGCGATGCCCGGGAAATGCCTGAAGCCGATCTCCAGCGACGGGGCGATGCGGTCGATGTCGGGCTGCAAGAGTTCATGGCCGAAGTCCCACGGCGTGTTGACCGGAGACCAGGGCTTGCAGGCCTTCTCATAGGTGCCCAGCAGGATGCCGTTGCGCTCCTGGCGCGTGTAGATTTCGCCCTTGAAGTCGAGCACGCCGACCATTTCGCGGCCGGTCGACTTGTTGAATTCCTCCACTTCCGGCATCGGCTCGGTGAGCAGATACATGTGCTCCATGGCCAGAACCGGCAGTTCGAGGCCCACCATGCGGCCCACCTCGCGCGCCCACAGGCCGCCGCAGTTCACCACGTGCTCGGCCTTCACCGTGCCCTGTTCGGTGACGACGTTCCAGGTGCCGTCCACCTCCTGCGTCAGTTCCTTGACCGGATTGCGCAGGACGATCTCGGCGCCGAGCTTCTGGGCTGCCTTGGCATAGGCGTGCGTGGTGCCGGAGGGGTCGAGATGGCCTTCGACCGGGTCCCACATGGCGCCGACGAAATTCTTCTCGTCCATCAGCGGGAACATCGCCCTAGCTTCGGACGGCGTGATCAGCTCGGTGTCCATGCCGAGGTAACGGCCCTTGGCGTGGGCGAGCCGCAGGAAGTCCATGCGCTCGGGGCTGTCGGCCATCATGATGCCGCCGGTGAGGTGCAGCGAGCAGGATTGGCCGGAAAGCTCCTCCAGCTCCTTGTAGAGCTGCACCGTATAGGCTTGGAGCTTGGCGACATTGGGATCGCCGTTCAGCGTGTGGAAGCCGCCGGCCGCATGCCAGGACGAGCCGGAAGTCAGCTCCGACCGCTCGATCAGCATTACGTCCTTCCAGCCGGCGCGGGCGAGGTGATAGAGCACCGAACAGCCGACGACACCGCCGCCGATGACTACAGCTTTTACGTGGGATTTCATGTGGTTATGTCCCGATTTGGATGAATCGATTCAGATTGGTGTGGCTGCTGCACCCGCTGATTGGGAGCCGGCTGCTCTGTGGCGGATTGGGTTTGTCGAGGTTTCGCGGGGCGATATCGGAGGTCAAAGGCCACAATGCTCTCGGTGAGCCGGTCATTGAGTGCGGCGAGAATGGTTTCGCAGATGGACGCGCGATGTTTGAGGACGTCCGTGTTCCAGAAGCGCAGGACGGAATAGCCTTGGCTACAGATAAACTCGTCGCGGATTTCGTCTCTTGGGCTGTCAGCATGCTGGCTGCCGTCGACTTCAACGACAAGCCACCGTTCGCGGCAGGCGAAGTCGACGAAATAGGAGCCAATCGGCAGTTGGCGCGTGAAGCGATAGCCGCCGAGTTTTCTATTCTTCAGCTCAAGCCAAAGAAGAGCTTCGGCTTGGTTGCCACCCTGACGAAGTCTGCGGGCGCGAGTTGTCGTGCCGGTCCTGCGACGGCTGCGCGTTTCTTGGATTCCTTCCCCCACTCCGTCGCCGCTTCGCGGCGCCACCTCTACCCCCTCCGGAGGGAGAGGAAAGGAGCCAGGTTTGGCGAGCTCGCGCCCTTCCTCTCCCCCGTCGATCGGGGGAGAGGTGGTCGGCGGAGCCGACCGGAGTGGGGGTCGACGACTCTGTGCCATCCTCAAAAATCCGTCGGTGCGCCGCCTTCGGCCTTGCGCTTTTCCACGAAGGCGTCGAGTTCCTCGCGGATGGCGGGGTCGATCGCCGGCTCCTCGTAGTTCGCCAGGCGCTCTTTCCAGACCCTGTTGGCCTTCTCCACGGCAGTCGGCGCACCGGCTTCGCTCCAGGTCTCGAAATTGCGCCAGTCCGAGATGACCGGCGCATAAAACGCGGTTTTGTAACGCGACTGGGTATGCGCGGTGCCGAAGAAATGGCCCCCGGGTCCGACATCGCGGATGGCCTCGACGGCCAGCGCGTCCTCGGACACGTCGAGCGGGGTCAGGAATTCGGCCACCATCTGCAGCAGGTCGATGTCGAGGATGGTCTTTTCGTAGGAGCAGGTCAGGCCGCCTTCGAGCCAGCCCGCGGCGTGCTTGATGAAGTTGCCGCCGCCCTGGATGCACCCCCACAGCGAAAACACGCTTTCGTAAGCGGCCTGCGCATCCACCGCATTGGCGGCGCAGACATTGGAGGTGCGGTAGGGGATATTGTAGCGCCGGGCGAGCTGGCCGCCGACGAGCTGGGCCTTCATATATTCCGGCGTGCCGAAGGCGGGTGCGCCCGACTTCATGTCGACATTTGAGGTGAAGCCGCCATAGCCGACCGGCGCGCCTTTCCTCACCATCTGGGTGAAGGCGATGCCGGCGAGCGCCTCGGCATTCTGCTGCACCAGCGCCCCGGCCACGGTGACGGGCGCCATGGCTCCGGCCAGCGTGAACGGCGTGACGATGACGACCTGACCGTGCGAGGACATCTGGATGATGCCCTCCATCATCGGAATGTCGAGCTTGAGCGGCGAGTTGGTGTTGATGATGGTGAGCAGTGACGGCTCCTCAACGAACTGCTCCATCGGCACGCCGCGGCCGATGCGGCAAATCTCGATGCCGTCTAGATTGCGCTCGCGGCCCAGCGAATAGGCGTGGAAAGCCTTGTCCGTCAGGAGCACGAAGTCGCGCAGGCATTCCAGGTGGCGGATCGAGGGATGCAGGTCCACCGGCTCGACCGGATAGCCGCCGGTGACGTGGAGGATGTTGTGCATCTGGCCGAGCTTCACCAGGTTGCGGAAATCCGGCTGGCTGCCCGCCCTGCGGCCCCGGTCGAGATCGGAGCAATTGGGCGCCGACGCCATCTGCGAGAAGACGAGATTGTTGCCGCCCAGGCGCACATTGTGCGCGGGGTTGCGCGCATGCAGCGTGAATTCGGGCGGCGCGTGCGAAATCAGCTCCAGGATCATGTCGGCGTCGAAGCGCACACGCTCGGTGCCATCCCTCACGTCGGCGCCATGCGCTTTCATGATGCGCCGGGCCTCGTCATGCAGCACATCGACGCCGATGTCCTTGAGCACGCGCAGCGAGGCGAGGTGGATCGCTTCCAGCTCGTCGTCGGAAACGATGCGCGTGGGTTCGAACGGGATGCGCAACTGGCGGAACGGCGGCTGGTCGAAGGTGGCCAAGCTTCCGGCGCGCTTTCCGGCACGGCCGCCGCGTCTGGCGCGATCGCTGGCGATCGCCGGTGCTGCAGGGTCGAGGGCGGTCATGGTGATCCTCATGGCAATTCCGGAATGGCGCCATATTGGACCGGCGCAGGACACGGCTTTGCCGATGCGACGACCAGTAGCGCGAGCAAAACGACATGCGTATGTGCCAGAGCCGACTTTCTGCCGCTCCGGCCGGGTAAGGGTTTCTGCCTGCCAAGGGGCAAGCCAAATCGGACGCGATGCGTTAGAGAGTTATGACGAGGCAGGAGACATCCAGTCGATGAGCGGCATCCACCATATCACCCTGATCACCGGCAATGTGCAGGCCAATGTCGACTTCTACGCCGGCTTCCTGGGTATGAGGCTGGTGAAGCGCACGGGCGGTTACGAGGACGCCACGCAGCTTCACCTGTTCTACGGCGACGGAACCGGCTCGCCCGGCACGCTGCTTACCTTCTTCGTGTGGGAGGCCGGATCGCCCGGCCGTGTCGGGCATGGACAGGTCAGCGAGATCGCGCTGGCGATCGATCCGGCCAGCATCGGCTTCTGGCTGACACGGGCGCTGTCGCGCAACATGCGCATTTCCGGCCCCGCGCAGGAATTCGGCGAGCCCGTGCTGCGGCTGACCGATCCGGACGGCATCGCGGTCAAGCTTGTGGGCGTGGCGGGTGCCGTGCCGCGGTTGCCATGGGCGAGCGAAGGGGTGCCGGAGGAGCATGCGATCCGTCACATACGCGCCGCCACCATCCTCACCGAAAAGCCGCAGGAGACGGAGGATTTTCTGGCCGCCCATTTCGGCTACCGCTTTGCCGGATGCAACGAGAGCATTCGCCGCATGGCCGGCGACGGGGGCGATGCCATCGACATACGCGATGCGCGCGGCTTCTGGACCTCCGCCCCCGGCACCGGCACGGTGGACCATATCGCGTTCCGAGCCGCCGATCTCGGTGCGGTCGAGAAGCTGCGCGACGAGTTGCGCGGCTCCGACGCGGTGGTCACGGATATCCATGACCGGAAATACTTCCATTCCATCTATGTGCGCGAGCCGAACGGCGTGCTGCTGGAACTGGCCACCGACGCGCCGGGCATGATGGTGGACGAGCCCTATGAGACGCTGGGCACGAAGCTCTGGGTGCCGCCTTCGCTCGGCAATCAGGCCGAGGATATCAAGACGATGCTGCCGCAATTCGCCATGCCGGGTGAAGAACGCATCGTCTATCGCGAGCTGCCTTTCGTGCACCGTTTCTACGTGCCCGATAACCCCGACGGGTCCGTGCTGGTGTTGTTGCACGGCTCCGGCGGCAATGAGGCGAGCCTGATGCCGCTCGCCGCCCGCATGGCGCCACGGGCGAAACTGCTCGGCGTGCGCGGCCGCGCGACGGAAGAGGGCATGCCGCGCTGGTTCCGCCGCTACAGCCCCACCACCTTCGACCAGAAGGACGTGGCGTTTGAAGCCGAGGCGTTCGCGGCATTCGTCGCGCAGGCAACGGAAGCCTATGATCTGCCGCGCGCGGCGACCGCCTTCGTCGGTTATTCCAACGGGGCGAACCTGCTCGCGGCACTGATGACGCTGAAGCCCGGCGTCGTGGACAAGGCGGTGCTCATGCGCGCGATGCCGGTCCTAGACAATCCGGCCCATGCCGACCTGACGGGCACGGAAGTGCTGATGATCGCGGGTCGCGAGGATCAGCTCTACGCGTCCTATTCCGAGGGGCTGAAGCAGATGCTCGCATCGCGCGGCGCCACGGTCGAGGCCTATGTCGTCGAGGCTACGCATGAACTCGGGGAGGCGGACGTGGAGCTTGCAAGGCAATGGCTTGAACCACGATTGCGGCCCGTGCCGACAAGTCGGGAGCGGTTCGACGGGTTCCGGCCTGCATGACCTTCGCGGCCGTCTTGAACCGCATGGCGAGTTCCGGCTAGAGTGGGCGCATGAGTGCAATGAACGCACATCTGGCAAAGCTCGACATCGCCGTGACGCCGTCGCCGCGTACACGGCATGCCGAGCTTTTGCGGCTGTGCGCCCGCATCGGTTACTCGCCGCCGTCCTGTCTCCGCTGAATGCTCGACCGGCTTTGCCGGAATGATTCAACTGGAGTGGATAATCCCATGACTTACCAGAACTTTTCGCTTTCGCAGCTGCAGGCGATCGACGCCGCGCATTACCTGCACCCCTTCACCGACCACAAGGATCTGCGTGCGGCCGGTTCGCGCATGATCGTGCGCGCCGATGGCCCGTTCATCTATGATTCCGAGGGTGGGGAACTGCTCGACGGCATGGCCGGCCTGTGGTGCGTGAATATCGGCTATGGCCGCAACGAACTGGCCGAAGCGGCTTACGAGCAGATGAAGGAACTGCCCTACTACAACTCCTTCTTCCGCTGCGCGACGCCGACGCCGGTGCTGCTGTCGAAGAAGCTGGCCGAGATCGCGCCCAGGCACATCAACCAGGTGTTCTACGGCTCGTCGGGCTCGGAATCGAACGACACGGCGCTTCGTCTCGTGCGCCATTACTGGGCGCTGGAAGGCAAGCCGGAAAAGAACCGCATCATCTCGCGCAACATGGCCTATCACGGCTCCACGGTCGCCGGCACGTCGCTCGGCGGCATGGAGGGCATGCACGAGCAGCTTGGCGGCGCGGTGCCGAACATCGTCCACGTCATGATGCCGTATTCCTATGAGCTGGCGCTGCCGGGCGAGAGCGACCACGATTTCGGCCTGCGTGCGGCCAAGGCCGTCGAGGATGCGATCCTCGAAGCCGGCGCCGCAAACGTCGCCGCCTTCATCGGCGAGCCGATCATGGGCGCCGGCGGCGTGAAGATCCCGCCGGCAAGCTACTGGCCGGAAATCCAGCGCATCTGCCGCAAATACGACGTGCTGCTGATGCTCGACGAGGTCATCACCGGCTATGGCCGCACCGGCGAGTGGTTCGCCGCGCAGTCGATGGGCATCGAGCCCGACACGATCACCACGGCCAAGGCGCTCACCTCCGGCTACCAGCCGCTTTCGGCGCTGCTGGTCGGCGACCGCATCTCCAAGACGCTGGTTGAGAAGGGTGGCGAATTCTATCACGGCTACACCTATTCGGGGCACCCGGTGGCTTGCGCCGTGGCGCTCAAGAACCTCGAGATCATCGAAAATGAAGGCCTGATCGAGCGGGTTAAGAACGACACCGGCCCGTATTTCGCGAAAATGCTGCGCGAGCGCATTTCCGGTCATCCGCTGGTGGGCGAAGTGCGCAGCTTCGGCCTGATGGGCGCGATCGAGATCGTCAAGGACAAGGCGACGCGCGAGCGTTTCCAGCCGGAAGGCAGCGCGGCCGTCGTCGTGCGCGACCATGCGATTGCCCAGGGCATGATGATGCGCGCCACCGGCGACTCCATGATCCTGTCGCCGCCGCTGATCTGGACCCGCGAGACCATCGACATGGCCGGCGACCGCATCGCCAAGGCGCTCGATCTTGCCTTGGCCGATCTGAGCAAGGCCAAGTAAGGTTTTGTCCAACGACGGGCGCGGAACTCCTCCGCGCCCGTTTCGCATCCGGGAGGCGTTTCATGAGCGGCAAGCCGATCGTTCCGCTGATCGAATACGAGGCGGCAAGCGAAGATGTCCGCGCCGTCTATGACGACATCATGCGTACGCGCAATGTCGACTGGATCAACAATTTCTGGAAGGTGCTGGCGCATGACCCGGCGCTGCTGAAACGCACCTGGGAAACTCTGCGCGACGTGATGGCGCCGGGCGCGCTCGACCCGCTGGTCAAGGAAATGATCTACATCGCCGTCTCGGCGACGAATGGCTGCGAATATTGTACATATTCGCACACGGCCTCCGCCCGCGCGAAGGGGATGAGCGACGCGCAGCTCATGGAGCTTCTGGCGGTGGTGGGCATGGCCAATGAAACCAACCGGCTCGCCAACGCCCTGCGCCCGCCGGTGGATGAGAAGTTCCAGCCGAGGGATTGATCGCAGCCCGCGCGGAACGGATTCCTGTCAGGCCCGTTGGTCCGGCAGATGCGATCCGGGAGGCGCGGCATGAAGACCGATCCGTCACGACAGGATATGCGGCATTCGGCGCTGATCGCGTTCGACCTGATGCTGGCGCCCATGGTGGTTGCCATGCGCCTGCCCCTGATGGCGGCCGAAAAACGCGACGGCGGGTTTCCGGGTGCGGAGACGTGGCGCGCTATCGCGGAAAAGAACGCCGCTCTGGCGGAAGGCATGGTGGCCGCGCAACTGTCGTTGATGCGCTCGACAACCGGTTTCTGGTTCGACGTCATGGCTGGTCGAAAGCCGGCGTCCGCGGACAGGGTCGCGGGCCGCGCGGCGCGGGCGGCCTTGAAGCCGGCGAGCCGTCGCGTCAGGGCGAATTTCAAGCGGCTTGCCGCGAAGAGCTGAAAATCCGGCACTGTCCCAAAGGCAAAAACCGCGTCCTCCGTCTGGCGGAAGAGCACGGCTTTGCCATCGATACGCATGGCCCTTCGCGACTTCGATACGCTGCGAAGGTAACGGCTCCGGTACGCAGTACCTGATCCGGAGCGTTTGGCGGCTGCGATAACCGCCTGCACACCGTTCTATCCGGACATCGTTACCGCGTGGTTAGCGAGAGCTTAATCAAATCTAAATTTGCGATTTTTTCGGATTGAAACCGGAAAAATATCGACCTTTCCACGATGCGGCGACTGGCTGGAAGCTATTTCCGGGCGCCGCGCAGGAAGTTGATGATGCCGGAGAAATCGGCGCCACCCTGGCCCTGCGCATTGTAGAGCGCATAGAGTTGTGCCGCCTCCGCGCCGAGCGGCGTCACCGCGCCCGAAGCCTGTGCCGCTTCCTGCGAGAGCTTCAGGTCCTTCAGCATCAGCGCCGCTGAAAAGCCCGGCTTGTAGTCGCGATTGGCGGGCGAGGAGGGCACCGGGCCGGGCACGGGACAATAGGTGGTCAACGACCAGCACTGGCCCGACGAGGTGGAGGCGACATCGAACAGCGCCTGATGCGACAGGCCGAGCTTTTCGGCCAGCACGAAGGCTTCTGCCACGCCGATCATCGAGATGCCGAGAATCATGTTGTTGCAGATCTTGGCGGCCTGGCCGGCCCCGTCGCCGCCGCAGTGAACGATGCGCCCGGCCATGGGCTGCAGGATCGGCTCTGCCCGGGCGAAGGCTTCGTCCGAGCCGCCGGCCATGAAGGTGAGGGTGCCTGCCGCCGCGCCGCCCGTGCCGCCCGAAACCGGCGCGTCGACCGAGGACAGGCCGTGCCTGGCCGCGATCGCATGCGCCTTGCGCGCCGATTCCACATCGATGGTCGAGCAGTCGACGAAGAGCGCGCCGTTGGCGGCTTTCGGCACGATGTCCTCATAGACAGATATGACATGCTTGCCCGCCGGCAGCATGGTGACGACGACCTCCGCATCCTTCACCGCCGCATCGGCATTTTCCATCACGGCTACGCCGTGCTCGCACGCGGTGTTCAGGTTCTCGGCGATCAGGTCGAAACCCTGCACCCTGTGCCCCGCCTTGACGAGGTTTGCGGCCATGGGGTTGCCCATGTTGCCGAGGCCGATGAAGGCGATGGTGGTCATATTCGCGTCTCCCAGTAAGTTACGGACAAAGCACCCGGTTCGCTGCACGGACCATCTCTCCTTCCCCCAGAGGAGAGGTGGCCCGAAAGCTCTGGGTGAGTTGGTCGAGCCGTTCCAAACCCGTTACCGCCCGATCAGGGCGCGCGCGATGATGACGCGCATGATCTCGTTGGTGCCTTCCAGGATCTGGTGCACACGCAGGTCCCGCACCAGCTTCTCCACACCGTAGTCGTGCAGGTAGCCATAGCCGCCATGCAGTTGCAGCGCCTCGTTGGCGACCTTGAAGCCGGTGTCGGTGACGAAGCGCTTTGCCATGGCCGACCATTTGCCGGCGTCGTGCGCCTTGCGGTCGAGTTTTGAGGCGGCGGCGTAGAGGAATATGCGGGCGGCCTGCAACTCCGTCTCCATGTCGGCGAGCCTGAACTGCAGCGCCTGGAACTGGTTGATCGCGCTGCCGAAGGCCTTGCGGTCGGCGGTGTAGGCCAGCGCCTTTTCAAGCGCCGCCTGCGCGCCGCCCAGCGAGCAGGCGGCGATGTTGAGACGCCCGCCGTCGAGCCCCGACATGGCGATGCGGAAGCCCGCGCCCTCATTGGACAGCAGGTTCTCGGCCGGCACCTTGCAATCCTCGAAGATCACCTGCCTTGTGGACTGCATGTGCCAGCCCATCTTGTGTTCCTGCGCGCCGAAGGAGAGGCCGGGCGCATCCTTGGGCACGATCAGCGTGGAGATGCCCTTGGGGCCTTCCTGCCCCGTGCGCACCATGGTGACGTAGATGTCGCTGTCGCCCGCGCCGGAGATGAATTGCTTGGCGCCGTTCAGCACATAGTCGCCGCCGCTTTTCACCGCGCGCGTCTTCAGCGCCGCCGCGTCCGAGCCGGAGCCCGGCTCGGTCAGGCAGTAGCTGGCCAGCCATTCCATGGAGGTGAGCTTGGGCAGGAAGCGCTGGCGCTGCTCCTCATTGCCGAAGGTGTCGATCATCCACGCGCCCATATTGTGGATGGAGATGAAGGACGAGAAAGCCGGGCAGGCCTTCGACAGCGCCTCGAACACCAGCACTGCGTCGAGCCGTTTCAGCGCCGAGCCGCCGACATCGTCGCGCACATAGATGCCGCCGAAGCCGAGCTGGCCGGTTTCGCGGATCACGTCGGCGGGGAAACGGTGGTCGCGGTCCCATTCCAGCGCGTGTGGAGCTACGCGATCCTGCGCGAAGGCCTCGGCCATTTCCTGAATGGCACGCTGCTCCTCGTTGAGTTCGAACTGGCCGGCGGCAGGATCGGCGGAGGCGTCCATTCTACTCTCCCTGATAGTCCTCGCGACGACAGGCGGCTGCTTGGTCCGTCGGCGTCGAAAATGTTCGCTTTGCCGCAAGAACCTGTCCGAAAAGTTTGCGACTTTCAGGAGGACGGCTAGGCATATCGGTCAATCTAGACCAATGATGCCCTCGCGCAAGCCGACCTTGTGCGAAGCGGTTGTGCATTTGTGGAAGTTCGGGATTTGCGCGTGACGACAATATTTGAAGAGCTGCCCGATCGTTTCCGTGAGGCTCTGGAGAGTGTGAAGGATGAGCGCCTGCGCGACTTCACCGTGTCGCTCGACTGGTCGATGCCGCAGCGCTCCGTCGAGCCGAACGAGCTTGCCTGCCTTCGCCATCTCGACCGGGCGGTTGGGCTTGCGCCCCCATCGCTGCGGCCGCTTGCCGGTTTCGTCGCAAGATATCGCCGTGGATTTCGCTGGGGACAGACCTACACGCCGGCCGATTTCGGCCAGCACTTCATCGACAATTATGGCTGGCTGGAAGTGTTCGGCACGCGCGGCCATTTCGCCTGCGACTGGATGGCTGGCGGGCTTCTGGTGCTGGGCCCCAACATCGTCTATCCCGACCACCATCATGTGGCCGAGGAAATCTACATCCCGCTCACCGGCGGCACGCAATGGCGCAAGGGCGAGGGCGGTTTTGTGCCGCGCGCGGCAGGCGAGGTCATCCACCACCCTTCCAGTGTCAACCATGCCATGAGGACAGGAACAGAACCGTTGCTGGCGCTCTATCTGTGGCGTGGCGGGCCGCTCGCCGCGCGCTCCACCATCACCGGCAAGGCGGAGTAGGCGGCATGGCCAAGGCGATCATGCTCCAGGGCACGGGCTCGGATGTCGGCAAGACGGTGCTGGTCGCGGGCCTCTGCCGGGCGGCCAAGAAACGTGGGCTCAAGGTGCGGCCGTTCAAGCCGCAGAACATGTCCAATAATGCGGCCGTGGCCGATATTCCCGGCGAGGCCGGCGGCGGCGAGATCGGCCGCGCGCAGTGGCTGCAGGCCATAGCGTGTGGTGTTCCGCCGTCGATCCACATGAACCCGGTGCTGCTCAAGCCCCAGAGCGATGTCGGCTCGCAGGTCGTCGTTCAGGGCAAGGTGTTCGGTCAGGCCAAGGCGCGCGATTACCAGGCCATGAAGGCGCAGCTGATGGGCGCGGTGCTCGATTCCTGGCAGAAACTGGGTGAAGATGCCGACCTCGTCATCGTGGAAGGCGCCGGCTCGCCTGCCGAGATCAATCTGCGCCCGCGCGACATCGCCAATATGGGCTTTGCCACGCGCGCAAACGTGCCGGTCGTCCTTGTCGGCGACATCGACCGCGGTGGGGTCATCGCTTCGGTCGCCGGCACGCATCTGATCCTGCCGGAGGAAGACCGGCGCATGATCGTCGGCTACCTCATCAACAAGTTCCGCGGCGACGTGACCCTGTTCGATGACGGCATTGCCGCCATCAACCGTTTCACCGGCTGGTCCTGCTTCGGCGTGGTGCCGTGGCTGAAGGCGGCTGCGTTGTTGCCGTCCGAGGATTCGGTCGTCCTCGAGCGCCTGACGGCCGGTGAGGAAAAAGCGCTGAAGGTTGCCGTGCCGATGCTCGGGCGCATTGCCAATTTCGACGATCTCGATCCGCTGCGCGTCGAGCCGCAGGTGGAGGTTGTGTTCGTGCCGCCCGGCCAGCCTTTGCCGGCCGACGCGGGATTGGTCGTCATTCCCGGCTCGAAGTCGACCATCGCCGACCTGCTGGCCTTCCGTGAAAACGGCTGGGACCGCGATCTGGCGGCGCATCGCCGACGCGGCGGCCACGTCGTCGGCATCTGCGGCGGTTACCAGATGCTCGGCCGCGTGGTGCGCGACCCGCACGGCATCGAAGGCTCGGTGAAGGAGGCCGAAGGGCTCGGCCTGCTCGACGTCGAAACGGTGATGGAGCCGGAAAAGACGGTGCGCAATACCACCGCGCGTTCGGTGCATTTCGACACGCCGCTGGAAGGGTATGAAATCCATCTTGGTGCGACCGCCGGTCCCGATTGCCTGAGGCCCGTCGCCGTCATCGACAATGCCGACGATGGCGCGACCTCGGTCGACGGCAAGGTGTTCGGCACCTATCTGCACGGCCTGTTCGGCGCCGATGCCTTCCGGGCCAGGTTCCTCGAAAGCCTCGGCATCAAGGGTGCGGGCATCGACTATCGCGGCGAGGTCGAACGTGCGCTGGACGAGATCGCGGCGCATCTGGAAGCGCATCTCGACGTCGATGCCATTTTCGCCGCCGCGCGGTGATTTCCCGCCTTCAGTCCGCCGGCTCGCCGGCCTTCGGCCAATAGGTGCCGAACGACCAGACATTGCCCTCCGGGTCGGCGCAGATGAACTCCTTGCTGCCATAGCTGCGCTCGACCAGCCCTTCCAGCATCTTCGCTTCGGCCGCCTCGGCGCGGGCATGCATGGCCTCTATGTCGTCCACGGCGATATAGACAGCCTTGCCGCCGGTCGGTCCCGGCGCGCCGACCAGATTGCCGAAGCCATCGTCGCGTGCCGTGCCGACCATGATGATGGACGAGCCGAGCATAAGCTCGGCATGCTGCACCACGCCCTTGTCGTCGGCATAACGGACGCGGACATCGAAGCCGAAGGCATCCACAAGCCAGTCGATCATGGCGGCCGCGTCGCGATACCGGAAGGTGGGAAAGATGCACGGCGGTTCGATTGCTGGCATGGCTTCCTCCTGTCGTTTCGCAACCACAAGACCTGCCGCCGGAAACGGTTCCCGCAGCCTCGACGCAAAGGCGTCGTTTCGCGGCCGGTCAGGCGCCTTTGAACAGGCAGCCGATGGCCAGCACGATATAGGCGACCGTCATGATCCAGACCGCCGCGATCGGAATGAAGGTGAGCGCGCCGACAGCGGCGATGACACCGATGATGGCGATGACCAATGAGATGATGAAAACGACTTGGGTCGGTGCACTGAGATTCATGGTTACATCCCCGAGCATGATTCGTGCCCGAAGAGCATAACCCGGCGCGCGTCAGGCGCCAAACATCTGCCTTAGCGGATGGGTCGGGTCCATGAGCAGCTTCACGGCCAGCGCGATGCAGGTGAGCACCAGCAGCGGCTTGATGAGCCTTGCGCCGTTGCGGATCGCCATATGCGCGCCGACGCGCGCACCGAGGAACTGCGCCACTCCCATGACGATGCCGACCTTCCACGAAATCACGCCGACGAAGGCGAATGCGATGAAGGCGCCGATATTGGAGGCGAAGTTGAGCAGCTTGGTGTGCGCGGTCGCCTTCAGCACGCCGTAGCCGGCAAGCGTCACGAAGGCCAGCATGAAGAAGGAGCCGGCGCCGGGGCCGAAAACGCCATCATAGAAGCCGATCACCGGCACGACGAACAGGCCGAACAGGAACGGCGACAGGCGCTGGGCGCGGTCGACGTCGTTCATGTTCGGCTTCAGCGCGAAATAGAGGGCGATCGCCACCAGCACGAAGGGAAGCGCCAGGCTGAGCAGCTTGCCAGGCAACACGGTGGCGAGCAGCGCGCCGGCGATGCTGCCGAGGCCGGACATCAGCGCGGAGGGCAATTGCCGGCGCAGATCGACATGCCCTTTCGCGGCGTAGGTGATGGTGGCCGAGCCGGAACCGAAGAGGCCTTGCAGCTTGTTGGTGCCGAGCGCCTCGACGGGCGAGAAACCGGCCAGCAGCAGCGCGGGCACGGTAATCAGCCCGCCGCCGCCGGCAATGGAGTCCACGAAGCCCGCGACGAAGGCCGCGGCGGCAAGGAATGCGAGGGTCTGTGTGGCGAGGTCGATCATGGCCGGTCGGGCGGGAGGAGAATGAACGCTTCGACCACACGCGGCCATTTTGCGCAAGGCGGATTCGTCGCTGGGAGGGGAGCCTATCCCTGCTCCCGGAGCTTTTTTGCGATCGCGCGGCGCAGGTCCGGCGAGGCGGAGACGAGCGCTTTGGCCGCTTCCGATTGCGGGTTGTCCAGAACGTCCGAAGTCCTGCCGCGTTCGACGATTCTGCCGTCGTGCATCACCATCACGTCGTCGGTGATGGCGCGCGCCACCGACAGGTCGTGGGTAATGAACAGATAGGCGACGCCGAGCCGCTGGTTGAGGTCGGCGAAGAGGTCGAGAATCTGTGCGCGGATCGACACGTCCAGCGCCGAGACCGGCTCGTCGGCCACCACCAGCTTGGGCCGGGTGATGATGGCGCGGGCGATCGACAGGCGCTGGCGCTGGCCGCCGGAAAATTCGTGCGGATATTTGTCCATGTCGGCCGGTTTCAGCCCCACTTCGTGCAGCGCATGCGCGATCAGTTCGCGGCGCTCGGCTGCGTCCGGCTGCTTTTCCAGCGTGTGCAGCGGCTCGGCCACCAGCCGCTCGACCTTGTGACGCGGGTTGAACGAACCGTAGGGGTCCTGGAAAACCACCTGCATGTTGCGCCGCGCCGGTTTCAGCGCGGCCTCGTCCCGGGCGGTCAGCGGCTCGCCCATGAAGCGGATGGTGCCGCCGGTGGGCTGGTCGAGCGCAAGGATCATGCGCGCCAGCGTCGACTTCCCGCAGCCCGAGCGGCCGACCAGTGCGGTCGACTGGCCCTCCCGGATGGAGAAGGACACGCCGTCCACCGCGCGCACCGGTTCGGGTCTGCGCAACAGCGAAGCGCGGCGGCCGGGATAGTCGCGTGTCACGGCTTCGACCTCCAGGAGGTCCTGCGTCGGCCGCGTGGCCCCGCGGATCTCCGCCCGCGCCGGCACATGCATGGAGGCCTGGGCGAGCTGGCGCGTGTAGGGGTGTTCCTGCGCGGAAAGGGTCGATGCGGTCTCGCCCGTCTCCATCACCTCGCCATGACGCATGACGGTGATGCGGTCCGACATCTCGGTGACGACGGCCAGGTCGTGCGAGATCAAGAGCAGGCCCATGCGGTTTTCGTCCACCAGATCGCGCAGCAGATCGAGTATCTGCGCCTGCAGCACCACGTCGAGCGCGGTGGTGGGCTCGTCGGCGATCAGCAGCTTGGGTTTCAGCGCGCAGGCAATGGCGATGACCACGCGCTGGCGCTGGCCGCCGGACAACTCGTGCGGATAGCGTGACAGCGGGAATTTCTTCTCCGGCAAGCCGACGCGGTCGAGGATTTTTCGGGCGCGGTCCTCGGCCTCGGCATGCGAGGCGCCAGTGTGCCAGCGGATGCCTTCGGCCACCTGCTCGCCGATCGTCTTCACAGGATTGAGCGCGGTCATCGGCTCCTGGAACACCATGCCGATCTGGTTGCCGCGCAGCTTGCACATGGCCGCTTCCGGCGCGGCGAGAATGTCCATGCCGTCGAAATGCACGCGGCCCCTGGCCTTTGCCACACCCGGCAGAAGCTGCATGACGGTCATGGCCGTCATCGATTTGCCCGAGCCGGATTCGCCCACCAGCCCCATCACTTCGCCGGCGTTCAGCGTCAGGTCCACATCCTTCAGGATCGGGATGCGGCCGATGTTCAGTGACAGGTTTTCGATTTCCAGCAGGCTCATCGCTGCCGCCTCAGCTTCGGGTCGATGGCGTCGCTGATGCCGTCGCCGAGCAGGTTGAGGCCGAGCACGGTGATGACGATGGCGAGCCCCGGGAACAGTGCCAGGGTGGGCGCCACCATCATGCGCGTCTGCGCGTCGAACAGCATGCGGCCCCAGCTCGGCATCGGCGGCTGCACGCCGAGCCCGACATAGGAGAGACCGGCTTCGGCAAGCACGCCGAGCGCGAACTGGATCGTGCCCTGCACCAGAAGCAGGTTGGCGATGTTGGGCAGGATATGCTCGGCCGTTATCCGCGCCTTGCCCTTGCCGGAAGCGCGCGCGGCGAGGATGAACTCGCGCGGCCAGATGGCGAGCGCGCCCGCGCGCGCCACGCGGGCGAAGACGGGAATGTTGAAGATGCCGATGGCGATGATGGCGTTGATCGCGCTCGGCCCGAAGATCGCGGTAATCAGGATCGCCATCAGAAGGGCGGGGAAGGCGAACACCACGTCGTTGAAGCGCATCAGCACCTCGTCGACGATGCCGCCGCGCGCGGCGGCCCAGCAACCCAGCGGCACGCCTATGCCCAAGCCGATCACCACGGCCACCAGCGCAACCGCGATGGAAGCGCGCGCGCCGACCATGATCATCGACAACACGTCGCGGCCGAACTGGTCGGTGCCGAACCAGTGCGCGGAGGAGGGCGGCAGCATGCGGTCGGCAACCACGAGCCTGGTCACGTCATACGGCGTCCAGAAGAAGGACAGCAGCGCCATGCCGGCGATGAACAGCGTCAGAAGAGCGCCGACGACGAAGGAGCGGTTGCGTAGCGCCAGAGCGAAAAAGCCGGGCTGCGGCTCGGGGACGGGCTCGTCGGCAATGATCGTCATCGTCTTGTCCTCAGGCGGGGGTCGACCACCGCATAAGAGAGATCGACCAGCAGGTTGACGAGCACCACCACCGCCACCAGCAGCATCACCACGCTTTCAACCACGATCAGGTCGCGCTGGGTGATGGCCTGGAAGATCAGCCGGCCAAGGCCGGGCAGGTAAAAGACATTCTCGATGATGATGGTGCCGGCGAGCAGGAAAGCGAATTGCAGGCCGAGGATGGTCAGCACGGGGATCAGCGCGTTGCGCAACGCATGGTGCCACAGCACGATGTTGCGCGGCATGCCCTTGGCGCGCGCGGTGCGGATATAGTCCTCGCCAAGCACCTCCAGCATGGCCGAGCGGGTCACGCGCGAGAGGATCGCGGCTTGCGGCAGGGCGAGCGCGATGGCCGGCAGGATCAGCGATTTCAGCGCCGGCCAGACACCCCCGCTCCAACCGGGAAAACCGCCGGCGGGAACCATGCGCAACCAGACTGCAAAGACGTAGATCAGCAGCAGCGCGAACCAGAAGTTGGGCACGGCGACGCCGATCTGCGCGGCGCCCATGGAAATGGTGTCGGCGGCACGCCCGCGCCGCTCGGCGGAAAAGATGCCGACGGGGATGGCGATCAGCGTGGAGAGCGCCAGCGCCATCACCGCCAGCGGCAGGGAGACGACGACGCGCTCGGCGACGAGGTCGCGCACGGGCACATTGTAGGTGTAGGACTTGCCGAGATCGAAGGTCAGTAAATGGCCGATCCAGTCGAAATAGCGGACGAGCAGGGGCTGGTCGAGACCCATCTGATCGCGCAGCGCCTGCAGGGCCTCGGGCGTGGCGTTCATGCCCAGCATCACCCGGGCCGGGTCGCCCGGGACGATCTCCAGCATTGAAAAAACAATCACCGAGGCGACGAGGATCGTCACCACGGCGATAAGCAGTCGTTTGAGGATGTAGGCGGTCATGACAGCCTGGGAGCCAAAGTGTGGAGGCGCAAAGCTGCCTAGCTTTCCTTCCGTCTCATTCCGCCCACTTGACCTTGGTCAGGTCGTTGGCCTGTATCGGGGAATTGTCCCACATGCCTTCGAGCTTGGCATCCCACACGCCGATCTTGGGCAGTTCGAACAGGAAGCCGACCGGGGCGTCCTTCGCGAGGATTTTCTGCGCCTCACCGTAGAGTTCCTTGCGCTTGGCCTCGTCGGAGGTGAGGTTCAACTCATCGATGACCTTGTCGAAGGCGGGGTTGTCGTAGTTGAAGTAATAGTCCTTGCGCGCGTAGATATCGATGTCGTTCGGCTCGGTGTGCGAGACGATCGTCATGTCGTAATCCTTGTCGGTGAAGACCTGCTTCAGCCAGTCGGCCCATTCCAGCGGGATGATCTCGGCATCGATGCCGATCTCGCGCAGCTCCGAGGCGATGATCTGGCCACCATCGCGGGCATAGGGTGGGGGCGGCAGTTTCAGCGTGGTCTTGAAGCCGTTTTCGAGGCCGGCTTCCTTCAAAAGCTCCTTGGCCTTTTCCACGTCATGCGGATAGGTGCCGGTGAGGTCGACATAGGCGGGGTTGTGCGGCGCAAAATGCGAGCCGATCGGCGTGCCGAGGCCATTGGATGCCCCATCGATGATCGCTTGGCGGTCGAGCGCGTGCGAGATCGCCTGCCGCACCTTGAGATTGTCGAAGGGCGGTTTCTTGTTGTTCATGGCAAGGATGGTCTCGCCCTCGGTCGAGCCGATCACCACCTTGAAGCGCGGGTCGGATTCGATCTGCGAGAGGCTGTCGCCCACCGGCATCATCGGGAAGGCCTGGACGTCGCCCGACAGGAGCGCGGGCACGGCGGCCGAGGCATCCGGGATGATGCGGAACTCGACCTTGTCGAGAGCCGCCGGCTCGCCCCAATAGTGATCGGCCTTGGCCAGCTTGATCGCGGAGCCGCGCGCCCAGCTATCGAACTTGAACGGGCCGGTGCCGATCGGCTTTTCCTTGTTGGTGTCGGCCGATTTCGGCGACACGATCACGGCGTCGCCCCAGGCCATGTTGTAGAGGAAGGCGCCCTGAGGGTGCTTCAGCGTAACCTTGACGGTGGTCGGATCGACGACCTCGACAGTGTCGATGGCTTCGAACAGGATTTTCTGGGCATTGGTCGAGTCCGCGGCGCGGGCGCGATCGAGCGAGAACTTCACGTCATCGGCGCTGAAATCGCTGCCGTCGTGGAATTTGACGCCGCTGTGCAGCTTGAAGGTATAGACCTTGCCGTCATCGGAAACCGTCCAGCTTTCGGCCAGGTCCGGCAGCACCTCGCCCTTTGGGCCCACGCGGGTCAGGCCCTCGAAGACATTGGCATAGACCACCTCGTCGATCGCCGCTGCCGCGCCCGCCGTCGGGTCGAGATGCGGCGGCTCCAGCACCACGCCGACCACGAGGTCGGTTCTGGCGGCCACGGCCGCGGTGCTCGTTGCCAGCGCGATTGCCGCGGCCGCAAGGATCGTTTTCCAGGATTTCATTGTAGGCCTACTCCCATTGCCTTCGAAGCGCACGGATAGAAGCGCGAATCTTCCCCAGAGTAAATCATGTTTGTTGCAGTGCAGCGCGGCAAAGCGGATTCTTTTCCCCCCGAAAGCAGCCCGCCGCGCTCCCTGTCCCGTCAGTGCCTGCCCCTCAGCAGCAGGTCGAGCCCTATGGCCATCACCTTGGCCGATTGCACCATATCCTCGATGCCCACCCATTCGTCCGGCCGGTGCGCGAGGTCGAGAATGCCGGGACCATAAGCGATGCAGTCGTAGATGTGGCCGATGCGGGCGACGTGCTTCTGGTCGTAGGTGCCGGGCGAGATCACATATTGCGGCTCCCGCTCGAAGATTTCCTGGATGCCGCGCGCGACCGCCTTCACCACCGGCGCGTCGCGCTCGGTCATGGTCGGCTGCACTTCCATGATGTCGCGGATTTCGTAGTCGAATTTCGGCCGCTCGCGCTTCAGCCGGTCGAGGATCGAGGTGACTTCGCCTTTCACCTCGTCGATCTTCTCCTCCAGCAGGAAGCGGCGGTCTATGGTCAGGCGGCACCAGTCCGGCACGTTGGGCGAGGGCAGGCCGGGCCGGAAATCCTCGGTCTGGCCGCCATGAATGGAGTTGATGTTCATGGTCGAGCGCCGCGCGCCTTCCGGAACCACCGGCATGCTGGTCTGCTTGCGGTCGAGCGCGGGGAACAGCTCGTCCTCGAAGGCGGCCAGCACCGCGCCCATGTGGCGCACCGCGCAGTCGCCGAGGAAAGGCATGGAGCCGTGCGCGATCTCGCCCCTGGTCTCGATCTCGGCCCACCACACCCCGCGATGGCCGAGGCAGATGCGATCCTTGTTCAGCGGCTCGGGGATGATGACATGATCGACACGGGGTTTCGAAAAATAGCCCTTGCCGGCCAGATAGGCGACGCCGCCGAAGCCGCCGGACTCCTCGTCCACCGTGCCCGAGATCTCGATCGCGCCGGGAAAGTCCGGATAGACGTCCATGAAGGCCTCGGCCGCGATGATCGAGGCGGCGAGCCCACCCTTCATGTCGCAGGCTCCGCGACCATAGACGCAGCCGTCCTTCACCACGCCGCCGAAGGGATCGACGGTCCAGCCATCGCCTGCCTCGACCACGTCGATATGCGAATTGAAGTGCACGGTCGGACCGGGGCTACGGCCGTCGAAGCGGGCGACCACATTGGTGCGGGGGTAGCGGTCGCTGTCGCCGGGAGTGCCTTCGCCGCGCACATATTCGATGCCGAAGCCGCGCTTCTTCAGGCGCTCGCCGATATATTCCGCACAGGGCCTGTAGGCCTCGCCGGGCGGGTTGATGGTGGGGAAACGGATAAGATCTGCGGTGAGTTCGACAAGGTCGTCGACCCGGTCTTCGATTGTTTTCTGCAGCTTTTCATTCATGCGGGCGACGTGAGCGACTTGCCTTGATCTCATAACGATCAGGTCAATCTACACGTCGTCTGGCCGAAGTCGAGCACGGCGATTTGGGCCAGCCGGCCAAAAAAAACGCCGCCCCGGGAGGAGGGGCGGCGAAAAATGCGCAAGCGATGCGATCAGGGGCGGACGGCCGTGACCTCGATTTCCACCAGGAAGCCGGGGTTGGCGAGGCCGGCAACCTGGAACACCGAGCGCGTCGGCAGGTTGGGCTGCGCCTCGGTGCCGAAGAACTGCGTGTAGCCTTCCATGAAGCCGCCGAAGTCCATCTTGCCGCCCTTTTCGGGATCGCCGACGAGGAAGACCTGCATCTTCACGACATCACCCATCTTGAGGCCGAGACCGTCGAGCGTCTTTTCGATCGACTTCAGCACCGATTCGGTCTGGGTCTTGGTGTCGCCATAGGCGGCAACGCTGTTCTTGTCCGCCTTCTCGTCGGCAACGCCTGGGACGGCGCCGCTGACATAGACCGTGGTCTTGCCGGCGGGAACCTCGACAGCCTGGGCAATCGGGAAGTTCGAATTCGGGATCTTGTGGCGCACGACGTCCTCGGCCATCGCGCTGCCGGCCAGCAACAGGCCAGCCGCCAGAGTGGCAGCTCCGATCCGCATATTCTTCATGATCTTCTCCTTCTTTCAAAATCTGGAATCAGGATTGGGGCCGGAGGTCCCGATCCTCGCGGCCGGCCCGCCGCATGGAAGCCGGCCGCCTTCGGGCTGGCGCTCAGCGCGTGCCGGCCACGTCCTCGGCGGTCACCTTGTCGGTGTAGTTGTTGCCGAAATGCGTGCGCACATAGTTGACCACGGCGGCGACCTGCTCGTCGCTCATCATCTGGCCGACGGGCGGCATGCCCTTCTGGCCATGCAGCACGATGTAGACGGGGTAGCCGGACGACTCCAGGTTCTCGTTCTTGGCGAGCGCCGGGTACTTGCCGGCTCCCTCCGCGCCCTGGCCCTGGTCCATATGGCAGGCCTGGCAAAGGTTGGAATAAAGCGCCTCGCCGGTCTGTTCGGTGAACTTGTTGCCTTCGCTGAAGGTCGCGCCCGCCGAGTCGGCAAAGGCACCGCTTGCGGCGACGGCGGTGAACACCGCCGTGGCGGCGAGAAGGCCGAGCGGCCGTTTGGTCTGGGTGGTCATGGTGACATGCCTTGCGTGATTGAGGGATGAGGGATGGAACGGCATGGCCATCATCCCTGCAGGACGCGCTGGTGCAGACGCTCGATCGCGTTCAGCGACGACAGGATCGCACCTTCCTGCCAGGCAGGAATATACGAAGCGTGCTCGCCGGCGAGCACGATGCGGCCGTCGATCTGGCACAGATTGTCGTAGTGCTCCTTGCGCGCCTCGTCCGTCCAGTCGCCCGCGCAGCCCAGCGTGAAGGGCGAGCGGTGCCAGGCCCAGGAAACGCCGTTCTCGAACTCGTCCTTGTACTGCGGATGGATCTGCGCACCGTATTCCACGGCCCGCTTGACGCGGTCCTGCGGCGACATGGCGGTGAACTCGTAGGAGTTCGGGCCATTCCAGGTGTAGCAGCCCAGCAGCACGCCCTTGCCGGTCGTGTTGAAGCTGGTGCTCGGATAGGAGATCTGCGTGATCGGCAGGTTGGTGTAGCTGACGCCGCCGAAGATCAGGTCGTCCTCTTCCCAGAAGCGGCGCTTGAACTGCAGGCCGACCTTCACCGACGAGGCATAGGGAACCGCGTCGATGGCCGCCTTCATCGGAGCGCCGACCTGGACGTCGATCTGGCTGAGGATGGTGAGCGGAATGGTGCACACGCACCAGTCGGCCGACTCCTGATGAACGGTGCCGGGGTTGTTCACGTCCTCATAGGACACGGTCACGCCCTTGTCGTTCTGCTCGATCTTGGTGACCTTGGCGTTGAAGGTGATGAGGTCGCTGACCTGCTTGGCGAAGGCGTCGCCGATCTTGCCCATGCCGCCGACCGGCTGGAACATGGTGGTCTGGAACTCGTAGAGGCCGAAATTAGCCAGGCTGCCCCAGAGGCCCGACTTCAGGATGTCGGAAAGACCGATCGGTTCGCCGGGGATCGGAGCCGCACCCAGGCCGCCGCCCGGATCCTTCTCGAAGCCGCGGAATTCGGCGGAGGTCATGCCCTTGGTGTAGGCATAGTCCTTGTCGAGCGCGCCCCAGCCGCGAAGCGCCTCGAGCAGCATCTCCTGGTCTTCCTTGGTGACGTCGCCTTCGAGCTTGCCCTTCTGGGTGACCTTGGCGAGCAGTTCGGAGACATGTCCTTGGAAGTCGGTCTTGATGTCGCGCATGCGCTGCGGCTTGCCGCCGAAGGCCTCGGTGGAGTGCAGGAAGGCGTTGTGATTGGTCTGCTGGAACGGCTCCAGCGTCACGCCGAGCTCCTTGCAGTAATGGAGCAGGCCGTTGTGGTGATAGGGAATGCGCCAAGGGCCGGGATTGATGTAGAGGCCTTCGTCGAATTCGCACTTCTGCGTAGCCCCGCCCAGTTCGGTGACGGTGTCGCCGCCGCGGATGGTCCAGTTACGGCCGCCGGCGCGGTTGTTGTATTCGAGAATCTTGACCTTGTAGCCAGCCTTGCGCATTTCCAGCGCGGCCAGCATGCCGGCGAGGCCGGCGCCCAGGATGAGCACCGAGGCACCCTTCGGATCGCCCTCGAGCTTGATGGGTCCCTTGAAACCCGACTCCGCCGCCAGTCCAAGGCTGGTCATCGCCTGGTACATGACGGCGCTGCCGGCGGTCAGGCCGATCAGCGATAGCAGGTTTCGCCGGCTGATGCCGGTAAACAGTTGGTTTTGGTTCATTATATTATCCTTCCGGCTATAGGCCCCCTTTATGATGGCCGTGCCTTTATGAGACTGGAGAGGTATCGGGGGGAGGCCTCCAGTCAGAGCCCGAAATTATGCCTGACGGCCGTCAAGTCAATGTTGCGTCGCCAAATGGCGCAATCTTCCAACACATGCTGGCGCAATGAAGCAGGAGATCGGGGCGTTCGCGGCGTTCTTGCTATTTTCCAGTATCTTCCTAGTTTTTCCGAGGTGGAGTTTCAGTGAGTATTTTATCTCCGGCGGCATTTCGGTGCCGCGTGGCAATTCACCGGGTGGCGTAACATGATCAGGCATGTGAAAATGGCATCGCTGGCGGTGCTGGCAATGATGTTTGCTGGTTTGCCGGTTCAGGGAAATGCGGCTGCTCTTGTCGCGAATATAAATGTCGCGGCGCAAACGATGACGGTAAGCAAACAAGGGCGAATTATTCACAAATGGCGCGTTTCGACTGCGCGAAGAGGTTATATAACACCGCGCGGAAGCTGGCGGCCGGTGCGGATGAACCGGATGTGGTACTCGCGCAAATATGACATGACACCCATGCCCTATGCTGTATTCTTCCGGGGTGGCTATGCCATACACGGCACAAACGCCGTGCGGCACCTGGGGCGCCCGGTGTCTCACGGCTGCGTGCGGCTGGCCACGCCCAACGCCGCGCAGTTCTTTGCGCTGGTGAAGGAGGCCGGGTCGGCGAACACGAGGATCGTTGTGTCCAACTGATTCGCGTTTTTTGCTGATGGTGCCAGCGAATCGGAATGGTTTTCCAGAGTGGTCTGTTTTTCCAGACCATATTTGCCGTGAAATGAAGTTTTCCGGCATTTCATTTCGGTAGCGCTCTGCTAGGACTCGGTCGAGGAGCAGTACCGATGAATTCCGAGCCGCGCGTTGCATTGTCCAGGCCTGTTGCGGACGAAATCCGCAAGACGACCTGCTACATGTGCGCCTGCCGCTGCGGCATCAACGTGCACCTCAAGGACGGCAAGATCCGCTATATCGAGGGCAATCGCGATCACCCGGTCAATCGCGGGGTGCTGTGCGCCAAGGGCTCGGCCGGCATCATGCAGCATTATGCGCCGGCCAGGCTTCGTGCCCCGCTGAAGCGGGTCGGCCCGCGCGGCTCCGGCCAGTTCCAGGAAATCTCCTGGGAGGAGGCGCTGTCCACCGCCACCGAATGGCTGGGCCATGTGCGCCACACCGACCCGAAAAAGCTGGCCTTCTTCACCGGGCGCGACCAGTCGCAGTCGCTGACGGGCTTCTGGGCGCAGCAGTTCGGCACGCCCAACTATGCCGCCCATGGCGGCTTCTGCTCGGTCAACATGGCGGCCGCCGGCATCATGACGCTGGGCGGAGCCTTCTGGGAATTCGGCTCGCCCGACTGGGAGCGGACGAAGCTGTTCGTCATGTTCGGCGTGGCGGAGGACCACGATTCCAACCCCATCAAGATGGGTATCGGCAAGCTCAAGAAGCGCGGCGCGCGCTTCGTCTCGGTCAACCCGGTACGCACCGGCTATTCGGCCGTCGCAGATAGCTGGATCGGCATACGCCCGGGCACCGATGGGTTGCTGGTGCTGTCGGTGGTGCACGAGCTGCTGAAGGCGCGCAAGATCGATGTCGACTATCTCGTGCGCTATTCGAACGCTCCCTGGCTGGTCGTCGACGCGCCGGGCACGGCCGAGCACGGCCTGTTCGCCCGCGATGCCGAGGGCAAGGTGCTGGTCTTCGAGACCGTCACCGAACGGCCGGTGCCCGTGGGCACGAAGGGCGCGCGGGCAGCGCTCTCGGGTCGCTATGAGCTTGGCGACGGGCGTTTCGCCGTGCCGTCCTTCCAGCGTCTGGCCGAAAAATACCTCGACCCGAAATACGCGCCCGAGGCGGTGGCGGAGGAGACCGGTGTTTCGGCCGACGTGATCCGGGGTCTTGCCGGGGAGATCGCGCGCGTCGCCTTCGACGAGGCCATCATCGTCGAGCAGCCCTGGACGGATGCGAATGGCGAACGGCACCCCTATTTCCTCGGACGGCCGGTGTCGTTCCACGCGATGCGCGGCATCTCGGCCCATTCCAACGGGTTCCAGACGGCGCGCGCGCTGCACATGCTGCAGGTGCTGATCGGCGCGGTCGATTGCCCCGGCGCCTTCCGTTTCGAGCCGCCTTATCCCAAGCCGATGACCGCGCATCCGACGCCGCACGGCAAGGCCGAGCATTTCGGGTCCGACAAGCCGCTTTCCGGGCCGCATCTCGGTTTTCCGCGCGGTCCGGAGGATCTGCTGGTCGATGCCGAAGGCAAGCCAACCCGCATCGACAAGGCGTTTTCGTGGGACGCGCCGATCGCCGCGCACGGCATGATGCACATGGTCATCGCCAACGCCCATGCCGGCGACCCGTACCCGATCGACGTGCTGTTCATGTACATGGCCAACATGGCCTGGAACTCGTCCATGAACACCGCCGGCACCATGAAGATGCTGACGGACAAGGACCCGGAGACCGGCGAATATCGCATCCCCCGGATCATCTATTCCGACGCCTATTCATCGGAGATGGTCGCCTATGCCGATCTCGTGCTGCCCGACACCACCTATCTGGAGCGCTACGACTGCATCTCGCTGCTCGACCGCCCGATCTCGGAGCCCGACGCCGTGCAGGACGCCATTCGCTGGCCGGTGCTGGAGCCCGATCGCGACGTGCGCCCCTTCCAGAGCGTGCTGCTCGATCTCGGCGCGCGGCTGAAGCTGCCGGGCTTTGCCGACAATCACGGCCATCCGCTCTACAAGGACTACGCCGACTACATCGTGCGCCATGAGCGCCGGCCGGGCATCGGCCCGCTCGCCGGCTTCCGTGGCACGAATGGCGACAGGGCAGGGCGCGGTGCGGCCAATCCCGACCAGCTGGAGCGCTATATCGAGAACGGCTCGTTCTTCTCCGCGCATATCCCGCTCGAAGCGCAGTTCATGAAGCACGCCAACCAGGCCTATCAGGACTTTGCCGTGCGCATGGGCTTTTTCGACACACCGCAGCCGGTGACATTCCAGCTCTACCTGGAGCCGCTGCAAAAATTCCGGCTGTCGGCGGAAGGGCTGCGCGAGCCGGTCGCCCCCGAAACGCATCGCGAACGCATCCTGCAGGCCTTCGATCCGCTGCCAAACTGGTATCCGCCCTTCGGGGAGGCGATGGTCGATCGCGAGACCTATCCCTATCACGCCATTACCCAGCGGCCGGCGGCGATGTACCATTCCTGGGGATCGATGAACGCCTGGCTGCGGCAGATCCACACGAAGAACCCGCTCTACGTGCCGGGGCCGATCTGCGACGAGCTCGGCCTCGCCGACGGCGACTGGGTCTGGGTCACGTCGCACCACGGCCGCATCAAGGTCGAGATCGCGCGCATGGAGGCGGTCAATGCGCGCACGGTCTGGACTTGGAACGCCATCGGCAAGCGCAAGGGTACCTGGGCGCTGGACACGAACGTGCCGGAAGCGACCAAGGGGTTCCTGATGAACCACCTCATCAACGAGTTGTTGCCGCCGCGCGCGGACGGCATGCGCTGGTCGAATTCCGACCCCGTCACCGGACAGGCGGCCTGGTACGACCTGCGCGTGCGCATCGAAAAGGTCGAGGCTGGCGCGGTCAGCGAGCCGCAGTTCCCGACCATAGCCGAACCGGAGCCCGAGCCGCATCCCGCGGTGCTGCGTTACGGACAGGAGTGGGCGACATGACCTCGCTGCCTTCGTTGCCAACCCCCAAAAAGCTCGGCCTCGTCATCGATCTCGACACCTGCGTCGGCTGCCATGCCTGTGTGGTGAGCTGCAAGGAGTGGAACACCGGCGGCTACGGCTCGGCCTTGTCCGACCAGGACCCTTATGGCGCCGATGTCTCGGGCGCGTGGCTGAACCGCGTCCATAGCTTCGAGGTGGTGCCGGAGGGCGGCGAGGTCGTGGGCGAGGCGGGGCAGGCGCGCATCGTGCATTTTCCGAAATCCTGCCTGCATTGCGAGGACGCGCCTTGCGTCACAGTCTGCCCCACCGGCGCGTCCTACAAGCGTTCCGCCGACGGTATCGTGCTGGTCGATGAGGACAAATGCATCGGCTGCGGCCTCTGTGCCTGGGCCTGCCCCTATGGCGCGCGCGAGATGGACCTTGCCGCCGGCGTGATGAAAAAGTGTACGCTCTGCATCGACCGCATCTACAACGAAACGATCGAGGAGGTGGACCGCGTGCCCTCCTGCGTGCGGACCTGTCCCGCCAATGCCCGCCATTTCGGCGATCTCGGCGATCCCAGCTCGGATGTCTCGAAGCTCGTTGCCGAGCGCGGCGGCATCGACCTGATGCCGGAGCAGGGCACGAAACCGGTCAACAAATATCTGCCGCCGCGTCCGCGCAAATCCCTGGCCGAAAGCGCGCATATGCTGCCGCTGGCGGAAAACACCGAGGGCGCGAAGGGCTTTTTTGCCTGGCTCGACGGCATGCTGGACAGGATCTGAAATGCAGCATTGGTTCGCCGCACTCCACATTGCCCATCTTTGCCCTTCGACAAGGCTCGGGGCGGAGGGAGGCGCGACAAGGCGCAATCCTTTGCCGATCCATGTCCTTGCGTTCCCGGCGGAGCCGAACAGGTAATGCATCCCGCCTTTTCGATCATCGTCTTCACCACCCTTTCCGGCCTGGGTTACGGGCTTGCGGCAGTGCTTGGCCTTGGCCTGCTCGATCCCGCGGCATTGGCAACCAAATGCGCGCATGTGCTGGCGCTGGCGCTGATTTCGGCGGGGCTCCTGTCTTCGACGGGCCATCTGGGCAATCCGCAGCGCGCATGGCGGGCGTTTTCGCAATGGCGCTCGAGCTGGTTGTCGCGCGAGGGCGTGCTTTCCATCGTCACCTTCGGGCCGCTGCTGATATCGGCATGGGCCTGCGTGATCGAGGGGCGCTATCTGGTGCTGCCGGGGCTGGCGGGCACGGTGCTGTGCCTCGTCACCGTCTATTGCACGTCGATGATCTACGCATCGCTGAAATCGGTGCAGGCGTGGCACACGCCGCTGACACCCGCCTGCTACCTGCTCTTTGCCGCCGCCGGAGGCTTCGTGCTTGCCAGCGTCTTCGCTTTCGCTGGAAGCGGGAGCACGGTCGCGCTGCCGCTGCCTGGCGCCCTGTTCCTCATTGCCGCCTGGGCAATGAAACAGCGCTGGCGCGAGCGCATGAAAACCGTTGCGCCGCTGTCGACGCCTGAAAGCGCCACCGGCCTCGGCGACATAGGCCGTGTGCGGCTGTTCGAGCGGCCGCATGTGACGGAAAATTATCTGACGCGCGAAATGGGTTTCAAGGTCGCGCGCAAGCACGCCGACAAGCTATGGCGCATCGCCATCGTCGCGGGGGGCATTGTTCCGGCGGTGCTGTTGCTTGTCCTTGCGGCGCTGGGCGGGCAGGGCGTGCTGCCCGCGGCCGTTGCGGGCCTTGCGGCGGCGATGCACTGGGGCGGTGTGTTCGTGGAACGCTGGCTGTTCTTCGCGGAGGCGCGCCACGCCGTCATGAACTACTACGGCGGATGACCGGGTATCAGTTCTTGACCAGATGGATCGGCTTGCCGCGCTTGTCGAGTGCCGCGAGGCGTTTGAGCAATTTGCGTATGGCAGCCTGCTGCGCGTTGCGCTCGCTGCGCCTTTGAGGGCCCCATGGCGTCCAGAGCGTGGCGCCGGCGGTGTTCGTGGTTTTGATACGCTTGCTCATGATTCCTCCCGCATCACGCAATATGAACGGATGAAATCCGGCTTTGTTGCGGCCGTAAAGGATTAAATTCCGGTAAGGCTAATTCACGCGCCGGCAGGGGCCTTGCTTCGTGCCCGGCCGCGCCTGCCACTGGAGAGCGCCCAGCGCTTGTGGAACCACATCCACTGGCCGGGATCCTCGCGCACCCAGCGCTCCACCACGTCGTTGAGAAGCTGGGCGGTTCCCTTGAGGTCGATCGTGCCGCTGGCGTCGCGCGGCAGCTCCAGCCTGTCCTCGATCACCAGCTTGAAGCGGTTGTTCGGCAGGCGCATGCAGCGGGCGGGATAGACGTCGCAGTCGAACTGCCGCGCGAGCTTGGGCAGCAGCGGGCTGGTCTGGCAAGGCCGGCCGAAGAAGGTGGTGGGCAGGCCGTTGGTGAATTTCTGGTCCACCAGCATGCCGATGGTGCCGTTGTTTTCCAGGATGCGGGCCAGCGCGAAGGAGGCTCCGGCCTGCGAGGCCAGCAGGTCGCCCATGGTGGAGCGGCGTGTGGAGAGGATATAATCGGCTATGTAGGGGTTGTTCGGCGGGCGAAACAGCGCCGTCACCTTCATGCCATAGGTGGCTCCGGCGATCGGCAGCAGCTCGAAATTGCCGAGATGCCCGGTGAAGATGATGTGCGGCTTGTCTTCCGCCGCGATCTTCTCGAACAGCCGCTCGCCGGAAACCTCGACGCGGCCCGGTTCCGTGGCATGGGGATCGTAGTCGAACAGCGAGTCGAGGAAGATGTATTCCGCTGCGAGCCGCGCCATGTTGCCCCACATGTCGAGCGCGATCGCCTCGATCTCGGCCTCGCTCTTTTCAGGGTAGGCATGGCGCAGATTTTCGAGCGCGACCTTGTGGCGGCCGACCAGAGGACCGAGCCTGCGTGCGGTGCGGTCGGCGAAATTCAGGGCGGTGTCGGTGGGCAGATGGCGCAGCAGCGAAAGAAGGCCTTTGGCGAACTGCGCGATCAGCCAGTGGCGGGCCTGCTTCGTTCGCCTCGACACGCGGTACAGGAAATCCTTGCCCGCCGTTTTCGTCTTTCTCTGCATCTGCGCGCGCTAGCCGACGTGCAGGATGATCTTGCCGAACACGTCGCGGCCTTCCATCCGCTTCAGCGCCGCGTCGATGGAACCGAAATCGACCTCGGTGTCTATCACCGGGTGAACGAGCCCGGCGGCCATCTTCTGCATGGCGTTGGCCATGTTTTCCATGCGACAGCCGAAGGAGCCGAGCAGCTTCAGCTGCTGCTGGAACAGCATCATCAGGTTCACTTCGGTCGAGACGCCGGAGGTCGAGCCGCAGGTGACGAGCCGGCCGCCGCGCTTGAGGCTGAACATGGAACCGGCCCAGGTGTCCTTGCCGACATGCTCGAACACAACGTCCACGCCTTTCTTCTTCGTCAGCTTGCGCACGACACCTTCGAAGCGGTCCTGGCGATAGTTGATGACGTGATCGGCGCCGAGCGCCTTGGCCTTCTCGATCTTTTCGTCCGACCCCACGGTGGTGATGACCGTGCAACCGATCTTCTTGGCAAGCTGGATGGCCGCCGAGCCGATGCCCGAGCCGCCGGCATGGATCAGGATCGTCTCGCCGGGCTCAAGCCTGGCGTTGTCGAACAGCATGTGCTCGACCGTGCCGAAGGTGACGGGTGCAAGTGCTGCGCCCACGGCATCCACGCCGGGAGGGGCGGGCACCAGAAGGCGCGCCGGCAGGTTCATCTTCTCCTGCGCGAAGCCGTCGAGGTGGAAGCCGTGCACGCCCGAGACGTGCTCGCAAAGATTGTCGCGGCCCTCGCGGCAGGGGCGGCAGAGACCGCAGGTGCGCGCGCCGTAGATCGACACGATCTGGCCCGGGACCAGATTGGAAACGCCGGGGCCGACCGTCTCGACCACGCCCGAGGCTTCGGCGCCGACGGTGAGCGGCAGCTTGCGCTTGGCGAACGCCATGCCGCGCCAGCCCCAGACGTCGATATGGTTGAGCGCCACGGCCTTGATGCGCAGCGTGACCTCGCCGAGCGCCGGTGCCGGCGGCTCGGGGATTTCCACCGTCTCGAGCTTGCGATCCTCGATGAGTTGCAGTGCGCGCATCGGGCCTCTTCCTTCGTCAAACATCAGTGCGGAACGCTCGCGGCGTTTCGGGCAAAGTCACGCGGCATAACAAAACGGAGTGCGCGGCGGCCGGGTCGGGTCGCTTTATCGCACTCCGGAACCTTTTGGTGGGTCGATTAGACCGGTTCCCGCGCCATGACAAGGCAGGTGTTTTGCCCGCCGAAGCCGAAGGAATTGGAAAGCACGGTCGAAACCTGCGCCTCGCGCTTCTTGTTCGGCACCACGTCCAGCTCGATGGCCGGGTCGGCATTGTCATAGTTGATCGTCGGCGGGATCACGCCTTCGCGCATGGTCAGAAGCGAGAAGGCCGCCTCGATGGCGCCCGCGGCCGACAGCGTATGGCCGATCATCGACTTGTTGGAGGAGATCGGCGTGGTGCGCATGCGCTCGCCGAAAACGGTCGAGAGCGACAGGTGCTCCATCTTGTCGTTTTCCGGCGTCGAGGTGCCGTGCGCATTGACGTAGTCGATGCCGTCTTCGCCAAGGCCGGCGTCGGCAAGCGCTGCCCGCACCGCGCCGATGGCCGGCGAGCCGTCCGGCTTGGAGCGGGTGCGGTGGAAATCGTCGGCCTTTTCGCCGCAGCCCTGCAGAATGCCGAGCACGGTCGCGCCGCGCGCTACAGCGCTTTCGAGCGACTCAAGCACCAGCGCCGCCGAGCCTTCGGCGAGGACAAAACCGTCGCGGTCCTTCGAGAAGGGTTTTGACGCCTTCTCGGGCACGTCGTTCTGCGTGGAGAGCGCCGAAAGCAGTGAGAAGCGAATCAGGGCCTCGGCGGTTGCCGAGCCATCGGCGCCGATCGACAGCGCGCGGTCGCATTCGCCGCGACGGATCGCCTCGACGCCGAGCTGGATGGCGGTGGCGCCCGAAGCGCAGGCGGTGGAAAGCGTGATCGGCAGGCCGCGCGTGCCGAACTCGTCGGCGAGGCGGGCGGCAATGGAGCCGAACTGCGAGGTCTCGAAAATGTCGAGCGTCGGCAGGTTGCGGGCCACCGTGAACAGGCGGTCGGTGGCGCTGCCATCCTTGCCGTCGAGGTAGAGGGCAAAGCGGTCATGCCAGTCGAGCTCGACGGGCGGGGAGGCGAGGAACAGCGGGCCGCCGAAGTTCTCGGTATCGAGACCGGCTTCCGCGATCGCCTCGCGGCCCGAGCGCTCGGCCAGCTCGAAGGTCAGCGCGCTGGCGCCCTTGTTGCTCGACGGCAGGAAGTCGACCGTACCGGCGATGGTCGTGTTGAGGTGCTCGACCGGAAAGCGCGTGATCTTGTGGATGCCCGAGCGTCCCGAAGTCAGGGCCGCCCAGTTGTCGGTCTTGCCGACGCCGAGCGAAGTGACGACGCCAATGCCGGTGACGGCGACGATGGGCCTGCCGAGATGGTCGTTGTACTTAGCCATGTGCGTTCCGGTTCAATCGGGTGCGCCAACCAGCGCCAAGCCCTCGAAATAGTGATAGCCGATCGCGGTCGCCAACACCGAGCGCGGCGTGCCCTCGTAAGCCTTTTCGTTCGCCGCATCGAAAGCCGGGTAGCCGGCCTTGCGGTTGACGGCCAGCGCGGCCAGCGCCACCGCGAAGGGGAACTGCGCTTCCTTCATGTGGCCGGTCAGCGTGCCGAATGCGCGCGCGACGAGTTGAGGATTGCGCTCCAGTGCCTCTTTCTCGGCTTTGGTGGCTGCATGCGCGCCGGATGCGCCGGACATCGCGAGCAGAGGGCCGTTGGCCGGCAGGCCGGCCTTCGCGATGAGGCCGGAGATTGCTTCGCCCAGGTCCTGCCTGCGACGGCGGGTGAGGTCGGAAACCACCGGGCCGAGCGTCGCATAGATGCGGGCGCCACGCGCCTCGGCATGCTCGCGCGATTCCAGCACCAGGAAGGCCGCGCCGGAGCCGCTGACCACGCCGCCGCCTTCGCCGCCTTCACGCTGCCACACCGGCTTCCACGGGCCGCGATGCAGGTAGCCGCCAAGCTCGTAGCCCAGCAGCATGTCGGGATGCTCGCTCTGGAACGCGCCGCCCACCAGCATATGCGTCGACTGGCCCGAGCGGATGCGTGCAGCAGCCGTATCGACCGCCGAAACGCCCGCGCCTTCCTCGCCCATGAAGGTGCGCGAGGAGCCGGTGACCTTGTGGACGATCGAGATGTTGCCGGCGAGCAGGTTGGAAAGCTGCGCCAGGAAAAGGGTCGGCCGAAGCTCCGTGGTCAGCTTCTCGTTCAGCAGCACGTCGCGGTCGTTGCGCGCCTCGGAGGCTGCCAGGATGGCGTTGTCCACCGTCTCGTCACGTTCGCCGCCGCCGGCGGCCACCACCATGTCCATGGTGGCGCACAGCGCTTCGTCGCCCTTGATGCCGGCATCGTCCAGCGCGAGGCCGGCCGTATAGGTGCCGAGCCGCTGCCAGGTTTCCATCTGGCGCTGGTCGCCGCGCTTGGCGATCTGAAGGCCCCAGTCGATCTCGGGCAGCGGGTGGATGGAGTAGGGCGGATAGCGTTCTGCATCCACCACCGGAACGGTGTCGGCGGCGGTCAGCTTCTGCCAATGCGCATCGGTGCCTTCGCCCAGTGACGAGACGAGGCCGATGCCGGTGATGACGACGTCGTGGGCGCTCATGGATGGCTTTTGTCGGTCAGGCCGCTTGTCCCGTCAAGGGTCAGGCGGCAGCCTTGGCGGCGACAAGGCCGTCGATCTTGGCGCAGAGGTTCTTCATCAGGAAGTAGTCGTCGGTCGAGGCCTTGCCGTCATTGACGTCCTGGGTCCACTTCTCGAGCGGCACCTTGATGCCGAATTCCTTGTCGATCGCGAAGACGATGTCGAGGAAATCGAGGCTGTCGATGCCCAGGTCGTCGATGGTGTGGCTCTCGGGCGTGATGGTATCGAGGTCGATCTCGCTCGTGTCGGCGATGATCTTGGCAACTTTCTCGAATGTCGTGGACACGGGCTTTTCCTTCAAAAGTGCATGCGGACTTCTTTCCGCGCAGTGTTGTTCGGCTCTCTAATCGGTTTTTCGGGGCAGGAAAAGACCAAATTGCCCAGCGGCGCCCGGCCGCCGGGTCGCGCGGTCTCTTCGCCAGTTCATTTCGTGTCGCGCAGCCGGCATGTCAATTGAACACGATTCGGCCAAGAATATGGAGCCCTCCGCCATCGGGCCGGACGATCACGGCCTCGCCCTCGCGTGCGGTCTGGCCGGTCAGCGCGGCTATGATCTCCTGATGCGTGACCAGCACGAGATTGCCCGATCCGCTGAACGCACGGATCTCGCGCAGGATGGCATCCTTCTGCTCATCGCTGACTTCCGCGCCCGGCGCGGGCGGGTCCAGCGGTGCGAAGGGCTCGACGATCCTGTCGTTGAAGGCGATGCGCGCGGTTTCCAGCGCGTTGCAATAGCGGCTGGAAAGCACGCGCTCCACGGTTTCGGCGCGCGCGGCAAAGAGCGCTCCCAGCTTGCGCGCCTGCTGCTTGCCGCGGTCGGAGAGGTTTCGCTGGGTGGCGCAATCGGCGATGTCGAAATTGGCCGGCTCGCCACCGCTTCCGGGTGTGATCGCATGCCGCAGCAGCACCACGTGGCCGCCATTACGCAGAAGCGCCCAGCCGGCTTCCGTCGCGGCCGCAGGCGCGAGCGAAAGAAGCAGGACAAGAATGGTCGTCGCAAGGCGCATGTGATCTTCCCGGGCGGTTCGCCGCATATAGGGACGGGAAAGCCGGGTTAAAGGCAAGCGCGGCCACTTCATCATTCCCCTGTGGGCGGTTGCGCCATCGCCTCGGGAGGCGATTGCGCGGCATCGCTCGCTCGCCTATCACCTTGCGTCATGTCTCCGATGATCGAAACCGTCCTGTTCGTCTTCAGCCTCGTGGCGCTCGGCTACCTGGCCGGCCTGACCGGTTATCTGAAGCCCGAGGCCGGCGATGCGCTGTCGCAATTCGCCGTCGGGGTGGCGTTGCCGATCCTCCTTTTCCGCACGATGGTCAGCGCCGATTTTCATGGCGCGACGCCCTGGGCACTGTGGATGACCTACTTCGCCGCGGTGATTGCGGCCTGGACGGCCGGGCATCTCGTCGTCACGCGCGGCTTCGGGCGGGATTCGCAGGTGGGCGTGGTTGGCGGTGTCTCGACCGCGTTCTCGAACCTGCTGCTGCTCGGAATTCCCTTCATGCTTGGCGTGTTCGGCCAGCAGGGCGTCGATATTCTGTCGCTGATTATCTCGGTGCACCTGCCGACGATGCTGGCCGCCTCCATCATCATGTTCGAGCTGTTCGGCGACGATGGCGGCGAACGGGTTCATCCGCTGCGGGTGGCGCGCGACTTCCTGCGCCGGCTTTATACCAATCCGCTCATCGTCGGGATTCTCGCGGGGCTTGCGTGGCGCTTTTCCGGGGCGCCGGTGCCGGGTCTGCTGCTGCGGCTTACCGATGCGATTGCCGGCATCGCCGGGCCGCTGGCGCTGTTTGCGATGGGGCTCGGGCTGCGCAAGTTCGGTATTTCAGGCAATGTCAAGGCGGCTTTCGCCCTGTCCGGCCTGAAGCTGATGCTGATGCCCGCCGTGGCGCTGGCCATGGCGTGGCTGCTCGGCCTGCCGCCCATGCCGGCCAAGGTCGCGGTTGCCGCCGCCGCCCTGCCGTCCGGCGTCAATTCCTACCTCATCGCCACGCAGCTCGGCACGGGGCAGGCGCTGGCCTCCAACCAGATGACGATCGCCACCGCCTGCGCCGCCGTCACCACCGCTTTCTGGCTTATGATCGCGCAGGCCGCGTTCGGATAGCTCTGGACCATAAGGTCATGGCACAAGGAGATTGATCCAGTTACTTTACGTGAGATAAAGAGGTGGCGCGCTCGCGGGGAGGGCCATATATTCGTGGCACATCGCGCAGACATCCACCGGCACGATGCCGACGGGCGAGCCCCGCCGGCAATGACGAATTCAAGAGGATCGGCGCGTTGCGACGCGTCGAACGAGAGGCGAGACGATGCTCCAGAAGACCAGCCATTTCATGCGCCAGGCAAACCTCATCAATGGCGAGTGGGTTCAGGCCGATTCCGGCAAGACCATTGATGTGATCAACCCGGCCACCGGCCTCAAGATCGGCACGGTGCCCTATGCCGGCGCCGCCGAGACGCGCCGCGCCATCGAGGCCGCCAACGAAGCCTTCAAGACCTTCCGCAAGACCTCGGCGCTCGAGCGCTCCAAGCTGCTGCGCAAGCTGCACGACGCCATCATGGACAACCAGGACGCGCTGGCCGAGCTGCTCACCATGGAGCAGGGCAAGTCGCTGGCCGAAGCCAAGGGTGAGATCGGCTCTTCCGCCGCCTATGTGCTGTGGTTCGCCGAGGAAGCCCGCCGTGCCTATGGCGATGTCGTGCCTTCGCCGTGGGCGGATCGCCGCATCCTGGTGACGCGCGAACCGGTCGGCGTCATCGCCGCCATCACGCCGTGGAACTTCCCGTCCTCGATGCTGTCGCGCAAGATCGGCCCGGCGATTGCAGCGGGCTGCACTGCCGTCGTCAAGCCGGCCACCCAGACGCCCTATTCGGGCCTGGCCTGGGGCGCGCTGTGCGAGGAAGTCGGCATCGCGAAGGGCGTCGTCAACATCGTCACGGGTTCGGCCGCCGCGATCGGCGACGAGATCTGCGCCAATCCGCTGGTCAAGAAGATCACCTTCACCGGCTCGACCGAGGTCGGCAAGATGCTGATCGAGAAATCGGCCTCGACGGTCAAGAAGGTGTCGATGGAGCTCGGCGGCAATGCGCCGTTCCTGGTCTTCGACGACGCCGATATCGACCGCGCGGTCGAGGGCGCCATCACGGCCAAGTACCGCAATTCGGGCCAGACCTGCGTGTGCACCAACCGCTTCTTCGTGCAGGCGGGCATCTATGACCAGTTCGTGGAAAAGCTGGCCGTCGCCACCAGCAAGCTCAAGGTCGGTCCCGGCCTCGAAGCCGGCGTGCAGCAGGGCCCGCTCATCGACGTCAAGGCGGTGGAGAAGGTCGAGGAATTCATCGAGGACGCCACGGCCAAGGGCGGCAAGGTGGTTGCCGGCGGCAAGCGCCATGCGCTCGGCGGCTCCTTCTTCGAGCCGACCGTCATTTCCGGCGCCACCACCGACATGAAGTTCATGAAGGAAGAAATCTTCGGCCCGATCGCTCCGGTCTTCAAGTTCGAGACGGAGGAAGAGGCGATCGCGCTCGCCAACGACACCGAGTTCGGTCTTGCTTCCTACTTCTACACGGGCGATCTCGGCCGCGCCTTCCGCGTGATGGAAGGCCTGAAGTATGGCATGGTCGGCGTCAATGAAGGCCTGATCACCACGCCGGAAGCGCCGTTCGGCGGCGTGAAGGAATCGGGCCTCGGCCGCGAGGGCGGCCATCAGGGCATCGACGACTATCTCGACACCAAGTATGTCTGCATCGGCGGCCTCGGCCTCTGAGTTCCGGATACTTGACATGATGACGGGCGCGGCCGCATGCTCGCGTCCGTTTTCTTTTTCTGTGACCGGAGCGGGGCATGTCGGGAGCCAAGGTCTTCGGTACGACCGGCGACGGGCAATCCGTCCGGCGCTTCGACATTGCCGGCGGCGGGCTTTCGGCCAGGATCATCAATTGGGGCGCGGTGGTGCAGGACCTGCGCCTTGCCGGGCATGATGCGCCGCTGGTGCTCGGCTTCGAGCGCTTCGCCAACTACCCTCTGGCCTCGCCCTATTTCGGCGCCATCGTCGGCCGCTGCGCCAACCGTATCCGCGATGGCCGTTTCACGCTGGAGGGCCGGCGCTACCAGATCGATCCTTCGGGGCCGGCGCATGGCCTGCATGGCGGTTCGAACGGTTTCGGCCATCGCGTCTGGGAGGTTCTGGTGCACGGGCCGGACTTCGTCACGTTCGGCCTGCATGATCCGGACGGCGAGATGGGCTTTCCCGGCGCGCTTGACGTGCACTGCACCTATCGGCTGAAAATACCCGGCACGCTGTCGATCGAGCTGACCGCGACCTGCGAGGAGCCGACGCTCTGCAACCTCGCCCACCATTCCTACTTCAACCTGGACGATGGCGGCAGCGGCGACATTCTCGACCATCGGCTGATGGTGAATGCCGCGGCCTACCTGCCGACCGATGCCGAGATGATCCCCACCGGTGTGGTGCGTCCGGTGGACGATACGCCCTTCGATTTCCGCCATGCGCGCCCGGTGCGCATGGAACTGGAGGGCGAGCAGCTCGGCTATGACAACAATTTCTGCCTTGCCGCCGTGCGCGGGCCGCTGCGGCACGCGGCCTGGGTGCAGGGCGCGTCCTCCGGCGTGGAGATGGAGGTGTGGACCACGGAACCGGGCGTCCAGCTCTATATCGGCCAGCATGTCTCGACCGAGGCGAGGGGGCTGGGCGGACGCCGCTACGGCCCCTATGCGGGACTGTGCCTGGAGCCGCAGGTCTGGCCGGATTCGCCCAACCGGCCCTATTTCCCGCAGGCCACGCTGTGGCCGGGACAGATGTACCGACAGATCACCGAATACCGGTTCAGGCTGGGATAGCGCGTTTCATTCCGGGGTTGAGGGCGGCCATGTCGTCGGAAGGTGGCGCTTCCTACAGTTCGAATGCCAGCCGCAATATGTCGAACGGCGCCAGCGCGCCGCGAACCTGCACCACCGCCGCCGCCACGCGATGCGCGCGCCGCGCGGCATCCTTCGGCGACTGTCCGAGCAGCCGCGCCGAAAGATAGCCGCCATTGAAGGCGTCGCCGGCGCCTGTCGTATCGATGGGCGCGGCGATATGGGTCGCGGGCACCGTAAAGATGTTCTCATAGTGCGAGATCAGCGCCTCGCGCTCGCCGTTCTTGACGACGATCTCGGCCACGCCGGCGCGTTCGAGACGCTGGAGGGTGGCTTCCGGCGTCGCGTCGCCATAGAGCTCCTGCTCGTCGGTGAATGTCGGCAGGACGAGGTCCGCAACCTTCAGCCCCTCGTCGATCGCCGCGCGGGCGGCGGCTGCATCCGGCCACAGGCGCGGGCGATAGTTCGGGTCGAAGGCAATGTGGCTTCCCTGTGCGCGCGCGGCCGCGATCGCTTGCAGCAGCGTGCGCCGGCCGGCCGGGTCCAGAATTGCCAAAGTGATTCCGGAAAAGTAGACAAGTGTCCGTTCTTCAAGGCTTTTCGCCAGTGTAGCCGGGTTGCTGGCAAGCTGGCGGGCGGCCGCATCGCCGCGCCAATAGGTGAAGGAACGTTCCGCGCCGTTCAGCCGGATCGCGTAGAGGCCGGGACGTGCGCCCGGAATGACCGGGCTGCTTGCAATGCCTATGTCATGCTCGCGGAAAAAGGCGATCTGCCCCTGCGAGAAGGGATCGTCGCCGAAGGCCGAAACATAGTCGACATGATGGCTGGGACTGAGGGCGCGAATGGTCCAGAGCGTGTTGAAGGTATCGCCGCCATATCCCATGCGCCATGTGGGGCCGGCCTGCCCGGACAATTCGACCATGCATTCGCCTATCGCCGCGATGCCGTCCGCCATGCGCATACCTCCTCTCCGCCGTCGCAATTGTTGTATAGCTTCGACAGTGCGCTGACCATGGGGCGCGAAAGGCCTTTCGCGCTTTTCGAAGCTCCCGGCAGGTACTAACGTGCGCTGCCTCGCAGGGGATTCGACGAAGGAGAATGAGGGTGGGCTTCAACTGGCGCTATCTGGTCGCGATTGCCGGCATCGTGGCGGTCGCCGTCATGGCCTTCATGAAGATGCATGCAGGGCAGCCATCGGGCGACACGAGCGCCAGCTTCGCCTTCAGCAAGCAGAGCCAGAAGGGCATTTATCTGGTCGCCATCGAGCCGGAAACCAGCCCGGTCAGGCTCGGCGAGCTGCACACCTGGATCGTCACGGTGAAGACGCCGGACGGCAAGCCGGTGGCCGATGCCAGCATCGAGGTCAGCGGCGGCATGCCGCAGCATGGCCACGGCCTGCCCACCAGCCCGCGGATCACCGCCCATCTGGGCGAGGGACGCTACCGCGTCGAGGGCGTCAAGTTCACCATGTCCGGGCTTTGGGAGCTGAAATTCGCCGTCTCGGCGCCGCCGGGCGACGACGAGGCGGTGTTCAACCTGAAACTGTGATGCCCCGACGCGCCAGTCCGGTCCTGCCGGCGGTCGCTGTTCTGCTGGCACTGCTCGGCTGCAAGCCCGCGCCGCTCACCGAGGCGGAGCGCAAGGCGGTGGCCTCGCTGTCGCTTTCGGCGCTGCCGCCATTGCCGTCCGACCCCGGCAACCGCTATGCGGATGTGCCGGGAGCCATGGCGTTCGGCGAAGCGCTTTTCTTCGATCCCCGCCTCAGCCGCGACGGCAGCGTCGCCTGCAGCACCTGCCATATCGCCGAGCGCCATTTCCAGGACGACAGGCCGTTCGGTGTCGGCATCGCGACCACCAGCCGCCGCACCATGCCGCTGGCCGATGCCGCGCGCAGCCCGTTCCTGTTCTGGGATGGTCGCCGCGACAGCCTGTGGGCGCAGGCGCTGACGCCGCTGGAGGACGCGCGCGAGCATGGCGGCAACCGGGCTGCCTATGCGCATTTCGTGAAAGCCATGTGGGCGGAGGACTATGAGCGGGTTTTCGGGCCGCTTCCCGATCTTTCGACGGCTCCCGCCAATGCCGGTCCGCTCGGCAGTGAAGCTGAAAAGGCTGCGTGGGCAGGAATGGACACGGCACAGCAGGATGCGGTGAACCGTGTCTTCGCGAATATCGGCAAGGCCATCGCGGCCTATGAGCGGACGCTGGTGCATGAAAAGACACGCTTCGACCGCTTTGCCGATGCGGTGAAGGAGGGCAGGGAACCGAAGGGCGATGCGGCGCTCAGCGACGAGGAATTCCACGGGCTGCGTCTGTTTGTCGGCAAGGCGAACTGCATCGAATGCCACAACGGCCCGCGCTTCACCGACGATCATTTCCATAACACCGGCATTCCGGCGGTCCCCGGTCTGGCGGAAGACACGGGACGGGAAGCCGGGGTGGCGCAGGTGCTGTCGGACCCTTTCAACTGTCTCGGCCCCTATAGCGACGCCGATCCCGCCGCCTGCGGCGAGTTGCGCTTCATGGTCAAATCCGGCCCGGAACTGCGCCGCGCCTACAAGACGCCATCGCTGCGCGGCGTTGCCGATCGTCCACCCTATATGCATGCGGGGCAAATCCCGACGCTGGAAGAGGTCATCGACCACTATGCGCGCGCCCCGGCCAGCCCGGATGGAAAATCCGAGGTCGTGCCGCTCAGGATTTCCGAGCGCGAGCGGGCGGCGCTGGTGGCGTTTCTGAAGACGCTGTCGAACTAGCGGTCCTTCACCGTCTCCATCGCCACGAAGGTCGAGGTCTGCGCAACGTGGGGCAGGGCGGAGATGCGCTCGCCAAGCACGCGCCGGTAGGCGGCAATATCCTTGGTGCGCACCTTCAGGAGGTAGTCGAAGCTCGCCGCCATCATGTGGCACTGTTCGATTTCGCGCACGCCCTGAACCGCGCGGTTGAAGGCGTCGAGAGCGGCGGAGCGCGTGTCGGAGAGCTTCACCTGCACGAAGGCGACATGGCCCTCGCCCATGCGCTCGCGGTCGATCATCGCCGAATAGCCGCGGATGAAGCCTTCCTGTTCCAGGCGTTTCACGCGTGCCTGCACCGGCGTCTTGGAAAGGCCCACCTGCGTGGCAAGCTCGGCCATGGAGAGCCGGCCGTCGCGCGACAGGGCGGCGAGTATGTTGCGATCTATGCGGTCCAACGGGTCTTTCATGGCATGATATGTAGCGCAAACGGTGTAAAATGATACCCATCTATAGGTCATTCAGACTTCCTGGTCCAATCTTTTGGGCCGCTTCCCGATCGGGGGTATGATAGGCATCGAAGCTGTCGCAACCGCATATTCCAGCAGGATGTCCATGACCGCTCCATTGCTCGACACCATTCGCAAGCAGATCCGCGCCAACTATCTCCCCGACGAGGAGCAGGCGCTTGCAAGGCTGGTCAAGGCCGCGGATCTGAGCGAGGCGGAACGCAAGGCGATTTCCGCCCGCGCCGTCGAACTGGTCAATGCCGTGCGCGGCTCGACCGATCCGCGCCTGATGGAGGTCTTCCTCTCCGCCTACGGGCTGTCGACCAAGGAAGGCGTGGCGCTGATGTGCCTGGCCGAGGCGCTGCTGCGCGTGCCCGACACGCAGACCATGGACGACCTGATCCAGGACAAGATCGCCCCGCATAACTGGTCATCCCATGCAAGCGGTTCCAGTTCCATCTTCGTCAACGCCTCGACCTGGGCGCTGATGCTCACCGGCCGCGTGCTCGACGAGAGCGAGGACGGCATCGCCGGCACGCTGCATGCCATGGTTCGCCGGCTGGGCGAGCCGGTCATCCGCAAGGCGGTGGCGGCGGCCATGCGCGAGATGGGCGAGCAGTTCGTGCTCGGCCGCACCATCGAGGAAGCCGTCAAGCGCGGCCGCTCCATGCTCGCAAAGGGCTACCTCTATTCCTACGACATGCTGGGTGAGGCGGCCCGCACCGAAGAGGATGCGCTGCGCTATCTCAGCGCCTATGCCGATGCCATCGCCTCGCTTGCCGCCCACTCCAAGGGGCAGGACATCCGCTACAATCCCGGCATCTCGGTAAAGCTTTCCGCCATCCACCCGCGCTACGAGGAGGCGCAGAAGGAAACCATGCTGCCGGTCATGGCCGAGCGCCTGCTGTCGCTTGCCGTCGCGGCCAAGAAGGCGCGCATGGGCCTCAACATCGACGCCGAGGAGGCAGACCGTCTCGACCTCTCGCTCGACGTCATCGAGCGCGTGCTGGCCGATCCGCAGCTTGAAGGCTGGGACGGCTTCGGCGTCGTCGTGCAGGCCTATGGTCCGCGCTGCGCCTTCGCCATCGACTGGCTCTATGCGCTCGCCCAGAAATACGACCGCAAGATCATGGTGCGCCTGGTCAAGGGCGCCTATTGGGACACCGAGATCAAGCGCGCACAGACGCTCGGCCTAGACGGCTACCCGGTGTTCACGCGCAAGTCCAACACCGACGTGTCCTACATCTCCTGCGCCAAGAAGCTGCTGTCGATGACCGACCGCATCTATCCGCAATTCGCCGGCCACAACGCGCATACCGTTTCGGCCATCCTGGCCATGGCGCCTGATCGCACCTCGTTCGAGTTCCAGCGCCTGCACGGCATGGGCGAGGCGCTGCATGAGACGGTGCGCAAGGCCGAAGGAACCCGCTGCCGCATCTATGCGCCGGTCGGCGCCCATTCGGACCTGCTCGCCTATCTGGTCCGCCGCCTGCTCGAAAACGGCGCCAACTCCTCCTTCGTCCATCAGCTCACGGATGTGAGCGTCAAGGCCGAGGACATCGCCCGCGATCCGTTCGAGACCGTGGCCACGCAGGGTCCGGCGGCCAACCCCGCCATTCCGCGGCCCTTGGCCATCTTCGGCGGCGGCCGCGTCAACGCCAAGGGCTTTGACATCACCGATCCGGTCACGCTCGCGGCCATCGACAAGGCGCGGCAGGAATTCGCCGGGCCGGAGCACTGGCATGCCAAGCCCATCACCCGCGCGGAGGGGCACGGTGCCAAGCGGCCGGTCGTCAATCCCGCGAAACCGGCGGACATCGTCGGCACGGTGACTGAAGCCTCTGCCAAGCAGGTCGACACCGCCGTGCGCATCGCGCTCGACGCGCAGCCGGCCTGGGCCGCCCGTCCCGTGGCCGAGCGCGCTGATGCCCTGCGCCGCGCCGCCGATCTCTACGAAGCCCATGCCGCGGAGTTCTTCGCGCTCGCCACCCGCGAGGCCGGCAAGACGCTGGGCGATGCGGTGGCCGAACTGCGCGAAGCGGTCGACTTCCTGCGCTACTACGCCTCCGAAGCTGCCAGGGCCGAGGCCGGCACCGAGGCACGCGGCGTCATCGTCTGCATCTCGCCGTGGAACTTCCCGCTCGCCATCTTCACCGGCCAGATCGCGGCAGCGCTGGTCACCGGCAACAGCGTCATCGCCAAGCCGGCCGAGCAGACGCCGCTGATCGCCTTCCGCGCCGTCGAGCTCTTGCGCAAGGCGGGCATTCCGGAGGACGTGATCCAGCTTCTGCCGGGTGACGGCCCGACCGTCGGCGCACCGCTGACGGCCGATCCGCGCATCGCAGGCGTCTGCTTCACCGGCTCCACCGAAGTGGCAAAGCTGATCGAGAAGCAGCTGGCCGAGACCGCCGCACCCGACGCCATGCTCGTAGCCGAGACCGGCGGCCTCAACGCCATGATCGTCGATTCCACCGCGCTGCCCGAGCAGGCGGTGCGCGACATCGTCGCCTCGTCCTTCCAGAGTGCCGGCCAGCGCTGCTCGGCGCTGCGCGTTCTCTATGTTCAGAAGGACGTCGAGAAGAAGATGCTGCATATGCTGAAGGGCGCGATGGAGGCGCTCAACATCGGCGATCCGTGGCAGTTCTCCACCGATGTCGGCCCGGTCATCGACGAGGAAGCGCAGACCGCGATCCGCGACTACAACACCAGGATGGAAGGGCAGGGCCGCCTCGTCGCCAAGCTCGACGCGCCGAAGGACGGCCGCTTCGTCGCGCCGCATGTGTTCCGCGTCTCCGGCATCGGCGAGATGGAGCGCGAGGTGTTCGGCCCCGTGCTGCATGTCGCCACCTTCGAGGCCGACGAGATCGACAAGGTCATCGCCGACATCAACGCCAAGGGCTATGGCCTGACGTTTGGCCTGCACACCCGCATCGAGGGCCGCGTGCAGCACTTCGTCGACGGCATCCATGCCGGCAACATCTACGTCAACCGCAACCAGATCGGCGCGGTCGTCGGCTCGCAGCCCTTCGGTGGCGAGGGGCTTTCGGGCACCGGCCCGAAGGCCGGCGGCCCGCACTATCTGCGCCGCTTCCGCCGCGCAGCGGCCGCTGTGAACGTCGAGACGCCGGCCGGCAAGCCGGTGACGGCCGCTGAGCTGGCTTCGCGCTTTCCGCAGGTGGCTTCCGAGTGGAGCCGGTCGGGCGACCGCATCGCCACCTTGCGCAAGCATCTGCGCGGCAAGGGTGCTGCCGCAATCGCGGCCGCGGCCGCGCTCGACTACGGCCAGGTCGATCTGCCCGGACCAACGGGCGAGGCCAATACGCTGGCGCTCACGCCGCGCGGCGGTGCACTCTGCCTCGGGCCGGATGCGGAGACGCTGCTGGCGCAGGTCGTCCAGGCGCTGGCCGCCGGCAACGCGGTGCTGGCCGTGGCTCCGGGCGCGCCCGCCGCGCTGCATGCGCTGACCGGCAAGGGCCTGCCGCTCGTCGCCATCGACGGCGAGGTCCCGGCCGTGGCGCTGACTTCGCTCGACCTTGGCGTCGTTGCGTTCTCGGGGGATGCCGAGCGCGCGAAAACTATCCGCAAGGCGCTTGCGGCTCGCAAGGGACCGATCGTGCCGCTGGTCGGCGAGGTGATCTATCCGGCGGCCTATGCGCATGAGCGCGCGGTCTGCGTGGACACCACGGCCGCCGGTGGCAACGCCAGCCTGCTCGCCAGCGCCGCATGAACCGGAGCGGCGTGGCTCCTCGGCCACGCCGCGCAAATGCCCGTTACGGAAGAAATTTTCCGGCGGGGATGTCGGCAGTCCTCCCTTTGATGCGTCCTTATCGCGAGTGCGGATCGTTTCCTGATCCGTGGACCATCAAGGAGAGAACCCATGCAAGCCATCGCGCAGACGACCCATGTCCATCCAGCCTCCGTTTCCAGCCGTGCTTACCGGGCCGGCTGGATCATCAGCGGTATTCTGATCCTGTTCCTGGTGTTCGATGCGGTCATCAAGCTGTTTCCGCTGGATGTCGTCACCGAGACGATGGCCACGCTCGGCTGGCCGACGAATGACGCCATGGCCCGCACGCTCGGCGTGCTCACCCTCGTCTGCACCGTGCTTTACGCAATTCCCCGGACTTCGGTGCTCGGCGCCATCCTCTTGACCGGCTATCTCGGCGGCGCGATCGCGACGCATCTGCGCATCGGCAACCCGATGCTCACTCACACGTTGTTCGGTATCTACCTCGGCGTGATGGCTTGGGGCGGGCTCTTTTTGCGCGATGCCAGGTTGCGTGCGCTGATCCCGTTGCGGGCAGGATAAAACCGTTTTTCATCGATGTCGGGGTGCAGCGGAGTTCGAGCGACCGGAGCGGCTATCGATGAACATGAAATTCCATCCCGCATTCACCAGCAGTTACGAGGCGAGCTATTTTGAGAGAGGCCTGAGCACCACAGCTGACCAGCATGTACCAGCCGCGTAGGTGCCGACAATGACCAGAACCGTGGACGAATATATCGCCGCCCTGACCGGCTGGCAGGCCGTGGTGGCGACCGAGCTGCGTTGCCACATACTCGACACCGGCAATGTCGCCGAGGCATTCAAATGGGGGCACCCGGTCTATGAGGCGTCCGGGCCGGTCTGCCTGATAAAGGCGCACGCCGGTGATGTCACCTTCGGCTTCTGGCGCGGTGCGCTGATGACCGATCTCGACGCCCGCCTCGTTCCGCACGGAGGCTTCGAGATGGCGTCTATCAAGCTCAAGGGACCGGGCGAGATCAGCGCCGCCGATATCCGCCGTCTCGTGCTCGCCGGTGTCGCGCTCAATCTCGAACGGGGAAATCCGCTCCGGCTGGTGAAAGCCTGAGCGAAAGACCGGGTGGTCAGGCCGGATGGCGAACGGCAAGCGCCGTCCGCCGGCGTCCGGCATGCAACTGCCACAGCGAATGCACCACCAGCGTGACGGTCAGGATGGCGCCGCCGATCAGGCTGTTGCGGCTCGGCACCTCGGCGAAGATCATCCACACCCAGATCGGCGCCAGCACCGTTTCGAGCAGGTAGAACATAGCCACTTCCGGCCCTGAAAGATATTTCGGGCCGTTGGCGAGGCAGAAGAAGGCGATGGGCATCACCAGCGCGCCGTTGAGGATGATCCACAACGGCGCCTCGACATTGAGGCCGCTCTTCGAGATCATGAAGGCGGCGACGGCAAAGGGCAGGACCACGCCCACGAGCGAAGTGAAGCCCATGTCCTTGCCGCTGGCGCGCGAGATGGTGATGGCCGAGGCGATGAGGAAGGCCGACGCAAGCGCCATCAGGTCGCCGAACACCTGGCCGTTGCCGATCGAATCCGCGACGATGATGAGCACGCCGAGGATCATGAACATCATGGCGACCATGGTTATCGGGCGCGGGCGCTCCTTCAGGAAGATCCATGACAGCAGTGCCGCGAACATGGTGTTGAAGGCCAGGATGAACACGAGATTGGCGGTCGAGGTGTTGTAGACGGCGGTGATGAAGGCGATCGAGCCCAACCCGTAGAGGGCAGCCACCGCAAGTCCGGCGCGGCCGGGCAGCAGCCTGGGCGCATTGGGGCTCAGCGCGCGCCACACCGCCCACATGATGATGGCGGCGATGACGGTGGTGCCGGTGCGCAGGAAGAGGATCGACCAGTTGTCGCCGTTGGCCAGCCGGATCAGCGGTATGTCGACTGTCAGGGTGAGGCCGCCGAGCGCCGTCAGGGCAAGGCCCTTTGCGTGGTTGGACATGTTCTGGAACAAGGCAAAGGGACTCCGCAAAAAATGGGTCAGGACAAACTGTTCTGGCCTTCGGAATCCTGAAGCCGGTCAGACGGCTTCGGGCACGTATCGCTCCCAGCCTTTCGACCCCAGGTGCTCCTGCGGCGTGAAGCGCACCTTATAGCTCATCTTGCGCGAACCATTGACCCAATAGCCGAGATAGACATGGGGCAGGCCCGCGGCGCGCGCGCGGCTGATGTGATCCAGGATCATGAAGGTGCCGAGCGAGCGCTCCTCCATTTCGGGATCGAAATAGGAATAGACCATGGAAAGCCCGTCGGCCATGATGTCCGTCAGCGCCACCGCGATCAACTCGCCCTGGCCCTTGCCGGTGATGAAGCTGTCCGGCCCGCGCCGGCGATACTCCACGATCTTGGTGTTGACGTGGGTGTCTTCCACCATCATCGCGTAGTCGAGCACGGTCATGTCCGACATGCCGCCCCTGCGGTGGCGGGCATCGAGATATTTGCGAAACAGCGAATATTGTTCGGTGGATGGCTCGGCGTCGTGGATGGCGCCGATGATGTCGGCATTATGGTGCAGCACGCGGCGCATGTTGCGCGTCGGCTCGAATTCGTTGGCCAGAATGCGCACCGAAACGCAGGCCCGGCAGGATTCGCAGGCGGGGCGGTAGGCGATGTTCTGCGACCGCCGGAAGCCGCCCTGGGTCAGCAGGTCGTTCATTTCCGACGCCTTGTCGCCCACGAGATGCGTGAACACCTTGCGCTCGAACTGGCCGTCTATATAGGGGCATGGGGAAGGCGCCGTGAGGAAGAACTGCGGAGACTGGGTCGGTTGGTGCGTCATCGCTGCCCGATATGGCGTATGAATCCCATACCCCTATACCTTGGCCGCGCAGGTAAAAATTTCAACTGTATATTGGTGGTAGAACGGTCGCGCGGGTACAAATCCGCGCGACGTAACGTCAGGTGCGGCAGCCGGCTTCAGCGGTCGCTGCGCGTCACCACGGTGCCTAGCAGCAGGTCGTGGATCGTGCGCTTGCGGTCCGTGAAGAGCGTGGCGAGCAGGATCAGCGGCGTCAGCACCACGTTGCCGGCCCAGAACAGCACGGTGTGGACCACGGCCAGCAATCCGTCCACCGGGCGCCCGTCCAGCCTGTCGAGGCGGATGCCCATCATGCGCATGCCCACCGTGGCCTGGTTGGGGCCGCCGAGCGTATTCCAGACATAGATGATGGCCACCAGCGGAAACAATACGCCGAACAGGCCCCAGCCGAGGCCCAGCGTGATGATGCCGAGGAAGAACACCAGAATTGCGAAGGGGATCATCAACAGGCCGATGATCAGGTAGTCGATGCAGAACGCGACCACCCGGCGCGTCAGCACGCCCTCATAGGCGCGCACGTCATCCAGCCGCGTCGTGATGATTTCACCGTCAAGAACACGCGTGTTCATTTCAGTTTCCTTGTCGAGGCGGGAGAGCCGCCGGCGTTGATCCCCCTAGAAATGGTGAACCCCGGACGCGATTCAAGAAATTCGCTTCCCGCGGCGACGGTTTTGGCGCCCGGGCGCCAATCAGGGCGTCCGGGCAGCGAAGGATCGGGACCTGTGGTCGCCCATGGAAGTCACGCGGCAAATCGTGGCGTGACGGGCGTGTCCGGCAAGATGGCCGGGAGGGGCAGGGGCGCAATGCAAGCGCAAGCGTTGTTGCGCTTGCTGGCCTCAGCCTCTCAGCATCTCCGCCACTTCGGGCGCGAAATAGGTCAGGATGCCGTCGCAGCCGGCGCGCTTGAAGGCGAGCAGGCTTTCCAGCATCGCCTTCTCGCCGTCGATCCAGCCATTGGCGGCGGCGGCCTTGATCATCGAATACTCGCCCGACACCTGATAGGCGAAGGTCGGCACCTGGAACTCGTCCTTCAGCCGCTGGATGATGTCGAGATAGGGCAGGCCGGGCTTTACCATCAGCATGTCGGCGCCTTCGGCGAGGTCCTGTTCGGCCTCGCGCACCGCCTCGGCCGAGTTGGCGTGGTCGATGTAGTAGGTCTTCTTGTCGCCCTTGAGCAGGCCCTGGGTGCCGATCGCCTCGCGATAGGGACCATAGAAGGCCGAAGCGAACTTGGTTGCATAGGACATGATCGCCACGTCCTGGAAGCCGTTGGCGTCGAGCGCGTCGCGGATGGCGCCGATGCGGCCGTCCATCATGTCGGACGGCGCGATGATGTCGGAGCCCGCAGCCGCCTGCAGCACGGCCGCGGCGGCCACCTGCTCCACCGTCTCGTCGTTGACGATGATGCCGTCACGCAGGATGCCGTCATGGCCGTGGCTGGTGAAAGGATCGAGCGCCACGTCGGTGATGATGCCGATTTCCGGCACGGCCGCCTTGATGGCGCTGGAGGCGCGGTTGATGATGTTCTGCGGGTCGAGGATGTGCGAGCCGGTCTCGTCGCGCAGGCCCATCTCGACATTGGGGAAGGTGGCGATTGCCGGGATGCCGAGCCCGGCGGCGCGTTCGGCTTCCCTGACCGCCAGATCGACCGAAAGCCGGAAGACGCCGGGCATGGCCGGCACGGGTTCGCGGCGGTCCTTGCCGTCGATGATGAAGATCGGCCAGATCAGGTCGTCGACGGTGAGATGGTTTTCCTGCACCAGCCGTCTGGACCAGTCCGCCTTGCGCATGCGTCGCAGCCGCCTGCTGCCGGTGATCTCGTCGACCGAGCGCGCGCCGGCGGGTTTCAGGCGGGTCATTCTGTTCATCGGGGCAATCTCCAGCTTGTGCAGCCTGCGCGGCTTTTAGCACGCGGACCCGGTGATAACCACCCGAACGCATGGGGCCAGCCCGCGGAAACATTGACGCACCTGTGCGCAATCCGTAGCTGTTAGCTTCCGGCTGAGGCAACAGGCAAGGGATTCTGCGGATGGATTTTGGCGGCGGCGATGACATCCGCTTCGAGCGCAGGGGCAGGGCGGGCATCGTCACCCTGACGCGTCCGAAGGCGCTCAATGCGATCAACCACGGCATGGTCCGGGCATTGTCCGGCGCGCTCGATGCGTGGCGCGAGGATGCCGATGTCGCACTTGTGGCCATCCGGGCCGAGGGCCGGGCGTTCTCGGCCGGCGGCGACATCCTCGATGTCTACAAGGCCGGCTTGGCCGGAAATCCGCCGGTGGAGTTCTTCGCCGATGAATATCGTCTCAATGCGGCCATAGCACGATTTCCAAAGCCCTATGTGGCGCTGATCGACGGCATCGTGATGGGTGGCGGCGTCGGCGTTTCGTGCCATGGCTCGCACAGGGTCATGACCGAGAACGCCCAGTTCGCCATGCCGGAGGTGGGCATCGGCTTTTTCCCCGATGTCGGCGGAAGCCATCTCCTGCCCGACCTCGGCGGCCATTTCGGCATGTATCTCGGGCTTACGGGAAACCGCATCCGCCAAGGTGATGCGCTATGGTCGGGCGTGGCGACGCACACGACGAAGGCGGAGTATCTGGACGGCATCGTGGAGCGACTGGCCGAGACCGGAGATGCGGACCTGGCGTTGCGCGAAGCCTTCGTGCCTGTCCAGCGCGAAACCCCGGAAAGCGCGCTGGAGGCGATCGAAACGCATTTTTCCCGAGCGTCGCTGCCCGAGGTCATCGAGAGCCTGAAGGCGGCTGCCTCCGGTGACGAATTCGCCGCGCGCACGCTGGCGACGCTGCAAAGCCGTTCGCCCACCAGCGTCAACATCGCCTTCCGCGAGATCACGGCGGGGCAGGCGCTGGATATGGATGATTGCATGCGCATGGAGTTCCGCATCGTCAACCGGATGCTGCGCGGCCACGACTTCTATGAAGGCATCCGCGCCGCGATCATCGACAAGGACGGGAAGCCAGTCTGGCGGCCCGCGACGTTCGGGGAGGTCGACCCGGCGGAGATAGACGCCTATTTCGCGCCGCTGCCGGAGGGGGATCTTTCGCTGTGAGCGAGGACATGGTCAGATCGGCCGGCGTGGCCGGCCCAACGGTGGCGGAAGCCACCTTCGCATGGTTCCTGCGTATCATCGCCGCCTACAGCCTTCTGTTCGGCGTGCTTTACTGGGTGCGGCTGATCGGCTTCTACGACGAACCGCTGTGGCGCTTCGACCTGATGCCGGTCTACTGGCAGGTGGCGGTTTCCATGCTTGCCGTGTTCTATCCCTTCGCGGCGATCGGCCTGTGGATGCTGGCTTCCTGGGGACCGGTCATCTGGGTGATCTGCGCGGTGACGGAGGTCGTCATGTATGCCGGCTTCCCCGATCTGTTCGGGCATCGCTTCGCCGTCATCGTCTCGCATGTCGTCGTGGCGCTGATCTACACGGCCTTCCGCGTGGTGATCTTCCTGCAGAAAAGGGAGGCGGAGCGACAGGGTTAACAGACCCCCTCCGGGTCGCCCTTTGTTAACCCTCCGGGCAAGGTCGTGCCAGGTAAGGCGTTGTTAAGGCTGGTGTTTAAGTCGAATTTTATCGGTCGGGCCTAGTCTCGCGATCAAGGTGAGAAAAACAAAACAATCACCTCGGCGACAAACGAGAGGCAAAGACCATGATCAATTCCCGTCCCGCGGCGAAGCCCGCCAGCGCTACCGAAGAGCGTCGTGACTCGATCCGCTCGCTCTACCTGGAATCCCTGCAGCTCGTCGAAAGACTGCACCGCCGTCTGCTCGACGTGATCAAGGACGAATTCGACCGCGCCAACCGCAGCGACATCAACGCCATCCAGGCGCTGCTGCTGTTCAACATCGGCAATGCCGAGCTGACCGCCGGCGAACTGCGCTCGCGCGGCTACTATCTGGGCTCGAACGTGTCCTACAATCTCAAGAAGCTGGTCGAGCTTGGCTTCATCAACCATCAGCGTTCGCGCATCGACCGTCGTTCGGTTCGGGTGAGCCTGACCGACAAGGGCGCCGAGGTGGCGGAAGTGGTGGGTAAGCTCTACGAGCGCCACATCGGTTCGATCGAGCAGGTCGGCGGTATCAATACCGAGGAATTCCAGCAGATGAACCGTGCCCTGCAGCGCCTCGACCGCTTCTGGAACGACACCATCGCCTACCGCATGTAAGGTTTCCTGCGACCGCGGCACTCCAGGATCGCGGCCGGATCAGAACTCCAGTCGTGGCCGGCGCGTCCCAGCGTCGGCCATTATTCGTTGTTCACGGGCCTTCTGTTTCCCCGCGGCCACGCTGCCGCCATATTCGGATGGATATGCCAAAGTATGAACTGGACCGCCGGCTCGAGGGATTGCTTGCGGGGGAACTCCGAACGATATAGCGCCGGATGCGCAAATGCCGTCGGGGTTATGGTTGGCTAATTGTTAACAGTGGCCGCCATAGAATTCGGGCAGGTTTGTCCGATCTGTGCAATGCAGGATAGATGTCTGGGATGCTCATGAACACAACACGCCGTTCTTTCCTAACCGCAGCGAGTGCGCTCGCAGTCTCCGCCATCGCCGGCGGCGCGAAGGCGCAGAACGTCGTGGACGAGATCCTGCAATCCTCCCGGCGCGGCAATTGGGATGATACGTTCGATGCGCGCGCCAGCGACGGCGGCAAGGTGGCCTCGACCCAGCCGATCTTCAGCCCGCGCACGATCGGCTATGTTCAGCAGTCCATCATCGACTATCAGAACATCGTCGCGCAGGGCGGCTGGCCGGAAGTGCCGGCGACCAAGAAGCTGCAGCTCGGCGTCAGCGATCCCGACGTGCAGGCTCTGCGCAAGCGGCTGATGGTCTCGGGCGACCTGTCGCAGCGGGCCGGCATCTCGGATGCCTTCGACACCTATGTCGATGCTGCCGTGAAGCGCTTCCAGGCCCGCCACGGCCTGCCGGCGGACGGCGTCATGGGCCAGTACACCTATGCCGCGATGAATGTCAGCGCGCCGATACGCCTCGGCCAGCTCGAAACCAACCTGACGCGCCTGCAGGCGCAGGCCGGCACACTCGGCGATCGCTACGTCAACGTCAACATCCCGGCCGCGCAGGTAGAGGCGGTCGAGAACGACCGCGTGGTGCTGCGCCATACGGCGATCGTGGGCAAGGTCGACCGCCAGTCGCCGCTCGTCAATTCGAAGATCAACGAGATCGTCATCAATCCTTACTGGAACGCGCCGGTTTCGATCGTCCGCAAGGACATCATTCCGCTGATGCGCAAGAATCCGAACTACCTGAAGGACAACCATATCCGCCTGTTCGCGCCGGACGGCACCGAAGTCGATCCGATGAGCATCGACTGGTCGACCGAGGAGGCGGCGAAGTACCGCTTCCGGCAGGACCCCGGCGCCATCAACGCCATGGCTTCGGTCAAGATCAATTTCCCGAGCCCGGATGGCGTCTACATGCACGACACGCCGCAGCAGAGCCTGTTCGGCAAGCTGATGCGCTTCGATTCCTCGGGCTGCGTGCGCGTGCAGAACGTGCGCGACCTCGTCACCTGGATCCTGCGCGACACGCCGGGCTGGGACCGCCAGCGCTTCGAGCAGACCATCAAGTCCGGTGCCAACACGCCGGTGCCGGTCACCAATCCCGTGCCGGTCTACTTCACCTATGTCACCGCCTGGTCCACGGGCGATCAGGTCACCCAGTTCCGCGACGACATCTACGGCAAGGATGGCGCGCAGGAGTTGCAGATTTCCTCCGCGCAGTAAGCGCCCGAAACCACCGTTTTGGACAAAGGCCGTGCCGGCTGGCGCGGCCTTTTCCTTTCAGGGCCCGAGGCTGCCGCAAAGGGACAATGAAATTTCGCGCCGCGAACGTGGCCTCCGCATGGCAAGTGTGTTAATGCGCGCCACACACGGCACCGCCGTGCCGTCAGGCCCACACAGCAAGGATTGACTCGACATGGCAACAGACTCGGCCGAACTCCAGCATTCCGAATCGTTCTTCGGCACCACGCTTGCCGATGCCGATCCCGAGATCTTCGGCGCCGTTCGCAACGAACTTGGCCGCCAGCGCCATGAAATCGAGCTGATCGCGTCCGAGAACATCGTCTCCCGCGCGGTTCTCGAAGCGCAGGGAACGGTGCTGACGAACAAATATGCCGAGGGCTATCCGGGCAAGCGCTATTATGGCGGCTGCCAGTTCGTCGACGTGGTTGAGGAACTCGCCATCGAGCGCGCCAGGAAGCTGTTCGACTGCAAGTTCGCCAACGTCCAGCCGAACTCCGGCAGCCAGATGAACCAGGCGGTGTTCCTGGCGCTGCTGCAGCCGGGCGACTCCTTCATGGGCCTCGACCTCAATTCGGGCGGCCACCTGACCCACGGCTCGCCGGTCAACATGTCCGGCAAGTGGTTCAAGCCGATTTCCTACGGCGTGCGCAAGGACGACCACCTGCTCGACATGGACGAGGTGGAGAAGCTGGCGCAGCAGCACAAGCCCAAGCTGATCCTGGCTGGCGGCACCGCCTATTCGCGCATCTGGGACTGGAAGCGTTTCCGCGAGATCGCCGACTCGATCGGCGCCTATCTCATGGTCGACATGGCCCACATCGCCGGCCTCGTCGCCGGCGGCCAGCATCCGTCGCCGCTGCCGCACGCCCATGTCGTCACCACCACCACGCACAAGTCGCTGCGCGGGCCTCGCGGAGGCATGATCCTCACCAATGACGAGGAAATCGCCAAGAAAATGAACTCGGCGGTGTTCCCCGGCCTGCAAGGCGGCCCGCTGATGCACGTCATCGCCGCCAAGGCCGTGGCCTTCGGCGAGGCGCTGAAGCCCGAGTTCAAGACCTATGCGGCCAATGTCGTCGCCAATGCCAAGGCGCTGGCCGAAAGCCTCAAGGGCACCGGTCTCGACATCGTCTCGGGCGGCACGGACAACCACCTGATGCTGGTCGACCTGCGCCCCAAGAACGCCACCGGCAAGCGCGCCGAGGCGGCTCTCGGCCGCGCCAACATCACCTGCAACAAGAACGGTATCCCCTTCGACCCGGAAAAGCCCTTCGTCACCTCGGGCATCCGCCTCGGCACGCCGGCGGGCACCACCCGCGGTTTCGGCCAGGCTGAATTCCGCGAGATCGGCAATCTGATCGCCGAAGTGCTCGACGGTCTCAAAGTGGCGAATTCGGATGAAGGCAACGCCACGGTAGAGGCCGCGGTGAAGCAGAAGGTGGTCGCGCTCACCGATCGCTTCCCGCTCTATCCGTATCTCGGGTAAGTCTCCAAGCCATCAGGATCTTGGGAACGGCTGTCGCGTTGAACTCGCGGCGGCCGTTTTGTTTTTGGGCCGGCTGGTCGGAATAGCGGGATTGTTTGTCCTTCCACCGTGGTGCCGGTTTTGCCGTCGAGGCATGGATTTCCGACACTCTTTGCTCACTTCGTTCGCTCGCGAGGTCGGGAATGACGAAGGATGTTGACCTGTCGACGCTGATCCCAGCCGTCTACGTCTACTTCGCGTCGCTCACCTTGGTGATTTACGGCAGCATCAATGAAGCCGTCATTCCCGACCTCGTGAGCGAGTGTAACGAGCGGAGAGTGTCGGGAATCCAGGCCTCGACCGTGCCGACACACAAGCTTTGGGGAAAATTTCCCGAGCAAAGACAAGATACGGACCATTCACCCGCGTAACAGCGTTGGATTTCCGCCTTCTCGCTTCCTACTTGAACGGAAAGCCACTAGCTTCGGGGCCTGAAAGAATCGCGAGCGAGCAGGATATCCATGCGCTGCCCTTACTGCCAATCGGAAGACACCCAGGTCAAAGACTCGCGCCCGGCCGAGGATGGTACCGCTATCCGCCGCCGCCGGGTCTGCCCGGATTGCGGCGGGCGCTTCACCACCTTCGAGCGCGTGCAGCTTCGCGACCTCGTCGTGGTCAAGAAGTCCGGCCGCAAGGTGCCGTTCAGCCGCGACAAGCTGCTGCGCTCGATGGAGATCGCCTGCCGCAAGCGCAATGTCGATCCCGAGCGCATCGACCGCGCCGTCACCGGTATCGTGCGGCAGCTCGAAAGCTCGGGCGAGACGGAAGTCACCACCGGCGAGATCGGCCGGCTGGTCATGGAAGCGCTGAAGGCGCTCGACGATGTCGCCTATGTCCGCTTCGCCTCGGTCTATCGCAACTTCCGCGAGGCCAAGGATTTCCAGGATGTTCTCGGCGAGCTCAAGGGCGAGGGCGAAGAGAGTTGAGGCATGGCAGGCGCTGAAGCGGACCAGGCGGCGACCGATCGCCGCTTCATGGCGGCGGCTTTGCGGCTGTCGCGCAAGCATGCCGGGCTCACCGGCACCAACCCGGCCGTCGGCACGCTGATCGTTCGCGACGAGGGCGATGGCCCGGTGATCGTCGGGCGCGGCGTGACCGCGATCGGCGGCAGGCCGCATGCCGAGACGGAGGCCCTTGCCGAAGCGGGCGAAAAGGCACGCGGTGCTACCGCCTATGTGACGCTCGAACCCTGTGCCCATCACGGCCGTACGCCCCCTTGCGCCAATGCGCTGGTCAACGCCGGCGTTGCCCGTGTGGTGGGTGCTGCCGCCGATCCCGACCCGCGCGTCTCCGGCAAGGGCTATGCCATCCTGCGTGCCGCCGGCATCGAGGTCGTCGAGCGTGTTCTGGCCGCGGAGGCCAGCGACCAGCTTGCCGGTTACCTGACCCGTTCGCTGAAGCAGCGCCCGCAAGTGACGCTGAAGCTTGCGCTTTCGGCCGATGGCATGATCGGCCGTCCGGGCGAAGGGCAGATCGCCATCACCGGGCCGGTGTCGCGCCGGCAGGTGCATCTGATGCGTGCCGAGGCCGACGTCATTCTGGTCGGCATCAACACGGCACTTGCCGACGATCCGGAGCTGACCGTGCGCCTCCCGGGGCTTGAAAGCCGTTCGCCGGCGCGTCTGGTGCTCGATCGTCAGGCGCGGCTGTCGCCGGAGAGCCGGCTGGCGCGTTCGGCCGAGGCGGTGCCGGTCTATCTCGCCATCGGCCCGGAGGCCGATGCCGCCCGCAAGGACGTGCTTTCGGCCATGGGGGTCAAGCTTCTGGCGACCGACACGTTCGAGGGCCGCATCGCGCTGCCCGAACTGCTGGAAGACCTCGCCGCGCAAGGTATGATGAACGTCATGGTGGAGGGCGGGGCCGAGACCGCGCGCAACATGCTGGCCGACGACATGGTCGACCGCATCGTCATCTTCCAGGGGCCGGGCCGGCTCGGGGCGGACTGCATTGCAGCCCCGATCGATCGCGACCATATCCCGGCAGGTTTCCGGCTGGTGCGTGAGGCGCGCTTCGGCGACGACAGCTATGCCGAATGGACAAGAGGTTTTTAGAGGTATTCGATGTTTACCGGAATTGTTACCGATGTCGGCTCCGTCGCTTCCGTTTCGCCGCTGCGCGAAGGCGTGAGGCTGCGCATCGATACAGCTTATGATCCCAGGACCATCGCCATCGGTGCCTCGATCGCCTGCGCCGGCGTTTGCCTGACCGTCGTCACCCTGCCGGACCCGGACTCCAACAGCCGCTGGTTCGAGGTCGAGGCCTGGGAGGAAGCGTTGCGCCTCACCACCGCTTCGACCTGGAAGTCCGGCACACGGCTGAATCTCGAACGCGCACTGAAGATCGGCGACGAACTCGGCGGCCATATCGTTTCGGGGCATGTCGACGGCATGGCGGAGATCGTGGCGCGCGAGGATGAAGGCGATGCCGTGCGCTTCACGCTCGAAGCGCCGCGCGAATACGCGAAATTCATCGCGCCCAAGGGCTCGGTGGCGCTCGACGGCACCTCGCTGACCGTCAACAAGGTGGACGGCACGCGCTTCGACGTGCTTCTGATCCATCATTCGCTGCAGGTCACGACATGGGGCGAGCGGCAGGTCGGCGACAAGGTCAACCTCGAGGTCGACACCATGGCGCGTTATGCCGCACGGCTGGCCGAGGCGGCGGAGTAGCGGCCTCGTTCGACCTGATCGGGTTTAAACACTTGAGAGGGCCGATGGAACCAGGGTCATCACGGCACATGTGCCGCTGCCGCTCGCTGAAAAGGTGGATGAGCTGGCGGCTCGCCTCGAATGGCCCAGGGGCTGGATCGTCAAGCAGGCCCTCGCAGCCTGGATCGATCAGGAAGAGGAGCGCCGCCGGCTGACGCTCGAAGCGCTTGCCGATGTCGATGCCGGCCGCGTTATCGGTCATGAGGAATTCGAACTCCGCGAGGCTCGACGCATCCTGGTCGGGCACCATGAATGCGCTACGGGATCCGTGGTTCGACCATTTACGTGTTGCGCTTGTGGCATACGCGGGAGGATCGTTAGGGTAACGCGGTGCGATCCAATTGGCGATCCGCCAATCTTGCGCTTGCGAAGTTGGCCGCATCGGCCTAAGTCACCGCCTTTCCGGAGACTAACATGGCCAGTTCACGACCACCCCATCTGCTTATCATCGAAGCCCGCTTCTACGACGACCTGGCCGACGCATTGCTGGAAGGCGCGAAGGCCGCGCTGGACGAGGCCGGCGCCACCTATGACGTGGTGACGGTTCCGGGCGCGCTGGAAATACCGGCCGTCATTTCATTCGCGCTGGACGGCGCGGAGGAAGGTGGCACGGACTATGACGGCTTCGTCGCGCTCGGCACCGTCATTCGCGGCGAGACCTATCACTTCGATATCGTCGCCAACGAATCCTGCCGCGCGCTGATGGATCTGGCCGTCGAGGAATCCCTTGCCGTGGGCAACGGCATCCTCACCGTCGAGAACGACGAGCAGGCCTGGGTGCGCGCGCGTCGCCACGAGGGCGACAAGGGCGGTTTCGCTGCCCGCGCCGCATTGACAATGATTGCGCTCCGCGAGCGTCTGGGAGCCTGATCTTGACCGAGCCTACCGATAACCAGCACCCGCAGCCGCGCCAGGCCAACAAGCGTGGTGCTGCCCGCCTTGCCGCCGTGCAGGCGCTCTACCAGATGGACGTGGCGGGCAGCGGCCTGCTTGAAATAACCGCCGAATACGAAGCCTTCCGCCTCGGCAAGGAGGTTGACGGCGATCTCTACCGCGAAGCCGATCCGCAGTGGTTCCGCGCGATTCTTGCCGGCGTGGTCGAGAACCAGAAGACGGTCGACCCGATCATTCGCCAGTCGCTGACCGACGACTGGCCGCTGTCGCGTCTGGATTCGACGCTGCGCGCCATCCTGCGGGCCGGCGTCTACGAACTGATGCTGCGCAGCGACGTTCCCGTCGCCGTCATCGTTTCGGAATATGTCGACATCGCAAAGGCCTTTTACGTCGAGGACGAGCCGAAGCTGGTCAATGCCGTGCTCGATCGCGTCGCGCGGCGTGTGCGCGGCGAGGGCAGGGGCAAGAGCGGATCATGACGGTGGTGGTCGACCGCAATGCCCGGCGAACGGCGCTGATCCTTGCCGCTTCGCAGGCAATCGTCGGGTCGGCCACGCCGATCTGCATTTCGCTGGGCGCTCTGGCCGGCCATTATCTTCTCGATGCCGACAAGTCGCTGGCGACGGCCCCCGTCACCGGCTTCAATGTCGGCACGGCGCTGGGCGCGCTGCCGGCGGCCGCCATCATCCGCAAGCTCGGCCATCGCGGCGGCTTCATGACCGGCACGGGCGTGACCGCGCTTGGCGGGCTCATCGCCACGATCGCTCTTTTCCAGATGAACTTCTGGCTGTTTGCCCTCGGGCTGATGGCCGTCGGCCTCGGCAATTCCTTCGTGCAGCAGTTCCGCTTCGCGGCCGCCGACAACGCGCCGCGCGAATTCCGGGCGCGTGCGATCTCCTTTGTGCTGGCCGGCGGCATCGTGACCGCCATCCTGGGGCCGCAGATCGTCATCTTCACGCGCGAACTGCTTGCGCCCGTGATGTTCGCCGGCTCGTTCGCCGCCATCATCGCGCTTGCCGCGGTGGGGGCGGTTATCCTCTCCTTCCTGCGGGTCGGGAGCGTTTCGCACAGCCATGCTGCGGCCGGCGATACCGGCCGTCCGCTGACGCGGATCATCGCGCAGCCGCGCTTCATCGTGGCGCTGCTGTGCGGTGTCGGCTCCTACACGCTGATGACCTTCGTGATGACAGGCGCGCCGCTCGCCATGGTGGGCTGCGGCTTCTCGCCGGACGAGGCCACCCTCGGCATCTCCTGGCACGTCATGGCCATGTTCGGGCCGAGCTTCTTCACCGGCAGGCTGATCCAGCGCTTCGGTGCCGCCACCATCGTGTCGATCGGCTTCGTGCTTCTGATCGGCTGCGCGCTCGTTGCGCTTTCGGGCATCGAGCTTTGGCAGTTCTGGACCGCGCTGATCCTGCTTGGCCTGGGCTGGAATTTCGGCTTCATCGGCGCGACCGCGCTGGTGGCGGAATGCTATGAGCCGGCAGAGAAGGGCAAGGTGCAGGGCTTCCACGATTTCGTCCTGTTCAGCAGCGTCGCCTTCGCTTCGCTGATGTCGGGCCGGGTCTACAATGCCCATGGCTGGGAGATGCTGAACTGGGTGGTGTTCCCCGTCACCGTCATCTGCCTGGGCGCGCTTGGCTGGCTGCTGATGTTTTCGCGCAGGCGCAAGCTTGCCGCGGCCACGAGCGACAGCTAGTCCCGCTCCGCCTAGCGCATCGCGCGCACTGGATGATCCAGCGTGATCTCCAGTTGCGTGTTGGCGGCGCGCACCTTCCACCTGCGGCGGTTCACCGCGAATTCATGGGGCGCGCCGTCTATCTCGAGCGAGACGACATCTCCGACCTGGCAGGTGTCGGGAAGCCGGATCGCCAGAACCTGCCCGACAATCCCGTGCTGTGAAGCATAGCGCTGTGCCGTTGCCGTCAAGGCGATCGCGGTATGGGCGGCAATTGCCATTTCTTCGGGACTCATGGAGTTATGACGAGGGTTTTCGAAGACCCTGACCGAGGAGTGTTTGCCATGACCTTCCGCTACTCAAAAATCGTCATGTGCCTTTGTCTGGCGGCGTTCGCGTTTCTCGTCGCCTTCGGCAATATAACCGACTACGGCTCCAATTACGCCTTTGTTCAGCATGTGCTGAGCATGGATACGACATTTCCCGGCAATGCGCTGATGTATCGCTCGATCACCAATCCGACACTTTGGGCTGCGGGCTACTGGCTGATCATATTGGGCGAGGCGCTGACCTGCGCCCTGTTCCTCGTCGCGGCGTGGAAGCTCTGGCAGGCGCGCCGGCTGCCTGGAGCGGCCTTCAACCAGGCCAAGCGATTCGTGGCCGTCGCGGCGACGCTGGGTTTCCTGGTCTGGTATTTCGGCTTCATGGTGATCGGTGGCGAATGGTTCGCCATGTGGCAGTCACAGACATGGAACGGCCAGGAAGCGGCCTTCAAGTTCTATATGACGATTCTGGCGGTGCTGATCTTCGTCAACCAGCCGGACGGCGACGTCGCCTGATCGATCCTGCTGATTCTCTCGCGATGGTGCGCAGCGGACCATCGCGATTTTGCCTGCCCGAACAAGGGCAAGGCGTAGATTCCTGATGATTCTCCGAACAGCCCTTGACGTTGTGCTGCCCGTTTCGCACAAATTGTCGCAGGCCGTGCGGCCATTCGCCGCCGGCCACCATTGCAGCCCGGGGAGGGGTTCTGCCGGGCGCCAATCAGGGAAGATCGGCATATGACCATGCTTTACGTCGTCATTGCCTGCGGCTTGCTATCTGTCCTCTACGCCATCTGGGCGACACGGTCGGTACTTGCATCTGACCAGGGCAACGCACGCATGCAGGAAATTTCCGCTGCCATCCGGGAGGGGGCACAGGCATATCTTGCACGTCAATACAGAACCATCGCCATCGTCGGCGTGGTGGTTTTCCTTCTCGCCTGGTGGCTGCTTTCGGCTGAAGCAGCGATCGGTTTCCTGATCGGCGCCGTGCTTTCCGGTGCCGCCGGTTTCATCGGCATGCATGTCTCGGTGCGGGCCAATGTGCGCACCGCGCAGGCCGCGTCCAACAGTCTGGCGGCGGGCCTCGACATCGCCTTCAAGTCGGGCGCCATCACCGGCATGCTGGTGGCGGGCCTCGCATTGCTCGGCGTCTCCGTCTATTTCTGGGTGCTTACCGGCCCCATGGGGCTGGCGCCTGACAGTCGACCGGTGGTCGATGCGCTGGTGGCGCTGGGCTTTGGCGCTTCGCTGATCTCCATCTTCGCGCGCCTGGGCGGCGGCATCTTCACCAAGGGCGCGGATGTCGGCGGCGATCTCGTGGGCAAGGTCGAAGCGGGTATTCCGGAGGATGATCCGCGCAATCCCGCCACCATCGCCGACAATGTCGGCGACAATGTCGGCGATTGCGCGGGCATGGCCGCCGATCTGTTCGAGACCTATGCGGTGACGGTGGTCGCCACCATGGTGCTCGGCGCCATCTTCTTCGGCGGTTCCGAGGTGCTCGGCAGCGTGATGCTCTATCCGCTGGTGATCTGCGGCGCCTGCATCATCACGTCGATCGTGGGCACCTTTTTCGTCAAGCTCGGCGCCAACGGCTCGATCATGGGCGCGCTCTACAAGGGGCTGATCGTCACCGGCATCCTGTCCATCCTCGGCCTTGCGGTGGCAACCTCGCTCACTGTCGGCTGGGGCGAGATCGGCACCGTCGCGGGTCAGGCGGTGGCGGGCAGCCACCTGTTCGTCTGCGGCATCATAGGCCTGATCGTCACCGGGCTGATCGTGGTGATTACCGAGTATTACACCGGCACCGGCAAGCGGCCGGTCGTGTCGATCGCGCAGGCCTCGGTCACGGGCCATGGCACCAACGTCATCCAGGGGCTCGCGGTGTCGCTGGAATCGACGGCGCTGCCGGCCATCGTCATCGTCGGCGGCATCATCGCCACCTACCAGCTCGGCGGGTTGTTCGGCACGGCGATCGCGGTGACGACCATGCTCGGCCTTGCCGGCATGATCGTGGCGCTGGACGCTTTCGGCCCGGTCACCGACAATGCCGGCGGCATCGCCGAGATGGCGGGCCTGCCGAAGGAGGTGCGCCAGTCCACCGACGCGCTGGATGCGGTGGGCAACACCACCAAGGCCGTCACCAAGGGCTATGCCATCGGGTCGGCGGGGCTCGGCGCGCTGGTGCTGTTCGCCGCCTATTCCAACGACCTGCGCTTCTTCGCGGCCAATGGCGATAAGTTCCCGTATTTCCAGGGCATGGGCGAGATTTCCTTCGATCTCTCCAACCCCTATGTCGTGGCGGGGCTGCTGTTCGGCGGTCTCATCCCCTATCTGTTCGGCGGCATTGCCATGACGGCGGTGGGCCGCGCGGCGGGGTCCATCGTGGAGGAGGTGCGCCGGCAGTTCCGGGAGAATCCGGGCATCATGGCCGGCACGCAGCGGCCGGACTATGCGCGTGCCGTCGACCTGCTCACGCGGGCGGCGATCAAGGAGATGATCATTCCCTCGCTGCTGCCGGTGCTGGCGCCGCTGGTGGTCTATTTCGGCGTCCTGCTGATCTCGGGCTCCAAGGCGTCGGCCTTCGCCGCGCTCGGTGCCTCGCTGCTCGGCGTCATCGTCAACGGCCTGTTTGTCGCCATCTCCATGACCTCCGGTGGTGGCGCCTGGGACAATGCCAAGAAGTCGTTCGAGGACGGTTTCTCCGACAAGAACGGCGTGCGCCACCTGAAAGGCTCGGAAGCGCACAAGGCATCCGTCACCGGCGATACCGTGGGCGATCCCTACAAGGACACCGCCGGTCCTGCCGTCAACCCGGCGATCAAGATCACGAATATCGTGGCGCTGCTGCTGCTGGCGGTGCTGGCGCACAGCATGTGATCCGAAGCCGCTGTTCCCACGCCTTGGGAGCAGCCTGGTTTCGCGAAGACCCGGTCGTCGCAACGAAACACCCGCGGAGCGATCCGCGGGTTTTTCGTATTTCCAGGAAAATGGTGGCTTAGCTGCCGGTAGGTCCGCCGCCGCCGATCGGCAGGGTCGGCTTGGCGCCCGCGCCGGAAATGAGCTGGCCGATGAAGTTCTGGTCCTTGCCGCCCGTCGGCGTCACGCGGGCAACGAAGTCGAACACCTTGCCGTCCTTCAGGCCGTAATTGGCGATCTGGGTCACGCGCCCATCCGGGCCGAAATAGACGGCCAGCACGCGCTGATCCACGATATGCGGGTTCATGAAGGCGACCGGGCGCCGGCGCTTCTGCGAAATATAGTAGAACACTTCGTTGTCGAAGGTCGCGGTGGTGGAAGGGCTGCCCAGCGCCAGCAGCACCTGCTCGCGGCTGGAGCCGACCGGAACCTGGTCGATCTGCTGCTGATCGATGACATAGCCCTGCGTCAGCGTTTCACCCGGCGACAGGCTGTCCAGCGATTTGGACGCGTTGCAGCCTGAAAGGGTCGCCGCGGCAAGCACCGAAACCGCTCCGACGAGAGCAGGCGAATAGATGGTCTTGAATTTCAGCGAGTCCAACAACAACTCCTTCAGATCAGTTCGGTGCCCGCACCTTGCACGAAGCCGCAAAACCGGTAAACCAGCTTGCGCGCCGATGCAACAAGGCCAGGCCGCGAAACGGTTCCCCCATGGAGGCTGCCCTCATGTTCCAGCGCCTGTTTGGCCGCGAACGCAACAATCGAACAATAACGGACGCGCTCTATGCCGAAATCGTGGCAGCGGCGCGGCAGCCACTGCTTTATTCTGACTGGGAGGCGCCGGATACGCCGCTGGGGCGCTTCGAGGTTCTGGCGCTGCACATGTTCCTGTTCCAGCACCGCATGCGTGACGAGACCGGCGCCTCGCGCGAGATCGCGCAGATTCTCATCGATGAGTTCTTTGCCGAGGTCGAGCATTCGCTGCGGGATTTCGGCATCGGGGACATGGGCGTGCCCAAGCGCATGAAGAAGCTGGCGCGCATGTATTACGGCCGCACCGCGTCCTATGCCGATGCGCTGGAACGGGGCGATCGCGCCGCATTGGCCGAAGCGCTGAAGCGCAACATTCGCCCCGACGCCGAGGCCTGGCCGCAGGCCGATGCCCTGGCCGGCTATGTCATCGAAGCCGAAAAGGAACTGGCCACGCAGTCTTCGGACGCGATCCGGGCCGGCACCATTCGTTTTCCGGTCGCCGGCAGGGCCTGACCAGAGGAGATCATCATGAAAGACGAAGAGATTCGAAGCCCGGTTTCCTTTCCGGTCCATGTCTCCCGCCTGCCCCAGAAGGGGCTTCCCGTGGTGCTGGAGGCCGACGAGAAGCAGCGCGCGGAACTCGCCGAAGCGCACGGGCTCGAAGCTGTGGAGAAATTCCGCGCCGAACTTCTGGTGACGATCTGGAAGCGCAACGGCGTGAAGGTCCACGGCAAGGTCGAGGCAGATATCGTCCAGACCTGCGTGGTGACGCTGGAGCCATTGCGGAATCACATTTCGGAAGAGGTGACGGGGCTCTTCCTGCCCGAGGATTCCAAGCTCGGCCGTCTCGGCTTCGAAACCGGCGGCGAAATCCTGCTCGACGTCGAGGGTCCGGACAGCCCGGAGCTTTTCACGGGCGATACGATAGATGTCGGCGCGCTGGCGGAGGAATTCTTCGGCCTGGGAATCGATCCTTACCCGCGCAAGGCAGGCGCTTCGCTGCAGGCGGACGCGGGCGACGAGGAGGAGCAGCCGGAGGAAGGTGAGTTGCAGCGCAAGCTGCGCGCGCTGCTCGATAAATCCTGAAGACATTACAAGGCATCGCTAAATCTCGGTTGTGCGTCGGCTCAAAACCGCTATTTTCGCCAAGCCTCAGGCACCTCGCCTTTCGACCAATGAGAGTAAAGACCGAGTGATCCGAATTTCCATCGATGCCATGGGCGGCGACCATGGGCCAGCGGTTGTCATTCCCGCGCTGCTTGCGGTCGCCATGCGCCGCAACGACGTGCGCTTTCTGATTTACGGCCGCGAGGACGCGGTTCGGCCGGAACTGAACAAATATCCCAAGCTGGCGGAGATCACCGAGTTCCACCACTGCGACGTGGCCGTCCGCATGGACGACAAGCCCAGCCAGGCGCTGCGTCACGGCCGTCGCATCTCCTCCATGTGGCGGGCCATCGAGGCGGTCAAGAACGGCGAGGCGGAGGCCTGCATCTCGGCTGGCAATACCGGCGCGCTGATGGCGATGTCGAAGTTCTGCCTGCGCACCATGGCCACCATCGATCGCCCGGCGATCGCGGCGATCTGGCCGACCATGCGTGGCGAGAGCGTGGTGCTGGATGTGGGCGCCACGATCGGCGCCGACGCGCATCAACTCGTCGATTTCGCGATTCTCGGCACGGGCATGGCGCGCGCGCTGTTCGGCATGGAACGCCCCACGGTGGGTCTGCTCAATGTCGGCGTCGAGGAGGTCAAGGGCCAGGAAGAGGTCAAGGATGCCGGCCGCCTGCTTCGCGAAGCCGGCAAGATGGCGATGGATTATCGCGGTTTCGTCGAGGGCGACGACATCGGCAAGGGTACGGTCGACGTGGTGGTGACGGAAGGGTTTGCCGGCAATATCGCGCTCAAGACCGCAGAGGGCACCGCCCGCCAGATCGGCGAATATCTGCGCGCCGCGATGAGCCGCACGCTGATGGCCAGGATCGGCTACATCTTCGCCAAGGGCGCCTTCAACCGGCTGCGCGAGAAGATGGATGTGCGCCGCGCCAATGGCGGCGTCTTCCTCGGGCTCAACGGCATTGTGGTAAAAAGTCACGGCGGAACCGACTCCGAAGGATTCGCCGCGGCCATCGAACTCGGCTACGACATGGTGAGGAACCGGCTGCTGGACCGGATCGAGGCTGATCTCGATCTTTTCCATGCGCGGCGCCCGCAGCCGTCCGCAAGGGCAAGCGATCACGCGGACGACAGCAACGAATAGGATTTTGTATGATCAGATCGACTGTGCGCGGCATCGGCTCCTCGCTGCCGCGCCGCATCATGAAGAATGCCGACTTCGAAGGCGTGCTGGAGACTTCGGACGAGTGGATCACCCAGCGCACGGGCATCCGCCAGCGCCACATCGCTTCCGATGACGAGACGACTGCCTCGCTGGGCGAGGCGGCGGCGCGCGCGGCACTCGACAATGCGGGGCTGACGCCGGCCGACATCGACCTGATCGTGCTTGCCACCTCCACGCCGAACAACACTTTTCCCGCCACGGCCGTCGAGATCCAGAACCGTCTCGGTATGCGTCACGGCTTCGCCTTCGACATGCAGGCCGTGTGCTCGGGCTTCGTCTTTGCCATCACCACTGCCGATCTTTACATCCGCAGCGGGCTGGCAAGGCGCGCTCTGGTGATCGGCTCCGAGACCTTTTCGCGCATTCTCGACTGGAACGACCGCTCGACCTGCGTGCTGTTCGGCGATGGCGCGGGCGCGCTGGTGCTTGAGGCCTCGGAAGGCGAGGGCACAATTGCCGATCGCGGCATCCTTGCCGCCAGCCTGCGCTCCGATGGCACGCACAAGGACAAGCTCTATGTCGATGGCGGCCCTTCCACCACGGGCACGGTCGGGCATCTGCGCATGGAAGGCCGGGAAGTCTTCAAGCATGCGGTGGGGATGATTACCGATGTGATCGAGGCGACCTTCGGCGAAGCCGGCATCACCGCCGAGGAACTCGACTGGTTCGTGCCGCACCAGGCCAACAAGCGCATCATCGACGCGTCGGCCAAAAAACTCGGCATCGCCGAGGAAAAGGTGGTGGTCACCGTCGACAAGCATGGCAACACGTCGGCTGCTTCCGTGCCGCTGGCGCTGTCGGTCGCGGTCGCGGACGGGCGCATCAAGAAGGGCGATCTCGTGCTGCTCGAAGCGATGGGCGGCGGCTTTACCTGGGGTGCCGTGCTGCTGCGCTGGTAGGCTGCGGCTCCGCATGACGGCGGCCGGTGGTGCGGGCAGTGACCCGCACCCTTCGGGCTGGATGCCCCAGGCGACACGCCCGGAACGGCGAAAACGATTCAAAATCAATTGGAAAGAGGAAAGGTTCGGTCCTTGACCTGGGCGGGCCAATTTTCTAACGTCTTGACGATTGTGACGAATTTCGATGTCCTCGAGGATGGTTGCTGCACCCATGGCGGCAAAGACACTTACCCGCGCCGATCTCGCTGAAGCCGTCTACCGGAAGGTGGGCCTTTCCCGCACGGAATCCGCGCAACTGGTCGAAGCCGTTCTCGACGAGATCTGCGAGGCGATCGTGCGCGGTGAAACCGTCAAACTGTCGTCTTTCGCCACGTTCCATGTGCGTGACAAGAACGAGCGCATCGGCCGCAATCCCAAGACTGGCGAGGAAGTGCCTATCCTGCCGCGCCGCGTGATGACCTTCAAGGCATCCAATGTGCTCAAGAGCCGTATCCTGAAGGCGCACCAGAACAACAAGGCCAAGGCCGGCGGCAAGTAGCAGCCGCAGCGTTTGCCTCGCGCGGTTGATAACCGCATCGGCGTTTTGCGCCACCCTTGAATGTTGGCGCACAAATCGCTGATATATGGTACGAATCGGTCTGCAGGCGCGATCTCGATTTGTCGGACCGGACGCAGCCATGCGCGCCGGAACGTGCCCGGATCCAACCGGGTTCCCGCAGGGGTCGCGGCCGCACGACAGGATGGGCCTGTCCCGCAGGGCGGGGTGGCCGTACAGGCGAAGCCGCCTTGCGAACTCTTCGCGCCGCCGGCTTTCGAACGAGGGTTGCGCTCATGGAAAAGAGTCCCGACGCTTTCCGAACGATCAGCGAAGTTGCTGAAGAACTCGACCTGCCGCAGCATGTTCTGCGCTTCTGGGAAACACGCTTCAACCAGATCAAGCCGATGAAGCGCGGCGGTGGCCGGCGCTACTACCGGCCGCAGGATGTCGAGCTCATCAAGGGCATCCGCCACATGCTCTATGACCAGGGCTATACCATCAAGGGCGTGCAGAAGCTGTTGCGCGAGAACGGCAACCAGTTCCTGGTCGCCGTCGGCAATGGCGATGTTGCCGCCGTGGAGGCCATCGCCCAGCGCAAGCAGGCCGACACCGCGCCCATGACATCGGCCGCGCAGCCGCGCCTGGACGAGGAAATGCTGGTGGGCGAGCCCAAGGCCAAGCCCAGCCGCCGCTTTTTCGGCCTCGGCAAGGCCGAGGAGGAGGGGCCGGTGCAATCCGGTGGCAAGCTCTCGCGCGACAATCGCGCGCTGTTGCAGGAGGCGCTGTTCGATCTGCTCGAATGCAAGCGCCTGCTCGACCAGGTGCGCTGACAGTCTTTTTTCGAAACGAGGCTGCCCCGGGGGCGGCTGATACCCGGCGCGGAGGCCGGGCTGGTTCAGAGCCTCGCATCGGGCGCTTGCCGGCTGCGGATCACGCGTCGGTGCGATTGAGGAGTTTTCGCGGCGTTCGACCGGCCTATCGCTGCCCGGATTTGCTGCTCTCCACATCGGCTTCCGGCCGGTCGCTGCCTTCGGCGACCTCGTCATGCCAGCGTCCGTCGGCATCCTGGTAGGTGATGCCCTCGGTGCGGCCAGCCAACTGCTGCTCGGACGCGGCAGCCCTGGCGGCGGCAAGGGCGGCCTCGCGGCTGCGAAACGTCTCGGAAAAGACGTCTCCGACCTTGTAGGCCCAGCCGCCGTCGTGTTCCACGATCTGGTAGGTCACTTTCGTCATCGTCATGCTCCCGTTCTCACCGGTAGGCCTGACAAGGCAGGGGAAGCTACTTCTGCAGCCGGGCCATCAGCGAGCTGGTGTCCCAGCGATTGCCGCCCATGCCTTGCACATCCTTGTAGAACTGGTCGACCAGCGCGGTGACGGGCAACGCCGCTCCGTTCCGATCGGCCTCCTCAAGGCAGATTTTAAGGTCTTTCCGCATCCAGTCGACTGCAAAGCCGAAATCATATTTGCCGTCGTTCATGGTCTTGTGGCGGTTTTCCATCTGCCATGAGCCGGCGGCTCCCTTGGAGATCACGCCCACCACCTTCTCGATATCCAGCCCTGCGCGCTTGCCGAAGTTCAGTCCCTCGGCCAGCCCCTGCACGAGGCCGGCGATGCAGATCTGGTTCACCATCTTGGTAAGCTGGCCGGCGCCCGCAGGACCCATCAGCCCCACCATGCGGGCAAAGGCCTCGATCACCGGCTTTGTCCGGTCGAAAACGGCCTGCTCGCCGCCGACCATCACCGTCAGCACGCCGTTTTCGGCGCCCGCCTGTCCGCCCGACACCGGCGCGTCCAGGAAGGAGAACCCGCGCGCGCTCGCGGCTTCGGCCAGCTCACGCGCAACCTCGGCGGAGGCCGTGGTGTTGTCGACGAACACCGAGCCCTTCTTCATGGCATGAAAGGCGCCATCCGGCCCGATCGTGACACTGCGCAGGTCGTCGTCATTGCCCACGCAGGAGAAAACGAAATCCTTGCCCTCCGCGGCCTGACGCGGGGTCGCGGCCATAGCGCCGCCATGCTCGGCGACCCATTTCTCGGCTTTGGAGGCCGTGCGGTTGTAGACCGTCACGTCGTGACCGCCCTTGTTCCTCAGATGCGCGGCCATCGGATAGCCCATCACGCCAAGTCCCAGAAATGCCACCGATGCCATTCTTACCCTCTCATGCCCGGCCCAGTTATGTCGTGTGTTCAGGTCTATGGCATGGAGCGGATTCGTCAAGGGAGCGTCTGTTGGCTCAGGTGGGCAAGATACGGCGCAAGGCGGGGTTTGCTACCCGCCTTGCGAGACTGCCTCCCTGCGAAAGCGCAGTATCCGCTATCGTTTCAAATGCCGCGTGATGCGCCGTTCGATCCATTCGATCGCATTGCGCAGCGCCTCGACCATCGACAGATAGATCAGCGCCGCCCAGAGATAGGTCTGGAAGTCGAAGGTGCGCGAATAGGCGCGGCGGGTTTCGCCCATCAGGTCGTAGACGGTGATGATGGCGACGATGGCGGAGCCCTTGATCATCAGGATGATCTCGTTGCCGTAGGGACGCAGAGCGACGATCAGCGCCTGCGGCAGGATGATCTTGCGCATCGTCAGGAACTTCGACAGGCCGAGCGACGCGGCACTCTCCCATTGCCCCCTCGGCACGCTTTCGATAGCGCCGCGCAGGATTTCGGCCTGATAGGCGGCCGTGTTCAGCGAGAAGGCGAGCACCGCGCAATACCACGCCTCGCGGAAGAAGCTCCACAGGCCGACCGCCTCGAGCTGCGGCCGGAAGGAGCCGAAGCCGTAATAGATGAGGAATGCCTGGGCCAGCAGCGGCGTGCCGCGGAAGAAATAGACATAGGCGTAGGAAATCGCATTCAGCACCGAATTGCGCGACATGCGCGCGAAAGCGATGGGAATGGACAGGATCGCGCCGATGGCGATCGACATGCCGACCAGTGAAAGGGTGACGCCGACGCCACGCAGGTAGAGCGGCGCATATTTCTCGAACAGGTCCGGGTCCCACGCCCTGATCAGGAACAGCAGCAGGCCGAGGCCGAACAGCGCCCATATGGCGACGAGGGCGTTGCCGACGATGCGCTCGCGCGACCAGCCGCGCGCGGCCGGCGGCGGGCGGTCGACGATTTCGGAGTTCTGCGCGAAGCTGCTCATCGCTGCATCTCCGTTTTGCCTACGCTTCGCTCGATCGCGCCGATGCCGAAAGAGGAAAGGATCGCCAGGATCAGATAGGCGACGCAGGCGACGCCGAAGAACAGGAAGCTCTCCTTGGTCACGCGCGCCGCGATGCTCGCCTGCCGCAATATATCCGACAGGCCGATGACGGACACGAGCGCCGTGTCCTTCAGCAAGGCGAGCCAGAGGTTCGAGAGGCCGGGCAGGGCGATGCGGATGAGCTGCGGCAGCACCACCAGACGCATGGTCTGGCCCTTGGAAAGGCCGATCGAATAGCCGCCTTCATACTGGCCGATCGGGATGGCGCGGAAGGCGGACAGAAAGACCTCGCTGGCATAGGAGGAAAACACCACGCCCAGCGCCACCATGCCGGCCACGAAGCTGTTGATCTCGATGGTGGTGCCGGGGCTCAGCAACCTCACCACCTGCTGCACGCCGAGCTGGGCGCCGTAAAACACCAGGAACAGCGTCAAAAGCTCGGGCAGTCCGCGAAAGATGGTGGTGTAGATATTGCCGGCCAGCCGCAGCGACGGCTCCGAAGACTGCTTGGCCACCGCCACCATGAAACCGATGAAAAGACCGAGCGGCAGCGTGGCCAACGCCAGCGACACGGTTATGAAAACGCCATAGGCGATGTCGTCCAGCCACCCTTGCGGGCCCCAGCTGAGCAGTGTCCAGATACTGCTCTCCATATGCATGCCTTCTCTTGCCGGAAGTTCGTATGAGCCCTGCACTTAAGCGAACGGCGGGTTCCGTTGCCCCGCCGTTCGCCATTCAGAGCGACGCTGTCGAGACGGTGTCAGCCGCCATAGACGTCGAACTTGAAGTACTTGTCGTTGATTTCCTTGTACTTGCCGTTTTCGCGGATGGCGGCGATGGCCGCATTCAGCTTCTCGCGCAGCTCGTCGTCCCCCTTGCGCACGGCGATGCCGGCGCCGGGGCCGTGGATCTCCTCGACCGGCTTGATGGTGCCTACCAGCTTGCAGCAGGCGCCTTCGGGCGAATCCAGCCACTGCTGGATCACCACCACGTCGTCATTCACCGCGTCGAGGCGGCCGTTGGCGAGGTCGAGCTGATATTCCTGCGCGGTCGGATAGGGTTTGATGGTGCTGTCCGTATAGGTCTGCTCGGAATAGTTGAAATGGGTGGTCGAGCCCTGCACGCCGATGGTTTTGCCGGCGAGGTCTTCCTTGGTGACGCCCTTGATGTCGGTGTCCTTGGGCGCGGCGATTGCCGGCGGCGTGTTGTAGTATTTGTTGGTGAAGTCGACCTGCTTCTTGCGCTCGGGCGTGATCGACATGGACGCAACGATGGCGTCGAACTTGCCGGCCTGCAGCGCGGGGATGATGCCGTCCCAATCCTGGGTGACGAACTCGCACTTCACCTTCATCTCGTCGCAGAGCGCCTGTGCGATGTCGATGTCGAAGCCTTCCAGCTTGCCGTCGGCGGTCAGGTTGTTGAAGGGCGGGTAGGCGCCCTCCGTACCGATTTTCAGTGTTTTCTCCTGGGCCTGGGCGGAGCCGATCGCAAGGGCTACGGCCGACGCCGCAAGGGCGATACGCATTGCAACACGCATGTTGTTCCTCTCTTTTGTTGCCCGCCGCTCTTCGAGCGCGACGTTATCGGAGGCCGGGTGCGGCTCTCCGCTGGGCGGATACTCCCACTCTTTGAGACGAAAAAGCAACTGCAAAACCACGTGGGAAACGCGACTTCGCCGGGCCATATGCACATCTTGTTCGATGCTTGCCGGCCCGGTGCGAATGTCCGGTTGATCTGACGCAACGTCAGCTTTTGCTTAGGCCCGCGGCCTTTTCGATGAAATCGGCAATGGCCGCTATGTCGTCGAGATCGAAGACGGGGATCGTCTCGCCGCCGACGGGATGGTCGGCAGCGACGGCGACGATGTTGGGATCGCCCGCCGAGAGCGGTTCCATGCTCCTGGCCTCGCGCCGGCGCGCTTCGATCTTGAGGTGCCCCTCGCGCTTGTAGCCCTCTACCAGCACGAGGTCGCAGGGAGAGAGCCGGGCGAGGATGTGATCGAGGTTCGGCTCTTCCTCGCCGTGCAATTCGTGCATCAGCGCCCAGCGCTGGTCGGAAACGATGGCGACCTCGCCCGCGCCGGCCTGTCGGTGGCGGAAGCTGTCGGTGCCTTCCTTGTCGATGTCGAAAGCATGGTGGGCATGCTTGACGGTGGAAACGCGCCAGCCGCGCGCGGTGAGCGTCGCCACCAGCCGCTCGGTCAGCGTGGTCTTGCCCGAGTTCTTCCATCCGGTGATGCCGAATACGCGCTGTGTCACGTCGCTGAAACCTGCATGATGCTGGCGGGCGTTGCCCGCTGTTGAAACGCCGCGCCGAGCGAGTGAACATCTCTCCCGGCCTCAGGCATTGTCGGCCGCCATGGCCGGTTTGCGCAAGAGCCGATTGGCCAGCCATTCGCGATGGCGTGAATGGAAGTCCAGGCGGATGATCCCGCGCGACCGCAATAAGCCGGGCGGGCGAAAAATGGCCGTCCCGGCATATCAGCGCCGCTTCAGGCGAGATTCTGCCTCGGGAACATATGCATGTAAGGCTCCGCTTCCTTCAGCACGCGGGCATAGGATGGTCTCTGCTTCAGGCGCGCGAAATAAGCGGCGACGTTCCGGTGCGTGTCCTCGAACGGAACCACCTCGTTGGCATAGAACAGCGCGGGCGATGCGGCGCAGTCGGCCAGCGTATAGGTTTCGCCCGTCGCCCAGGTGCGGCCGGCCATCTCCGTCTCGATGATGTCATAGGCGGATTTCAGCGCTGCGCGGTTCTGCTCGACGCCGAAAGAATCGTGCTGGCCGGCGGGACGCAGGCGGTCCGCCACGATCCGCTGCATCGGATCATGAACATAGAGGTCGTAGAAGCGGTCGGCGAGGCGGGTCTTCCATGCCAGGTCCGGGTCGGAAGGCAGCAGTTCGACCGGGCCGGGATAATTGCGCGCGAGATATTCGATGATGACGGTCGATTCCGGCACAGTGCGATCCCGTGCTTCGTCGCGCAGCACCGGCATCTTGCCGACCGGCCACAGCCTCTTGAAGGCGGCGCGGGAGGCTTCGTTGCCGAGATCGACGATATTGGCCGTGAAGGGAATGTCGTTTTCGTAGAACGCGATCAGCGTCTTGTGGCAATAGGAGGCAAGCGGATGCAGATGAAGGGTCAGGGACATGGGCGACTCGCTTCCGTCGGTTGGCCTGCATTGAACTGATTGTATGTTGCAACTGGTTGCATGCTATAATTAGTGGTGCGGTTTTGCAACCGGTCCGGAGACCCATGAATGAATGATGCCCATCGCTCGGGATGCCCGATCAACCTGTCGCTGGAAGTGTTCGGCGACAAATGGAGCCTGCTGATTCTGCGGGACATGATCTTTCGCGGCCACCGCCATTTTCGCGAATTGCTGCGTTCCGAGGAGGGCATCTCCTCCAACATTCTCGCCGACAGGCTGAAGATGCTGGTGGAGCAGGGCATGCTGACCAGGGCCGACGATCCGGCGCACAAGCAGAAGGCCATCTACAGCCTGACGGAAAAAGCGATCGAGCTGGTGCCGATCATGGCGCATCTGGGCATATGGGGGCGCAGATGGCTGCCGGTCAGCGAGGACCTCAGCGTCGGCGCGCGGGTGCTGGAAGAAGGCGGGCCGGCGATGTGGCGGAAGTTCATGGCCGAACTGCGGGTCGAGCAGCTTGGCGAGCCGGCGGGCGAGAGGGCTGGGCCGTCCGTGCGCGAGGAATTTCAGGCGGCTTACGAGCAGGTCATCGCGCGAAAGCGGAAAGAGGCATCCGGCGACTGATCATCCGGTTTCCGCGTTCCAGCCGTAGAGCCAGTCCATGTCGGCGGCGAGTTTTTCCGGCGGACGGGTTTTCAGCACCAGATTCCGCGCCACCGCCACCGGTCCCCGGGCCTGCCACGCAAAATGGTTGAAGGCGCCGCGCCGGGCAACCGCTGCGACGCGCGGCCGGCGCGTACGTTCCCAGTCCGTCAGCGCGGCAAGCATATTGCCGGGTGCGGCGGCGACATTGGCGGCGAGCGTTTGAGCGTCCTCGATGGCCATTGCGGCCCCCTGCGCGGCGAAAGGCGTCATGGCGTGGGCCGCGTCGCCGATCAGCGCGACGTTTTGCGCCGTCCAGGGTGCATCCGGCCGAACGGTATGGATCGGCCATGCGGTCCAGGGGCCGGCTTCGCGGGCAAGGCGTGCCAGCATCGGGGCGGTGCGGCGCATGGCGCGCTCGAGCGGAGCGGCATCGGCCGTTCCGGACCAGCCTTCGGCAATGCGCTGGCCGGGGGTGAAGGCGACGAGATTGAAGGCCGCGCCGCCGCGCACCGGATAGACGATCAGATGGAAGCCGGAATGCAGGAAGGCCGTCACCACCTCGCAGGCACCGGCCGAGGCGAACGCCCGGCCGATTTCACCGTCCGCGGGAACGACCGTGCGCCAGGCGAGCTCGCCCGCGAAGCGGCTGGCCTGGCCGGGCTGGAGCCCGCCGCGCAGGGCCGACCATACGCCGTCGGCCCCCACCAGCAGAAGGGCGCTTTGCCTTTCCATGGCGCTGGAGCGGTCGAGAACGGCCGTGATGCCGTGATCCTCCTGTTCGAAACCGGCAATTGCCGTCCCGGTGAAAAGCTGGATCGAAGGCTGGGCGGCGACCGTCTCCAGCAGCGCCTTCTGCAGGTCGGCGCGGTGCGCGACGAGGTAGGGCGCACGCCAGCGCGCCTCGGCGGCCGCGCCCAGCGGCACGCGGCCGAGTTCGGCAAGCGTGCGGGCATCGCGCAGCACCACGCCATGCGGTGCCACGGCCATCGGACGCAGCGCTTCCAGCGCGCCGAGGCCGTCGAGAATGCGGGTGGCGTTGGGCGAGAGCTGGAGGCCGGCCCCGACCTCCTCCAGTTTTTCCGAGCGCTCGAATATGTCTACCGAAAAGCCACGCCGGGCGAAGGCGAGCGCGGCGGACAGGCCGGCGATGCCGGCGCCGGCGACGATGATCCGCCTGGAGCGCGAAACGTCCATGGCATCGGCCGTCGCGGCTTGCGGCTCAGGCCGCCTGGATCACGTAGAGGCAGCCTTCCGGGCGCGTCTCGGTGGGCTTCAGTGCTCCGTTGAAGCGGTAGAGGGTCGAGCAGTAGGGGCAGACCTTCTCCGAATCGGCGCCCATGTCGAGGAACACGTGCGGGTGGTCGAAAGGCGGGGTGGCGCCCACGCACATGAACTCCTTCACGCCGATCTCGATGACTGCGTGCCCCGCGTCATTCTGGAAATGAGGGATGGAACCGCCGGCCATGGCATTCTCCTGTCGATTGCATGTCGCTCATAGCAGGCGTTTGGAACATCGCCAATCGCTTTGCAAGCCATGTGAAATCAAACTGTCGCAAAACCCTGTCAGGAGGTAAGCTGAGCCGAATAAGCGGCTGAAGCGTCGCACAAGGATAGAGGGATATGAACGAACTGAGGCCGGTCCAGACCGAATTCACCAATGTGAGCACCGCCGACGGCGATGTGTCTTCGGGCAATCCGGATCGCTTCGTAAATCGCGAGTTTTCCTGGCTGCAGTTCAACCGGCGCGTGCTGGAGGAGTCGCAGAACCAGCGCCACCCGCTGCTGGAGCGGGTGCGCTTCCTGTCGATCTCAGCCGCCAATCTGGACGAGTTCTTCATGGTACGGGTGGCCGGGCTCGCCGGTCAGGTGCGTCAGGGCATTGCCATTCGCAGTCCCGACGGCCGCACGCCCGAGCAGCAACTGGAGCAGATTCTCGTCGAGGTCGAGCGTCTGCAGGAAGACCAGCAAAGGAGCCTTTCCGAGCTTGCCGTGCTGCTGCGCGCCGAAGGCATCGAGACCGTCACCGGCGACAAGCTCAACAAGGACGAGAAGGCCTGGCTCGAAGCCCATTTCATGGAGCAGATATTCCCGGTCCTGACGCCTCTGTCGATCGATCCGGCGCATCCCTTCCCGTTCATTCCCAATCTCGGCTTCTCGATCGGCCTGCAACTGCGCCATCTGAAGGACGGCGAGGAGATGACGGCGCTGCTGCGCCTGCCGGTGGCGCTCAAGCGCTATATCCGGCTGCCCGACCGCAAGACCGCGGTGCGGTTCATTCCCCTGGAGGAGATGGTCAACATCTTCATTGGCAAGCTCTTTCCCGGCTATGAGGTGAAGGGCTCGGGCACATTCCGCATCATCCGCGACAGCGACATCGAGGTCGAGGAAGAGGCGGAGGATCTGGTGCGGCTGTTCGAGACGGCGCTGAAGCGGCGCCGGCGCGGGCAGGTGATCCGCATCGAGTTCGACAGCCGCATGCCGGACGAACTGCGCGAATTCGTTGCCACCGAGCTCGGCGTGCTGCCGTCGCGCATCAGCGTGCTCACCGGCCCGCTGGCGCTCAGCCAGATTTCGGAGATCGTCTCGCTGCCGCGCGACGACCTCAAGTTCACGCCGTTCAACCCGCGCTTTCCCGAGCGCGTGCGCGACCATGGCGGGGATTGCTTCGCCGCGATCCGCGAAAAGGACTTCATCGTCCACCACCCCTACGAATCCTTCGACGTGGTGGTGCAGTTCCTGCGGCAGGCGGCGATGGATCCGGAGGTGGTGGCCATCAAGCAGACGCTCTACCGCACCTCGAACGACAGCCCCATCGTGCGCGCGCTGATCGATGCGGCCGAGGCCGGCAAGTCGGTGACCGCACTGGTGGAGCTGAAGGCGCGCTTCGACGAGGAGGCCAATATCCGCTGGGCGCGCGATCTGGAGCGGGCGGGCGTTCAGGTCGTGTTCGGCTTCATCGAGCTGAAGACGCATGCCAAGATGTCGCTGGTGGTGCGTCGCGAGGAAAACCGGCTGCGCAACTATGTGCATCTGGGCACGGGCAACTACCATCCACAGACGGCTCGCATCTACACCGACCTGTCCTTCTTCACGACCGATCCGCAGATCGCGCGCGACGTGGCGCAGATCTTCAATTTCATCACCGGTTACGCCGAGCCGACCGGGGAAATGGTGCTGGCGATGTCGCCGTTCACGCTGCGCAGCCGCATCCTCACGCATATTTCCGAAGAGATCGAGCATGCCGCCAAGGGCAAGCCGGCGCAGATCTGGATGAAGATGAATGCGCTGGTCGATCCCATCATCATCGACGCGCTCTACGACGCCAGCCGGGCGGGCGTGGAGATCGATCTTGTGGTGCGCGGCATTTGCTGCCTGCGCCCGCAGGTGCCCGGCCTTTCGGAGAACATCCGGGTCAAGTCCATCGTCGGCCGGTTCCTGGAGCACAGCCGCATCTACTGTTTCGGCAATGGCCACGGCCTGCCCTCGGACGACGCGATCGTCTATATCGGCTCGGCCGATCTGATGCCGCGAAACCTGGATCGGCGGGTCGAAGTCATGGTGCCGATCACCAATCCGACCGTGCATGAGCAGGTGCTGGGCCAGATCATGTTGGGAAACATTATGGACAACCAGCAAAGTTTCGAAGTATTGGCAGACGGAACCTCGCGGCGCACCGTGCCCTACGAGGGCGAAGAACCGTTCAACGCTCAGGAATACTTCATGACCAATCCTAGCCTGTCCGGACGGGGTGATGCGTTGAAGTCGCACGCGCCCAAGCGTATCGCGCAGTTCAAGCGCAGCAAGAAATCCAAGGCATCCGAAGGCTAGGCGCCGGCTGCATGATAGCACGATCCCAGGGCCGGCTGCAGGACCGCCGGCCGGTTTCCATCATAGACATCGGCTCGAACTCCATCCGTCTCGTTGTCTATGAAGGCATCGCGCGTACCCCGACGGTGCTGTTCAACGAAAAGATGCTGGCCGGCCTCGGCCGCGGCATCGTTTCGACCGGCAGGCTCGATCCCGACGCCGTCACGCGCGCCATCGAGGAATTCCGCCGCTTCCGGGCGCTGTCGGATCAGGCGGGGGCCGGCGACCTTTTCGTGATCGCCACGGCCGCCGCGCGCGAGGCCGAAAACGGCATCGACTTCATCCACCGTGCCGAGAAGATCCTTCGCACCGAGATCCGCGTGCTGAGCGGGCGCGAGGAGGCGCATTATTCCGCACTGGGCGTCATTTCCGGTTTCCACCCGGCTGACGGCATCGCCGGCGACCTCGGCGGCGGCAGCCTCGAGCTGATCGATGTCGCTGGCGAGAAGATCGGCGACGGGATAACCCTGCCGCTTGGCGGTCTGCGCCTGCAGGACATGGCCAGGAATTCGCCGGTCGCGGCGGTCAAGATCGCGCGCGACGAGTTGAAGCGGGCCAAGCTGCTCAAGGGTGGGCAGGGCAGGGTGTTCTATGCGGTCGGCGGCACGTGGCGAAACCTCGCGCGCCTGCACATGAACATGACCAACTATCCGCTCAGCGTCATGCACCACTATGAGATGGGCATCGAAAGCTCGCTGCCGTTCCTGCGGCAGGTCGCGAAGGGCGATATCGACAAGATCAAGGGCATCGAAGGCATATCCAAGGTCCGCCGCTCGCTGCTGCCATATGGCGCTGCCGTGATGCTGGAGATCATCGCGGCCATGAAGCCGTCGAAGATCGTGGTGTCGGCGCTCGGCGTGCGCGAGGGCTTTCTCTACTCGCTGCTGTCGCCGCGCGAGCAGAAGCTCGATCCGCTGATTTCGGCCTCCGAGGAACTTGCGGTGCTGCGCGCGCGCTCGGTGCGCCACGCGCATGAACTGGTCGAATGGACGGGCAGGAGCTTTGCCACCTTCGGCATAGACGAAACCGTCGACGAGGCCCGCTATCGCGAGGCCGCCTGCCTGCTGGCAGACATCGGCTGGCGCGCGCATCCTGAATATCGCGGCACGCAGTCGCTCAACATCATCGCGCATGCCTCGTTCATCGGTGTCGACCATCCCGGCCGCGTCTATCTGGCGCTGGCCAATCTCTACCGGCACGACGGCATTTTCAACGACGGCATGGCGGTAGAGCTGAAATCGCTGGTCACGCCACGCTATCTGGAGCGGGCGCGGCTGCTGGGTGCGATGTTCCGCGTCGTCTATCTGCTGTCGGCGGCAATGCCGGACGTCATCCCCAGGCTGCGGTGGGAGCCGCGCGAAAACGATGTGCTGGCGCTGGTGATCCCGACCGAGTTCAAGGATTTGTACGGGGAGCGTCCGGCGGGAAGACTAGCCCAGCTCGGCAAGCTCACCGGCCGCAAGCTGGTGCTCGAAGTGGAAGGCGAGCCGCCTGCCGCTTTCACCGGCAAATGACGAGAGAATGAGAAAAGGCCCGGATCGACCGGGCCTTTTTCCGTTTCAGCAGTCGCTGACGGTATTCAGCCGCGCCTTGCGTCGACCGAATAGGCACCGGGACCGAAGGCTGCCAGAACAAGGAAGCCGCCGGCGATCGCCAGGTTCTTCTCGAAGTTGATGAGTTGCATCGCGTCGGCCCAGTTCGTATGCGCGACCAGTGCGGTGGCGATGCTGAAAATGGCAAGCACATAGGCGGCCACGCGGGTCTGGAAGCCGATCAGGATGGCGAGGCCGCCGATGAGCTCGATCAGCCCGACGATGACGGCGGTGGCGGTCGGCGCCGGGAGGTTGTAGCTCCCGAAATAACCTGCGGTGCCGGCGATGTTGGTGAGCTTGCCGAAGCCGGCAAGGATGAAGAGGATCGACAGCAAGATGCGGCCGATGAGTACGATGGCGCTGTTGGGCATGTTTCTTCTCCTGAGGCGATGTCCGATGCGCGAACTAGCGCGGAACCGGGTTCAAGACGAGATCGAAACTTCCAAACGCATTGTATACTGATTCACACCCAATCGACACTCCAGCGTGCACAGCTTTCGCCGGAGTGCCGATCGGTTCGACAGGTTTGTCCTGTCAGCCCGGATGCGTCATGTCCTCGGGGCGCACCAGGCGGTCGAAGTCGGCCTCGCTGACATAGCCCCCGCCGACGGCCTCCTCGCGCAGCGTCGTGCCGTTCTTGTGCGCGGTCTTGGCGATCTTGGCGGCGTTGTCGTAGCCGATGGTCGGGGCAAGCGCGGTCACCAGCATCAGCGACCGTTCGAGCGCCGCCTTGATGTTGTCCTCGCGCGCCTCGATGCCGACGACGCAGTTGTCGGTGAAGGAGATCGCGGCGTCGGACATCAACTGCACCGATTGCAGGAAGTTGTAGGCCATCAGCGGATTGTAGACGTTGAGTTCGAAATGGCCCTGGCTGCCGGCGAAGGTGAGCGCCGCGTTGTTGCCGAACACCTGCACGCAGACCTGCGTCAGCGCCTCGCACTGCGTCGGGTTGACCTTGCCCGGCATGATCGACGAGCCCGGCTCGTTTTCCGGCAGCGCCAGCTCGCCGAGACCCGAGCGCGGGCCCGAACCGAGGAAGCGGATGTCGTTGGCGATCTTGAACAGGGCGGCGGCGGCGGCGTTGATGGCGCCGTGGCTGAACACCATCGAATCATGAGCGGCCAGCGCCTCGAACTTGTTCGGCGCGCTCACGAAGCCGATGCCGGTGATGGCGGCGATGCGCTCCGCGACCTTCTCGGCAAAGCCGATCGGGGCATTGAGCCCGGTGCCGACTGCGGTGCCGCCCTGCGCCAGCTCGCACAGACCCGGAAGCGTCAGCTCGATGCGCTTGATGGAGGAGGCGACCTGCGCGGCATAGCCGCCGAACTCCTGGCCGAGGGTCAGTGGGGTGGCGTCCTGCGTGTGGGTACGGCCGATCTTGACGATGTGGTCGAATTCCCTGGCCTTGGCGTCGAGCGCGGCATGCAGGTGCTTCAGCGCCGGAAGCAGGTCATGGACGATGCGTTCGGCGCAGGCAATGTGCATGGCCGTCGGATAGGTGTCGTTCGACGACTGGCTCATATTGACGTGGTCGTTCGGATGCACCGGCTTCTTGGAGCCCATGACGCCGCCGAGCAGCTCGATCGCCCGGTTGGAGATCACCTCGTTGGCGTTCATGTTGGACTGGGTGCCCGAACCGGTCTGCCACACCACCAGCGGGAAGTGGTCGTTGAGCTTGCCGTCGATAACTTCCTGCGCGGCCCGGACGATGGTTTCGCCGATCTTCGGATCGAGGCGGCCGAGTTCCATATTGGCTTCGGCGGCCGCGCGCTTGACGATGCCCAGCGCACGCACGATCGACAGCGGCTGTTTTTCCCAGCCGATCTTGAAATTGCCCAGCGAACGCTGCGCCTGTGCGCCCCAATAGCGATCCGCCGCCACCTCGATGGGGCCGAAAGTATCCGTTTCGGTTCTGGTCTTTTGAGCGCTCACGAGCCGTCTCCCCGGAAAATGTGTAATGCCGGCAATGGCCTACCGCTTTGCACAATGGGCTTCAAGTAAAGATTGGACATGCCGGAAATACAAATCGGTTCAAAGGCGAGCGCAGATGGCTGGCGGCTGCGTTTGCCGCCTGCCGGTGAAGAGGCGAGGGGAGGGCACCCCGGCGGCACAACGGCCGGAAACGATTGCGTCCTGGCCGAAACGACAAAAGGCGGCCGCCGGGCGACCGCCTCTTGCAGTGGAAACGGCGCCCGCTACAGCGCGCGTTTCACCTTTTCCTTGGCGTCGCCAAAACCCTTCTGGACCTTGCCGGCAGCCTTGTCGGCCTTGCCTTCCATCTCGGTGCGCTTGCTGCCGGTGGCCTTGCCGACCGCTTCCTTGACCGCGCCCTTGGCTTCCTTGGCAACGCCCTTGATCTGATCCTTGTTCACCATTTCGCATCTCCCGCGTCCGCGTCATTGCGTGCGATAACGACAATCGGGCGAAATGGTTGCAGGCGGGGAGAATGAGCCAAATTCCCGCCCGAAACAAAAAGGGCGCCCGAAGACGCCCTTTCCGTAAGCTGAGCCGAGTGGCCGGATCAGAAATCCATGCCGCCCATGCCGCCCATGCCGCCGCCCGGCATTGCCGGCATCGGGGCATCCTTCTTCGGAGCCTCGGCGATCATGGCCTCGGTGGTGACCAGCAGGCCGGCAACCGAAGCGGCGTCCTGCAGGGCCGTGCGCACGACCTTGACCGGATCGACGATGCCGAAGGCGATCATGTCGCCGTATTCGCCGGTCTGGGCATTGTAGCCGAAGGTGGCGGTCTTGTTCTCGAGGATCTTGCCCGCGACGATCGAGGCTTCAGCGCCGGCGTTCGAAGCGATCTGACGGACCGGAGCCTGCAGAGCGCGACGGACGATGTTGATGCCGGCGGTCTGGTCGGCGTTCTCGCCGGTCGCCTTGATGTTCAGGGTCGAACGCAGCAGGGCCACGCCGCCGCCCGGAACGATGCCTTCCTCAACGGCCGCGCGGGTCGCGTTGAGAGCGTCGTCGACGCGGTCCTTGCGCTCCTTCACTTCCACTTCGGTCGCACCGCCGACGCGGATGACCGCAACGCCGCCCGCCAGCTTGGCGAGACGTTCCTGCAGCTTCTCCTTGTCGTAGTCCGAGGTGGTTTCCTCGATCTGCTGCTTGATCTGGGCGACGCGGCCCTGGATCTCGGCCTTCTTGCCGGCGCCGTCGACGATGGTGGTGTTCTCCTTGGAGATCGACACCTTCTTGGCGCGGCCAAGCATGTTGAGGGTCACGTTCTCGAGCTTGATGCCGAGATCTTCGGAGATGACCTGGCCACCGGTGAGGATGGCGATGTCTTCCAGCATGGCCTTGCGGCGATCACCGAAGCCCGGAGCCTTGACGGCGGCGATCTTCAGGCCGCCACGCAGCTTGTTGACGACGAGCGTGGCCAGGGCCTCGCCCTCGACGTCTTCCGAGATGATGAGCAGCGGCTTGGAGGTCTGCACGACGGCTTCGAGAACCGGCAGCATGGCCTGGAGGTTGGAGAGCTTCTTCTCGTGGAGAAGGATGTAGGCGTCTTCCAGCTCGGCAACCATCTTGTCCGGGTTGGTGACGAAGTAGGGCGACAGGTAGCCGCGGTCGAACTGCATGCCCTCGACGACTTCCAGCTCGGTCTCGGCGGTCTTGGCTTCCTCGACCGTGATGACGCCTTCGTTGCCGACCTTCTGCATCGCCTCGGCGATCATCGAGCCGATTTCCTTCTCGCCGTTGGCCGAGATGGTGCCGACCTGGGCGACTTCTTCCGAGGTCTTGATCTTCTTCGAGCTCTTGACGAGATGGGCGACGACTTCGGCGACGGCCGTGTCGATGCCGCGCTTCAGGTCCATCGGGTTCATGCCGGCGGCAACGGCCTTGTGGCCTTCCTGAACGATCGCCTGGGCCAGAACGGTCGCGGTGGTGGTGCCGTCACCGGCGATGTCGTTGGTCTTCGAAGCGACCTCGCGGACCATCTGCGCGCCCATGTTCTCGAACTTGTCTTCCAGCTCGATTTCCTTGGCGACGGTGACGCCGTCCTTGGTGATGCGCGGGGCGCCGAACGACTTGTCGATGACGACGTTGCGGCCTTTCGGGCCCAGCGTCACCTTCACCGCGTCGGCGAGGATGTTGACGCCGCGCAGCATGCGCTCGCGGGCATCACGGGAGAACTTTACGTCTTTAGCAGCCATTTCTAAGCTCCTGGTAGGGGCACGGGGCCCGAAAATTCAGATGACGGGAAACGGGCGGCTGATTAGCCGACGACGCCCATGATGTCGGATTCCTTCATGATCAGAAGGTCTTCGCCATTGAGCCTGACTTCCGTGCCCGACCACTTGCCGAACAGGACGCGATCACCCACCTTGACATCCAGCGGGACCAGCTTGCCAGCCTCGTCGCGAGCGCCGGAACCGACGGCGATGATCTCGCCTTCCTGCGGCTTTTCCTTGGCGGTGTCGGGGATGATGATGCCGCCGGCGGTCTTCTCTTCGGATTCGACCCGGCGAACGACCACGCGGTCATGAAGCGGGCGGAACTTCGACTTTGCCATTTTGGTTATCCTTGGTGCGGATGTTGAAACGATTCCTCCGTCCGGAACACCGGACCACTATTAGCACTCACTTGGGAGGAGTGCTAACGCCGGCTGAGATAAGCCGGCCATTTCGCGGAGTCAAGAAGTGAGGGCATTTTCGCCGCGGGTCGGGCGCGCCTTGCGCACATCTGCGGGCTGCGCCATAAATCGCTCGCTCAGAAGTACGTGGGTCCCTGTTGGGGCAGTTCATCCGGCCTGGGCTCTGGCCGCGCGGACAGGTTCGCGCGCCGAGCGTGAGGGTTTGGCGATGTTAACCATGTTCGAAGATCGCGAGCGCGATGGCGCCTCGTGGAGCGACGCTTCTGAAGCCTTGCCGAAAGCCATGAGAATGCGGACGCGCAACAGCCGCGCCGTCACTGCCGCAAGTCTGGATCGAAAATGGGGCCGCTACAAATACTGGACCCGCGCAGATGTGGCGGAACTCCGAAAAATGGCCGGAGAGGGCGCCCGCGTCGTCACCATCGCGCGTCATTTCAATCTGTCGGTCCGGGCCATCCGCAAGCGTGCGGCGCGCGAGTGCATCGCGATCTGCCCGAACCAGCACGATAAAAAACCGTGAGCAGGAATGGCGCTGACAACGAAGGTTTGGTGCTCCATGAAGATCGGTTGGCCCTAACACTCCTGACAACGGGCTCTATCAGTCTCTGGATTTCATTGTTAAATTCGGACCTTGCAGGCTGTTGAACCTTTGGCCGGGCACTGGCAGGAGTTTCGTTTTCCGGCTCATCACAAAAATGCGAGCGCCCCGGGGCTCGCTTGAATGATAAGCACGCTTATAATATATGCCGCTCATGAATTTGGACGGCACGGAAAAACTAGGTTTTCTCATCCACGATGCAGCCCGGTTGATGCGCAAGCGCTTCGAGTCGCTTGGCAGCCGGCACGGGCTGTCATCGGCTCAATGGCGCCTGCTGGTGCGGGTGGTCAAGAGCGAGGGCGTGACCCAGGCACGGCTCGCCGAGCTGCTCGAAGTCGAGCCGATCAGCGTCTCGCGTCTGCTCGACCGGATGGAGGAGGGGGGCTGGATCGAGCGCAGGCAGGATCAGAACGATCGCCGCGTGCGCATGATCTTTCCGACCGACAAGAGCCGGCAGGCCTTTGAGGCGATCAGGGGTGTGGCGGGCGAAGTTTTTGAGCAGGCCCTGATGGGCCTGTCGCCGGCGGAGCGGCAGACGCTCATCCGCGGACTGGCGACCATAGTGGACAATCTTTCGGACGGCGAACTGCCGTGCCAGCAACAGGCAATGAATAAAGGTGCAGCATGAATGCCGTGTCGAAGGTCAAGGACGAGGTGACGGAGGTCGAGGCAGACAAGCTGACGCCTCCGGTGACTGTTGCACCGCAGCCGCAGGTTGCGCCCGTGCAGCCGGTGCGCAAGCGCAAGGTGGGACGGACGTTCCTGATGATCGCGCTGCCTTTGGCGCTGGTCATCGGGGGCGGCTATGTCTGGGTCACCGGCGGGCGCTACCAGGAGACGGAAAACGCCAATCTGCGGCAGGCCAAGGTGTCGATCGCCTCGCAGGAGGCGGGACGCGTCATCAGCGTCAATGTCGCTGACAACCAGCTGGTGAAGAAAGGCGACGTGCTCTTCGTCGTCGATCCCGAGCCTTACCGGATCGCGCTGGCCCAGGCGGATGCATCGCTGGCCGCAGCCCGACTCAATGTCGAGCAGCTTCGCGCCGCCTACAGCCAGGCGCTGGCGCAGGAGCGTGTGACCTCCAACGACGTAACCTACTATCAGTCGCAGTATGACCGCGCCTCCGCGCTGGTGAAGCGGGGCATCAATTCCGAGTCCACGCTGGACGAGGCGAAGCGCGATTTGACGAAGGCGCAGGACCAGCATGCCGCCGCCCAGCAGGCGGTGGCCAGCGCCCTGGCAGCCCTCGGCGGCAATCCCGACATCGAGACCGACAAGCATCCGACGGTCATGGCCGCGCTCGCCACCCGCGACAATGCCGCCTACGCGCTGGACCAGACCACGGTCCGCGCCCCGGCCGACGGCATGATCGCGCAGGCTTCCTCGTTCAAGATCGGCCAGTTCGTCGGCGTCGGCTCGCCGCTGTTCAGCCTTGTCGAGACCGACGACATCTGGGTCGACGCGAACTTCAAGGAAACGCAGCTCACCAACATGAAGCCCGGCCAGAAAGCCGATATCACGCTGGACACCTATCCGAACCATCCGTTCACCGCGACGGTCGATGCGATCGGTGCGGGAACCGGCGCGGAGTTCTCCCTGCTGCCGGCGCAGAACGCCACCGGCAACTGGGTGAAGGTCACGCAGCGTATTCCCGTGCGGCTGAAGGTCGATACCAGCGGTCTCGACGTGGCGCTGCGCACCGGCATGAGCGCTTCGGTGTCGGTCGACACCGGCGTCAGCCGTGGCCTTCCGGGCCTGTTGTCGAGCGCGGTCGCGTCGGACAGCCAGAGCAAGTAATTTCATGGAGGCGTCCGTCGCGTATGGCGGGCGCCTGACCACAGGTCCTTTTCATGAGCCCGAAACCCCACAGTGAAGTTCCGCATCGCGGGCTGATCACTATATCGATCATGCTTGCGACGGTGATGCAGGTGCTCGACACCACGATCGCCAACGTCGCGCTGCCGTCGATGACGGGCGATCTCGGCGCCTCGGCCGACACGATCAACTGGGTGCTCACGTCCTACATCGTGGCGGCCGCCATCATGACGCCGCTGACGGGCTGGCTGTCCGATCACTTCGGCCGCAAGCAACTGTTTCTCATGTCGGTTGTCGGCTTCACCGTTTCATCCATGCTCTGCGGCATCGCCTGGAGCCTGGAAACGATGGTGCTTTTCCGGCTGCTGCAAGGCGTTTTCGGCGCGGCGATCGTGCCGCTGTCGCAGACCTTCCTGCTCGACATCAACCCCAAGGAGCGTCACGGCCAGGCCATGGCGCTGTGGGGCGCCGGCATCATGGTCGGCCCGATCATCGGCCCGACGCTCGGCGGCTGGCTGACCGACAGCTTCAACTGGCGCTGGGTGTTCTTCATCAACCTTCCGGTCGGCATCATCGCCTTCCTCGGCTCCGCCGCCTATCTGCCGACGGTTGCCAAGCGCTTGCGCGGCTTCGATTTCTTCGGCTTCGCCATGTTGTCGCTCGGCGTCGGCGCGCTTCAGCTGATGCTCGACCGCGGCGCCGAGGTCGACTGGTTCTCGGCCGCCGAGATCTGGATCGAACTCGGCTTGTCGATCATCGGTTTCTGGGTGTTCATCATCCATCTGGCGACCGGCAAGGACACCTTCATCGACGCCAAGATATTCACCGACCGCAATTTCGCGACCGGCCTGGTGTTCATCTTCATCGTCGGCGTCATCCTGCTCGCCAGCATGGCGCTGTTGCCGCCGATGCTGTCGAACATCTTCGGCTACCCGACCGTCACGACGGGCCTCGTGATGGCCCCGCGCGGCATCGGCACGATGATTTCGATGATTCTCGTCGGCCGGCTGGTGCGGCTGGTCGATCCGCGACTGCTGGTCGTCACCGGGTTGCTGCTGGTGGCGCAGTCGCTTCACACCATGTCCGGCTTCACGCCGCAGATGGACGACTGGCTGATCATCGAATCCGGCGTGATCCAGGGCCTCGGTCTGGGGTTGGTGTTCGTGCCGCTGTCGACGGTTGCCTTCGCGACGCTCGACCCGCGTTTCCGCACGGATGCGACGGCCCTGTTCAGCCTGGTGCGCAACATCGGCTCGTCGATCGGCATTTCGGTGGTGTCGGTGCTGCTGACGCGCAATGTGTCGATCAATCATTCCGAGCTGATCGGCAATATCACGCCATACAATCCGAACCTGCTCAAGCTTTCTCCCGGGGCGGCCGCCGGCGATCCGGCTGCACTGGCGCAGATCGACGGGCTGGTGAACCAGCAGTCGGCGATGATTTCCTATATCGACGACTTCAAGCTGATGATGATCGTGACGCTATGCGCGATTCCGCTGGCCCTGATGCTGCGCAGGCCCAAGATGGCGGCCGCGGGCGCTGCGGCTCCGGCCGCGCATATGGATTGATAGTCTCGGGATCGGGCCGCGCGTTTGCGGCCAGAACCCTTCGCCCGCCGCTGTCCGATTGAAAGGTGGTGACAGGTTTCGCCGGTTCGGCTAATTCCGAAGGCCATTGGCTCGCCGCCTCGTTCATCCCCGCACAGCCACAGAAGGAAACGCCATGACGGGATCGCCCGAGATGATCGGATCGCTGGATGTCGTCACCGACCGATATGCCGCCGTCCTTTGCGATGTGTGGGGAGTGCTCCACAACGGCGTCGATATGTTTCCCGAAGCTTCGGAAGCGTTGCGCAGCGCGCGCCGGAAGGGATTGGCCGTCGTTCTGATCACCAACTCGCCGCGACCGCGCGACGGCGTCGAGGCGCAGCTCGCGGCGATCGGGGTGCCGGAGGATGCCTGGGACCGGATCGTGACGTCCGGCGACGTGACCCGCGATCTGATTCGCGAGGCGCCACGCAAGCTTTTCCATCTCGGCGCCGAGCGCGACGAGGCGATCTATGACGGCATCGATTGCGAGCTGGTCGAGGAATTCGAGGCGGATGCTGTGGTGTGCACCGGCCTGTTCGATGACGAGACGGAGACGCCGGAAGACTATGCCGATATGCTGCAGCGGCTGCGCTCGCGCAACCTGCCGTTCATCTGCGCCAATCCCGACATCATGGTCGAGCGCGGCGACAGGCTGATCTGGTGCGCCGGCGCGCTGGCGCGCGACTACGCGCAGCTCGGCGGCCGCACGCTGATCTCCGGCAAGCCGCACCGGCCGATCTATGCGGCCGCGCTGAAGGCCGCCGCCGAGGTGCTGGGCCGCGAGGTGTCGCCGGCGGAATCGCTGGGCATCGGCGACGGCATGCTGACCGACATCAAGGGCGCGGCCGACAACGGCCTCGACGTGCTCTACGTCTCCGGCGGCATCCATGCCGCGGACTATGGCGACCCGCATGCGCCGGACCCGAAACGCCTTTCGGAATTCCTCGAAAAGCACGGCCACCGGCCCGTGGCGGTGATCCCCCGGCTTCGGTAGAAAAGCGCATGAACAAGTCCTTCCTGCGTGTTCCAGGTTCCGACAAGCTGCCTGCCGCATTGCGCGGCGGGGTGGTGGCGATCGGCAATTTCGACGGTGTTCACCGCGGACATCAGACCGTTCTGGAACGTGCGCTGGACGAGGCGAGGCGCCGCGGCGTGCCGGCTCTGGTGCTGACCTTCGACCCGCATCCGCGCTCGGTGTTCCGGCCCGATGTGCCGTTGTTCCAGCTCACGCCCGCGCCGATGAAGGCGCGCATACTGGCCGATCTCGGCTTCGCGGCGGTGGTCGAGCAACCTTTCGACCGCGAGTTCGCCTCGCTCGATGCCGAGCACTTCGTCACCGAAGTCCTCGACGCCAATCTCGGCATCAGCCATGTCGTGACCGGTTTCGACTTTCATTTCGGCAAGAACCGCCAGGGCGGGCCCGCTTTCCTGATGGAGGCGGGCGAGCGCCATGGCTTCGGCGTGACGCTGGTCGATGCATTCCGCGACGAGGGCGCCGAGATCGTCTCGTCCAGCCGCATCCGCGAGCTGCTGTGCGAGGGGGATGTGGCCGGGGCCGCCGGCCTGCTCGGCTATCGCTATACGGTCGAGGCCGAGGTGGAGCATGGCAAGCAGCTCGGGCGCGAGCTGGGCTTCCCCACCGCCAACATGGCATTGCCGGACAGTTGCGGATTGAAGCACGGCATCTACGCGGTGCGGTTCCGTCGCGCGGACGGTTCGCTGCATGACGGGGTCGCGAGCTTCGGCCGCCGCCCGACCGTGGACGACAATGGCGCGCCGCTGCTCGAAACCTATCTCTTCGACTTCTCGGGAGACCTGTATGGCGAGACCTGCCAGGTCTCGCTGTTCGGCTATCTGCGCGGCGAGGTGAAGTTCGACGGGCTCGATCCGCTCGTCGCGCAGATCAGGCGCGACGAGCAGGAGGCGCGCGCGCTGCTCGCCGGCGTCAGGCCGCTGTCGCCGTTAGACGGCACCCTTGCTTTCTAGCGGCGCGTTCTTCAGCGAGATGCCGAAGGCGATGTAGGCCCAGCCCTGGAAGATCAGGTCGATCGCCAGGAACAGGCCGAGCACCCACAGGCTGCTGACCGGCCAGCGGAACGCGATGACCAGGCCCGCCAGGATCGAAATCACGCCCGCCGCGACGACCCATCCCCAGCCGGGCGCGCTGCGGTCCGAGAATGCCACCCACAGACGCAATATGCCGGCCGCGATCAGGCTGACGGCAAGCAGGAAGGTGAGCACCACGGAGGCCAGAAGCGGATTCCAGAAGGCGAGGAAGCCGGCCACGGCATAGAGCAGGCCGCTGAGGAACCACCAGAAGAAGCTGCCCCAGCTCTTCACCCCGAAGGAGTGGATGATTTCGACGATGCCGCCGATCAGCATCAGTATGCCGATGACGTAGACCGAGGCGATGGTGGCCAGGAAGAGGTTGCCGAAGGCGATGCCGCCGAAGATGAGGAACAATATTCCCAATACAACGAACCAGCCCCATTTGGTTCGCGTTTCTCCAATTGCCTGCTTGAGCTGGTCGGACATGTCGGAGTTCAAAGTCATAGTCGTCACCTCCGTGGTGATGAAAAAGAAATTCCGGCAAAACGCCTGGAAAGAAAGGTAGCGCGGCCTCACAGTTCCGTCCAGAGACGTAAATCATTGGCTCGTTTGAGAAAGATGGGCCGGCGGTTTCGTGTTTAATTCAAATTTTACTGAATATGCCGCACTCCTCCGATCAACGAGCGGTTGTGTTTGAAGAGTACGCGCGAAAATGAAATCATCTTACGTCCGGCTGTCGGTGACTGCCGCTGCGGCCATTGTTCTGGGATTGTCGACGGGCCGGGCCTCGGCCGACAACTGGTTCAGCGGCGACTGGTATCTGACGGTCGGCGCCGCCGGCTTCAGCGCTCCCAGATTCGAGGGCTCCAAGAGCTACATGTTCAAGGCTTCCCCGCTGATCTCGCTCAGCCGGGCGGATTCCTACACGCGCTTCTCCTCGCGCAACGACAACATGTCCTTTGCGCTTTTCGAGGCAGGTTCGCTGCGTGCGGGACCCGTGGGCAAGATCGTGTTTGGCCGCGACGGCGACGACGCCGACGAGCTGAAGGGGCTCGACCCGGTGAAGTGGGGCGCCGAGGTGGGCGCTTTCGCGGAAGTCTATCCGACCGACTGGCTGCGCATCCGCGGCGAGGTTCGCCAGGGCATTCGCGCGCACAAGGGCGTGGTGGGCGATATCTATGTCGACGCTTTCCAGGACGTGACGCCCACGGTGCGCATTTCCGGTGGCCCGCGCCTGTCGTTCGGCTCGGCCAGGTATCTGGACGCCTATTACGGCGTTTCGGCCGAAGAGGCGGCCCGCTCGGGCCTTCGCGAATACAAGCCGGATAGCGGCTTGACCTCGGTCGGCGTCGGCGGCGCGGTGACCTGGAGGACCACCGAGAAGATCACCAGCAGCGCATTCGGCGAATATCGCCGGCTGATGGGGTCGGCGAAGGATTCGAGCCTGGTGAAGGAACGTGGCTCGCCGAACCAGCTCATGCTCGGCGTTTCAGCCACCTATCGCTTCGATTTCACCATGTAGCGAAGGCGAAAGCGCCATTATGTGCTTTATTATCATGCGCGGCTCCATTAAAAGCGCCGCCATGAAATGTCTCGCGCCCATCTTCGCGATTGCTATACGAATTATGGGCCCGGCCTTCCGGGTGGCGTGACGCTGCCCGAAAGTCCGGGATGCTTTGCCAATGCGCCCCGTGGCGCCTCCCAGATACAGTTGAACGCCCATGGCGGCTTTCGCCGGGCAATCCGATGGCAAGACAATGACTGATACGTCCGAAAAGCTCGACTATTCCAAAACCCTCTATCTGCCGCGGACCGAGTTTCCGATGCGCGCCGGGCTGCCAGAGAAGGAGCCGGTGACGGTTGCTCGCTGGCAGAAGATGGATCTTTACAAGCGCCTGCGCGAGAGCGCGGCCGGCCGCGAAAAGTTCGTGCTGCACGACGGCCCGCCCTATGCCAACGGCAATATCCATATCGGCCATGCGCTGAACAAGGTGCTGAAGGACGTCATCACCCGCTCGTTCCAGATGCGCGGCTACGATTCCAACTACGTTCCGGGCTGGGACTGCCACGGCCTGCCGATCGAATGGAAGATCGAGGAAAAATATCGCGCCGCCGGCAAGAACAAGGACGAGGTGCCGGTCAACGAATTCCGCCAGGAATGCCGCGACTTCGCCGCGCACTGGATCGGCGTGCAGACCGAGGAGTTCCTGCGGCTCGGCATCGTCGGCGATTTCAAGAACCCCTACACGACGATGGCCTTCCACGCGGAAGCGCGCATCGCGGGCGAGTTGCTGAAATTCGCCAAGTCCGGCCAGCTCTATCGCGGCTCCAAGCCGGTGATGTGGTCGGTGGTCGAGCGCACGGCGCTGGCCGAGGCCGAGGTGGAATATCAGGACTACGAGTCCGACACGATCTGGGTGAAGTTCCCTGTCATGAAGATCGGGCGGCCGGCTGACGCGAACGCCGCGGCGGGCATGCGCGGCAAGGCCGACTTCCATTCCGATCTGCTCGACGCCTATGTTGTCATCTGGACGACCACGCCCTGGACCATCCCCGGCAACCGCGCCGTAAGCTATTCGTCGCGGATCTCCTATGGCCTTTATGAGGTGACGGCCGCCGAGAACGATTTCGGTCCGCAGCCCGGCGAAAAGCTGATCTTTGCCGATGCGCTGGCTGAGGAAGCCGCCGCAAAGGCCAAGGTCACGCTGAGCCGGCTTCGGACCGTTCCGACCGAGGAGCTTGAAAACCTGACGCTTTCCCATCCGCTGGAAGGTCTGGGCGGCGGCTATGAGTTCCCCGTGCCGATGTTGGCGGGCGAGCATGTCACCGAGGACGCCGGCACCGGCTTCGTGCACACCGCGCCCGGCCATGGCCGCGAGGACTTCGACGCCTGGATGGATGCCGTCAAGAATCTCGAGAAATATGGCATCGACACGCGCATTCCCTTCACGGTCGACGATGCCGGCTATTTCACCAAGGACGCGCCGGGCTTCGGCCCGGATCGCGAGGGTGGGGCAGCGCGCGTCATCGACGACCACGGCAAGAAGGGCGACGCCAACAAGGCGGTCATCGAGGAACTCATCAAGCGCAACATGCTGTTCGCGCGCGGCCGGCTGAAGCACAGCTATCCGCATAGCTGGCGCTCCAAGAAGCCGGTCATCTTCCGCAACACGCCGCAGTGGTTCGTCTATATGGACAAGGAGCTCGGCGACGCCACCACGCTGCGCAGCCGCGCGCTCAAGGCCATCGACGACACCCGCTTCGTGCCGGCGGCCGGCCAGACGCGCCTGCGCTCGATGATCGAGGAGCGGCCGGACTGGGTGCTGTCGCGCCAGCGCGCCTGGGGCGTGCCGATCGCGATCTTCACCGACGCGGATGGCACCGTGCTGGTCGATGAGGAGGTCAATGCCCGCATCCTCGACGCTTTCGAGAAGGAAGGCGCCGACGCCTGGTTCGCCGAGGGCGCGCGCGAGCGCTTCCTGGGCAGCCGCGCGAACGAGCCGTGGACGCAGGTGATGGACATTCTCGACGTCTGGTTCGATTCGGGTTCCACGCACACCTTCACGCTGGAGGATCGCCCGGACCTGAAATGGCCGGCCGATGTCTATCTGGAAGGCTCCGACCAGCATCGCGGCTGGTTCCATTCCTCGCTGCTGGAAAGCTGCGGCACGCGCGGCCGTGCGCCCTACAACGCTGTCGTCACCCATGGCTTCACCATGGATGAGGAAGGCCGCAAGATGTCGAAGTCGCTCGGCAACACGGTGGTGCCGCAGGACGTCATCAAGCAGTCGGGCGCCGACATCCTGCGCCTGTGGGTGGTGACGACGGACTATTGGGAAGACCAGCGCCTCGGCAAGAATGTGCTGCAGACCAATATCGACGCCTACCGCAAGCTTCGCAACACCATCCGCTGGATGCTCGGCACGCTTGCCCATGACGAGGGCGACGTGGTGCCGGTGGCCGAGATGCCGGAGCTGGAGCGGCTCATGCTGCACCGGCTGGCCGAGCTCGACGAGATCGTGCGTGCCGGCTATGACGGCTTCGAGTTCAAGCGCATCACCCGCGCGCTCGTCGATTTCATGGTGGTCGAGCTCTCGGCCTTCTACTTCGACATCCGCAAGGATGCGCTCTATTGCGATGCGCCGTCGAGCAAACGCCGCAAGGCCGCCATGCAGGTGGTGCGCCATCTGTTCGACCATCTGGTGACGTGGCTGGCGCCGATGCTGCCCTTCACCACGGAGGAAGCCTGGCTCGACCGCTATCCTTCGGCCGAATCGGTGCATCTGGAGCAGTTCCGCGACGTACCGGCCGACTGGAAGAACGAGGCGCTGGCCGAGAAGTGGCGCAAGATCCGCCAGGTGCGCGGCGTCGTCACCGGCGCGCTGGAGCTGGAGCGGGCCAGGAAGGTCATCGGCTCCTCGCTCGAAGCCGTGCCGATCGTCTATATCGCCGATGCGTCGCTCGAAGCGGCGATCGCCGATGTCGACATGGCCGAGATCAGCATCACCAGCGATCTGGTCGTGTCGCATGAGGTGGCACCGGCCGATGCCTTCACGCTGCGCGAGGTGCCGGGCGTTGCGGTCGTCGTCGAAAAGGCGGAGGGCAGGGGCCTGCGCAAATGCGCGCGCTCGTGGCGCTACACCGACGATGTCGGCTCCGATGCCGGGTTCCCGGATGTGTCCGCCCGCGATGCGGCGGCGTTGCGCGAGCTGGAGGCGTTGGGGAGGCTTTGATGCAACAGGCTTGCGGAAGGGCGGCGGTCGTTGCCCTTCCGAGGCGCTTGCATTAAAAGCCGGAACTCCGGCCGACAAATTGTCGCCGGATTCCCATCGGATGAGGATGCGGGGATAACCGGACGCCAGTCCGGCATTCGGCGAGAGCGAGAGGCGGTTTGCAGTGAAATTTTCTGGCATGACTGAAAAGACGCGCGCGCGGGTTGCCCTGCTGACGCTCATGGCCTCCGGCCTTGCGATGTCGGGCTGCATGAGTTCGCCGACCTACGGAACGGACAAGACCTCGACCGAGCAGCTTGTCGGCGACGTCACGGGCATCCTGTCGGTCGCGCCGAAGAATCGCGAGAAGATCGACTACAAGCCGAGGCCGGAGCTGGTGAAGCCCAAGCCAGGCGAAAAGCTCAACCTCCCGGCGCCGCAGGAGAGCATCGTGACGGCCAGCAACAGCGCCTGGCCGGAATCGCCGGAACAGCGCCGCACGCGCCTGCGCGCCGAGGCGACCGCCAACCGCGACAACCCCGGCTGGGCGCCGGAAATCGAGGGCGACGTGAATGCGCCGTCTTCGGCCAAGTCCCTGCCGCTTGGCGTGTCGCAGCGCGTCAACGATTCGGGCATTCGCCAGCCCGGTGCCGAGCGGGATCAGCGCGAGGCCTTCAATAAGCGTCTTGCCGAGACCAAGCAGGGCAATCCCACCGTGCGCAAATATCTCAGCGAGCCGCCGCTGGATTATCGCCAGCCGTCCGCGAATGCGCCCTCCGGTGACATAGGCGAGGATGAATACAAGAAGGAGCGCCGCCTGAAGGCCGCTGCCGGCAAGAGCAGCTGGCGCGACATCCTGCCCTGGTAAGGGCGCAGGAGCGGCAGGCGCCGCCGTCTAAGGCTCGCGGCGTGCCTGGAAGAAATCCCTGAGCAGTGCCGCGGCATCGCTTTCGGCGATGCCCGGATAGATGTCCGGCACGTGATGGCATGTCGGCGAGGTGAAGAACCTGACGCCGTTGACCACCGCGCCGCCTTTCTCGTCGGCAGCGCCGTAATAGAGGCGGCGAAGCCGCGCGAAGGAAATGGCGCCCGCGCACATGGTGCAGGGCTCCAGCGTCACGTAGAGGTCGAGGCCGGTCAGCCGTTCCGCCGACAGTTTTTGCGATGCCTCGCGGATGACCAGCATTTCGGCATGCGCCGTTGGATCGTTGAGTTCGCGCGTGCGGTTGCCGGCGCTGGCGACCACGGTATGACCATTGGCCAGAACGGCGCCGACCGGCACCTCTCCGCGTGCCGCCGCCGCTCTCGCCTCGGCAAGCGCAAGTGCCATGAAATCCGGTCGTTTCAAGCCGTTATTCCCTCGCAACTGTCGAATGTTCCTGTTATCTACCGCCCCGGAAAGGCAAATGCCACATGGACGACGATCATAAAAAATCTCCGCGCAAGGGCGGATTCAAATCGGGTGGCGCGCGCGGCGGCAGCGGCGCGCCACGCAAGGGCGGCAAGCAGGGATTCGCGGGCAAGCCGCGCGCCGAGGGGGCAAAGCCCTTCGCCAAGCGCGCAGAACGCGACGGCGCCGATAAACCGCGCTTCCAGCGGCGCGACGAAACCGCGGGCTCCGAGCGGCCAAGGCGCGATTTTCCCCGTGACGACCGCCCGCGTGAAGACGGCGAAGGCGGTTTCCGCAAGCGGCCGCGCTTCGAGGGCAAGCCTTTCGAAAAGCGCGACGGACCGCGACCCGGCCGGGCCGAGCGGGGCGAGGCGCGGGGCAGGGAGTTTTCGCGCGAGAGCACGAATGAGGATTCGCGCAGGGAGCGGCCGCAGTTCGATCGGCCGCACCCGAAGCGCGAAGGCGGCTTCGAGGGGCGTCGGCGCCCGGAAGGCGGAAAGCCGCAGGCGGCCCGGCATGGAAGCGCTCCGCGCAAGCCCTTCGCTCGCGCCAACGAGGCTGAAGAGGCTCCGGGCGAGCGCATCGCCAAGCGGCTGGCGCGCGTGGGCATAGCCTCGCGCCGCGACGCCGAGGAACTGATCGCTGCCGGCCGGGTGCGCGTCAACGGACAGGTGCTGACTTCGCCGGCCTTCAACGTCATGCCGCAGGATCGCATCGAGCTCGATGACCAGGTCATTCCGCCGGTCGAGCGGACGCGCCTGTTCCTGTTCCACAAGCCGGGGGGCGTGGTCACCACCAGCCGCGATCCCGAAGGGCGCAAGACGGTCTTCGACATATTGCCCACCGACCTGCCGCGCGTGATGACGGTCGGCCGGCTCGACATCAACACCGAGGGCCTGCTGCTGCTCACCAATGACGGCGGCTTGTCGCGCGTGCTGGAGCTGCCCGCCACCGGCTGGCTGCGGCGCTACCGCGTGCGCGTCCACGGCAAGGTCGACGAGAAGCAGCTTGCCGCCCTCAAGGAAGGCATCGCCGTCGATGGCGTGTTCTACGGCTCCGTCGAGGCTTCGCTGGATCGCGAGCAGGGCACCAATGCCTGGCTGACCGTCGGCTTGCGCGAGGGCAAGAACCGCGAGGTCAAAAACATCCTCGGCGCGCTCGGGCTGGAAGTGACGCGCCTGATCCGTATCTCCTACGGTCCGTTCCAGCTTGGCGAGCTGCCGGAAGGCCATGTTCAGGAACTGAGCGGGCGAACGCTGCGCGAGCAGCTTGGAGAACGCCTGATCGAGGAAGCCGGCGCGAATTTCGACGCCGACATCATCAAGCCGTTCTCCAACAAGCCGGTGCGCAGGGAAGCAGCCGCCCGGCCGGAGGGCGAAGCCCCCGCCAGGACGCCGCGCGGGCCGCGGCCGCTGGAAATCGGCGAGGGCGGGCTGATCAAGCGCAACCGCAAGCGCGAAGAGGAGCGCCATCGCGAGGACATGCGCGACCGCCTGCAAACCAAGCCGGATCGCGGCTTCCGGCAGGAGCGTGGCGAGCGGCCGGAGCATGGCGGCAAGTTCAAGCACGGCGAGAAGCCGGGCGAGCGCGGCGGACGTCCCTTCGAGACGCCGGGTCCGCGCAAGGCCAATGTCTGGATGGCGCCCGGCGCGCGTCCGGTCGGCAAGGGCAAGCCCGTGGCCGACAAGGCCGAGGCACCGGCGCGCAAGCCGCATCACGGCAAGCCGTTCTTCGACAAGCCCGGTGGCGGCAAGTCCGGCTTTGGCAAGCCGCGCCGCGAAGGCGATGAGGGCAGGGGACCACGCGGCGGCAACCGTCCGTCCGGTCCGCGCGGGGGCAAGGGCAATGCGGATCGTCGGCGGTGAGTTTCGCGGCCGGCCGCTGGCCACGCCGCGCAGCAATTCCATCCGGCCGACCACCGATCGCACCCGCGAGGCGCTGTTCAACGTGCTGGCGCACCGCTACGCCGACCGGCTGGAAGGCGGGCGCGTGCTCGACCTGTTCGCGGGCACAGGCGCGCTGGGGCTGGAGGCCGTGTCGCGCGGCGCGGCCTTCTGCATGTTCATCGAGGAGTCGGCCGAAGGGCGCGGGCTGATCCGCGCCAATGTCGAGGCGTTCGGCCTCACCGGCCGCACCAAGATTTTCCGGCGCGACGCCACCCGTCTCGGACCGGCCGGCACGGTGCAGCCTTTCGATCTGGTTTTTGCCGACCCGCCCTATGGCAAGGGGCTCGGGGAAGCCGCGCTTCGTTCCGCGTTGGATGGCGGCTGGCTGGCGCAAGACGCTCTGCTTGTGGTGGAAGAGACGGCCACCGCGGCCTTCGACCCCGGCGCGGGCTTCGTCACGGTGGACGAGCGCGGCTATGGCGACACGATCATCAGATTGATCGAACGCACCCGATAAATCCTGTCAGCATCGAAAGTCTGCTACCGGTGGTGGAGGCCTGCCACCGGTCCGTGCAAATTCGCGTCGATTTTCTTTCTTGATCGTGATTTTTTTGCATCACGGTCCAGTTTCGGCCTTTTTCATTTGCAACAAAACGCCCGAGCTTTTCCGAAATGCCGTCCGGATATCCGTGTCCGTATTGCTTGTGGGGGTCGGAATCCCAACATAACGAGAAGCCAAGGAGCCATAAATGACATTTCACACCGGTTGGGCAAACCGGCGCGCCGGGCAGATATATGCCCTCGCGCTGGCGATGCTGGTCAACATCGCCGCACTTCCCGCTTTCGCGGACGCCAAACAACAAACCCCCGTTGCCGACTTCACGCTCGACAACGGCATGGAGGTTGTCGTCATCCCCGACCATCGCGCGCCCATCGTGACGCACATGGTCTGGTACAAGATAGGTAGCGCCGACGAACCGCCCGGCAAGTCCGGCATCGCACATTTCTTCGAACACCTGATGTTCAAGGGAACGACGAACCACAAGGCGGGTGAATTCAGCGCCAGGGTCGCCGAGATCGGAGGCAGTGAAAATGCCTTCACCTCGTATGACTACACCGCGTTCCACCAGACCGTGGCTCCCGAAGCGCTCGGCTCCATGATGGAGTTCGAGGCCGATCGCATGCACAATCTGATTCTCACCGACGACGTGATCGTGCCGGAGCGCAACGTCATCCTCGAGGAGCGCCGCATGCGCATCGAAAGCAGCCCCGAGGCGCTGCTGAACGAGGAGATGCAGGCAACCCTCTACCAGAACCATCCCTACCGCATCCCGGTCATCGGCTGGATGCACGAGATGGAGCAGTTGAACCGCGAGGAAGCGATCGACTTCTACAAGCGCTACTACGCGCCCAACAACGCGATCTTGGTGGTTGCCGGCGATGTCGAGCCGGAAAAGGTCCGCGAGCTTGCCGAGAAGACCTATGGCAAGGTTCCGCGCGGGCCGGCCCTGCCGCCGCGCGAGCGGCCGACGGAGCCGCGCCAGAAGACCAAGCGCACGGTGACGATGGCCGACGAGCGGGTGACGGTCCCGAGCTTCTCCAAGGCCTGGATCGTGCCGTCCTACCATCGCGACCAGAAGGGCGAGGCCGAAGCGCTCGACCTCCTGTCGGAGATCCTGGGCGGCGGTTCGCGCAGCCGGCTCTACCAGCAGCTCATCGTCAAGACCGGCATGGCCTCCGACGCGGGCGCCTATTATGACGGCACCTCGCTGGACGACACCACCTTCACCCTCTACGGCGCACCGCGCGGCAAGGACGGGCTCGACAAGGTGGAAGCCGCCGTCGACGAGCAGCTTGCCCGCATCATCAAGCAGGGCGTCAGCCAGGAAGAACTGGAAAAGGCCAAGAAGCGCTATGTGCGCGGCATGACGCTGGCGCGCGACAAGCAGTCGGCCATGGCCAATCTGTACGGCAGCTCGCTGGCCACCGGCAGCACCGTCAAGGACGTGCAGGAGTGGACCGACAAGATCCGCGCCGTCACGGCCGAGCAGGTGCAGGCCGTCGCCGCCAAATATCTCCGCCCCGAGATTTCGGTGACGGGCTACCTGCTGCCCAAGGGCAACGACGAACCCGCTCTGTCCGCCCAGGCGCCGGCCGAGAAGCCGATTCCGGGCGATGCCAACTCCGAGGGCGACGTTCCGGCCGATATCCCGGCCGCGATCGTCCCCGCCAACTGATCGGAGACGTTCCATGACGTTGAAATTCGACATACGCGCCAGGGCAACGGCGCTGGCATCGGCAGCGATGCTGTCGTTCACCCTGCTTGCGGGCCCCGGCCTGGGGACCGCCCACGCGGATATGAACATCCAGGAGGTGAAGTCCTCCAGCGGTGTCACGGCTTGGCTGGTCGAGGACTATTCCGTGCCGATCGTCGCCATCAACTTCGCGTTCGAGGGCGGCACCACGCAGGACCCTGCCGGCAAGGAAGGCCTCACCAATCTCATGACCGGCCTGCTCGACGAAGGTGCCGGCAAGCTGGACAGCGAGGCGTTCCAGTCGCGGCTCGACGATGCAGGCGCGGAAATGCGCTTCAGTTCCGGCCGCGATACGATCTACGGCTCGATGCGGTTCCTGGCCGACCAGAAGGACGACGCACTCGACCTCCTGCGCATGGCGATCAACGAGCCGCGCTTCGACCAGGCGCCGCTGGACCGCGTGCGGGCGCAGGTCGTGTCCGGCATTCTTGCCAGCGCGCGCGATCCCAAGCAGGCGGCCGAGATCAAGTGGTCGCAGGCGCTTTATGGCAATCATCCCTATGCGCGCCGCGACGAGGGCACCGAAAAGACCCTCGGTTCGATCACGCCGAAGGACCTGCACGCCGTGCACGACGCGCTTTTCGCGCGTGAGAAGCTGAAGGTGGCGGTCGTGGGCGCCATCGATGCCGAGACGCTGAAGGCCGATCTCGACAAGCTGTTCGGCGAGCTTCCGGCAAAGCCGACGCTCGCGCCGGTTGCCGACATGCAGCCCAAGCTGGGTCAGGACGTGCGCATCGACTACCCGCTGCCGCAGACGGGCATACAGTTGGCCTATCCGGGCGTGCGGCGCGACGATCCGCAGTTCTTCAGCGCCGTGCTGATGAACCAGATACTGGGCGGCGGCACGTTCAGCTCGCGGCTTTTCGACGAAGTGCGCGAAAAGCGCGGGCTGGCCTATGGCGTCTCGTCCTCGCTGGTGAATTTCGAGCATGCCTCGGCGCTCACCATCGATACGTCCACGCGCGCCGACAAGGCGGGTGAAACGCTGAAGATCATGCGCGACGTGGTGAAGAAGATGGCGGAGGACGGCCCGACCGCGACCGAACTGGCGGATGCGAAGAAGTATCTGATCGGTTCCTATGCGATCAGCAACCTCGATTCTTCGGGGGCGGTCGCCGCAACGCTGGTCGAGCTGCAGGTGCAGAATCTCGGCATCGACTACATGCAGCGCCGCGCCGGCCTCATCAACGCGGTGACGCTGGAGGATACCAGGGCGGTGGCGCGCAAGCTGCTCAGCGTCGATCCCTCCGTGCTGATCATCGGCTCCTTGCCGACCGCTGTGAGCGACGCGGGGCACGCCAAATGAGTCCCAGCTTCGCCGTCGCATTCGGTGGCGGCGGAGCCCGTGGCCTCGCCCATATCCATGTCATCGAAGCGCTGGACGAGCTCGGCATTCGCCCCGTTGCGATTGCCGGCTCGTCCATCGGCGCGATCATGGGGGCGGGCATGGCGGCCGGCATGTCCGGGCGCGAGATTCATCAGCACGCGCGCGCGGTGCTGGGCAGCCACTCCGAGGTTGCGAGCCGCGTGTGGCGCGCGCGCCCCGGCACGCTGGCGGCAATGGTGGAAGCCGGCATCAAGGTCAGCCAGTTCAATGTCGAGCGTATCCTGCGCGCGTTCCTGCCGGAGCAGATACCCGATAGCTTCGAGAAGCTCTCCATCCCGCTCAGCGTGACGGCGACCGATTATTTCGGCCACGAACTGGCGGTGTTCCGCGAGGGCGACCTGATTTCGGCGCTGGCGGCTTCCGCCGCGATCCCTGCCGTCTTCGCGCCCGTGCGGCGCGGCGGCAGGCTGCTGATAGATGGCGGCATCTACAATCCCGTTCCCTTCGATCTGGTGGAAGACGCGGCCGATTTCGTGATCGGGGTGGACGTGGTCGGCGTGCCGGCGGAAAACGGCAACGGCAAGCTGGGCTCGATCGACCTGATGTTCGGCGCAACCCAGTTGATGATGCAGTCGATCATTGCCGGCAAGCTGGAGCACAGCCAGCCCGATATATTGCTGCGCCCGCCGGTCTCGCGCTTTCGGGCGCTCGACTTCCTGAAGATCGATGCGGTGATGGCGGAGACGGCGGCCGTGAAGGACGAGCTCAAGCGCGCGGTCGAGGCACTTCTGCGCGCATACGAGCTGCCGCCGGCATAGATTTTACCGTAGCTGTCATTGTCCCGGCTGCGGCGCCGTCGCGGCCTTGCCGGAGGAGAAGGGCGATTGCGCCGATGGCGGCAATTGCGGCGTGTCCTCCACTTCGGGCGCAACCGTCTCGCTGGCCAGCGCGCGAACCACGCGGAAGCATACCAGCATCGAGAGGATCCCGAACACGATCGCGCCGAGTCCCCAGCCGGCAAGCACGCCCTTCGCACCGTAGAAATGCGCCCCGGCCCAGACGAACGGGATGATGCCGAGGGTGGAGCGCCCCCAGTTGAAGACGGTGGAATAGGTGGCGAAGCCGAGATTGTTGAAAGCGGCGCTGGAAACGAAGATCGCGCCGTTGAACAGGAAGCTGCCGGCCGCGAACAGGCAGAAGAACACGATCAGCTCCCGCGACAGCCCGTGCGCGCCGAATATGTCGGCGATCGGGTGTGCGAAGATCGCCAGCAGCGCCCATACGGCAAGCACGTAGCCGACGGTGAAGATCAGGCTGTCGCGCATTGTGGTGAGCAGGCGGTCGTACCTGCGGGCGCCGAAGTTCTGGCCGATGATCGGGCCGACCGCGCCCGATAGCGCGAAGATCACGCCGAAGGCCACCGGCACGATGCGGCCTATGATGGCCCAGCCGGCGACGGCCTGATCGCCGAAGGCCGCGATCTCGGCCGTCACATAGGCGTTGCCGACCGGCGTGGCGAGCTGGGTCAGTACTGCCGGCAGGCCGATCGCGAAGAAGGGCCGAAAAGCCTGTTTCAGCTTTTGCCAGTCGGGCAGGCGGATCAGCCCGTGCACGGAATGCGCGCCGCGGATGCCGATGGCGAGCATGACGAACCGCGACAGCACGGTGGAGATCGCGGCGCCTTCCAGCCCGAGCCCGAAGCCGAAAATGAAGATCGGATCGAGAATGGCCGCGGCCAGGCCGGCGCCGAGCGTCACATACATGGCGCGCCGCGCGTCGCCCGTGCCGCGCAGTATGCCGCTGGCGCACATGCCGAGCGCCATGACGGGCGTCGAGAAAAGCACGATCTGCAGGAACAGCGTGGACAGTTCCAGCGTCCTGCCGGTCGCGCCCAGGAGCATGTTGAATTCGCGCAGGAAGGGCCATGCGACGAGGCTCATGGCGGTGCTCGACAGGCCCATGAACACCATCGCCGCGCCGCCCATCTGCGCGGCTTCATCCCTGTTGCCCCTGCCGAGCGCGCGCGACACCAGCGCGCCGGCGGCGATCGTCAGGCCGATGGAGATGGACAGCGTGAAGAAAAGCAGGGTGGAGGCAAAGCCGATCGCCGCCGCCAGTTCCTCGATGCCCAGCAGCGAAATGTAGAAGAGGTTGAGCCCGTCGACGATGAAGACCGAGATCAGGCCGATCGATCCCGTCGCGGTCATCACCACCACGTGCCGCATGGTCGAGCCCGTGATGAATTTGGCCGTATGGCTATGCTGCTTCGCACCCATGCGCGTCTTTATCCGGTTGCGTGTTGGTCCGCTCAGTGCGCGAACACCTGTTCGAGCGAGCGAAACCCCTTGAATTCCAGCGCGTTGCCCGACGGGTCGCGAATGAAGAACGTGGCCTGCTCGCCCGGCTCGCCGACGAAACGGATCATCGGACGTTCCAGCCAGTCGATGTCATCGCGCGCTTCCAGCCGGTCCGCGAGAGCCTGCCAGTCCTGCATCAGCAGCACCACGCCGAAATGCGGGATGGGCACCAGCTTGCCGCCGACCTGGCCGTCATTCGCGGCAGCGGTGGCATCCGGCCGCAAATGCGCCGACATCTGGTGGCCAAAAAGGTCGAAATCCACCCATGTCTCCGATGACCGCCCGATCGCACAGCCGAGGGCGTCGCGGTAGAAGGCGCGGGTCTGCTCCAGGTCGCGGACGGGAAATGCGAGGTGAAACGGTGTCATGCTTTCGGCTCTCCATGTGTCGCGGCGGGCGCTTGTCGCCACCGGAACGCGCTTCGGCCGGCGGGTTTTTGGTTCGACGCGGCCTTGAGTCTTCCGTCTAACCCATTGCACAAGAGGGAGCGGAACAATAGATGGTTCAAGTGGCGGCCGCGCCAATTGGCACGATCCACGCAACCGGTTTTGGGAACATCCAGATGAACGACGATGCCGCAAAAGATGCCGCCAGGCTTACCGACCGCGTGACGGCGCTGGTTGAAGCCGCGAGGAAGGCGGGGGCCGATGCGGCCGACGCGGTTGCCGTGCGCGGTCGCTCCACCGGCGTTTCCGTGCGGCTGGGCAAGGTGGAAAGCACCGAGTCGTCCGAGAGCGAGGATGTGTCGCTCAGGGTTTTCGTCGGCCAGCGCATCGCAAGCGTCTCCGCCACCGCCGCCTCCGACCCGGCCGCGCTTGCCGAACGGGCCGTGGCGATGGCCAGGGTTTCGCCGGAAGACCCCTATCAGGGGCTCGCCGACGCCGAGCTGCTGGCCGGATCGATCCGCGACCTCGACCTTTTCGACGCCACGGTCGTGTCTGCCGACCGGCTGAAGGAAGATGCGCTGGCGGCGGAAGAGGCGGCGCTTGCCGTTGCCGGCGTCACCAATTCCGGCGGCAGCGGGGCGAGCGCCGGCATGGGCGGGCTCGTGCTCGCCACCTCGCATGGTTTCGTCGGGCAATATGCGGGGACGCGCTTCTCGCGTTCCACCAGCATGATCGCGGGCGAGGGCACGGCGATGGAGCGCGACTATGATTTCTCCTCGCGGCTGCATTTCGCCGACCTCGACGCCGCCGAAACCATCGGCCGCAATGCCGGTGAGCGCGCCGTGCGCCGGCTCAACCCGCGCAAGGCCAAGACAGGGCCGGTGGACGTGGTGTTCGATCCGCGCGTGGCGCGCGGCATCGCCGGTCATCTCGCTGGTGCCATCAACGGCGCGTCTGTCGCGCGCAAGACCAGCTTTTTGCGTGACATGATGGGCAAGCAGGTGGCGTCTGCCGCCATCACCGTCATCGACGAGCCGTTGCGCATGCGCGGGCCGTCGTCGCGACCGTTCGACGGCGAAGGCGTGGAAGGCGAAAAGCTGGTGATGGTCGACAAGGGCGTGCTGAACCACTGGTTCCTGTCGGTGTCCGCGGCCAGGGAACTCGGCCTGCGCACCAACGGTCGCGGCGTGCGCGGCGGCTCGTCCGTTTCCCCCGGCTCGACCAACCTGTCGATCGAGCCGGGCGAGCGCTCGCCGGAAGAGCTGATCTGCTCGCTGAAGACGGGCTTCTACGTCACAGAAGTCTTCGGGCAGGGCGTCAACATGGTCACCGGCGAATACAGCCGCGGCGCATCGGGGTTCTGGATCGAGAACGGCGAACTCGCTTACCCCGTGTCGGAGGTCACCATCGCCTCGAACCTGAAGGACATGTTCCTGCGCATGATCCCCGCCAACGATCTCGACCGCAATTTCGGCACGGCCGCTCCCACCTTGCTCATAGAAGGAATGACGCTTGCCGGAAGCTGAGAAAGCCGGCATGGCGGACCACGCGGAGGACCTTGCGCTGCTGCTCGACGCGGCCCGCGAGGCCGGCGCGATCGCCATGCGCTATTTCGGGCAGAATCCGGAAGTGTGGATGAAGTCCGGGCAATCGCCCGTCAGCGAGGCCGACTATGCGGTCGACGCGTTCCTGCGGGAGACGCTGACGGCGGCACGGCCGCATTATGGCTGGCTTTCGGAGGAGACGGCGGACAGCGCGGCGCGGCTCTCGGCCGAGCGCACCTTTGTCGTCGACCCCATAGACGGCACGCGCGGCTTTCTGGAGGGCTCGACCTCGTGGTGCGTCAGCCTCGCGGTGGTGGAGGCCGGGTGCCCGATCGCCGGCGTGCTCGATTGTCCGGCGCTGGGCGCGGTATTTTCGGCGCTTCCGGGCGAGGGTGCGCACAGGAACGGAGGCAGGATTCACGTTCGCGAGCAGGGCCCGCAATTCGAGGTCGGCGGCCCGAAGCCGTTTTTCGATGAGCTGCCGGAAGACTGGCGTCAGCGGGTGCATCGCTTCCAGCATGTCCCTTCGCTCGCCTATCGGCTGGCGCTGATCGCGGAGGGCAGCATCGACGGAACCTTCGTCAAGCCCAACGCGCATGACTGGGACATCGCGGCGGCGGACCTGATCCTGCGCGAGGCGGGAGGGCGGCTTCTGGATGCGTCCGGCAAGGCGCCGTCCTACGGCGGGACGGTCACCTCGCACGGCGCTCTCGTGGCGGGAAGCGGCGAATTGCTGAGCGTCATCGCGGGTGTGATTGCGCGGGCCGAACGCTGACGAACGCCTAAACGGTTTCAAAAGACGCAAAATTGCTCTAGGAAGTGGCGATTTTGCCATTCACGATTCAGGAATGCCCATGGCCGAGGAAGACGGAAAAAAACAGCTTTTGCATTTGGTTTTCGGTGGAGAGCTGAAGTCGCTCGGTTCCACCGAATTCCGCGACCTCGATGCGCTCGACATCGTCGGCATCTATCCTGACTACAAGTCGGCCGAAGCCGCGTGGCGGGCCAAGGCGCAGGCCAGCGTGGACAACGCCCATATGCGCTACTTTGTGGTTCATCTCCATCGGTTGCTCGATCCGGAAAGCAGCAAGGCGACCGGTCGGAACTGATGGACGAAAAGACGGTGGCAGAGCCGGCCGCGCGCATGGCGGTCGGGAAGGGACGTAATGCGGGCGTCATGAGGAATTTTTGGCGCAAGATCCGCACACCTTTGGCGCAGTCCCGCTTCGCCAAGGGCATGGTTGCGTCTTTCCTGGCGAATGCGCTGCGCTTCGTGCGGCTTACCAACCCGCTGTCCAGGAATTCATCGGACCTCAAGATCGCCTATGAAGAGCTTTCGCCCGCGATCATCGCGCTCTGGCACGGCCAGCACCTGCTGGCGCCATGCTTCCTGCCCAGGGGGCAGAAGATGCTGGCGATGGTTTCGCGCAGCGCCGATGCCGAGCTCAATGCGCTGGCGCTGGAGAAATTCGGTTTCAAGGCCGTGCGCGGCTCCGGCGGCCGCAGCGACAAGCGGCACATGGAAAAGGGCGGCGCCCGCGCGCTCATCACGCTCAAGCGGGCGCTAGATGCGGGCACCAATGTCGCCATGATCGCGGACATTCCCCACGGCACGCCGCGCGAGGCGGGCCTCGGCATCGTCACGCTGGCGCGGCTTTCCGGCCGCCCGGTGGTGCCGTTCGCCGTTGCCACGAGCCGCCGCAAGGTGCTCGGCGGCACCTGGGACAAGACCACCATCAACCTGCCTTTCGGCCGCTCGGCCGCGATCATCGGCGAGCCGGTGACGGTTCCGGCCGACGCGGACGAGGAATTGATGGAGCTCAAGCGGCAGGAACTGACGGCATCGCTCAACAAGGCGACCGCGGACGCCTATCGCGTCGCGGAGGGCGGTCGCGAATGAGCGAACGCTGGGCGCGCGCGGTTCTCTCGACCTACAGCCTCGCGGGGTCGCTGGCCTACCCCGTGATCGGCACCTATGTCGCGTGGCGTTCCACCAAGGGCAAGGAAGATCCGGCGCGGCGGCGCGAACGCTATGGACGCCCCGGCAAGCCGCGCCCCGACGGCCCCCTGATCTGGCTCCATGCCGCGAGCGTGGGCGAGACGCTGGCCGTCTCGCCGCTCATCGACACGCTGCTCGGCTACGGCATCAATGTCGTGCTGACCACGGGCACGGTGACTTCCGCGCGGCTGGCGGACGAGCGCTTTGGCGACCGCGTCATCCATCAATATGTGCCGCTCGATCTGAAGCCGGCGGTCAGCCGCTTTCTCGACCACTGGAAGCCGGATCTCGCCATCATCGCCGAATCCGAGATATGGCCGATGACGATCCTGGAACTCGGCAAGCGGCGCGTGCCGCAGGTGCTGGTCAATGGGCGCCTGTCCGATCGCTCCTTCGCCTCTTGGAAAAAGCGGTCCTATCTGGCCGAGGCGCTGTTCGAGAATCTCGCCCATGTCGTGGCGCAATCCGATCTCGATGCCGAGCGCTTCGCCGCGCTTGGCGCGAGGCCCGTGACGGTCTCGGGCAATCTCAAGGTCGACACGCCGCCGCCGCCCGCCAACGAGCGCGAGCTGCAGGCGCTGAAGCGGCAGATCGGCAGCCGGCCGACCTGGGCGGCCACCTCCACGCATGACGGCGAGGAGAGCGTGGCGGCGGAGGTGCATATGCGCCTCCGCGCGCGCCATCCGGGGCTGCTCACCATCATCGTGCCGCGCCATCCGGAGCGGGCCGCCGAGCTCGTCGCCGAGTTCTCGGCGAAGGGCCTAAAGGTTGCCCGCCGCAGCACAGGCGACAGGATCGAGGCCGACACGGACATTCTGCTGGGCGACACGATCGGCGAGATGGGGCTCTACCTGCGCCTGACGGAGATCGCTTTCGTGGGCCGCTCGCTGACCGGCGAGGGCGGGCAGAACCCGCTGGAGCCGGCCATGCTGGACACGGCCATCCTTTCGGGCCGCAATGTGCAGAACTTCCGCGACAGCTATCAGCGGCTGATCGAGCGCGGCGGCGCCAAGCTGGTGCGCGACAGCGACATGCTTGCAGGCGCGGTGAACTACCTGCTGCTCAACGACAATGTTCGGCGCAGGATGATGACCGCCGGTGCAGGCACCGTCGAGGAGATGCGTGGCGCGCTTTCACGGACGCTGAAGGTGCTCGATCCCTTCATCCAGCCGCTCATCGTCACGTCGCGGCTGAAGGGGGCGCGTTAGTGGCGAGCGAGGCGCCGCCGTTCTGGTGGGAGCGGCCCGACTGGCGTGCCTATGCGTTGTCGCCCGTCTCGGCGCTCTACGGCCTTATCGCCAACCGCCGCATGGTGCGCGCGCCACGCGCGCGCTTCGACCTGCCGGTGCTGTGTGTCGGCAATTTCACGGTCGGCGGCTCGGGCAAGACGCCTGTCGCCATCGCGATTGCCCGGCAGGCGCGCGGCATGGGCCTGTCGCCCGGCTTCCTGTCGCGCGGCCATGGCGGAAGCTTCGGCCAGCCGCATATCGTGGACGCGCATCATGACAGCGCCAGGCATGTCGGCGACGAGCCTCTGCTTCTGGCAGAGCACGCGCCGGTAGCGGTCACGCCCAACCGTGCCGCCGGCGCCAAGCTGCTTCTGGAGCAGGGCTGCGATTTCCTCATCATGGATGACGGCTTCCAGAGCGCGCATATCCATATCGATTACGCGCTGCTGGTGGTGGATGCGCGCTATGGCCTCGGCAACGGCCATGTCATCCCCGGCGGGCCGATGCGCGCGCCTCTGGTGGGGCAGCTTCGTTATGCGGATGCCGTGCTGAAGATGGGGGAGGGCTCGGCTGCCGACGACATCGTGCGCAAGGCTTCGCGCGCCGGCAGGGCGGTGTTCGAGGCAGCGGTGCGGCCGCGCGACGCAGGCAGCTTTGCCGGGCGGCGTTTCCTTGCCTTTGCCGGCATCGGCCACCCGGAGAAATTCTTCGACACGCTGCGGCGCACCGGTGCGATTGTGGAAAAGACCCGCACCTTCGGCGACCACCACGTCTATGCGCCGGACGAGCTGAACGATCTGGCCGCCGCCGCGCGCGCGGAAAATCTCGAGCTGATCACCACGGCCAAGGATGCGGTGCGCCTGCGCCACAACGCGCCGGCGAGCTTTTCCGGCATTCTGAGAGTGCTGGAAATCGATGCGGTCTTCGAGCTGGCGCACGCGCCGGCCCGCATCGTCGAAGAAACGATCGAAGCCTGGCGGCGACGCCGCTCGGCTTGAAACGACAAAGGCACAGCACGCGCCGATGTTCTTCAGGATCGCTGTCGCGCTCTATCTATCGGTCCGAGCGCGACCTTTTCCGATTCCCGTTTCCGGGGGATCATGCTCTATCCCTTGCGCGTCCGCAGTTCGGGATGGGCCTCCAGTTCGCGCTGCAGCGCGACCTCGGCGTTGAGATAGGGTTCCTGCCGCGCGACGCTCCAGTATTTGAGTTCATCGAGCGGAATCGACTCGCCCGTCACCGCGCAACGCACGAAGGAGCCGGGGCTGGTGACCTGGAAGTCGCCATCGAGATAGCGGATGCGGGCTTCCCGTGCGCCGGGGCCCTCGAAACGGTTCATCATCTTTATAATCAGCCTGTTATCCAGCAGTGTTCCGCCATAAATCCCCGGCAAGGTCAAGCCGGTCGAACGGCCGCAAGAGGCCGCCGGCACTCAGCGTCGACCGAACAGCCTTTCGATGTCGGCGAGCTTCAGTTCAATATAGGTCGGGCGGCCGTGATTACAGGTGCCGGAGCCGGGCGTGGCTTCCATCTGCCGCAGCAGAGCGTTCATTTCTTCCGGCAGGAGCCGCCGGCCCGAGCGCACCGAGCCGTGGCAGGCCATGGTGGCGGCGATCTTGTCGAGCCGGGCCTTCAGCGTCTCGGTGGTGTCGTTGTCGGCGATCTCGTCGGCAAGGTCGCGCACGAGCTGCGTCACGTCTGTCTCTCCGAGCATCGCCGGCGTCTCGCGAACGGCGATCGCGCCGGGGCCGAAGCGTTCGATGCCGAGACCGAACTGGCGCAGCGTCTCGGCATGCATGGCGAGGCGGGTGGCGTCGTCTTCGGGCAGGTCGACGATTTCGGGCAGAAGCAGCATCTGGGCGGGCAGGGGACGCGAATGGATCGCGTTCTTCAGCGCTTCGTAGACCAGCCGTTCATGCGCGGCGTGCTGATCGACGATGATGAGCGAATCGGCCGTCTGGGCAACGATATAGTTCTCATGCACCTGCGCGCGCGCCGCGCCGAGCTGCATCCGCAGAAGTTCTTCCGAAACGGTCGCCTGGCCGGCGCGCGCATCCACGCTGGCGCTCGAGGGGCCGGTGTCGAAGCTCGCCTGCGCGGCCTCCGCGAAGCCTGCCGGCTCCAGCGGGCGGTGAGGCGAGCGCGCGGCATCGAAGCCGGCCGCGCTCGCTGCCCGGAAACCCGGATTGAAGCCGCGATGCCCATTGGCCGGGAAGGGATGGCCATAGGTCGCCGCGCCGGGGCGGAAGGCGCCCATCATCGCCGAAGCGCCGGAGGTCGCCGAGCGCAGCCCGGCCCTGGCGAGCGCCTCGCGGATGGCGCCGACGATCAGCCCGCGCACCAGCCCGGGGTCGCGGAAGCGCACATCGGCCTTGGCAGGGTGCACATTGACGTCCACCGTCGCCGGATCGAGCGTCAGGAACAGCACGGTCACGGCATGCCTGTCGCGCGGCAGCACGTCGGCATAGGCGCCGCGAATGGCCGAGGCGATCAGCTTGTCGCGCACCGGGCGGCCGTTGACATAGGCATATTGCTGCAGCGCATTGGCGCGCGAGTAGGACGGGATCGAGACGTGGCCGGCGAGACGCACGCCCTCGCGCATGGCATCGATCGCGATGGAGTTGTCCGGGAACTCCTTGCCCATCACCTGGGCGATGCGGGCCAGCCGGCCCTCCGGCGTGTCGTCGCTCGCCGGCAGCTCCAGCGTGGTGCGGTCCGGGCCGGAGAGCGTGAAGCGCACCCTGGGGAAGGCGATGGCGATGCGCTTGACGACATCGCCGATGGCGGTCGCCTCGGCGCGCTCGCCCTTCATGAATTTCAGCCGGGCGGGCGTGGCGAAGAACAGGTCGCGCACCTCCACCGAAGTGCCGCGATTGGCCGCCGCCGGCCGCACCGGGGAGACATTGCCGCCCTCGATGGAGATTTCGGTCGCCGAATCCGCCTGCGCGGTGCGCGAACGGATGGTGAGCCGCGAGACCGAGCCGATGGAGGGCAGCGCCTCGCCGCGGAAACCCAGCGAGCGGATGTCATGGATATCGTTGCTCAGCTTGGAGGTGCAGTGGCGCGAGACGGCAAGCTCCAGCTCGTCCTGCGGTATGCCCGAGCCATCGTCGCTGACGCGGATGAGGTTGAGCCCGCCGCCGGCGGTGGCGACTTCCACGCGCGTCGCGCCCGCGTCGAGTGCGTTCTCGACCAGTTCCTTGACCACGCTTGCCGGGCGTTCGATGACCTCGCCGGCAGCGATCTGGTTGATCATCGTTTCGGGTAGCTGACGGATCGGCATGGCGCCATATTACGCGGATTCGAGCGCGGCGGGAAAGCCATTCGACAATTTGCGACCCGCTGCCCTGCGCAACGTCAGACGAACCGTGCAATCGCCATGCAGACGAGGGTGAGCACCAGCAGCCCCGCGGCGATGCGTTGTCCCTTTGCCATTCTGGTGCGCAGCGATGCCTGCTCGCCTTGGCTCGCGCCGGCAAGCTTGCGGCGCGCCGATCCGATGAATGCACCCTGCACGCCGGCCGCGGCGACAGCCGAAAGTGCGCCGACGGCGAGCACCTGCTCCATCGGGCCGAAATTCGAGCCGTGGAAGAAGTGCCACAAAAGCAGGCCGGTGAGCACGGCCACGACCGCGGCGCCCATCTGGGAGGAGAAGAACCTTTCGGCCTGGATTTCCGGCGCGCGCGCCAGCGTGATCGCGCTGCCGGCCCAGTAGACGCCGGTGACGACGTGAAGGGCGATGGTGACGATGTAGACATACTGCATGCTAATCTCCCTTACAGCCTTCGTATCTAAATCGTTAGAAATCTAATCATTCGATGTCAATCCATATCATGCTATCGTCGGTCCATGTCGCCGCCTCGCCATTCGCCCATCGGCCTCTCGCTCAACCGCACCGCGCGCCTTGTCGGGCGCGCCTTCGATGATGAACTCGGCCGCGCCGGCGGCAGCCTGCCGGTGTGGCTGACGCTGCTGACCGTCAAGTCGCGCAAGAGCGCAAGCCAGCGCGAACTGGCGGCCGCGATCGGCATCCAGGGCGCGACGCTGACCCATCACCTCAACGGGCTGGAACGGGCCGGACTTCTGGTGCGTCGCCGCGATCCGGCCAACCGGCGAACGCATCAGGTGGAGCTGACGCCAGCCGGCGAGGAAAAGTTCCTGCGGTTGCGCGAGGCGGCCATCTCTTTCGACAAACGCCTGCGCTGCGGTTTCGACGAACAGGAGATTGCTATGCTCGACCGGGCGCTGACCCGTCTTCGCGGCAATGTCGGAGAGCAGGAGTGACTTTGCAGATGCGATTGATCGACGGCACCGCCACGCATGTCGATGCGGCGGCTCAAATCTGGGCCGAAGCGACGGCCAAACGCGACGGCGACGCGGATGTGGCGCCGCTCGAACTTGCGCGCCCGATCATCCAGCGGGTCCTCGATGCTTCGCCGCGCGCGTTTCTGCCGATCGTGCTCGCGGGCGAGACGGCTGTCGCATTCGCCGCTGTCGCGCCCGTGGACGAGGTGGACGGCCGCGAAGCGGAAATCCACTATCTCGGTGTCGCGCCAGCTTTTTGGGGGCACGGCGTGGGCGGCTTCCTGCTGGAGAGCGTCTGTCGGGAACTGAAGCTGCGCGGCTTTGCGCGGGCAGGACTTTCGGTCTATGCCGACAATCCGGCGGCGGTGCGGCTCTACGAGCGCAGGGGCTGGCAGGTATATGGCGAGGGCAAGGTCCACCCGCGTTCCGGCAGGCTGGAGCGGGAATATCGGCTGATCCTGTAAGCCTCAACCCATCGCCCGCTCCAGCACCGGGAAGACGCGCGGGTCGAGCGATTGCGCGACGTTGAAGCGCAGGAAGCCACTGGCAGATCGCGAGAGGCTGAAGGCGTTGCCCGGAGCCAGCACGACGTTTTCGGCCAATGCGCGCCGCGCGATCGCGGCGGCGTCCAGGCCGTTCGGCAGGCCGCACCAGAGGAACATGCCGGCGCGCGGCTCGATCCAGGGTTTCAGGCCGAGTTTCTTCAGGCGCGGGCCGGTCTCGCCCATGGCGCGGGCCAGCCGCTCGCGCAGGGCTTCGACATGCTTGCGGTAGCTGCCGTCCTTCAACAGGGCGTGCACCAGCTCGGCCGAAAAATGGCCGCCGCCGAAGGAGGTGGCGAGCTTCAGGTCGATCAGCCCTTCGATCCAGTCCGGCCGCGCGGCAATGAAGCCGCAGCGCACCGCCGCCGACAGCGTCTTGGAAAAGCTGCCGATCTGGATGACGCGCTCGAGCCCGTCGAAGGCGGCAAGGCGCGGCGCCGGCTCGGGCTCGAAGTCGGCGAAGATGTCGTCCTCGATGATGGTCAGGCCATGCTGCTCGGCAAGCTTCAGCACTCGATGCGCCGTCACGGGCGACAGCGTCGCGCCGGTCGGGTTGTGCAGGCCGGAATTGGTGATGTAGAGGCGCGGCCGGTGTTCGGTGAGCGCCTGTCCGAAGGCTTCTATATCTGGCCCGTTCGGCGTGTAGGGCACGCTCGCCACCCTGGCGCGGTGCGCCCGCAGCATGGCGTGGAAGTTGAAGTAGCAGGGATCGTCCACCAGCACGGTGTCGCCGGGGTCGAGCAGGAAGCGGCAGAGCAGATCGATCGCCTGCGTGCCCGATTCCGTCAGCATGATCTGGCGCGGCTCGGCCTTGATGCCGTGCTCGGCCATGCGGCGCGACAGGAGCTGGCGCATGGCGCTCAACCCGAGAGGCGGGCCATAGTCGGTGAGGTCGACATGTTCCGAACGCGCAAGCGTGCGCAGGGCACGCCGGATCGCTTCGTCGGGCATCCATTCCCTGGGCAGCCAGCCGCAGCCGGGCTTCAGCATGGTGTCGCCCGCTTCCAGCGACTGCCGCGAAACCCACAGCGGGTCGACCTCGCGGTCGAGGCGCGGTCCGATCTCGGCCAGCGAAAGCGGTGGCGTGTGGCCGGCGACATAGAAGCCCGCGCCGCGCCGCGAGCGGATCAGCCCTTCGGCCGCAAGCCGGTCATAGGCTTCCACCACCGTCGATTTCGAGACCCGCATGGCCTCGGCGCAACCACGGATGGAGGGGAGCTTCGCGCCCGGCGCCAGGGCGCGCGCGGCGATGCGCTGGCGAATTGCCTGCATCACATGCTCGACCAAGGTGCCGGCACCGTCTTCGGTGCGTTGTTGCAATTTCATCCGTACCGATCTCTTTAGCAATACAGTTTGCTCAAACTGTACCCTTCTGTCTCTGGCGGCGCCAGCCGGGAGGATCGATACCGCGCCCAAACGGAGCGTGGCATGGACAAGTCGGCGAGCGGCTGGATCAACGGGTTTCTGGGCGTGCTGATCTTCAGCGGTTCGCTGCCGGCCACCCGTGTGGCGGTGGCGGATTTCGATCCGGTCTTCCTCACCGTCGCGCGTGCCACGATCGCCGCGCTGCTGGCGCTCGGCCTGCTGCTGGCGTTCCGCGAAAAGCGGCCGTCGCGCGACGATCTCGTATCGCTCGTCGTGGTGGCGCTCGGCGTGGTCGTCGGCTTTCCGCTGCTGACGGCGCTGGCGCTGCAATATGTCACCTCGGCGCATTCCATCGTCTTCATCGGGCTTCTGCCGCTGGCGACCGCGATCTTCGGCGTGCTGCGCGGCGGCGAGCGGCCGAAGCCGGCCTTCTGGCTGTTTTCCGGGTTGGGGAGCGCGCTCGTGGCCGGCTATGCGCTGGTGCAGGGTATTGCCGCTTCGCCGGTCGGCGACCTTCTGATGCTGGCGGCGGTCGTGGTCTGTGGCCTGGGCTATGCCGAGGGCGCAAAACTGTCGCGCAGGCTCGGCGGCTGGCAGGTCATTTCCTGGGCGCTCGTCGTCTCGCTGCCGGTGATGGGAGCGCTGATGCTCTATACCATGCCTGCCTCGTTCTCCGGCATCGGCCGCGACGCCTGGATCGGCCTCGCCTATGTGTCGCTGTTCAGCATGTTGATCGGCTTCATCTTCTGGTATCGCGGGCTGGCGCTCGGCGGCATTGCGGGGGTGGGGCAGTTGCAGCTGCTGCAACCCTTCTTCGGCCTGCTGCTGGCCGCGACCCTGCTGCACGAAACCGTCGGCTGGTCGATGCTCGCCGTCACCGCCGCCGTGGTGCTGTGCGTGGCCGGAGCCAAGCGCTTCGCGTCCTAGACGGCCTTCCGCTTGAAATATCGGGCGATGTGCGGCATTGCGGCCGCATCTGCTCGGAAAAGTCCTTTTGCGTGCAGGTGATCTGCGCTAAAGTGATATTTCAAGCTTCAAATAAATCCGGAAGGCGCCATGAACATCGAGAATAAGGCCGGCTCGGCAGCCAGTTTCGTTTGGGAAGATCCGTTTCTGCTGGAAGGGCAGTTGTCGGAGGACGAGCGGATGATCCGCGACGCGGCGGCCGCCTTTGCCGCCGACAAGCTGGCGCCCCGCGTCGAGGCCGCCTAT